>OCAT01000001.1_pt1 | contig 464357 bp, 363 predicted proteins | sample 1538311 | NCBI WGS metagenome assembly OCAT01 (sample SAMEA2580287, study PRJEB22360) | human gut metagenome | biome: human gut; feature: human-associated habitat; material: faeces | place: Denmark | collected 2008/2010
CAATCGGACGAATGGTTTTGGCCCCCCGTGTGGTGGCTGCCGCTACCGATGTAACAGAATCGTCATACACGGCTCATTGGGAAAAAACACCTAAGGCCGAGGGGTATAGAGTGAATAATTATAGTGTTTATACGGCAAGAGAAGACGAAGAATATGTCGTTTTGGAAGAAGATTTTTCGAAAGTAACGACTTTGGCTACACCAGAAAATCCAGACGAGTTTGAGTCGAGTTCTCTTGTGATTCTAGATGAATATACTTTGTTGCCCAATTGGTTATTTAGCGGCGGACTTCGTTTGGCAAACGGTATGCTTGGAGGGTATGGTTGGCAGGCGACTCTTCAAACGCCCGAACTGGTGCTGAATAACGATACCGTATTCGAAGTGACAGTAACAGCATGGGCAAAGGTTTCGAGTGGTTGGACCGATTTATATATCTACTCTGAAAACGATACTAAAACACTGACTTTCGAGAAATCGGAATCTAAAACATTTACGGTGGAAATGAAAAACGGTATTGAAAAAGATTGCCTCCGTTTCGCTACCGATGGCGGTGCTCTTTTCTTTATCGATAATATTGTCGTTAAACAAAAGTTGAAAGCGGGTGCTCAGGTGTCCAGATTGGAAAACAGTGTTATTGTGAGGGACCCCGAAACTATTTCGTACTCCTTTACTGGATTACAATGCGGACAGTATAAATATGGTTATGAGGTATCGGCCTATCGTTTGCTGGGCGATGATTTGGTCGAATCGGAATTTTCGGACCGGCAGATCGTGGAATATATCCCTTCGGGGGTAAATTCACTCTCTGTATCTGGTGCTAAGGTTTATGCCATAGATGGAAAGTTGTATGTGCAAGCCGAGGTTCCTTCTAAGATAGAGATTTATTCTATTTCGGGAATGTCGGTATTGGAAGATTCTGTCGGGGTAGGAGAAAACCAATATGATCTATTACCCGGATTCTATATTGTGAAAGTCGGGAGTAGAACAACGAAAGTTCTGGTGAAATAAATACTTCCTGATAATAGATCGGCCCGGTTTTCCGGGCCGATTTTTTTGTTTAAATCTGTAAAAGAAAAATCGAAATCTTTTGTTTTTCAAATAAAAAGCGTACCTTTGCAATCCGATTATTACCCAAATTTGAGAAAATTTGAATAGTAGTCATGTCTTCTTTGGCCGGAAGCATGAATGCTATGTATATGTCAAGTATTTAATAATTAAAAGAATAAGCAGTGGATACTTTAAGTTATAAGACCATTTCTGCAAACAAAGCGACCGTTAAAAAAGAATGGGTTGTGGTTGATGCAACCGATCAAGTTTTGGGCCGTATGTGTGCAAAAGTTGCTAAAATATTGCGTGGTAAATACAAACCGTGCTATACTCCTCATGTGGATTGTGGCGATAATGTAATTATTATCAATGCCGATAAGGTGCAATTAACGGGGAAAAAATGGACGGATCGGGTTTATTTGAACTTTACAGGTTATCCCGGTGGTCAAAGAGAATTGTCTCCTGCCGATTTGATGAAAAAAGGAGAATCGAGATTATTCAAACGTGTACTGAAAGGTATGCTCCCTAAAAATAAATTGGGCGCTCAATTGTTGAGAAACGTTTATATTTATGGAGGAAGCGAGCATCCACATGCTGCACAAACCCCTAAAACAATAGATATTAACACCCTTAAATAAGTAATATGGAAGTAGTTAATGCATTAGGCAGACGTAAAGCCGCAGTAGCACGAGTATTTGTTTGCGAAGGTTCGGGTGTAGTTACGATAAACAAAAGAGAGTTGGCTGTTTATTTCCCCTCTTCAATACTTCAATACATTGTAAAGCAACCGCTTGAAAAATTGGGCGTTGCAGAAAAGTATGATATTAAAGTGAATCTGAATGGCGGTGGTTTCAAAGGACAGGCCGAGGCTCTTCGTTTAGCGATTGCCCGCGCATTGGTAAAAATCAATCCCGAGGATAAACCTGCTCTGAAATCGGAGGGCTTCATGACTCGTGACCCGCGTACCGTTGAACGTAAGAAACCGGGACGTCCCAAAGCTCGTAAGAGATTCCAGTTCAGTAAACGTTAATATGCGACGGCCTGAGGCCGAAGATATATTTGTGTTTAGTATCCAAACCGCAAGGACTTTTCTTTTCATAGGGAACTACCTTGTGGTTGTGTAAGTAGAATGTAAACAAATTAAACAAAGAAAAAATGTCTATTACTAATTTTGACCAGTTATTGGAAGCCGGTGTTCATTTCGGACACTTGAAAAGAAAATGGAATCCTGCTATGGCTCCTTATATTTTCATGGAGCGTAACGGTATCCACATTATCGACTTGTATAAAACCGTAGCAAAGATCGACGAAGCCGCAGCTGCATTGAAATCAATCGCTAAATCGGGTAAAAAAATTCTGTTCGTCGCTACTAAGAAACAAGCCAAACAAGTTGTCGCCGACAAGGCTTCTGCTGTGAATATGCCATATGTTATCGAGCGTTGGCCGGGTGGTATGTTGACTAACTTCCCTACGATTCGTAAGGCTGTGAAGAAAATGTCTACCATCGATAAAATGGAAAAGGACGGAACGTTTGACAATTTGTCTAAGCGTGAAAAATTGCAAATCTCTCGCCAACGTGCCAAGTTGGAAAAGACTTTGGGTAGTATTGCCGATTTGAATCGTCTGCCTTCCGCTTTGTTCGTTGTCGATGTTTTGAAAGAACATATTGCCGTGCGCGAGGCCAATCGTTTGGGTATTCCCGTATTTGCTATGGTAGATACCAACTCGAATCCGAACGATGTAGATTTCGTTATTCCGGCTAATGACGATGCTTCGAAATCCATCGAAGTGGTTCTCGATGCTGTATGCGGTGCTATTGCCGAAGGTTTGGAAGAACGTAAGGCTGAAAAAGTTGATGCTCCTGCCGAGGGTGAGGATGCTCCTGTTAAGAAAGAACGTAAAACTCGTATCTCTCGCAAGAAAGCCGAAGATGCAGAGGTTGCCGAAATAACAGACGAAGCTCCTGCCGCTGAAGTTAAAGAAGTAGAAGAATAAAAAATAATCAAAGACAAAGAGTGGAGCCTTTTCTTTGACTTCACTCTTTGTTCGTTTCTAATTATAAAAATAGGAGATTAAGTATATGGCTGTTACAATGGCTGAAATCAGCAAGCTACGTAAACTTACGGGAGCCGGCATGATGGATTGTAAGAATGCTTTGACCGAGACTAACGGTGATATCGAAGCTGCAAAAGAAATTATTCGTAAAAAAGGTCAAGCTGTCGCTGCTAAACGCGAAGACCGCGAAGCTTCGGAAGGTTGCGTTTTGGCTGCTGCCAAAGGCGATTTCGCTGCTATCGTAGCTTTGAAGTGCGAAACGGATTTCGTTGCTAAGAACGATTCTTTCGTAGCCTTGACTAAATCTATTCTCGATGCTGCCATCGAGGCAAAAGCTACCGATCTTGAAACCGTAAAGGCTTTGGTTGTCAATGGTACTCCCGTCGCTAACTTGATTGTCGATGAAATCGGTAAAACCGGAGAAAAGATGGAGCTCGGTTACTACGAAGCTATTTCGGCTCCTTATACCACCGCTTATATTCACCCGGGGAATAAATTGGCTACGATTGTAGGTTTTAACCTTGCCGATACCGATTATCAGGTAGCTCACGATGTGGCTATGCAGGCTGCTGCTATGAGCCCTATCGCTGTTTCTCGTGATGAAGTTCCGGCCGATGTGGTAGAAAAAGAACTTGAAATCGCAAAAGATAAGGCTCGTCAAGAGGGTAAGAAAGAGGAAATGCTCGATAAGATTGCTCAGGGTCGTCTGAACAAATTCTATCAAGAAGTTTGTTTACTTGAACAAGCTTTTGTGAAAGATCCCAAGCAAACTATTCAACAGTATCTTCATTCAAGCAACAAAGAACTTACAGCTGTTGCTTGTAAGAGAATTACTCTTAATGAGGAATAACGATATAAATTTTTGATAAGAAAAAGCCGTATCATTCGATACGGCTTTTTTATTGTGGTAAATTGGGATTCAAGATTGTTATTTTTCTGTTTTTGATTTCTCGGAATCTCTGTTCGAGCGGTGAATTTCCATATAGTGGCTGGGCGACATGCCATAAAACTCTTTGAAACTGTTTGAGAAGTGAGACAACGAGGAGAATCCGGTGGCATAGGAAACTTCTGAAACGCTCAAATTTTTGCACGATAACAACCAAGCTGCATGGCGTAATCGAGTCGTTTTTATGTAATCACTGGGGTTTTGATTGGTGAGCTGTTTTAATTTCCTTTGTAGTTGAGAACGACTGATACCGATTTCTTGACTGATCGTTTCGACCGATAAATCAGATTCTGCTATTTTATTTTTTTACGTTATTTATGACGGCTACTCCGAGGCTGTATCCGATGAACTTTTTATAAATGCGTTTGGTATCATACTTTTCTGTTTCAATGAACTGATGATCGAAGTCCAAATAGTAACTCTGCCCTCGGCGTAATTCCTCGGTAGCCATCAGTGACTTGACCAGTAGTTTATTCATTGGGTCAGCCGTATTGAAGTCGTATGATTTACCTGATTCTGAGGTGTAGGTTATGTTGTTTACAGTCAGTTCCTTTATGGCACGGAGTACCGTGTAGGTTCCGTATGTCTTGAATTTGGGATGAAAGGAAAGATGATGGATAAAATAAGTGGATATGTCTTCAATGCAAGAATCGCCATAGAAGAATACACACATGAGAGAACGGAATATTTCACTATATAGGTAGCCATACGTCTTGCTCCGTAGGCTCAGAGTTGAATCAATCGCATTGGACAAAAGAACATCAAACAGCTCCATAATTGAAAAATATTCCGCTTAAAGGAGTAATTTGTTCGGATTTTATTTATACATTAGATGCGTCTGATGAAAATTTGTTTTATTTTTTTGCAACACTAAGTTAACTGAATCTTCTGACATGACAAAACGCAGGGCAATTTATTATCTTCCCAACGTTTTGAATTTTTTTTGCCTAAAAGAATTGTGGAATTAAGGAATAATATAAAAACAAGTAGATATATGAAACGTTTAAGTTTGTGGGGAGCGATAATATCGCTGGTGCTTTTGGTTAGTTGTAAGAAGAATACCGAGAGTGTAGATGTTTGTATATATGGAGGAACTTCGGCAGGTGTCATTGCCGCTTATACCGCTTCGATGGAAGGCAAGACGGTATTGTTGGTTGAACCCGGCAGACATTTGGGCGGTATGACATCGGGCGGACTTGGTTATACCGATATCGGCAATAAATTCGTGGTTACAGGGCTGACCCGGGATTTTTATCGTAGGATAGGGAGTCATTATGGAAAGTTCGAGCAGTGGATATTCGAGCCATCGGTAGCCGAAAATATTTTTAAGGACTATGTCGAGAGGGGCAACGTCAAGGTGTTGTATTCGCATAGGCTGAACGAAGTGAAGAAAGACGGAACGCGAATATCGGAGATCGTTGTGGAAAATTCGGAAAATCCTTCGCCCAAGACGAATAAGCAGATACGAGCCAAAGTTTTTATCGATTGTTCGTATGAGGGAGATTTAATGGCTCATGCCGGGGTCTCCTATACTGTGGGACGGGAGGATAACTCGGTGTATGGAGAGACGTATAATGGTGTTCAGATGATGCAAGGCCATCAATTTAGTGAGCCGATAGACCCGTATGTGATTCCGGGAGATTCGACGAGCGGATTGATTTGGGGTATCGGCCAAGATGTATTGCAACCGGCTGGGACGGGCGATAAAAAAATACAAGCCTATAATTTTAGGGTTTGTCTTACCGATGATCCCAATAATATGATACCTATCACCAGACCGGATAACTACGATTCTACTCGGTATGAACTGGTTCTGAGATTGCAGGCAGCCTCTCCGAGAAAGTCGGTATATAATTATTTTATTTGGAGTCGGATGCCCAATTCCAAAACCGATATAAACAATCGTGGCGGTATCTCTACCGATATGATAGGTATGAACTGGGATTATCCCGAAGCCGACTATGATCGTAGAGCCGAGATATGGAAAGCGCATGAGGACTATACGAAAGGGCTTTTCTATTTCTTGGGGCATGATGAACGGGTGCCTGAATTTATGAGAACCGAGATATTGAAATGGGGATATCCGAAAGACGAATATGTGGATAATAATCATTGGACTCACCAGCTTTATGTGAGGGAGGCACGGCGCATGATAGGAGATTTGGTGATGACTGAGCATCATTGTGTAGGAAAAGAGGTAGTCGACGATGTTATCGGTTGGGCTGCGTATACGATGGATTCTCATAATTGCGACCGAATCGTTGTTCGTGGCGAGGTGAAAAACGAAGGTAATGTGGAGATTGGCGGCTTTCCTCCTTATCCAATTTCTTATAGGGCTATCACCCCGAAACGCAGAGAAGTTACTAATTTACTTGTCCCGGTATGCCTTTCGGCTTCGCATATTGCGTATGGTTCTATCCGCATGGAGCCTGTTTTTATGGTGTTGGCTCAGTCGGCGGCTGTGGCTGCCTGCTTGTCGATAGATAACGGCATTGATGTACAAGATGTGGATATAGCTCGATTGCAGGAAGTTTTGAGAACAGATCCTCTGTCCGATGGAAGTGTCCCTGAAATCTTGGTGGATAACGATGATAAATCGTGTGTTGAGCTGAATGGAGCCTGGAACTTTAATTTCGATACTTACCGAGGATATGGATTGAATTTCTTGGTAGATGATTCTAAGGGTGATACTCTCAAAACAGTGAAATACATACCTGATGTTCAAGTGGCAGGAGAGTATGAGGTTTATATATTTTTCCCTCGATTAAAAAGTGCTGCGACTTATACCTCGGTTGGGGTTTACGATGGAAAGAACATGGAAGAAAAGCAAATCTATAAAGATGATGTGAAAGTCGTCGGTCAGACTGGTGGCGAGTGGGTATATGTGGGCAAGTACATTTTGGCGAAAGGCCGGGATGCCTATGTGGAAATATCGAACAAAGGAGCCGATAATGTGGTAGCGGCCGATGCCGTTTTGTTCCGACCGGTTAAGAAGTAAAATAGATTTCGGGAATAGAAATTTGTGTAAGAGGGTAGTATACCCTCTTATTTTATGGTACGATAATTTTCGTAGGGGTGTTTTTTATCGAGACTATATAGAATCCGGCAGGTAAGGCTATGTTGCCGCTCCCGATTATATGTTCAGTCTTAACGAGTGTGCCGTTTATCTGGTAGATGTCGATTTGTTCGGGGGTTTTTGTGTCGAAACAAAGATGATCTTTCGAACTCCATATTCGTATATTTGTCGGAGACAACATGTTTTCAACGGACGACGTCGTATAATAGTCGCTGATGTGGATATTATCAATGTCTATTCCATTCGTCGAGTTCTCTGTTTTGCCTATTTTTATTCGTAGTTCTCCCGGATGCATCACTTTGAATTGGTATTCGGTCAATTCTTTTTTGATTGGAATACCGGTTTGAATGGGTTCCCAAGTTTTTCCTTTGTCATCGGATATGTATACACCGAAGGAACCAGAACCTTTGTCATCTTTATATCGGGCAGCCCATAAGCGTATGTACCCGATTCCGTTGCTTTTATCTTCGAGCATGTAGATGTATCCGGGTTCGCCGGAGGTTGATTCGGTGAGGCGTAGGTGGGCTGCTGCATTATCCCATTTCATATCGTTGGAGCTGTCTCCGTATGTAGCGCCTACGAATTTCCATCGGCATGTTTCGGCACTGGCATAGATTCCTCCTCCGTACATTAAAGTGTTGTTGGGAGTATAGGCTTTTTTCGTTTCAAAAGTTTCATAGAAGTTCCAGTATTTCGTTTCGTCTGTGACATTTTCGCCGGGTGCTATCCAATCTGTGAGATTCTTGATTCCCGGCAGGGTGAAGTAATCGGTTAACGTTCCTTTTATGGTCAGTTGCTTGCGCCAATATTGTGGATTTTCATCTAAATTGTACGAATCGACATAGTCCTTGATTTGTACGGGCATCATCTTGCTTAAATCGATTTCATCGATGTCGTCGGCGATGAGGTAGGCCGAGGTTCCATCGAAGGGCGGTGCGATGTTGTAGAAGTGTTTATTGTTGGAGTAGTCTCTGTATTCCCCGACTATATATCCATTTACATAATAGGATTTCCGGTCATTCTTCTTGGCAAGAGCTTGCGATACGGTTAACGGGGAATCGGCCGAAAGTCCTGTTCCCGCTATCAGTGAAAAAACAAATGCCGATAGTGCGATGGATAATAATGCTTTTTTCATTGCAGTAAGGTTGGATTTTGATTACAAATGTACCTAAAATTTAAAGATACAACAATCATTTGAAGAAGATAGACCACTGCTTATTTCTTATGGAGTGTCTTGGATAGTATATGAGAGAAAGTATAGATGAAAAACGGAACAGTTTAAAATGAAAAATTGATTGTCATCACGACAACCAATCTTTGTTAACCTTAATTCTAATACCATGAAAAACACATTGCAAATGTACGCATATAATTTTATATACAAACAAAATACCCAAGAAAAACGATTATATTTAACATTATTTTTGTGATTTCCGGTTTTTATAGCAATATGTTGGATTTGTATTACAAAAGTGTTACATTCTGATTCGCTTATTTTATATGTAACATGATTCTATTTAAATTTTGTAAGGAATCGACCCATTGGTAAACGATGTTGTTATAATATAAAAATTAAAATGGGAGATTATGAAAACGTTTTTGTGGAGTTTTATTTTGTTCGCAGGGCTTGCCGGATTGAGTGCCTGTGATGAGGACGAACGGGTGGACTATCAATACTTGCCTGATTCTGTTCATCAATTTGTTAGTACTTATTTTTCCGATGTAAAGGTAGTTAAGGCCGAAAAGAAGAATGAAGAGCCCCGTTACAAAGTTTGGTTGAGTAACGGATTCGAATTGAAATTCTATAAGGACGGCGGGTGGCAAAAGGTAGATGGAAACTTGCAAGTGTTGCCGTCGGCTTTACAAATAGATATTTTGCCGGGTAATTTGTTGACTTATGTCGCTACACAGTATCCTACTGCCGGAATTGTCGAAGCGGCTCGTTACGATTGGGGATATGAAGTGGAGTTGAACACGGCTCCTCTCGTAGAATTGGAATTCGACAATGACGGGAATGTGACGCAGATCGACAGGGATTGATCCGGTTATTTGTCGGAAAGTTCCCGGTTTTCTATCCGTCTTCTGGTATAGGTTACAAACGTATAAGGATAAGCGTGTTTCTCGTCGGCCGGCATTTCTTGCGAATTTGCGATTTCCCACTCCGATGGGTTTATGGTCGGGAAGAATGTGTCGGCGTCGTCGAATGTATGGTGAATGTGTGTGATATACAGCGTGTCGGCTATCTTGATGGTTTCGTTGTATAGTGTCGCTCCCCCCATAATGAAAATTTCGTCTTCTGTCGTGTCTTGTATCGGTATTTCGTCAAGCGTATGGACGACAGTTACATTCGGCCACGATAGTGACGTGTTATGTGTCAAGACGATATTCTTGCGGTTAGGTAAAGCTCCGTTGGGTAATGATTCGAAAGTCTTTCGCCCCATGACGACGGTATGTCCCGACGTGAGTGTTTTGAAATGTTTCAAGTCGTTGGGCAAGTGGCATAACAGTTGTTGGTCCCGGCCAATGGCTCCTTTTTCAGCAACGGCTGCGATTAATGCTATTTTACTCATACTTATACGGCTACTTTTCCTGCGATATGGGGGTGAGGGTTATAATCCGTCAATTCAAAGTCTTCGTATTTGAAATCGAAGATGCTTTTTACATTGGGGTTCAGTTTCATTTTAGGCAGGTCTCTCGGTTCGCGAGAAAGCTGTTCCCGCACTTGCTCGATATGGTTGTTGTAAATATGGGCATCTCCGAGTGTGTGGACGAAATCTCCGGCTTCGAGCCCGGTCACTTGTGCGACCATCATGAGTAATAGTGCATAAGAGGCGATATTGAAAGGCACTCCGAGAAAAATATCTGCACTGCGTTGATATAGTTGCAAACTGAGTTTACCATTTGCTACATAGAACTGGAAAAAAGCATGGCAAGGAGGTAGGTTCATTTGGGGTAGGTCTGCCACATTCCATGCGCTGACAATGATGCGACGTGAGTCGGGATTGTTTTGTATGGTGTGGATAGCCTCTTTTATTTGGTCGATATGTCCGCCGTTATAATCGGGCCACGAGCGCCATTGATATCCGTAGATATGCCCTAAGTCGCCATTCTCGTCGGCCCATTCGTTCCAAATGCGGACTCCGTTCTCTTGCAAATATTTCACGTTGGTGTCGCCTTTAAGAAACCACAACAGTTCATGGATAATCGATTTCAAATGCAGTTTCTTCGTGGTGAGGAGCGGGAATCCGTCTTGTAGGTTGAAACGCATTTGATAACCGAAAACACTATGAGTGCCTGTCCCTGTGCGATCTTCTTTGAGGACGCCGTGGTCGAGCACATGTTGTAAGAGGTCGAGATATTGTTTCATGTCGTAAATGTAGTTTTATTTGATTTGCAGTAATCTGCTGAATCCGAGGCAAGCGACCGAGAATCCCAGCTTACAGCCTCTCAGCATGCTACCGTTGTCATCGGGTGCTATTTTGAAGTTGTGGAATTGCTCCCGATTGATAAATAGCTTTGTACGAATCGATGCGGTAAATATTTCACGATGACCGCGCCAGAATGAAGGAACTAAGGATATTGTCGTGGAGAACCGGTAGTCGAAACAGATTCCGGCCGTCCAATTAAAATTCGTGTAGGACAATGTCGTTCTTTCGTTTCTCCCTTCTTGAATTTTTGCTTGATCGGAGTATCCCGACCATATACACCCGACATAAGGCATAAGGGCGAAATACTTGGTGGAGATGAGTTGTTGTCCTATACCTAAGGATATAGAAGTATAGGTGTTATGTCCGTTTCGAAGCCATGTATCCGTGATTTGTCCGTTGGAAACTGTAATTTCCTGACGGGTACGGGCTGTTCCGGCAGAAAAGTCGCAGAGCAGATGTGTATTGGCATAAGCTAAATCGAATCCGACATTGATTTGCCAAGCGGGATCCCAATAGTCGGCAATGCTTCCGACCGGGAAGGAGGCGCCGGTTCCTAAATAGAACCCGTATCCGAATCGCCGCGGAGAGATTCGAGGAATGGACGGAGCCGGGTTTTCGATCAGTTCTTTGGTTACGTAGAACTCCCATTCTTGCAGCTTTATCTCGTTCTGTCCGTTTTCGGTTTCTTGTTCTGCTTTTTTGCTTTGTTCTGTGTATAGGTCCATGTATTGCCGGGTGCGATTGTCGGCGGCAATACCCACCACTCCGAGATTTAATTCGGTTTGTAGTCTTCGCCGATACATTTCAAGCAAATCGTATTTCAGCTGGAACAACCGCAGTAAGTTCTCGTTTTGTATTTGCCGGTCGGCGAAAGAATGACGTTTGTCGAAACAGGCTTGCGCTTCGGGACGAATCGTGCGGGTGTTTCCATCTCGTTTTTCTGTTTTTTCGATTCTTAGGAAAGCGTTAAAAGCCGAGGGTACTCCTTTGAGACTGAGAGTATCTTGGAAATCGTCCCATGTCAATTTCCCTTCGTCCCAGTACTTATAGTTGATAATATCTTCTGCCCGGGTATATTCGACGAATGAGAAACATATCAGAAAGAAAGTCAAAAGCCGTTTCATAAGTATAGAATTAGAGGGATTCAAGAATACGTTTCAGTACGACTTGTGCCGAGATTTCCCGATTGGCGGCTTCGGGGATTACCAATGATTGCGGACTTTCGATAACATCGTCCGAAACAATCATGTTGCGACGTACCGGAAGACAGTGCATGAAAAAAGCGTTATTGGTCAAAGCCATTTTTTCGCTATCTACCGTCCATGCCCGGTCTGTGCTGATGACTTGTCCGTAATGTGGGTCGGCATAGGCTGCCCAGTTCTTAGCGTAGATGAAGTCTGCCCCCTCGAAAGCTCTTCGCTGGTCATATTCCACATGGGCATTGCCTACGAACTGAGGGGCTAATTCATACCCCTCTGGGTGGGTAATGACAAATTCGTAATCGGTTTGGTTAATCCATTCGGCAAAAGAATTAGGTACGGCCTGAGGTAGAGCCTTCGGGTGAGGGGCCCATGTGAGGACTACTTTGGGGCGTTCGGTTTTTTTATGTTCTTCGATGGTGATGAGGTCGGCGAAACTTTGCAATGGATGCCGTGTAGCTGCTTCCATGCTGAATACCGGTCGGCCTGAATATCGAATGAACTGATTGAGAATTTTTTCTTCATAGTCGTCGCTTTTGCTTTCGAACCGGGCGAAAGAACGCACGCCTATCACGTCGCAGTAACACCCCATGACCGGTATAGCTTCGAGTAAATGCTCCGGTTTATCCCCGTCCATGACTACACCTCGTTCGGTCTCTAATTTCCAAGCTCCTTGATTGACGTCTAAAACTATGACATTCATGCCCAAATTCATAGCTGCCTTTTGTGTACTTAGGCGAGTACGGAGGCTGGAATTGAAGAAAATCATCATCAAGGTTTTATCCTGCCCCAAGTGTTTGTAGGCAAACCGATTGGATTTTACTTCGAGAGCTTCTTTAACAGCAGCTTTTAAATCTCCGAGGTCGTGTACGTACGTGAAATGTCTCATAATGTTTTATTGACGGGTTTGTCCGTTACCGGAAATAATATATTTATAAGTCGTTAGCTCGGGTAGAGCCATAGGACCTCTTGCATGCAGTTTCTGTGTGCTGATACCTATTTCTGCCCCGAATCCGAATTGTCCTCCATCGGTGAATGCGGTAGACACGTTGGTGTATACGCATGCGGCATCGACTTCGTGAGCGAAGCGTTGTTTGTGAGATTCGTTTTCGGTGATTATACTTTCGCTGTGTTTCGAGGAATAGTGAGCTATGTGAGCCAAAGCCTCTTCAAAGGAGTCGACGGTTTTGATGGCCATCTTATAATCCAGAAATTCCGTCCCGAAACTATCGTCGGTCGCTGGCTGCAAGAGGGATTCCGGATATTTCCCCGCGAGTGCACCATAGGCTTTCGGGTCGGCATATATGAGTACGTTTTTTTCGGACAACGGCTTACAGAGGCTTGCAAGGTCGGATAATCTCTCCCTGTGAATAATCAGACAGTCGAGCGCATTGCATACGCTCACCCGACGGGTTTTGGCATTGAACACGATATTGCGGCCTTTTTCCAAATCTCCGTCACTGTCGAAATAGGTGTGGCATATCCCGGCTCCGGTTTCGATAACCGGTACAAGCGCATGTTCGCGTACATAATTTATCAATCGACCGCTGCCTCTTGGAATGATAAGGTCGACTTGTCCCACGGCGGTTAATAACTTGTCGGTAAAGCTGTGGTCGTTAGGTAGTAAAATTGCTGTGTTAGAGTCTATTCCGTAACTTATCAACACCTTGTTGATAATGTTGATAATGGCGTTGTTGGAATATTGGGCATCACTACCTCCCTTCAAAATACAGACATTCCCCGATTTCAAGCAAAGAGAAAAAACATCGAAGGTTACATTGGGACGGGCTTCGTAGATAATGCCGATGACTCCGAACGGTACAGATACCTTTTCGATGCGCATGCCGTTGGGCCTGTCGAATGAAGCCAATATTCTGCCCAATGGAGAGGGAAGTCCTGCTACCTTTCGCATATCGGCGGTTATTCCTAAAATTCGTTCCCGCGAGAGCATTAACCGGTCGTATTTGGGGTCTGTCTTCGGCATAAGAGCCAAGTCCCGACAGTTTTCCTGCAAGATGTAATCGACTTCTTTCTCGGCTTCGTCGGCAACGGCAAGAAGTATTTTATCGATAGTCTCGGTATCGACGAGATTCAATTTGCGGGCAGCTACTCGTGCGTTTTCGAAAATATGTGATACATCGGCGGTCATAGCTCATAATGTGTGTAAAGCAAAAGTAATCTTTTTTTTTGAGTATGGTTGTATCGAAATCGTTAAAGTTAGTCGAGATAGAGATAATCGTAGTGGACGAAAGGTTTTGCACCCTGATGTCCGATAAATTCTCGGGCTGTTTCGCTATCGAGCGCGATGCGGCCTACACCTATGGAATTTCCATCGGGATCGATGATGCGGACAATGTCGTCCTTTTCGAAGTCTCCTTCGATACGAGTGACTCCAACCGGCAATATACTGACGGCTTGTTGCGAGTGGATCGCTTGCACGGCTCCGGCATTGATATGTAATTCTCCTTTGGCGAATCCCTCGGAGTGGGCGATCCAACGTTTAATGCTCGATATGGGGTTGGCAGAGGGAATGAATCGCGTGCAAATCGCCGAGCTGTTTTCCCGTAAAAGATCGGGCAAGATATTTTCTTTCTTGCCGTTGGCGATGATGACTTCTATACCTTCGTCTGCCACCTTACGGGCGATGTTGCATTTGGTAAGCATACCGCCCCGCCCGAAAGAGGATTTCCCCGACTGTATGTATTGCGACAGTTCTTGACCGGGGTGAATTTCCGGTATGACTTTACTGTCCGCTTGCCCCGGAGCCCCGTTGTAAATACCGTCGATATTGCTGAGAATGACGAGGGTTTCGGAGTCCATCATGGCAGAGATGAGCCCCGACAGTTCGTCGTTGTCGGTGAACATCAGCTCGGTAACCGAGATCGTGTCGTTTTCGTTGACGATAGGGATAACCTTGTTTTCAAGCATAACCTCCATACATTGTTTTTGTGTGAGGTACTGTCGCCGGGTAGAAAAATTTTCTTTGGTCGTGAGCACTTGGCCGCAAGCTATATTGTGTTCCCTGAATAGCTCGTAATAACGATTGATGAGTTTGGCTTGCCCCACAGCCGAGAATAATTGTCTGGCAGAAACTGCGTCGAGCTTGCGGTGTATCTTCAATTCGCTGCGGCCCGATGCCACAGCTCCCGACGATATGACAATAATTTCGACTCCGGCTTTGTGCAGCTCGGCGATTTGGTCGGTGAGAGCCGACATGCGGGTGATGTCTAGCGTACCGTCTGGACGAGCAAGAACGTTACTCCCTATTTTTACGGTAATACGTTTACGTTTGTAACTCATGGCTGCATGGCGAATTGTTGAATCGTTTCGATGTAGTTGTTCCATTCGGGGTCGCTTTCCGCTCCAATTTTTATCGGCAGCGGCGGGTATTCGCTGAAAGTCTCGTTCAAGACGATGGAGAATTTTTCGGCTGAGATTCCGTAATATTCATAGCGGGCGGTTTTTCCTCCTATATGAATGGCGGTTAGTATTGCGATTTCTTTCTCTTCCAATATATCGCGCAGTTTCTCGTTGAGGCTATCGAGCGCTTGCGTCTCTTTTTCGGTGGGCATGCCTTTTTCATCGCCCTGATATTCCCATACGAGAGCGATACGTGTGGCGAATTTTCCCGATTGCCTGATGGCATCGAGAAATAGTCTCCCTCGTATGATTAAAGACTTGTTTTCAAATTCTGTTTCGGCGACGAACCAATCGTTACTGATTTGCATGGGACGATCGTTTTACGTTATTAGACTTTGTCTTTGTCTCGTATTTCTACTCGGCGTATTTTCCCGCTGATGGTTTTGGGCAACTCTTCGACGAACTCGATAACCCGAGGATATTTATAGGGAGCCGTGACTTTTTTCACATGGTCTTGTATCTCTTTGACAAGAGCTTCTCCCGCTTTGTCTTTGTATGCGGCCGATAGTACGATAGTAGCTTTGACAACTTGTCCTCTGATTTCATCGGGGACTCCGGTCACGGCACACTCCACTACGGCGGGGTGGGTCATTAGAGCGCTTTCCACTTCGAATGGACCGATACGGTAGCCCGACGATTTGATGACATCGTCGGCACGACCCACGAACCAGAAGTATCCGTCCTCGTCGCGCCAAGCTACATCGCCTGTATAGTAAATACCGTCATGGTAGGCTTCATACGTTTTTTGAGGGTCACGGTAATATTCCTTGAACAGTCCCAAAGGTTTCCCGTGATCGGTGCGGATAACGATTTGTCCCTGTTCCCCATCTTCGGCCGAGCGTCCGTCGGCTGTGAGCAGGTCTATGTCGTATTGCGGGTTGCGTATTCCCATCGATCCCGGTTTGGGTTCTACCCACGGGTAGGTGGCGATAGTGAGGGTCGTCTCGGTCTGTCCGAAACCTTCCATCAGTTTTATACCCGTGAGCCGTAGCCATTCTTCGTATACTTTGGGGTTAAGTGCTTCACCGGCTATGGTACAATATTTTAGAGAAGAAATATCGTATTTGGTGAGGTCTTCCCGAATGAGAAACCTGAATACGGTGGGAGGAGCGCAAAACGAAGTGATGTGAAAGTTATGTATCATTTCGAGTACGTCGGCCGGTTTGAATTTTTCGAAGTCATAGACAAACACGTTCGCCCCGGCAAACCATTGCCCGTATAGTTTTCCCCATACGGCTTTTCCCCAACCCGTGTCGGCCAGAGTCAAATGCAGGCTGTCTTCGTGCAGGTTGTGCCAAAAGGAGCCGGTGATGATGTGCCCTAACGGGTAAGTGAAATCATGGGCGACCATTTTGGGCTCGCCGGTGGTTCCCGATGTGAAATAGAGCAGTGAAATATCGTCATTCGTGTTGACCGATTCGGGACGGACGAAAGGAGCAGCCGATTCTATTCCTTTATGGAAGTCGTCCCACCCTTCTGGAATGATGGGCCCGATGGAGACACAACGTTGTAATGAAGGCGAGGACGGTCGGGCCCGGTTGATGTGCTCGACTACAATCCCGTCGCCGCAGGATACAATCATTTTTATGTCGGCGGCATTGCATCGGTACACTATGTCTTTCTCGGTCAGCAGGTGAGTGGCGGGAATACATACGGCTCCCAGTTTGTGAAGAGCGATAATAGAAAACCAAAATTCGTATCTTCGTTTCAAAATGAGCATGACCATATCGCCGTGCCCTATTCCTAATGATTGGAAGTAAGATGCAGTTTTGTCGCTTTCTCGTTTAATATCGGCAAATGTAAAATCTATTCTTTTTCCTTGATCGTTGGTCCAAAGCAGAGCTTTTTTTTCGGGAGCTATACGTGCCCATTCATCTACGACATCGTATCCGAAATTAAAACAATCGGGAACTTTTACCTTAAAATTTTTCATGAAGTCTTCCTGTGAAGAGAAAGACGTTTTATCTAAAAAGCGTTCTAACATAATGACTATGTGGGAATATTCCCTCTTTTTACTTGATGTTTGTGAAATACCTATTGTTACGGAAAGATCATTTAAAATATGATCGCCAGAAATTTGACTTGTCGGTCTATCGCTTTCATACCGTGCGGACGGGTAGAGTCGAATATAATACTGTCGCCTTCGTTCAGCACTAATTCTTTTTCTCCGATACGTAGATGCATGCTCCCTTCGAGAACAAGGTTAAATTCTTGTCCGGGGTGGGTGTTGAGCGTGAATGGCGCTTCGGGAGCCGAAGGCTCGACCGTGACCATGAAAGGGTCGGCTTTGCGGTTGGCGAATCCGGCGGCCAACGATTGATATTTATAGGCTTTTGTACGCTCTACGGCGACACCTTTGTCTTTGCGGGTAAGGAAATAAGAGTTCATTCGGGGTTCGTATCCGAACATCAATGCCGGCAATTCTACGCCGTAGTGCTTGGCTATCTGGTGCAGAAAACTGACCGGAATGTCTTTTTCGCCCGACTCGTAACCTAAATAGGTTTCCAAATCGATGTTGCAGGTCGATGCAATATCTTCGGGTCGAAGGTCTAAGGCATCTCTAAGGCCAACGAGCCGTTCCGCTATTTGTCGTATCTCTTCGCTCATGATTGCAAATATTTAGAAAGAGGTTTTAATATCTCTTACAAAAATAGAAAAATGAGAGAGAAAAAAGAAATTTGTTATACAAATAGGGTGAGTAATTGAACTTTGTAACTTTTATTAAGAGAGGAGGAAGACCGAAAAGGGTGCTATTTGCGCATTTTTGAATGTTATGTGCATTCTCTATTCTTCGGGAATTTCTTGTGGTATGTATTGATAAGCTCCGATATCCACGCTCGTGGAACGAAGGTTCCCATACATATCTTTATCCAATGGGAAGATCGCGAAATCGGGGTTTCCTTTCCCGATAGCATCGGATTTATCCGACCCGATTCGATAATCGTAGTAGTAATGTTCTTCGCCAGTGGCTTTGAAAAACGGTTGTCCGTTCCATACGGTATTGATGAAATTGTCATCGTCTTCTCCGTTGGAACGGAGGAGGCAGGAACGGAAATATACATGGCTGCCGGTGAGGTCGATCGAGGGAATTTCCGATGTATTACCGTATAGTATGCTGTTGTTGAATCGGGCTCGTAGAAGGGCGGGACCCCCCGAAATCGTATCGGCCGGAGCACAATAGCTCATGTTCACGATGGGCGAGGTGATAATGTCGTAGAAATAGTAGTTGACGATCGTGCAGTGGGTGAAATCGGCTATTCCTCCTGTCAGCGAGAGTATGGCTCCTCCGGCATCGGAAAGCTCGCTGTTCCAACAATTTAGTCGGCTGTATACCGATGTGATGAGATTACCCGACGAGTTGCGTATGCGGGAATTCGCTATTTCGAGACGAGGCTCTTCCGAAGCGCACGAATCCAATACGATACCCGAAGTCATTCCTCGTACATAAGCGTACGATATTTTATTTCCGAAACTTTCGGGATAAAAACGGATACCGCCCCATTGCCCGCCGAGATTGTCGTAAGGCAAGTCTGCAAAGAGCCGGTCGAGTCGATCGCCTCGTATTTGAACGGGGGCTTCCATCGACCCCTCGACTTGTAATTTCCCTTGTACCAACAGCGAAGCTCTATGGTGGAAATGCAGTCTTGCACCGGGTTCTATTTGTAATGTCGCTCCCGGAGCCACGACTAAGCTGTCGTAGATGAGGTATGGCCGTTCATCGGTCAGATGAGTATCGGTCGTGAAGGTTTCCCCTCTTTTGATAATAACGTCCTGTCCGTAGGCCGTCAGCTTCACGTCTTGTTGGACGCCGTTGGTTACAAAGACGATAGAATCGATGATGAAAATGGGGTTGTCCTGATTGGTAGGATCGATATTGGCTTCTACAAATACATATAGGCTGTCTTTCCCTCGGATTTCGACATTGGTGAAATTATCGCCCGACATACCGTCCACATTGATATGAAAGCCCGAATGTTCGGCATCGGCAAGTTTGATGGAAGAGATGTTCAACGATTTCTTGTTCCGGTTGTAAATGCGGAATGAACGAGTTGATGTACCTATCGTGGTGAATACGGTATCGAAAGCAACCGTATCGGTGGAGAATGCGAGTACATGCGACGGATTTGTGGTGAAATCGTCATCGATGCAGCTCGTCAGGCATGTACCTGTCAAGATACTCAGTAAAATTAAAGCAAAAGTTGTCGCTTTCATTGTATTATAAAAACGATATCGGTGCATCTTTATTGCGGAAGGCTGACGATTTTCTTTCGGGAGAGTGGCGTTTTGATTTTGTAATTGCAATATAGAATGTAACTCGATAAAAAAGAACAAGTATGTTTGTACTACTTGCTCCTTTCACTATCTTTGTAAGTACGAAGATAAGCTGCGGTTCGGGATAGGCAGGCCGGAACTATGATTTCCATTTGTCTCTGCACATACCTTTCACTATCTTTGTTCATAGAATATGAATCGATAAAAACAAGAAGACGATGTTAATGACTACGACTCCTTCGGTAGAAGGGAAACGGATTGTAAGATATTTGGGAGTTGTGACAGGTGAGACTATTATCGGGGCGAATGTGTTCCGTGATTTTCTTGCAGGGGTAAGAGATTTTTTCGGAGGCCGTTCCGCTTCTTACGAAGCGGTTTTGAGAGAGGCCAAAGATACGGCTCTTGAAGAAATGGCTCGACAGGCCGAAGCATTGGGCGCAAATGCCGTGGTGGGTATCGATTTGGACTATGAGACTGTCGGCGGATCGGGTAGTATGTTGATGGTTACGTGTAGCGGGACAGCTGTCAGGGTCGAATGACGTGACCAATTATTCCTAATCGGGTATGAAATATTATCTTATCGCCGGGGAGGCTTCGGGCGATTTACATGCCTCCAATTTGATGAGAGCTTTGCAACAGGAAGATGCGAACGCTGAATTTCGTTTTTTCGGTGGTGACTTGATGGCTTCTTGTGGCGGTACGCTGGTAAAGCATTATCGGGATATGGCTTATATGGGATTTATTCCGGTGTTGATGAATCTCGATAAAGTTTTGGCGAACATGCGTTTGTGTAAACAGGATATTGCCGCATTTCGTCCCGATGTGGTTATATTGATAGATTATCCGGGTTTCAATCTGAAAATAGCCAAATATGTGAAACGTCGTTTGGGTATTCCGGTTTATTATTATATTTCTCCTAAGATTTGGGCTTGGAAGGAATGGAGGGTAAAGAGTATCCGTCGGTATGTAGACCGACTTTATTCCATTCTTCCGTTCGAGGTTTCGTTTTATGCCAAGCACGATTATATGGTGGAGTATGTAGGAAATCCTACGGTCGATGAATTGGTTGTGCGGCCTTATGCCGATGAGAGTTTCGAGGATTTTACGGCGGAGTGCGGCTTGGGAAAAAAGCCCATAATAGCTCTGCTGGCGGGTAGCCGGGTAGCCGAGATTGATCATAATCTGCCTTTAATGATAGAGGCCGCAAAGACGTTCCACGACTATCAGTTGGTTATCGCAGGGGCTCCCGGTATTTCTCCCGACCGATATGCTCCTTATTTGCAGGACCGTTCGGTAAAAGTCGTTTGGGGCAAGACTTATCGTTTGCTTCAACAGAGTCGTGCGGCATTGGTCACATCGGGAACCGCTACGCTCGAAACCGCTTTGTTGCGAGTGCCTCAGGTGGTATGCTATCGACTGGGAGGAGGCAAGTTGTTTTATAAGACATTCGAAAAAATCTTGAAAGTACCGTATGTTTCGTTGGTTAATTTGATAGCCGATAGTCCTGTCGTATGCGAGTTGTTGGGCTATCGGGCGACTCCTGAGAATCTTCGTCGAGAGTTAACTTCGTTGTTCGAAGAGAATACCCGAAAGAAAATGTTGGAGGGATATGATCTTGTTGCCGAGCGATTGGGTGCTCCCGGTGCTCCAAAGAATGCCGCCCGGTCTATGGTTGCCGATTTACGAACAAGGTGACATGTTATTGCAGTGCGTAGGGGGTGAGACTCTTGTTCCATGTTATTTTTCGGGTGTGGTTGATAGTGCTCAACCTTCGAAATCTGTTCAACCCTTTTGAACCGGTGTTTTAAGGTATGCAATGAGGGCGGCGAAAGAGGTAAATCGCACTTCGTTCGTTGCGGTGTGTAACGATAGTGAGTCGTTTCCTTCGACGATGAGGCGGGGAAGCGATGCATCGACTTCGCAAGGTGATATGCGGCAACCGTAATTGTTACGATTCAGAGCATTGACTGTCCAATGGAGGAGCGTTTCGTCCGTCGCATCTACGACAATTTCTTTTTCCCATTGAACCGAAGGGTAGTAACTGCCATGCGCCCGGTCGAAACAAATTTCCTTACGGTCGAACAAGGTATCGAGTTCTCCGTTCAAAATGAGGTCCTCGGTTATTCCGCTACGCATTCCGTGCCCCTTCCGTAAAAGCCATAGGCAATCGGCGAGCACCAGCGCTTGTTCTATGTCGTGGGTCGACAGTAGTATCGCTTTGTTTTGGGTCGTGGCGATGTGGTGTAACAGAGTCATGATTTCTATGCGGCTCACCACGTCGAGGAAAGCGGTCGGTTCGTCTAATATAACCAGAGGGCACTCTTGCGCCAATACTTTTGCGATCATGGCTTTCTGCTTTTCTCCATCGGAGAGTTGCGCCATATAGGAGTACGCTTTGTGTGAGATGCCCACGGCTTCGATAGCTTCGTCCACTACTTGCCGATCCTGTCGATCGAGTTTCCCGAAAAATCCCGTATGCGGTTGCCGTCCGAGGGCGACCAGTTCATATACGGTCAATCCTCCGGTTTGTGTCTTGTCGGTCAGTACAACCCCGATTTGGCGGGAAATTTCCCGCTCTGACATGACGGACAACTCGTTTCCGTTCAACAGGATTTTTCCCGATAACGAAGGTTGGGACGCCGATAAGGTGCGTAACAGAGTCGATTTGCCCGAACCGTTTGCACCTAATAGGCAGGTGAGTTCGCCCTTGCGTAGGGAGAACGACAGATCGCCGTGAACTTGCTTGACGTGCCCGTGTCCCGTTTTATATCCGATACAGAGCTGCTGTGCCGATAATATGTTTGTCTGTTCCTCCATCAGTTGAAATATTGGATTTTTCGTTGGTTGATGATGACATAGATAATCACCGGTGCACCTAAGACCGGAGTGATGGCATTGATGGGCAGGATGCCCGATTCTCCCGGCAGGATACAGATGAGATTGCACAGCAACGCGGTTACGGCTCCGCATAGCAAAGTCATCGGCAACAAGGTATTGTGGTTCGATGTCCCCAATAACAGTCGGGCAATATGAGGAACGGCGAGACCGATAAACGAAATGGGGCCGCAGAATGCTGTGGTCGATGCCGTGAGCAGACCGGTGACAATGAGCAGCAAATTGCGGGTGAGTTTAATGTTTACTCCCAGATTGGCAGCATAACGGTCACCGAGCAGCAAGGCATTGAGCGGTTTTATCAAAAGTATAGCGATGATGAGCCCCACAGATACGAAAAGTGCGAAATAGGGCAGCTGCTCGCCGGTGACTCCGCTAAAATTTCCCATGCCCCAAATCGTATAGGAGTGTACCCCTTCGGCTGTTGCGAAATAGTTGAGTAGAGAGATAACCGACGAAGTAATATAGCCTACCATTATACCGACAATGAGGAGCATGATGTTGTTCTTGACAATGGTCGAGAAAAAGAGTATCGTACCTAATACAGTGACTGAACCGAGAAAAGCTCCGGCAATGACGGCGGTGAATCCGGTGAGGGTGGTTGCCTCGGACACGCCGAGTGTTCCTCCCCAAAATAACATGACCAAAGCTACTCCTAAACTGGCTCCCGTATCGATTCCTAATATCGAAGGTCCGGCGAGCGGGTTGTTGAATGCCGTTTGAAGAAGCAGCCCGGCAACAGCCAATGCGGCTCCCGACAGGAGTGCCGCCGCCATTTGCGGTAATCGGGATTCCAGCACGATGAATTTCCAGACTTCCTTTTCTGGTTCTTTCCCGCACAGGATATCCCATACGGCCGAAGCCGGTATTTGTACCGACCCGAACCATAAATTGGCGGCACATAATGCCAAAAGTAACAGGACGAGAACGACTATTAGCCGTTGTTCATGCTGTTTGTTCGGTTTGTCGTTCATTCGGATAGCGGTTGATAGTAACGGAATCGATAATCGGGGAACAGGCCGGGGTGGAACAATGCAGCGAGTTCTTGTAACAACAGGTCGGGACGAAACGGAGTCTCTTCGTAGTAGTTGCATCGGGACGAGTCGCAACCGTATATCTTTTTCTCCCGGAAGGCTTTGAATCTTGCATAGGGTGCATATTCCTTTTGCAGAGTCCGATAGGAAAGCTCCGACACATTGAACGATTTAATAAGCCAAATGTCGGCTTCTCCTGCCCGGTTGAATACCGTTTCGAAAGAGAGCGGAATAGACCCTGTTTCTGGATTGTCGCTCCACGGGTAAGCGGCTCCGGCATCCTTGAAAAAGCGGGCCATATAGCTTTTCCCGCCGGGCATATACCATGCCGAACCGCTTTTTAATTCGCTGATGACAACGGGAGCAGAAGAAAGAATACCTATTTTATTTCTCAATTCGGTATAGTTTTTTTCGACTTCCGTAAAAATGGAATCGGTTTCGACTTCTTTACCGTATAACAGACCGAAGAATTTTATCCATTCTGCCCGGCCCAGAGGTGAAGTTTCCAAATAGTCGGCGCATTCTATAATGGGTATTCCCATTTTCCCGATACGTCCGTATCCGGCGTTTTCGAAAGGAGATAATAAGATGGCATCCGGATTCAACGACATTACTCGTTCGATGTCGGGCGACATGGAATTTCCGGCATCGGTCAGTTTTCCGTTTTCCGCACGAGAGAGCAAAGCGGGCGTTTTGATATAGGAGAGGTCGCAGACTCCTCCTATTTGCGATAATGCGTCTAATTGCTCCAACAGGCTGCAATGTACCGAGGCATAGACTAATGTATTGGACAACGGAGTCCTCACGACGGTTCCTTGCGGTAGATTCGATGGAACGTTTTGTGTCTTGGGAACGAGGATATATCGGTGCAGCAACCGGGCGCTGTCCCACGGGTTGCTTATTTTTACATCGGTGTAGTCGTCATGACAGGTAATAGAGAGTAGTTCGGCATACTCGATGATAGAATCGTTTTCGAGTTGTTCGTCGCTTTCTTGGGATTTCGGGTTACATTGTACCGAAAGGAGTACGAGCGGCGAAAGAACGAATGTATAAAATATCTTATTCATAACAGTCGGTTGTTTAACGGGGTTGATAACCTATATATTTCCCTGTGAGGTTGTTGCTCATGAGGTATTGTGCGGTTTGAAGCATGGAGAAGGCATATTCCCGCAGTTCTTGGCAGACGGCAGGATTGTCGATATTGCCCCCCTTTTCGATAGCTCTTTCTTGCGAGAGCAACCACTCTTGGTTTTCTTTGGGTTTATAGATATAGAACAGTGAATCGTTCACGCATCCGATAGCATCGTCGGAGGTAAAGAATGCCGCTTTACGTTTTTCTTGCAGGAGGTTTACTCCGAATCCGTTGTCGGTATAGTCTATGTTCAGCAAACCCAATACGGTGGGAGCTATATCCACTTGTCCGCCGAGGTCTTCTATCTGTCGGGGTTCGATAAATGAAGGCGAATAAATGAAAAGTGGCACATGGTTGAAACTGAGCGGCATATCGCTGCGGGGAGTACCCACGATTTTCCCGTGGTCACCGACGAAGACAAATATCGTGTTGTCGAACCATTCCTGTTGTTTCGCTTCATCGATAAATTCCTTTAAAGCATGATCGGCGAATTCGACGATTCGATGTTCGTCGGTACTACTGTGTGTCTTGAAATCTTTGGGAATAACATACGGCGGGTGGTTGCTGATGCTTAACAATACAGCGAAAAAGGGTTGCCCCTCGTCGGCAGTCTCTGTGAGAATGGGCAGGGCGTATTGGTATAGGAAATCGTCTTGGACACCGAAACTGTTGACTACTTTGTCTTTCGGATAGTCCTCTTGTGCGAAGATGCGGTCGAATCCATTGGTTCGCAGATAGCCGTTCATGTTATCATACTGTGACTCATGAGTCATGAAAAAAAGCGTACAGTATCCGTTATCTTGTAAAATGGTGGGTAGTCCGGCGAAGAAAGGAATAACGGCTCCTTTCATGGAATTCCGTTTCATCAGAGCCGGATAGGAATACAAGACGGAGTGTATGGCATGGTTGGTATGAGTTCCCGCCGAGAAAAATCGATTGAAGCAAAGCGACCGGACGGCTATTGAATCGAGAAACGGGGTGAGGTGCTCGGGATTACCGAAATGCCCCAGCAATTCGGCCGACATCGATTCCATGAAAACAAGGACTACGTTTTTACGGCTGGGTTGCCCCGGATTGTCTATTTTTCGAGCAATGGGCGATATGTCGGGAAGCGAGTCCGTGATATTCAGCTCTCTGCGAACCGTAGAGATCGCCTCTTTCTCGTCCATCAAATCGATTTCCCGATTTTCCGATTTGGAAGCCTCTAACGAACTACGCAATAAATTGAACGAGGGGCTTATGCCCAATTGGTTCAAAAATGTATTGTTGCAATAATAGGCCGCACTTACTTTGATAGGGTTGTATCCCATGCGTCCGCGTATACCGAATAAACATACTCCTATTAGAAGAGTCGAGCAAAGGAGTGTAAGCAGCTCGGGTTTCCAATGAAATTTTTCGGCAGATACTCTTTGTATATCGCGACAAGTCCGATGTAATAATATTCGGGAGAGAAAGACGAAAAGGAAAGAGAGACACAGAAACAAGACGAATGCGACGATATAGGAGAATTCACCGAACATAAGTCCCAATGTCGTTCCGGTGTAGCCGAACCAGTTGAAAATGGAAGCGTTGATGTGTTTGAAGAAGTAAGCGAAATAAGGTATATCGGCAGCCGATATGGCGAATGCCACGACATAAAAGACCGAGAAAAAGATATGGATTCCCCGGTACAGGTTTTTACCGAAATATCCTATCAGGGAACAGAGCGAGACGATAACGAGCGGTAGAATCGATATATAAGAGGCTACGACATTGTCGAGCCACAATCCCCGGACGAATGCTTCGAGGCGGGTGAATACCGAAATTTCTTCGTCCATAAGATATTCGTACCCTTGTAGGAAGAGGATCAGACGGAATGCCGTAAAGAGAATAAGTCCCAACACATGTATCGAAATCAGATAGCGCAGGGCATATAAATATCGTTTCATCGGTCGGTTATTGTTAAACGCCTTAAAGATACGGAAAGGTGAGAGCAGAGACAAACGACAATCTTGTTTCCGATTTGGCTGTGTCGAACCGCATCGTATCTTCGTTGTGACAAAGATAATAATTTTTCACGAAAGGTCGGTCGATTGTACGGTTGTCGTTTGATTTATCTCGCCGTAATGTGGAAACAGCCTTGTCGTATTTCGTATTTGATGTAGCATTTGTGTTCTTTGCGTAAATCGTACAGAACCTCGCCGAGTAAAATTCGTAGTCGGTCGGAGGGTACGAAATAGGTCGAGTCGGTTACGTTGTATCGATTGTAGGCTATGTCGAAAGTCGTGCCGTAACGGTGTGCCGAGTTTTCGCTGGCGTTTGTATTTCGCCGGCGTAACGACTTTATCGATTCATCGGAACGCAATGCGCTGGTGAGAATAATTTGTCTCCCTCCCGAACCTCGGTTCGTTAACGAGTCTTGGAAGTTTTTGCCTATCTTCATGAGCAACCATTTGGTTTTGGGAGTCAGATATGGGATCGAATGAGTCAGTTTATCGACGGTGTAGTATTCACAACTGTCTATTTTAGCAAGTTTCCAGAATCCCAAATTCCGGGCATCATCGAGCGATTCCAATGGTTCTATCCCGTTCTTTTTGGCGACAGCAAGATGTTTGTTGTTCAAGTCGTTGAATAGTTTGCGGAAACTGGAATATCGTACAGGACTCTTTTTCCAGCCGGTTGTGCGCGGTTGGGGTTGTTGTTTTACTTCGAATGTATCGATAAGAGAACTTTCCGGGTAATCAGATTCGACCTGTTTGCCTTTGCAACCAGATAAAAAAGACAGGAATATAACGATCGTAAAAAAGAGAAATGAGAACCGTCGCATGATGTAAGGTTTTTCCGGAGAAATCATTTAGCCGGATAGCCGACAGTCTGGGTCAATACTACTTTTTGTTTTTCGTTCAGCTTTAATATTTTTGCCAATTCATCGCCGTTGAACGAGCCGCGAACGACTGTACCCAAACCGACCGAGGCACAATAGAGATAAATGTTCTGGGAGATGAATCCGCAATCGACGAACATCATGTCGTTACCCGGCGCTTTTTCCAAATCGGCAGTAAAAATAATGTTGAGAGGCGCAGTGTGTACGAACGGTTGCATGCCTGCGTTTTCCCGGAAATCTCCTTTGGCGATTTCCGCCAGTTTATTCTGTTTGGCATCATAGAGATAGACCCCTTGTGCCGTGACGATATATAGTGAAATTTCTTGACGATTCATGGCCGAAGGCGCCGTACGCTTGTCTTCTCGGTTGTATCCCCATGCCGCCCACAATAGGTTGGAAAGGGTTTGTGAGTCTATATTCTTTTGTGTATCGAAGTCGCGTGTCGAGGCGCGTTTGGAGAGAACCTGCAAGAGAGGTTCTCCGCCCTGTTTTTGCGGGGAGGGGAGTTTTATGTCTTGTGCAATCGAGAGTAAGCTGCTTGTTACGAATAGAGATAATAGTAAACCTTTGATTTTCATAATACTCTGTTTTGTGTTTCGAACAAAGATAAAAAATTATTCGGTAGAGTGTGGAAATAAAAATGTGAAATTTATCAAAGTCAAAGAAAATAAAAGAGTTACATACCGAGGTAATTAGATGGAAAGTTGTACTTTTACACCGATTTTGCTGCAATAATGTGGAGTGTTTATGAAGAAGAAACTATATATAATTCTGGGTTTTATTCTTGTGGTCTTGTTTTCCAACGAGAAAATACAAGCGCAGGAATCAAAACCGGGAATCTTGCCCGATACTTTACAAGTGAGTTTATTGACTTGCGGACCCGGAACGGAGGTGTATGAGTTGTTCGGTCATACGGCCTTGCGGGTGAAACAGCAGAGGCCCGGAGGTTTCGATTATGTTTTCAATTATGGCATGTTTAACTTCGATGCGCCCGGCTTTATCTGGCGGTTCACGAAAGGTGAAACCGATTATTGTTTAGGAATAAACGATTTTCCCGATTTCTTATTAAATTATCAGTTTCGGGAATCGAAGGTCGATGAACAGGTGTTGAACTTGACACCCATACAAAGCAGAGCCTTATTCGAGGCTCTGTTGGTTAATGCCATGCCTCAGAACCGGGTTTACCGGTATAATTTCCTGTTCGATAATTGTGCTACCCGTCCTCGTAATATGGTAGAGATGGTATTGGATAACAAGGTGCGATACAAAGAGCCGGGGGAGTCTTTGCCTACTTTTCGTGAGGAGATAGACCGATATGCGGGTATTTGCCCGTGGTTGATTTTCGGTATCGACTTGGCATTGGGAAGCGGTTTGGATAGGCCGATGACTTATCGGGAACAAATGTTCGGTCCCGAAATATTAGAGAAAGCTTTTTCCGAGGCGGTCGTTCAAATGAGTCCCGACTCGGCGGCTGTCCCGTTGGTGAGCCGAACGGAGGTGCTGTACGATCCTGAGGTTCCGGCGTGTCCTCCCGAAACACCATTTTATTTGACGCCACTTTTCGTCGCATGGTTGTTTTTCTTCTTTGTCGCGGCTGTGTCGGTATATGATATTTCCCGAAAAAGGTATTCCCGGGTATTCGATACAGTCTTGTTTTCGATTTACGGATTGGGCGGCTTAGTCGTGTTTTTCCTTATGTTCGTTTCTGTTCACCCGGCAACTTATCCCAACTATTCGGCGTTTTGGTTGCATCCCTTTTGGCTGTTGATGGCTCTTTTTATTTGGTTTAAATCTCTTAAAAGTATCGTTAGATACTATCATTTTGCTAACTTTGCAGGGTTGTTGTTATTTGTGGCCCTTTGGCACTGGATTCCACAACAGTTTAATGCCGCATTTTTTCCGTTGGTGTTGGTATTGGTAATTCGTTCGTTTACCTATTTGGCGGTATCCGTTCGTTTGAAAAAAACGGAGAAAAACAAAGATGAAAAATAAAGTATTAGCGACAATTCTCTTTTCTCTGCTGGTCGTGCCGTTGGTGCAGTCTGCTGACAACAGTCCTCGTTTGGTGGTGGGTATTACGGTCGATCAACTGCGTACCGATTATTTGGAAGCCTTGCAACACCTTTTCGGGGAAAAGGGTTTTAAACGGTTGATGCGAGAGGGAGTTGTCTGTGAAAATTTGGTTTTCGATTTCCCGAATATCGATAAGGCTTCGGCAACGGCTACTCTGTATACGGGAACAACTCCGTTTTTTCATGGCATTCCGTCGGAGCGTTTTTTCAATACGGCATTTCTGCGGGAAGAGTTTATTCTGAACGACCCGTCCAAGATAGGGAATTATACCGATGAAACTTTTTCACCTGAACGTATTCGTACTTCGACGCTCAGCGACGAGGTAAAAATCGTGAGCGGAGGATTGGGACGCGTGTATGCCGTAGCGCCCGATGCACAGCAGTCTATTATCAGTGCGGGACATGCGGCTAATTGCGCTTTCTGGATTAACGATAGGAATGGCAAGTGGGCGACGACCACTTATTATCGTGATGTTCCCGCTTATGTCGAACAATTCAATTATGTGCGTTCTTTATCGGCTCGTATCGATACGCTTTCTTGGACTCCGGTTTATACGCCCGACCGTTATACGGCCATACCGTATCTGACGAATGATTTTTCTTTTAAACGAACTTTTGCCCGAGACGGCCGTGATAAGTTCGTGCAGTTTAAGACGACGGCTTTGGTTAATCAGGAGATTACCGATGTTGCCGTGGAGTTCTTGGATAAAGGACTTTTGGGACGCCGTGGTGTCCTCGATATGCTGAATGTCGGTTATACGGCCGGCGTGTATCTGAACAAGACCATACAGGACTACGGCTTGGAGTTGCAGGATACTTATGTGCGACTGGATAGGGATATAGCCCGTCTGCTCGATGAAATAGACAAGAAAGTGGGTCTTGCCAACACGGTCGTTTTTTTGACCTCTACGGGATATTTCAAGGGGGAGGCGAAAGAGTCGCCCATTTATAATATACCTTCGGGAGAATTTTATCCCCGGCGTGCAGTCTCTTTGCTGAATGTTTATCTGATGGCTCTTTACGGTCAAGGAGATTGGGTGATAGGTTACCAGAATCGACAGATTTTCTTGAACCGGAAACTGATTAAGGAGCGTGATATCGATGCCGATGAAATGCGTAATCGGGCAGCTTCGTTTCTGATTCAGATGACGGGTGTACAAGACGTTTATACATCGCAACGTCTGTTGCTGAGTAATGGAACCGATCGTGTCGCCGCCATGCGAAACGGCTATTATCCCAAACTGTCGGGCGATCTCGTGCTGGATTTGTGTCCCGGTTGGGAGGTCGTCTATGAGGATGCGAACGATACCCGCGAATATGTTCGTGTCAATGCTGTTCCTGCACCGTGTTTTATTTTGGCACACGATGTGAAGCCGGTACGTATCACTTCTCCGGTGCGTGCGACGGCCATCGCTCCTACCGTTTCTCGCCTTTTGCGGATTCGTTCGCCGAATGGTTCGGCCGATGCTCCGCTTCTCGAAATACAATACTAATTCATTCCTTTTTGCGGAGTTAGCAAAATTTGCACTATTTTTGCAGGGTATGTTATACCTTTGCCTTATAGGTAATTTTTAACGAATAAAACAAATACTTTATATGGGATTTAATGATTTATTAAAAAAGCTGTTCGGTAATAAGTCGCAGCGCGATTTAAAAGAAATAGAGCCTTACATTCAGAAAATAAAGGCTATTTCGCCCGAACTTGAAAAATTGTCGAACGATGAGTTGCGTCACCGTATCGATGTGGTGAAACAACATATTCAGGATTCGGTGGCCGATGACCGTAAACGTATCGCCGAACTGAAAGAGCATGTAGAAACGCTCGATTACGATAAACGCGAGTCTACATGGGAAGAAATCGATAAAATCGAGAAAGAGATATTGAAAAAAATAGAAGATGTTCTCGACGAATCGCTTCCCGAAGTTTTCGCCGTGATGAAAGAGACGGCGCGTCGATTCAGCCAAAATGAAACTGTCGAGGTTACGGCAAATGATTTTGACCGGAGCTTGGCGGTAGACCATGATTTTATACATATCGAAGGCGACAAAGCTATTTATGCCAATCACTGGATGGCCGGTGGTAACGAGGTCGTTTGGGACATGGTACACTACGATGTGCAGCTGATCGGCGGTGTCGTGTTGCATAAGGGTAAAATCGCCGAGATGGCTACTGGTGAGGGTAAGACTCTGGTCGCTACGCTCCCTGTATTCTTGAATGCTTTGTCGGGCAATGGCGTACATGTGGTAACCGTGAACGACTACCTTTCGAAACGTGACTCCGAGTGGATGGGGCCTCTTTATATGTTCCACGGTTTGTCGGTGGATTGTATCGACAAGCACGAGCCGAACTCCGAAGCCCGTCGTAATGCATATAACGCCGATATTACATTCGGTACGAACAACGAATTCGGTTTCGACTACTTGCGTGACAATATGGCCAGCTCTCCGCTCGACTTGGTACAGCGCATGCACAACTATGCGATTGTCGATGAGGTCGACTCTGTGTTGATTGATGATGCACGTACGCCGTTGATTATATCCGGTCCTACCCCCAAAGGCGATGACCAGATGTTCGAGCAGTTCCAGCCCAAAGTGGAAGAATTGGTGAAGATGCAGCGAAACTTGGTTACGAAGTTGTTGGCCGAAGCCAAGATTAAGATAGCTTCCGATGATAAAAAGATTCGTGAGGAAGGAGCCGTACTGTTGTATCGTTGTTTCAAAGGATTACCTAAGAACGGGGCGCTTATCAAATATTTGAGCGAACCGGGTATTAAACCTTTGTTGCTCGAAACCGAGGCTATCTATATGGCAGATAACAACCGTCGTATGCCTGAGATTACGGACGACCTCTATTTTGTAATCGATGAAAAGAATAACGGTATCGATATGACCGACAAAGGTCTCGATGTGATGACCGGGAAATCGGACGATCCTAATTTCTTCGTATTGCCGAATATCAGCGAGCTGCTTTCCGACCTTGAAAATCAAGGACTTTCTCCCGAAGAAAAACAAGCCAAAAAAGACGGAATCTTGCAAGATTACGCGATCAAGGCCGAGCGGGTTCATACGGTGAATCAGCTGTTAAAGGCGTATACCCTTTTCGAATTGAACGACCAATATGTGGTAATCGATAATAAAGTGAAAATCGTTGATGAGCAAACGGGGCGTATCATGGAAGGCCGCCGCTACTCCGATGGTTTGCACCAAGCTATCGAGGCGAAAGAGCACGTTAAGGTAGAGGCCGCTACGCAGACTTTTGCGACGATTACTTTGCAGAACTATTTCCGTATGTATCACAAGCTGGCCGGTATGACCGGTACTGCCGAGACCGAAGCCGGGGAGTTCTGGGATATTTATAAACTCGATGTCGTGACGATTCCTACCAATAAGCCGGTAGCTCGTATCGATATGAACGACCGGGTATATAAAACCAAACGGGCGAAATACAACGCCGTCATCGAAGAAATCGTGAAAATGGTAGAAGCAGGTCGTCCTGTATTGGTAGGTACGACTTCGGTCGAAATATCGGAATTGTTGAGCCGTATGTTGACTTTGCGTAAGATTAAACACAATGTATTGAACGCCAAGTTGCACCAACGCGAGGCCGAGATCGTGGCACAAGCCGGACAAACAGGTACGGTCACGATCGCTACCAACATGGCCGGTCGTGGAACCGATATCAAGCTCTCGCCGGCCGTGCGTGAAGCCGGAGGTTTGGCGATTATCGGAACCGAGCGTCACGAATCCCGTCGTGTAGACCGTCAGTTGCGTGGTCGTGCCGGTCGTCAGGGTGACCCCGGTTCTTCGGTGTTCTTCGTTTCGTTCGAAGATACGGTTATGCGTCTGTTCGCTACCGATCGGGTAGTGAAAATGCTCGACCGTCTGGGTCTTAAAGAAGACGAGATGATCGAACACAATATGGTTTCCAAGTCCATCGAGAATGCCCAACGCCGGGTAGAGGAGAATAACTTCGGAATCCGTAAGCGATTGCTCGAATACGACGATGTGATGAATGCACAGCGTAATGTGATTTATACCAAGCGTCACCATGCTTTGATGGGAGAACGTATCGGCATCGATATTATGAATATGTTCTATGACACGATAGAGTCTTTGGCCGATACCTATGACGGTACGAGCGATTACGAAGACTTGTCGATGGAGATGTTCAAGATTTTTGCCGTGGAAATGCCTTTCGATGAGGAGAAATTCCGCTCCATGAAAAAGAGCGAAGTGATCGACAGCCTTTATGAGGCCGTTGTCGCTACCTTTAAGCGCAAAGGCGACCGTATGGCCGAGATCGCTCACATGAATATAAAACCGTTTGTGGAACAACGGGGATTATCCACGGGTATGATACGAGTGCCCATTACCGATGGCAAGCGTGTATTCGGTATTGCTTGCGATATAAACGAAGCCTATAAGAGTGAGTCGCAATCGGTCGTTAAGCAATTCCAGAAAGCCGTGTTGCTTATGACGATCGACGAGGCTTGGAAAGAGCATCTTCGTGAGCTCGACCAATTGCGTCAATCTGTGCAAAATGCCAGCTACGAACAGAAAGATCCGCTGTTGATTTATAAACTCGAATCGTTCAATCTTTTCAAGGAGATGGTCGAGACGATGAACCGGAAAGCCATCGCTGTTCTCATGCGGGGACAGATTTATATTCAGGAACCGCAAGATGTGCGTGAAGCAGCTCCCGAACGAAGGGAAGATTACAGCAAGTATCGTACTCAAAAAGACGATTATCCCGGCCAGTCAGCACAAGCTGCCGCTGCGGCTGCTCCTCAACAGCCCCGGGTCACCGAGCCGATTAAGGCTGCACCACGTGTGGGGCGTAACGATCCTTGTCCTTGCGGTAGTGGTAAGAAATATAAAAATTGTCACGGGAAAGGACTTTAATATCCTTTTTGTGTTAGTAATAATGAAGGCGGTTCCTGCAAAGGAATCGCCTTTTTTATGAAATAGAGTCGGTGGTTTAGTGATTTAGTAAAAAATTCGTAAAGGGAAAACTTGAATTTTAGCGATGAGTCTCTTGTCGATAAACATATTCCGGACATTTCGGTGAAGGGTTGATTCTTGCTTAAATTTCTATACAAAGTGTATTACTCCTTCTCACCTGTGTTGCGGAGCCATATAGGAGAGAAACGGAGGAGCGGTAGCGACGAGGAGAGTGGTTAAAAAAGATAGTATATAGGATTTTTGACTGTAAGGCCCCCCTCACCTTGCGTGCGCTCCCCCTATTTCTTTGGGAACACCCCGTAATGCCACAGGACACGGCAGGGAGGAGTTTTGCGACATTCTTTTATCATGTAATTTTTGCCGGTAAGATAAGAAGCATTCAACCTCCTCCTCTGTGTTTTGCACAGCAAAATATAGGGGAGGTGTCACGAAGTGATGGAGGGGTTGAGAAGATTATATGGGGTTAGAGGCATAAACGGACAATCACCATTAATTATCGACAGAGCTGTTTTAGTTTCTCCTTTACTCTATAAATCGAGATGAAAGAAATGTTTTGTACAAACTGGATTTGTAAAATGTTTTAGTTGAAAAGAGCGAAATCTCTTTTCTTCTCTTATCTATTAGAGTATGGAAAATTGTATAACAGAGAAGGGCTGTTGTTCCTCTTGCCAATGAAAAATATATCATGATAAAAATTTTTTAGAAAATTATTTGGTTTATATTATAAACCGATTTATATTTGTGCTGTAATTATAGCATGAAAGGAGAGTATATAGCTATATAGTTTATAAAATAAACCAATTTGTAAATCTAAAAATCGACTTATGGAAGAACAGAAAATGAATGAGAAAGAGAGTTTGGAACTCATCGCTCAGATGATTCGAGTTACAAAACAAAGCATCGGGAGTGGCAGTGGAAATAAATTTTTGATGTATGGCTATACGGCTGCTATTCTATCGATCGTTATCTATGCTTTGGTTTACTTTACGGGAAACGGTGCGTGGAGTGCCGGGTGGTTCTTGATGTTTTTGCCATTTCTTGTCAGCAGCATACGGGAGAAAAGAAATAGGCCGAAAGTAGTGACTTATACCGACCGCATGATCAACGAAACATGGAGAGTCATAGGGGCATTGTTTGTACTCACTGTCTTGACGATGATCGTATTGGGATTTGTTATCGGTCGTGTCAATTTCGGGTTGATGATGCCGTTGGCCTTGTTGTATTGTGGTATGGGTACGTCGATTACCGGTCTGGTTATCAAGGAATCCAGCCTTATTTATCTCCCGTTGCTTGCGCTTGTCACGGCTATTTATATGTTTATGACTATTCCTTCTTTACATACGCCTATGGTGTGGCAGCTCTATTTCGGGGGATCGTTTGTCGTCATGATGGTTGTTCCGGGGCATATTCTTAATGTAAAGTGTAAAAAGATATGTTGAAAGAATTAGATCCATTGTTACACTCGCAGTTGAGATTGGCTGTCATGTCGATTCTCTTGTCGGTAGATGAGGCGGATTTTGTTTATCTGAAAGAAAAGACCGGGGCGACTTCCGGAAACCTGAGTGTGCAGATAGATAAATTATCGGCAGCCGAATATATTTGGGTCAGGAAAGAATTTGTCGGTAAGAAAACAAGGACATCGTGCCAAATAACCGAAAAAGGAAGGGAGGCTTTCGAAGCTTATGTAAATACTTTGAAAGAGTATCTTAACTGGTAAAGAACTATTCTCTATTCCAAGACAAGGAAACCCCTCGCCTTGTATTCATATAGGCGAGGGGTTTATACGATTTCCTTTTCGGATTTTTTACAGCAGTGCTTTGATTTTAGCTTCCAAATCGGCTTTCGAAGCAGAACCGACATGTTTGTCCACTAGTTTACCCTCTTTGAAAAAGAGCAAGGTGGGGATATTGCGAATACTGTATTCTGCACTTAAATCGGCGTCATCGTCAACATTGTATTTCCCGATTATCACTTTGCCTTCATATTCTTCTGCAAGTTCGTCTACCGAAGGTGCGATTGCGCGACAAGGGCCGCACCATTCCGCCCAAAAATCGATAACTACCGGTTTGCCGGAGGCAATCAATTCTTTTGCATTTTCATCATTGATTTTCAATGCCATAATTTTATTTTTTACTGTTTTATTGTTTCAATTTATTTTACAACAAAAGTAGGTAATCTCTGGTTGAGTCGCAAACGATTATTCATTTATTTTGAAAGAGACCTCGTCGTTCTCGCTTAAAAAATCGATGAGTTCTTCCGTTATCGTCGGTTTGCGCCTCGATCTCAGCCGTACCGATTTATCCAACTCCGAGTCGTATATTTTGAAACTCAATTCTGCCTTGTGCTGGTGTGCCGGGGGCATAAATTCGGAAAGTGTCTGTATGAATCCGTTTTTTACCAATCGGGCCGGTAGCTCGATTGTGATGGAATTAAGTAAAGTACCTTTTAATTCGGATAGTAGCTTTATCTCCAAAATTTTCAAATCGATACGGCCGGGGGTGAATTTCGATGGTTGACAGCGTGCCTTTATCCACACGAAAGTTCCGTTATTGGCTCCATACTTTCCGTAGTCTATGAAGTCTTGGCCGAATAAAGGTATATCTTCGGCTCCCGAATAGTCTTCTATTTTAAGGAAGCCATATTGGCCGCCTCTTTTCCCGATTCCCGTTCGGTAGTCGACAACCACTCCTCCGAATGTCAGCTCTTTATTTAAGAGGGATTCTCGGTCTTTCAAATCGGTCATGCGGGTATTGCAACCGTACAATAATTCCAATTTATAGGCATCGAGCGGGTGTGCCGAAAGGTACATACCAACGAGCTCTCTTTCCTTGTCCAAACGCTCGATGTCGGAGAGAGGCACGCCTCGTGGGATTTCGGGCGGGGTCGTTACGATGGGAGCTACGCTTCCGAATAAAGACGTAGCTTGGGACATTTTGTCGTTTTGTACTTTTACACCGTAACGTACCAATGTTTCTAAGAAAATTTCTCCTTTGCTGTTCAATGCAGTGAAATCTTCCCGATGAATTTCTTTGAATGAGTCGAAGGCTCCGGATATGGCCAATGACTCTATCGTTTTTTTACCACAAGCCGAAAGATTGACTCGTTCCACAAAGTCGAATATTCCCTTATACGGGCCGTTGGCTTCGCGCTCTTTGACAATGGCTTGTACCGCCGAGTCGCCGACTCCTTTGATTGCTCCTAATCCGAAACGGATATTCCCTTTCTTGTTTACCGAGAACTTATACTGGCTTTCGTTGACATCGGGACCTAAAACTTGAATCTTCATGGATTTGCACTCGTCCATGAATTTCGTGATTTCCGTGATGTTATTGAGGTTTCGGCTCAGCACTGCCGCCATATATTCCGATGGATAGTTGGCTTTCAGATATGCCGTTTGGAACGCTACCCATGAGTAGCATGTGGCATGGCTTTTATTGAAAGCATAGGAAGCGAATTTCTCCCAGTCGGCCCATATTTTTTCGAGTACTTCTTTTTTATGTCCGTTTTTCTCACCGCCCGAAATGAAAAGGGGCTTCAACGCATCCAGTTTATCTTTCAGTTTTTTACCCATCGCTTTACGCAATCCGTCGGATTGACCGCGTGTGAAATTGGCGAGCAAACGGGAGAGCAACATGACCTGCTCTTGATATACCGTAATTCCGTAAGTATCTTTCAGATACTTTTCCATGATAGGAATATCGTACACGATAGGTTCTTTTCCATGCTTGCGGGCGATGAATTGCGGTATGTATTCCATAGGTCCCGGACGATAAAGAGCGTTCATGGCGATGAGGTCTTCGAACGTCGTGGGATGCAGCTCCCTCAGATATTTTTGCATACCGGCGGACTCGAACTGGAATGTTCCGGTCGTCCGTCCGGCACTGTATAATTCGTACGTCTTGGGGTCATCGATAGGAATAGAGTCGATATCGAGTTCTATGTGACGAGTTTGGCGAATATTCTCGACGGCTTCTTTGATAATGGAGAGTGTCTTTAATCCCAAAAAGTCCATTTTTATCAAGCCGGTATCTTCTATAACGCTGCCTTCATATTGGGTAACGAGCATTTTCTCTCCGGTCTCTTTATCGTCGGCCGTACTCACCGGAACCCAATCGGTTATATCGTCACGCCCGATGATAACGCCACAGGCATGAACGCCGGTATTACGCACGTTTCCTTCGAGCATTTGGGCATACTTCATCGTATTGGCCAATAGTTCGTTACTCGAATTGCAAGCCTCCTGCAATTCTTTCACGTTTTCGATGCAATTTTTCAGGTTTATTTTCTGGGCTTTCCCGTTCTTTTCGGGTAAACGGTCGGGAATCAAGCGAGTCAAACGATCCGATTCGGGCAACGGTAGTTTTTGTACACGGGCTACATCTTTAATCGCCAATTTTGTAGCCATCGTACCATAGGTGATGATATGCGCCACTTTTTCGGCTCCGTATTTTTCGGTTACCCATTGCAATACCCGCCCACGACCGTCGTCGTCGAAGTCCACATCGATATCGGGCAAGGAAATACGGTCGGGATTAAGGAAGCGTTCGAATAGCAAATCGTATTTCAGAGGGTCTATCTGCGTAATTTTCAAACAATAAGCGACAACCGAACCGGCGGCTGAACCACGTCCCGGACCGACCGAGACATCGAGTTCTCTACGGGCTGCATTGATGAAATCCTGTACAATGAGGAAGTAACCCGGAAAACCCATCGTTTTCATGATGTGAAGTTCGAAAGTGATTCGCTCCATAATTTCGTCGGATAGTTCCTCTCCGTATCGTTCGTGCGCTCCTTTGAAAGTCAATTCTTTCAGGTAATCGGCTTCCAACTTGATACGGTACAGTTTGTCGTAACCGCCCAAATTTTCTATTTTCTTGTGTGCTGCGGCTTCGTCTAAAACGACATTCCCGTTTTCGTCCCGAGTGAATTCGTTGAACAAATCTTCTTCGGTAAATTTTTTTCGATACTCTTCTTCTGTACCGAAGTTTTCGGGAATCGGGAAAGTGGGCATCAAAGGCGGGTGGTCGATGGAATAAAACTCTACCTTGTCGAGAATTTCCAACGTATTGGACAGGGCTTCGGGCACATCGGAAAAGATGTCGTTCATCTCCTGTTGGGTCTTTAACCACTCTTGTTTGGTATATAGCATGCGATTGGGGTCGTCCAAGTCTTTACCCGTACTCAAACAAATGAGTCGGTCGTGTGCTTCGGCATTTTCTTCTTCCACGAAATGAACGTCGTTGGTACATACCAGTTTGATTCCATGCTTGCGAGAGAGCTCTATCAGCCTATCGTTCACTACTTGTTGCAGCGGGTATGTTTCGTGGTTGGCTCTCGGTACGGTAGCTTTGTGGCGTTGTAATTCGAGGTAATAATCTTCTCCGAAGATATTCTTGAACCATAGGATAGCTTCCTCGGCTCCTTGAATGTCGCCGGTAAGGATTCTTCTCGGAATCTCTCCACCCAGACATGCAGAGCAAACAATCAGCCCTTCGTGATATTTTTCAAGTTCGTATTTGTCGGTACGGGGACGGGAATAAAATCCGTCGGTCCAGCCTTTCGATACCAACTTTACCAGATTGTGATAACCTTTCAGGTTCTTTGCAAGGACAACCAAGTGATAACCGCCCTCGTCGACAGCTCCCCGACGAATAGAAAAGCCTTCGACCTCGTTAACGACGGTAGTACGTATTTCCCTCGGTGTGGCTTCTTTGTCGGTAAGCCGGCGACGGGCTACGTACATTTCACACCCGAATATCGGCTTGAATATTTTGGCTTCGAGTTTTGCCTTTTCTTCTTGCAGGGAGGCCAATTCTTTTTCTTTGTCTTCTGCCTCTTCCGCACCGCTTTCGATGGCTTCGATTCGTTTCTGTACACCTTTAATGGCATCTTTTGTTGCTCCGTTTTTCTTTTTTACCAGATTGAAAAACTCTTTTATCCCGAACATATTACCGTGGTCGGTCAATGCCAAACCTTTCATTCCGTCGCGTATAGCCTTATCGACCAATGCCGGAATCGAAGCCTGACCGTCAAGAATAGAATATTGGGAGTGAACGTGCAGATGAATAAAGGGTTGCATAAACAGATAGAATTTAGTTTCAGGGGCTTAAAGTTACGAAGTTATTCGCAGAGAAAAAAGGACACGACGATAGAAAATCGGTGGGGTTGCATCTTTATCCTTTACCCACGTTCCTGTTTTATGGAACGGGGGTAAAGGATAATGCATTTTAACCTCCTCCACTGCGCACGGTAAAGTGCGATAGGAGAGGTGTCATGAAGTGACGGAGGAATTCAAAAAGACATTTTTACGATAAAGATACTATTTCTACCGGAGCGTTCGTAATGGCCTTCATGCCTTCGGGTGTGACCGTATAGGTATCTTCGATTCCAACTGCGCCTACATGGGGTATGACAAATTTCGGTTCAAGAGCTATGACTTGATTCCCTTCTAAAATATCTTTCGAGCGCGGCGCTAAGACCGGAGCTTCATTAACTTCGATGCCTACACCGTGTCCGATAAATCCAGCCTTCTGGGTATGTCCCATAAAGTAATTTTCCAATCCGGCCTCCTTTGCTATCGAAATCGCCAGATTATATAAGTCGGCCGCCTGCACACCCGGTTTGCCCATTTGGCTTACAGCACGATGGATATCGATGGAACACTGGTGGGCTCGATGGGCTAAGTCGGGTAATTCCCCCACCGAATAGACTCGGGTCATGTCGGTCATGTATCCGGTGAAATTGCCGCACATGTCTACCATCACAGCCATGCCCGGACGAATGAGCGAACCATTGCAACCTACCGGTATCGAGCAACTCAATCCGGCTCCTCCCATAGCAAAATCGTACGGTGTGGGAGTATCTGCATTATCGCCGCAAATGACATTGCCCATAAAAATCTCCATGCTTTGTCCGTTTATTCTGAAAAGCCCCAGATTCCCATGCAACCGCAACAAGCGTTCTATTTCTATCTGTAATTCGATATCGGTCATTCCGTTATGATAGACCGATTCGATACGATGATATACTTCGGCATGTTTCACGGCGGACTCGTGCAATAACCCCAATTCGTAATCGGTTTTTACCGAACGTACTTTCCGCATGACAGCCGAGCCGTTCGTTATTTCTGCATCGGGAAATACGGCGCATAACCGTGTGAAATCGCCGTGAGATGCATCCCACTCGATTGCGAGTTTACGGGGAAGTGGCAGCCCTATTTCGGTGAGTAAAGCCGGTATTTGTTCGGGCTTGTGGATATAATGAACATTTTCTCCTTTCAACCCTATGGGGCGGCGGACGAAATAAATCGCTTCACCCTCCGAAGGTATATAGGTATAACCGTTGAATATCCGGCCCGAAGAATAATATAGATTGGCGTTCGTATTCAACAAAACGGCATCGGCATTTATCGACTGTAATACCGACTGTACTCTCTTCCACCGTAACGAAGCCTCGGGTTGAAAATTACTCGAATACATTTTTATTTAAGTTTTAAGAAGAAATTGGTGAAATCTTCGAACGAATCGAAAGCTAACTCATAATCGTCGGTATGTCCGAATCCGTAACGGGCATATACGAACGGTAGTCCTGCCCGATGAGTTTCCCGCCCGTCGGCTTCTATATCGCCCATATAGAGGGGGTGTTGCAGATGATATTTTTCTTTCAGTAATAACATGTTGTCACCCTTGGGTTTATGTGTGTCGCCGAATGAAATGGCCTCGGTGATGAAAGGGGTTATCCCGATACAAGACATAAAAATAGGTAAAGTATGGGTGTCGCAATTACTGACTAAAAACAATTTGTATTTCGAGGAGAGTTGTTCCAATCCGGAAACCACGCCGGGATAGGGTGTACCGCCGTAACGGGACAATAATTCGGGTTCATGTTCCGCTAACTCTTTTGAGAAACGGTTTGCCTCTTCGTCTTCGATTTCTGGGAAAAGGTTTGCCAAAATCTTAGGAATAGGAATACCGATGTTACCGATGAGGCTCTCCCTCGTGATGTGAACTTCTTTTCCAGCTCGCAGAAATACTTCGTTCCAAATGCGGGCATATGTGTCTACTGCATCCCACAGGGTTCCGTCCATATCGAAAATTAATCCATCTGTACGGCTCCAATCTATTTTATTTTCCATAGTGCAAAGATAGTGTAAGCCGAGGGAAGGACAAAATGAGCTTGTCTATTTTTCGTATCGAATCATAGTCGGTTTTAAACTACAAAATTCAGATGAATAAAAACAGAAAGAAGGTGAATATAAAAGAAAAAAGTTAGGCTTAGTCGATATTTAGTGAGGATATCGGCTCAGTAGGAAATTAGTGAAGATTGTCCGTTTATGCGTCTGATCCCTCCATCAAAGATTATATAATCTTTTCAACTCCCTCCGTCCTGCGGATATCTCTTCTATATGGCTAACGTGACACCCCGTAATGCTACGACACGGCAGGGGAGAAGGACGAACATGATCCATCTCATTCGATAAATAATGCGATAAAAGGGTATTCAACCTCCTCCCCTGTGTTTTGTTCAGCAAAATATAAGGGAGGTGTCCGTAGGACGGAGGGGTTAAAAAACACAATCAAAATAATTCTGGGTAATCTTATGTATTTTCGATAAAACAAACAGCCTATCTGTAACAGATAGGCTGTTTGCGTTGTACACCCGTGGTGTACATATCGCATATTTTCAATATAATACAAAGTAAAATAAAATAAATTTATATATTGATGTTCAGTGTATTATAAAATTTACTTGGTTTATATTATATTAGTTTGTATTACTATGTTTTATTATTTTTTGCTACCTATTTGCTACCTGAGTAAAATAAAGTACTATATTTGTAGAATAAAGCAAAACAAAATAATATGGCACAAAAGAAGGATTACAGGAGTGACAATACCTATATGATTAGTACCGATACGGGAGACAATCCCAAACTCGGAGCTAAGGTATTATCGGACGGGAGAGAAAGTCTATTTCTCGATTATTATCTGGGATATACAAAAAGTATAAGCGAGAAAAGCGGTAAAGAAGTTATGAAAGTGAATCGAAAAAGAGGGTATTTGTCTCTGTACCTCTGGCAAGCACCGAGGACACCGATAGAGCGGCAGCAGAACAAAGAAACGTTAGAACTCGCTAAAAAAATACGTTTTGAACGGGAACAGGAACTTAAAGCCGGGATGCTCGGTTACAGACTGCAAGCACGCAATATAAATTTTTATAGTTATATGGAGGAATACTATAATAGCTATAAAAAGGCAGATGTAAGAATGGTTAAGGCGGTATTCACTCGTTTTAGATCATTCATAAAAAATGAGTACCCGATTTTTGCAAACAGTATTCCGCCTAAAAAGTTAACCGTTGATATGATGGAGCGTTTTTTGGAATATAACCAAGAATTAAGCATCGGGGACGGAGCTATATCTCACTGGAAACGCTGGAAACGGTTTATCAAAGTTGCCTATCAAAGCGGGTATATAGATAGGAACCTGTGCGAGGGCATTGTATGCCGGATAGATCGCAATAAAATAAGTAAGGAAATATTGTCTCTCGATGAGGTTAAACAACTGTTACAGACGAGCTATAAGGGTCAGAATACAGAAGTAAGACGGGCATTTGCTTTTACCCTGTACACAGGTATAAGATTTTGTGATGTTAAACACCTTACCTATGAGGCTGTGGATTATGCGAACAAAAGGTTGTGTTTCAACCAGAGGAAAGTAGAGGGGCATAGTAGTAAAAGCTATGTAGAAATACCATTGTCTAAAACGCTGTTGAACCTCATCGGAGAAGAACCGGAACAGGGACATCGGAAAGACTTAATATTTAAACTCCCTTCTCATACATCATGTTTAAAAGGGCTTAGGGTGTGGACTGAAAAAGCCGGGATAAAGAAGCGTATTACATGGCATTGCGGGAGACATTCATTCGCCGTGAACATTCTAAATAACGGAGCTAATATAAAGACGGTATCGAGTCTGTTGGGACATAGCAGTTTACAAATGACAGAGAAGTATATACATGCAATAGACAAGTTGAAAGAGGATGCAATAAACAGTCTGCCGGAATTAGATATATAAATATAAAGGACAATGGAGGATATAAATAGGACAATAGAATTTTTGACGGGAGGAGTGCCCGATATATTTGCCGAGTTACAAGAGAATGATAAAATAGGCAAATTGATGAACGGATTAAAGAAAGAGGGATTCATAGATAAAAACACAAGACTTGAAGATTTCCGAGTGTTGTTCGGAATCCCTCTAAGGGAAGAGTACACACCTTTTATCCCTGTTAGGTGGATAGGAAGTAAGATTTTACTATATTTTTTTTTAAAGGAATTATTCCCTAAAAAATGCTTTTATCAAAATATCTTTATTGTGCCGAGGCTGTTTGTAAATAGATATAATGATCCATGTGTTCCACCTCAAACCAGCTTAAAGAAAATAATTTACTCAAAAGGCTATTATGAACTATGTACTTTGTTAAATAATTATAATAAGAGAACGGAGATTTACAGTCCAGTGGTGGACGAAAATAGATAATTTTCGATTATTTTATTTAATCCGTCCATTGTTGGACGGCTAATTTTGTCCCTGTCAATCAGTTAGTTATACAAATTTATTTATTTCCTTTGTCGTGTAATTACAAGTCGAGAGGCGTGCATGTCTTATCTGAAAAACAAAAAAAAGATGAGTTATGGAAATAGAGGAAATAAAGGTTTTGGCGGATCAAATAGTGGCAAACATCACTAGTACGACAAAATCAGTGTTAACAAGCGATGAAGCGGCTTTATATCTTGGTGTCTCACGGGGGTATCTATATCAATTAACAATGAAAAGGAAGATACCGTTCTATAAAAGCCCGAACGGTAGAATGTGTTATTTTAATAGGCATGAGATTGAACAATGGATGCAGAGTAGCCGAGTGTCTACGTTAGAGGAGATAGACCAGAAAGCGCAAGAGTATTGCATTAGAAATAAGGCATAAATTCCATTGATATGTCCAAAAAGGCAAATAACGATGCGGTAGCCATTGAAAGCCAATCTCCGCCCGCTCCCGTCTCCGCTTTACTTCTTGATGAGGCGCATCGTGCGGAAGCAGAAGTACAAGCGAAAGCCGATGAATATTTGCGCATGTATGAAGTAACCGACGCAATGGGACGTATAAACCCCGTTCCTGTTCTCTTGTGTCGTGGCAGTATGTTGTTCACTCTTGGGGCTATTTCGTTGGTCGCAGGTCGGGCAAAAGGAAGGAAAACATTTTTTACCACCATGTTAGAGGCGGCCTACCTATACGGTAATTATTACACCTATTCGGGCATGGGCGGGAACCACCCCGAACGGCCGTTACTCCACATCGATACGGAACAAGCCCAATATAAAGTGTATGACATACGGGAGCGAATGAAACGAATCGTATCGGACGAGGAGAAAATGAGCGATGCCGATTTTTCGAGGTTGTACCGTATTCTCTCTATGGCCGGAAAGGACAGCCGGGAAATAAAAGAGGTATTAAAATCTTTACTTCATGCGTTGAATCCGGGCTTTGTAGTCGTTGATGTGGGTACGGATTTAGTGGGCGATACCAACGATAACGGACAATCGAGCGACATATACCGTGAACTCTTGGAATTGGCGAAAGATTACAATACGCATATATGCATCGTAGCCCACACGAACCCGAACGATCCGACAGGAAAGGCGAGGGGGCATTTTGGGAGCGAGGGCGAAAGGAGATGCGAATGTGTGTTTGTTGTTGAACCCAAAGGGGAGTACAGCAAAGCGACAATAAAGATGATACGCCACAAGCCGATAGATCCGGACAGTGAATATTTCTACATCGACACAGACGGACTGCCGAAAATGTTTGACGGAGTGCCGGACATACCGGAGGAAAAAGAGGGGCGGAAATATGACGAGTTACAAGGTTTGTTCCTTTCTGTTTTTCAAGGCTGCGAGAGGTTGAGACATGGCGAAATTGTCAAAAAGATTATGGAACATTGCCAAGTCTCACAAAGGACGGCAAGAACCCGAATCGCCGAGGCTTTGGATTTGTCTATTATCCAAAAGGAAAGAGAGATATATACATTAAAATATGATTGTCAAGTATATGAAAATGAGGAAAATTTGCCTTTTTGAATGGCTAGGGCAAATCAAGGGGCAAATCGTTTTGCCCTAGTTAAAAAAAACAGGTAGAAGAATGACGATTTTTTATCAAAATAGAGCTTGTGAAACGCATAAAAAAATGATTTTTCAAAGGTTTAGCCCGATATTGTTCTATTTCTCCGATTTTATAGCAAAAATTGTTCTATCTGTCGGGGCAAATATAAGGGCAAAATTAGGGCAAATTAGGGCAGATTATGGTGCGGGGGAGGGGCAAGGGCAAAGCCCTTTATATATTTATATATATAAAAGGGCGTATTTGCCCCTATTCGGGGACTTGCCCCTACATATCCCCCGGAGGCGAAAAACAGAAACAAAAAAATTAAGAGTAGTAATTAAAATTATACGAGGTAATGAAAAGAAATATAAAAACAATAGAAGAAACTAGCGAGTATAAAATATTTGTCGATAACATATTTGGTAACATACCGCTCACCTTTAAGACCTATAAAAATACGAATCTGAAAGAATTGAAAATAGACGACGGATTTGCGAGGGCTATCGGGTATAACTCACTGAAAGATATGAAGGATAAGGTTGGTAAGAGCGTAATAAAATCTATTGGATATTGGCCTGAATGGACGATTTTAGGAGAACCAGATCCATTTAATAACATAGGGTTGAATTAGAGCAACAAACCGGACAAATCACACACCTAAAAAAAGGGATATTATGAGCCGATATGAATTGAAACCCTACCGAACGCCGTCCGATCGCCTTACATGTCCTTCATGCGGACATCGGCGGGAGTTCTCCCCGTATATCGATGCGGAGACCGGAGAAATATTGCATCCTTCTGTCGGTCGCTGCAACCGGGAGAAAAGTTGCGGGTATCATTACAAGCCCTCCGAGTATTTCAAAGACCACCCGGAGCGTGAAGGACTGCACAGAATTGTGCGTGCCTCATCGAGCTTGTTCGAGCGTCGCCCGGAACCTTCGGCGGACTATCTTCCTTTGTCTCTTATCGAAGGAGAGGACACACGGAGAAAAGATAACAATTTATATCGGTTTTTCGTGTCCCGTTTCGGGTCGTCTGTCACCGACCGTATTTTTGACCTCTACCGGGTCAGAACGTCGAAGCACTTCCGAAACGCCGGAGGACTTTCCGCCGCTTTCCCCCAAATAGACCGCCGAGGAAATTTAAGACAGGTTAAAATAATGGCATATAATCCAGAAACCGGCAAACGGTTGCACAAGCAGGACACGGCCGAAAAATGGAGCGAGAAACGGAGGGGATATTTCACCGATACGGAACAGGATAAAATCTATTTTGCCGGCAAATATCTTTCCGGGCAGGAGAGCCCCAATTTGCAACAGTGTTTTTTTGGGGAGCACCTTATCCAACCGGGCACTCTTGTCGGCATAGTCGAAAGCGAAAAAACCGCCATGATAGCCGCCGTTTACCAGCCGGGCATGTGTTGGATAGCCACCGGAGGGAAAAACGGCGTAAGGCTCACGGAAACGGGCATAACGTCCGCCTTCTCCGGCATAAAGGCGGCTACTCTGTTCCCCGATTTGGGTTGTTTTGAGGAATGGGCAAAGAAAAAGGAGATTATCGCCTCGTGCGGGATAACTTGCACGGTAAGCGATTTATTGGAGCGGAGAGCCACACGGGAGGAGTCGGAGGCAGGTTTAGATATTGCCGATTTCCTTTTGAGGGAAACGCCGCCGGGGGAACAATTAAGAGCAGATAGAAGGCAATACACAAAAACAGCCTCATCGGGAGCAGGGATAAAAGCCTACATCGACGACATCGGGCATTTATACATACCGACACCCCCGGACGGATCTACATTCACAGTATATCAGAGTATAGATGAATATGAATCGGTGAGAAGCGGAGCGACGAGAGGACACACGAGGGCGCATATAAAGAGACGCACGGGTGAAGAACATTTCAAAGAGGAGGTTTGGATATGATAGAATTAATAACTCGCCAAGATTGGCGGAAGTATAAACAACAATTTAAATTTATAAAAATGGGAAAAACGGTAAAATTTAAAATTAAAGCAGACGGCGAGCGGGTACTCGTCACTGCCGGGTGTTGTGTGTATGCACTAACTATAAAAGAAACGGAAAACCTAATGTTGAGAATACGGGATTTGCTCAACAAGATGGGTTCGGACATAGAAGAGGTCTATATGGCTGGTAAGTTTGTAAGCGACGTAGCAGGTAAAGAGGGATTTTTGGTGTCGAGAGAAGATTTATACAACGCCTATATAGTCATAAAAAGAATGTTTAATTACATGTAAAAGCAAAATTATGAGAAAAGAAGAAGTAAAAGTACTTGCACTCCAAGACGAATTAAAAGAAGCGATGAAAGAGTGGAACAAGGCGATAGATGATGTTATGGCTGGTAAAGGCAAAGGTGTATTCAGAAACGAGTACGACAAAGCCGAACGTGAAGCCTCGAAAAAAGTCGAAAACATCAAAAAGCGGCTGAGAGAGGCGATAGCCGAACGGGATGCCTGTACCGATGATGAGATAGACGCTATCGCCGGAGTCATGAAGCCGGAGGAGTTATCACCGGAAGAAGATGCTTTTTTGGATAATCTGGCCGACACATTCGTCTAATAATTCCATACGGTAGCACCTAAACGGGTGCTACCCTCAAATTTAGGAATATGGTTATTTGTGATAATTGCCCAAATAAGATCCCGGTTTTCAACGAGTACGACGGCTATACAGTCGTATGTGCCGCAAGAGACCAAACGATTTTGCCGGATCCGCTTTGTAGCTATGAGGTAGAAGAAGTTTTAAGGACTGGTAAATGTGAATTTTTTTCTAAAATAGAAAGAAATAGAAAAAAATGGGAGGGTGAAATAGAGCCGGACGACTATATTACGGAAGAAGGGAAAAAGAGAGGATTTTTTTAAAATAGATATAAATAGAAAAATGGGAAGAAAAAAAGGAACCGAAAAAACAGGAGGAAGAAAAAAAGGAACTCCCAACAAGACGACCCAGACGGCAAAAGAATGGATTTCAGAAACATTATGTGCTAATTGGAAGCAAATGAAATCCGATTTGAAAGACCTAGAACCCAAAGATAGGCTACAACTCCTATTTAAGTTGTTGGAATATGTAGTTCCCAAGCAAAGGGAAACCTCAAATAACATCAAGTTTGAAGATTTGACCGATGAGGAGATGGACGAACTTATCAATAAATTAACGAATGGCATTTCAGATGAGAATGAAACTAAATAGGGAGATAAGAATTGTCTTGTTAAAATGGCTAAAAAAAGGTGAACTCAACACGGGAGATTTACCGATAAAGGGCGAGGACGAGGAATGGGTGGAGGCTTTAAAAAATCTTACAAACCAATATAAAGAAGAAGAAAGGAGCCGAATAGATGATAATACAAATTGATCGCCAAAAGCGCATTATCTTGTTAAAGTGGTTAAAGAACGGTGTAATTAATACAAGAGATTTAGAAGAACTCAACAGCAAAGAGGATAATTTGTTTTTAGAGCTCATTAAGTCTTTGCCAGACGATGAAGATACAGAGCCGGAGACAGTAAAAAACGGCAAAATAGGCGTGTGAAGCTGCACGCAACCCCACGTAAGGACGCAGATAGGGGTATCGTTTAAGGCTATACCCCTATCTTTTTTTGAAAAATAAAGCCAAATAAGGCGATTTAAGAGCGTTTCTTTCTTGTTTGGTTAATTTATCCTTTTCAAGGAGAAACCTCCGCAAATCGAAAAGAGATAAGCGAGAGAGATGTTTATTATGTAATTAAATAGTTGTTATGGTGAAACGTGTAAAATACGGACATGTCAGAGTTGAGGACACCGGAACAGTTATCCGTCTCCATGTCGGCAATGTCTATCGTGATTTAAGCGTGTCATACGCTCGTATATTGGCGGGAATAATTAAGAATGCGGCCGATAGGCTCGAACAGAAGCGGAAAGGAGAGGAGAATGGCAAAGAGGATTGACCCGGCCGGATATGTCGTAAAATGTAACGAGATAATCAAGCGTCTTACTATTCGGGCTTTATCAGAACTTGGCGAACAATGCGTTACAAAAATTCGTGATAGAGCAGGTGATAAAAGTTGGTACGACCAAACAGGCAACTTGCGTAGTTCGGTAGGATATATTGTGTTATATGACGGGGAAGAAGCCCAAAGAGGAGGCTTTATGCCAACGTCCGCACCGGAAGGGAACGGAAGCAAAGGAAAACAAGAAGGACAAAATTATTTAGAAGAAACTGCAAAGACCGTTGCCGAAAGTTCCGATTTTTCGCTCGTTGTAGTCGCCGGAATGAATTATGCGGGGGTTGTAGAAGCGATGGATAATAAGGACGTACTTGCATCAGCGGAGTTATGGGCAAGGGGAAAATGGCCGGAAGTAGAACGGGAATTAAAAACGAAGATTGAAGAAGAAATAGATAAACTTGAAATATTTTAAGCGTATGGAAAAGATTTCACAAAAAATTAGTGATGTACTGGGCGATGTGCCGGTACGGTTTGAAGTAGGTGGCAAAGAATATTGCATCTATCCCCCAACTTTGGGGCGGGAGCTTATTTTAGGTAGCTTGAAAAAACAGTTGAATATAGACCCGGAACGCGCAAAAAACGAACCGTTCGAGGAGGTTATAAAATTATGTGAGGAAAATAAGCACGTAGTATTGCGAATATTGGCATACAGTACAATACGAAGCAAAAGAGATATGTTTAATGAGGATTTACTAAAAGAACGGGAATCCGTTCTTAATAATGTTGATATAAAGGATTTGGCAACGCTCTTTTTTACGGTTATCACAAATACGGACTTGCAAGATTTTATTAAACATTTCGGCTTAGACAGGGAAATCGAAAATCGGAGAAAAATAGCCAAAGTTAGAAATAAGGATCATGTAGTAACATTTGGGGGAAATAGCATATTTGGGGGATTGATAGATTTTGCTTGTGCCCGTTATGGCTGGACTATGGACTATGTTGTATGGGGTATAAATCTTACTTCATTGCAAATGTTATTCTACGACCACACAGATAGCGTTTGTTTAACCAAAGAAGAATGGAAGGCGGCACATTTAAAGGAAGGAGGAGCCGTAATAAATGCCGATGACCCGGCAAACATGAAACTAATCAAAAGTATTTTCAAGGATTGACGACATTATAAACCAATAAAATAATAAGAAAGTATGTCAGGAATAAATTTTAAATTTACAGGAACGAATGACGATGTATTAAAGAAAATACATCAAATTCAAAATGAACTTTCAAAGGTATATAATAAGACTAACAACACTAAAATAGACCTCGGTAAAGACATCGATTTTTCGTTATTGGGAGAGAATTTTAAACGGCTGGACCAACAAAGCAGGGACGCATTTGACAAAATGTCTAAGGAAGCGCAACAATACACGAAAGACATACAGAGCAATATACTCGCTTTGCAGCAGGTAGAAAAGATGCAATCTGGATTAAATACACTCTACGAAGAGGGCAATATGGATTTGGATTCATATATTCAGTCACAAGCCCGATTAACTGTACTCCACGACGAACTCGCAAAAGCTATACAAGAGAATGAAGCTAATTTGAGAGCTGAAAGTGTAGCCGGAAAGATAGCAGAAGATTCTATTGCCGGGCTACATGCGAAAGTGCTACTACTTACTACCGACTACATGAACCTATCCAGAGCTCAAAGGGAGAGCTTAGAAGGGGCTGCACTACTGAAAAATTTACAGGAGACCCAAACACAGCTAGACAATGCATCCTTGTCAATGAACAAATATGCGGCAGGAGCAAAAACCAGATTCGATGCTTTGGGATTCAGTGTCACACAAATTGCACGAGAACTTCCGGCACTGGCATTCGGTCCACAAATGTTTTTTTTAGCGATAAGTAATAACATAGGTCCATTTCAAGATGCCCTCTCGTCGGCTCGAAAAGAATACCAAATGCTAATGGAAGCCGGGAAAAGTGCCATACCTGTGTGGAAGCAGCTATTAAAATCTGTATTCAGTTTACAAACGGGGCTTTCTGTCGCAACTACTTTGCTTGTCGTGTATGGAGACAAGATTACGGAGTGGATCAGTACATTATTCCGAGCTTCTGCCGCTGTGGATAAAACAGCGACTAATGTACGGAATTTAAGCCGGGTTATGGACGAAGCCGCAAAACAATCGGCGGCGGATCGTGTGGAGTTGGATATTTTATATAAAGCTACACAAGACCAAACCAGATCCTTAAAGGAGCGAAACGAAGCAGCAGACGAATTACAAAGGAAATATCCCGAATTTTTCAGGAATTTGACAAACGAGGCTATTCTAGCAGGGGATGCGGCTAATGCTTACCAAAATTTGACCGAAAACATATTGAAGGTTGCGAAGGCAAGAGCAGCAATGAAAATTGTAGAGGAGAATTACGGTAAGATGTATCAATTACAAAAGGCGATAAATGCGGATACTAATTGGACTAATAGAAATAAGGAAAGTACAAAAGAGGGAAAAGCTAGTACAACGACAGTTGTAGGTGGCTCTATAACTGGATATGTACAAACAGGAGAAACCCTAACGGCAGAAGCAAAAGAATACAATCGGAGAACTAAGGCTTTGAAAGATAATAAAAAAGCAGTTGACGATTTGGTAAAAGCAAATGAAGCGTTAATAAAATCTATTGATGTAGGTGCTTTTGCAAACTCCAACGGATCGAATGACATAAACGACTATATCGCCCTGCTGAACAGGATTGAAGAACTCCGTAAAAAAAATGCAAGTGAGCGAATACGACTTGATACGGATTTGGAGAACCAAGTAGAACAGGCTCGGATAAATGCGATGGAGGACGGCATGGACAAAGAAATGGCGCAACGTGAACTGAACAACAAAATAGAATTACAAGACATCGAAAGACAGAAGCGGGAATATATCCGTAAAATTACGGAGGCGCAAAGACAAATATTTGAAGCAGAGGAGGACGCCAAAGTCGCCAAAGATGAAAACTACAAGAAAAAGACGTTTGACCCTTCCTCTGTCTCTGTTGATACATCGATGTTTGACATCATGTCAGAATACACCAAACAGAAGCAGGCCAACGAAACGGCAAATTATTATAACAATATTCTCGCCAAGTATCAAGACTATACAACAAAGCGTTTAAGCGTTGAAAAAAAATACCAGAATGATTTAGCAAATCTGGAAAAAGCGGGAGGTACGGAGGCGCAAAAGGCTGAATTGTCCTATCAGCGGAAAGAAGCATTAAACGCTATTGATAAAGAATTTGCCATGCGTGAAGTTTCTTTTCAGACGTGGGCAAATAGTATAACAAATATGAGTTTGGACGAACTGGAACGGTTGCTTACCGAAGCGGAACAGGAATTAGCACGCATGGAAAATGAAGGAGGGACAAACGGAAACGAACTTGCAGTGCAGCGTGCAAAGGTAACGGCAACGAAAGACCGAATCGCCAATGTAAAAAGTAAAGAAAGCACATCGCCGGATAAACGAAGTATTAAAGAGTGGCAGGAGTTGTATAAAACTTTATCTAAGGTAGAAAGAGAGTTTGAAGAACTTGGAGATACAATAGGGGGCACGGTCGGTGAAATCATATCCGCAGCCGGAAGTATCTCCTCTTCTACGTTACAAATGATTGATGGTATTGTAACACTTGCAAATAGTTCTTCTACTGCCATGTCAGGAACGGCCGAAGCTGCATCTACGGCAATTCAGAATGTAGAAAAAGCCTCCGTAATACTGTCGATTGTAGGTGCAGCCTTGCAAGTAGCAACAAAAATAGTAAGCTTATTTAAACAAGAGTCGTCGTATGAAAAGTACGAAGAAGCAAAGGAGGTGTACGAGTCATATATAGATATATTGGATCAGATAATCGAGAAGCAATTGGAATTGGCCGATTCGCTGGCGGGAGAAAACGCACAGGCTGCCTATGACAAAGCGATAGAATTATACAAGAAACAGGCAGATTCGGCACGGGTATTAGGAGCACAATATTACAAATCTAGGGAATCCGGGGAAAAATCGAAAGGGTATCAAGATTTTTACGATATGTCCGCCGCCGGTTGGCAGCAAGCCGCATCCGCACTAGGTATATCTGCGCAAGAATTGGCTATGATGATGTCAAAAAACATGACTAACTTATTTAACCTTCCCGTTGAGCAATTAGAAAAACTAATGTCGGAAGCTCCTCTATTTATATCACAGCTGGATAGTGAAGCGCAAGAATACATAAAGCAGATTATCGAAGCGGAGAATAATATTAAATCGACGGCAGAGCGAGAGATGGAGAACGCCACAGGCATATCTTTTGAATCTTTCTCCGATGACATATTAGAGTCCTTGTATGATGTGGAGAAAGGAGCGGAGGACATTGCGGACGACATCGCAGACTATATGAGAAAAGCTCTCATTAAAGCCATGTATGTAAAGCAATATGAACCGGAAATGCGCAAATGGTATGAGATGTGGGCGGAGGCAACAGGAGACGGAGAAATCGACCCGGAAGAACAGTCCGCACTGGATAACCTAAAAAATTCAATCATTCAAGGAGCCGAAGCGGGAGCCGCCGCTATCAATGCACAATTTGGAACAGGTTCTACCACCGAACAAGAGTCGACAGCAGGAGGTTTTGAAACCATGTCACAAGATACAGCAACAGAATTAAACGGCCGGTTTACTGCGTTGCAGATAGCGGGAGAAGTGAGCAAGGAACAACTTGTTTTGTTGAATATGGTCACAAATTCACTACTTCAAATCAATCAAGCAGGATTTAATGATACGCTTATCCAAATGGTGCAAATAAATAGCTATTTGGAGGATATATATACCCTTCAAAGAAAGATGTTCGGACAACTCTCTGAAAAATTAAGTAGTATAGATAGAAATACTAAAAAATTATAGCTTGTATGTAAATCTCCTAATTTCGGGGATTTAAAAAAGCCCGCCCACACAATCCATGTGCAAGCGGGACTCCAATAGTGCTCAACCTCTCCGCCCGCTCAGACGGAGATACATTACAAATATAAGGATAATTGCATAAAAGTGTATGAAATTCATTCACTTTTTTAATTCCGTAAGATCTACGGATTTAAAACTAAGATTGTAACTTATTGATTATCAGTTTGCGGGGATTTTTCCTTTCTAACTAACATGTTATCAATTTGAAAACAGTTTTGCACTGCAACTAACCATATTGAATACGGCGGAATTTTCTGCTTTACTTAAAATGTTGATTATCAGTTTGAGCCGAATTTTCGGCCGAAACAAATGGAATATTTTAATATAAAATGTTGCCGGAAAACGGAATATTTTTTACGCATTTGTTGCTGGCAAGCGGTAGAGTTTATAAATACCCCTGTCGGAATTCCGAAAAACCTATAAATCAAATGTTTAATTATATACCTCATCAAAGATGTATTTTACATACCCCAAAAATGGTATATGTAAAAGCATAATATCCGGAAATTACGGCATGATTACGGCAAGGTAAAATATTTAAATACGCAGGCAGTTGCGTATTATCCGAATCACCGTTTAATCTCTCATTGATGAGGTATAAAATAAAGGGTCTCACCAAAATTGGACATACTCCCTCAATTAAAAATATTATTTTATCAATCGATGTAATCCTCAATAATATTACATTTTTCCTTAAATTCTTCGATTATATTCAATTCTTCTTCATTCAGTCCTTTAATGTTTATCCCGCATTTCTCACAGAAGAGAAAATCAATAGAGTTTTTATGCCCATTTTCACATATAAATTTTTTTTCGTTGCATTTAGAAAATAGTCCTCCTTTTACAGTCTCAATATTGCCAGTATTTGGAAGATTATCTAAATATTCCAATATCTTTTTCATACCTTGTAAATCATTTGCATCGTAATATTCTTTTGTCGCCGATAGCAAATGTATTCCAGTATGTAATTTTGATTTGATTATTTCGTAAATAGAATTGGAATCAAATAAATGAAATTCCTCAATCAAATCTCTTATTTTTTTATGTTCAAAATATTTGTAAACAAAAGGAATAATATGATTTGCAGGAATTACAGATATAATTCGTTTTATATTAGTTGCCTCTTTTATCTCATTAGCGTTATAATTGACATCTAAGGATATATACCTTTTTATAAGATCCTCTACAATTTCTATTTGTGGGTTTTCTAATAAAAATTCCACCCATTCCTCACATATTAGTGAAGATTTTTTTATTTGTGATACTATGTATCTTCGCTGAATTTCTTTTTGAAGATCTATTGATGAAATTTGAGAATGACAATCCACGGCTTTAATATCTTCATCATTTTTTTCTATAACACAAGCTGTTCCAGAAACAGATACCATAAACATAGATTTATCTTTGCTAGATATTTCGTCAAAATCAATCTTAAATCCAACAATGGCATTTGCCCCTAAGTTTATAGCTTTTTGTTTTAATTCTTCTGATGCTTCATTATATATAATTTGAAGTTTTCTTTTATATGAACCAGATCGCCCGCCGAAAAAGTCCGTAAACGATGCTACAAAATCAGAAAACACATTAGTACCTATTACAATATTTGAACATATTGTATCAATATATCTTTTTATAGGACAATTCTCTATTGTACCAGTTGTAGTTATAATAAATCTGTCTTTCATGGCTTAATCTTTTAACTTGGTTACCTTTAACTTGGTTCCACATTTAGGGCACGTTAAGACATTATTATCGCTATCTGTGCTCACTTCTTCCGGCGATGCAAATAGTTGCCACATCGGAACATTTAATGCTTTTGCAATTTTCTCATACGAAATAATGTTCGCCGTTCCATTTATTTGGCTTGATAATGTTACTCTACTTATACCTAATTTATCGGATAACTCGTTAATTGTTACCCCCTTTTCTTTGAGTAGTTCTTTTATTCGATTCATATCTAGTATTGTTATTTTTTTTACAAAAATACAACAATAATAAAAGTGTAAAATAAACTACTTACAAATAAATGTTAAATGTAGTATTTTATTTATCATTTTATTTTGTAGTGTAAAATAAAGTACTTACATTTGTATCAACAAAGTAAAACAAAAACAAACAAAGATATGAAAACGAAAATCAACAAATCGCAACTTTTCAAAATGGCATGGTCAATGTATAAACGCTCTATCTCGGTTCTCGGCCGTGAGTTCTGCCAGTCATTCAGTGCTTGTTTGAGGAACGCATGGTTTAAGATGAAAGCGGAAGCCCGCAAGGCAGAAAAAGAGGCTCGCCGGTTAATGAAAAAGTCGGGACCCGCACAAAAGCCCGAATCGGTTGTATTTGACGCAACAATGGAAAGAGGGATAACGGAGTATTACAGAAGCCAAAGCGGGCGTTATTGCGGAGATTGATACACCAAATACACGTGCTCTTCCAAAACAGCATGAGACGGTGGACCGGTCACTGGGGAAACAAAAACCGGTCCACTTTAATAGAGACCAACAAAATAAATAAAGATATGAGTACACAGAACAGAACACAATTAAGCGAGATTATGAGCCTTGCATGGCAGTTTGTAAAACGTAACGGATATACGATGTCGGAGGCTCTCAAAACGGCATGGGCAAATATGAAGTTGAGAGCGCAAATGAAACATCGGATCGTGCGGTTTTATTTCCGCAAGGTAGACGGGACGATTAGAGAGGCATACGGGACACTGAAAGAGTCTATACTACCGCCGACACAGGGCACAGGAAGAAAGGCAAATGAGACGTTGCAAACGTACTATGACACCGAGAGACAGGAATATCGCTCTTTTAAGCGGGCGAACTTGGTAGAAGTATGTAGTTAAAAGGGGCGGTTTATCCGCTCCGAGTTACCCTATCCCTAAATAGGGTGTTATTTGTTTGTTAAATTATAGACGGGGCAGCCGCTTGTGAAAGTAAGCTATCCCACCGGTAGCGGACGTGTCCGGGAGGATTCCCGCTATTCCGAACATCGTTAAACAATAAACTTTTTTATATGGAAACAACCGAATTAAAACAAGATGAGCAGACAGTAGAAGTAATCGAACATCGTAGCGTCGATACCATGCGTAACGCCGTCATCAGTGGACAGACAAGGGAGTTATTAATCATGTTGGCAGGATTGCAGGATATAGAGAACTCTTTTTGCAACTGGAAGAACAAGTACGGAATTGTATCAGATAATGATATAGATCACTTTATACAACTAACAACCCAATGCGGAACCTTGATACAGGAAAGTATCATTAAGTCTATAAATGACAATTTAGGCCGATTGGATTTTAAGGCGATATGAAACGTAATATTTTAAGCATTAATATAAAGATACCGATGTTTGTAATATATCGGCTCTCTATGGAGTTGCAAGACCCCGAACAGCTATTGCAAACGGTGATAGATGTAATTAAATACGCCTCATGTGGCATAAGCCCGGATAGGCTAATGGTCTCTCCGGAGCTGTGGGAATGGATAAAAACAGAGATAGACAAATACAACTCTTTTCAATCGCCAATGTAAAAAATATAAGTTGTTGATTATCAGTTTGAGCGGAATTTTCCGCTTTAACTAAAATGCTGGTTATCAATTTGTGCTTAATTTTGAGCGAAAAGGATATTTTCGTAACTATTATACTTCGTAGATGATACGGCTAAAAATATTAGTAGTGAAATCTTGGTTATTACAACAAAATAATTGAAAATCAATGTAAAGGATATTTTGAGGGAACATCAATACAATCTAAACATGTTATAAAACATATTTACCTGTCTAATAGAAATGCAATCGGTCTAAATAATACGCATGAAATTGCGTGTTTATAACGGTCGATCGATGAAGGGCAAATTTATGGATATGAGCAAAGTGCGGAAAATTTTCCACACTATTTTACGCTCATTTGATGCGGTATAAAAGAAGGGGGTAGCCGAATTTTCAGCACACCCCCTTCCTAATAATAGACAAAAAAGGATAAATAATAAGGACATACAAATATAATGATAATATCAAAAAAAAGTGCATGAATTTCATATACTTTTATGCAAATCTAAATAGGGGGAATTTCCCCTATTATTATATGATTTTCATAGGAATATTCCCCGTATGATAATCTTCTGCACACGTATATAAGAATAGAGATAAAACAAGGGGTAATGTGTCGATTTTTGCTACCTGTTTGCTACCTAAGATATAATAATCGTCTAATTATTAGGCTATTTAATGCCGTAATTTGTACACCCGTGGGGAGTCGAACCCCAATCGAAGGAACCGGAATCCTTTATTCTATCCATTGAACTACGGGTGCCGATATAAAAAAGCTAGATTGTTTCTACTCAAAAATGAGAAACAATTCTTCATTTGCGTGGCAAAAGTAAGAAATATTTGTAGCTTTGCAAACAGATATAGTTAAAATCTTATTCGACTATTATGAATGTTCGTATCGAATCCAGCTGGCAGCAACGCTTACAAAGCGAATTTGACAAGCCTTATTTTGAAAATCTGACGGCTTTTGTACGGCACGAATATGCTACTAAAACGGTTTATCCTCCCGGTAGTCAGATTTTTGCGGCTTTCGACGCCTGTCCGTTCGACCAAGTAAAGGTTGTTATTTTGGGGCAAGACCCCTATCATGAGCCTCGTCAAGCACATGGGCTTTGTTTTTCGGTTAATGACCATATTCCTTTTCCTCCTTCGCTTCAAAATATTTTTAAGGAGATCGAGAGCGATTTAGGAATTCCTGTTCCTCGGAGTGGAAATTTGACTCGATGGGCGCAGCAAGGAGTTTTGCTTTTGAATGCTACTCTCACGGTTGAGGCTCACAGAGCGGCATCACATCAAGGTAGAGGTTGGGAAACATTTACCGATGCGGTTATTCATAAATTGGCAGAAGAGCGGGAACATTTGGTATTTATCCTGTGGGGATCGTATGCCCAACGGAAAGGCGATTTTATAGATCGCAGTCGGCATCTTGTTTTGCGGTCTCCACACCCTTCGCCTCTGTCGGCGCATCGGGGATTTTTCGGGAATCATCATTTTAGTCAAACTAACCAATATTTAGAGGCTCATGGAGTCGATCCTATTCGATGGTAACGGTATGGAAAGAGTAGATGTGGAACAAAGAGCGGAAAAGGCTCGTCGTTTTTTTCTGGAAGGATATAATTGTGCGCAAGCCGTTGTGTTGGCTTATTGCGATTTGTTCGATATAAGCCCGTCTTTGGCAGCGTCTATCAGTGCCCCGTTGGGTGGAGGCATGGGACGATTGAGGGAAGTGTGCGGTGCAGTTAGCGGCATGTTTATGGTTGCTGGGTTATTTTACAAAAATGATGTCCCATCGGATATGACTAAACGAAAAATCGTTTACAGCACGGTGCAGGATTTGGCAGAGAAATCGAAGGCCCTAAACGGTTCTATTATTTGCCGAGAGTTGTTGGGACTCGACCATAAAAGCGATAGTCCTACTCCCGAAGCTCGCACCGAAACGTATTACAAGCGTCGCCCTTGTGCCGATTATGTAGCATCGGCTGCTCGATTGATTGGTGAAAAGCTCAATGAGGTATCGGAAGAAATGTAATCTCATGTTATTTTGCATCTGATGAATGTAAATAAATACAAAATAATGCTAATGAATGTGAATATTTAAAAAGGGGGGGGTAATTTACGAACATTTACGCGGGATAAAAATCTGGATATTGTAAAAGGTATTGGTATTTTATTGATTATATTACATAATTATTTTCATACGTTTCCTGAGTTTCCGCCAGAATGTGAGTTTAAGTATGCTCCCGAAAATGTTTCCCGTTTTACCGAGGCCATGTTGTCTGGTAATTTACGCATTATAATTTTATCACTATTTTCCTTTTTAGGACATTACGGAGTTTCGATTTTTGTCTTTGTCAGTGGTTATGGACTTTCCAAATGTTATGACCACAGCGGGGAATCGAAGGGGTATATCATTTTGCGCCGAGCCATACAACTGTGGAAATGGCTCGTTCCTATGGCGCTACTGCTTATTCTCGACCGTTATTCGGGGCATACGCATTTTACCTATGCCTATCTGGGTAATAACAAGATTTGGACCGACATGTTGTTTATGCTTACTTTTACGGCCAATGGCCTTGCCGACAGATTTATCATTGCCGGGCCGTGGTGGTATTTCGGCATGGCATTTCTGTTGTATGTTATTTACTCATTATTCTTGCGGAAATCATCGGACAAGGTTCTATGGGGTATTATAGCAGGGGTGTGGACGTTGCTCATTGTGTTGTCTAGTCTCGGGTTGGATAACTGTTTTTTTGCTTTTCGTTATAACAGCATAGGGTGGTTACCGGTGTTTTGTGTAGGCATTCTCCTGTCTCGTCACCCTGTATATATTTCGTGGAGATGGATTTCTTTGGGAGTCGTTCTTTTTGTTCTGAGTTTGTTCAATCGCTATTTGTGGGTGGTTAGTCCCATATTAGCCCTCTTTCCTGTGGCTGCCGTTCTCCCGCTTGCCAGAAAGGAACCTCTTCAAAACGTTCTGCTTTTCATGGGAAAACTTTCGGCTGCGCTGTTTGTAACTCATGCTTTTGTGCGGCAACAAGTTCTTGCGCACGATCAAGCCCTTCCCCCAGAAATATCCGGGTTATTGTATCTCGTGCTTTGTATCGTTGTTGCGTGGGTATATCGATTGTGTTTGACCTGTTTTTATAAAAAGATTCATTTGTGATAATGTCCCTTTTCTTTCACCAAAACGACTTTTACTCTCCCGTCTTTCAGAATCGCCCTTGATCGGGAAAAGAAGGGTAATTGCCAAGCCCATCGACGATGTTCCCAAGTGAGTAAATCTACTGAGAAATCCAGATTCCTTAGAAAAGCGTAATACGAAGCCGGAAAGGAGAGCGCCGAAACAGCTCCGCTATGGGCTATTTGTTGAATGGAATCCAGTCTGTGTAAACGTTCTGCGTCGGACAATTCGTCTATATGGGGAATATCCAGATAGCAAGAAGTGTAATACCCTTCTTGTGTAAAATGATGTAACGCTTTCCAATCACGAGATTCGATAATCAATTGATCTTTATCGACATCTCTCTGTGCCAGTAGTCCGGTAAGTGTCGTTTCGGCTTGTATGCAGTTACTTTCGTTCAGATTCTTTAAATCGAGCCAAAGTTCTCGGTCGGGGTTAGCTCCTAAAAAGTCGAGATAGGGCTTCAACGGTTCGCCCGAAGGTTCGTCATGCCCTATCTCGAATGTCGCTGAATCGGTGAGGAACAGCACGTCGCACTCAAAATTTTTATACTCCTGTTCAAACTCGTGCAACTTCTCGATCGAGTTCGTCCGGTGTAACCATATTTTGTCGATATAACGGCGTACGATTCGGTCGTTCCAAAACGGGATAGCCAATAGAGACAAACACAATATCAACAGCAAAAGTCCAGATAGACGAAGCCGTTTCATCGTGCTATTTCAGATGTAATTTTTTCAGAATCTTTACGGGAACAGCATCTTTGTGGACCAAGATATCCATAGTTTTATATTTCACGAATGCTTCTGATGCGTAGAAAAAGCCTCCATAAATTTGTTCCGTACCCCATGAATTTTTCACTTTATAATATTTCGTACCGTTCTGGTCGACGGCTGTTCCTACGAATACCATGCCGTGGTCGTCGGTAGTCTCGTAGTTATCGAATGCTTCTTGTCGAAGTTTTTGGTCGATGTATTGTTCTTCTTCCGGTTCTTCGAATTTATATAGTTCTCCTTCTTTTTCCGATTTTGACAATTTTACCCAACGAGCCAATTCGGTTCCAGACAGGTTCTCGTTTTTCTTCTCTACGGGAACCACAGCAAACCCTTTCAGATATTGGAATCCTTTCTCGCTTACATCGGAAGCCCACATGACTGTAAAACCTTTATCGATGGCATAATCGATTGTCTCCATCAATTCGTTGAGCGGGATATTATAATATTCCGACCATAACCAGTTGTCGGGTACTTCAATGGCAAAAGGTTTGTAAAAATCGTGATGGGTGAATGATGTCAACGGAACATAATCCGAGGCTTTTATACCCAATGATTTTGCAAAAGATTGAGGGGTGTATTCTACGCCGTTGTAAGTAAACTTCTCGGGAACTTTGCCTAAATAGGTGTCCAGCACGGCTTTGAATCCATCGAGCCATGCCGTCGAAAGTTTTTTGTTGGGGTTGGCAATGATAGCATCGACATAACCTTTGAGGATAGCGTCGAGTTCTCCGTGCTGGTGCTTGTCTGTCCCGTAATTCAAACCGGTATAAACCTCCTCGGGAACAATGCCATATTTATCGATGATATAGAGCACGTCATAAGCGCTACCCCCGGCTGAAAAGGCGATATCGCCGTGCATGCGTACATATTTAATCGCTTTTTCTATATAATCGTTACGCACGATAAACATTTCCGATAAGTCTACCGCAGGCTTTCCTTGACGCAACAAATCATCTTCGATAAACGATAAAGTCGAGAAGCTCCAACACGTTCCCGATCTGCTTTGGTCTTTTACCGGGTTGGTCTTCAATTCTTTGGTTACAGTAAATTGGTAACCCACAGAATCCGTTTTATTTTCGTTTGCCCATGAGCAGAAAGACATTGACAATAAAGCACAAGCGATAGTGAAAAACTTACAATTCATACACAACTATATTTTAAAATACGGTACAAATATAGTGAAAGGTGAGTGCAGAGACAAGCGAAAATTATATTTTCAGCTTGACTATGCCGAACCGCATCCTATATTATACAGAATAATATAACGAAAGGTAGATGTAGGATAAAATAAATATATTTATTTTTCATGCCGAACTGCATTCTGTATGATTCGAGTTATAAATTATTTTCGTTCTATTGCGATAGAATTGATGGCTGTAAGGGATATATTAGGATATAGGCGTAAAATTTCGTATGTTTGCATCAGTAACTCGATAATGGAATGGTTATGAAAACAAGTTATATTTTTCAATTGCTTATTTCTGTTTGTGTCCTTTTGGGAGGCATTTCTGCAACGGCCCAAAATCGTTCGGAACCGTATGAAACACAAGCCTTCTCCGATCGATTTCGAACTATACAGACCGAGGTGGAAGGTAGGGAATTGTTCCCTCCCATTATTGAATTGAATACCGACGAACACATAACGATTTCGTTCGATGAGTTGGCCGAAGATGTCACTTATCTGCAATACAGTCTTATACATTGTAATGCAGATTGGCGTCCTTCCGACTTGTCGGATTTGGAATATCTCGATGGCTTCAATACGAATTCTGTCGAAGAATATGAATTTTCTACTGCGACTTTCGCGCATTATGTGCATTACAGGATTACGCTTCCCAATGCCGATGTACAGTTTAAAGTATCGGGTAATTATGTGCTTGTGGTTTATCCTGAAAACGAACCGGAAAATATTTTGTTGCAAGTGTGTTTTTCGGTCTATGAAAACCAAGTTTTGGTCGCTCCTTCTGTAACATCTCGCACCGATATAGATTATAACCGTGAGCATCAACAGGTAGAAGTCGCTCTCAATACCAACAATTATCGGGTTCAAAATCCTTATAACGAATTGAAAATAAGTATTCTTCAAAATAGCCGACGGGATAAGGAGGTTATTATAAATAGACCTTTAAGGGTACAAGGGAATCAAATTGTTTTCGGTCATGACCGCAATATGATATTCGAAGCGGGGAATGAATTTCGTCGGTTCGAAATGGTAGCTACCCGTTATGCCGGATTAGGGGTTGAAAAAATATACTATTTCGACCCATATTATCACGTCGTGTTAGCTACGTCTGTTCCCAGAGCGCAAACGAGTTATCTTTATGATAAAACCCAAAACGGGCGTTTCGTCATACGCCAAAGCGGGGCAGACGACAGCAATACCGAAGCCGATTATTTCGTCGTGCATTTCACGCTTGATTCCGATCCGATTCCGGGAGGAAAAATATATATCGATGGCGAAATGACGAATCATCGGTATACCTCTTATAACGAAATGGTTTATAATCCTGCTTCTGGGAAATATGAGAAAACCCTGCTCTTGAAACAGGGTTCTTACAATTATCAATACCTATTTTTGCCCGATGGAGGGAGTGCCGCTTCGGCAGGCCCTATCGAAGGAAACTATTATGAAACGGTAAACGAATATTTAGTAAAGGTTTATCATCGTCCGCAGGGAGTACGTTACGATAAACTCATCGGTATAGGAATGGGGTATTCCGGTCGTTGATCGGCTTTCTGATTCGGCCATGCCCCGAATTTATTCCTAACGCGATCGTTGTAAATAAAGCAATGAGGTACAAATAATTTTTCATATATTTACCTTGTTTTTTAGGTTTTCTGTATATTCTAAAAACAAATGCTGTCGTGCCAATGTTTATAAAATAGCCACCGGAATACAGTTAAATAAGGTGTATATAGAGTCCTTCAAAAAAGAATTCCTCCAAAATGAAAAAAGCACTAAAATATATTGCTATCGTATTGATTTCACTTTTAGTGCTATTGTTGACTTTACCTTTGTCTATTTATATCCCGGCAGTACAACGATGGGGAAAGAATGAGATTAGCGGTTATGTCGGCCGATCGACAGGAATGGAGCTTTCCATAGGAAAGTTGTCTCTTAAATTCCCGTTCCGACTGCAAATCGACGATATACTTTTACTGACTTCGAGTCGGGATACGCTGTTGCAAAGTTCAAGTATACAAGTAGGGGTAGCCCCGGCGGCACTTTTGCGTGGACAAGTTCAAATCCAGAAAATAGCATTGAACGAAACACTTTTTCGTTTTTCGAATTCAGACTCTACTTTATTACTATCGGCTAACATAAAACAATTCTCCACACAGAAAGCAAACGTTAATTTAAAAGATTTCCACATCTCATTACCTTCTACCCGATTGGACGGAGGGGAAATAACTTTGAACTTGTCGGAGAGTTCCCCTGATACTGTTTCTGCGGAAAGCGCTCCATTGAATTGGAGCATCTCGGTAGGAGAAATAGGGTTATCGAATATCCATTATTCTATGCAGATGAAACCTACTATCGAAAATTTGGATGCTTCGATACAAAAAGCGAGACTCTTGCAAGGAGAAATAGATTTATACGGGCAATCGGTTCGAGTCTCCGAGGCGATTATAGACAAAGGAGATTATCGTTATTATCCGGGGAGTGGAAATAATGAAGCAGAACCGGAGGAAAATGATGCCGATACAATCGTTTCGCCGCCGTGGACCGTACAAATTCAAAAGTTGCGGCTGCATCGGAATCATGCTCTTTATGCCTTGCCGACCCGAATCCCCCAAAAAGGGCTTGACTTCGGGTATCTTTCTCTCGATAATATTGAGATTGCCATCGACTCCCTCTATAATCGAGGAAGCGAAATATGCGTTCCTATTAAACAATTGGCGTTCACCGAACGTTCGGGGATAGCCGTAACTCGAACACAAGGAACTTTTACTATGGATTCGACAGGTATCTCCTTGCAAAAATTTCAGATGAACACTGCTTTATCCGAGATTTCGGCGCAGATTAAGGCTGGAAACGGTATTTTTACACAAAATTCACAGACACCGGTTGAGGTCCGATTACAGGCTAAGCTCGCTATTGGGGACATTATTCGGGTATTACCCGAATACGACAATTATACCAGAGGGTTGTTGTTGTCGACCGGTTTTCTTTCAAACATCTCGATGAACGGTAAATTGGGAGATTTAAATTTGGAAAAGGCCGATATATCCCTGCCGGGAACATTCGTTTGCCAAGCGACAGGCAATGTGCAAAATTTGCACATTGCAGATCGGATTAACGGAAGTCTCCAATGGGAGCTGCGCCTGAAAAATTCGCCGGTCTTTGCGAATGTAATGCCGGACTCCCTAAGCAAAAAAATACATATACCGCCGACCCGATTCACCGGTAATGCCCGACTTTCACCGGAGATGATCCGGTCGAAAGCCCAAATCGAATCCGGCGATGGCCTCATCACTCTCCTTGCTCGATTAAATACTAAAAAAGAGCAATATGATGGACGGATACTGATAGATCGATTTCCTCTATCTTCGTTCCTGCCTCATGATTCTTTGGGAGTACTCTCTGCTTCGACCCGGTTCTCAGGGGAAAAATACAATCCGATGGATTCCAGTATGTATGCGACTGTCGACTTGAAAATAGATTCCGTGGATTATTCGGGTTACCGGTATACCGGACTGTCTATCGAAGCAAAATTGAATAGGGGTAAAATGAGTGGCGGTATAACTTGTACCGATCCTAATTTGTTGATAGGACTCTCCGTATCGGGATCGCTGTCTCCCGAAGAATATACGGCCGACTTGACTGGCGAGATTCATACCGATTTGGAAGCTCTGAAACTGGTAACCGAAGCATGCTCGGTTTCTACCGGCCTTTCTCTTTCTGGCTATGTTTCGCCCATGAGCGAATCTTATCGGGCAGACATACGGTTAAGTGACTTTTCTGCCCTCTTGCCGACCAGCAGGTTACAAACCAATGCATTGTCGATTTCGGCTGAAACAGACTCTACGCACATAAATGCCGCTGTCCGAAGCGGAGACATGGCTATGAATTTTGTTTCGAGTATAGGATTTAGCTCTTTCTTGGAAAAGCTGAACCAGTCGTTACCTATTATTGCTACGGTTCAAGAAGAAAAGCGATTGGATATGAAAGCGTTGCATCAAGTTCTGCCTCCTTTTGAGTTTCATGCGAACGCAAAGCGGAATAATCTCATACAGCAGTATCTCAAAGGAATGAACATGGGATTTTCTCAAATCGACCTGAATATCCAAAACGATACTCTATTGAATACAACGGGTAAGATAGATCGCTTTTCGACCGGGGGGATTACTATCGATACCCTCCAACTCTCTTTATTCGAGCGTCGTGAAAAGGAGGAAAGATTATATTACTCTCTTCAAGTCGGCAACAAGCCCGGAAACCTCGATCAATTAGCCTCTGTAATCCTTAACGGATTCCTCTCCGGGAATACGACTAAATTGTTTTGTGTGCAAAAAAACAGACAAGGACAAGAAGGATTCCGAATAGGTTGCCAAGCCGATTTTTTAGATTCATTGATTCAAGTGTCGTTTTTCCCTAAAAATCCGATTATCGGCTTTGAAACGTGGACATTGAATCCCGACAATTTTTTTGCCTACCACTATGGGCGACATTTCGATGCCAACATAGCTCTCACTCACGAGGATCGGCATTTTATTATCAAGACTTTACACAACGAACAATCACATGATTTCTCTCACCAAGAGGCATTGAAAGTCGATATAAACGGTATGGAGATAGCTCCGTGGTTGGCTTTATCGCCATTCTCTCCTCAAATCGACGGAAGTATTTCTGCCGACTTGCTGGTAAACTTTCCGCAGAGTGCGACGGAAGTATCCGGTAGTATGGGAATCAGTGATTTATATTATGGGAAACAACGTGTGGGAAACTTTAATCTGAATGTCGATTATCAATTAGACTCTTTGGGTCGTCAGGAAGCACAAGCCGATTTGGAAATAGACGATAAGAAAGTATTGACGTTGAACGGGCTTCTTGACAATCAAGCAGAAAATCCCGTTCGGTTAAACTTGTCCATAGATGACTTCCCATTGGCGACAGCCAATCCGTTTCTCCCTTCCGAAATGGCGCAATTACAGGGGTATTTGAATGGGAAAATGGGAATTACGGGTAGTACCGATACGCCTCTCCTGAATGGTTACATACAGATGGAAGAAGCCGTGGCTAATTCTAAATCAATGGGAGCTACTTTGAAATTTCCTCAAAGCCAGATTCGAGTGGAACAAAATGTTTTGCAATTCGACAATTATGAGATCACGGGAGCGAATAAAAATCCACTGCACATCGATGGAAATATCGATTTCAAAAAATTAGATAAAATCGTTACCAATTTGAGATTATATGCATCGGCTTTCCAACCGGTTAAATCGGCGAGAAGTACGAAAGCGACTGTTTACGGTTCGGTTATCGCAGATATGGATATGGCGGTAAACGGTCCGCTTGATGCTCTGAAAATTCGGGGAAATGTAGGGTTGCTCACGGGAACGGAAGTTACCTACGTTATGCAAGATTCTCCTTTCGCTCTTCAACAACAAGAGAACAATATCGTTACATTCGTTTCGTTCAACGACAGTACTGAAATAGCCGAAGAAGATACTTTGCAAAAGAGCAGTGTGTTGGGCATGGATATATTGGTTAATATCAACATTGCTCCCACTGTTAAAATGGGTGTGAATCTTTCGGTGGACGGAAAAAATCGGATAGACCTTCAAGGCGGAGGGGAATTGGCCTATACCATGAATACGTTGGGCGACAGCCGTTTCACCGGTCGATACAATCTCACCGGAGGTTTCGTCCGTTACAACCCGCCTATCATATCGGAAAAATTGTTTAAAATTCAAGACGGAAGCTATGTGTCTTGGAACGGTGATATCGCCGATCCTCAAATGTCTATTACAGCTGTCGAGACCGTACGCACGACTATCTCCGAGGAGGAGAAAAATACCCGGCAAGTCAATTTTGACATCAGTATCATCATTAAAAATTCATTGGAAAATTTGTCTGTTTCTTTCGACCTTTCCGCACCCGAAGACCTCACTCTGCAAAATCAGTTGACATCGCTCACGGCCGAGCAACGGGCTTCGCAAGCCATGAGCCTGCTCATATATAATACATATACCGGTCCCGGAACGTCGACTACGAAATCCGATTTATTGGGTAATCCGCTTAACGCATTTCTGCAAAAAGAATTGAACCAATGGGCTCAGGATAACTTGAAAGGTATCGATTTGTCTTTCGATATTAATTCCTACACCGATGCTTCGGGAGTGAATACTCGCACCGATTATTCTTATAGGGCGGCTAAAAGTCTGTTTAACAATAGGGTGAAAGTCGTCATCGGCGGAAGCCTCAGCCCGGACGACAACGCAGATGTCAATTTCAAAGAGAACTTCATAGACGACATTTCCCTCGAATATTATTTGAATCAAAGGGATAACATGTATATTAAAATATTCCGGCATACGGGATATGAAAGTATTCTCGAAGGAGAGATCACTCAAACCGGTGTCGGTTTTGTCGTTAAGAAAAGGCTGCTCAATCTGATGGAGCTATTTCGACCACGGAAAAGCAGAAAGGGGGTGAACCTATGAAAAAAGTATTCCGAAATGTATTTACCGCCGCTTTTCTATTGCTGATACTGATTGGCTGTTCCACGACAAAGCGTATTGCCGATGATGAAGTATTGTATACCGGCGTAAAGAAAATGGAAATCATACCCGACTCAGGTGTGAAAATCGCCGATGCAGCTGCATCGGACGTTCGATCTACTCTCTCCGTCGCACCCAACAATCCTTTGTTCTCTCCTTATATCCGCACGCCGTTTCCCATAGGTTTGTGGGTGTGGAATTACATGGAACCCAAGCGGGAAAAAGGGGTGAAGCACTGGATATACGAGAAGTTGGCCAAGGAGCCGGTACTTGTTTCGACCGTACAGCCCGAATTGCGTATGAGGGTAGTCAAAGACATTCTCGGAAATAACGGATATTTCGGAGCGAAAGCCGATTATGAATTGATATACAACAAACGGAACCCTAAAAAAGCCCGCATTAAATATCGAATCGAAGTCCCCGAAGCCTATACGCTCGATACCATAGAATTACCGGCTCCTACGACTCCGGTAACTCGGTTTATCGATAGTATAAATAGTTCTTCAATTTTACAAAAGGGCGACCGTTATTGCCTCGATTCTTTATCTTTCGAGCGAAACCGAATTACTACCGCACTGAGAAATAACGGATATTTTTATTTCCGCCCCGAATACATCGAATACCTTGCCGACACTACGTTGTCTCCGGGTAAAGTGGCGTTGAGAATGACGCTGAAAAAAGGGATTCCGGCACAAGCGCTCAAACCTTATTATGTGGGAGATGTGACAGTTCGACTCAACCGTGCCACCGGCGACGGAACTCCCGATACCATTCGCTACCCTCGCATGACTGTCGCTTATTACAAGCCTATACGATTGAAGAAATGGGTATTGCCCAAAAATATTACCTTCAAACCGGGCGAAATCTATTCGATTGCGACCCAAAATGAGACGCAATCCAATCTTGGGCGGTTAGGAATATTCCGTACTGTCGCTGTCGAAGTAACCCCTCTCGATTCATTGATGCGAAAAGATTCCCTCGATGTAACGATACAGGCGACGTTCGACGTGCCGCTCGAAGCGACCATAGAAGCCAATGTTTCGTCTAAATCGAACAGCTATATAGGCCCGGGACTTATTTTCGGTATTAATCACAACAACGTGTTCGGGGGCGGTGAAAAACTTTCGGTCAAACTCAACGGGAGTTATGAGTGGCAGACAGGCAGAGGTTCGCAGCATGGTAAGGCTTCGTTATTCAACTCTTACGAAGTGGGTTTGAATTCTTCATTAACTTATCCCCGTATCGTGCCGGGATTTCTACCGCAATTACCCCGTACCCGAAAATATCCCGCTTATACTCGGTTCCAATTGGGGGCAAACTTGATGAATCGGCCTCATTATTTTCGTATGGTCTCTTTCAACGGTTCGATGTCATACGACTATCGTACCTCCTTGCGGGCCGGACACTCGGTTACGCCATTCAAATTGGTATATACAAAACTGCTCAATACGACCGAATCGTTCGATAAAACGATGGAAGAGAATCCGGCCATTGCCCTCAGTTTCCGAGATCAGTTCATTCCTTCTTCGAGTTACACCTATACTTACGATACCTCATACAGCCGGGAAGTGGATAATCGCTTTATCTGGCAGTTCATGGGAATGTCGGCTGGAAATATCCTTAGCGGAATAACATCGCTTTTTGGACAGCATGGGGAGAAACATATCTTTGGCAGCAGTTTTTCTCAATTCGTAAAGGGAAGTGCCGAAATGAAATATTATCACCGTTTCCGTGCTGAACATTGGTTGGCGACCCGGTTGTTTATAGGTGCGGAACATGCATACGGAAATTCCAAAGAAGTTCCGTACAGCGAACAATTTTATATCGGAGGTGCGAACAGCATACGGGCTTTTACTATACGTTCGCTCGGTCCTGGAAGTTATATTCCGGCAAAAGACGATGTCGACGGATATTTCGACCAGACAGGTACTTTCAAGCTCGAAGCGAATATCGAATACCGTTTTCCCATTTGGGGCGATTTGCACGGTGCGGCATTCGTCGATGCCGGGAATATCTGGCTATTGAAAAAAGATCCGAAACGTCCTGGTGGAGAATTCGACCGGAAAACTTTTCTCAAAGATATAGCCCTCGGTACGGGTATAGGATTACGCTACGATATCGGCATGCTTGTATTACGGGGAGATTTAGGTATCGGGATACATGCGCCCTATGACACTGGAAAGAAAGGATATTATAATATGACTTCTTTCAAAAACAGTCTCGCATTCCACTTGGCTATTGGATATCCGTTCTGATAATCTCTGATTTCTTATTAATAAGAGTTGGGACAGTCTTTTATGGGAATCTTCTCGTTTAGACTATTTCTTTTACGAATAAAAAAAGGAACTTTGCGATAAGTTCCTTTTTTGCCTCTTTTATGTGTTTATTTTACAATATCCCCTGTGCCATCATCGCTTTGGCTACTTTCATGAAGCCGGCGATATTGGCTCCTTTCACATAATTGGTATAAGAGTCGCTTTCTTTACCGTAGCGGGTACACTGTTCATGAATATCGTGCATGATTTGTTTCAGTTTTTGGTCTACCTCTTCGGCTGTCCAGCTTATTTTCATTGAGTTTTGTGTCATTTCCAATCCGCTTACCGAGACACCTCCTGCATTGGCGGCTTTACCCGGAGCATATAAAATTTTGGCTGCGAGGAATTGTTCGATAGCTTCGGGAGTAGAAGGCATATTTGCACCTTCCGAAACGGCGAAACAGCCGTTGGCAAGCAGGGTGCGGGCGTCGTCGCCATCTAGCTCGTTCTGTGTTGCGCTAGGCATGGCTATGTCGCATTTTTCTCCCCACGGACGTCCTCCTTCTACATATTTACAGCCATATTCTTCGGCATATTCACGAATGCGTCCTCGATAGAGGTTTTTCAGTTCGAAGATGTAAGCCAGTTTCTTTTCATCGATTCCGTCTGGATCGTAGATATAACCGTCGCTATCGGACATGGTGACAACCTTGGCTCCGAGGGAGATAAGTTTTTGCACCGTATATTGAGCGACATTTCCCGACCCCGATACGGTGACTACTTTCCCTTTAATATCTATTCCTTTGGTTTTAAGCATTTCGAGTAGGAAATATACATTTCCGTATCCTGTGGCTTCCGGGCGAATAAGTGAGCCTCCGAATTCAAGACCTTTTCCGGTGAATGTCCCGGTATTTTCGCGGGCCAGCTTTTTATACATACCATACATGTAGCTTACTTCCCGACCGCCTACACCTATATCACCGGCGGGTACGTCGGTATCTGGGCCTATATGCCGCCAAAGTTCGGTAACGAATGCTTGGCAGAATCGCATGATTTCCATGTCCGATTTTCCTTTGGGATTGAAATCCGATCCGCCTTTTCCTCCGCCCATAGGTAAAGTAGTCAAGGCATTTTTGAAGGTTTGTTCAAAAGCAAGGAATTTCAAGATCGAAGGATTGACCGATGAGTGAAAACGGATGCCTCCTTTATACGGACCGATGGCGTTATTGTGTTGGATACGATATCCCATATTGGTATGGACTTGACCTTTGTCATCGACCCAAGTTACCCGAAATGAAAACATTCTATCGGGAATGCACAACCGTTCGATCAGGTTGTAACGATCGAATTCGGGATGTTCGTTATATACATCTTCGATAGTCGATAACACTTCTTCCACAGCTTGGTGGTACTCCGGTTCGTTAGGGAAACGGCGTTTTAATTCGCTCAATACTTCTGTTGTTTTCATTGATAAGTATGTTTTTTGAGTTTTGGAAAGTCCCTATAAATATGTAATCTTTCTCTTTGATTTCGTTGCAAAGATAATACAAAATATGTAAAATGAAAGCATTTTCTTATAAAAACTTTCACTTTACAATAAAAATGATAAAAATGTATCTGTTTGTATACTACTGGTGTTGTATTTGCGGCAAAATTGATATTATATTATTTCTTTGTCGGAAATAGATTCATTGTTGCAGCGGTTTCCAGCATAAAAAGTCGTGCCGGTTCATATTCATTGGGAATTTTTCCGTCGAGTATGGCCTCTTTGATAGCCGATAAAATTTCACCTACGGGACGGGACGGCGGTAACCCGAAGGTTTCCATGATTTCTTCTCCCCGTATCGGGAGCTTCATATTACGTATGCTGTCTTTTTCTTCTATTTCTCGCAGTTTGGTTCGCACCAATTCGAAATTGTCGCGGAATCGTTTCACCTTTTCTCTGTTTTTGGAGGTAATATCCGATTCGCAAAGAAGCATCAAATCGTCTATGTCATCGCCGGCATCGAACAAGAGTCTTCTTACGGCCGAGTCGGTAACGACTTCTTCGGCGAGGACGATAGGTCTCATGTGCAATCCTACGAGTTTCTGTACGTATTTCATCTTCTCATTGAGCGGTAGTTTCATTTTGCGGAAAATACTGGGAATCATTTTTTCTCCTATGAAATTGTGATTGTGGAATGTCCAACCCAAGCGGGAATCATAGCGTTTGGTACGTGGTTTCCCGATGTCGTGGAGTAGTGCAGCCCAACGTAACCATTCGTTGCGGCTGCGCAGTGCCACATTGTCGAGGACGGCGAGCGAATGATAAAAATTGTCTTTATGTCCTCGTCCTTCGATTGTTTCTGTTCCTTTGAGTGCGGCGACTTCGGGAAAAATGATAGGCAGCAGTTTACAGTCGTCTAATAAAATAAATCCCCGAGAGGGAATATCCGAACGTATGATTTTGCCGAGTTCGTCGATGATGCGTTCTTTCGAAATGATTTCGATTCGTTTTCGGTTTCGTTCGATGGCTGCGAATGTCTCTTTCTCGATGTGGAAATTTAGCTGAGTGGCAAATCTGATAGCACGCATCATGCGTAAGGGGTCGTCGCTGAATGTAATGTCAGGATCGAGGGGGGTGCGAATAATTCCCTTTTTCAGATCGTTCATACCGTCGAATGGATCTACGAGCATGCCCCAATGCTCTTTGTTCAGGCAAAGAGCCAAAGCATTGATGGTGAAGTCTCTTCGGTTCTGGTCGTCTTGCAGGCTTCCGTCTTCGACTATCGGTTTACGCGAGTCATGGCTGTATGACTCTTTTCGAGCTCCGACAAATTCTATCTCTATATTTTCTTTCTGGTCACTGTATTTTACTTGTGCTGTTCCGAAGTTCCGAAATGTCGACAGGTGGGCCCGTTTCCCCAGTTTGGTCGTTACAGCCTCGGCGAGTTCTATGCCGCTGCCTAAGGTTACGATGTCGATGTCTTTGGACGGTCGGTCCAGAAAAATATCGCGTACATATCCTCCGATGACGAAACACGGGCGATTCATCTCATCGGCGACTTCACCGATGAGATGAAATATCGGGTCGTTCAAATGGTCGAGTATAAGATTGTTGTCGGTTTGCATGGTTATTGGTAAAATAGCTTATAAATGTGTTGGTTTTTACGGGTTGCGACAAATGCGACCGGGTTTAATACCAGTCGAGTCGGCTGTAAGAGTTTCCTCGTTTGTCATATTTGAGGTCTTGCAATAAAGACGATTTCACGCTAATGTGGAAATTGTATGATTTGTAAGGTCCCACAGGGACGAAACTGGCACTCATCGACCAGCAATGCAAGTCTCGGGTGATGTTACAGTTCATATAGGCAATTTTCTTGGCGTCGAAATCATAGCTGGCCGAGAAGTTAAAAGACCAGTTTTTCGTAAAGTTGATATTCCCCGAAAAACTTAGGTTTTGGGTAAACCGGCCGTTGTATTCCATTTTCTTTTTGTTGAAAGACCCATATCCGTAATTGACCGAATAGTTGATAGATAGACTCCACGGGACCTCCCAAATCGCATAACCGTCGGCCCCGAATTGTGTGTCCGATTCTTCCGAGGCTGCATCGTCTTCCGGCTCTTCATTCGGGTCAGGTGGTAGTGTATTGGGTTGTGGTTGAGGCTGTTTATTGTCGTTTTTTTTCTTGTCCTTCTTTTTAAAAGTATCGTTGTTGAAGGTATAGGAGAAAGAAGTTCCTGTACTGGACAAACGGCCTAATCCCTTGCCTACGGTCCACCGGGGTTTGTTCACTCGTACAGGGTTTCCGTAACTGTCCAATTGATAAGTATAGGTATCCCATGTCGCACTCATTTGTAGGTTAAACCCTTTGGTTAGTTTAATGAGTATTGAGGTGTTCAGGTTACTCCATTTCATGGAGTCCGCCGCCATATTATAACTCATATTGGCCGATAGGTTTTCGATTAGGGATATTTTGCGAACTCCTGTCGAGTCGCGGTCCGATTTGACTTTCATCTCCAAATTGTTCGACACCGAGAACGATACTGTTCCCTGTTTCCCTTGTGGAGCTGTACCGAATATTCCGTTTGAGAAAGGTGAATACTTTTCGGTCATCGTTTCTCCTCGCTCGTTTACGTAGGAAAGTGTTTCCCAAAAACCATATCGGGGAGAACTGAAATCGGGGGCAGCGCTGAACGATATAGACGGAGTGAAAATGTGTCGTATGGCCTGTACTTTGTCGCCGAATATTTTCCACGGTTTGTAGAATCCGTATAGTTTGGTATCTGCGCTTAACGAACCGTAATAATTAAATACGTTGTAAAATCCGTAGGTCGTGTCTTGAACTATTTTTGACTGCTGTGTATCCCATTCTCTCATAACTTTGTTGGTGTACATACGGTCGGTAAAGTTGAAGCTGGCAGTCAGGTTGAGATATTTGAATACATTGAAAGTCGCCGATATGGGAATGTTGTGATACATACCGTTTCGCCAGTCTTTAATCAGATTCGATTTAAGTATCTGGTCTTGCTTGGTGAGAATCGAGTTTTGGAAACGACCGCTATACGACATTTGTATTTTTTCATACCAACGTTCATTGCCCACGACCGATTTCCGTTTGAATGGGTAAATTTGCCCCATTGACACGGTTAAATTGGGGAAAGAAACATTTAGTGTCGAGTCTTGCGTACGTTGAGTGATATTGGCAGTTGCCGAAAAACTCCATGACGAGTTAGGAATACGGTAGGTCATGTTTACCGTAGAACTTTTGGTGTTTTCGGTAAAGCTGTTGGAATTGTAATAGCTATTTAAATCGTTTCGGGTGTATCCGCTGGTTGTGAAATTAACGCTTGCCGATAACGACATGTTAGGGTTGTTTTTAGTGTCTTGGGTATGGGTCCATGCTATTTTGAAGTTTTTCATCTTTGAATAGTCTGGCAACCCTTTATCTCCGGTAATGGTTGTGATGAAACTCAAATCGAAGTTACCGGAATATTTGTATCGTTTGATATAAGCCGAACGGGCGTTGATACCCCATGAACCTTTTGTGTAAATTTCACCGGTCAGTGCAAGGTCTATGTAATCGTTGATGGCAAAATAGTAACCGCCGTCACGCAAATAAAATCCTCGTGCCAGTTCGTCTCCGAAAGTGGGAACGATAATACCCGATGAATATTTTTCGGTGAAAGGGAAAAAGCCGAACGGAATGGCGAGGGGAAGAGGAACATCGGCCAGTACCATATAAGCCGGCCCCGTTACGATATTCTTTTTGGGACGGACTTTCGCTTGGGTTAATTGCAGATAAAAGTGCGGGTGATCGTGATTGTCGCATGTCGTGTAACGTCCGCTTTTCATGTAGAATTCGTCATTCTCCATTTTTTTAGTTTGTCCGCCTGTCAAGTAACCTTCGCCTTGTTGGGTGACAATATTGGTAATATATCCCTTTTTTGTCTTGAAATTATAATTCATGGTTTCCGATTCGTACTCTCCGCTTTTATCCTTGAAAACGGGACGGCCCACTATATCTCCCACAGAGTCGGGACGACCCACGGCGTAGACTAAGCTACTGTCCATGTTCATCTCGATTTGGTCTGCGTTGAGCTCCATGCCATCGAACTGTACTACCCCTTTTCCGTACATGTACACCTCGTTACCGTGGGTGAAAACGATAGAATCGTTGGCCTTGTAATCGACAACCGAAGTCAAACCGGCTTTCTTTTTCTTGGGTGAGACAGAATCATTGGCAAGCGAATCGACTCCTAACGAATCCGATTGTAACGAATCTTTGGAAATACTGTCTAAAAGTGTTATCGGTTTGTTTGATAATAAAGTAGCACTATCTTTGCTCGTGGTGGAATCGAGTGAAGTCACTTCGTTATAAGATGGATGCCTGTCTTGTGCGATGAGCGACACAAACAGTGAGGAGCATAGAAGAGATAAAAGTATAGCGTATTTTTTGCTGTCTTTTGGCATCCGGCTGTCAATCTGTAATCAACTCGCAAAAATACACATTTTCCATGACTTATCGGCGTTTGGGCTTTATTTAATATATTTTATTCAATGTTCAGAGTATCTTCCTTTTATTGATTGTGTAGGTTTCTATAAAAACAGAGTGGCCATTTCGTCGAAACGGTGTAGAGACGCATCGCCGTATTTAGCAACGCTTTTACGAACTTTATCGAACGGTTTTTCTTGGTCGGGAGTAGATTTCGAATAAAACTTGTCGGCGAAGCAAACGAGCTTTTCTTCGAGACTTATAGGGCGCATGTCACGGTGTGGAAGCGGGAGGTTTTGGGAGATGATGTCATCGACCGTCAGTCCGGTTCCTGTGTGTCGTTCACAAACGAGAGCGTGTTTGGGATATCCTTCGTTTCGAAGAAGCTCGGCTCCTATAATGCCGTGACGGATATAGGGCTCTTCTCCTGTACAGTAAATCGAAGGAGCATGGGTGAGGTATACACCGATGTCGTGAAGCATGGCGGCTTCGTAAACAAAGTCCGAATCGATATTTAATTCCGGGTGGGCTTGGGCTAGTTTCAAGGCTTTTTCGGCAACCAGTTTGCTATGGGACCATACGCTGTTATAAAGAGGCGTTCCGGGTTGATAATATTTTTCGAAGATTCGCTGGATATTCATGGTTGTCACTGAAAAAATGTGTTATAAAAGAGACAGCCCGAAAGAGTGTCTCTCCGGGCTGCCGTTGTATAATCTTGTAGTTATTCTACGATAGTAATCCATTTGTGAGTATCGGGTTCGTCGCCGTATTGTATAGCGCGTAACTTATTGTATAGCTTTTCGCAAATAGGACCGGGTTTACCGTCTTTGGAGAAAATATACGATTTGTTTTCATCGAGGTCGTCTATACGGGCGATAGGACTGATGACAGCAGCTGTTCCACAGGCTCCCGCTTCGTCGAATGTCCCGATTTCATCTTCCGGTATTTGTCGTACTTCTACCGTCATGCCCATGTCCTCGGCAAGTTGCATGAGGCTTTTGTTGGTGATTGAAGGGAGAATGGACGTCGATTTCGGGGTGATATAGCTGTTTCCCCGAATGCCGAAGAAGTTGGCCGGGCCGCATTCGTCGATATATTTTTTCTCTTTGGCGTCCAGATAGAGTACGGCGGAATATCCCAGTTCATGGGCTTTTTCGCCAGCCACTAAACTGGCTGCGTAATTCCCTCCTACTTTGTAGCGTCCTGTTCCGAGTGGAGCGGCGCGGTCGTATTGACGGAGTATCGCCATAGGGGTAGGTTTGAAACCCTCTTTGAAATAAGGACCTACCGGAGATACGAAGACGATGAACAAATATTCTTTGGCCGGTTTGACTCCTACCTGTGCCGATGTCCCTATTAGTAATGGGCGTATATAGAGTGAAGCTCCGCTTTCGTAGGGAGGTACGAACCTTTCGTTCTTCTTGACTACGGTTAGTATGGCTTCGTTAAACTTCTCTGTGGGCAGTTCGGGCATCATGATTCCCCGGCAGGAACTCTGCAAGCGAGCTGCATTCTCGTCCATACGGAAAATGCGGATTTTTCCGTCTTTACCCCGAAAGGCTTTCATTCCTTCGAATGCCTCTTGTCCGTAATGAAGGCAAGTGGCTGCCATGTGTATTTCGAATGTTTGTGAGCTGGTAACTGTAATGTCGCCCCATTTCCCGTCTTTGTAAATACACCGTACATTATAATCGGTAGGCATATAGCCGAATGACAGGTTTGACCAATCGATACTTTCCATTGTTTCGGTTTTTAAGTTTAACTTTATAGGGACAAAGTTAAACTATTTCATGAAATATTGAAACAATGTTTAAGGTTTTATTTTTGTAATATCGATTTGAAGTAAAAAGGATATATTAAAGAGCAATCTTTTGTGTTTGTCCCTCTATTTTAACTAAATAAATACCTCGGACACCTATTTTTAATTCAGAGAGGCCGGGATTGATGGTCCGGTCGGTTACGATCTGTCCTAATATCGTGTAGACTACTACTTGTACTTTGCGTGGGGTACGAATATAAATACTTCCGTCCTTGCTCGAAACCTCTATGGGAGCTTCTTGGACGGGTTCATTTTGACGGTTGTCGTCGATCTTCCAGATCTCTTTCTCCATAGTTGTTTGAGCTACGGCCGTTGGAAGGACGAAGCCACTGAATACTAACGCGAAAAAGACTGCGTAAAGATACTTCATAACAACACTATCTAAAAATAGAATGTCTTGCAAATCGATATGTTTCACTCGATTATGCCAGTATGGCATCTATTTATATCTCTTGCAAAGATAGCTCTTTTTTGTAGTATTGTATAGGATAAGGCGTTAAATATGATGGGTATGCTCTTTAAAATTTGTAAGTCCGCTTAGGATTTTTGGGAAACCAGCCCTTTTGCACGCGTTTTTCTTGTTCGAAGATTTCTTTAATCGACCAAAAAGAAGAAAAGGCAAAAACACCCAACAAGGACGATATAACTACATTTTCAATGCATAGAGACGATATCACGCCTGCTATCCCCAAAAATAAAAATAACCACCAACAACGAGTACTCCAATAGTATTCGGCTTTGACAACTATGGGGTGGAACATTCCGATGATTAGAAATGTGCAGATTCCAATAACGAGGCCTTGCAGATGATTGTCGATTATAAAATCCATTGTGTAAAGATTAAAAGTTCTAATAAAAGATAATATCGTCTGTTTTGCATTTTATGCAAAGATAGTGTAAACTATAAGCCAAAGCAAGTTTGGTGAATTAGATTGGGTTCTCGGTGGTTCCTATCTTTTGAAACAGTAAAAATTCCCGATTGAAAATAGAACTTTCGATCGGGAATTTGGTTCATAGTAAATCAAATTTCTTTGAAACAACTCCTCGGTGCTTGACAGACCGGACATTTGAAATCGTCTGGCAATTCTCCTTCGTGAATGTATCCGCATACTTCGCAAATGTACTTTTTCCCAGAGTTTGGTTTCGGATCTTCTGGGGAAACATTTTCCTCCTTGATGTAGGTCGGTGCGTTTTGGGGAGCTTTTCCTTTAATTACATGGTGATAGTAGGCGTAAGTCATAGGAGTACCATTGTCGGGAATGGTATTGAGGACGCGGGCAAAAATTACGTCGTGAGTTTCGTTGTCGGCAATGTGCAATACCTCGCAGATAATATGTCCCGAAAATATCCCTGATAAGATGGGGACATCGTTTTGCCACTCATAATCGTAATTTGTGTATTTGTTTCGGTCTCGGCCGCATTGAAACCCGAAAGTAGTGATTAAAGATGTGTCGCTTTCTTCTGCGAGAATAGCTAAGCTGAATTTCCCATGTCGTACGATTATATCGTGGGTATAATTGTTTTTGTTCATGGAAATAGCGACAATGGGATTTTCACTGGTTACTTGAAAACAAGTATTTATGATACACCCCGTAGGGCGGCCGTTGTCATTAGTGCCTACGACATATAGCCCGTAGGTGAGGTTTCGTAATGCTGTAATATCCATAATTAAAGAATATCGGTCTACCCGATAAGGGCAGACCGATGGGTTGTTTTGAGATTTTTAAAACTGAATTTTAATAGTTATTTTTCTTGCGTTCGAAGAAAGCTTGCGGGTGAGCGCATGCGGGACATACTTCGGGCGCTTTTTTGCCACGGAACACATATCCGCAGTTGCGGCATTGCCATTCGATTTCTTCGCTGTCGGAGAACACGGTTCCGTTTTCGATGTTTGATAACAGTTTGCGATAGCGTTTCTCGTGTTCTTCTTCTACTTTGGAGACGTTACGGAATGTGTGTGCGATAGCGGGGAATCCTTCTTCGTCGGCGATTTTGGCAAATTCGGGATAAAGATCTACCCACTCTTCGTTTTCACCTTCTGCTGCCGCTTTCAGGTTTTCAGCGGTTGTTCCGATTACGCCGGCAGGGTAGGAGGCTGTGATTTCGACCATACCACCTTCGAGAAATTTAAAGAACTTTTTGGCATGTTCTTTTTCCTGTTCGGCTGTTTCCATGAAAATGGCGCTGATTTGTTCATAACCTTCTTTTTTTGCTACGCTGGCAAAAAAAGTGTAACGAGTACGAGCTTGCGATTCTCCGGCGAAAGCTTTCAATAAGTTCTGTTCTGTTTTTGTTCCTTTAATACTACTCATAGCATTCTTTGTTTTTGATGTGTTTTTAATTCTGGTACAAATATAATTAGAATAATTCTAAAATTGAAATATTTCTAATTCAAAAAACGATTATTTAAGAAAGTTTTATAATTATGGGTAAAGATAAAATTTTTTTGTGAATAAACAAAGATTACAAAGGGAATAAGATAGGTATGATTTTTAAGTGAAAAAATTTGTTCGCGACAGGTTTTTAGGTGTTGTAAAAAATATAAATGGATATGTTCTAAAACATTTTAAATGTACGGTTTGCCCATAGAATAACGATAAATCGTATTTTATATATTATTGTTATAGTGAAATTGTGACATTTTTGTTGCTGTATATATTCATTCTTTTTTTATTTTTGTGACTAAAATAAGATAGAGGCATTTGGAACATACCGATGTTATGTTTCGAATGAATCACAAAAATGCTCCACCATGATAGTAGAAAAATTGCCGGGGACAGATGCGCGGCTATATGCCCTTGTTGCACCGTTAGTTATGAGTGTTCCCATTATTCGTCAGAACAATAATTATCCGTTTAAAACCTCTCGTAAACACCTTTGGTTCATCGCTTTGGAACGAGGCGAGGTAAAAGGTTTTATGCCTGTTGAAAGAAAAACTGCGGGAGCTTGTATCGATAATTACTATTTGGCGGGAGATTCTTCCGAATTGTTGACTTCTCTTATCGAAAAAGCGAAAGAAGAGTTTGCCCAAGACTGCACTCTTTATGCGATTTCTCATGTTCGGCATGTTGATGCCTTTCGGGCGTGTGGATTTTCTGAATTGAAAACGTGGAAATTGTATGTAAAAATGGTGTATGAGGCAAATGGAGAATCTGAGAAGCAGTGTGTATGAAGTCGTTTTGGAGCGATTGAATCGGATATTTTCCGATTTTGATAATGTGTATGTTTCTTTTTCGGGAGGAAAAGATAGCGGTGTGCTTCTTAATTTATGTATCGATTATATTCGTCAGAATAAATTGAATCGTAGATTGGGGGTATTTCATATCGACTATGAAGTCCAATATGAGGAGACGACGCGTTATGTAGACAGAGTATTGGCATCTAATTCCGATATATTAGATGTATATAGGATTTGCGTCCCGTTCAAGGTTACGACGTGTGCTTCGATGTATCAAAACTATTGGCGCCCGTGGGAGGACTCTATGCGCCCGTTATGGGTAAGAGAAAAACCAGAAAACTGTTATACGAAAGAAGACTTCGATTTTTATACAGATGATTTATGGGACTATGAGTTTCAGATTAAGTTCGCCGAATGGTTGCACAAGCGGAATGCGGCTCGGAGGACTTGTTGTCTCATCGGCATTCGCACACAAGAAAGTTTCAATCGTTGGCGCACGATTCATAGCGATAAGAATTACAGGAAGTATAAAGGTTTGAAGTGGATTCGTGAGATGAAATATGGCATTTGCAATGCCTATCCCATACACGATTGGCTGACGACCGACGTGTGGGTCGCTAACGGCCGGTATCATTGGGATTATAACAAGCTGTACGATCTCTACTATCGAGCTGGGGTCCCGTTGGATAAGCAAAGGGTGGCCAGCCCGTTTATATCGCAGGCCATATCGAGCCTCCGTTTGTATCGTGCGATAGACCCGGATATGTGGGGGAAAATGGTAAGTCGGGTCAATGGGGTGAATTTTGCCGGATTGTATGGGAATACATCTATGATGGGCTGGCATTCTATCAAACTTCCACCCAATATGACATGGGAAGGATATTTGGATTTTTTGTTGAAAACGCTTCCGGAAAACACTCGTAAAAATTACCAGCGAAAATTGTCGGTGAGTATGAACTTCTGGCGGGATAAAGGGGGGTGTCTGGCAGATGAAACCATTCGAAAGCTGGAAAAGATGGGAATTCCTATTACCGTAGGTGACCATTCCAATTACAGGACCGAGAAAAAACCTGTACGAATGGAATATTTAGACGATATTGATATCCCCGAATTTAAAGAACTCCCCACATTTAAACGCATGTGTATATGTATTCTTAAAAACGATCATACATGCAAATACATGGGCTTTTCTTTGAATAAGGCCGAGAAAGAACAAAAAGAACGAGTGATGGAAAAATATAAAGCATTGATTTGAAAAATGGAAGAGTATAAAAGTCCGGTTTACAATGTGATTGCTGTTCCCGTGGAAAAAGTGGTCGCCAATACGTATAATCCGAATATTGTTGCTCCGCCCGAGATGAAATTACTCGAACTTTCTATTTGGGAGGACGGATATACGATGCCCTGTGTGTGTTATTATATTCCGGAGAAAGACCAGTATGAACTGGTCGACGGGTTTCATCGCTATAAAGTTATGAAAACCTCCAAGCGTATATATGACAGGGAAAAGGGTTTGTTGCCGGTGGTGGTGATAGATAAAGACCTTTCGAACAGAATGGCTTCTACCATACGGCATAATAGGGCGAGAGGTACGCATTGTATCGAATTGATGTGCGAAATTGTTTCGGAGTTGACGAAAGCCGGTATGTCCGATAGCTGGATTATGCGGAATATTGGTATGGATAAGGACGAATTATTACGGTTTAAACAAATATCCGGGTTAGCCGAATTATTTGCCGATAAGGAGTTTAGCTTGACGAAAGAGATATAAAATAATTATTTATTGTTGTTATACTGGATTTTGGGTCGTTGATGCATTTATAAACTGATTGTAATTCCAAAGAATCTACATACCTCCGGCATATCTTCTTATTTCTGTTTAAGGCAAAGATAGCGAAAGGCGAGTGCAGAGGCAAACGGAAATCTCATTTCCGATTTGACTATGCCGAACCGCAGCCTATCTTCATACTCACAAAAGCAATATAATGCAATAAGACAGGAGGATATTTCTTTCTGATAACTTTGATAGAAACAAAAAACAGAGCCTTTATTAAAGGCTCTGTTTTTTAGAAAGATAGATGATTATACATTACATAATACCTCTTTCGCGTAATTTCAATTGCCATTTCCAAGCAGAAGCAAGCGTGTCTTCGATACTTTCTTGTGCTGTCCAGCCTAGAACTTTATTCGCTCTTTCGGGGTTAGCCCACACTTGTTCTATATCGCCTTCTCGGCGTCCTACTATTTTGTGAGGAACTTTTACCCCCGTAGCTTTTTCAAATGCAGAAATTAGTTCGAGCACGGAAACCCCTCGCCCCGTACCGAGGTTGAATATCTCGATAGCTTCGGGCGATTTATTTTCAAGCATACGATTCATGGCTGTCACATGAGCTTTTGCAAGATCTACGACGTTGATGTAATCGCGAATGCAAGAACCGTCGGGAGTATGATAATCGTCGCCGAATACGCTCAATTCTTTGCGGATACCTATGGCGGTTTGGGTCAAGTATGGGATAAGGTTTTGGGGAACGCCGTTGGGCAGTTCTCCTATTTCGGCGGTCGGGTGTGCCCCTATCGGGTTGAAATAACGGAGAATGATCGATTTGAAAGGAGCGCTGGCATGAATGGTATCTTTAATAATTTCTTCGCAAATCTGTTTGGTGTTGCCGTAGGGCGATAAGGCAGGTTTGATAGGAGCCGATTCGTCTACCGGTAAAACGTCTGGTTGTCCGTAAACGGTACAAGACGATGAAAATACGATTCCTTCTACGCCATATTCCGGCATTAAAGTTAATAAATTAACAAGAGACATTAGATTGTTGCGGTAATAGAGCAAAGGTTTTTGAACCGATTCGCCCACTGCTTTGCTCGCCGCGAAATGTATGATCCCTTTTATTCCGGGATTCTCTTTAAAAAGCTGACGCAAAGCCTCCATATCGGTACAGTCGGCTTGGACGAACGTAGGACGTTTGCCTGTGATACGTTCGATTCCGTCGAGTACTTCGATGTTAGAGTTGGATAGATTGTCGATGATGACAACTTCGTAACCTGCGTTTTGCAGTTCTACTGTGGAATGAGACCCGATGTATCCCGTTCCTCCGGTAACCAAGATTTTTCCTTTCATGGTGGTTGGTGTGTTTAAATTCTTTATTATGAATTGCAAAGATACAAAAAGGTGAGTGTAAAGACAAACGGAAATTCTATTTCCGATTTGGCTATGCCGAACCGCACCTATCTTCATAGTGACAAAGATAGCGAAAGGAGAGCGGAGAAAAAACGCTTCCCCGATTTTTTGTTTCGAGAGGAATAATTTCGTAAAGGCTTGTGGGTAAGAAAATAAAATGTTAACTTTGCCCCGCTTTTTGAAAATTCCGTGTGATGGGAAATTAAGGAGCAGTGAAAGCTTAATTTTGAGTAACACAAAACAACACAACGATGAAAACATTTCAATTAAATGGTACGGCCCGTACCGATTTGGGCAAGAAAGCAGTAAAAGGTTTGCGTAAGCAAGGATTGATTCCCGCAGTGCTGAATGGTGGCGAGTTGGTAGAATTGCCTTATCAAGGAGCGCTCAAACCCTGTGAAAAATTGGTAGAACTTCCCGGTGGTAAAAAAGGTATTATCGTTACCGATTTCACTGTGACTAAGGATGCCGTTCGTAAATTGGTTTATACTCCCGATATTTTTGCAGTCGAGTTGACTATCGATGGTGAAAAAAAGATGGCGGTATTGAAAGATTTGCAATTCCACCCTGTAACCGATGCTATTCTGCATATGGATTTCTTGGAAGTATCCGATAAGAAACCCGTTGTTATGGAAGTTCCGGTTCAACTCGAAGGACACTCTGAGGGTGTACGTGCCGGTGGTAAATTGAGTTTGTCGATGAGAAAACTGAAAGTAAAAGCCATCTATTCCAATATCCCCGAACGTTTGGTAATCAATATCGACAATTTGGGATTGGGTAAAACCTTGCAAGTGGGAGAACTCCATTTCGAAGGTTTGGAATTGATGAACGCCAAGAATGCCGTAGTTTGTGCGGTTAACTTGACTCGTGCCGCTCGTGGTGCGCAAGCTGCCGCTAAATAACGATCGATAAACCTGTTTTATTGATGAAATATCTGATTGTAGGGTTGGGGAATATCGGTTATGAATACGAGAATACCCGGCATAACATAGGATTCAGAGTATTGGACGCCTTAGCTAAGGCGTCCAATCTCGTTTTTACCGATGGACGTTACGGTGCTACATGCGAACTTCGGTTAAAAGGACGTGTGTTGGTTTTGTTGAAACCTTCGACCTATATGAATTTGAGCGGAAATGCGGTTCGGTACTGGTTGCAAAAAGAAAATATACCGGTGGAGAATATGCTTGTCGTCGTAGACGATTTGGCTTTGCCGTTCGGTACATTGAGATTGAAACCCAAAGGCAGCGATGCCGGTCATAATGGATTGAAACATATTTGCGAAATATTGGGTACACAATGCTATGCCCGTCTTCGATTCGGTATAGGGAATGATTTTCCGCGAGGGGGGCAAATAGAGTTCGTTTTAGGATCTTTTCCTCCGGAAGAGGAGAAGCAACTCCCCGAAAAGTTGGAACGAGCCGGCGAGATTATCAAGAGTTTTTGTTTAGCCGGCGTGCAGCAAACTATGAATCAATATAACAATAAATAGCAGATATGGCGAAAGACGAGGTAAGAATTGATAAATTCATGTGGGCTACCCGCATTTTTAAAACTCGTACCATAGCGACCGAAGCCTGTAAAAAGGGAAGGGTAATGCTCGACGGAGTTGCGGTGAAACCTTCCAGAATGATCAAAGTTGGCGATGTCATACAAGTGAGAAAACCGCCTGTAACATATTCTTTTCGAGTTTTGGCTCTCTCTGAAAATCGTATGGGGGCAAAATTAGTTCCCGGGTATTTGGAGAATATCACTCCGCCGGAACAATACGAATTGCTCGAAATGGTGCGTATAGGAGGTTTTGTCAATCGCCAAAAAGGATTGGGACGACCGACGAAAAGAGACGGTCGTCAAATGAAGCAATTCCTCGAATCGGAGTATGCCGATGATGGATTCGATTTTGATTTCGATTTCGAAGATGACGACTTGGACGAATAGGGGATAGCGGAATGTATTTCCCATTGGGTAAAGTCGAATATTTAAATTTTCTAAAAAAGAAAGGATCGTATAACTCCTCTGAAATAATCTCCCTTACCTTTGTCTGCAAGATTAAGTCTTATGTGGGCGAAAAAACTGAAAATACTGTTCGTTTGTTTGGCCGGTTGTCTGGCTGTTTTTTCGACGGTGATTCCTCATCACCATCATGAGAATGGTATGATTTGCTGGGTAATCGATGCCGCAGAGTCGGGAGATACCCATTCGTCTGATATCCCCGAAAAGGCTGGCGATTGCAGCGGTTGTAGTTGGTTTGCATATAAGGTTCCGGTCGATACAGTTTCTTTAAATCAATATCTTACATTAAAGTTTGCCCCGGTAAAAATTTTGTTGGGGACGTGGGCTATGTTGTCCGATTTCGTTATCGACAGTTTGGAAGTATCTCCCTGTTTCGGTATTTACATCGAGCGGCTGCATACATTTACTTTTCTTAAAACGTTGGGGCTGCGGGCTCCTCCCGTCGCATAGGTATAAATATCTCTTAATTCCATAAGAGAGAATTCGTTCGGTATTTTTGTATTCGAACTGATAACTATTATTTATTCCATAATTAATTATACCTATGAAACGAAATATTATATTCTCAATTCTTTTCACTTATATATTCTGGGGGTGTTCGGGTTCGTCTTCTTCTCACAGTGATGAACATGAGCATCAACATAGCGATCATATAGAAGCTCATGATCATAATCACGACGAACACGAAGGTCATGACCATGAAGCCGAAGAACATAGCGACGAGATAATTTTGAAAAAAGCCGAGGCCGAAGCCATAGGTTTAACGACCAAGACTATCCGTCCCGAAAAATTTCATGGCGTTATTTCTTGCTCGGGAACTTTGTTGGCTGCGCAGGGAGATGAAGTAACCGTTGTTTCGCCGGTTGCCGGTGTGGTTTCATTGGCCGGTAAACATATTACCGACGGTAGTTCGGTCGCCAAAGGCAGTGTGTTGTTGAATGTTTCTGCCGAGAAGATGGCTACCGGAGATCCGGCTAAACGGGCTTATATCGATTACGAAACTGCTCGCAAGACCTATGAGCGTGCTCAGGAGTTGGTAAAGGATCAGATCATTTCCCGACAGGAATACGAACAGATATATAAAGACTATGAGACGGCGAAATTGGCTTATGAAGCCATTGGCGGAGGAAAGTCGGGCAGTGCCGTGAAAGCCCCTATGGGAGGTTATTTGAAAAATATCATGGTGAAAGACGGTGATTTTGTAGAGATGGGACAACCGCTGATGACCCTTTCGCAAAATAAACGTTTACAATTGCGGGCCGAAGTTCCTCAACGTTATTATAAGGAATTGCCAGCGGTTGTTTCGGCCAATTTCAAGACACCTTATGACGACCGGGTGTATGAGCTTTCTCGGTTGAACGGGCGATTGTTGAGTTACGGAAAGGGAACTTTGGCGGGAGGTGCTTATATCCCCGTGGTTTTCGAATTGGACAATAAGGGCGAGATAGTTCCCGGAGCCTACATAGAAGTCTTTTTGTTGACGACATCGATCGATAATGCGATCGTGGTTCCTGTTTCGGCACTAACCGAGGAACAAGGGCTCTATTTCGTCTATTTGCGTTTGGACGAAGAAGGGTATAAAAAGCAAGAAGTTACAGTCGGAAATTCCGATGGCGAGAATGTGAGAATATTGTCCGGTTTGCACGAAGGCGACCAAGTCGTTACACGGGGTGTCTATCAGGTAAAACTCGCCGCCAATAGCGGAGTGATTCCCGAAGGCCATTCGCACAACCACTAATACATTACAGCCATGTTGAATAAAATTATCCGATATTCTTTGAACAATCGGCTGCTGATTTTAGTGGCATCTGTATTGTTACTTTTTGCGGGATTGTACACATCTATGAAAATGGACGTCGATGTCTTTCCCGATTTGAATGCTCCTACGGTAGTCGTCATGACCGAGGCTCCGGGTATGGCGCCCGAGGAGGTGGAACGGTTGGTGACCTTCCCCGTAGAAACCGCATTGAACGGAGCGACCGATGTGCGTAGGGTACGTTCCTCCTCGACGACCGGGTTTTCGGTGGTTTGGGTGGAATTCGATTGGGGAACCGATATTTATCGGGCACGGCAGATTACTTCCGAGAAATTGGCTGTTGTGGGTGAAAGTTTGCCCGAGGGAGTGGGAACTCCCACATTAGGCCCTCAATCCTCTATTCTTGGCGAGATGATGATTATCGGTCTGACGTCCGATTCTACATCTTTGAGAGATTTGCGCACGTTGGCCGATTGGACTATCCGTCCCCGCTTGCTTTCTATCGGCGGTGTGGCTCAGGTTACGGTTATCGGCGGCGAGATGAAGGAATACCAGATTCTTTTGGACTTGCCCCGTATGAAACAGTACGGTGTCACATTGGACGAGGTTCTCAATGCTGCTCGTGAGATGAACCGGAATGCCAACGGAGGTATTTTGTACGAATATGGCAATGAATACATTGTACGGGGAGCTGTCGCTACGACCGATGTCGATGCGATTGCCAAAGCCGTGGTAAAACGGGTCGATGGCGTTCCTGTGTTGATGGGCGACGTTGCCGAGGTGAAGATAGGAGACAAAGCTCCTAAATTGGGTACGGCTTCGGTTCGGGCCAATCCTGCTGTTTTGCTGACGGTTACCAAGCAGCCCAATACGAGTACTCTCGACCTCACGGAAAAACTGCTTTCTTCGATGGACGAGTTACAGAAAAATATGCCGGCCGATGTCACGGTTTCTACCGATATATTCCGTCAGTCTCATTTTATCGAAAGTTCCATAAACAATGTACAAAAGTCCTTATACGAAGGGGCTATATTCGTAGTGATTGTTCTGTTTTTCTTCTTGATGAATGTGCGTACGACGCTCATTTCGTTGGTCGCTTTGCCGTTGTCTTTACTGTTCTCTATATTGGCGCTCCATTTTATGGGGTTGACCATCAATACGATGAGCCTCGGTGGTATGGCCATAGCCATAGGATCTTTGGTCGATGATGCCATTGTCGATGTGGAGAATGTATATAAACATCTGCGGGAAAATCGACTGTTACCGCCGGGACAACGGAAGCCGATTGTCGAAGTCGTGTTCGAAGCCTCGCGCGAGGTGCGTATGCCTATTCTCAATTCTACATTAATCATTATTGTCACTTTTATTCCGCTCTTTTTCCTGACCGGCATGGAAGGCCGCATGCTCGTGCCTCTCGGTATTGCTTTTATCGTCGCGTTGTTTGCATCGACTGTCGTTGCATTGACGTTGACGCCGGTACTGTGCAGCTATCTGTTGGGCAAAGGAAAGACTGATAAGGATATTAGTCGTGAACCGTTTGTCGCCCGTACTTTGAAAAAATATTATGGGCAAGCTTTGGAGTGGGCGCTGCGTCACCGTACCGGTGTGCTGGGCGGGACTATCGCCCTGTTTGTGGCTGCCATGATTACCTTTTTCACGTTGGGACGTAGTTTCTTGCCTCCTTTTAATGAGGGTTCGTTTACAATCAACGTGAGCACTTTGCCCGGTATCTCGTTGGAGGAATCGGATAATATCGGTCGTCGGGCAGAAGAACTTCTACTTGAAGTTCCCGAGATACAGACTGTCGCCCGGAAGACGGGGCGTGCCGAACTCGATGAACATGCTTTGGGCGTAAATACCTCCGAGATAGAAGCCCCCTTTGTATTGGGAGACCGTTCGCATGCCGAGGTCGTTGCCGATGTACGCAAAAAACTGTCGGTGATTCCGGGGGTGAATATTGAGATTGGACAACCTATTTCTCACCGTATCGACGCTATGCTTTCCGGTACTCAGGCACGTATTGCCATTAAACTTTTCGGTGATGATTTGAACCGCATGTTTATGTTGGGCAATCAGATTAAGAAGAATATTTCGGCAATCGATGGAGTGGTCGATTTGAATGTGGAGCAACAAATCGAACGCCCGCAATTGAAAATCACTCCGCGCAGGGAAATGCTTGCTCGTTATGGCGTATCGCTGTCCGAGTTCGCCGAATTTATCGATGTCGCATTGGCTGGCGAGGTTGTGTCGCAGGTGTACGAAGGAAGCCGCACATTCGATTTGACGGTAAAAGTAAAAGACGATGAACGTTCTTCGGCGGCCAAGATAGGAGATTTGATGGTCGATACCCAGGACGGGAAAGTTCCGTTGAGTTATTTGGCGGAAATCAAGTCCGCCACGGGGCCCAATACGATTAATAGGGAGAATGTGAAACGTAAGATTGTCATATCGGCCAATGTCAGCGACCGCGATTTGCGTAGTGTAGTGGACGATATAAGGGAACGTATCGATGAAACCGTGGTGCTCCCCGAAGGTTATTTCATCGAGTATGGAGGACAGTTTGAAAGCGAGGCGGCAGCTTCTCGTACGCTTTCGTTCGTTTCGCTTTTTTCTTTGCTGGTTGTATTCTTGTTGTTATACAATCAGTTCCGAAGCGTATCGCAGTCGGCGGTCATCTTGCTGAATCTTCCGTTGGCACTTATCGGAGGCGTGTTTATCTTGCGTTTTACGACCGGAGAGATAAGCATACCAGCTATTATCGGATTTATTTCTCTTTTCGGAATCGCCACGCGTAACGGTATGTTGTTGGTTTCGCACTATAATACGATGCTGTCCGAAGGTAATTCGTTGCACGATACCATTTTAAGAGGCTCGCTCGACCGGTTGAACCCCATATTGATGACGGCACTCACATCGGCTCTTGCACTCATTCCTTTGGCTTTGGGTGGCGATTTGCCGGGGAATGAAATACAAAGCCCTATGGCAAAAGTCATTTTAGGAGGATTGATAACTTCGACTTTCCTCAATGCTTTTGTCGTTCCGGTCGTTTATTGGATTATGAACCGTAAAAAAGAAAATCGATGAGAAATAGCTTTTTATGTCTTTTTGTATTCGCTGTTGCGAATATGGGAGCACAAAATAATATGGCGGATATATTGGCTTCTATCGAAACGAATAATCCCGAATTGAAAGCCGGAGCTCAAATCGTTTTGAGTCAGAAAGCCGAAGTATCTTCACAGAACACATTGGAAGACCCTAACTTCGAGTTCGAGCATTTATGGGGAGCCGACAATGCCAAAGACCGCAAGTACGATATTTCGGTTTCCCAGTCGTTCGATTTTCCTTCGCTATATGTTCAGCGGAATAAAATAGGGAATTTGAAACGTACTTTGTACGATGGGCAGCAGGCTGTTTTGCGACAACAAATATTGTTGCAGGCAAAGGAGCTGTGTTTGCAGGTGATCTATTTGAATCGTTGTATTCGGTTGGGAAACGAGAGGCAAGCTGCCGCCGACGAGTTGGTCAAACTATATCGTGAACGGCTGACCTCTGGCGATGCCAATATTCTGGACGTGAATAAAATCGAAATCGAGCAGTTGAATATCACGACGAGCAATATACAACGCCGGAATGAGCTGGCCGCTTGTCTGGCGCAGTTGCAGGCGTTGAATGGCGGTGAGCCGTTGAACTTGGCGGAGTCGGCTCTGACGGAATATTCCGATAGGGAGTTGCCGGCATCGTTCGATGACTTGAAAGAACAGGCGTTGCAATCCGATCCCGAATTACAAATGTTGCGGCAGGAAAACCAGATCGCCGGTAAGGAGATCTCTCTCAACCGGGCAGGCTGGTTGCCGAAGTTCGAGCTGGGCTATCGTCATGCCTACGAATTGGGCGAGCGTTTTAATGGATTGTCCGTGGGTGTTTCCATTCCTTTGTTTGCCAATCGCAAGAAAGTGAAGATAGCCAAAGCACAAGCGGTGGCCGGTTCTTTCACCGTTAATAACAAGGAGTTGCAGACGTTGGCGGTGTTGCAGTCTTCCTATAACGAAGCGGTTGCATTGAAAGATAATCGGGAGAGATATGAGCTGTTGACTCGGCAGAATAATTTTGAATTGTTACAGAAGGCTTTGGCATCCGGCAAGATCTCGATGGTGGAGTACTTGGTAGATGCTACGCAACTTTATGAAGCTTTTGAGAATAAACTCTCTTTGGAATATGAGTATCAGTTGCGATTGGCTCGTATGTATAAATTCGAATTATAGGCTTTTCGGAAGATTAGGTTAGAGATGCTTTCGGGGTTCGACTGAATCCCGAAAGCATTTTTTTGTTTTACGGGATATGGTGGTGTCGGGTTATCGCATGTAGACGGATATTAGGCGTAGAGGTAACGGCAGATTCTCTTTCCCGGTGAGAGCGTGGGAAGGAAACTTCGTCAAGGTGATATAAGACAGATGCTTCCGAAGAGCCGGGATAACATTTTGTCGGAGATTCTCATGGTCCCCGGACAAGGAAAGTTCGTCTTCCCCGGCATGGAATCCCAATTGTTTCCAAGCGTTTAATAGATAATATATACCGTCGTTGATATGGCGTATGCGAAAGCTGTTGGATAGCAGGAAGCCCTGTTGGTTGAAACAAAACAAATCGATATGGTCGGTTTCCCAGTGAACATACATTTTAGACGTATATCCCAATCGGCTTTTTCTGAAAAAGTATTCGCACGCCGGAGCCAGCCTGTGTAGCAGTACGGGGCGGTCCAACGTGCGTTTCACGAAAGACGACAGCTCTGTGTTCAGGTCGAAAAGTATTTTCGCTCCCGTTTGAGGTAGGTCGGCCGAAATCAAAGTTCCTTCGCTGTCTGGAAAACAAAAATCGAAATAGAGAGGATTGTCCTCCGTCGAAGCGAATTCGTCTGGGATAAAGATAAACCGAGGAGAGTCGGCTATGAAAAAGACTTTCTCGAACGGACGAGTCAATATGGGTTGGGAGAAAACAGCCTCTTCGATAGAAGGAACTCCCTTTTCTGAGGTCAGCGGTAAACGTTCCGTTACGATTTCATCACGATTCTCCGTGTGTTGTAATAAAATATACAGATACGAACCGTCGGCATACATCGCCAAGATGTATTTGTGACTCTCTTTTATCGGTCGGTTCAGTGCCTCTATCGGTTCCATCGTCAATTTGTTTTAACTGTCTTTGTGCAAACAGAGCAAGGTATCTCCGGGTTTAGCCTCTTCCCCTGTGTTTTGCAAGGCAAAATATAGGAGAGGCGGCACGTAGTGCAAAGGGTCGGGTGGTTGGAAATAACCGTCGTTTGCCTTCGTATTTGTTGCAAATATAGTGAAAGGAGAGCGCAGAGGCAAGCGAAAATTACATTTTCGGCTTGACTATGCCGAACCGCCTCCGATATTCTACAAATATAGTGAAAGGAGAGCGCTGAGGTAAATGAAAATTGTATATTCGGCTTGACTATGCCTGCAAAAATACTCTGGTATTTTATCCTATACAAATGTAGGTAAAGAAACCGGGAAACGTTATTTTTGCAGTATGCTTTAACCGATTGCACATGATTACCGACCTGCTTGTCCAACAGATAGAAAGTTGTTTGCCGTACGAACCGAATCGCGAACAGAGTGAGTTGTTGCAGCAGCTAGCCGCTTTTGTCCTCGACGGACGGGACGACTCGTTGTTCCTGCTACGGGGATATGCGGGAACTGGTAAAACCTCACTGGTGGGAGCTTTGGTCAAAGCCTTGACACAGTTACAGAGCAAGGTGGTATTGCTGGCTCCTACGGGGCGTGCGGCTAAGGTGTTTTCTCGGTATGCTCGTCACCCGGCCTATACGATTCATCGGAGGATATACCGGCAAAAGAGCTATTCGCCCGATATGGAAGGATTTCTTATTGGGGAAAATCTGGCGAAACACACGCTGTTTATTGTCGACGAGGCCTCCATGATTGCCAACTCGGTGGGTGAAGGGGCGGTTTACGGTTCCGGGAGGCTGCTCGACGATTTGGTCGAGTATGTCTATTCAGGCGAGCATTGTCGGTTGATTTTGTTGGGCGATACTGCACAGCTGCCTCCGGTGGGTCAGGAGCGTAGTCCGGCTTTGGATGCCGCCGTTATGGGCGGTTACGGATTGAATGTCGTGGAATATGAATTGCGGGAGGTCGCTCGGCAGGCTGCCGAATCGGGAATCCTCTATAATGCCACCCGTTTGCGGGAATGTATGGAAGAGATGCCATTGCCCCGACCCTGCTTGCGGGTGAATGGGTTTCCCGATGTCGAGGCTCTTAGCGGAGAGTATTTGGTAGAACGTATATCCGACTCTTACGACCGTGTCGGACTCGACGAAACGATTGTCGTTACCCGTTCCAATAAACGGGCCAATATATTCAATCAGGGGATTCGCAACCAGATACTCTATCGGGAAGAGGAACTTACCGCAGGCGATCTGTTGTTGGTCGCCAAGAATAACTATTTCTGGGGAAAGGACTATAAAGAGGTCGATTTCATCGCTAACGGCGATGTGGCCCGTGTCGTGCGAGTACTTAAACGTACCGATATGTATGGTTTCCGCTTTGCCGATGTACAACTTTATTTCCCTGATTTGGAAGTCGAGATGGAAGTTAAGATCCTATTGGATACCCTTACCAGTGAGTCCCCTTCTCTGACAAGGGAACAGCAGGAGACTCTTTTTGCGCAAGTCTTGGCCGACTATTATGACGTTACGACAAAGAGAGAAAAAATGAAACGGCTGAAAACCGATCCGTGGTTCAACGCTTTGCAAGTAAAATATGCCTATGGGGTAACTTGTCACAAAGCGCAAGGCGGTCAGTGGAAACATGTCTATGTCGATATGGGATATATCCCTCAGGGTGCGGTTTCGCTCGATTTCTATCGTTGGCTTTATACGGCTTTCACCCGGGCGACCGAGAAGATATGGCTGGTCAATATGAGCGAAGAGTTTCGGGAGCCGTCTTTATAATACAGGGCTCAATAACCTCATGATAGACTCTATCCCTTTTTGATAGAGGGGACGGTGTCGCCAATAGTGTTGGATAATGCGACGACATTGTTGCTGGTCCTCCAAGAAAATACGTTTCATTTCACTGTTGACCTCTCGGTCATAAATGAAAGCGTTGGCTTCGAAATTGTGTTCGAAGCTGCGGAAGTCGAAGTTGGTAGAGCCTACCGAACATAGCTCGTCGTCTATGATGATCGTCTTGGAATGAAGTATGCCCGGTTGGTAAAAGTAAACTTTTACCCCGGCGCGTAACATTTCCGTTATGTAAGAAAACGATGCAAAACGCAACACCGTCGAGTCCGACCGTTCCGGTATCATTAGCCGCACGTCCACTTTGGCGAGAGCTGCGGTTTGCAAGGCTTTCACCAAACTTTCGGTAGGCAGGAAATAAGGCGTTTGTATATATACGTTTTTTTTAGCATTGGTAATCGCTTTCAAGAAAAGCATGGCGATGTTCGACCATTCCCCTATGGGGCCGCCCGGAGCGATTTGTATGCCGCTTTTCCCTTTGTCTGCTACCGGTGGAAAAAATCGGGAATCCGAAAGAACCTCTTTGCATTCGTAGCTCCAATCGACGGCGAACAACAATTGTAATCCTCTTACCGCAGGCCCCTCGATACGCAAATGTGTGTCGCGCCACGTTCCCCATTTGGTTCCTTCGACATAGCGGTCGGCGATATTCATGCCTCCTATGTAGCCTATTTTTCCATCGATGACCGTTATTTTGCGGTGGTTCCGGTAATTGATTCGGCTGGCGAGTTGGGGAAATGTGATTTCAAGGAAAGGACGTACGGCGATTCCCGCATCCTGCATCTCTTTGAAAAAACGTTTTTTCACCGACCAACAACCCACATCGTCGTATAGGATTCTTATTTGTATGCCTCGGCGGGCGCATCGAAGCAAAACCTCCTTGACTCGGTTGCCGAGTTTATCGTCCTCGAAGATGTAATATTGGATATGGATATACTCTTGGGCAATCTCCAAATCTTGCAGGTAGTGTTTGAATTTGTCTTCTCCCGAAGTGAATATCTTCACGTGGCTTCCCGAATAGTACGGTACACTGCACAAACTGTGGCACAATCTTATCTCTTGCTTGCTCTCCTCGCTCAGTGGAAGACTGTCGATATTGACGATCGAATGATAATCCCGCTTTCGTAATTTCCTCTTTATGCGTCGGGAAACCATTCTTTTCGCCTTGAAATTCTGCCCGAAAAAAATATAGAAAACCAACCCTACGATGGGAAGAAATGCCAATACGAGTACCCATGCCAAACTTTTTACCGGATTGCGATTCTCTGTGATGATTATCACGATCGTACCCAGTATGGTAATGGCATATATCGTATAGACCACGATGTATACCCAGTCGTCGATAGGCGGTAATAGGGCGAGTGTCAACATTCCGAAAGCTAAATTAGAAAAAAAATCTGAAAAAAGCAAATAGGATAGTTGTTTCTTGAAAAAATCGTGAGGAGGGAGAGAACTGTAAGAAATGTGAATGGGACGAGTGAAATTTGGAAGGAATCGTTCGTAGATATAAATCTTTCCCTATTTTTGTGTGAAATGCGGAAATGGGAGGTAGCTCGGTAGAAAAATAGGGCGAGTTCTTTTTTCTCCACTCTCCTTTCTCTATTTTTGTAGTCTCATTTGAATAGCCGAAGTGAAGAATAAAAAGCAAGGGAATAATTCCTCTAAATACAAAGACGGGCATGTGGTTGCTCTGTTGGTGCTCTCTCTCGTTTTTCTGTTTCTCCTGACTCAGTTGCCTGTTTTGGAGTGGGGTGGATTCGCGACAAAACCTGTCGATCTCTTTTCCGATATCCGTGTCGATGAGCAAGATTTGGATTTGCCGGGCGATGCAGAGTGGCAGGAGGAGGGAATGGAGTGGTTGAACGAGGGGGTGGATTCTCTTTCCTCTGTGGAGAAAGATGAGCCGCAGGATCGGCAAGTCGTGCCTGATACGATAAGGGTACAAGAAACAGCCGACACTCTTCTCGTAACGAATATTTCGTCCGATACGGCAGAGGTCGGGAATCTTCCCCGACGGGACGGCGATGTGGTTTTGTTCGAAGATTTCTCGCCGGGGAAAAATGGTTTGTCTCATCTTCTCTCGTCCTTGAAGGAACGAGTCTCATTGGGACGTCCCGTGCGTTTGGCATTTTTGGGCGATTCGTTTATCGAGGCCGATATATTCACGCAAGACGTGCGAAGTTTGTTGCAATCCCGGTATGGTGGGAGTGGTGTGGGATACGTGTCTATGCATTCCGATTTTCCCGGATTTCGTCGGTCGGTCGTACAGTCGGGCGAAGGTTGGGAAGTGCATAGTGTATTGAAACCCAAAGAAGTCGACTGGAAAGTCATGACTTTGCAGCAGCAGTATTTCGTACCGTTGGAGGGTGCTACGGCTCAATACAGAGGAACTGCGAAAATAGAACATGCCGATAGTTGGGCACTGTCTCGTTTCGTATTTATCGCCCGGCAGGATTGCTCGGTCGAGTTGAAAATAGCCGATGGCGAATGGCAGGTTTTTCCCGTTGCGGGTTCTCATGAGATTCAATCTTTGGCGGTAGAGGGGCAAACCCCACGTTTTCAAGTAAGGGTGGGAAATACGCCGGGATTTGCAGCCATAGGTGTGTGGCTGGACGATGTGCAGGGCATTGCTGTCGATAATATATCGACCCGTGGTTATTCGGGTCTTTCGCTCGGGGCGTTGTCCCGGGAAAGGGCGGTTCAGATGGACAGTATCGTTCCCTACGATGCCATTGTGTTGCAATACGGACTGAATGTGATGACTCCCGAAATTTTGCATTACGGGTCTTATGCCCGTAAGATGACAGAGGTTGTTCGTCACTTGCGGGAGTGTTATCCGCATACCGATATTATATTGATGGGAGTAGGTGATCGCAGTCGCAAAGCGAACGGGGCTTTCGTTACGATGCCGGCGGTAGTCGCTCTTTCCGAAGCGCAACGTCGTGCGGCACGAAGTGCTGGTGTCGTTTTTTGGGATACATACGAGGCGATGGGAGGGCACAACGGGATGCTTGATTATGTCGCTAACGGGCAGGCGAATAAAGACTATACGCACATTAACCATAAAGGCGGTAAACGATTGGCGACCGAGTTTGTCAAGTCGTTGGAGTATGAAATGAATCGGGAAGGCTTATGAAATTTCGTTTGTCGGTAATAGGGTTTTTCTTCGTTGTCGCAGTGCTGGCAGTGCAACTTTGTGCACAGCTGACAGGCGACACAGTTACTGTACCCTCTTTTTTGAAAAAAGAGAAAAACGTTATCGAGTTTAACGATGCCAATTGGTCGGCTCTGTTCGATGGAATGGTACGGTTGCAGAACGACACGGATACTGTTCCTCGGGTAGTGGCGATGGTTCATATCGGCGATTCGCATGTTCAGGCAGGGTTTCTCACCGAGGCTGTCCGATTACCGTTGCAGCGAAGGTTCGGGGATGCAGGGCGTGGGTTGGTCGTTCCTTTGAAGTTAGCGAAGACCAATGAACCGAGAGATTATTCGGTCGTGGCGGACGGAAGTTGGAATTTTTCTCGTTGTGTAGGGCGGAAGTATAGTAACTATACACCGGGAGTAGGCGGTATAGCTATTGTACCCCGTAACGGTCGCATTGATTTGACGGTTTCCACGCTTAGTAAGACCGATGACTGTGCAGGTTTCAAGAAAGTTCGTTTGTTCCATGCGCCGGTCGACTCTTTCCCGGGAGTAATTTCAGAACCCTTTTTGGTTGAGGGTGAAACCCGATTACCTTTTTTAACCCATTTTTCGTGGGAGGAGTCCGTGTGTAGCGTTCATCTTACGGGAGAAGCCGTCTCGAAAGAGACGCCTTTGGCCATTTATGGAGCGAGCCTTGAAACCGGTGAGAGCGGAATTCTTTACCACACTATCGGCAACAACGGGGCTTTTTACAGTAGTTATGCTGCCATTCCCGGCTTTTCCGAGCAGGTGGCAGCACTCTCGCCGTCGCTTATTGTTTTGTCGTTGGGTACGAATGAGTCGTTTTCCACCTCTTTGACCCGCGACGAGTTATATAAACAGATCGATACCGTCGTTTCGTCTTTGCGAAAAGATTGTCCGCAGGCTCAAATTTTGCTGACTACTCCGGCCGAATGTGCTCGGCGTCGGGTGCGTCGCGTAAATAAAAAACGTAGAGTTTATTATACGCCGAATGCTCGGGTAAAGCTCGTTCGGGAAACGATTCGTTCCTATGCGGTGGAGCATCGGCTAGCTTGTTGGGATTGGTACGAAATTGCCGGAGGCGAAGGTTCGTCCTCGCAATGGCGGAAGGCCGGGTTCATGGCCTATGACCGCACCCATTGCACCGAGACGGGCTATCGGGTACAGGGCGAAATGTTGTATCGTGCTCTTATGAAAGCTTATCAGGAATATGTGGATAGAGTGGCTCAATAATATAAAGACCGGTGCGATCTCCTTTTGGGAAAGTATCGACGTATCGAAAGTCGTGGATTTGTTTGTTTATGACGAGCAGAATCCGCTCATGTTCAATACCGGATTGTTTCTGTTCCTTTTCGTCGGATTTGTCTGGATATACAGGTTGTTGGCGAGGTGCGATACTTTGCGTATCTACTTCGTAATACTTTTTTCTCTCTATTTCTATTATAAATCGAGTGGGCTGTGTTTCCTGTTGTTGCTTTTCGTCGCCCTTTCGGACTATTCGTTGGGGAGGCTTTTAGGTTGGGTTTCGTGGAAATGGATGCGTCGATTTTTCGTTTTGATGAGCATGGCGGTCAATTTGGGCATGCTCTGTTATTTCAAATACACCAACTTGTTACTGGGTACGATTGCCGATTTCACCCGTGAGCCTTTCGAGCCGTTGGATATTGTGTTGCCCATCGGTATCTCTTTTTTCACTTTCCGTTCGTTGAGTTATATTATAGATGTGTATCGGCGGCAAATGTCCCCGGTGACGAATTTGAGAGATTATGTTTTTTACCTCTCGTTCTTCCCTCCGTTGGCGGCGGGTCCCGTAGTTCGGGCGAAAGACTTTGTCCCTCAGATACACCGTCCGTTGGAGATTACACCTATGCTGTTGGGTGAAGGTCTTTTTCTCGTCATGTGCGGATTGATTAAAAAGGTGGTTATCTCCGACTACATTAGTGTCAATTTCGTAGACCGCATTTTCGACAATCCCATGCTCTATACTGGGTTCGAGAATCTTATGGGTGTCTATGGCTATACCTTGCAGATATACTGTGATTTTTCGGGTTATTCCGATATGGCTATCGGCATAGCCTTGCTTATGGGGTATCGTTTTAAAATCAATTTCGATTCTCCCTATAAGTCGGGTTCTATTACCGAGTTCTGGCGTCGCTGGCATATCTCTTTGTCGAGTTGGTTGCGAGACTATCTCTATATATCTTTGGGCGGGAATCGTCGAGGCAAAGTCCGTACCTATTTCAATTTGTTCATAACTATGGTGCTGGGTGGACTTTGGCATGGAGCTTCGTGGCTTTTTGTGATATGGGGTGCTTGGCATGGCGTTTTGTTGATTGTCCATAAAGTTTACCGGCGTATATTCCCTGTGGCGAAAGACGATCGCCCGGGTATTATCCGCCATTTCTTTCATGTTTTGCTCACGTTCCATGTTGTGGCCGCCGGCTGGATATTCTTTCGGTCGCCTTCTCTTGATGTTGCCGGACAGATATTTACCCAGATATTCACCAACTTCCGTCCCGAAGCCATTCCCGCCTTCGTGTCGGGATACGCCGTTATATTCGTGGCTTTGGTAGTCGGTTATCTGCTCCATTTTGCCCCGCATCGCTGGTCGCAGTGGTTGCAACGCGAGCTTTCGTGGTCGCCGCTGGTGGTTAAGGCAGCTATTCTGGCGCTGGTACTCTTCTTTGTCTTGCAGGTACGTTCGAGCGAACTGGTTCCTTTCATTTACTCCCAGTTTTGAACAGCTGTTTTTGATTGATTTCTTTCTATATCGTTGTATGGCGATAAGAGATAAATAAATTTAAAATTTGTAATAAAAGAGAGAAAAAAAGAAATAATTGGGCCGATGTTACAGCTTTTGGCGGGAAATACCTATATTTGTATAGAAATTTGGTGGGATAATGGCCGGAAGTTCGAAAGATATAATAGATTCACTGATTGCTAAGTTTCATGCTATGAGTGATTTATGTAAAGCTTTCGAGAACGAAAACGGTATTTTGAAAGAGCAGTTGATGCATCAGAAACAAGAGATGCAAGCTTTGCAAAGTAAGTACGAAGAGTTGGAGAAAAGATATGGAAATTTGAAACTCTCGAAGACGGTTGCGGGGCAAGATGGTTCGAGTACCGAAGAAACAAAAGTCAGGTTTGCCAGATTAGTGCGGGAAATCGATAAATGCATCTCACTCTTGAACGAATAGATGCTATGAACGATGATAAATTAAAAATAACTCTGAGGATCGCCGATCTGAAAACCCCGTTAGCCTTGCGGGTCGATTATGGAGCGGACGAAAAATATTGGAGAGATGCTGCCGACTTGTTCAACAAGCGTTGGGCTTTTTATAAGGACAAGTATAAAGACGGATTGATGGATTCGGAATCTATGATGGCGATGGTGGCGGTAGAGATGGCTCGATTGTACTGTGAGATGGTACAAGACCGTAAAACCTTGCTGGCCGATTTAAGAAAACTTGAAGCCGAGGCTGCGAAGATATTAGACGGACATACCGGAGAATAACGGTACGGAAAAGAGAGATAATTCCTGCACTGCGACAGGTCCTTCGAAAGGACAGGTTGGTAGTGCTTTTTTTATAACTATAATTTAGAAAAGATGAATTACATACTATTGATTTTTTCAGTGATTGGCGGTTTGGTCATAGGGGGGCTTGTTGTCTTTCTGGTGAACCGCTATCTGCTGGCGACTCGGTCGAAAACGATTTTGGAAGAGGCCGAAAAAGAAGCCGAAGTAATTAAGAAAAACAAGCTGCTCGAAGTGAAAGAGAAGTTTATCCACATGAAAGCCGAAATGGAAAAGCAGGCGAATGCCCGCAATGCCAAGATACAGTCGGCCGAGGCTAAACTGAAACAACGGGAAATGCAGCTTTCCCAGCAGCAACAAGACCTGCAAAAGAAGAAAAGTGAGACCGATGCCATTCGTGCCAACCTCGATACTCAGCTCGAAATGGTAGAGAAGAAAAAACAAGAACTGGAAAAACTCCATAAGTCCGAAGTGGAACGGCTCGAACACCTTTCGGGAATCTCTGCCGAAGAAGCGAAAGAACGTTTGGTAGAATCTTTGAAGGAAGAAGCCAAGACGCAGGCAGCCTCTTATATCAACGACATTATGGACGATGCCAAAATGACGGCCAACAAGGAAGCGAAACGTATCGTGATACAAAGTATCCAACGGGTAGCGACCGAAACGGCTATCGAAAACTCGGTTACGGTATTCCATATCGAATCCGATGAAATCAAGGGCCGTATTATCGGGCGTGAAGGTCGTAATATCCGAGCTCTCGAAGCGGCTACCGGGGTGGAAATTATCGTGGACGATACCCCCGAAGCCATTGTGCTTTCGGCTTTTGATCCCGTTCGCCGTGAAATCGCTCGTCTGGCCTTGCATCAGTTGGTAACCGACGGCCGAATCCACCCGGCACGTATCGAAGAGGTGGTTGCCAAAGTACGTAAACAGATCGAGGAAGAAATTATCGAGACCGGTAAACGCACTGCCATTGATTTAGGCGTGCACGGTCTGCATCCCGAATTGATTCGTCTGGTGGGTAAAATGAAATACCGTTCTTCCTACGGGCAGAACTTGCTGCAACACTCTCGTGAAACGGCGAACCTTTGTGCCGTTATGGCTTCGGAACTCGGTTTGAATCCCAAGAAAGCCCGTCGGGCCGGTTTGTTGCACGATATAGGTAAAGTGCCCGATGAGGAACCCGAATTGCCGCATGCATTGTTAGGCATGAAGTTGGCGGAGAAATATAAGGAAAAGCCAGACATTTGTAATGCTATCGGAGCTCACCACGACGAAACCGAAATGACCAGTCTGTTGGCTCCTATCGTACAAGTGTGCGACGCTATTTCGGGAGCTCGTCCCGGCGCTCGTCGCGAAATCGTCGAGGCTTACATTAAACGGTTGAACGATCTCGAACAGTTGGCTCTGTCTTATCCGGGCGTGTTGAAGACTTATGCCATACAGGCCGGCCGCGAATTGCGGGTGATTGTCGGAGCCGACAAGATAGGCGATGCCGAAACCGAAAACTTGTCTACCGAAATTGCAAAACGTATTCAAGACGAGATGACTTATCCCGGTCAGGTGAAGATTACCGTTATCCGGGAAACTCGGGCTGTAAGTTTCGCCAAATAACAAGGAGACGCCATACCGCTCCACTTTAAAAACGAATGACGAGGCCGTAGGGCGTTACCCGAATGAAATTCGTGTACGATCTATGGCTTTGTTCTTGTTAACGACAAATTCAAAATGGATAATACAAACGATAACAATACGATAAATCCGTCGGAAAAAACACAACTCGACCCGTGCGCTTGTCGTCGGAAAGGTGCGAAATTGGAAGTCTACGACTGGCTGTCCGATATTCCCGAATCGCACGACGATACCGATTTGGTCGAGGTGCGTTTCAAAAATACCCGAAAAGGATATTACCGTAATACAACTCATATCAAACTCGCTCCTGGCGATTTGGTCGCTGTCGAGGCTTCGCCCGGTCATGATATCGGTGAGGTTACTCTCACCGGGCGTTTGGTCTTAATACAGATGAAAAAGAACAATGTAAAGATCGATAATCCTGAGTTAAAGCGTGTCTACCGGAAAGCCAAACCCAATGACTTGGAAAAATTCGAAGAAGCTAAGGCGAAAGAGCATGATACGATGATTCGAGCCCGCAAGATTGCCGAAGATTTGCATTTGAATATGAAGATCGGCGATGTCGAATATCAGGGAGACGGTAATAAGGCCATCTTCTATTACATTGCCGACGAGCGGGTCGATTTTCGCCAGTTGATTAAAGTGTTGGCCGAAGCGTTCAGGGTGCGTATCGAGATGAAGCAGATCGGGGCGCGTCAGGAAGCCGGACGTATCGGGGGCTTGGGACCCTGTGGGCGTCAATTGTGCTGTTCGGGTTGGATGACCAACTTTGTCTCGGTAGCGACCAGTGCTGCCCGTTTCCAAGATATAGCCCTCAATCCTCAAAAGTTGGCCGGACAATGTGCCAAATTGAAATGTTGCTTGAATTATGAGGCCGATGCATACGTGGAAGCCCAGAAGCGGTTACCATCGCGAGAGATTCCGTTGGAAACGAAGATGAATACCTATTATCACTTCAAAACCGATATTTTCAAACGTGAGATGACTTATTCGACCGATAAGTCTATTGCCGCCAATTTGGTAACGATTTCTGCCGATAGGGTATTCGAGGTAATTGCTTTGAATAAGAAAGGAATAAAGCCCGATACATTGGAGTCGGAAGCCGGAGCTCGTGCTCCCGAACGTCGTGATTTCGAAGACGTGGTGGGACAAGACAGTTTGACTCGCTTCGATAAGGCGAAGAAAAATAAGAAACGGAATAATAACGGAGGTAATAACAATCGTCGTCAACAGTCGGGCGAGCGCAATAACCGTTCTAATAATAACAATCGGAACCAGAATAAGTCTTCCCGCGATGGAAATAAAAAGGGCGGAAATGACAATGGCAACCATACGGCTGCTGCTCGCAACGGTAGTGAAAACAATTCGTCTAAACCTGCCGCTTCCGATAAGAAAGAATAGATGGGCGTATGTGGAGGAACTTGGTAAATATAGGTATCGTTTGTCTTTTGTTGGGAGGCACGGTCTCCTGCGGGCGAACCGATGTGTATAACGAGTTTAATACCCTTCCTAAAAATGGCTGGTTCAAACGGGACGTGCAACGTTTTACACCGGAAGTTCCCGATACCGTGAACCGGTATGATGTCTATTTGTCTCTGCGACATAACGGAGATTATACGTATAGAAATTTGTGGCTTTTCGTTTCTTACAACGACGAGGGCGGAGTTTTGAAAACCGATACGGTAAATTGTGAATTGGCCGATGAGTTCGGACGATGGTCGGGCGGAGGTTGGGGCTCTTATTATCAGCAGGAGGTTTTGCTGAATGACGATTTCCGCTTTTCGGGCGAGAAGGAACATGTCTTCACTGTGCAACAAGCTATGCGGGACGATCGTATCAGAGGAATTTCCGACGTGGGGATTCGTATCGTTCCTCATGAAGAAAAATAATACGAAATCGAAGCACAACGATTCGGTAGAAAATCCGTGGGGGATAGGCTTGAATTTTAGCGATGAATTCTTTGGCAATAATCCCATTTCGGACTCATCGATGAGGTTGATACGTTTCCTCTGTTGCGGATTTTAACCCCTCCGTCACTGCGTGCCTCCTTCCCTATATGGCTGCTCCACACAGAGGAGGAGGTTTAATACCTTTCTGCCACATTATTTTATCGAAAGAGAAGGATTACATTTACCCTTCTCCCTTGCCGTGTTCCGTAGCATTGCGGTGAGTTGCGTTAGCGATATAGGGAAGACACCGAAGAAACGATAGTTTCTGAGGAGAGGGGTTAGATGTATAAAAACACTATTCCTTCTGATTTTCCACGGAGTCATATCTTTGCTAAATTATCGACTGAGTCATTATAACCGATAGGGCATATTCAGAAATGATAAGCCCTATTTTTGTCTATAAAAAGAGAGTTGCCCTTTACTCCCGCAAAAGGCAACCCAAGTTCTCAAAAATTAAAAGATGCAAATTGAGACTTTATGTGATTATTAATTTCCTTCCTGAAATTTTTGATTCATTTTCAACAGGTTTATCGTGTAAGCTACTACATTTTGGGATTCTTGAATGACAGTGAGGTAAACGATTCCTACTTTGATGTAGGAGACTTGTTCCCGCATGTGACGTATTTCTTCCCGTTTGAGTACACCTAATTGATTGATGAGTATATTCCCTTGATTGTAGAGGGCGGCAAGATCTCCGAACGCATCTTTTTCGATCGATTGCCGGCTTTCCTCCAAGAACGATACGATCGATTGTGCTATCTCTCCAAAGCTGTCTTTCTGACTTTGCTCCAAAGGATTGAAATTATTGTCTGTGTGTTCCAAACAAGGTTCGCAGGTTCTTTTTATGGAGTGGATAATGTCGTAAGAGAAATCGTTCCCTTGAAAATAATAGAGACCTTTTTCTAATCCTACTTTGTCATTCAAGTGGGAGACTCCTATGGTTCCCAAACGTTTTACTTGTTTGAAGTATCGCCGTTCCGTTTCTATATCGCCCATCGCTTTGCGCAGGGTTCTGTAACTTTCGTTGAGGAAACCGGTGGTGACTCGATGATATAGGTCGGCACTCCATTCGAGGACTTTGGCGAATTCTTCCCGGCTGAATTTTCTCAATAAGACAAGTGCTTCTTGCTTGTCTTTGTTGGCGACCATCTGTTGTGCCAGCGAGCTGTTTTTTTCTTGTTTTAGTTTTTTATTGTATGATATTTGGCTGTGTATGAGCATATAAGCGGCTAATACTCCCAACAGGATAATAGCGATACTACCTCCGAAATAGACAATCATCGTCACTGTAAAACAAATCAAAAAAGCGGCTCCGGCCGTGAGAAACCAACCTCCGATAACGGAGATGACTCCGGTGATACGGTAAACGGCACTATCGCGTCCCCAAGCTCTGTCGGCAAGAGATGTACCCATAGCAACCATAAAGGTGACATAGGTAGTGGATAGGGGTAGTTTCAACGAGGTTCCCAGTGCGATCAACAAGCTGGCAAGCACCAAATTTACCGAGGCTCTAATTAAGTCGAATGCCGCACCGTGTTCGAGTATGACTTCGTCTTTGTCGAATCGGGCGTTGAGCCAAGTTCTGGCTTTGGGCGGTATGTTATTGACAATAAAAGAAGAGGTATTTGTTGTCATGCGCACCAATTTACGAGCGATGGGAGAAGTCCCGAAACTTTCTTCTCCGGCTTCTTGGCGGGATAGGTCGAGAGAGGTTTTGATTACGTTATGTGCTTTTTTGGAGGTGAGCAGGGCGACAACCATAATTATACCTGAACCGATGAGGAATATGGAAGGCGTTGAAGCCGAATCGAGAAGAGAGGTCATCAAGTACTGATCGGGACTGACGCCGTTGCTGTTGGCGATGTAGTCGTGGTAGGTCGAATAACCGGCCAAAGGCATACCGATAAAGTTGACTAAGTCATTTCCCGCAAAAGCTAATGCCAGAGCAAAAGTTCCCAACAAGACGACTATTTTCAAAATGTTTATGCGACACCACATGAGTACCTGCATGAGTATTGTCGTGCATAGGAAGCAACAGCCTAAAAGTATTTGTGTGTTGTCGTGAATCCATTGGCGGTTTTCGGGGGTCATCAGCGTGGACTCTTTTAATCCCTTGATAAGTATGAAATAGATGATGGAGGTAGCCGCGAATCCGCCGAACAGCGCACCGAAGTATTTTAACTGTTTCTGGTAATTGAATTTGAAAATCAAGCGAGCGATGTATTGTACCAAAACACCAAAGAAGAAGGCGATGGCTACGGATACGAAAATGGCTACGATTACTTGCAGGGCTTTGTCTGTATTGATGAGGTCTCCCATTTGCAAGGCTCCTGCGCTATTTATCGTTTTCACGATAGCCAAAGCAAATGTGCCGCCTAACAATGCGAATATCATCGATACGGTGGTCGATGTGGGGAGTCCCATCGTATTGAATATGTCGAGTAAAACTACATCTGTGAGCATGACCGCCAACAAGATACTCATGATTTCGTTCATGTAGAAATATTGGGGCTGATATATTCCATGTCGTGCGATATCCATCATACCGTTCGACATGGAGGCTCCTACAAAGATTCCTATTGCGGCGACCGCCATAATTACTTTGAAGGGGGCTGCTTTTGCCCCGATAGCCGAATTGAGGAAGTTGACGGCATCGTTACTGACTCCCACCGATAAATCGAAAATGGCGATGAGAAAGATAAAAATAACGATGATCAGATAGAACGTTTCCATAATGTCCAATTTGCATGTTTTTTCACTCGCAAAGAAACGATATTGATGTTACAGAAGCGTTACAAACATATATCTATCTTGTTTCTTTTCTTCGATTTTCGTCGGTGGAGTGCCGGAAATTCGAGCAGGAGATTCTGTAAGAGGCAAAAATGTCCTCGGTAATTGTTCGATTACTTTCGGTATCATGGCTTTCTCAATAGACTATCTTCGTCGTAACTCGATTTTGTAAAGCTCGTTAAGGTTTGCTTTCATTCGAAAGTTGGATTATATCCAGAATTCTATAATCGTATCTGAAACAATTGAATCCTATGCGAATTTTTCTCTCTTTCTCAGAAAGATTCGGACGAATTGTAATATTGTTTTTGACCGGTAGAGTGGCCGATGAGATGATAATTTCTCCCCAGTCGTAGGAATAGTCTGCCCTGTCGTTGTATAGGTCATTTTCTACGCTGTCCAGATAGCATTCTATACCGTTTACTTCTAACCAGTTGACGAAGCAAAAAGGATTCTTTTCTTCTGTACTATAAACAGTTAGCTGCCCTCCTCCCGCTGGTATCGTATATTCGTCACGGGTCGTTTGTGTCAAATCTGTACTCTCGATTTTCAAAGCGACCGGATTGAATTTTTCATCTTCGTTAAGAATACAACCAGAGAATATCACGATATTTGTGAGTATCAGTAGCGTTCCAAGAATTTTTTTCATGAGCTTCCGAATGAAAGATTACTACTTAATAAATGCCAATTGTGTGAATTACTGCATTTCGAACTTTGCATTTATTACGCTTTTCCACATCTAAACGGATTGTCGATAGACTATTTCTTTTTGCTTTTATTCTCTTTCTTTATTGAATCTGCCGATTTTTTCGATTTACTTGCATTCTTTGTTTCTCCGGGTTCGGGCTTTTTCCATTTTAAAATCTGAGCTGTCCGTGCCGGGAGGTAGAGCATGAGCCATTCTTTGTTGTCTTTTTCGAATAACGGGTCGTGTCGGGTGAGGTGTTTCACTTTCATATCGATGAGTCCGTATCCTCCGAATTCGGGATCGTCGCTACTGAGTATATGCTCGTATTCTCCTGTCGGGGCCAAAATGCCGTATCCGTTGAAGGATTTGAACGGGTGGAAATTGAATACGAAAAGCAGATCGTCGCGCAGGAATGCGAGTACTTGGTCTCCGTCGTTTTCACAGAGTTTAACGATAGGGGTTCGTTCAAATTTTTTCTTTTGGCTTACGACGTGAATCATGGCTTCGTCGAAAGCTCCGAGGTATTGATATTTCAAATCATTTCGATCTACGAGGTCCCATTGCCGACGAGCGTATTTATAGGACCAGCCGTTTCCTTGACGTGGAAAATCGATCCATTCGGGGTGGCCGAATTCATTTCCCATGAAGTTGAGGTAACCACCGTTGATGGTCGATAGGGTTACCAGCCGTATCATTTTATGCAGGGCCATGCCTCGATCTACGATCAGATTGGTATCTCCCTTGCTCATGTGCCAATACATGACGTCGTCGATGAGCCGGAAGATAATGGTTTTATCGCCGACCAGTGCTTGGTCGTGGCTCTCGGCATAATTGATGGTCTTTTCATCGGAACGCCGATTGGTCAGTTCCCAAAATATGGCCGTGGGTTTCCAGTCTTCGTCTTTTTTCTCTTTAATGGTCTTTATCCAGAAATCGGGTATTCCCATAGCCATTCGGTAATCGAACCCTATTCCTCCGTCGTTGAATTTCGCTGCTAATCCCGGCATTCCGCTCATTTCTTCGGCGATGGTTATCGCCCGAGGATTTACTTGGTGAATGAGTTCATTGGCCAGAGTGAGATAAACGATGGCGTTGTCGTCCTGCCCTCCGTTGTAATAGTCGTCGTACGAACCGAAAGCCTGTCCCAAACCGTGGTTGTAATAGAGCATCGAGGTAACGCCGTCGAACCGGAACCCGTCGAACCTGAATTCGTCGAGCCAGTATTTGCAGTTGGAGAGCAAGAAGTGGATTACATCGTTTTTTCCATAGTCGAAACACAAAGAGTCCCAAGCGGGGTGCTCTCGCCGGTGGTCGCCGTAAAAGTATTGGTTGTACGAGCCATCGAATCGACCTAACCCTTCGACTTCGTTCTTGACGGCATGAGAGTGTACGATGTCCATAATGACGGCTATTCCCATTTTATGAGCTTCGTCGATGAGCGATTTCAATTCGTCGGGTGTCCCGAAGCGGGACGACGGGGCGAAGAAACTGGATACGTGATACCCGAAAGAACCGTAATAGGGGTGCTCTTGTATCGCCATGATTTGTATGGCGTTGTATCCGTCGGCAACAATGCGGGGAAGTATCTTTTCTTTAAATTCGGTATAACTGCCAACTTTTTCTTCCTGTTGCGCCATACCGATGTGACATTCGTAAATCAGTAGCGGGGAGGTTTGGGGGCGAAACGGCTTTTTTGAAAAAACGAAAGGCTTTTCGGGATCCCAAATTTGTGCCGAGAAGATATATGTTTCGGGGTCTTGCACGACTCTCGTGGCCCATGCCGGAATGCGTTCTCCTTGTCCTCCGGGCCAGTGTACAGATAGTTTGTAAAAGTCGAGATGGTGTAACGTATCGAGTGGAAGTTTTATTTCCCATACTCCTCTGCCGATGGCCAATAACCGATATTCGGGGCGTTCTTTCCAGTTCGAGAAGTTTCCTATCAAATAGATAGCATTGGCATTGGGCGCCCACTCCCGAAATACCCAGTGGCCGTTTTCTTTATGTAATCCGAAGTAAAGATAGCCGTCGGCAAAATCGGAAAGGTTTCCTGTTCCTCCGGTTAGTTCCGAAATTTTTTCCACTGCACGATTGTGCCGGCCTTCGATAGCCTGTTTATAGGGAGCCAGCCACGGGTCGTTTTTTATCAGTTTCAGAGTTTTCATAGGGCTGTATTTTAAGGAGGAATATAAAGAGCGATGCAGTTACTGCTTCTGCCCGTTGTTTCTGTACAAAGAAAAAACAAATGACCCGATGTGAAAATTTTTTGCACGGCTGGGCTCGATTTCCTTTGCATCACGTGCAAATATAATGAAAGTCGAGCGCAGAACAAACAAGTTTATTTATTTTTATATCGAATGTGCTTTTTGTATTCGGTAAGTTTAAATATATGAAAATTTATGCCGGAGACGACCGTGTGGTCGAAAAATCGACTTTGTGTTTTCCCCCGGAGGTTATTTTCGGTGTGTTTTACTTCGATGGACAACTTTCTTTATCTTTATTCCTTCGGGGAAATTTGTCACTGATGAGAGGTGTGGCGGTTCGACCGGCGTATGTGGGGTGGGTTTTGCGACAGCCGTATTCTGTATTTTTTTCGGTTCAATAGTTTCGGTTTTTTCTCCTTCGTGTGGAACTGTGTTTGTTGCCGTTTCTTTCCCGTTTGTCATCGGTTGGGTTTCGTTAGAGACGGGAGTAACTTTGGCGGAGTCTTTGGGGGTGTATTTGCGAGCATAACGTTCGAGGGTGTTAATGCTGCTCATGAGCGTTTTCACTTCTTTGGGATGCTGCATAATATCGAGTTCGAGCAATTGTGCGTAATAACGCAGCAATACTTGATTGCGTAACAGTTCTATTTGCATACGGCTATTTGCCAGTTCCCGGGTGAATTTCTGTTCTTGTGTTTCCATACTTTTTTTTGAGGCAAATGTATGGTCGGGGCATTCGCATTTTATGGCATGATTGAATTTTTACCCGATTGGTATCGGGTAAAAGTAGGGAGGAAGGGATATGTCCGATATAAGCAGACTGATATGATGGCGTTTTTCAATACCATAAGCAAGAATGATGTAGTATTTCTAACCCCTCTCATCGTCGCTACCGCTCCTCTGTCTCTCCCCTATATTTTGCTGTGCAAAACACAGGGGAGAAGTGTTAATACTTTTGATAACAGGAACAGAGAGGTGTGTGTGTTCCTCCTCCTCTTTGTGGCGTTAGCCATAGGGGAGGTGGCACGCAGTGCCAGAGGGGAAGTCCGAGAGAAGATTTATGTCGTTATTTCGGTGCGATGTTCAATTCGAACGGAGTATCGGGCGTATATCCGCTGCGGATTCTCCACTCTTGCGGGTAGAGGTTGTTGGTTCGGTTGCCGAGATGTTTTGCCCAGCCGAGTGGAAATCCTTCATAGGTGACAAGTATATATCCTCGGGGTAAGTCGGTGGGCAGGAAGAGGCTTTCTCGTCGGAGGTAGGCAAGGGCTGTGTCGAGGGAGGCCTCGTAGTGGACGACTTGGTTCGTATCGAAGGCTGTGGAGAGGGCCAGCGAGATATGCGGCACGTAATCTTTTCCTTTGAGCGTGGCTACGGTGATACCGGTATGCAACAGGTCGAGATGTCGGTCGAGGAGTTTATAATCGGTTGTATATTCGGCCGGGATAGCGATAATTTTCTCTTCGTCGGATATGAATGTATAGCGGTCGGGGTTGGCAACGAGAAGCCTCCATTCATCGGGTATAGCTATTCGGGGTGTTTTATTTTTTTTGTTGCGTTTCTCTGTCTTTTCGGCTGTCGAGAGGAGAGCCTCTCGTCGAGTTTCACCGGGTTCGCCCGGTTTCCGAAGGATTGCCATAAAGAGACCTTCGCCCCGGGTACGGTGGGGCATGAAGCGATAGGCGGGCAGATCGCCAACGAGTGCAGGCGTTATGTTCCAAGCTGGGTCGATATCGACTGTGAGAGGTATGGCCCCGAACTTTTTTCGGAGGAAACCGATCATCTCCTCGTTTTCTTCGGTGTTGTAGGTACAGGTGCTGTAAATGAACAATCCGCCGGGGCGTAGAGCGTTCCACACATCGGTGAGAATGGCGCGCTGTCGTTCGGCGCAATGCGCCACATTCGCCGCAGACCACTCGGTAATGGCGGCGGGGTCTTTGCGGAACATGCCTTCTCCCGAACAAGGGACATCGGCGGCAATGATGTCGAAGTATTCTTCGAGTGCGCCGAATGCCGAGGCTTCGTTGCGGGTGACTATGCAATAGGGCGATCCCCATTTGACAATATTTTCGGCGAGGATATGCGCCCGGTTGGGTATGACTTCGTTGCTGACGATTAAACTGCCGACCGGAAGCGACGCAACGGCATCGGTCGATTTTCCACCGGGTGCGGCACAAAGGTCGAGATAACGGACCGGCTCATGAACGTATTGCCGGATTACCCGATTGAGGAACATCGATGCCGCTTCTTGTACGTAGTAGGCTCCGGCGTGAAGCCGGGGGTCGAAGGTAAACGTTGGTCGGGAAGAGAGATAGAACCCATGTCGAGCCCAGAGAACCGGATCGCCTATCGTGCCTGTCGGAGTGCTTTTCGAAGGGTTGAGCCGTATGCTTGTCGGAGATTCCGATTCGAGGGCCTCGGCAAAGCGGGGATAGTCGTCGCCGAGTAATCGGCGGGTGCGTTCGATAAATGGGGCAGGCAGGTCTGTCATAACAGTTTCTGTTTTTCTCTTTGGGCAAAAATACCTATTTTTGTCGAACGGTGAAAATGGGTTTTGCCGATAAATCGAATTTGTATGCTCAAAACCGCATTATATCTGATTCCTGTTCCTCTGGGCGATACACCAGTCGAGCAGGTGCTGCCTTCTTATAACCGCGAAGTAATAGCCGGGATACGTCACTTTATCGTAGAGAATGTGCGTTCGGCCCGACGGTTTCTCAAAAAATCGAATCCCGATATTTGTATCGACGACTTGACGTTTTATGAATTGAACCGTCACACGGAGGCGACAGAGGTGTCGGGATTTCTCGAACCGTTGCGGCAGGGATATGCGACAGGCGTGATTTCGGAGGCCGGTTGCCCGGCTGTGGCCGACCCGGGGGCCGATGTGGTGGCGATCGCCCAACGGGAACATTTGCCTGTGGTTCCATTGGTGGGCCCTTCGTCGATATTGATGTCGCTGATGGCTTCGGGATTCAACGGGCAGAGTTTCGCTTTTCAGGGTTACCTGCCTATCGAGGCGGGAGAACGGATAAAGAGAATCAAGCAGCTCGAACAACGGGTATATGCCGAAGGGCAGACGCAGATATTTATCGAAACGCCTTATCGTAATCATAAGATGATAGAGGATTTGGTGCGTTCCTGTCGTCCTCATACGAGGTTGTGCGTGGCGGCGGATATTTCTTGCCCCGATGAAAGTATTCGTACGCTCTCGTTGGGTGAGTGGGCGAAGACGAAGTATGATTATCAGAAAACCCCTGCCATTTTTTTACTTTATAAGTAGATTTTTTTCCCTTTGATTATAGAGTTTAACCCCTTCGCCCTTCGGGCATTTCCCTTATATTCCTTTATGGGAACGTAATACTACACATAGCAGGGGAGGAATTTTAATGCTCCTCTGCCGCATTATTTTGGAGAATGAGATGGATTGTATTAACCCTTCTCCCCTGTGTGGCGTTGGCCATATAGGGGAGACACCGAAGAAACAGTAGTTTCTGAGGAGAGGGGTTAAGAAGAATAGCATAGAATTTTTTAATTATAGATTTAACCCCTCCGTCTTGTGGACACTCCCCCTATATTTTGCGTTGTAAAATACCCCGTAAGGCTACGGGACACGGCAGGGGAGGAGTTAAAGGACGATCTCTACTGGCAGAATCGTTTTTTTGCCTTTATACTTCGTCGGAGATCGAAGAAATTTAAACGGATTCTAAATATCTTACCTTCGATAATTTTCAATTGTGCCGTTAAAAAGCTATCTTTGTGCCCCGAGGAGAAAAAAGGATATGAGCTTACAATTTCTAAGCCTTGCTAGCGGCAGTAGCGGCAATTGTTATTATCTGGGAAACGAGGAGTATGGCATACTGATCGATGCCGGCAAGGGTGTGCGGACGATCAAGAAGGTTTTGAAAGAGTATGGTATCCCTTTTGAAAAAATCGTTGCTCTGTGCATTACCCACGACCATGCCGACCATATCAAGGCGGCAGGGACATTAGGCGAAAAATACGGCATACCCATTTATACCACCGAGGCCATCAAGAACGGAATGAATCGTAATTATTGTATGGTCGATAAAATTTACAGCGCTCATCGGCCTATTGTAAAAGAGATTCCGTTCAAGATCAAGGATTTTACAATTACAGCCTTCGAAGTACCCCATGACGGGAGCGACAACGTAGGCTTTTTTATTTCTTACGGGAATTTGTATTTTGCTTTTGCGACCGATTTGGGACATATCACCCCTACGGCAGATAAATATTTGCGGCAAGCTAATTATCTGGTCATCGAATCGAATTACGATGAGGCGATGTTGCGTAACGGTTCTTATCCTCTCCATTTGCAGAGACGTATTCTTGCCGATAGCGGCCATATGGACAATGCCCGTACGGCCGAATATTTGGCTCGAATCTATACGCCGGCTTTGCGAAATATTTTTCTATGTCATCTCAGCGGGGATAACAATCACCCTGAACTGGCTTATAAGACGGTGGAAAACCGACTTTACGAGGAAGGCATACGAGTGGGTAAAGATGTGGAGTTGGTGGCACTTACCCGTAATCACCCATCGGAGCTTTATACGTTTGAAGAGTCGGAAAGAATGGATTGGGAAAGTGCGGTTTCGGGAAAAGATGATTGTCTTGGATAGCCGGATCGTTTGCCGGAGTGTCAAAAAATAGTGGTTGCGAGAAATTTTTTTGAATAATCGTTTGCCGGTTTCTCGAAAAGAGTTACCTTTGCACCCGTTCCATTTAAGAAGTCGACTCCGTAGCTCAGTTGGTAGAGCAAATGACTCTTAATCATTGGGTCGAGGGTTCGAGTCCCTCCGGGGTCACAGAAGCGCTTGCAGAAATGCAGGCGTTTTTTTTGTAAAAATTCGATAACAGGAACAGAGTGATGTATCTCCCTCCCCCTATATCCCGTAGTATTACGGAGAACGGTGTTAGCTATATATGGGAGAAAATATACAAGGATAATCCCCACTAAATTTTTACTGACCCATTTTTGCCTAATATGCAAATGGTAGGCTGCATCTTCTGTATATGGTAAAGAGTAGGCTTTGCCATAAAACAAAAAACACCTGCAAGACTGATTCTTACAAGTGCGGACATATATAGTTGTTTTTGGGATAGTGGGCGTTGACGGATTCGAACCGCCGACCCTCTGCTTGTAAGGCAGATGCTCTAAACCAGCTGAGCTAAACGCCCTTGTTTTCGTGGGCTTTCGCCCCACAGGGTTTTATCCGGGATTTTGTGGGCGTTGACGGATTCGAACCGCCGACCCTCTGCTTGTAAGGCAGATGCTCTAAACCAGCTGAGCTAAACGCCCTTGTTTTCGTGGGCTTTCGCCCCACAGGGTTTTATCCGGGATTTTGTGGGCGTTGACGGATTCGAACCGCCGACCCTCTGCTTGTAAGGCAGATGCTCTAAACCAGCTGAGCTAAACGCCCGGATAGTTTGCCGAAAAGCGTTGCAAAGGTAATACTATTTTTTTATCTGCAAAACAAAAAATGAAATTATTGTGTAAAAATTGCCGGGGAAATCGTATTTTTGTACTCTATTTCAAATAAAAGACTATGGAATTATCATCACTCACGGCTATATCTCCTGTCGATGGCCGCTATCGCAATAAGGTGGAAAATTTGTCGCTTTATTTTTCGGAATGGGCACTTATCCGGTATAGGGTACGGGTCGAAATCGAGTATTTCATTGCATTGTGCGAATTGCCGCTTCCTCAGCTCTCGGGGGTAAATCCTGATTTGTTCCCGGCGTTGCGCAAGATATATACCGATTTTACGGAGGCCGATGCCGAAAAAGTGAAGTCGATAGAGTCTGTTACTAATCATGATGTGAAAGCTGTCGAGTATTTTATCAAAGAGAAATTCGACGAATTGCATTTGGAGGCTTATAAAGAGTTTATCCATTTCGGGTTGACTTCACAGGATATTAATAATACGTCGGTTCCTCTTTTGTTGAAAGAGGCTTTGCACGATTGTTATTTCCCGGTGTTGAAAGATATGCTGGCTATTATCAACCGGTATGCCGAGGAATGGAAAGATATTCCCATGCTTGCCAAAACTCACGGGCAGCCGGCATCGCCCACCCGTCTGGGGAAAGAGATACGGGTATTCGGCTATCGGTTGGAACGGCAGATGGCTTTGCTCGAATCGGTTCCGGTGAGCGGTAAGTTCGGTGGAGCTACCGGTAATTTCAATGCTCATCGTTTTGCTTATCCCGATATCGACTGGCCGGCTTTCGGGAACAAATTTTTGAAGGAGCGGTTGGGAATAGACCGGGAGGAGTGGACCACTCAAATTTCAAATTACGACAATCTCGCCGCTCTGTTCGATGCTTTGCGCCGGATCAACACGATTGTGATAGATCTCGACCGGGACTTCTGGCAATACATTTCTATGGAGTATTTCAAGCAGAAGATCAAAGCGGGAGAAGTGGGTTCGTCGGCAATGCCTCACAAGGTGAACCCCATCGATTATGAGAATTCGGAGGGGAACCTCGGAATAGCCAATGCCATATTGGACCACTTGTCTTCGAAGTTGCCGGTTTCGCGCTTGCAACGCGACTTGACCGACTCGACCGTGTTGCGGAATGTGGGTGTTCCTTTGGCTCACACGCTGATTGCCTTCTATAGTACAATCAAGGGATTGAATAAACTGTTACTGAACGAACCGGCTATATATCGCGATCTCGATCAGATGTGGAATGTGGTAGCCGAAGGTATCCAGACGATTTTGCGGAGGGAGGGTTATCCTCACCCGTACGAGACTTTGAAGGCTTTGACACGGACGAATACGGTAATTAATGCCGACTCCATACGGGAATTTATCGATACGCTCGATGTTTCGGAATCGGTAAAAGAGGAATTACGAAAGATAACTCCTCACTCATATACCGGGTTTTGATGAGGTGGGGAAGCCTCGCAAGATTAGATGAAAAATAAAAATGAGACTTGTAACCGAAGGAGAATAAGAGATTCTCTTATTCTCCTTCGACGTTTATCGCATGTCGGTTCTGTATTGGGTTCAGTAGAAAATCATAAGGAATAGACATGAATTTTAGCGATGAAATTCTTGACGATAGCGACATTTCGATCTCTTCGATGAAGGATTGAGAAAGATAATGTATTATGTTTTTGAAGGCTTAATCCCCTTGCCTTTCGGGCACTCCCCCTATCTCATCTGCGATGAACAGAGGTAGGGTGTTGATACTTTGATATGTTTCCTCTGTTGCGGATAATTTTATTTAACCCCTCTGTCCTTCGGACACCGCCCCTATATTTTGCTGTCGCAAAACACCCTGTAAGATTACGGGACACGGCAGGGAAGAGGTTTTAATAATCTCACTCCAATCCCTCACTGTTCTAAAAAAAAGGGGCTGAAATGTCCGGCAATGCCACATAGATACAATAGGAAGAAAAGATTAAAATGGTAATTCTCATTTCGGCACAGGGATAGATTTTACCCTTCTCCTCTGTGTCGTATAGCGATAGGGGAGAGGCCGAAGAAACAGTCGTTTCTGAGGAGGGAGGGGTAAATATGCAAGGACAACCCCACTGATTCCCGTATTGAGTATGTATTTGTTGCTTTGAACGGTTGTAAGGCAGATTCTTTGCAAGCCGGACGAACAAAAGGCCCGAGCTTTTGTTTTTTTAAGCAGAAAATAACAACTTATTCGATTGTAATAGAAGCAAAATGAAAAATCCTTCGTATCTTTGCAACGTGTTTACAAACATAGGCTGCGGCTCGATAGTAAATTTGTTTTTACTTTCGGTTTGCACTAATTTTTGTTTATGAGAAAAAATAACTATCATTTATAACAGATGTTTTTTAATAGGCCGAGAGGCTTGTATTTTTAATTACAAACAATTTCTATGGAAAGCGAAAAAAGAGCTAAGCGTCCGCGCATCGGAATGTCGAACCGCGAAGGTGCGACCGAGCGATATGAAAAAGTAGAGTACAGAAGAAATGGAGGAGAAGAGGGACACTCCTCGTACAGTGCGAATGCGGAAAGACCATACTATCCCCGCAATAACTATGGAGATGGAGGAAATCGTTCTTACGGCAACGAACGTCCTAACAACTATGGTAATCGTCAGGGAGGGTATAGCAATAACCGTCAGGGCAATTACGGAAACAACCGTCGGAACAATAACTACAACAATACTCCGAGGTATAATCAGGATTATAATCGTAATAACGAAGTGGGAGAGGGCTTCCAGCAGCCTTACGGGGAAAGTGAGAGACCTCGTTATCCGAAGCAAAACAATCGCCCGGGCGGATATAATAACCGGGGGTATAATAATCGCGGAGGATATAATCAGAATCGCCAGCAACCGCGTCGGAATAATAAGGTGTTCAGCCGCCCGCAGCGCATCGAATATGAGTTGCCGGAGGTGGATCCGAATGAACCGATTCGTCTGAATAAATTTATGGCTAATGCAGGGATCTGTTCCCGTCGTGAGGCCGACGAATTTATTCAAGCCGGAGAAGTGTTGGTCAACGGGGTTGCCGTGACCGAACTGGGAACGAAGATTACCCGTAATGATACGGTGACATTCCGTGGCAAGGTGGTGACTTTGGAGCGCAAGATTTACGTATTGTTGAATAAACCTAAGGATTGTGTGACTACATCGGACGATCCACAAGGACGACTCACGGTGATGGATATCGTGCGTAACGCTTGTACCGAACGTATTTATCCGGTGGGACGTCTCGACCGCAACACGACCGGTGTGTTACTGCTGACGAACGATGGCGACCTTGCATCGAAACTGACGCACCCGAAATTTATCAAGAAAAAGATATACCATGTGTGGCTCGACCGAGATGTGAGCGAGGAGGATATGCAACGAATCGCCGATGGTATAGAATTGGAAGACGGCCCTATACAGCCCGATGCCGTAAGTTATGCCAACGAGACGGATATGAACCAAGTGGGTATCGAGATTCATTCGGGTCGGAATCGTATCGTGCGTCGTATTTTCGAAGCCTTAGGGTATCGTGTGGTTAAACTTGACCGGGTTTATTTCGCTGGGCTTACCAAGAAGAACTTGCAACGGGGGCGTTGGCGTTACCTCACTCAGCAAGAGGTGAACATGTTGCAGATGGGTTCATTCGAATAAGAAATGTTTATCACGTCCCGAACGGTTCTCCGTACGGGGCAATGCTTAAAAAAGTGTACAATTATATAGGAAAGTATGGAAACAATGAAAAGAACCAAAGTCGTCGATGCATTTGATGCATCTCTTTACGGGACAAAAGTAAATGTAAAGGGTTGGGTGCGTACGCGCCGTGGCAATAAAAATGTGAATTTTATTGCCGTGAACGACGGTTCTACCATTAAAAATATACAGGTCGTGGTGGACCTCTCCAAATTTTCGGAAGCGGAGATGAAACCGATAACGACCGGTGCTTGTATTAGTGTCATCGGTACATTGGTGGAGTCGCAAGGTAAAGGTCAGCAGGCCGAGATACAGGCCGATAGCATAGAGCTTTACGGCGGCGCCGACCCCGATGTATATCCGTTGCAGAAGAAAGGGCATACGCTGGAATTTTTACGGGAAATCGCACATTTGCGTCCTCGCACGAATACATTTGGAGCAGTGTTGCGTATCCGTCACAATATGGCTTATGCCATTCACAAATATTTCAACGATCGGGGATTTTTCTATTTGAATACTCCGTTAATTACGGGTAGCGACTGCGAAGGTGCAGGAGCTATGTTTCAAGTAACGACTCTCGACTTGAACCAAGTACCTAAGACCGAGGACGGAGCGGTGGATTATAGCGAGGATTTCTTCGGCAAACCTACCAGCCTCACTGTATCGGGACAGCTCGAAGGTGAATTGGGTGCGATGTCTTTGGGCGCGATTTATACGTTCGGCCCTACGTTCCGCGCCGAGAATTCGAATACGCCGCGCCACTTGGCCGAGTTTTGGATGGTAGAGCCGGAAGTCGCGTTCAACGAAATCGGAGAGAACATGGATTTGGCGGAGGATTTCCTCAAATATCTGATTCGCTATGCGCTCGATCACTGTCAGGACGATCTCGAATTTTTGTGCCAGATGTACGACAAGGAATTGATCGACCGGTTGAAGTTCGTCGTGGATAACGATTTTGTACGGTTGCCGTACACCGAGGGTGTAAAAATTTTGGAAGAGTCGGGTCATAAATTCGAATATCCGGTCTATTGGGGCGCCGATTTGCAGAGCGAACATGAGCGTTTCTTGGTAGAGGAACATTTCAAGAAACCGGTTATCCTCACCGATTATCCGAAAGAGATAAAGGCTTTTTATATGAAAATGAACGACGATGGCAAGACGGTTCGGGCGATGGACGTGCTGTTCCCCCGTATCGGCGAGATTATCGGAGGTTCGCAGCGTGAGGAAAATTATGATAAGTTACTTGCCCGTATCGAAGAGTTACATATCCCGATGAAGGATATGTGGTGGTATCTCGATACCCGCCGTTTCGGTACGGCTCCCCACTCGGGTTTCGGGCTCGGATTCGAACGGTTGCTGTTGTTCGTTACGGGTATGACCAATATCCGTGACGTGATACCGTTCCCTCGTACGCCGAAAAACGCAGAGTTTTAAAGAGGCTTTTTTGTATAATTAAACGGGGTTACCTGTAAAGGTAACCCCGTTTTGTGATTCAGTAGAAAATTTGTGAGGATAGACTTGGATTTTAGAGATGAATCTCTGTCGACAGCTTCGTTCCGGATCTCTTCGGAGAAGAATTGAGAAAGATAATATATTGCTTTTTGAAAGTTTAATCCTCTTGCCCTGCGGGGACTCTCCTATATCCCTTTATGGGAACACCCCGTAAAGCTACGGGACACGGCAGGGGAGAGGAGGATGCCCTAATCCGTTCCCTTTGCTGCGGGTATTTTTGAACCCCTCCGTCACTACGTGCCACCTCCCCTATCGCACGTGCGTGCGCAGGGCAGGAGGTTAATACCTTTCTGTTTTCCGATTCTTCCGTCACTATGTGTCCCCTCTCCCTATATTTTGTTTGGCGACATATACTCCATAGGGTTGCTCGAAACGGTAAGGGAAGAGTTTCCCCTCTGCCGCATTATTTTGGAGAGTTGTATTTACCCTTCTCCCCTGTGTGGCGTTAGCCGTATAGGGGAGACATCGAAGAAACGGTAGTTTCTAAGGAGAGGGGTTGGAATATACAAGGACAATCCCCTCTAATTATCGACTGAGCCCGTTTGGTCTCTGATGATATAAGATGATTATCGCTGCGATTGAATCTGATTCAGTTCAGGAAAGTGAGGTTGTTTTATTTGAATCTTTTTCCGTCCCAATGCAATATGATCGAATCTTGCAGGTAGGGTTCTATGCGATCGAATGATTCTTTGTCCAGATAGTTTGCCCATGATTGCCGGGCACATAGAGAACCGTCGGTAGCGAAGTTGTACTCCACAAGGAAAATGTCTACCGGACGTAACAAGTCTTCTTTTTGGGCCTTTGTCAAGCTATCGGGGAATTGGAAAAACTCTTCCCGTCGTATCCGGCGAATGTGTTCCGAAGCGGGGAGTTCCTTCCATGCGGTGTCGAAAAACCGTATGCGACTGTCTCCCGCCGGGGCATATACCGTATTGACAAGAGCGATAATCGTGTCGTTACCGGTTGTATCGTACCACCGTATTTCCATTTTACTGCGTTTCGACAGGTCGATCGAAAGCAGGCTGTCTTGTAGCAGTGTCATCTCGGCTTTACTGCCGAGTTTCGTGACAATCTCGGCTTTCTGTCCGGCGTGCATCAAATCGATCAAGTCCTTCCTCCGGTTTACTTCGATAGAAGGGACGAGCGAGTCGGGCATGGCAATGAATAATTGCGCCACCGGTTCTATTGCCGATGATGTCAAGGTGACTATCGAGCATAAACAGAATAACAGATTCCTTAGTTTCATAACGATCGTTTGACACAAAAGTAATCATATTTGCTTCTGTGAGCCAAAAAAACAGCCGTAAATATTGTTACCGTTTTTTTATTTTGTGCCGAGATAAAGGAAGAACATACCCAATAGGACGAGTATCAAATCGAACGATTTGCTACGGATATTTTTTTCTCGGAACAGGAATGCGCCGGCTATGAAGCTGACGACGACACTGCTGCGACGTACCATAGAGACGATAGAAATCATGGAGTCGGGGTAGCTGAGGGCGTAGAAATATACGAAGTCGGCACAAACGAGAAACAAGGAGATGAAAAAGATAGAGGGTTTCCAAACAAAAGGTGTGGTATGCTTACGTTTGGGATACCATAACACAAAGAGAATAACAGCCATCATCGCCATTTGATAGTAGGAGTACCATACTTGTACGGTCATTCGGTCGAAGCCGTGTGACATGAGATATTTGTCGTACAACCCGCTGACCGCACCGGTGATTGTGGCGAGGACTATAAAGAGAATCCAGATATTGTGTTTAAAATTGATGCCTTCTTTTCTTCCGGAGAAGGATAGCATAATGAACGAGACGATCGCCAGAATAACTCCGATCCATTGATAGAGATTCAGTTGCTCGCCGAAGATGAGTAATGCTCCTACGAGTGTGAGAATGGGTTGGGAAGCCTTGATTGGTCCGGCTATGGTGATGGGCAAATGTTTGGTGGCGAAATAGGCGCAAGTCCATGATGTGAGGACGAGCGCCGCTTTGCCTATGATATAAATATGCTCGTGACCGGTGGAAGGGGGCACATAGAAGAGTGAATTTCGCATAAGTTCGGGAAACCCGTAGGAAAGGACAATACACGGGAGGAACAACAGACTGCAAAAACAGGTATTGAGAAAGAGTACGGGAATGACAGCGTTGTTGTCGAGCGATTTCTTTTTACAGACTTCGTAACAGCCTAATAGGAAAGCCGAGAGAAAAGCGAGTGATAACCACATCTTTTGTATCTTTTAGTTATATCTGTAAATCGCTTGCAAAGTTAGAAACTGTTTTAATTTTTACAAATAGATGTTTGGTGTAAGTGGAACGGGTGTCTGACTGAATGGGTCTCTTCGCCCCATCTTCTCCTGCTTATTTCCGATGAGATTGGGAAAGAGGGAGAAGATGGTAGATTAGGACTTTGTTTGTGTCGTTTTTTGAAAAGTCTATTGCAGATAGGTAGTGATTCGAAATAAAAAATGGACAAGTCCGTTTTGCCCTTTTCGTGCCTTGCGTTATCTTTGCATTTTACGAAAATAGACTGTGCCCCGGTGTAACCAAGTGAATTTGTTTCCACTCTCGGCTTGTACTATTTCTTTAACATACATCGTTGTAAATTATGGAGTTGCTATATATCCATTGGAATCCCGATCCCATATTGTTTTCGATTGCCGGCATTGCGATACGTTGGTACAGTATTTTTTGGTTTATCGCCATTTTGGCGGGCAGTCAGGTGGTTTATAAATTGTATCAATCGAAGGGTTTACCTGTCGATACGTTTCAGAATTTGTTTTTATACAGTTTCTTAGGTATTTTTATCGGGGCACGGTTGGGACATTGTTTGTTTTATGAGCCTGACTATTACCTGAGTCACCCGTTGGAAATCGTTTTGCCAGTGCACTTTTATCCCGATGGCGATTGGAAGTTTACGGGATATGCGGGATTGGCAAGTCATGGTGGAACGTTGGGGTTGATTATAGCCCTTGCTATATTTTGTCGCAAGACCAAGATTCATTATCTCGATATTCTCGATATGATGGGTATCGCCGCACCGTTGGCGGCGGGTTTCATACGGCTTGCCAACTTGATGAATTCCGAAATTATAGGTTTGCCCGCCGATGTGCCGTGGGCTTTTGTATTCGAGCGTGTGGATATGCTCCCTCGTCACCCGGCTCAGTTGTACGAGGCTATCGCTTATTTTCTGTTTTTCTTGATTATGGTCGGGGTCGCTCGATATAAAAAGGATAATTATGGACGAGGTTTTTACTTCGGGTTGTGTATTACTTTGATATTTTTGTTCCGCTTCCTTATCGAATTTTTGAAAGAGCGGCAGGTGGATTTCGAGAACGTGTTGCCTATCGATATGGGACAGATATTGAGTATCCCGTTTGCCTTGTTGGGGTTATATTTCGTAATCGCAAAACGGAAGAAAGCGGTTCGATAGGTGGTTGCGCAAGAGTCGTTGTCCGGGAAACTTCGAAAGAAATTCTCAAAGTTCTTTTCTCAAATAGATCATATCGATGAGCTGTTTCCCTCTTTCGAAGATGGGGTGCGGATAATTGTCGGTAAAGAAACGAGGAATACGATGGGAGTAGCGGAACCCGCAATGCTCGTAAAAGGGTATCGTGAGAGGCGAGTCGCCTGTGCCGACTTGCAGTATCGTGCCGGGTGCGTTGTAGCGATTTTCTATGTATTCGATTAGCCGACGGGCATATCCTTGTCGTTGGAATGGCGGATAGGTGGCCAGATTTTTAATTTCGTAAAGATTTTTCCCTTCTTGTGTGACAACACAGATACTTTTCAAATCGTCATCATACAAGGCGAACATTTCGCCGCGGTCGAGATAGAGGGCTATCATAGTTTCGCTTTCGTCGGCCAATAAAAGCAGGTCGAGGAAGTCGGCCTTGTTTTGTGTGATGTGTTTGATTTCCACAAGATGTGAGAGGGTGGTTAACGGGGTAGGAAAATGTGGTCGGGGTAAACGATGTCGTGAAGAAAGAGCGCTTTGCCGGGGACCGAAGTTCCAGCGGCGCAACGGTTTTTTTGCTCGATGATACGGCAGAAGTCCTCCACCGAAAGTTTTCCCCGTCCTACATCGAGCAGCGTTCCTACGATGGCCCGCACCATGTTACGGAGGAAGCGGTCGGCAGTGATGGTAAATACTTGTCGTTCGCCTTCGGGTTCCCAGCGGGCGAATGTCACTCGGCAATTATTGGTTTTAACATCGGTATGCAGTTTGCTAAAACTGGTGAAATCGGTATATCGGTAGAGCTGTTCGGCCGCCGTATTCATTTTGTCAAAGTCGAGATTTCCCCGATAACGGCAGGCGAAGGATTCGATAAATGGTGATTTGTGATCTATTATATAGTATTTGTAGGTGCGACTGAGGGCATCGAATCGACTGTGTGCTTCGGCAATGACGGGACGTATTTCGTAGACAGCTATGTCGGGCGGCAGAATACGATTGAGCTTGTCGGCCGTTTCGGTCGGATTGTCGAGGGGTATTGGCGTGTCGAAGTGGGCAACCATGAGCCGGGCGTTGACGCCGGCGTCGGTTCGTCCCGCTCCTGTCACCGGAGTTTCACGGCGGAGCAATGTGGCTAACGCTTTTTCGAGGACTTCTTGCACGGTGATTCCATTGGGCTGTATTTGCCAACCATGATACTGCGCACCGTTGAAAGAGAGGTAGATGAAATAGCGTTGCATTTTTAAATAGGAATGGATTACCGGGAAACTCGTGTCCCGATAATCCATGTGAAAAGTTAGTCGTTTTCTAAATAGGTATATCCGTACAAACCCGATCGATAGTTGGAGAGAAATTCTCTACCTTCTTCGGGAGTGATAATGCCGGCTTTCATAGATGAGGTTACCCATGTTTCCACACTGCGAACCAGTTTCTTGGGTGAGAACTGCACGTAGTCGAGGACTTCGGCCACCGTCTCGCCATCGATGACTTGGTCTATTTCGTAGCGGTCTTTGTACACGCTGACGTGCACGGCATTCGTGTCACCGAAGAGGTTGTGCATATCTCCCAATATCTCTTGATAGGCTCCCACGAGGAATACGCCTATGTAATAGGGCTCCTTGTTGTTGAGCGCATGTACGGCAAGGTGCGAGTTCGCTCCGTGCGACGAGATGAAATTATTGATTTTTCCGTCGGAATCGCAAGTAATGTCTTGTATGGTTGCCGTGCGGTCGGGGCGCTCGTCGAGCCGACTGATGGGCATGATGGGGAAAAGTTGGTCGATCGACCATGAATCTGGTAACGACTGGAACAGAGAGAAGTTGCAGAAATACTTGTCGGGCAGAAGTTTGGAGATTTTCCGAAGTTCTTCGGGAGCATGCTTCATGTCGGAGGCGATTTCGTTCACTTCGCGAGCCACAGACCAGAATAGTTGCTCTATCTGGGCACGGGTACGTAAGTCGAGCAGACCCAACCCGAACAGGTCGAGCGCTTCTTCCCGGATTTGCAGGGCATCATGCCACGATTCGAGCAACCGGGGTTGATTCATGTTGTCCCATATTTTATAGAGCTCGTCTACCAGTTCGTGAGGATTTTCACCGAGTTCTTCTTTCTCGTCCCATATCGGGAGCGAGGTAGTTTCCAGTACTTCGAATACTAGTACGGAATGATGGGCAGTAAGCGATCGTCCCGACTCGGTGATGATGTTCGGTTGCGGCAAATTGTTTTTAGCGCAAGCATCGACCAACGCCGAGACGGAGTCGTTGACATACTCCTGTATAGAATAGTTCATACTGCTCTCGCTCGATGAGGAACGGGTTCCGTCGTAATCGACACCCAAGCCTCCGCCGATATCGACAAACTCTACGTGGAATCCCATGTTTTGGAGCTGGACATAAAATTGCGAGGCTTCTTTGAGTGCATTTTTGATGCGGCGTATTTTTGTGATTTGGCTGCCGATGTGGAAGTGTATCAGTTTGAGGCAATCGGTCATCTTGGCTTTTTCCAAGAAATCGAGAGCTTCTAACAATTCGCTGGAATTGAGCCCGAATTTGCTTCCGTCACCTCCGCTTTCTTCCCATTTGCCGCTGCCTGAACTTGCCAGTTTGATGCGAATCCCGATGTTCGGACGTATTTTCAAGCGTTTGGAAATATCGGCTATGAGACGTAGTTCGTTCAGTTTTTCCACGACAAGGAAGATGCGCCGTCCCATCTTTTGAGCCAAAAGCGCCAGTTCGACGTAGTTTTCATCTTTGTATCCGTTACAGATGATGAGCGAGTTTTCATCGGTGTTGATTGCCAATACAGCATGCAATTCGGGTTTGGAACCCGCTTCCAAGCCGATGTTGAATTTTTTACCGTGACTGACGATTTCTTCCACCACCTGTCGCATTTGGTTGACCTTGATGGGGTAGATGATGAAGTTTTTGGCCGTGTAACCATATTCGTCGGCCGCTTGTTGAAAACATTTGGATATTTTCTCGATACGATTATCGAGAATATCGGGAAAACGCAACAATACGGGCGACGTGACATCGCGGACTTGTAACTCGTCCATTAATTCTTTCAAATCGACCGATGCGCTTCCCTCCCGGGGCGTTACAGCGACGTGCCCTTTGTCGTTGATCGAAAAATATTTCAGGCCCCACCCGTTGATGTTATATAGTTCGGCGGAGTCCTCAATACGCCATTTTCTCATTTTTTATAAACGAATTGAATTTAAGGGGTTATAAAAAATATACGGAGGGCAAAAGTACAGATAATAATTGAATAGAGAAAGCAGAAACGGTTTCAAAATGCAATAATGTGCGATTGTACAAAGATTTAACCTTTTTCTGAGTATATTTATTGAATATTTTGCAGGTTATATCGATATAAAGAGAGTGGAATGCCACATTTTCCGTTATGTAAAATTAGTAAAAAAGTATGCGGTATGCATGTTTTTTATACTTGTTGATAAAGGGAGTCGGCAAAAATGTTTATCTTTGCAACGATTGTCGAAAACAAGTCGGACTGGCTGATAAGAAAAAGTCCTATTGATTTTGTTCGCAATCTTTTCACATGAGGAATTACTAACATTAATTTATTATAAGATGGTAAGCTACAAAGAATTAGGATTGGTAAACACCAAAGAGATGTTTGCCAAGGCTATCAAAGGCGGTTATGCAATTCCCGCTTTCAACTTTAACAATATGGAACAGTTACAGGCTATTGTCAAGGCTTCTGTTGAAACTAAATCGCCGGTAATTCTCCAAGTTTCGAAAGGCGCTCGTAACTATGCCAACCAAACATTGCTTCGTTATATGGCACAGGGTGCAGTGGAATATGCCAAAGAGTTGGGCTGCGAACATCCTCAAATCGTTCTGCACCTCGATCACGGCGATTCGTTCGAATTGTGCAAATCTTGTATCGATATGGGATTCTCTTCGGTAATGATCGACGGTTCTCACTTGCCTTACGAAGAGAATGTAGCTCTGACTAAGAAAGTAGTGGACTATGCTCACCAATTCGATGTAACAGTAGAAGGTGAGCTGGGTGTGCTTGCCGGTGTAGAAGACGAGGTAAGTGCAGAACATCACACTTATACCGACCCCGAAGAAGTAATCGATTTCGCTACTCGCACAGGTTGCGATTCTTTGGCTATCTCTATCGGTACTTCTCACGGAGCTTATAAATTCAAACCCGAACAATGTCATGTAGATCCTAAGACGGGTCGTTTGGTTCCTCCTCCTTTGGCATTCGACGTATTGGATGCCGTTATGGAAAAACTTCCGGGCTTCCCCATCGTATTGCACGGCTCGTCTTCTGTACCCCAAGAAGAGGTCGATACGATCAACAAATACGGAGGAAAATTGGATGCCGCTATCGGTATTCCCGAAGAGGAATTGCGTAAAGCCGCTAAATCGGCCGTTTGTAAAATCAACATCGACTCGGACAGCCGTTTGGCTATGACAGCCGCTATCCGCGAGGTGTTTGCGACGAAACCCGCAGAATTCGATCCTCGTAAATATTTGGGTCCGGCTCGTGACAACATGGAAAAATTGTACAAGCACAAAATTGAAAATGTATTGGGCAGTGCCGGTAAATTGTAATTAAGGATTTGATTACATACATAATGCCGCCGAGTTCTGAACGAGCTCGGCGGTTTTTGTTTTTAGGTGATAAAAATGAGGTTAATTTGAATGGGATCAGTAAGAAATCAGAGGGAGCAGTGTTTTTATATATCATTTAACCCCTCTCCTATTGCCACACCCCGTAATGCTACGGGATACGGTAGGGGAGGAGGAGAATACCCCATAAAGCTCCGAAGGGATAAAACGGTTCAAAGTGATACTTTCAATCCTCTCCCTCTGCTCATCGCAGATGAGATAGGGGGAGAGGATTGAAAACAGAGGGGTTAAGAAGACCAGCATAAGCAAAATAAACGATCTTTCAACCCCTCTCCTCAGGAACTACCGTTCCTTCGGTCTCTCCCCTATATTTCCTTACGGAAACACAGGGGAGAAGGTTGAATTGTTATTGTGCTTTATTGCTTTCCGGTAAAACTCGATAAAGGCAAGATTGTGTTTGTTGATGACATCTCTTGCATCGTGTGCAGAGAGGTCAATATTTATTTGTTTGGTCTAAGGATATAAAAAAGGAAAGTTCTGCCGGAATCTCGATATCATAAAAAAAGGGGACTGATAGTATAACGATTCACATCGTTGTTTTTTCCGGCAGAACTTGTTCGTAATATCAAAGATATCTCTTGTTTCTTTTTCCCTTAAAACAAGAGAAAATGTAAATCTGAATACTTGGCAAAGGTAGTGTTTTCGGAATTAAAAACAAAATTATAATTCTTATTCTGCGTGCTGAAAAAAGGGGGTTCGTTTATAAAAATATGATTAAATAGAGGTATGTCGATAGATGGGACTTTCCGTATCTGGATAATTGTCATATTATTATGCCTATGTTACCATTCGTGACTATGTCTAATAGGCGGTTGCGGCGAGTTAATAAGAAAATACAAGTCTTGTATAATTTTATATTTTCAGTCGGAAGCAAGGGCGTTTTACGACCTAATACCGGCTATTATTTTTTCGGTTTCGTTTTGCAACCATAGAGCTTGCCGAGACTTTCTCCATTTAGTTGGGATAGGGGTATGGCGGTGTTTTGTGAAAATTTCGCCTGTAATGTTATCCGTATCCGGCGCACTCGCTGCATAGATCGCTCCGATCGCTCCTTTTCGGGGTGAGCTGATAAAGGGTCGAAAAAAAAGATTGGCTAACGGATCGACCCAAGAATGCATGGTGATCATGTCGGAATCGACGATACCGGGGTCGGCCGCATTTACCGATATTCCTTTATCTCGAATTTTCATAGACAAGTGTGCCGTGTATATGGTAAGGGCGAGTTTCGATTTTCCGTATGCCTTGAATCGTTTGTAGGTTCGGGGTGAGTCGGAGAAAAAAGAGGAATCTATTTTCCCGATATATCGGGTTAACGAAGTGGTCATGACAATGCGGCTCCCCGGGTGCATGAGCGGTATTAGCGACTCGGTGAGAAAAACGGTTCCTATGTAGTTGACGCCTATCGAGGTTTCGAATCCGTCGACGGTTTTACCGAAGTCCTTGCACATGACTCCTGCATTATTAACGAGTGCTTTTATGGAGATGCCCGTTTCTGTCAGTTGTTTACAAAAATGGGATATGGATTGGAATGAGGCAAGGTCGAGCGGCAAGAGGAGAATATCGGAATTACTGGTTTTCTCTATGATTCGTTGTCTGATAGGTTGTGATTTGGCTATATTCCGGCAGCCCATGATGACCGGGAGTTTTTGGGCAGCGAGAGCTTCGGTAATGGCTTGTCCTATGCTACCGTTCGCTCCGGTAACTATGTAATAATCTTTATTCATCGAGCAGACGGTGTTTTACAAATAGCCGTATGGAAGTGGGCATGACAGATGCCAAAGGAATCAGCAGACGGTTGAATACTCCGGGGATAAGTTGTTTTTTGCCTCGGAACAGGGCTTTTAATGCTTTGCGAACCAAGCGCTCGGTTGTCATAAGGACTCCTAACCGAACTCCCAATTTCAGTAGCCCGGGTTTTAATCCGTATAATCCGGTGGCAACGCCTCCGGGACAAACGACTGTGGCTACGACTCCGTAGTCGCGCAATTCGTAGCCCAAAGCCCGGGTGAACACTCTGATATAGGCTTTGGTCGCTGTGTAGAGCGCTATGCCGGGATAGGGTGTCCAACAGGATAAGGAGGACATGTTGAGTATGTATCCGTGTTTCCTATTGCACATGTCTGTGGCAAAGAGTCGGGATAGGCGGGTAACTGTACCGATGTGCAGTTGGAGCATCGTTTCTATCTTCTTCGGATCGGTGCGTGTTATTTCCTGAAAAGAGAATATGCCTGCATTGTTGATAAGAATCTCTATTTGTATTCCTTTTTGTCGGCAGTGGTAGTAAAGTTTGTTTGCCGCATCGGGTTGGGCCAAATCCATGCAAATGGTTTCGACCGATACGCCACTGATGTCGACAATCTTTTTTGCTTCCCGATCGAGGTCTTCCCGGTCGATACTCACCATTACCAAATTAGCTCCCTGCGCAGCTAGCTGTCGGGCATATTCGAGTCCGATTCCCGAACTCGCTCCGGTGACGAGAGCCGTGTATGCCGAAAGATCTTTATTTCGTGGCATGGTGCATTTTCTCTATTTCCCGGGCGATACAAGGGGGAAGCTGTCCTTCCAAATGTTTGTGGCAGGCCATTTCGATGGAATACATGCGGGCGATACAATAGTTCGTATGATCGCACCCGCAACGTTCTTCGCCTTCGTTTTTCATGCGGTTGACAAAATCGGGTTCGTTGATGAGCGCACGTCCCATTTGTACGAATTCGAATCCGTGGTCGAGCACCTTTTCGATCGTCGGACGAGCAACCAAACCACCCACATAAATGAGGGGAAGTTTCAATGCTTTTCTAAATTCGAGCGCATCGTCCAGAAAATAGGCTTCTCGGAACGGGGATTTGGGTATCATGAACCGTCCGGCCAGTTTGACACCGTATTTTAACCACCATGTTTTCATGTAATAAGTCATGGAGGTAATGGGCATTTCGCCTCGCATGACATACATAGGGGCTTTGCTGACGAACCCTCCGCTCAATACTAAGGCATGGGCTCCCAAGCGTTCGAGTTCTTGTGCGATGAGTATGCCTTCGTCGATTTCGATTCCTCCCTTAAACCCGTCTCTCATGTTGGTTTTTACGATTACCGCCATATCGCTGCCGGCCGCTTTCATCACACTTTCCATACACATGCGCATAAATCGCATGCGGTTGTCGAGCGAGCCTCCGTATTCGTCATGCCGCCGGTTGGTGTACGGGGACAGGAATTGGCTGATGAGATAACCGTGTCCGGCATGGATTTCTACTGCGTCGAATCCGGCATCACGTGCTGTATTGACGGCAGTGCCAAAGGCTTTTGCGACTTCCTCGATTTCGTCTTTACGCATTCCTCTCACAAATGTGGGGGAATAGAGGTTGAATCCGGTCGATGCCGATATGGGAATCTGGCCGGCTGTGCTGCGGTGCGACATATTGCCACAATGTCCCAGTTGAATAGAAGCTTTGGCTCCCTCGTCGTGAATGGCATCTGTAATGCGTCGCAGCGGTTTGACGATTTCGGGTCGCATCCATAATTGATGTTTGAACGAGAGCCCGTTTCGGGTTACCGAAGCATAGGCCAATGTGGTCATACCGATACCTCCTGCCGCTACGCTGCGATGGTAGTCATAGAGCATTTCGGTGGGTGCGTTATGGTCGCACATGCCTTCGAACGCCGCTGAGCGGATTGTGCGGTTTCTCAGGGTTATCGGGCCTATCGAAGCCGGAGTGAACAGTATGGCCTGTTTTTGGGAATATTCGTTATCCATGTTGTCAATAGATGAAGGGTATTATTTTTTTTCGTTTTTCTTTTGTAAATTCTTCTCCGAACTCTTCGCTGTATCGCTTGTAAAGAGCCGCCGACCGTGGGGCGAGGTTGGCGAATGTCCACCAAGCGAATACGACTCCGGCCCATGACCAAGTGAGGATAGCGAATCCTACCCATTCGAGCCATTCTCCAAAATAGTTTGCCGACGATACCCATCGGAACATTCCTCCCTGCGGTATGTAATGCCGTCGGTCACCGGGCTTGCGCAGGTGGCGTATAATGGAGTCGGATTGAATGTTGATAAACATTCCCGCAAAGAAGATAATAACTCCGATGATGAATTGCGGAGAATAGAACCATTCGGCCGTGTAGTAGTTTAGGGGTGAGATATAAAAAATCCAACCGCCTTGCATGAGTGCGTTGAGCAGGTTGAAGATGATACCCATACTCACGATACTGAGTGGCATGCGGCTATTCCCTTTAATGAGAAAGGGGAATATGAAAGAGCGTTGGAAATAATGAATTTGAAACAAGACGAGAAATGTGATTCGAATCGGGTCGAACCGGTATTCGTCGGTGGCGAAAATCCATAAAAAAATCATGGCGATAAATACCGGAGCTTCCATGACGATCCAGCCTATGCGGTTGGAAAGCGATGCCCCCCATTTTTTATCGAAAAGCATACCGTAGCCCGCATTGATAAAATGTAGCGCGATGAAAACGATAAGTGCCGTAACGGCCATGACGACGAGGAATGTATTGAATATAGCCGTGTCCATTGTGTTTTTTCGATATAAGATGAGTAAATAAATGTTTTTACAAAAATAACGCATGATGGGATAGAGGCCGAGTAAGACGAATATGTTTGTTTCTCGTGTTAAACCGCTTCTATTTTCATACGTATGCAAAAGTAATGAAAATTAAAGAGATCGTTCCCGATTTAAATACTTTTCTGAAACCCTCTGTATTTTTACATAAAGAAACATTTTTTGTTTCGAACAAAAGGCGGAATAGAAAGGTTTTATACAAAATGAGGACCTGTGAATATTTAAAAATAGATAATTGTCCACAATAAATCGAAGGAGGATTTAATTTTGTAACGTCTGACTTTGTGAAAATTAAGATGAAAAAGATGCGAAAACTAAGTTTGTTTATTATTTTGCTCGGTCTTTTGGAGCCGGTGAGTCTGAGGGCTCAACATGTGGAACCGATAGCTTTCGGCGATTTTGAACATTGGGTAACTCGTGAAATCAAAGAATCTGCTTTGTTGGGAGGAAAAACGAAGACAGTATACGCCATCGCTCCGACACAGTATATCAAAGGGAATAAAGCGTATAGGAACATGGGCGGTTCTCCCTGGGCGTCGTCGAATGTGATGGCGAATGTAATGGGGATAGTGAAAACCAGTAATACCGTACGACCGGAGAAACGTCAAGATGGCGGGACTTGTGCTTGTATGGAGACCGTCATAGAGGATTGTCGTGTGTTGGGTATGATGAATCTTCACGTGTTGGTGAGCGGAAGTATTTTTTTAGGAGAGGTGAACGAGCCGATTCGTTCGACGAGTAATCCCTATGGCAAAATGGAAATGGGTATACCGTTCACCAAACGTCCCGTGCGATTGATTTTCGATTATAAATATAAGGCTTCGCCCGATGATTTCCGTACGGAATCGACCGGATTCAGTTCTCGGAAACAGTTGGCCGGAAGAGATAGCGCGGAAGTATATATTTTGTTGCAGCACCGGTGGGAAGACGAGGACGGAAATGTGTACGCTCATCGTGTGGGCACTGGGAGAGAACGATATGTAAAGAGTACACCCGATTGGGTTAACGGTCATAGTGTGCCTATTCACTACGGGGATATTACCGATAAGCCTTTTTACAAATCTTATATGGGGCTTATTCCCGAAGATAAATCGTATTATTGCCGAAACAGCAAAGGCGATATGGTTCCGGTGGTCGAAGTGGGTTGGGGAGAAGCCGACGAACCGGTAACGCACATGTTGGTAATGGCTTCGGCTACTTGTGGAACGGCCTATATAGGAGGATTGGGCAATACTTTTTGGATCGATAATATAGCGTTGGGGTATTAGACGGCGTAAAAATTATTCTCTCGCTATTTCTCGTTTATTGCACTATCCTTTTATTTAGTAGGAAAACTGTGGGGTAGACATGAATTTTAGCGATAATCACATTTCGATCTTTTCAGAGAAGGATTGAGAAGATAATAAATTATGTTTTTGAGAGTTTAACCCCCCCTCGCCCTGCGGGCACTCCCTCTATCTCATCTATGATGAGCAGAGGGAGAGTGTTGATACCTTGATACGTTTCCTCTGTTGTGGATATTTATTTAACCCCTCTGTCCTTCGGACACCTCCCCTATATTTTGCGATGCAAAACACCCCGTAAGGCTACGGGACACGGCAGGGGAGGAGTGAGTAGCTGTCTCGTAATGCTACGGGACAAGCCGAAGGTGCGAGGGTCAAGAGGAAAGGAGTCGAGAGGTTTCTCATTTCGACTATAAATCCGTAGTAAAGAAGTGCTTAATTTTGTTTGAAGATATAGATGATAACTCCTGTTTGATTGGAGGAACCCGTGCTGCGCTCGAATCGCGATTTGCGGGCAGCGGCTTCGGCGGATGCCCGCAATTTTGGGTTGGAGAATGCCGTGCCTTTGCTGCCGTTAACCGTAGCGATAGCACTGATGACTTTTCCTTGCGGATCCACGGTTATGGATATGGCGATGATACCGGCATCGTTACTGTTGTCGTATTCGGGATATGGTAATGAACCTACGAGTCCGCGTCCGCCGAGGTTGTATCCTCCATATCCTCCCACACCGGTTATTTCGCCGGTCGAAGAGTTACCGAACGGATTGCCCTGCGTGCCGCTTCCTTCGTCGCTATCGCCTCTGCTGCCGTCATTGGAAACTCCTTTCCCGAAAGCATTTTTGACTTGATTGGCTATGCGCTCGTCTTTTTTATTCTCTTGTATGGTTTTATCTTTTTTTTCTTCTTTCTTTTCGATGTGTATGCTTTCCTCGTCGGTTTGAGTCAGTAGCTCATCTTCGTTTTCACGGGGACGTTCCGCCTCGGTTTGTTCGGGACGATCGGCATTCGATTCGAACATTCCTGCCGATTCGTCTACAAAACCTACTTGTACCAATACGCCGCTACCTGTACCGATGGGTTCCTTTCCTAAGAAAGTGAGCCACAGGACAAACAGGACGACTATGTGCAAGACGATTGTCGTGACAAGTGCCAGTATTTTATCTTTTTTCTGTTGTTCCACGGAAAACGGAAAAGGGTTATGGGTTGTGTACGGGCTTGGCGGCCAGTACCATTTTCAATCGGTTGTCGTTGGCTATATTGAGTATTTTGACGATTTCGCGATAGGGGACTGTTTCGTCGGCATAAAGAGCGACGAATCGCTCGGTGTCGTGTTGCGGGGCTTCTGCCAATTTCTGTACCAGTTGGTCGTATGTGACAGGTTGTGCCGCTTCGTTTCCGAAAGCGATGTAATAGTTCAAGTTTTCATCGATCGTTACCCGTGTGAGCGGTTTGGCTGCCGCTTGCTGATTGCTTTGCGGAAGGTTTACCTTTATGGAGTTGGGAAAGACGATCGTAGAGGTGATCATGAAGAATATGAGCAACAGGAATATGACATCGGTCATCGATGCCATACTAAATGTCGCGTCTATTTTATGTCTTCGTTTGAGTGCCATGATTCCGAATTATTCTGCCGGCTCGTTGAGCAAATCCATAAATTCCATAGTCTTCGCTTCCAACTGATTCATCACCCCGTCTACACGTGATACGAGATAGTTATAGGCAAAGAGTGCGATAATTCCGACGATGAGACCGGCTACGGTCGTTACCAGTGCTTCATAGATACCTCCCGACAGCGTGGAGATATCGGCATTGTTTCCGGCCGATGCCATGTTGTAGAAAGCCCTCACCATACCAGTGACGGTCCCAAGGAATCCCAACATGGGTGCTCCCGCGGCGGTTGTCGCTAACCACGGAAATCCTTTTTCGAGTTTGGCGATCTCGATGTTTCCCACGTTTTCGATGGCTACTAAAACATCGTTCATGGGACGACCCAAGCGAGAGATACCTTTGGCGATAAGTCGGGAATAGGGCGTATTGGTTTTTTTGCAGAGTTTCAATGCACTATCTATATCGCCTTCGTGGATATAGTCTTTGATCCGTTCCATAAACGTATTGTCTTCGCGTGCGGCTCGTCTGATGACTTGCAGCCTTTCGAAGAAAATGTAGATGGATAACAAGGAGAGCAACAAAAGGGGAATCATGATGATTCCTCCCTTGCAGGCGAGTTCCCAAAGGTTCAAATCACCTGCGGTTTCGACCGTGGGTGTCAGAACGGGGGGAGTCACAAGCGTGTCGGTAGTCTGCAAAAGCAATGTCAATAAATTCATGGCGTTCGGTTTAATGGATTATTTCAGGCATTCTTTATATTGTTTGATGGTTTCCCGCAGACCTAAATACAGAGCATCGCAGATGAGGCAATGCCCGATAGATACTTCGCTTAGGAAAGGGATTCTTTCATGCAGGAACCGGAGGTTTTCAAGGCTTAAATCGTGCCCGGCGTTTACGCCCAATCCCAAGCCGCGTGCATGCTCGGCTGCTTCGACGAATGGTTTTATCGCATCTTCTTTATCTTGTGGATAGCGAACGGCATAGGGCTCGGTATATAATTCGATACGGTCGGCTCCGGTTTTTGCGGCGTATTCGACTATCTCTAAATCCGGTTCTACGAAAATAGAGGTTCGTATATTAGCTGATTTACAAAGGTCGACCACTTTGGAAAGAAAATCGAAGTTGTTTTTGGTGTCCCAACCTGCATTCGATGTAATGACATCGTGTGCATCGGGAACGAGCGTCACTTGCGTGGGTTTCACTTTGAGAACCATGTCGAGAAATTTTTCGGAGGGATAACCTTCGATGTTGAATTCGGTGCTTACAGCAGGTCTTAATTCATACACATCGGCATAACGTATGTGGCGTTCGTCGGGACGGGGGTGAACCGTGATACCTTCTGCTCCGAATGATTCACAGTCCAAAGTGACTTTTAACACGTTTGGAATATTACCGCCTCTTGCGTTTCGCAAGGTGGCTATTTTGTTGACATTTACACTTAATTTTGTCATTTCTCTTTATTAACCTTATCGCGCTTTGGTGTTGAAACCTTCGGTATTGTCGGTAATAATTTTAAATAAAACAATCCGACGGGTTTGCCCACCGAGAAAATACCTATATTTGTATAGTGTAGGATTCGTTTCGGCATAGTCAAGTCGGAAATATAATTCCCTCTTGTCTCTGCACTCACCTTTCACTATATTTGCATAAAATGCGAAAAGAAGGTGCAGTCCGGCGTAAAAAGCAAACGGATTTGTTTTATCCTGCACACACCTTTCATTATTTTTGTATAATCTTTACCGCAAAAATAATACGAATTACAGAAATATGAGCAAAAAATGAAAGCAAAAGATATGATATCACCCGAAATACCTCTTTTAACCCCGGGAATGTCGGTCAAACAAGGGTTGGCGACGATGCAGATATCTGGATTGTCGAGCCTGCCGATTGTGGACGGGGGCTCGTATGTCGGAGTCGTTCATGAGAAAGAGCTGCTTCGGGACGATGTAGCCGGAAAGATCGGGTGCGAAAACTGGCGTACTCCGTCTGTTCGGGAAGAGAGCCATTTGTTCGATGTCGTCAATCAACTTGCTCAATACTCCGACGATATACTTCCGGTGGTAACGACCGATCGCCGTTATGTGGGCGCGATATCTATTCATTCGGCTTTGGTTGCGGTCGCTCATTTGTGCCAAACCTCCTCTTCGGGAGCGATTATTGAATTGGAGATTCCGAGAGAAGATTATTCGGCTACCGAGTTGACTCGATTGGTGGAGGATAACGATTGTCGAGTGATGAATTTGATGATTCGTCCCGATGAGAAAACAGGTATATGGAAGGCTTGTTTGCGAATAGACAGGGAAGATGCCACCCCTGTGCTTCGTTCGTTGGAGCGGTTCGATTATCGGGTAGTGAGTTGTTACCAGTTGCATGGAGTCATGGACGAGCGGATAGAACAAAGGATAAAAGAATTGATGTATTATCTTGAAATGTGAAGTAGAAATATATGAGGATCTTATTATTCGGGCATACTTATCAACCATCTCGATCGGAACAAATTCGGCATGTGTTGCAGACATTGTCCCGTACCGAGGCGGAGCTTGTAGCGCACGGGGATTTTTATGATTTTTTATCGAAAGAATTTCCCGATGTTTGTCATAGAATCGGGGAGATCGATTGTCGAAGCGATTATACTGCCGATATGGCATTGAGTATCGGCGGAGACGGTACTTTTCTGCGGGCTGCCGAAAAAATAGGCGACAGGGGTATTCCTGTTTTGGGTGTGAATATCGGTCGTCTGGGCTTTTTAGCCGATGTCCCTGCCGAAGAAGTAGAACCGGTATTGAACGAAATTTTAGAGGGAAAGTATAAAATAGAGGAGCGATCGTTGCTTCAAGTCGAGTTTAACGGTTTGTCGGAGAATTTTTGGCCTTATGCTCTTAATGAGGTCGCTGTCTTGAAGCAGGATACTTCATCGATGATTTCCATTCATACGACTGTGGGAGATAGTTATTTGAATACCTATCAGGCCGATGGTTTAATCGTGGCGACACCTACCGGCTCGACCGCTTATTCGATGAGTGTAGGAGGCCCTATTATTATGCCTCGGGCTGCCAATTGGGTTATTTCGCCTGTGGCGCCGCACAGTTTGACGGTTCGACCGTTGGTCGTGAATGACGATATGAATATTACGTTGCGTGTGGATAGTCGTAACCATAGTTATTTGTTGAGTCTCGACGGTCGTTCGGTCATGTTGGATACAGATTCGCAAGTCGTGTTGCGAAAGGCTCCGTTTTCCATAAAAGTGGTGAAGCGATTGGGCCATAGTTTTTCGGCAACGCTCCGCGCGAAATTGATGTGGGGGGTCGATAAACGGGAGTGACCCGATTTTTTTATAAAGCAAGAACGCCACAAACTGCGGTTTCCCGGCAGTTTTGTGGCGTTCCCTTTCTAATTATGGAGCTTTATAGGTTTAATAATGGATATTCGGGAATGTAAATGAAGGTGGAGACGAATAGTCCGACCAGAGAGAGGATCCAAAGAACCAGCAGGAAAATGTTGAGTGCTGACGATTGGGCCTTCCAGTGGAATATAGATCCTAATACGGCTCGAAGTATGGCATACAAAGGGATACCGAAAGTAAAAAATAGCGAGAGTGTGAATACCACCAGTTCCCAATGTCCGTTAAGAACGTGCATCCCTCCGGGAAAAATCGAGAAGAAGGGGGTCGTTATGGTTGCTGTCCCTAAGAAAAAGAAACCTAGAATACTGATGATGCAGGTAACTAAGGCTCCGATAATGGATATGGCGATAAGCCCGCCGATACAAATAAATATGAATTTGAAAAATCCACGGAATATACTCCCCATGCTTCGCCAAATCGAATTGGCGACACCTCCGTTTCGGGAGACATTTTCTTTTTCTTCTTCTACGGCTCTTTTGATATTGTCGACAGTGGGTGTTTCACCTCGCATTTCGAGTTTTTGAGAGGTCGTGCGGGCTTCGGGAATACATATCCAAAGCAACAGATATATCCATACCGATGAAGCCCATAAGGGTAACAGCAATACCATGATGACGCGAATGGCTACCGTGTCTATACCGAAATAGTAGCCCATACCGGATGCTACACCTCCCAATATGCGATTGTCGGGGTCGCGGTACAGCCGTTTGGTCGATTTGTGAGATTCGTTGTTCGAAGTATCGGTCGTTTGCCCGGAGTTATCGCCTTCCGCATTATTGTCGGGAGCCGTCCCCGAGTCGAGTGGGGTTTCTATTTCGTCCGGTTGGCCCATTATGGCGATGACTTCGTTGACCTCTTGCAGGGTGATTACTTGCATGCCGAACCCTAACCTTTCCTTGAAAAGTTCGGAAATGCGGCTTTCGATGTCGTTCATGATTTCTTGCCCGCCTTCTTCTTTTTTGAAATGGTCGTGTAGTGCTTCTAAATAAGATTCGAGGACGGTATAGGCATCGTCGTCGATATTGAAAATCGTTTTGTCGAGATTGACGGTTACGGTCTTTTTCATATAAAAGTGTATTTAGTTTATTGTTCTTTGATGTGGTCGATGACTTGATTCAATTCTTTCCAAGCGTTGTCGAGTTCGTTTAGAAAAACAGTTCCTTCGGGAGTAAGTTCATAATACTTCCTCGGGGGGCCTTGCGTGGATTCTTCCCAAACGTAAGTAAGTAATCCGGAGTTTTTAAGTCGGGAGAGAAGCGGGTATAGCGTTCCCTCCACTACAATGAGTTTCGCCTCTTTGAGCGATTGGATAATATCAGAAACATAGGCTCTTCTTTTTTGAAGAATCAACAGGGTACAATATTCCAGTATCCCTTTTCTCATCTGAGATTTAACGTTGTCTGTATTCATGTTTGGTACCTTTTACAACACAAATATAGGTATGGTTTAGTAATTTGTATAGCATAGTACTAAATAAATATGATTTTTTAACTAATGGGGTGTTGTTTCGGTTTTGTTGTGGAGTGATACTGTTTTTTTTGAAACCGGTGGTAAATAGATTTTACCGACAATTCTTTTCGGGGGTGAGAGCGTTTTTGGATTCAATGGAAAATTCGTGGGATAGACATGAATTTTAGCGATGAATTTTTTGACGATAGCTACATTTCGGGCTCTTCGGAGAAGGATTGAGAAGATAATAAATTATGTTTTTGAGAGTTTAACCCCCTCGCCCTGCGGGCACTCCCCCTATCTCATCTACGATGAGCAGAGGGAGAGTGTCGATACCTTGATCCGTTTCCTCTGTTGTGGATATTTAGAAGCTGTTTTAAATTTATTCCGAGGCAGATTGAGACCTATGTTGCAGCATCTTGGAGTCCGAGATGCGAGACAGGGGCTCAATATGGCCGGAAAACATACCTGCCTGCAATGATAATATTATTTCTCAATAAATTAAAACAGCTTCTTATTTAACCCCTCCGTCACTTCGTGTCACCTCCCCTATATTTTGCGTTACAAAACACAGTGGAGGAGTGAGTGCTTTGCAATGCCACAGGGTATAGGTGGGGTGGTTAAAGGAATATTCTCTTTTTTGGTATAAGGATAGATTTTACACTTCTCCCCGGTGTCGCATATGCGTGCGCAGGGCAGGAGGTTAATAGTATTCTGTCGTTAACACCTTTTTGTGTTTTTCTTGATTTAGCTCTTCCGCTTTTCGAGCACTCCCGCTATATCTCTGCGTAACACAGTGGGAGAGATTGGTATGAATTTCGCTTTCTTCCCTGCTTCGATTTTTGTCGTTGCAAAACACCCCGTAAGGCTACGAAACGCGGAAGGGAAGAGGACTATAATGCCGCTTCGAATATTCCTTTTCATATCTGTCTGTGAATACAAGAGAGAAGTTAAAAGAGAATCACCTCTGATTTTCTATTAAGCCGATATCCCGACTAATTATCGATCGAGTCATTTTTGTTCGATTTTGTTCATGTGTTCCAATTCCATTATCTTCGCAAATGGAAAAGGAGAAAGTAGATGTTTGTTTATCGAGACGAGGAATTCGGGGAGATTTATATTCGTTCGGATAGTCGGGCGTGCCGTTTGATATTTAGAGTAAAGGATAATGGTTTGCAGATTACTTGCCCGGAAGGATATGCTGTAAACCGGGTGAAATCGGCAGTGGACGATAACCGTGAAAAACTGAAGGTGTTGGTGTCTCGAAGCGTGACGATACGGAAAAATCGAGTTTTGTCTACGGGCGATAGTATTCCTTGCTATGGAGGAGATATATGTTTATTGCCGGGTGTGTCGAATAAGTTTTTATTTCGGTATGAGGGTGATTGTTTACAGGTGTTTTGTCCTCCGGGAATCGATTTGAATGAGACGAATGTACGGAAAACGTTGTCGCGGGGAGTGGGGCGTTTCGTTTACAGAAGAGCGCAAGAGGTTTTACCTCGGAGGCTGAATCAAATCTCGTTGAGATTGGGGTTGCCAGTGGTTTCGGTGACGATAGGTCGCGGGCGGCGAAAGTTGGGGCATTGTACCCGTCGGGGAGAGATACAGTTGTCGTTTTATTTGATGTACCTACCCGAAGAGTTGATTGATTATGTTATTTGCCATGAGCTCGCTCATCTAAAATATATGGATCACAGTCCATTGTTTCATGCTTTGTGTAATCGTTATTGTGGGGGCAGAGAACTTTTGTTGCGGAAACAATTGCGTTCTTTTGTATTTTTATTATATTAAATAAGAATATATTTGTTGAAAAATATTTAAATTTTAGGTGCGAATTATCCTATTTTGGTTCGTAGGGAATCTGTGGAGTTGCGTATTATATAATATTGTGCTATCTTTGTGGCGGTTGGAATGGAAGAGGGGGCAATGATGTCCCCTCGTTTTTTTCTTTGCATAGAGTCGTTATGATAGATAAAAAAGAAATAGAGGCATTTGTTGAAGAAGGGTTGACCGGAAGCGACTGTTTCGTAGTCGATGTACAAGTAAAACCCGATAATGTGATTGTCGTGGAAATAGACAACGAGGAGGGTGTGGATATAGATCGCTGCGTGGCGTTACATCGTTTTTTGGAATCGAAGCTCGACCGAGATGTCGAAGATTATGAATTGGAGGTTGGGTCGGCAGGGATTACCTCTCCGTTCAAAGTCCTCGGACAGTACAAGAAAAATATAGGCAAGGAAGTGGAATTGTTGACCAAAAACGGCATGAAACTTTCGGGGATATTGAAAAGTGCCGATTCGGAGAAATTTGTCGTGACGATAACCAAGAAAGTAAAGAGCGAAACCAGTAAACGAAAAGTGGAGGTCGAGGAAGACCTCGCTTTTGGATATGATGAAGTAAAATATACAAAATATCTAATCAGATTTAAATAATATGGCAAAAAAAGAGGAACCCGTTAGCATGGTCGATACCTTTGCAGAGTTCAAAGAGTTGAAGAACATCGAAATAACTACGATGATTAGTGTGCTGGAAGAATCTTTCCGCAACGTATTGGCAAAGATGTTCGGGACCGATGAAAACTTCGATATAATCGTGAATCCGACGAAGGGGGATTTCGAAATATGGCGTAACCGTGAGATTGTGGAAGACGGAGCGGTGACCGACAGTAATTTGCAGGTTTCTTTGTCGGAGGCTCGGAAAACCGACCCCGATTTCGAGGTTGGCGAGGAGATGACCGACGAGGTGCATTTCGAGAAATTCGGTCGTCGAGCTATCTTGAACTTGCGCCAAACGCTGGCTTCGAAGATTCTCGATTTGCAAAAAGATGCCATTTACAATAGATATAAAGATAAAATAGGCGAGTTGGTAAGTGCCGAAGTTTACCAGATTTGGAAAAAGGAGATGTTGTTGATCGATGACGACGGTAATGAGTTGTTGCTGCCGAAAGCCGAACAGATACCTTCGGATTTTTACCGGAAAGGTGAGACCGTACGGGCTGTCGTGTTGGAAGTCGATAACAAGAACAATAATCCTAAAATTTTGGTATCCCGCACGTCCAATGAATTTCTTCGTCGTCTTTTCGAGCTCGAAGTGCCCGAAATTCACGATGGTTTGATTTTGATAAGGGCGATTGCCCGTATTCCGGGAGAGCGTGCTAAAATTGCCGTTGAATCGTATGACGATCGTATCGATCCGGTAGGAGCTTGCGTGGGTGTGAAAGGTTCGCGTATACATGGTATTGTCCGGGAATTGCGCAATGAAAATATCGATGTCATTAATTATACGGCTAATCCATCACTGTTTATACAACGCGCTTTGAGTCCGGCTAAGATTTCTTCGATTCGGTTGAATGAAGAGGAGAAGAAAGCAGAAGTATTTCTTAAACCCGAAGAGGTCTCGTTGGCTATCGGTAAAGGCGGCTTGAATATTAAGTTGGCTTGCATGCTTACGGGTTACAATATTGATGTTTACAGAGATATAGACGAGGAAGAAGAGGAGGACATTTACCTCGACGAATTCAGCGACGAAATCGACGACTGGGTGATCGAGGCCTTGAAAGGTATCGGATGCGCCACTGCGAAGAGTGTGCTTGCGTTGCCTCGTGAAACATTGATCGAGAAAGCCGACCTCGAAGAGAACACCGTGGACGAAGTTCTCGCTATTTTGAAAGCGGAGTTTGAAGAGTAATCCGTTTTCGGGACCGATACAATGCGGCCTTTGTGCCTTTGTCGGAGGCATCTTTAATTCTTCCATTATTTATAAACTAAAACTGAGTATGTCGATAAGGTTAAATAAAGTAGCAAGAGACTTGAATGTAGGAATTCAGACGGCGGTCGAATTTCTTCAAAAGAAAGGTTTTACGGTTGAAGCTAACCCTAACACCAAGATAACCGACGAACAGTATGCACTGCTTGTCAAGGAGTTCAGTAAGGACAAAAATTTGAAACTCGAATCGGAGAGCATTAGTCTTGAACGTCATAAGGAAAAGAGCAAGGCTACATCGGCTACCGAATCGGAGGAGGGTAATTCTTCATCGGCAATAAAGGAAGAACCGAAGGAGCTGAAAACAATTATCCCCGAGACACAACGCCCGAAAGTGGTCGGTCAAATAGATCTCGACGCTTTGAATCGTCCGAAGTCGTCCGAACATAAAAAGGAAAATCCGGTAGAGAAGAAAGAGCCGGTTAAATCGGAGGAGAACAAGGTCGAAGTGAAAACGAAAGAGGAAAAACCAGAGCCGGCGGTGTCGGCCCGTGAAGAAGTGAAGCCTACCGAAGAAGAGAACAAGCTGGTCGCCGAACCTAAACAAGAGGTTGTCTCTCAATCGAAACCAGAACCTCAAATAGTTGAACCGAAAGTAAAAGAGGCGGTTGTCGAGCAAGAGGTTAAAGAAAAAAAGGAAGTTGAGGAATCCCATGAAGACGAGGTGTTTACCATTAATCGTCCGGCGTTTACCTCGAATATCAATGTCGTCGGTAAAATAGATCTCGATGCGTTGAATCAACAAACTCGTCCGAAGAAAAAGACGAAGGAGGAAAAACGTAAAGAGCGGGAGAGTAAAGAGAAGCAGAGACAAGAATCACACAAGGCTGCCGGCGGTGACGATACTAATCAGCAAGGTGGTGAACGTAGGAAGCGTCAACGAATCAGTAAAGAAAAGGTAGATATATCGAAAAGCATTTCATCGATGGGTGGACAACCCTCCCGTGGAGGAAATGGTAAAAATAACGGAGGAAATAGACCGAATAAACAAAAACAACGTCCTATAAAGGCCGAGGTGAGCGAAGAAGATGTACAAAAGCAGATAAAAGAAACATTGGCTCGCCTCACCAATAATACAAAAGGACAGAAGAAATCGGCTAAATGGCGTAAAGAAAAACGAGAGGCTTTCTCGAATCGCGAACGTGAGCTCGCCGAAATGGAGGAAGCTGAAAGTAAAGTGTTGAAGCTGACTGAGTTTGTTACGGCAAACGATTTGGCTTCGATGATGAATGTTCAGGTGAACGAGGTTATCGCTACCTGTATGAGTATCGGCATGATGGTGTCGATCAATCAGCGTCTCGATGCCGAGACGATCAATATCGTTGCGGAAGAATTCGGTTTTAAGACCGAATATGTAAGTGCCGAGGTGGTCGAGGCTATTCATGAAGAAGAGGATAGGGAAGAAGATTTGACATCTCGTCCTCCTGTCGTGACCGTGATGGGACACGTGGATCATGGTAAAACTTCATTACTCGACTATATTCGCAATTCGAATGTGATTGCCGGGGAAGCCGGAGGTATCACTCAGCATATCGGTGCATATAATGTGAAATTGGAAGATGGACGTCGTATCACTTTCCTCGATACTCCGGGTCACGAGGCATTTACGGCTATGCGTGCCCGCGGAGCTCAGATGACCGATATCGCCATTATTATCGTCGCTGCCGACGACAATGTAATGCCCCAAACTGTCGAGGCCATCAATCATGCTTCGGCAGCCGGTGTTCCCATTGTGTTCGCTATCAATAAGATTGACAAGCCGAATGCCAATCCTGACAAGATTAAAGAGGAGTTGGCTAATATGAACTACCTCGTAGAAGATTGGGGCGGTAAATATCAGTCGCAGGAGATTTCGGCTAAAAAAGGAACCGGAGTACATGAATTGATGGAAAAGGTTTTGTTGGAGGCCGAATTGCTCGACTTAAAAGCGAATCCCAACCGGAGGGCTACCGGTTCGATTATCGAGTCCACTTTGGATAAAGGGCGTGGATATGTTGCTACCGTATTGGTACAAAACGGGACTTTGCATAAAGGCGATGTCGTGTTGGCGGGAACCAATCACGGAAAGGTAAAAGCTATGTTCAACGAAAGAAATGCCCGTATCGAAGTTGCCGGTCCGTCGGCTCCCGTTCAGATTCTCGGTTTGAACGGTGCTCCTCAGGCAGGTGATGTGTTCCATGTGATGGATACGGAGCAAGAGGCACGCGAGATTGCCAATAAACGCGAACAATTGCAACGTGAATTGGGCTTGCGTACTCACAAGTTATTGACCCTCGACGATATAGGTCGTCGTATAGCTGTCGGCAATTTCCAAGAGTTGAATTTGGTTGTGAAGGGCGATGTGGACGGATCGGTGGAGGCTTTGAGCGATTCGCTTATCAAACTATCCACCCCCGAAATACAAATCAATGTATTGCATAAGGCCGTAGGACAAATATCCGAATCGGATATTACGTTGGCCGCCGCATCCAATGCTATTATCATCGGATTCCAAGTGAGACCCTCCGTGGCTGCTCGCCGATTGGCCGAGAAAGAAGGAGTCGATATACGTCTCTATTCGATCATCTACGATGCTATCGAGGAGGTTAAATCGGCTATGGAAGGTATGTTGTCTCCCGAAATCAAAGAGGAGATATTGGGTACGGCCGAGGTTTTGGAAACTTATCATATTACGAAAGTCGGTACGGTTGCCGGCTGTATCGTGAAGGAAGGTAAGCTGAAACGGTCGAGCAAGATACGTTTGATACGAGACGGTATCGTGATTTATAGCGGAGATTTAGGTTCTCTGAAACGCTTCAAAGACGATGTTAAAGAGGTGACTACGGGATTTGAATGCGGATTGAACATCACGAACTACAACGATGTTAAGATAGGCGATCTCGTAGAGGCTTATGAAGAGGTAGAAGTGAAAAAGACGCTTTAAGAAAGAAACGTTTTTCGGGAATAGAGAGGCTGCCTCGTAGGTACGGGGTGGCCTTTGTTATCGTCTTTGACGGATAATAAGGCGGAAATACGGAGTATTCAAAATAAAAAAGTAATTTTGCAGGGTTAAGAATCGGGAGTGTGAGAGATGAATTATGTTGATTTTACTATCCTATTGATCGCCGTTATAGGTTTTCTGTACGGACTCATCAAAGGGGTTATCCGTCAGGTAGGTTCGTTGGGCGGGTTTATCGCAGGTATAGTCGTCGCCCGATTTTTCGGAAGTTCGTTCTCTGCGTTGTTGAGGGAGATGTTCGATTTGCCCGAGGGTGTAAGCCGGGTTATCGCATATTCGTTATTGTTCCTTATCGTGTACATTATATGCGTTCAACTGATGAGGCTGATACATCACATTACGCATCATGTGGCATTGGGGTGGCTCGATAGATTGGCCGGGGCTTTGTTCGGCGCCGTCAAATATTTGGTCATATTGAGTATAGTGCTTAATCTCGTCCATATTATCGATCCTAAGGGTAAACTGATTCCGGAAAAAGAGACGGCTTCGTCACAGTTCTATGGATATACATTGCGTGTAGCTCCGTTGCTCTTTTCGAGGGCACAAGAGCAGTTCGTTTCGGAAACCAAACCGACGAGGGGATTGTTTATACCTTATTCGATATGCAACGAGCCGTATCTCTGTTGTGAAAATTGTAAAGCAGATTAAAAATGAAACAGGATAATTCAAATGAAATATTAAACGACGTTACTACTAACGATTATAAATACGGATTTGTAACCGATATAGAGACAGATATTATTCCTACCGGATTGAACGAGGATATTATCCGCCATATTTCGGAGAAGAAAAAGGAGCCGGAATGGTTACTTGAATTCCGTCTGAAAGCATACGCTTACTGGAAGACGCTCGAAATGCCGCATTGGGCTCATTTGAATATTCCCGATATAGACTATCAGGCTATCAGTTATTATGCCGCTCCCAAGACCAAAGAGGCTCCGAAAAGCCTCGATGAAGTGGATCCTGAGCTACGCAAGACATTCGACAAGCTGGGAATTTCGCTCGAAGAACAGATGAAACTGTCGGGTATAGCGGTCGATGCGGTGATGGATAGTGTGTCGGTACGGACAACTTTTCGGGAAAAACTGGCCGAATTGGGTGTCATTTTCTGCTCGTTCAGCGAGGCGGTGAAAGATTATCCCGATTTGGTGAAACGTTATTTAGGCTCGGTTGTTTCGTATCGGGACAATTTTTTTGCAGCGCTTAACTCGGCCGTATTCAGTGACGGCTCGTTCGTTTATATCCCCAAAGGAGTCCGGTGTCCTATGGAATTATCTACCTATTTCCGTATCAACGCCGCTAATACGGGACAGTTCGAACGAACATTGATTGTTGCCGATGACGACAGCTATGTGAGCTATCTCGAAGGTTGTACGGCTCCTATGCGTGATGAGAATCAATTGCACGCAGCTATCGTGGAAATTGTAGTGCATGATCGTGCCGAAGTGAAATATTCGACCGTGCAGAATTGGTATCCGGGCGACAAGGACGGGAAAGGCGGTATCTATAATTTCGTGACGAAGCGAGGCATGTGCAAAGGCGATCACTCTAAGCTCTCTTGGACGCAGGTGGAGACGGGGTCGGCCATTACTTGGAAATATCCCAGTTGTGTGCTGGCGGGCGATCATTCGGTCGGGGAGTTTTATTCGGTGGCTGTTACCAATAATTATCAACAAGCCGACACGGGAACGAAGATGATACATATTGGGAAAAACACCCGCAGTACGATCGTGTCGAAGGGTATTTCGGCGGGTCGTAGCCAGAATAGCTATCGAGGACTCGTGAAAGTGTTGCCGAGTGCCGAGAATGCAAGGAACTTTACCCAGTGTGACAGTCTGTTGTTGAGTTCCGATTGCGGGGCGCATACTTTCCCGTATATGGAGATTCTGAATGATTCGGCCGTGGTAGAGCATGAAGCGACTACTTCGAAAATCAATGAAGACCAAATATTCTATTGTAACCAGCGTGGAATCCCTACCGAGGATGCCGTGGGTCTTATCGTGAACGGATATGCCAAAGAGGTGATGAATAAACTGCCTATGGAGTTTGCCGTTGAAGCGCAAAAGCTATTGCAGATCTCGTTGGAAGGTTCGGTAGGTTAAGGAAAATAGTAGAATGATATGAAAAGGATTGCGTATCGTTTTTTTCTCATTGTGTTATTGAGTGTTTTGGCTGTGGAGGTTTTTCCTGTTTCGGCGCAAGAGGGCTCGTGGTTCGATGAAGGGAATTACGATGAAGAATGGCTTGACAAGAATTTCGATAACGATGTGATGATTATTTCCACGCCCGAGGAGTTCGCTGCTTTTGGTGAATATATGACAAGTTCGCTGTGGAATTATCCGAACAAGACCGTTCGATTGGCGGCCGATATGGATATGTCGGCACATAAGTGGATAACACCTGTTAACGAGCAGTTTGGTAGTTATTTTAGCGGCGTATTCGATGGTGACGGTCATAAGATCAGCGGTTTGACGGTCGTGCCGGCAGAAGAAGGCGAAGGATACGATTACAAGCGTGTCGTGGCCGGTTTGTTCGGTACGGTTCGAAATGCCGAAATAAGGGACTTGACGTTAGATGAGACTTGCCGGGTAGAAGTATCCGGAACCTATTACTTTTCTTTCGGGGACTTGGATTTGGAGATAGGTGCGATAGCGGCGGTGGGTGATGAGTCCCGTTTTATTCGTTGTGTCAATCGAGCCGATGTCGTGGTTACTTCTGTAATATGGGGTAGCGAGACCCATGAGACCATCTGTTCGGTAAGTGGAATTGTGGCTCATGCCGATGATATGAAACTCATCGGCTGTTCCAATGAGGGGCATATGACCGTAGATGTTCACAGTGATGTGGTCGACATAAGGGTGTCGGGTCTTGTGGGTAGATGCGGACCGGTTTATGGTAAAGAGAATCGTATTGTCTCTTGTACGAACCGGGGAAATATTTTCGTGTCGGGCAATACTTCGGGAAGTGTGTCGGTGGGCGGAATTTCAAGTAATTATTCATTCCGGGTGGATAGTTGCGAGAACCATTCGGTCGTTAAGGTGAATGCCCATGAAGGGAGTGCTTATGTCGGCGGGGTTTCCTCGGCGAGCGTGGGTATAACGTACAGTTTCAATAAGGACTCCGTGATTTGTGAAAGCGATGGTTTTGAAGTACAGGTAGGAGGTGTTTGCTCTTATTCCTTTTATAATAGTTCGCAAACCGATTCGTTGTACACTTGTGGCAACGAAGGTGAGATCGAGGTTAAATCGAATGGTTCGATGTTGTCGGTCGGGGGAGTGATGGGTCAGAATACAGATTGCCCGGTTGTAGATTGCTGGAATCGTGGAGGTTTGAAAATCGAAAGTTCGGCTCCCCGATCTTCGTCCCGTTGGAATGCTATTTATGCAGGTGGACTGGTCGGATATTGTGAAGAACCGGTGTACAATAGCTATAATCGAGGAAATATCTCTTTAATCGATGCGCATATAGATGAGGAAGGTTCTTCACAGGGAAGCGTTGGAGGCTTGGTGGGAAAGGCTTATAAGTTATTGTGGAATAGTTATTCGACGGGCGATGTATGTAGCGATGTCGCTGGTGTCAAGGTGTGCCGGTTGAGTGAGTCGAACGTGCATTTTTGTTATTATAACAGTGATGCAGTCATAGAAGGTACAGAAGTCGGCGAGAACGGTATTGCGTATAGCACAGCAGAGATGCAGTCTGCCGGAAGCGGTTTTTTGGAAGCGTTGAATAATAATGCGATGAAAGGTGGCACTTCATGCCGGAATTGGGGATATATTCCCGGGGAAAACGACGGCTATCCGGTGCATATTGACCGTATTGTCGATGGAGTGGATTCGCCGGCAGATCATTCGGTGGGCCGAGTGTACGCTGCAAACGGACGTTTGTTCGTACAAAGTGATCGGTCGATGCAGTTGCCTGTTTACAAAGTGACGGGACAAATAGTGAAGATAATGAATGTAGTTGAGGGTTTGAATACCGACTATTTGCCTTGTGGTGTATATGTCGTGGCGGGACAAGTAGTCGCAGTAACGGCAGGGAATAAATAAAGAAAAGAATAAAACGAAATATCTATGTTGAAGATTGAAGATTTACATGCCAGCATAAATGGCAAAGAGATATTGAAAGGGATAAACCTCGAAGTGAAACCGGGCGAGGTGCATGCGATTATGGGGCCTAACGGTTCGGGGAAAAGTACGCTTTCCGCCGTATTGACCGGTAATCCGGCTTATGAGGTGACTCGTGGCTCGGTCGAGTTTTATGGGAAAGACCTTTTGGCTTTGTCACCCGAGGATCGTTCTCACGAAGGTATATTTTTGAGTTTTCAATATCCGGTGGAGATACCGGGTGTGAGTATGGTTAATTTCATGCGCACGGCTGTGAACGAGCAACGCAAGTACAGAGGCCTTGAACCATTGTCGGCTACCGATTTCTTGAAACTTATGCGGGAAAAGCGGGAGATTGTGGAGTTGGATAATAAACTGGCCGGTCGCTCGGTAAATGAGGGTTTTTCGGGTGGAGAAAAGAAACGGAACGAGATATTCCAGATGGCTATGCTCGAACCCCGTCTTTCCATTCTCGATGAGACCGACAGCGGGCTGGACATCGATGCTCTGCGTATTGTTGCCGGCGGTGTGAATAAATTGAAGTCCGAGAAGAACGCGACGATTGTCATCACACACTATCAACGTTTGTTGGACTATATCGCCCCCGATTTTGTCCATGTGCTCTATAAGGGGAGAATCGTGAAATCGGGCGGTCCCGAATTGGCTCTTGAATTGGAAGAGCGCGGGTATGACTGGATAAAAAAAGAGTTGGGCGAAATTTAAGTCGATATGGGTGCAGTACAACAATATATAGATTTATATAGGTCTCAAAAAGATTTGATAAATGGCCATTCGTCGGCCGTGATGAACGGGTTGCGCGAAGAGGCTGTGTCTTTGTTGGAGAGTCGGGGATTACCCTCTTTGAAAGACGAGGAACACCGGCGGACAGATATAGAGTCGGTCTATTCTCCCGATTACGGGTTGAATCTGGGTCGGATAGATATAGAGACCAATCCTTATGAAGTGTTTCGTTGCGATGTGCCTAATTTGAGTACGTTGCTCTATTTCGTTGTCAATGACTCTTTTTACAAACGGGTTCAGCCGGTATCATCTAAACTCCCTGACGGCGTTTTGGTGGGTAGCCTTTGTGACATGTCCTTGCAATACCCCGATTTGGTATCGCGTTATTACGGAAAGGTCGCCGATATGAAACGAGACGGGACCGTTGCCTTGAACACGGCTTTTGCCCAAGACGGCTTCTTTTTGTATATTCCGGACGGAGTCGTCGTGGAAAAACCGATACAGTTGGTAAATATCCTTCGGGGCAATGTCGATTTTATGGTGAATCGCCGGTTGTTGATTGTCGTAGGAAAACGGGCGCAGGCCAAATTGCTGGTGTGCGATCACTCGGACGAGGCCACCGTTAAATTTCTGTCGTCGCAAGTTTGCGAGATATTCGTGGACGACGACGCTGTGTTCGACTACTACGATATAGAGGAGTCTTCGGAGAATACGTCGAAAGTTTCGTCGGTGTTCGTGCGTCAAGGGGAACGATCTAACGTATTGGTCAATGGTATCGTATTGCATAACGGAGTAACCCGTAATAATTACTATTCGGCTTTTGAAGGAGAGCATGCCGAATTGTCTCTCTGCGGTATGGCTATCGCCGATAAAGGACAGGTCGTCGATACGTATACGCATATAGATCATGCCGTTCCTCATTGCCACAGTAACGAGTTGTTCAAATACGTGTTGAACGATTCGGCGCGAGGTTCGTTCAGCGGGCGTATATTGGTCCGACACGGGGCGCAGAAAACCGAAGCCTATCAGAGTAATAAGAATTTGTGTGCATCCCCACTCGCCAAAATGTACACGAAACCTCAACTCGAAATTTATGCAGACGACGTGAAGTGTAGTCATGGAGCCACGGTTGGTCAGCTCGACCAAAATGCCCTGTTTTATATGCGGTCGCGCGGTATTCCCGAGTCCGAAGCTCGCATGTTGTTGATGTTCGCGTTTACCAACGATGTCATCGAGTTGGTGCGGCTCGATGCCTTGAAAGACCGGCTACGCCAATTGGTTGAGAAAAGGTTCCGTGGGGAGTTGGCGAAATGCTCCGGTTGTCAAGCGTGTCATTAAGATTTATGAGAAAGGAGTGCCGTTATGTTTGATGTCGAAAAAATAAGGGAAGATTTTCCTATTCTGAGTCGGGAGATTTCGGGAAGACCGTTAATCTATTTGGATAACGGCGCTACGTCTCAGACTCCCAAGTGTGTGGTCGATCATATTGCCGATACTTACTATCGGGTAAATGCAAACGTGCATCGTGGAGTCCATACGCTTAGCCAAGAGGCTACCGATGCCCACGAAGCCGCCCGCCGTCGGGTGCAACAGTTCATCGGGGCCGGTTCGTCTTCGGAAATTATTTTTACAAGAGGAACAACGGAGGCAATCAATTTGGTGGCTTCTTCTTTTGGAGATGAGTTCCTGCACGACGGCGACGAGGTTATTCTCACCGTTATGGAACACCATGCCAATATCGTGCCGTGGCAACTTTTGCAGTGCCGGCGCAATATCAAACTCCGGGTAGTTCCCATCGACGAACGTGGAGATTTGAACGTCGATACATATAAGTCTCTTTTCAATGAGCATACTCGTTTGGTCGGTGTCGCCCATGTCTCGAATGTATTGGGGACGATTAATCCGGTGCGTGAAATGATCGCTTACGCTCATGCGCAGGGGGTTCCTGTCTTGGTGGACGGCGCACAAGCCGTACCTCATTTGCGGGTGAATGTACAGGAGCTCGATGCCGATTTCTATGTGTTCTCGGCTCATAAAGTATATGGACCTACGGGGATAGGTGTGTTATACGGTAAAGAAAAGTGGCTCGATGCCATGCCTCCTTATCAAGGAGGCGGGGAGATGATCGCTCATGTCGATTTTTCGGGTACGACTTTCGGGGAGTTGCCTTTCAAGTTCGAGGCCGGTACACCGGACTATGTGGGGACGAGCGCTTTTGCGACGGCTTTGGATTATGTCGATCATATAGGATTGGAATCTATTGCCGCTCATGAAAACGAATTGTTGCGTTATACGACCGATCGATTGCAAGACATAGAAGGTATGCGTATATTCGGTACTTCGGAACATAAAAGTTCGGTTATTTCGTTTTTGGTGGACGGGATACACCACTACGATATGGGTATGTTGCTCGATAAACTGGGTGTTGCCGTTCGCACGGGGCATCATTGTGCACAACCGTTGATGACCTCTCTCGGTATCGAGGGTACAGTGCGAGCCTCGTTCGCCGCATATAATACGAAAGCCGAAGCGGAAGCATTTGTTGCGGCTGTGAAGCGTGTCGTTCAGATGTTTCGGTAGAACCGGTTTTTATCGGAATCGTTTTTTCCCTTTGAGAAAATAGTCTATTGTTATGTTGCGCCCGGATTCGGGGAATGTTTTTAACAAATCGGTATTCGGAAATTCGGTGTATCGTTTACGCATTTGCCGAAAGTCATTGTGGGCGCGTAGTATGGCACGGGCATGGGAAAACTGTCCTAAAAGGGCGAATCGCACAAAAGCCAGCGTGTCATAAAGCCTGCGGACAAACAGCGTCTTTTTCCCTTCTTTGCAGGGCAGGTTCTTGTGCAGCATTAAAAGGTTGTTGCGAAAGTTGAGATAGGTTTTCCGGGGATTGGCGGCATCGAGTGATGCTCCTCCCAAGTGATAGACCGTGCTTTGCGGTACGACAGCGATGCGGTATCCTGCGAGATGGATGCGCCAGCAAAGATCAATCTCTTCCATGTGCGCGAAGAATGAAGGATCTAATCCTCCGACTTTTTTATAGATTTCAGAGCGGACGAAAAGAGCCGCACCACTGGCCCAGAAGATGTCGCATATATCGTCGTATTGTCCCCGGTCGGTTTCGAGGGTATTGAAAATTCTTCCCCGGCAGAACGGGTAACCGTAACGATCGATAAATCCGCCGGCCGCACCTGCGTATTCGAATTCTTCACGCTTCCTTAATGACTTGATTTTGGGTTGACAAGCCGCTACATCGAGATTGCCCTCCGCAAATTCCAACAGAGGTTCGAGCCAGTGTGGAGTGGTTTCGACATCGGAGTTAAGCAATACGGCGTATTTGTAATCCAGCATCTCCAACGCTTTGTTGTAGCCTGCGGCGAATCCGTAATTTTGAGGGAATAGCAGCGTTTTAACTTGTGGAAATTCCTGTTTGAGAACTTCGACCGAGTTATCGTCGGAACCATTGTCAACGACTATGACATCGGCTATATCGGCATTGGTATGGGCACATACCGAAGGAAGAAATTTACGCAGTAAATCCGCTCCATTCCAGTTGAGTATAATGACGGCGATTTTTTTCATATCATGTACCGGGAAAATCCTCGTGTTTGTATTTCCAACGTTTGTGTGTCCACAACCATGCCCACGGATTCCTGAGAATCGTTTTTTCCATGATGGCCGTGTAGCGATCGGTGATTTCGAATTCGGGCAGTTCGTTGGGGCGCAGGGCTATTTCCCGTATAGTCGTTTTGTAGTATCCGCGCTTAACGATTTCGACATCGAAGTAAAGAACGGCGAAATCCGTTTTACGGGCGATTTTTTCGAAGCCGGTCAATACGGGAGAGTCTTGCGAAAGGAATCGAGCCCAATGGTGTATATTTGTCGGTGAGGGGGTTTGATCGGACATGAAGCCTGTAATGGACGGTTTGCCCGAACGTTTCATTTGTAAGATGGCTCTTAACGTATCTTGTTTGGCAATACATACGGAACCGAATCGGGAACGAAGTTTCAGGAAAAAACGATCGAACCACTTGTTTTTCAAGGGGCGATATATTTGTGCGAACATGACATCGGGTGTGCGAGTCCACAGCGTTACGGACGGAACCCATTCCCAATTACCGAAATGCCCTAACAGGATAATGATAGAGCGGTTTTCTGCAAAGAGACGGTCTATGATTTCTACCTGTTCGAATTTCATGCGGCGACGCATTTCCTCGTCGGAGATATGCATTAGCTTTATAGTTTCGACGATATAGTCGCAGAAGTGGTGATAAAATTTCTGTTCCAGTTGTTTCAGTTCCTTGTCGGTCTTATCGGGAAACGCTTTGCGCAGATTTTCGGATACTAATTTTCTCCTGTAATGAACGATGTAATATAGAGGGAAATATAAAATATCGGATAGAATATATAGTATCCGCATGGGCAAAATAGCATGCAGTTTGAACCATAGGTAAAGCGGAGAATAGACGATATTTTGAAGAGTCTCTTTTTTCATATCACGAATTTATATTTCGATTGCGAGCAGAGCATCTCCCGACTCGTTAAATTCTCCTAATTTAACAGGGTGACAAGTATTTACCCACTCTTTACGATAGGGCATTTCTACCCGTATGTAGTTATCGGTGAATCCATGCATAGGAGCCCCTTTGCGTGGTTGCTCGAACAATACGGGACGTATTGTCCCTTGAAATTTATAATAGAAGTCGTGCAATTTCTTCTCGGAGATTTCGAGCATGCGACGGCAACGCTCGTGTCTTTTGGGGACGGGAACGATCGGATTGATTTTCAACGCTTGCGTTCCGGGTCTTTCGGAGTAGGTAAACACGTGTAGTTGTGAAATGTCGAGGCTTTCGACGAAACGACGGCTTTCCTCGAACAGTTCTTCGGTTTCGCCCCGTACACCGGTAATGAGATCGACGCCGATGAATGCATCGGGTATCTTTTCCCGTATGGTTTCGATTTTACGGGCAAATAAATCGGTGTCGTAGTGACGGTGCATCAATTTCAAAACGGTGTCGCTACCCGATTGCAGAGGTATATGGAAATGAGGGGCGAATCGTTTCGACCGGGCGACGAACGAAATGATGTCGTCGGTCAGTAGATTGGGTTCTATCGAGGATATACGGTAGTGTTCGATTCCTTCTATTTGATCAAGAGACTCGATGAGGTCGAGAAAGGTTTCTCCGGTTTGTTTGCCAAAGTCTCCTATGTTGACTCCGGTAATGACAATTTCTTTTCCTCCGGACAGGGCTACTTTCCGAGCTTGTTCGGTAAGTTGTTCGATGGTTCCGCTTCGGCTTCTGCCCCGTGCGAACGGAATCGTACAATAGGTACAGAAGTAGTCGCAACCGTCTTGAACTTTTAAAAAATATCGGGTGCGGTCGCCTCGGGAACAAGAGGGAGAGAATTTTTTGATGTCTTTGGTAGGGGTCGTGACGATATTTCCTTTTTGTTTTTTCTGCAAGTCTCCCAAGTATTGCAGGATATCGAGTTTTTGTTCAGCTCCTAAGATCAAATCGACATCGGGAATATGGGATATTTCTTCGGGTTTGAGTTGTGCGTAGCAGCCGGTGACGACGATAAACGCTCCGGGGTGTTGCCGGGCTATCTTACGGATTGTCTGACGACATTTTTTATCGGCTAGTTCGGTTACCGAACAAGTATTGACCACGCAAATGTCTGCTTTCTCTCCCGATCGTACTTTGCGAATACCGTTTTCTTCGAGAATTTTTCCAAGTGTGGAGGTCTCGGCAAAATTAAGTTTACAGCCCAATGTATAGTAGGCCGCTGTTTTATTTTCGAATGTATGGACGTCTATCATATTCAGCCGGTCGTGATGCAAAATAGAAAACAAAGGTACTCATTTCGTTTGAAAATACCTTCCCATAGATTTCTAATAGTTGTTTATGAGGGAACTATTTTGCAAACTATGTTGTATATTTGTCGGCAAATGCACAAATAAACAGGATTTGGTACAACCGAATATCATTTGTTTCTGTTTCCGTTTGTACTATCTTTGTTACCAAACTATTTAAATCTTGAATATGATTCCCGAAAATTTTATAAAGCTATATGAGTCAAGTTTTCGTGAAAACTGGGATTTGCCAGCTTTGACCGATTATAATGAACAACGTACGCTCACGTATGAAGACATGGCGCGAGAAATCGCAAAATTGCATATCCTTTTTCGCCATTGTCAAATCAGAAGAGGCGATAAGATCGCATTAGTGGGAAAAAATACGTCTAACTGGTGTATCGCCTTTATGGCCACCGTTTCGTATGGTGCTATTTTGGTTCCGATCCTTCAAGAGTTCAACCCTCATGATATACATCATATTATCAATCATTCCGATTCGGTGTTGCTGTTTGTCGGCGATCATATTTGGGAAAATATCGAAATGGAGAAGTTACCCGAAGTGAGGGCTGCTATTTCTTTGCAAGATTTTTCTTGCCTCGTGCAACGCGATGGCGAGGAGATTGCCAAGTGTTTGCGGGAGATGAAGCGGAAATTCAAAGCTACTTATCCGAACGGTTTCAATAGAGAGGACATCAAGTATGCCGATTTGGATAACGACAAAGTTATTTTGATTAATTATACATCGGGGACAACCGGATTTAGTAAGGGAGTGATGCTAACCGGGAACAATTTGGCGGGGAATGTCATGTTCGGTGTTCGTTCTCACTTGCATTATAAGGGGAGTAAATGTATTTCGTTCTTACCGTTGGCTCATGCTTACGGGTGTGCCTTCGATTTGTTGGTTCCTTTGGCCGTGGGTACACATATCACGTTGTTGGGTAAGATTCCTTCCCCTAAAATTTTGCTGAAAGCGTTGGAAGAGATAAGGCCTAATTTGATTATTTGTGTTCCTCTGATTTTAGAAAAAATTTATAAAAAACAGATACAGCCGTTGCTCAATAAAACGCCTATGCGGTGGGCGTTAAATATTCCTATATTGGACAGTCGGATTTACGGACAGGTGAGGAAGAAATTGATCGATGCTTTCGGAGGCCGATTCGAGGAGGTGATTGTGGGTGGAGCCCCGATAAATAGGGAGGTAGAGACTTTCTTGCATAAAATAAAATTTCCCTTTACGGTGGGATATGGAATGACCGAATGCGCTCCGTTGATCAGTTATACACCCCATCGGGAGTTTAGACCGGGATCGTCGGGGCGGACATTGTTCGGGTATGTAGAGACCAAAATAGATTCTCTCGATCCGGAAAATATTCCCGGTGAAATATGTGTACGGGGCGAACATGTGATGAAAGGTTATTATAAAAACGAGGAGGCGACGAAAGCGGTTCTCGATGAGGACGGGTGGTTGCATACCGGTGATATGGGAACCATAAGCGCCGATGGTACTATTTTTATAAAGGGTCGCTCTAAGACAATGATTCTCACTTCGAACGGGCAAAATATTTATCCCGAGGAAATAGAGGCTAAACTGAATAATATGCCTTTTGTGATGGAAAGCCTAATTGTCGAGCGGGACGGGAAATTAGTCGCTTTGGTATGTCCCGACTATGAAGCGATGGATAGTTACGGTGTCTCTAATAGAGATTTACCGATGGCTATGGAGGAGGTCAGAAATAATTTAAATAAGATGTTGGCTCCATACGAGCAGATTACTCGCATTCAACTTTATCCGAATGAATTCGAGAAAACACCTAAAAGGAGTATAAAACGATATTTATATGATAATTGAACTTTTTTTGAATCATTTTTTACAGAAAAAATGAAAGATTCTGAAAAAAAAGTAAGATTAAGAGTACAACATATAAAAAGAATATATACCTTTGTGGCGTTTTTGAAGCAAAAAAATATTGTTTTATCTTTAATTTGAAGGAAATGAAAAAGTTAGTTTTGTTCTTCGCTGTTGCATTTGCAATGTCTTTCGCTTCTTGTGGCAATAAAGCCGCTGAATCTACAGAAGCTACTGATAGCGTTGCTGTTGTAGAAGAAGTTGCAGTAGAAGTAGTTGATACTGTTGCTGCTGACTCTGTTGCAGTTGACTCTGCTGCTGTTGCTGAATAATTTGCAACTTAAACAAGGAAAGAATTGGAGCTACTCTCGGGCGAGAGATAGCTCTTTTTATTTTTAGTCCGGCTCGTTGTTCATGTGCTTGATTACCCGACAAGGATTTCCCACCGCCACACAGTCGGCAGGAATGGAACGGGTGACTACGCTGCCGGCGCCTATGACACTGTTACGCCCGATCGTAACTCCCGGCAAGATAATGGCTCCACCTCCTATCCATACATTATCTTCGATTTTTATGGGAAGTGCGAATGTATTGCAAATGGCTTTACTTTCGTCCCAATTTTGCATGGTTCTTTCTTTTACATTTGTCGAGTGTGTGGCTGTGTATATTTGTACGTTGGAGGCAATCAAAACATTATTGCCTATTTCGATACGATTATTATCTACGAATGTACAGTTCATGTTGATAATGACTTTATTGCCTACGAATATATTTTTTCCGTATTCGCAGCGAAAGTCGATGTCTACATGGACATTTTCTCCCAAATGCCCGAACATTTCCCGTAAGATGGCTTCTTTTTGTTTCGTGTCGGCATAATCCGTAGAATTTAATTTTACAAGCAGACGTTTGGTTTTTAATGTCATCTCTGCCAATTCTTTGTCTTTCCCATCAAAGATTTCTCCGTCCATACATTTTTGAAATTCTGTTTTCATGTTCTTAAATTACAGATTATTGTTTATTGATAAAATTATCTATGCTTGCATGAATCTTCCCGCCGTCGGCGACAGGTGTTTTTATGACCTGCGCCTCGGGAAGTTTGGTATGTATTTCAAGTTCTATGGTTTCGATGGTTCAAATAGCCGATAGAGAACTTTTGAAGAACCTCGATGTTATAGCCGTTTTTTATCGGTCAGTTTCTCAGGTTTTTAAAAACTTACCGCTTATTTTATTTTCATGATTTTCCGGATCGTATTGGGTATTTCGATGTTATCGTTCAAAGCTCCGAATTGTCGGGCTTGACAGCCGATGGCGTAGAATGGAACGAATCCACCCGTGTGTGAAAAGCTGGTCCAGCCTACTCCTATTTTTTTATTCAATAGAGCAATGGCATCGGCAACGAGCGGTTCGCTTTTTGCATATAGTGTAATTTCCTGTTTACTGCTTTTTTTAACAATCGTCTCGTAGTAGCATTGCATTAACTGGGCCTCCTCCCCTGCGTTTACAGGAATTTTATCCCATAATCCGGTGTTCTCGGCCAATATTTTTTTTGTTTTTTCCCAAGTATCTATTTCTCCTGTCTCTCTCATTTTTTGAAATAATTTGGAGAGGGATTCTTTGGACATTTTCTGATAGTTTACATACTCCCAGTTGAAAGGGTGTGTAGTCGTTTCTCCAATGGTGAGCCCTCCGGTTTCGTGGTCGGCGGTTACGATGATGAGAGTTTCATCGGGGTGTTTCTTATAGAATTCGTATGCCAAGCGTACACTTCGATCGAATTCGATAGTTTCCTTAATTGCCGTAGCTATATCGCGGGGGTGAGAAGCGTGATCGATACTTGCGCCTTCGATCATCATGAAAAATCCTTTTTTATTTTTCTTTTTATATAGTTTTTCTATACCGGCTTGAACCATAAACTCCAAACCTAATTTACCGGGCTCCCTTTCTATCACGTAGGGTAACCATTTTTTGAGTGTGGTGTCGGTATCTATTAGGAGTATTTTGTCTGCATTTTTTTGGGAGTTATAGCCTTCCGGACCTCGGCATACCGTGTAGCCTTTTTGGCGATAGTAGTCGTATATATAAGGTTGGCTTGGGTCTCTCCTGTTAAATGGTTTCATTAATGTACTCCCGGCTAAAAAATCGAATTGGCTATCTGCACCTTCTTTACCTATTTGGTAGGTGTCGTTTCGCATTTGCCCGGCATAGAAGGCCGCAGGGGTAGCATCGTCGAGTTGCCCGCTGGTGATAATTCCGATTGCATATCCTTTGTCTCTCAGTTGTTTGGCAACGGAGGTTAACGGTTGTTTGTCGGGGCCGATTCCGATATGAGCTAAATTGGTTTTATGGCCGGTAGCCAATGCTGTGCCTGCGGCAGCAGAGCAAGTGATGAGACTATTGTTGGCATAGGTTCTGATGGCGGAACGGACAGGGAAATCGAGGAAAACCAGTGATTCGTTTCCATCTTCATAGTTCCCGTTTTCGTAGAAAAGTTGGGTTGCCATTACATGGGCAAAACTCATGCCGTCACCGATACAATAGAAGATGTATTTGGGTGTTTTTGCTGATAATGTAGCCGTAAAAAATAGGGCGATGAAAAGAACCAAAGACTTTTTTGCAAATTGTTTCATAGGCTTTTGTGTGTTAATGTTATTGTTTTTCTTTTTTTTATTTCATAGAGCAACTGAGTGATTTGGGCCGATTCATTGTTTCACTGTATGTATTTCCAAATCGGTCTGTTACTTTTATTTCTACGGTAGAGGTTGCGTTCGATGCTGTGGCCTTGAACATATGGGCGGTCGCACAGGAAACGAAATCGGCTGTCGGGGTAGCCCCTACGTTTAGCCTTTTGGCTTCGTAAGAAATAATATGTAAGGGGTCTTTGGCAACGACTCGTGTCACCTCCAAAGGTTTGCCGTTTTCGGTCATCTCGACTTTCCATTCCGGGTCATATCCCCAAACATTGACCAATATCTCGTTCTTATTATTTTTTGTCCCGTAAGTATCGCTGTAAGCTCCCATTTCCGCTTCTGTGGACTCAGGGGCAAAGGCTTCGGCTGTAATATGACATTGGTTCAGGTCGTAGCTGCGGAACTGTTTCGATTCTTCCTCTTTGATTCCTTTGTAGAGCCATTTTACATCGTTGTCGTTTATTGAGAATATTTTGTACCCACCGGGTGAACCGTCTTTGCAAATATGGTTGTTTGCATATCCGTTTTTACCGGTCCACCACCATGTCGCGCATACCGCTGCAATATTATGTTCGATAAGTTGATCGGAGGGTTCGATGGTGTAATTGATGTGGGTATGCCCAGTGATGACATGAGCGTTGGTAAATTCTTTAAGGTAGTTGACCAGTGTCGATCCTCCGCTCATGGAAATAGTATTTTTTTGTGGCAAAGATGTGGGGTTGGCATATAGTTGTGCGTGCATGGCTACGAATAGTGGCGCATTTTTGTCGGTAACGGTCGCTAAGTCCTTTTTTAACCAACTGAGCTGCTCTTCCGTGAGTTTCTTGTTGTAGTTACGTTTGCCGATCGTTCCTTGACTGGCTCCTGTATTGATGTATTGAATGTTGTCTAATACAATATAGTGTGCATTCCCCAAATTGAAAGAATAGTAAGTTGGCCCTATGATATCTTTGTAAGCCTGCTCGGCTTGCCAGTCGTCTGCACAGTAAGGGTTGTTATCGTGATTTCCTGTACAGTTGAAAATGGGCAGATCGACCGATTTGATAGTGATCAGGTACTTGCTTAAATCATAACGATTGGAATACCAATATTGATCCCAAGTCATATCGCCCAACGTGAGGCCGTATACTTTTTTGCCTTCTGACCTATATTTTTCTACCGTGGTATTTAAGTCTGGTAGAAATCTCAGTTTAAACTGAGATAGGTCATTGTTGCGGTTGGCCAAGTGCATATCGGCTAAGGCTAATAAAACATGATTGGTGTTGTCGGTTGCGGTGAGTTCGAAGTCGTGTTGTTCTACGGAATCGTCTTTTGCCAAACGATAGAAAAAAACAGGTTGGTTGTTGTCTTTAATCGCAACTTCGTAATTTCCCGGAACAGAGATAAATACAAATCCACTTTTTTTATCGGATTGTATATAATATCGTCCTTGCTCGTCGGTCTGTACTACGTTATATCCGTCGGATACGACGACATTGGGTAAGGGTTTATTTTCGCAATATACTACACCTTTGAGAGTCATGCCGGCAATATCGGGAATGTTTAAGTCTACGGCATTCTCGATAATCAATGTCGTTTTTCCTAATCGGCAGGAATCTGTTTCCCGTTTGAGCCATAACTGGTATGTGTCGGAGACGATATTTTTAGGCATGACAATGTCGGCACTCTGTTTCGTAACCGAGGCAAGAGGTAACGCATAGGTATTGTTGGCGGCGGTTTCGGATATCAAAGCGACTGTATCGGATTGCAGAAATCCTTCGCCTTGCATGGTAACCGTACTGTCCGGTGAGGTATGAATTTGGGCTTCGATCGAGAAATTTTTAATTTCTATCTTTGAGCTTACCGAGTCGGTAGGGGGGATAATACCTTCCGGAATACTCTCTTTTTCGGAACAGTTTTGAAATAAAAATGAGCTGCCAATCAGTGTACTTACGATTCCTATGGTTTTCAACAGTGTTTTCATGGTAAATCTTTATTTATGAGGAATAACAAGTATGGCGTTGCTTACTTCTCTTTCTCCTTCGTGGTCGAATTTTTTGTTATCGTACGGGTGATTGACGATTCCCGTTTTATTGTTCCACAAGGTGGAAGACCCTCCACCATCGAGATTCAGTGCGTCGCGCATGCCTAATTGTTTTGCCAAATAAGATAGTTCATCGATAGACATACCTACCGAGTGTTTTTTGAAACGGCCGTCCACCACTACCATCATGATTTGGTTGTCTGGGGTAATGCCGATAAAAGCACGAGGGTGGCGTTTGAAGAAACCTTGTGGAACGTCGGAACTGTGGGCGTTTCCTTTGGTGGCTTTGCCTGTGTTTTCTGGGAAGGTCGGAGCCATTTGGCGTACTCCGTTTTTCAACAATAGAGGTCCTGCGGCCAAAATGTTTTTGTATTTTTTGCCCAATTTTTTACTTGTAATGGAGTCGAAGGCATGAATTTTTATTTTGTTTTTATCTGTGGAGATAGCCCCGTCTGTGCGAAAGGCTTCGGCACGGGTGGTTTCTCCACGAACGATACCGTCGAGCCGTATGAATGTCGTGGGGGCTCCTGTTTTTACATTGAAGTAGCTGCCGTTGATTGCGGCTTCGGCCTGATTTTCCTTTGCCAAATGGCTGGTCATCGTCATTTGCGGAGCTTGTACGATTTGAGTTTTATACTTTTTAGGATCGTATTTTATGATAGAAATTTGTTGGGGTGAATCGAATACGTGTATATTCGTGTACATGCATACTGCTCCGTGTTGCAACGTATCGGTATGCCATTGTGCATGGGCGATAGCCAATGAGTCTTGTCGTGTTTGTGCGTATCCGCATGGAACGACGAGCGATAAGAGTATCGCTGAAAAAATAAGTCTAATGTGTTTCATTTCGTTATAAAATAGTTTCGTTTTGAGACTATAAAAGTAATAAAACGATTCGAAAAAAAACATATGATTGACATTTATAAATATTGGGAAAAGGGTTTTATGTAAAAATTAACATATATAATACTTTCTAAACATTTTTGTTTTGAGTTGGATTATCGTGGAATGTAAGTCGTTTTCCTCGGGTTCGATTGCATACTTTCCCTTCGGAGAATACTTCGTTTCCGTTGACGAAAGTACGATCGATCGATATTGGGAATGTGTGTCCCTCGAAAGGAGACCATTTACATTTCGACAGAATATTTTCTGTTGTTACTGTGTAGGGTTTGCAAGGGTCGACGACAACGATATCGGCGTAGTGCCCGGAGCGCAGGTATCCCCGGCGGTCGATGCGGTAGAGCGTCGCCGGAGCGTGGCACATCTTTTCAACGACTTGCTCGATCGTGAATTCTCCTTTTAGAGAAAGTTCCAACATGGTTTGCAAGGAATGCTGTATCAGCGGACCACCGGATGCCGCTTTCAGACAGGAACCTTGTTTTTCGCTCCATAGGTGAGGGGCGTGGTCTGTCGCCACGACATCGAGTTTGCCGCATCGAAGCGCATCGAGCAGAGCCCGACGATCGGCACAGGTTTTGATGGCAGGATTCCATTTTATGCGGTTCCCGAATTGGGCGTAGTCGTTGTCGTCGAACCAGAGATGGTGCACGCATACTTCGCTCGTGATATGTTTTTCCGAGAGTGGTTTATGATTGTCGAAAAGAGACATTTCCCGTGCCGTGGAGAGGTGTAGGACGTGCAATCGGGTATCGTATTTTGTCGCTAATTCCACGGCTTTGGCCGAAGATGTATAGCAGGCCTCGGCACTGCGGATAAGAGGGTGGAAGAAAATGGGTAAATCCTCTCCGAAGCGTTCGGTATAATATTTTTTGTTAGCTTGTATGATGGATTCTTGTTCGCAATGTACGGCGATGAGCGCAGGAATTTCGGCGAAGATTCGTCGTAATGTTTTTTCGCTGTCTACCAGCATATTTCCGGTAGATGATCCCATGAAAATTTTTACACCACAAACCTGTGAGAAGTCAACCTGTTTCAGTACCTCGAAATTATCGTTGGTAGCGCCGATATAAAAAGAATAGTTCGCCGGGGAAACTTCGGCTGCACGAGAGTATTTCCATTCAAGGGCTTCGAGGGTCGTCGTTTGGGGAACGGTATTGGGCATTTCCATAAAGGAGGTGATTCCTCCTGCGACCGCTGCAACCGATTCGGTGGCGATCTCGGCTTTATGAGTGAGTCCCGGCTCTCTGAAATGTACTTGGTCGTCGATAACTCCGGGGAGAATCCATTTGCCCGAGGCGTCGATGATACGGTCTGTGTTGCATACGATATTTTCAGGAAGTTTTCCCTTTATGACGGATTCGATAAACTCTCCTTTGACGATGATGCTCCCGATGAAATGTTCTCCATCGTTTACGATTGTTCCGTTTGTAATGATTGTTCTGCACATGACCGGTTGTCTTTTGAGGCGTCGGCGGTTAATTTCCCTGCTTGGGGTATTTGCGGAACCAACTGTTTATTTTTAATCTGATGACTCCGAATACGGCTTCACCGAATATGCTGGTGTTCATTTTACTTTCACCCAATACTCGGTTAATGAATATAATGGGTACTTCTTTAATGGTGAATCCGTATTTGTAGGTCGTGAATTTCATTTCGATTTGAAAGGCATATCCTTTGAATCGGATTGAATCGAGTCCGATCGTTTCGAGTACCCGACGTCGGTAACAAACGAATCCTGCGGTCGTGTCGTGTATTTTCATACCGGTGACGAAACGCACATACTTTGATGCGAAATAGGACATCATGACTCTTCCCATAGGCCAATTAACTACGTTCACTCCCGTGACGTAGCGGGAACCGATAGCCATATCCGCACCACCGGTTTTGCAAGCGGCCAACAGATTCATCAGGTCTTTGGGGTTGTGGGAGAAATCGGCGTCCATCTCGAAAATATATTCGTATCGGTGTTCGATAGCCCACTTGAATCCTGCAATATAGGCTGTTCCTAGCCCTTGTTTCCCGGTTCGTTCCATGAGGTGGAGAGCGCCCGGAAATTGTTTTTGTAAATCTTTGACAATCGCTCCTGTTCCGTCGGGGGAGTTGTCGTCGATGATGAGTATATGGAACTGACGGGGAAGTTCGAATACGGCATGGATAATTGCGGCAATGTTTTCTTTCTCATTGTAAGTGGGAATGAGAACTATGCTGTCTGATCTCGAAAGCGCTGTACTGTCCATATAGGTATTGTTAGTGTATTTGTCGAAACAGATTGTGCAGACGACATATAAATTTATGATGTCGTGTCGCTTCGCCTCTGTTTTTATGTTCTACAAATATAAGTACTTTTTTTATTCGGACTTTCGGAACAGGCAAAAAAGGTGTGAATGAAGGGTAATAAAACTTGACGTGTGCTTGTTCGCCGATAGCATAAAGGCTAAACCCTGAAAAGGGTTTAGCCTTTATGAATAAGGATAATCGATCAGTCGAACGATTTATCGGACTATGACTTTGAACGATTTTCCATCGATGCGAACAATATATATGCCGGTTTCAACGCGAATCCGGTCTTTGTAAGAAATAATCTCGTCGAAAATTTTGCTACCGTCTATTTTGAATATTTCGGCTTGCCGGTTATCGACATTTTCAATGACGATCGTGTGGCCGGCGGCATATACTTTTATCGGGTTTCCAGATGTCTCATCGATACCCGATTGAGACCTATCTACCGTAACCGTGTTGGAATATGGCGATTCTCCTTTATCGAATACGGCCGTGACATTGTAGGTATAAATGTTTCCTTTTTCTATTTCCGTGTCGGTATAGCCCTCGGTCGCCGGGAGTTGTTTGTACAGTTCGCCATTGCGATACAGGTTATATCCATTGAGGATAAGCGTTTCATCGGGCATATTGGCTGCAATAAACTCTATATCGTCGATGAGCAAACCGATTTTGCCCGAAGATATACAGTGGATTGCGACATATTTGGCATTGTCCGGCAGTTCGAAGCTGTATTTGTTGTATCCGTTTTCAGGATCTCGCTCCAATCCATCGGGGACGATTGTTTCGCTACCTTCGAGGATTACGAAGTTGTCGATGTCGTTGTTGCCGGTCGAGTACACGATCTCGAACTTGTCATAGCCTTCTCCTCCATACATAAAAGGAATTGAGCGAGCCCAGAAACTGATACTTCTATTGCCATCTTTAAGCTCGGGTAATATCAGGTAATCGTCGTTGGCAGCTCCTCCCATAGTACTCCAACAAGCGAACAATTGTTTGCCCGAGTGAGCGGTGAGGCCATAGAAAGTCAATTGTTGTGACAGAGATTCGGAGTTCGTACTCATGACTTGGAATGCCATTTTCGCTTCGCTGTTCGGGTATTGGGGAGCCCATGCGTTTATCTTGGCCGTCGTTTGACCATCGTTGTCGTACACCGTGTAGTCTCCGATGGTTCCGGTACGATTACTGTCGTCAATTCCGCCGATACTCCACTCTTCGTAACTTTCGATGTCGTCGGTAGCGGGATCGGGGATACAGGATAAAGCGGGTCTGCTCCATGTGAGCGATACCGAGTTGTCGTTATCTTCGGCACTGAGGTTGTCGATGGTGGGATATTTGGGTCGTTCGACTGCGACCGACAGTGCAGCCGAGTTGTTGTCTGTGTCGAGATCGCCATCGAATTCTATTTTTGCAGTGAGGTCGAAGACCGTACTGTTTACCGGTGACGAAAGGACGAAATCGAAAGTCTCGTAGGCATCGGATCGTATGGGTTTACCGTTTTGTTCCGCAATGAGTTTGTCTCCCGAATAGATACATACTTTGTAGTCGGTAGCCTCATTGGTTCCATCGTTATATATCTTGACAGAATAGTCTGCCGGCTTTGCCCCGATAACCGATTCGGGACCTGTAAATCCATTCAGAACAAGATCGTTTGCCAGTTGGTCGAAAATTCGCAGGTTATCGATCATGACGCTTTCGGCGCCCCAATCTTCGGTTGCTCCGAGAATACCTATTTGCAGGAAGTCTGCGTTGCGATAGTTACTAAGGTCGATGGCGTGGCATTTCCATATATTATTGTCTGCGCTGTTGATTTCGAGAAGCGTTGTCCAATTTGTACCTAAATCGACACTTGCCTGAATATGAATCTCGGATAACCCGTCGGGATTATTTACCCATATTTTCAACACCGGATTTTCGAGTGTAGCGACGTTTATTTTGGGAGAAACCAGTCGGTACGAGCCGGGTCCGCTGAACGATATCCAACCGTCATCGCCGTCTTGTGCTCCCAATATTGTGGAGAAACTGGTCTGTGTTACCGACCAATCGCCATATCCTTTTTCGACGATGTCGATTGCCCACGGGTCGTTTTCGGTTTTACCCTCAGGCCAAGACTCTGTGAATGGAGCCGGATAGGGAGTCCCGAAAAGTATGGAGTTGGTAGGTGTGGCTTCGCCCTCGCCTGCGATACTTTTTGCGCTTATTTGATAACTTAGAAGCATTTGTCCCGAATCGGCGTTCAATGATTCGTCGGTATAGGTAAGTCCGGTTATTTCGGTGGCAGTCGAAACAGACATCGGCTGCAATTGCGAAATCTGGTAGGTTAGTTTTTCGGGGTCGATGTAACCGCCGTTGATACCTGTCACAGGTGCTTCCCATGTAAGTACTGCCTTGTCTCCGGCTTGTACTACGTGTGGGTTTATAACAGCGGTGGGAATGTCTATCCCGATGTATGCATTGCATTCTGTTTCGTATCCTTTTCCAGCCTCATTAAAGAATGCGATCGAGTAGGTATTGAATCCGTTAGCAGCCTGAGTATCGGTTATGGATACTTCGCTACCGGGTTGTGGATTGTCGATGCTTCCTACAAGTCTTTCTTTTGTTTTGTTCCAAATTTCGGCTTTGGCGATTGTTGTCAAGTTGCTGCCATCGGCTCGCTTAGAGGGGGCGGTCGCCGATATGGTCGCTCCGAGCGCTCCTTCGGGAGCGGCAACAGCGTTCATTTCGTCTGTCGCTGCTGGGGCAAGCGCGTTGATCGGCTCTGTAATTTCGATGGAATAGATATATAACGACCCCATGTATTTATCGCTGATACCGTGAATACCTATATAATATGTTCCGTCGGATTGAGGCGAGAATACAGCTTGGAAGGTCTCTTCTTTCGAGGTTGTGAAGAAATTAGGTTCTATAATGACGTTTGTCAAAGCGTCGGCTGTTGCTTCTGTCCCGTATTTTACTTCAAACCGTTCTTTGTAAGTGGCGCTACTGGAACGTCCTTTTAAGATGAGGGTATATAGGAAACCCGCTTTCAACTTCATGGCCGGAGAGACGATCCAGTCGTCGGCGGCGAGTGTGCGGCTATAATTGAGTTGTGCACCGTTGACCGTTGCCGTCCATGCTTTGTCGTCCTCGTTGGCATTGATGATAGTATATTGGTCGAAACTATCCATCGACTTGAACGAATGGTTGTAAGGTGGTTCGAGATATGAACCGAGCATTATTCCGTCGGATAGAGCGGGATCACTTTGTCGAGTGCCGTCTGAGACTATGATTTCGTATGTGTATTCACTCAGAATGAGAGGTAGCTCTGTATCCGTGACGGTCGTTTCGGTTGTTCGGGTAGCGATAATCTTGTTGTCGGGTTTGCGTATGACGTTATAAGTCAATAGGCTTATATCTACGTATCCTCCATGTTGACCCTTCGTTACTGCTTCCCATGCGATTGTTACATTGTCGCTTTCTCGGTTGACCGTGATTCCTGTGACCGTTGCCGGAGTATCTGTGCCGACATAGAATGAGGCCTTGTAAGCCGGACCTGTGCCATGTATTGTATGTGTCGTGATTCCCAAAGTGTGATTCCCTTCGGATAGGGTTATCGGCAGTTCGACAAGCGAACCGGCGGTCGATGTGCCTGACGAAAGGGTTTCATCGTCTATTTCAACGGTGTAGTTTATATCGCCGGAGAGTTTGTTACCACTGACAGTCGTAGTGGGGAGTTTGAAAGTTATTGTACCTGAAAGGGCTGCTCCTTCGAATGCGATGTCGATGTCGGTAACGCTTCCCGGCCCTTCGAGGTCTGCGTTAGGACTTAGGGAATATAGTCCCACAAATTCTTCCAAATCGTTAAAGGACCCGAGTAGTGTAGCCTCTCCCGTATCGGTGTTTACTTGATAAATACCGGAGGAATTTTCGTTGCAGGCTGCCCAATAAAGTTGCTTGGTCGTGAAGTCGAAGCATCCGCTTTGTTGGTAAAGAGGTGTGTATCCGGTAGCTCCGATAAGGCTATATGAGCCGTCTTCGGTATTGAATTTGTATAAATCTCCCATTTGGGAAATGCCATATACTTCACCGATGGAATTGGCTGCTATGACTACGAATCCGGCAGGATATCCCTTGTCGTCTTGCAGAGTGATATCCGATAGTTTGTTTACTGCACCGGTTTCAAGGTCGAGAGTTCCGAATACATAACCGTTTTTAGTCGTGTTGTAGAAGGCTCCGTACACTTTTTGGTCTGCCGGATTCCAAGTCATGTCGGTGGAAATAGTCGTTAAAGGTATAGCTTTACGGCTTACCTCTGTCCACGATTCGATGTCGTAACAAATCAATTCGTTGCTTATCGTCGTACCGCTTAATTTTGTATAGGTAATACAGTAGAAATATTTTGCATCGACGAGAGTCGCTCCTCCATTGGCTCCTATCGGTCCGGCTTCGGAACGATACACCAATTCTGCCTTAGGGTTGTCTGTCGTATTGAATTTGTAGATACCCATAGGACTGGAATCGTTTCCCCAACTTTGAGCAAAGATAAGGTTCCCATAAAGGGTCGTTCCGTCGACTGTGTTTTCCAAAACTTTTGTAAGTCCCTTTGGAGAGGAGATTCGGGAGGCCGGAATGACAGTCGTTTTTTCTGATGCGTTCCGTGGAGCGATCAGATGCGCTTTTGTACCAAAGGGCACAAATAATAGCAATAAAAAGCAAAATGTGATTAGATTTTTTTTCATAGTGAAACAGAATTGATAATGAATATTTTTGGTTTGTAATGAAACTCTATTTGCAAAAATATTTATAATATTAAATAATACATCGATATTGTCGTATTACCTGTATTGTATTTATGCTATTTTAACTAATTTGGGGCTGATTTCTCTGAAATTGATTTAAAATATAGATTTTTTAAAAATAGCTTTTGTCTTATATTAAAGTGAATTTCTTGAATTTTGAAAGTGTAACAGCGTATAGAATATTTATTTTGTAGTAAATATTTGATTATTGCTTTTCCCTTGTCGGTCTATTATAATAGTTATAAAATATAAAAATATGAATATTCGCTTCTCCTTTATTTAGGAGAAGTAAAGAGAATCAAGGATGCAAGTATTGTATTATCGGGGAGAGATTCCGTATCGTTCGAAGGCTTGTAAATCTTCTTCTTCGAGTGGCAGACGTCGAACAGGAATAGGTATGTTTTGTTCTCCTACATAATATCTTTTTTCGAGATGAAACGACGGACTTATGAGGGAGAGTTGGTCATCGCGATATTCGGTTTCGATGCCTCCGATACCCAGTAGGGTGTGGAATACGACTCGCGAGTCGAATGGGGTGGTATGCCGATTCCGGGCTTGTCGTATGTCATCGGGGAAAAGAGTAGAGTAATTATCCGAGAACCAAATGACAAAGGGTATGTGAAGCTGGTAATAGGTGGGAATGGGGGAGGCGTGCAGAAATCGATTACGTTCATCGTCGAGCAGATCTTCCCCGTGGTCGGAGAGATACAGCATGGCCGAAGTTTTTCCGGTTCGGTCGAGTTTATCGATAACTTGTGCCAAGAATTTGTCGGTGGCAACGATCGAGTTGTCATAGGCATTTATCATGGCTTGCTTGTTCTTATGATCGATTTCTTTAATGTGGTCGGGGGTGAATATTCGGCAATCGGTATCGTATCGTTCACAGTAATTGAAGTGGGAGCCATAGGTGTGAAGGATAATGAGTTGCTTCGTTTTACCTATGTTCAGTAACGAGTCGACTGCGGATAATAGTACATCGTCATGTAGATGCGGTTTATTTTTCGGTGCGGCGAAATAGATCGTACAGTCTGCTTCGTCGGCAAAGAACTCGGTAAATGATCCGTTGCGCAGTTGGTTGGAGAGAAACGACGTGTGGAACCCAGCTTGTTTAAATGCCGAAATAAGACTCTTTTGTCGGTATATCTCATTGTAATTGAGTGCATCGGCGGGGCATAGCATTAACGGAACGCTTTTATGAGTCGCATTGATTTGTGTCAGTACATCGTCGAAATGAATGACATCGGGCATGGCGTCGAGTTTGGGGGTCGTATTTCGTTCGTACCCATATAGCCCCCAGTTTCCGGCGCGGGAGGTTTCTCCGATTACGAAGATATAGATTTCGGGGAGTTCGGTGTCTCTTGTCGATGTGGCCCGGTAGTCGAATTTTCTCGATGTGCGTGGATAGTTCTTTGCTGCTTCCCAACTGTCCACGGCGAATCGGGCATTGTTGAACGCGTTGATGGGGTAAAGGTTGTCGAGCCTTGCCGTATGAGGATATTTTCGGTGAGCAGGTGTGTAAACAAGTATTCCACTACCGATCATGAGCATAGCCAACATGAACACTCTTTTTTGAAAAAGAGGTGTGAGGGTCTCGGTGCGACGTATGGAGTAAACGGCAAGAGCCAATGCCGGAAGATAAAGTAAGAATACGCCTACTACCGCCGGAGCCAATTTATCGAGTAATTCGAAAGCCTCTCCGCTGTTGGTCGTAAACATGTTCAGGAACATGTCTGAGGCGATAATGGAATTACCGAAAAGATAGAGTAGTACCAATTGAAACGCGCCTATGAAATGAAGGGGAAAAAGAGCCCAAAAGGTGATTCCCGGTTTGCGGGAGAGAATTAATAACAAAAGGTATAAAGCTCCCGGAATGAGGATATAGGAGACTTTGAACAGGAGTGGCAATTGTTCTGTAAAACATAGAAAAATATTGGGAACCAACATGATTCCCGAAAAAATCCAAAATATGCGCCTCTGTGTAAATATTTGATTAAAATGCTTCATTGATGTTGAATAAAAATCCCGATTGTCCTTTTTTTCCGAATCCGTAGTCGAGTCGTACATTGACTCGGTTTTTGAACTCCCAGCGATAGCCTATTCCGTAATTGGGGAGTGTATGTCCCCATTTAAAACCTGAGAACGAAGGAAATACGTTTCCTGCTCCTACCCATACGGCTATGCCATTTCGCCTCCAAATGTGTTGACGGAGTTCTATTTGAGTTTCGATTAAATTTTTGTCTCGGTATCTGCCTTCGTAGTATCCTCGCATACGGGCCGACCCTCCCAAAGCTGCAAGCATATTCCAGGGTACATCGCCGTAATTGAATTCTCCATGTAGGTCAAAAGCAAGGATCGCTCCTTCCCATAGGCGGTGATAATAATCGAAAATGAAATCGGTGCGAGTAAACGCTTTTTTATTGCCCAAGAATTTGGGGAAGAATCGTTGGTTAACTTTTATATAAACTCCTTTTGCTGCGTTGGTAATAAAATCGCGACTGTCGTATACAAGTGTGGCTCCTATACTCGTGCTGATTACTTCTCGGGCTTCTCCTTCGAGTAGTTCGATTTTTGTGAAATCCGATCCTTTCACCCAGTTAAATCCCGTAGAAATTCCTCCGTAGAGGTCCTTATGTAAGCGAGCCAGCCAGTCGATACGTAAAATAGTTTCCAGTCTGTCGTAGGAGCTTTTGTTGGCGTTGTTATTTCCGTTTTCGTAACCTATGCCCCAAAAGTCACTCGGGAATGTGTATAAATAAAAGTCGTAATCTATCCTGAATTTATTTTTGGGAAAGATGTTATTTCCTTTTACTCCTATCAAAAGAAAGCCTGTGGTCGTGGCATCTCCATAAAGCGAAACGTTGGAGAGTTGTGTGATCGAGTCTCTTCGTAACCGGTATGTCCCCGAGGCAGCCAAGCCTATTCCCAGCTTTGTCGTGGAAGAATAGTGAGGTCCTCCGATGATACCGAAATCGAATTTTTTATCGGGGCGTGGAGCATTGGAGTCATCGAAGTATTTCAGAACCTTTTGGAATATGTTCAGTTTTTTTACGGTGGTATCTTTTTTTGCGATAATCGAGTCGGTAGGAATAGTATCTATACTATCGGTTGGCGTTTCGGCGTACAAAAGACTTTGGGAGCCTAAAATGTATCCGACGCATAATATCGTATATCGAATGAATTGTTTCATATAATTAATTTGTTTCTCTCACGAGTTCAGATGCAAATGTATATTTTCTGTGGCTAATTGCCTAATTGCTTTTTATTCAATATGTTAAGTTTTGTATAAATTTTCTTTCTCGTGTCATTTGTCTATATGGAGGTGTAGCGTAGCGGTGGGAATTGTCCTTTCTTGTAATAACAAATTATTATTCAGAAGGTTCAATAATTTAATATTGACGAGGGAAAGTAAAGATCGATTTTGAGAAATATTCAGGATATAAAATTTTTTCGGTGTATATTTTTTGTATTTTAACGAGAGTCCGATATAAATAAATATATATGGACGATTATTGACCGGTCTCGATGAACGTCCATTTTTGCAAGAAGGTTTTGTCTGTCTTACTTATAAATGAGTTTTTCTGGGTGTAGGTTGTTTATAACAAGCTCGCCAAAGGAGATAGGTGGGTACAAGGTGCTTGGGTGTATATCCTATTGAAAAAATGAATGCTATCGTTTTGTAAAACGATAGCATTCATTTTTATCCTTCTATGTAGTTGCGAGATTACAATTGACAATTGATGACTTCATTGAATGTTTTTGTGTAATTCGTATTCAGCATTGCTTTATATTCATTGCAGAATGTGTCGAATGTCGTTTTGGCCAAGCTGGTTCTTCCTTGTTTATACAATGTGTTGCATTTGAGAATCAATGCATACTCGTCTGTTTTGTCGTGTGCGAACATGCTGTTGGCTATCTGAATTAATAATTCGTTGTTTCCCTTTATATATTCTTGCTTGGATAAATTTATTGCCATATCTAATACGGAATTCGTGTAATCGGACTTGAAAGAATCCAACCAGTCTGTTTGGACATATGGTAATAATTGTCCCGATAGCAGGTTTAAGGGTAAATCATTGATGTTTTCGGCTGTGATAGGTTCTTTGTTTTTTACTTTGTCGATCCAATTACAAACATCGATATAATCACAATAAGCGTGAGTGAACTTTAACGCCCAATAGGTGCTTTCTTTTACAAGTTCGACACCGTCTAGTTTTTCCAGCAAAAGTTTTAGTTTTCGGATATTTACTCGGCGGTTATTTTGGGCACTTTCGTCTGTTTTATCAAACCAAAGCAACTCTCTCAGAGTGACGTTTGAAATCCCTTTCTTGTTATTTACGCTATATAATATGATAAGAATGAGCAGTTGTTTCAAAATAGGTGTGAATGATTTGGTGATATCTGCACCATTTTTATCCCATACTTGAAATCCATCTAAGAAAAGAATAGATGATTTTTTGTGAATGTCCGGTTGGGGCTTATAGTTTTCGTCTTGGGTAGTTGTCTTGGAAGAACGATCCGTATTTGTAACGACCGGAGGGTTGTGAGGAATGTGGCTTTCTTTTCTTCTTCTTTTCTTTTTTCGGTAGCAGAGGTACATACAGCCCATACCTGCAATTATGCAAATTCCTATACCTATGAAGAACCCTATCTTTGTAACACGTGCCTTATGTCCTGCAACTGTTTGCAGCGTATCTTCTATTTTTAACGGGGGATAAGCTAATGAGTATATGTTTATATTTGATTTATTGTTGTAGTTATAATTGGTTACGGCATACAGCCTCGACTGTAACGAGTCGTAGTAGAGTGTACAGAAAGAATTTACATCATTGAAGGAGAAAGGGATTGTATCTGCATAGTTCGTACAGTTATTCCCATCTGTCAAATCGAACGATTTTAGCAGGATATAGCTGTTCGAACAATCATTCGGAAAACATAAAGCATATAGCTTGTTATTCGTTTCGTCTGTAACAATATGATTACCGACGACGAAGTTTTTCGTATCGTTGGGGATAGTCCACAATTTCTTTGTTTTGAATGTGTTGATGTCTATCGCATAAAGATCGTAATAATTTATGACTCCTAATTCTTGTTTCCCTTGCGGGTTGCCACAGCCGCCGAACACCAATATCGTGTCTCTGTTTTTGTAGTCCGATCCGCTTAGATAACGCGGAGGTATTTCTTCGTTGTACGATACCGGAATCCAGTCGTCCTGTGCCCGTCCTTTTTTAAGTATCAAGTTCTTATATTGATAATTACCATATCCGCCAAAAATATACAGACACGAGTCATTGGGCGATATAAACGTATTGTGTTGAGAATATTCCGGATTTTTTATTTCACGGTCATTCTTTGTCCATGTGTTATCGTTGAAATTGAATATAGACATCTGTTTCAAGGGATCGAAATCGTATGACCATAATTCATCGTAATAAGGCTGATAAATGAGTTGGTTGTTTATTTCTGTGTATGGAGCTCCATGAGCAGGATAAATCGTATCTAATGTATTATCGATAGTCGAATAAACGAGTACAAATGAGCTGTTGGCAAAATAAATATTCCCTTTTGACGGGGCATGGCAGATTTGTGTATATATGGGTAATGCTAATGTTTTTTCTTTTACCCACTTGGTGTGTTTATTTATTTCCCATGTAGGATTGGTGACTGTCGCCGGAATCTGATACAGACTATCCAAACAGGAATGCGACAGATGTTCTTTTAAAGGCCAATATGCAATTGTTTTATTTTTATTGTCTGTGATTTTTATGTTACGTATAGACATCGGAGGAACATCGGAAGAATGAAACTTTTCATGATCGGAGTATCCGAAGTAGAATTTCACGTTCTTGATATTGATAAATTTATACTGGCCTTGCAATGTTTGATTGTCGAAGATGAGCTGTAAACTATCCGGATAGATTGAACACCGGATATGCGCCCATTTATTCCATGAGTATTGATTCAGTAGTTCTTCATCGAAAGCCAGATAGACGTTGTTCCCTTCTATCAAATTCAACGCTCTTTTTTCGGGTGTAATATTCGCTATCAAATCGAAACTCTTTTCATCGTCGATTATGATTCGAAAGACATATCCGTAGTTATGTTCTTCGGGTCTGAATTTAATATCGAAATCTAATGTTAGACCTTTTGAGGCGTCGAACTCGGGAGATAGGATAAGCGATGTTCTTTCTTCTTTAATGGAGGTATGGGCAGCAAAATATAATCCAGATGAAATATTTTGTGCTTCAACCGGTATCAGGGCCAACATTAAGAGCAGAAATATAAGCGTCTTTTGCATGAATACTTATAACTGTTTTTTGCAAAGATAATATGGTTTAGGAGGGTTACAAAGAAAAAAATTATATTTATGGAATCTTTTCATGGAATTGATAATAAAAATATTATATTATTAATGGGCAGAGTATTTTTACTGTGTACCGAAGTTTGTTAATGGTTTATTAATATTTCCGTTAATGACCGACGTTTATTTTTGTTACATTAATTAAAAACGACACATGATGAGAAGTATTATTGTATTGAGTTTGGCGCTGCTGTTGGTGGCGTGTAAGCATGAGAAAGAGTATAGTGGCAATCCTATTGTCGAGGGTTGGTATGCCGATCCAGAAGGGGTTGTCTTCGATGATGAATATTGGATATATCCTACGTTGTCCGATATTCCTTTCGGAGCCGATAGCGCAGATTTTCCCGGATTGCAAAAAGAAACGCGGGCCATTCATCAGGTCTATAATATACAGACTTATATGGATGCTTTTTCATCAAAAGATATGGTCCACTGGACTAAGCATCCCAAAGTGTTGTCTGTTGAGAATATAAAATGGTTGGAATTTGCCTTATGGGCTCCGTCTATTGTTCGGGCGAATGGCAAATATTATCTGTTTTTCGGAGGGAATGATATCCAGAATGATGAGCAATATGGAGGAATCGGTGTCGCTGTGGCTGATAACCCGGCAGGCCCATTTAAAGATGTTTTGGGGAAACCTTTGATCGATAAGATTGTGAACGGCGCCCAGCCGATCGATCAGTTCGTTTTTAAAGATGACGACGGTAGTTATTATATGTATTATGGAGGCTGGCATCATTGTAATATGGTAAAATTGAGTTCGGATTTATTGAGCCTCGTTCCTTTTGACGATGGTTCGTATTATAAATCTGTTACACCAGAGAACTATGTGGAGGGACCTTTTATGTTGAAACGGAATAACAAATATTATTTTATGTGGTCGGAAGGCAGTTGGGGAGGTTCGGATTATAGCGTGGCTTATGCCATTGCCGATTCTCCGTTCGGCCCTTTCGAGCGTATTGGGAAAATATTGCAACAGGACGAGAGTGTGGGTACAGGAGCGGGACATCATTCGGTCATTCAAATACCGGGGAAAGACGAGTGGTATATTGTTTATCATCGTCACCCATTGGGCGATACGATTCCAAATCATAGAGAGATTTGTATCGACCGTATGTATTTTGACGAAAATGGTTTTATTAAACCGGTGAAGATGACTTTCGACGGTGTCGGTGTCAATAGGCTTACGGATTAGCGAATAGTATCAGAAATGTATCACCGCCTCAAACAAGAAAAACAACTCAATGAAAATTTTCTTGTTTGAGGCGATGTTGTTTTCTACACGTGACTATTTGCGGTAAAATATATGGAAAGATATGAGGCAATAACGTTGACCTCGATAGCTTTATTTGAAAGAATTGTTTTTATACTGATTGTCGAGTGGTTCCCCTTGTTATTAATCTTGTTATGTCGCCCCCTTTCTTATGAGAATTGTTAATGCCTTATTAATGTTTTTGATTCGGAAATAAGTATTGCATATGGATAATTAATATTCTATTAATGGTTTCATTAATTACCCCGGCTTACTTTTGTCGCAAAAAATAAAAAAACGATTCCATGAAAAAAGTTTCTTTACTTGTATTTTTATCTGTTTTACTTATATCGTGCGGAGGTAAAGAGGTGCTTTCTACTTCTTTTTCACCGGTTGACTATGTGAATCCGTTAGTGGGAACACAATCTAAGTTTACCTTGTCTACGGGTAATACCTATCCGGCTGTCGCATTACCGTGGGGAATGAATTTCTGGACACCGCAAACGGGAGATATGGGAAATGGCTGGGCCTATTGTTATACCGACGATAAGATAAAAGGATTTAAGCAGACACATCAGCCCAGTCCGTGGATCAATGATTATGGGCAGTTTGCATTGATGCCGGTGACCGGTGGTAAAAAGTTCCTGCAAAATGAACGAGGAAGCTGGTTTTCTCATAAAGCTGAGACGGCAAAGCCTTATTATTATAGTGTGTATTTGGCTGACCATGATGTGAAAACAGAAATTACTCCGACGGAACGTTCTGCTTATTTTAGGTTTACTTTCCCAGAAAGTGAAGAGTCGTATATCGTAGTAGATGCGTTCGATAACGGGTCTTTCGTTCAGATAGATGAGGAAAATGGCACGGTAACCGGCTATACGACTAAAAATAGCGGGGGAGTACCGGATAATTTTAGAAATTACTTCGTGATGAAATTTGATAAGCCTTTTGCCTCGGCAGAAGTATGGAGCGGAGATAAAATTATAAAAGGTAAAAGAGAGGTAGAAGATAATCATGTCGGTGCTGTGTTGGGATTCAAGACTTATAAAGGTGAAAAGATTGGTGTAAAGGTAAGTTCTTCTTTTATCAGTGAAGAGCAGGCATGGTTGAATTTAGAAGAACTGGGCAGTAGGAATTTTAACGAGGTAAAAGAGTCTGCTCGAAATGCTTGGAACGATGTAATGAATAGAGTGAGAGTAGAAGGGGGAACTGATGAACAACTACGTACTTTCTACTCTTGCTTGTATCGTTCTTTATTGTTTCCCCGTAAGTTTTATGAAGTAGATAAATATGGAAATATTGTCCATTATAGTCCTTACAATGGAGAAGTGAGGAGAGGATATATGTATACAGATACCGGATTTTGGGACACGTTCCGCGCTTTATTTCCCTTCTTGAACCTCATGTATCCTTCTGTCAACAAAGAAATTCAAGAAGGATTGGCAAACAGTTATGAAGAAAGTGGATTTTTACCCGAATGGGCCAGCCCGGGACACCGTCACTGCATGGTGGGTAATAATTCGGCATCTGTTGTGGCCGATGCTTATTTGAAAGGATGTCAGACAGAAAAGATCGATTTGTTGTATGAGGCTGTTCTGCACGGAGCGAATCATGTGCACCCCCAAGTTCCTTCGACGGGAAGATTGGGATATGAATATTACAATCAAAAAGGATATGTACCTTATAATGTAGGTATTAACGAGAATGTGGCGCGCACATTGGAATATGCCTATGATGATTGGTGTATTATGAGACTGGCGCAACAATTGAACCGTCCGCAGGAAGAAATCGATCTTTATCGGGAAAGGAGTAAAAACTATCGGTTCGTTTTCGATAAAGAGAACAATCTGATGCGTGGGAAAAACGAAGATGGTACATTCCAGTCTCCTTTCAGTCCGTATAAATGGGGCGATGCTTTTACCGAAGGCAACAGTTGGCATTATACATGGAGCGTGTTTCATGATGTGCAGGGACTTATCGATCTGATGGGAGGGAAGGAGAACTTTGTCTCCATGTTGGATTCTGTTTTTGTGGTTCCTCCTATTTATGACGATAGTTATTACGGGCAGTGCATTCATGAAATAAAGGAAATGCAGATTATGAATATGGGCAATTATGCACATGGCAACCAGCCTATCCAACATATGATTTATCTTTATAATTATGCCGGGCAGCCTTGGAAAGCGCAATATTGGTTAAGGGAAGTGATGGATAAGCTGTATACTCCTTATCCTGACGGCTATTGTGGAGATGAAGATAATGGTCAGACTTCTGCATGGTATATATTTTCTGCGTTGGGCTTTTATCCGGTATGTCCGGGCTCAGGGGAGTATGTGATGGGAGCTCCGCTCTTTAAAAAGGCGATTCTTACGTTGGAAAATGGAAAGCAGATCGTTTTGAATGCTCCTGACAACACGAACGAAAATAGATATATACGTTCTCTGAAAATGAACGGGAAAGAGTATAACCATAATTGGTTGAAACACGAGGAATTGATGGACGGCGCTGTTCTTGATTTTGATATGAGTCATACGCCTAATACAGAGCGCGGAATAAACGATGAAGATTTCCCGTATTCTTTGACTAACGAGGATAAGTAAGAATCAAATAAATCCCATGTACATTCGAGGTGTTCCGGTTCGGATAAACCGGAGGTGACCATGTTTTGACCTCATGAAAACTACTTTTTACTGCTTGATGAAAAGTAAAATCGGTGGAGGTGATCTTGATGGCGTGGTATAAAAAGTCTGAAAATTTAAGAGGTGAGTCGCATGATGAAGAGTGTTCTTATCTATGGAGTGCTGTTTTGGGTATTGGGTTGCTATAAGGCAGCCGGTCAAGAGGCGATAGGGCTTTATGACCTGCATTATACTTTGGAAACCGACTTGTCGACACCAAAGGGACGCAATTTCGCTTGGGACGATGTACATGTCGTTTCGGCTTTGCAAGGAATCGTCAATCGGGATGCTCCGCAACTATATGTCTTTTTTGTGGATAGGGATCAATTGGATATTGATAAATATTGGTTGAATAAGTATCGTAGGAAAGGGCAGTGGTTGTATCGAAAGGAAACGGTGACGTATAATACCATTGAAGACTTGGTGTCGGCTTACGCCGGATACATAAAGGGGGTGGTACTTTATGATGAGAGAGTTCCGTCCACAAGCAATGTCGCTTCTGCCGTTGCGGGTGCGGAAGACCTTTTGCCGATCCGTTATGATCTTGATTCCGAGAGTTTGTATAGTCGCTTAGTTTTGGGTGGTCCCCGATTGAAAGTAAAGCGTAGATTGATCAATGAAGATGGAAGTGTTATGTTTACGGGATCGGGGGTGATTCCGGGGACGAATCGAAACAGCACAGGCTCTATAAAAAACGATCCGTACATTTGGTATATAGAGAATTATATGAAAACCGGCAAGTGTAACACGGAATATGCCGCTTATTATCTGGATCAATATTGGAAACAAAATCCCGGTGCTACGGTACGGAATCATCATACGCTTTCTAATCATGATTTTTTCATTAGCAAGCGAGCTTTCTTTTTCGATTTATCACCGTGGGGAGACGAACCGGCAACAGACGAACCGACTCAAAAGGTAGGGACTGATTTGGCTACCCTTAAAGAAATGCTATTGTTGGCATACCAACAGAATAAAGGTGAAAAGTACTGCTATATAGGAGGGTTCCCCTCATGGGCATTTAAATATACGAAGCATGCCGGCGGTATCCACGACGATGTTCCTACGGAGTGGGAGTTTTTACGTCTTATCAGCGCTTACAACGCTTTTAAAGATGCCGATGCAATTGCAATCGGAGCGTTGGCGAATGCCTCTTTTTGGCAGCATTTCCCTTTGGAGGAACGGTATTCGCAACCGTGGGTTACTCATGAAGAGTTGAAGCAAAGAGGATTGTTGACCGAAGACGGTAAAGTCGACGTGAAAGGAAGGAACTTTCTGATATTTTATGTGGGGGATTATGATGCTTCATCGTGGGTGAGCCAATTTACCTCTCTTACTTGGGACGACCCCAATAGAGGAAAAGTCCCGATGATGTGGGCCATAAGTCCGGTATTACAGGAGCGCGTGCCTCATGTGTTACATAATTTTAGAAAAACGGCTACTAAGAATGATTATTTTGTCGCATCGGACAACGGAGCAGGATATTTGAGCCCCGGAATGTTACAAGAACCCAGACCTATTTCGGGATTACCTTCTGGATTACAATCGTGGGCGGAGCACTGCAAGCCCTATTATGAGAAATGGGGATTGAGCATTACCGGCTTTATTGTCGACGGTTATGCTCCCGGTTTGAATTGGGAAGGAATGGAATGCTATCGATCATTTAGTCCCAATGGAATCGTTCCTCAGAAACTATCTTCGTGGAGTATGCTTTTTGGAAATATGCCTGTGTTGAGGGCCGATTACGATATCAATGATGTCGAGCCCAAAGATGCTGCGGTGGCTATCGTCAATAGAATAAGGGAGAGAGAGGGGTTGCCTTTTCATTGGTTTAGAAATATAATAAAATCTCCCACGTGGTATGTAGAGGTAGTCGAGGAACTGAAAAAAATAGATGATAGTATCTGTTTGTTGGATGCCCCGTCTTTTTTTGAGCTTTTGCGGATTTATTTGAAGGAAACTGCTCCTTTTGCCGGTGGTACGGGGAGTAGGGAAGATCCGTTTCTTATTTCTACACCGCAACAGTTCGACCATATAAGGGAGTATAGAAGCCAATGCTTTCGATTGATTAACGACCTCGATTTTTCTGATTATGTCAGAGAAGATGGCCAAAGTTGGTGGCCTTTGGGCGAATGGGGAAGTGGAGATAATGCTATGGAGCGTTTTCGTGGCTTTTTTGATGGAGGTGGATATTCGATTAGGAATTTGTCGGTGGAACGAAAAGCTCATGACCTGAGTATTTTTGGAGTGACAGAAGGTGCAGAGATTATCAACTTGAAAGTTGAAAATTGCAGCATCATTGGAGAGGGGCGTTTAGGAGTTCTGACAGGCGCTACCTTTTCTACAAAGATAGAACAGGTCGATATACTCGATAGCCAATGCGAAAACCGATTATCGGATCATGGGTCGAATGCCGGAGGTTTGACAGGACCACTTTACCGGTCGGTGATAAAAAACTGTTCTGTGAAGGGTGGAAATGTTTATGCGAAGGATTGTGCGGGTGGTATATCCAGTTCCATGAGTAAAGATAGCGAAATCATCGATTGTTACTCGACTTGTCGGATAGAAGGAATTACGAATGTCGGAGGAATAACGGGAAAAGTGAATTGAAAAATGATACCTTTCGAATATTAATGTTTTGTTAATGTTTCGGTCGTAAAAAATCTACTTTATGTATGCTTGAATCGTGGATTCTTAATGTATTATTAATGTTTTTGTTAATATTATAATCTTACTTTTGTCTCACACACATAAAATGCTGTAATGAAAAAAGAACCTTTAATTGTATTCATTTCTATTTTATTTTTACTTGTATCGTGTAGAGTAAAAGACGAAAATATCGAATCGGCGATATTTTCTCCGGTAAATTATGTGGACCCGTATATAGGAACCGGCGGACATGGTCATACGTTTTTAGGAGTCGCTGCTCCGTTCGGAGCCGTGCAGATCGGTCCTAACAATATAAATAAAGGGTGGGATTGGTGTTCTGGCTATCATTACTCCGATTCGATTGTAATAGGATTTTCACATTTGCATCTCAATGGAACCGGTTGTAGCGACACGGGCGATTTGTTATTTATGCCATATACGGGGAAAATGCGTACGCAGCCGGGAACCCAAGATAATCCCTTATCGGGTTATGCTTCTTATTATTCTAAGAGTGATGAAACGGCTTTACCCGGATATTATGGAGTAGTATTGAAAACTCATCGTACAAAAGTAGAATTGACGGCGTCGGACCGAGTTGCCTTTCACAGATACACTTTCCCGAAGAATGTCGAAAAGTATGTGATGATTAATTTAAAGGATGCCAATGGCGACGATCGTCCTACCGATACATTTCTGGAACAAGTAAACGATACTACTGTCAGTGGTTATCGTTGTTCCTCTGGTTGGTCGAAGCAACAGCAAATCTATTTTACGGCTGTTTTCTCCGAACCGATACGTTTAGCTTTGTTTCACGATTCGATACCAGTACAAGGAAATGTTTTACAAGGTATCGACGTGAAGGGAAATGTAATTGTCGCATCTGATGTCGAGAAACTTGATGTGAAAGTGGGAATATCGCCGGTGAGTATGGAAAATGCGGCGGCTAATATTCGACAAGAAATCGCCGATTGGAATTTTGAACGGGTTGTAGATGAGACGACTGCCAAATGGAATGCCGAATTGTCCAAACTGCAAGTATCGATTACGGATACAGTGGCCAAACGTATTTTTTATACAGCTTTATATCATGCGTTTATACAACCGGCTATGTTCAATGATTGTAACAAGGAATATAGAGGTACCGACAAAAATGTGTATGGCGATCCGGGTTTCACCAATTATACCGTATTCTCATTGTGGGATACGTATCGTGCGGCTCACCCATTATATACGTTGGTACAGCCGGAGCGTGTTCCCGATTTTATTAATTCGATGTTGGCTATTTATGAGCAACAAGGACGTTTGCCGGTTTGGCATTTGTATGGTTCGGACACGAATGAAATGATAGGTATTCAGTCGGTTCCTGTTATAGCGGATGCTATATTGAAAAATATGAAAGGTTTTAATTACGAACGGGCTTATCAGGCAATGAAGGCTTCAATGATGTCTGATTATAAAGGATTATCGTATGTGACAAAACTTGAATATATTCCGGCAGATAAAGAGAAGGAATCGGTAGCTAAGGGATTGGAATATGCCATTGCAGATTGGGGAGTTGCACAAGTGGCTCGAAAGCTGGGTAAGGTAGATGACTATGAGTATTTTTCGAAGAGAGCTTTGGCATATCAAAAATATTGGGACAAGGATACCCGCTTTTTCAGAGGAAAGAATCAAGATGGTTCTTGGCTTACTCCGTTTAACCCTGTTCATTCAACTCATCGGAACGATGCTTATTGCGAAGGAAATGGTTGGCAATATACATGGTTAATCCCTCATGATGTGGAAGGTCTCATTTCTTTGTTGGGTGGTGATGACGCTTTTGTTTCGAAATTAGATAGTTTGTTTTCGGTTAATGCCGATTTGGGCGATGCGGCATCTCCTGATATTTCCGGTTTGATAGGGCAATATGCACATGGCAATGAACCCGGACATCATACCGTATATCTTTATTCGTATGCCGGATTGCAGTGGAAAACGGCGGAGAAGGTCGATTATATATTGTCACAAATGTATCATGATTCACCCGACGGGTTACAGGGTAACGAGGATTGCGGGCAGATGTCTTCGTGGTATGTGTTTTCGTCCTTAGGTTTTTATCCGGTCAATCCTTCTAATGGAATCTATGTTTTCGGCAGACCGATTTTTGATAAGGTCGCTTTGAAATTGCCAGAAAATAAGGTGTTTGAAATAAGGACGGTCAATAATTCAAGAGAGAACAAATATATTCAGTCGGTTCAGTTGAACGGTCGACCGTATGATAAGTCTTATATCTCTCATGCCGATATAGTGAATGGGGGAACATTGGTTATTACAATGGGAAATAAACCGAATAAGGATTTTGGGACGAATATGGATTGTCGTCCGAAATCCGCTATTAAATAAAGTGTTATTAATAATTTAAAGTTTTAATGTCATGGAAAAGAATGATTACAAAAAGATTGTAGCATCTTGTTTTTGCAGCATGATGCTGGTTTCGAGTGCTTGGGCACAGGAAAGTGATTTGTATGCCGGAGGTACTGGGTCAAAGTCAGATCCCTATTTGATTGAGACGGAAGCTCAGTTTGATGCTGTACGCGAGAATCGGGGCTCCTATTTTAAATTGATGGCCGATTTGGATTTTGCTTCTTATGAAAAAGAAGGCGGTTGGTGGCCGTTAGGAGAATGGGGAAGCGGAGATGGTTCGGACCAACGTTTTAGCGGTACGTTTGATGGTAATGGGCATAAGATTTCCAATTTGATGGCTAAGCATGGAGATGATACCGGTGCGCATGATATGAGTGTTTTCGGCGTTGTTGACGGTGGTACGATTAGAAATTTATTGCTTGATAATGTGACTGTCATTGGTGGCGGGCGTTTAGGTATCTTGACGGGATTAACTCGTAATGCTACGATTGAGCAAGTGGGAGTTATCAACAGTTCTTGTTCGAACATTGGAACAGGTTCTAATTCCAGCGGCCTCGTTGGGCCTTGTGCCGGTACTACTGTAATCACAGACTGTTATACGGCCGATTGTAATGTAATGGCTAAGTCTACTGATGGTGAGACCGGGGATGCCGTAGGTGGAATCGTTAGTTCTGGAAATGCCACAGTGATGTATTGTTATTCGACTTCTACTATCGAAGGTAAAACCAATGTCGGTGGTATTGTCGGTGCTAATGATGGTGGCGCGGTTATTTCCTGTTTGTCTTTGAACAAGGATATTATAGGCGAAGTCGAAGTGACACATCGTGTTGTAGGAAAGAGAAACGGTGGAGATGTTTCTGATAATTATGCGCACTCTTCGGTTTTATTGAATGGTCAAGCCGTAACAGAGGGAACGGGAATCGATACCGATAATGGAGAAACGGTAGAGGAACTGACCGAATCGTTTTATGCAGACGATATGGGTTGGGATTTTGATGAAATATGGACAATAGATCCCACTATTTCTCCTTATCCGGTATTTAAATGGCAAACAAGCACAAGTGGAGTTACAAATGTCGAAAAAGCCGCTTATAACGTTTATGTGACTACCGACGGTATCCGAGCAGAAGGTTTGAATGGAAATGAAATGATCTATGTCTATACGACGAATGGTGTGTTGGTGGCTAAACAAATAGCTGAAAATACAATAGAGAATATTTCTTTGACCGGGAAAGGTATCTATGTAGTCAATATCGTTTCAACCGGAGCTTCCCAAGCATTTAAGGTTGTAAAATAAAAAATCAAATAGGAGAGGATTCGCTTAGTCGGTCCTCTCCTTTCCTCTCTTTTTAAAATTCTAAAATTGCAATTGCTTGTTAAGGAAATGGTTGAATAACAATAATCTAACAGGACGCATGAAAAAAAACAATTTCTTTTATATGGAAAAGGCGGTTTCAATGCTTTCCCATTATTCTCATTCATTCCTATTTTTATTTTTTGTTGTGGTAGGCTGCGCTACGGTTTTGGCAGAAAATGATCGACAGCAGAAAATTTCAGGGGTAGTGAGGGATCAGTCCGGGGAACCTTTACCCGGGGTTAATGTCGTAATGGTGGGAACTAATACCGGTACGATGTCGAATATAGACGGTGTTTTCAATTTGAATGTATCTGGTGACAAATTGGACAAAGCGGAATTGAAATTCTCATTGATCGGCTTTGCTTCGAAAAATGTTGCCTTGAAGGGAAAAACCGTAGTGAATGTGACTTTAAGTGAAGATGACCAGATATTAGATGAAGTAGTGGTCGTAGGTTACGGCACACAGAAAAAAGCTACTTTAACAGGAGCAGTCAGTACGATAGGAACAGATGAACTGACCGTTACACCCACTTCGAATGTCCAAAATATGTTGGCCGGTAAATTGCCGGGTGTACGTATTCAACAACGTACGGGAGAGCCGGGTAGTTATGATGCCAAGATGGATATCCGTGGATTGGGTACTCCTTTGGTCGTTATTGATGGTGTCGTAAGAGAGGTGTCAGATTTCCAGCGGTTGGAAGCTAACGATATCGAGAGCGTGTCTGTATTGAAAGACGCATCTGCCGCTATTTACGGTATGCGTGCATCGAATGGCGTGTTATTGGTGACGACTCGTAAGGGTGAGAGCGGTAAAACCCGAATTGATTATACTGGAAGTTTCGGTTTTCAGAATCCGTCGGGCTTGCCTGATGTTTTGGATGCTGCTCAATATGCCGAGCTTGTTCGTGAAGCTGATAAAAATATGGGTAGAGGTATTAATACCACTTTCACGGAAGAAGATGTAGCTCGTTTCCGCCGGGAGGGAGGAACCGACTGGTATGATTTGGCTATGAAAAATTTGGTTCCTCAAACCCATCACAATGTAACGGCCAGCGGAAGCGGGAAACGTACACAATATTTCCTTTCTTTTGGTTACTATGGCGAAGACGGTATTTGGAAAACCGGCGATTTAAATTACCATCGTTATAATATCCGTTCCAATTTGAGTTTCGATGTTACAAAAGATTTGAAAGCCGAATTGTTGATCGGTGCGATGTCCGATGAAAAGAATCAACCTTATAAAGATACTTGGGAACAGTTCAAAGCTATTTGGATGCTTAAACCTACGGAAACTCCGTATGCCAATAATAATGAGAGTTTTCCTAATGACGTGATGTATGGTTTGAATCCGCTTATGATTACCGATGCCGATCAATCCGGTTATAAGCGTAGGATAAACCGAACCTTGAATACTACATTTACATTGACTTATAAAGCTCCTTTTTTGAAAGGATTAAGTGCTAAGTTTTTGTATGCTTATGATTATAAGAACTATCAACAGAAAGAATTTCAAAAACAATATACATTATATAAATACGATAGGGAGAAAGATGTTTATAATTCTCAGATATATTCATCGCCTTCTTCTATTTACAGAAAATCATGGGAGGGAGCACAGAATCAATTACAGGCTTCTTTGAACTATGAGCGTCTTTTTGCAGAGAAACATAACTTGAAGGTCTTGTTTTTGTACGAACAAAGTGCAAAGGAAGAGGATAACTTGTGGGCAAAAAGAAACTTCGAGATGGATGCCGTAGACGAGATTTTTGCAGGCTCCGAAGAAGAGCAAATCGGTAATGCCGATGCCGGCCAGATTTATCGTGTAACGAATATGGGTATAGTCGGACGTGTCAATTACGATTATCAATCCAAATATTTGGCAGAAGTTAGCTTCCGTTATGACGGTTCTTCCAAGTTTGCCAAAGGACATCGTTGGGGATTTTTCCCATCGGCCTCTGTTGGATATAGAATTTCGGAAGAGAGCTTTATCAAGGAATTTGCTCCGCTGTCCTTTATTACGAATTGGAAGTTAAGAGCATCTTATGGAGCTATGGGTGACGATGGTTCTTCGTCCTATCAATATTTGTCGGGATATGATTATCCGGGCGCCAGTTATGTATTCGGCGATGTTGTCTATAAAGGATTGGGTTTCAGAGGCCTAACGAATGAACTGATAACTTGGTATAAGTCGAAGACCTTGAATGTGGGAACCGATCTTGATCTTTGGAATGGTATGCTGTCTGCACAGGTAGATTTCTTTTGGAGATACAGAGATGGTCTGTTAGGAAAGAGAAGTGGTGAAGTTCCCGGTACTATAGGTGCTGAATTGCCGGAAGAAAATTTGAATCAAGATTTGTATAAAGGTTTTGAAATCGTATTGGGACATCGCAATAAGATTAATGATTTCAACTATTCGGTAAGTTTGAATTTTGCATTGACTCGTCGTCAGAACAGACATTTGGAGGAAGGGGATGCAGTGAATTCCTATGATAGATGGAGAAATAAATATTCAAACCGATATTCCGATATGGGGTGGGCTTATGGCTCAAACGGACAATTTACTTCGATGGAGGATATTTGGCGGTCGCCTATTCAAGACGGTCAGGGTGGTGCTACCCAGTTGCCGGGTGACTGGAAATATGAAGACTGGAATGGTGACGGAATCATCGATGACAATGATGTTTATCCGAACGTGTACGAGCACACCAATGATAACGGAAATCCCAAAATGACATTCGGTGCTACTATCGCTGCCGAGTGGAAAGGGTTTGATGTGAACCTGCTGTTCCAGGGCGGCGGCGGATTCAATGTGATCTATTTCGAGCAATTGCAATACCCGTTGTGTTTCGGTGGAAACGGTTTGGCTCATTTTTATGACAGATATCGTCAGGACGAAAATGGGAACTGGATTCCTGGAAAATGGCCTACGACTCGTGATGCCGGATCTTATGGCGTGAATTATGCAAGATGTAAACAGACGACATACGATGCTTCTTATTTACGGTTGAAAAGCGTGGAAATTGGCTATACAATACCCCAGCATATCACTCGTAAATTCAAAGTGGATCGTTTGAGGATATTTGCAAATGGCTATAATTTATTTACGTTATCTAATTTGGATTTCGTCGATCCCGAGCATCCGGAAGGGAATTATGGATACCTGTATCCGATTATGAGAAACTTTAACTTTGGATTGAATTTATCATTCTAATTTGAAATACGATGAGAATAAATAAGATATTAGTATCGGCATTGGTGATGGCCCTATCGTTTTATTCGTGTGATTACTTAGATGTGCCGCCCATTAATATTATACAAGATGATGCGATTTTTAATTCAGAATCGGGTATAACGTCTTATATGACGACTCTTTACTATGATTTACCCATAGAGGACTTTCGCTATACACAACAAGGATTCAATGTATCGGGTAAAGGGCAAGGTCGTTTACCGAATGTGTCGGGTGAGGCTATGTGTAGTTCCAGCGATGATATTTCGACCATCGGTGATGGAACTTGGTGGGGCTGTTGGGATTATGGAAAAATTCGTCGGGTGAATTACTTTTTGAAAAATTTCCCGGCCTATAAATCCAATTTCCAGAATTCGGTTCTTGCTAATGCATGGATGGGAGAGGCTCATTTTATCCGGGCTTACTGCTATTTTGCAATGGTGAAAAGATATGGTGGTGTACCTATATTGAGAGAACCGCAAGAGTATGTAGGCGATATTGAATCGCTGAAAGTACCGAGAGATACGGAAAAGGCCTGCTATGATTTTATTGCGGAAGATTTAGACGAGGCTTTCCGTCTGTTGCCCGATAATGAGGAGATTTTGGGAAAAGGACGTGCCACCAAATATGCTGCTTTGGCATTGAAATCTCGCGCTATGCTGTATGCCGGTAGTATTGCGCGTTATGGAACCGTTGATTTGAATGGTTTGGTCGGTATCGATAAGGCTTTGGCAAATGATTATTTCGAATTAGCTTATAAAGCTGTAAAGGAACTTGAAAAATCGAAGAAATTTTCGTTGTATAGGAAGAACTCGGATAAAGAGAAAAATTTTGCCGAGCTGTTCCTTGCCGAGGACAGCCCAGAGAATATTTTCTGTAAATATTTCCAACGCAATGTAAACGCACATGGCTGGGATGTTTATTTCGTTCCTTACCAATACCGTGGAAACGGTTTTTCTTCCAATATGAACCCTACATTGGAATTTGTTGAAATGTTTGAACACAAAGACGGTACTCCTGCAAATTTCGCAGAAAGAGCGAAGGACACTTATTTCGATGATCCTTCGGAGCTGTTTCAAAATATGGATGCCCGTTTTGGCGGTTCGATCATTTATCCGAATGCTATTTTCAAGGGAGAGCCTTGTTCTATACAAAAGGGATTGATCATAGAAGATGGTAGCAAGAAGGAAAATGCCACGAATTATGAGGAGACTGTTTATACGGCCAATGACGGACAGGTTTATCATATTGTAGGGAAAAGCGGAAGTGGAAATTATTCGGGTAATATGACTGGTTTCTTTATGCGCAAGTACTTGAACGAGAATATGCCGCAATCAGAAGTCATCGAAAATTATTCGGAACAACATTGGATTGAGTTCAGATATGCAGAAGCTCTCTTGAATGGAGCCGAAGCGGCGGTAGAAATGGGGCAGCATTTGGACGATGCCTTGCTTTGGATAAATGATATCCGCAGTCGTGCAGATATTAAGCAACTTTCTTTGAGCGATTTGACCGTAGATAAGGTTAGACACGAACGCAGAATCGAGCTGGCTTTTGAAAATCACACGTATTGGGATTTGAGACGTTGGAGAATTGCCGATAAAGAAATCGAGACCAAGCAGTATACGGGTTTGTGTCCATATTTCGATATTAACAAACAGAAGTATATATTCGAGGAAGTCGTTGCCAATAAATACTATTATACATTCGATGTAAAAATGTATTATGAGAGAATTCCTGATGGGGAAATTGCCAAGAATGAGAAATTGAAACAAAATCCGTATTATAATTAAAAGCGTAATAAAATATGAAAAGGTTATATTATATATTTGGTTTGTCGGCATTGCTTCTCTCGTCCTGCAACTATTTTGAATATGACAATTATGAAGCTCCGAATTCCGGTTTGGAAGGGACTGTTGTCGACCGTAAGACCAACGAGTCTTTGCAGGCAGAAGCGGCAAATAGCTATAAAGTCGAATATTATGAGTTAAGTTGGGAAGAGGCGGGACACGCCAATACCCAGTCCCGATTCTTTTGGGGGAAAGCCGATGGCACTTTTTTGAATACGAAAATTTTTGCCGGGAAATATCGGATTACTTTGAAAGAAGGCGCATTTTACGCTCCCGAACCGGAAGTCGTGTATTTGAAAGAGAATCGTTTGACCCGATTGGATTATTCCGTTATACCTTATGCTCGTGTGAATATAGATGAAATCACATTGACCGGTAGCAAACAGAATAATTTGGAGATCAAATATACGATTGAAGATACAGAGAAGGAAGTCAATACGGAAGGTTTGGACGAGGGGTTGTATACTTTGAGCGAAGCCCAAGTTTTTATTTCCAGCAAATCTCCTAATGTGGGAGTGAATAATTCGGAAACCAAGTATACGATAAGAGCTAAAAAGGAATTTGAACGTGGCGATTATGAACCCGGAGTACCTTTCCAAGTGGTAGAAAAGAATGTAAGAAATTTGGATCCGGGGAAATATTGGGTGCGTATTGGAGTCCGTACCGCTAATCCTCAAAAACGATATAATTTTAGTACGATAAAAGAAATTGTTGTTCCGGCACAAACTGTTGAAAAATAAAATTATAAAATATGAATGTAAAGTATGCTATAATATTGGCATCTGGTTTGAGCAGCACTGTGGCAGTCATGTCACAGGCTGCTCCTTTAACGAATGGGGATATCGATTCTCCTTCACAGGATGCTATGATTCTGCCTATGGAAGAATCGAAGGTGTCGGTCGTTTATGACCCCAAGACCTCGGTGGTTTTTACAGATGAGGGAATAAAAGGGACAAGCGATGGTTTGACATTGGATTTGGGAGAGATCGATTTCGGTTCGGGGGACTATGATCGTGTTTGGGTCGAGATGGCAAATGTTATGAAACCGACGGAGCAGACCGGATTCGATTTTTATTTAGATGACATGCTTTTGGAACCTAAGACCGATTTTACAATTGCACAGGAACTTCCCCATCTCGATTCTTATGAATCCGATAAACAACCTCAGGAAGGTCTTTTTTTCAAAAATCAGAATGTGCCTTTAAGCCAGATTTCGGTAATTGATGTTAGGGGTGATGACAGTTATGGTAAAATAACGGCGGCCGTTGCTCAGGGCGTGTTGAACCAGAGCAATGCGGAGGTTTACTTGGTGTATGAAGATCATCACCAGACACAGTTCGAAGACGTTTATGGGAAACAGGGGGAAACGTGGAACCTCTTACGGGGAAATTATTCGGAAGAAAAATATGCGGGATTAGCTACGTTGGTCGATAAGTATAAAGATCGTTTTAAAAAGATGGTCCTTTGGGATCCTGATAAGGAATGGACTTGGTGCTTGGCACAAATGATTTGTGCACAGCAAAAAGGGATTCCAGTTACTAAGGAGATAAAGGAATTTTTTAACAATGAACTGGATTGGAATATAGAATGTGAAGACATTTCGAATAATTGGGCCACTAAATTGGAGGCCTATCAGTGGGCTATCGATAACTTGGCCGACGGATGTCATAAGTCTCTGAGCTTTTCTGCCGGTTTGCGTAGTGACTATGTTTCCAACCCGTGGAAGATATATGATTATGCAGCAGCCTCCAAAGGGTTTGTATTTTTTTTAAGCGATTCGGATCCCGATGAATTTGCCATGATCCAGAAGATTTGTGATAAAATGGACTATCAACCGGGTTCTTCCACAATGGGTTATGGGGCAGGAAAAGACGGGGATGCTCTGAATAATGCAACCAATCCGTATAATGTAGGTTTTATGGTTAGTGATTATTATGCAAACGGAAGTTTTTGGTGCTCGTTCCCGAGGAAAGCTTTCCAACAGCGTAAGGGTCAAGCCATAGAGGCATTGCCCGGCAAAATCTATGTGAGTCTTATATGGAGCGATGGAGATAACGTACAATTCGACTCCAATCAAATGTACAATATGTTTAAGAATGCTCCGGGTAGGGGAAAGGTTCCGGTAGGTATGACAATGGCTGCATCTTTGCAAGAGTTGAATCCCGTTTTGTTGGAGTATTTTTATAAAAATTTGACTCCCAATGATGAATTAGTAGCCGGTCCCTCTGGATTCCAGTTTATCTATGGCGATAAATACAATGAAAATAATTATGAAAAATGGCTGGAAACCAATCAAAAATGGTTGGAAACAGCCGGCTTCCATACTGCTTGCCTGTGGAATACAACTAATAAAGAACGTTTTGGAAGATATATGCAGACTTGCGGCTTGCAGGGCGTTTTTGATGGTTTTGAAAATAATAAGGAACGTTATGAGGTTGGTAGAGACGGCGAAGGTGTTGTCTGTATTCTACAAGGAGCTCATTGTTGGGAAGAGGGCGATGTGTATAAAGATTTGATAAGTGTAAAACCCAACGGGCAAAAGCCTGTTTTTCGGAATGTTTATCTGATTGCGGCCAGTTACGGCGGAGTAGGAGGATATGAACGGTTGATTCGTGAATTACAGCGTGTCGAAAGTTATTTGCCGAATACGTATGAGTTTTTATTGCCCATGGATCTTTGTGCTACGTTAAAAGAGTATATTGAAAAGAATGGAGGAAATGGGCATGAATAAATTCTTTCTGTTTTTACTTCTGTCGTTCCTTGTTGCCGCAAAGCCTGCATATGCTGGGGATATTCGTATTCCGGCCAAAGGAGGAGGCCTTTATCAAGTTGTTATCGTCGATAAGGGTACAGAAGGCGCTAAGTATGATGGAAAGACCGAATCTATAATTAATACGAGTTCGGGAACGAGGATACGTATCAGAGATATTGATTTCGGGGATGCAAGGTATGGTTTGTATAACCGGTTTATGGTGGAATACACGCACCCCGGAGATTGCGAGGACGGCTTCTTTGATATTTATATAGAAGATACGGCGGTCCCTGTGGCATCGATTCCTGTGGAACAGACGAAAGAGGGAGAGTATAAAGAAGCGTCTGCTCCGTTAAGTGTAAACATTACTGGTTCTCATGCCGTATATGTCCGGTGGAGAAACCATTCGGCCTGTCTGAAAACGTTCGGGGCAAATGAATTGGTTCCTTTTGCCAGCGTAGAACTGATTCGTACAGGGTCTTTGACGAAGTATGAATTTGGCAAAGGAACTTTGGGAGAACTATCCGGTAAGCATCGTTTGAAAATGGTCTGGCGCGGGAATAGTGCGAACGTGGCTAATGTTTATCTGGATAAGAGTGATGTAGTTTCCGTGATGGATATAGAGGAGGAAAAACTGATTGTCGTTGGCGGTAAATTGAGTTTTAGAATTAATTCTGCGACACCTATAAGTAATGTCGAGGTTTATTCTCCCGAAGGATTGAAAGTGAAAGAATTGAGGCTTTCCGATTGTTCGGCATTCGTATCGGTCGCTCCCGGATTTTACATTGTCAGGATAACAAGAGGGAATGGTGGTGCGGTCGTGAAGAAAATATTAGTAACAGAATGACCAAACAAAAAACAGGATTATGAAACGAGGTATTTTATTTTTGCTATTAACTACTTTTTGGGGTGTCTTTGTGGAAGCCGGGAATAACAAGGAAGTGCCCGTTTCTAATTTGAGAGTTCCGGCCTATCCTTTGGTTACCATCGATCCTTACATTTCGGCGTGGTCACATACCGATAAGCTGTATGAAGATGAGGTTCGGCATTGGACAGGAACGGAACATTCTTTGACGGGTGTTTTAAGGGTCGATGGTAAATGCTATCGGTTTATGGGAAAAGGCGAACAGGCTTTGACGTCAATTTTGAAAGATGCCCGAGACGAGGAATGGACAGCCAAATATACGAATACAATGCCTTATGCCGATTGGTATACAAAAGAGTATAATGATACGGAATGGCAGGAAGGTGCGGGGGCTTTCGGGAGTGCCGATATGCCTCATGTTAAAACCGAGTGGAATCAGGGGGATATTTGGATACGTAGGAAGTTTTCGATCGAAGATAAGAATATCTTGAAGAAACGGTTATATCTCGTTTATTCGCACGATGATGTTTTTGAACTGTATCTGAATGGGCAGATGTTAGTGAGCACGGGATACAAGTGGAGGAATTATGTCGTGCAACCGTTGGATGCAGAGCAAGTGAAATCGTTAACCGCAGAAGATAATCTCATTGCAGCCCATTGTCACAATACGAAGGGAGGAGCTTATGTCGATTTCGGCCTATTTACCGATGATGAAATGGAGTCTTTTTTCGGTACGGAAGCCGAACAGAAAAAGGTAAGCGTATTACCTACCCAGACCTATTATTCTTTTTATTGTGGTCCTGTCCAGTTGGATTTGAAATTTACGAGTCCATTGGTCTTAAATGATTTGGATTTATTGAGTAGCCCGGTTAATTATATTAGTTATGAAGTCCGGTCATTGGATAAACACGCTCACGATGTGCAGATTTATTTTTCTGCGACTCCCCGATGGGCGGTTAATAGTTTGGATCAAGAAGTAAGTGTAGAAAACTATCGATCTTCCGACATTCATATTCTGAAAACGGGGACGTTAGAGCAGAATGTTTTAGGTAAAAGCGGTGATATTATTTGTATCGATTGGGGATACTTTTATCTGGCCGGTAACCTATCTGAATCTTCTGATATGTCTGTGGGAACTCCCCGTTCTATTCAAGAGAGTTTTGCAGGAAAAGGAATACTGCCGGATACAAAAATATCTCGGACATCGGTACGCTTGGATAAGGAAGAAATTCTTTTAGCGTATAGCGAAAATCTGGGCAATGTGAGAGAACGGAAATCCGAAGGATATTTGATGATCGGTTATGACGATATTGCCTCTGTACAATATTTCGGGAAAAACCTGAAAGCGTATTGGAAGAAAAAATATCCGACGATGGAAGCCGCATTGGCCGATGCCCGAAAGAATTATAAAAAAAACATGCAGCGATGTGACGAGTGGGATTATAAGGTTATGAAAGACGCTGTTGAAGCCGGAGGACAGCAGTATGCCGAACTTTGTGCAGCCTCTTATCGCCAAGCTATATCGGCTCATAAACTGGTTTGTGGCCCCGCCGGTGAGTTGTTCTTTTTTTCTAAGGAAAATAACAGCAACGGGTCTATCGGTACGGTTGATGTGACATATCCTTCTTGTCCTATTTTTATTCGGTATAATACAGAAATAATGAAAGCTATGCTGGATTTCATTTTCGATTATAGCGAGTCGGGCCGTTGGAAAAAGCCTTTTGCTGCGCACGATGTCGGTACATATCCTTTGGCAAATGGGCAAACTTATCAGGGAGATATGCCTGTGGAAGAAACGGGGAATATGTTGATTATGACGACAGCGATCGCTATTGCCGATGGGAATGCAGACTATGCGGCAAAACATTGGGAAATCTTGACGGCTTGGAGCAATTATTTGGCCGAGGTAGGTATGGATCCTGAAAATCAGTTGTGCACCGAAGATTTTGCGGGACATTTGGCGCACAATGCCAATCTTTCGGCCAAAGCCATTATGGCGATTGCCGGTTATGGTCGCTTGGCCGAAATGTTGAATAAGCCGGAGGAGGCCAAGAAATTTACTGAAATGGCTAAAAGAATGGCCATTGAGTGGGAACGGAGAGCCGATGACGGAGACCACTATCGGTTAGCTTTCGATATGCCGGGTACTTGGAGCCAGAAGTATAATTTTGTATGGGATAAAGTTTTGGGCCTTAATATATTGCCAGACCGTATAATGAAAAAGGAAGTCGCTTTCTATCTGAAAAACCAGAACAAATACGGGTTGCCTTTGGACAATCGTTTTACATGGGGTAAAACTGACGATACCGTATGGAGCGCCACAATGGCCGACTCGGAAGGTGATTTTCAAGAGTTGATACGACCGATTTGGAAATATGTGAATGAGACTTCTTCGAGAGTCCCTTTGGGCGATTGGTATGAAACATTGAATGCCGACTATATAAACTTTCGGGCGCGTTCGGTGGTCGGAGGTGTTTTTATGAAATCATTGGATCATTATCTTAGAAATAAAAGGAAATAGATTGTGGAAAAGTGGATCAAAAAAATAATGCAATTTGGCGGTTTATTCCTCTTCATGTCCTGCAATCAGCCCGTCGATGTAGTAACGATCGATTTGTCAAGGGAAGAGGCCGAGATACCACCCTCCTTGTATGGTATCTTTTTTGAAGAGATTACTCATTCTGGCGATGGCGGTTTATATGCAGAAATGATAAGAAATCGTGGCTTTGAAGATGGTACTTTACCTTCCGGTACGGTGTTGAAAGATGGAAAGGCAGTTGCCAAACCTTTGCATTGCTATTCCAACGATTCCATCAATCATTTTAGTATCGCTTGGAACGATTCTCTTTTTATGGAAGGCTGGGAAGTGAAGTGTGTTTCCGATACGAGGCCTCCTTTTTATGAGATAACCGAGGTTAAGCCACTGAATAACGCTACTCCCCATGCCTTATTTATCGATTTGGGTGCATCCGCATCCGATGTATGGGTTATGAATGACGGTTACTGGGGAATAGCTGTTACAGAGGGACAAAGGTATAATTTCCAATTTTATCTGTTTACGGAAGAATTGAAGAATACGGTAGTGACGGCGGCCTTGCTGGATCGCGAGGACCAGATAGTTGTTTCTAAGAATTTCCAGATAGAACGTGATGGTTCGTGGAATCATTATGAGGGAACTTTTACTGTCGACACGACAGCGAATGATCTTCGTTTTGCTTTGCTGTTACCTCATAAAGGGAAGGTATATATCGATTTTGTATCCATGTTTCCCGAGAACACTTTTTGCGGACATAAAAATGGTTTGAGAGAAGATGTTGCCGGGATGCTTCGAGACTTGCGACCCGATTTTGTTCGTTGGCCGGGCGGATGCATAGTCGAGGGGTTAACTATGGATAACCGTATCAAATGGAAAGAAACGATAGGTGATATTGTGAAACGTCCCGGAGAATATAATTTGTGGGGATATCGCAGTACCTATGGATTCGGTTATCATGAATTCTTACAATTTTGTGAAGATATTGATGCCGATGGTATGTTCGTTTGTAATGCCGGTATGTCTTGCCTGTTTCGGAATGGTGATTATTGGGAAGAAGAGAATCGGATTGATAATTTGATTCAAGAGGCTTTGGATGCTATCGAGTATGCGTTGGGCGATACGACCACCGTTTACGGAAAGAGAAGAGCGGAGAATGGTCATGCAGCCCCTTTCCCTCTCAAATACGTAGAGGTGGGAAACGAAAATGTAGGGCTTCGTTACGTGAAAAACTATAATCGCTTTTATAAAGCCATCAAAGAAAAATATCCTCAGATAGAGGTCGTATGTGCTCTCATGTTCAGTCCTTATATTCAAGAGGCGGAGAAAATAGATATCTTGGATCCCCATTATTATGAGACGGCTGGTTGGTTCTATAATAATGCAGATGTTTATGATAAGTTGCCCGATGATATTCCGTATAAAATCTATGTGGGGGAATATGCGGCTATCGGCAGACCCTCTCTCTATTCGTCTTTGGCAGAGGCTGCTTATCTGACGGGGGTTGAAAGGAATGCGGATAAAGTTCAAATGGTATCTTATGCCCCGTTGATAGAGAATGCGGCTCACGGAAAAGATCATTTGTTAGTGCTGAAAAATGATTCAGTCTATGGCCGTACGAATTACTATGTGTTGAAAATGTTCTCGGAGAATCGCCCTGATGTGAATTTACACACAGATTTAAAACCTGCTTCTCCTGAGCCGGTATTCCGCACAAATGGATTTATCGGATTGGGTACGAATAATACGGAAGCTCAATTTAAAGACTTGAAAGTCATTGTAAATGGCGAAGAAATTTATACTTCGGGGTGGGGTGATTTCGTGGATAAATGGACTATAATTCGCGGCGATTGGAAAACGGAAGGAAATCTTTTGTCTCAGAGCCAGAAAGGAATAGATGCTTTGGCTATCCTTGAAGATAGGGAGTTTGATAATTGTACGATTGAGTTGAAGGCCAAAAAAATTTCTGGAACAGAAGGATTCAGAATTGTGTTTGGCGGTACGGATCCGAATAATTATTTTATGGCGGACATAGGAAGCCACACTAATGAGTCTGTTATTTTTCGAGAGGTGAATAATGAAGGTTCTATTTCGTTATTTGATTATCGAAATACGGCATCTATTAAGACAGATCAATGGTATACGGTGAGAATCGAAATCGAGGGTGCTCATTGGAAATGTTTTCTTAATGATGAGCTACAATATGAATATACTTATGCTCCTAAGAAAAAACATTATGTCGTATCGGGTTATGACAGAGAGCGAAAAGAAGTTATTGTTAAATTGGTAAATGCCGAGGCCGGAAACTGGAAAGTCAGGTTACAATTGGATAAGGCGAAAAATCTGGCATCGAAAGGAACTAAAATTGTATTAGGTGCAGACGACAGATTTGATGAAAATAGTTTCAGCGATCCTTTGAAAATTGTTCCGAAAGTCACCGAGTTATCGGGAATTAGCAATGAATTTACTATTGATTGTCAGGCCAATTCGCTGACTGTATTGAGAATACCGTGTGAAAAATAATAGATAACAAAAATAAAACATAGAAAAATGATAAATAGATATTTAAAAATCGTAGCTGTATTATTGTTGATGACATATACGGCTTTTGCCAATGCGGAAATCGGTATTTATGATCTACGTTATACACTCAATACCGACTTGAATACCAAAGAAGGACTCGATGTAGCTTGGGACGATGTTCATGCGGTCTCTACTTTGCAAGGAGTGGTAAACAGGGATGCTCCCCGGTTGTATGTTTACTTTGTAATGGAGGGTAATCACGATATCGATGGTTATTGGTGGAATAAATATCGTCAGAAAGGTGAATGGTTGTATGGACGTGAGACACGGACATACCAGACAATGGAGGATTTATTCACGGCATATGCTCCTTATATAGAGGGGGTAGTCGTTTATGATGGAAACATCGCCTCTACCAGTAATGTGGCATCCTCGGTAGCAGGAATTGAAAATTTGGTGGCTATTCGTTATGATGAAACTCCGGGAAGTTTGTATGATCGTCTTGTATTGCACGGGCCCAAACTGCCGGTAAAAAGATGGTTGTTGAACCCCGATGGCACTTCTATGTTTACCGGTAAGAAAGGGACAAAGATTCCGGGAACGGAACGCTACTCTACCGGATCCTTGAAGAACGATCCTTATGTTTGGTTTATAGAGAAGTATATGAAAACCGGAAAGTGCAACACGGAGTTTGCCGCTTATTACATTGATCAGTATTGGAAGCAGAAACCTTTTGCCACCGTAAGGAATCACCACACTTTGTGCAACCACGATTTTTTTGTAAGTAAAGGAGCTTTTTTCTTCGATTTATCTCCGTGGGGAGATGAACCGGCCACTGATGATCCTACCCAAGCTGTTGGCACTGATTTGAATACACTGAAAGAAATGTTGCTGTTGGCTTATCGGCAAAACAACAATGAAAAGATGTGCTACATAGGAGGTTTTCCTGCGTGGGCTTATAAATACACAATGCATGCTTCTGGTAGCCACGATGATGTGCCTACGGAATGGGAGTTCAGCCGTATCATCAGTGCATACAATGCTTTTAAGGATGCAGATGCTATTGGCTATGGCGCATTGGCGAACGCCTCTTTTTGGCAACATTTCCCTACCAAAAAGCAATATACTCAAAATTGGATTTCTCATAAAGAATTAAGAGAAAGAGGGTTGTTGACGGCTGATGGTAAAGTAAATGTAGACGGCAGGAATTTTATTATTTTTTATGTCGGCGATTATGATGCTTCCGCATGGATATCACAAAGAACACCTTCTATATGGGACGACCCGAACCGTGGAAAATTGCCTCTGATGTGGTGTATCAGTCCCGTATTGGCTGAGCGTGTGCCCCATATTATGCATAACTTCCGCACAACGGCCACTGAAAATGATTATTTCGCTGCGGCCGATAATGGAGCGGGATATATCATGCCGGGTATGTTGCAAGAACCGCGAGAGTCTGGGCTTCCGTCCGGTTTGGAAACATGGGGTAAGCACTGTAAAAAGTATTATAAGAAATGGGGATTGTCGATTACCGGTTTTGTTATTGACGGACATGCCCCGGGATTGAATAAAGAGGGCTTGGACTGTTATGCTTCTTTTAGCCCGAATGGTATTGTGCCTCAGAAGATCGCAACCGCCCTGTTACATGGCAATATGCCTGTAATACGAGCCGATTTGGATATCAATGATGGTGACCCGAAAGTTGCCGCCAAAAGAATCGTGGAACGTGTAAAAGAGCGTTCTGCATTACCGTTCCATTGGTTTCGTAATATTCTGAAACAACCTACTTGGTATTGTGAGGTGATGAATGAGGTGAAAGCGCAAGATGATAGTATTGTATTGTTAGATGCACCTGCATTTTTCGAATTGTTGCGTATCTATTTGAAAGAACATGGTTCGGTGATAGAATAAGAGCTGTTTGAATTTGTCTTAGAGCAATATAGAAAGATTGTATATGTGAGAGATTTGCGTGGCTTCTGCTGTGTCGGACAGATATAGAAAGTGAGATAAAAAAAGCTATGGGTAGGTAGCAAAAAGCTAGGGCACTTTTCAACCCGTCAATTCTCTGTTTTTCGACAGAGGGGAAGAATGTTGCCCTACAAAACCTTATACCATTGACTTGTACTTCCTTACTTTATTATATTTGAATCGGTCTATATCTCAAAATATTTCGTATTTTTGTATCCGTGGGATGTAAAAACAGGGGTGTTTGGACATCAAGATGCCGACTTTGTGTTTTTATTCCCTATTATGGTTTAATTGAACTGCAAAATTTATGAGCATATTAAAAGAGGGAAAGCCGGTGGGATTAGCATGCGATCATGCCGGTTATGAGATGAAACAGATTGTTATGCAGGAACTTGATGTTCGAGGTATCGCATATAAGGATTTCGGGACATATTCGACAGATAGTTGCGACTATCCCGACTTCGCACATCCTTTGGCTTTGGCTGTGGAAGCGGGTGAATGTTATCCGGGTATCGCTATTTGCGGTAGTGGAAATGGTATAAATATGACTCTGAACAAACATCAGGGAATTCGTGCGGCATTGTGCTGGACGACTGAGATTGCAGCATTAGCTCGTCAACATAATGATGCTAACGTGTTAGTTATGCCCGGCCGATTTATTTCGGGAGAACTTTGCCGAGAGATAGTCGACGTATTTTTGAATACCGGTTTCGAGGGAGGCCGCCATCAAAGGAGAATCGACAAAATACCTGCTGACCGTTAGTTTGGGAAGAAGGTCTACCATTCGACAATGACCGACACATCGCGAATGTCGCCGGGGATTGGAGGCTTTTCTTTGGTAACGATTAATCGACCACCTGTTATTTGTGGATAATGAGAACGAAGCGAGTTGGTGATTCGTCCTGCAACGTGTTCAAGTAAGCGAGAGGGTATGGCCATTTCGTCAGAAATGATTTTACAGACATCTGCGTAGTTGAGTGTATCGGTCAGTTCGTCCGTAACGAGAGCTCGGGAGAAGTCCGTATAAAGAGTGGTCTCTACTTTGAAATAGTTCCCTACTTTTTGTTCTTGGGGTAGTACTCCGTGATGGGCGTAGAAGCGCAGGGCCCCGATGTGAATGGAGGTTCTCATACAAATGTGGTTTTATTGAGTCAAATTGTATCTTTTGTTTGGACCATTTTGCGGTATTTTAATGGGGGTATTCCTATTTTTTTATAGAAATTCTTTGAAAAATGAAATTGGTCAAAATAATTTAATTTGAAAGCGATTTCTTTAATTTTTAAATCAGAATCTCTGAGGTATTTACAAGCTCTTTGGATTTTTAGATTAGAAAAATATTCCATAGGTGTTACTCCGGTTTCCGTTCTGAAAAGGGCATTGATTCGAGTTATGGAATAACCACTGAAATCGGCAATATCACTAAGGGTAATTTTTTCTTCTAAATGATCTTTCATGAATTGTATACATTTTTGGATATTGTCGATTTTCCCGATGGTTTTTATTTCCCGAAATGATTTTATATATTTTAGAGAGGCTAAAAAATGCATTAGACAGAAAGATGTGTATTGAAGATTTTCGAGGTCATATATATCGTGTTCGATGTTACGATATATCTCGGCGAATAATATGAGTCGATCTTGGATACGGCTGTTGTCGGCATCTTTTATTTCAATGCTGCGCCCCATGATTGAATTGAAAAAAGGCGCATTTGTTCCTTTAAAATGAAGCCAATATATGCTCCATGATTTCTTATCGCCCGATCCATATGCATGTTTCTCATAGGGTGGTAGTATAATGAATTGGTCTTTGGCTAATGTCATGCGTTCTCCATTGTATTCTACCCAACCAATTCCGTTTTCACAATATATAAATATGTATTGTTCTGCTCCGATAGGTCGTTCTCTATAATGACATTTGGCATTTGGGTAATATCCTATATGAGTGACATACAATTGTTCTGTAACGGGATTGTTTATTATAGAATCCAATAAATCAGCAGGAATGATAATCTCCCTTTCTCCCGGAAATCCAGATGGAATAAAAGTTTTGATACTCATATTATTAGATATTATATGGCAAATATAAGAATATAATATACATATTTTCAAATATTACATACATTTTTTCCCCTTGCTTTCAAGTTTATATTTGCCATATATTTGTAATATTAAAAAGAATATTCAAAAAGATATGTTTATATCATGGAAAATATCACAAAATATCTTATCAAAAGTACTGTAAAGAAAAGCGAAGTAAAGGCTTGGGAAGAAACCGTTATGTTGCCGACTTATGAGATCGGTAAAGAGGAGAAAAATCCGGTTTTTATAGAAAAGAGAGTTTATCAAGGCAGTTCGGGAGTGGTATATCCCTATCCGGTAGTGGAAAAAATATGTGATGAAAAGAAGGAGAAAGCTTATCGTGCTGTTTTCTTGGAAAACGAATATCTGAAAATAATGATTCTTCCCGAGCTTGGTGGTCGGGTTCAAATGGCGTACGATAAAATTAAACAACGTCATTTCGTATATTATAATCAAGTAATCAAGCCGGCACTCGTGGGGTTGACTGGTCCGTGGATTTCGGGTGGTATCGAATTTAACTGGCCTCAACATCACCGTCCTTCGACATATTTGCCAACGGAATGTACGATAGAGGAATTTCCTGATGGAAGTGTTACGGTGTGGTGTTCTGAGGTGGAACGAATGTTTCGCACAAAAGGAATGGCTGGGTTTACCCTGTATCCGGGAAAAGCATATCTTGAAATAAAAGCGAAAGTATATAATCGCACCTCGTTACCGCAAACGTTCTTGTGGTGGGCGAATCCTGCGGTTGTAGTCCATAAGGATTATTATTCAGTGTTTCCGCCCGATGTGAATGCCGTGTTTGACCATGGTAAACGTGCGGTATCGAGTTTCCCTATTGCTACCGGAGTTTACTATAAACAGGATTATTCTTCGGGTGTGGATATTTCGAAGTATAAAAATATTCCGGTTCCTACCTCTTATATGGCAATCAATTCCAAGTATGATTTTGTGGGAGGATACGAGGAAAACGTAGAGGCTGGTCTGTTGCATGTGGCCGATCATCATGTCAATGCGGGTAAGAAGCAATGGACATGGGGGTGTGGGGATTTCGGACAGGCTTGGGATAGAAACTTGACCGATGAAGATGGCCCTTATATAGAACTTATGACGGGTATGTATTGTGATAATCAGCCCGATTTTACATGGTTGCAACCGTATGAGGAGAAAGAGTGGAAGCAATATTTCATGCCTTACAGTGCTGTCGGTATGGTGAAAAATGCGACAAAAGAGGCGATTGTTACACTAAAAAAGAATGAGGATAAAGGAGAAGTAATCCTCTACACGACAAGTGTATATAAAAGTGTGAGAATTCTGGTGACATGTGGTGGAAAAGTCTATTTGGATAGTATTCACGACATGTCTCCTGCCGAACCGGTAAAAGAATCGTTCGCTTTAAATGGTGTCGAATTTGATTCTTTAAAGTTATGCGTATACGATAATAATGGTAAGGTGTTGGTAGAATATGAGGCCGAAAAAAAGGAAATCAAACCTATCCCCGATCCTGCGAAAGCAGCCAAAGATCCCAAAGATATCGCAAGCATAGAACAATTGTATCTGACCGGGTTACATTTGGAACAGTATCGTCATGCTACGTATAATCCTACCGATTACTATATGGAGGCTTTGTCTCGTGAACCGGGTGATGTGCGTTGTAATAATGCCATGGGGTTGTTCTTGATGCGTAGAGGCCAGTTCGCAAAAGCTCAACCTTATTTTGAGGCTGCCATCGCCACATTGATAGAACGCAATCCCAACCCGATTGACGGAGAACCTCATTACAATTTGGGTTGGAGTCTTAAAATGCAAGGTAAGTTTGACGAAGCTTATGATGCTTTTTTTAAAGCGACTTGGAGTGCTGCCCAACAAGATTCCGCATATTACGCTCTTGCCCAAATTGATTGTATTAGAAATGATTTCGAGAAAGCTCTCGAACATATCGATCGTTCATTGGTGCGTAACTGGCACAATCATAAAGCACGTCAGTTGAAAGCAAGTATTCTTCGCAAATTGGGTAAAAAAGAAGCTGCGGCTACGCTCATAGCAGAGTCTCTCTCGATAGATAAGTTTAATATAGGATGCCGATTCGAGCTTTATTTGCTTGGTGGGGAATCTGCGCAACAAGCTCTCGACGAGATGATGGCTTTGATAAATGAGACGACATCGGTACATTCTTATATCGAGTATGCGTTGGATTTTGCCAATGCCGGACTTTATGCGGAAGCTGAGCGACTTCTCCTTTTGTGGGTAAACAAAAACGATGGAATAGTATATCCGATGGTTTATTATGCACTTGGTTACTTTGCATCGAAATCGGACGATGTGCTTAAAGCTATCGATTATTACAAGAAAGCGTCTCAGATGGCTCCCGACTATTGTTTCCCTAATAAATTGGAAGAAGTTCTTATGCTGCAAGATGCAAATAGATTGCAACCGAATGATTCCAAAGCATGGTATTATCTTGGAAACTTTTGGTATGGAGCTCGTCAGCACGATGAAGCTATCGCTTGTTGGGAACGTTCGGTAGAACTTGACGATCAATTCCCTACTGTTTTGCGTAATCTTGCATTGGGATATTACAACAAACGCAACAGGAAAGAAGATGCGTTGGCTTGTCTTGAAAAAGCGTTTGCTCTCGATACGAACGACGATCGCATTTTGATGGAATTGGATCAACTCTATAAGAAGTTGCGTCGTCCGCATAAAGAACGTTTGGCATTCCTTGAAAAGCATCTCGATTTGGTGGAGAGACGCGACGACCTTAGTGTAGAGCGTGTTACCTTATATAATCAATTGGGCGAGTATGAAAAAGCCAAATCTTTGATTGCTTCGAGAAAATTCCATCCGTGGGAAGGCGGAGAGGGTAAGATTTCTGGACAGTATATAATCTGCCGCATTGAATTGGCGAAAAAGGCAATTGCCGAAAAACGTTATCAAGATGCTATCGATTTACTTAGAGAGACAGAATACTATCCTTTCAATCTTGGAGAAGGAAAACTCGCGGGGGCCGAAGAAAACGATATACATTATTTTATGGGTTGTGCCTATGAAGGATTGGGTGATAAGGAAAATGCCGAACTTTATTTTAGAAAGGCTACGGTCGGTTCAGCCGAACCTGCGATTGCATTCTTCTATAACGACCAACAACCTGACAAGATATATTATCAAGGACTTGCTTGGCGTAAGTTGGGAGACGAAAAGAAAGCTCGAAGCCGTTTCAATAAGCTTATCAATCATGGGGAACAGCATCTCTTCGACCATGTGAAAATCGATTACTTTGCTGTTTCTCTACCCGATTTGTTGATTTGGGAGGACGATCTCAATCTGCGCAACCAGATACATTGTAATTTGGTGATGGGGCTTGGATATTTGGGCTTGAACGATAGAAAGACAGCAGAAAGATTTCTCGGAAAAGTGAGAGAGCTCGATATCAACCATCAAGGATTGAATGTGCTGTGAAAGAAACTGACTCTTAAAATTTATACACATGAATGCACAATATAAGAAAGGTTTTGTCTATTTTATATGCCTTGTATCCGCAATGGGCGGATTGTTATTCGGTTACGACTGGGTAGTAATAGGCGGGGCGAAGCCGTTTTATGAACCGTATTTTGGAATTACCGATGATAACACGATGCGGGCCGTGGCGATGAGTGTGGCTCTGCTGGGGTGTCTTGTAGGAGCTATGATAGCAGGGGTACTGGCCGATAAATATGGACGGAAACGTCTGTTGATAGTTGCGGCTTTGGTATTCTTTTTTTCTTCGCTAAGTACCGGCATGGCGGATTATTTTGTGATTTTTGTCATATCGCGTTTTATCGGAGGAATAGCTATTGGGCTCGCAGCCGATGTCTCTCCTATGTATATAGCCGAGATTGCACCGAGAAGTGTGAGGGGCAAGCTGGTTTCACTCAATCAGTTAACTACTGTGCTGGGGATATTGTCAGCTCAAATCGTCAATATGCTTATCGCAGAATCAGTCGCTCCTGATGCTACCGTAGCGGATATTGCAGCCTCTTGGAATGGAACAATGGGGTGGCGATGGATGTTTTATGCGGTCTGTTTTCCTTCGTTCCTCTTTTTTGTTTTAGTCTTTTTTATTCCTGAAAGCCCTCGTTGGCTGATTCAAAAAGGAAATGAGCGTCAGGCCATGATTGCATTGGAACGGATAGGCAATCGAGAATATGCATTGGCTGAGTGTGCCGGTTATCGCGAATCGGATGCAGAAGCGAAGAAACATGGTAAGGGAGCGGTCAAACAGCTATTTTCGAAAAAAATGCGTCTTGTGCTATCCATAGGGTTGGTTATTGCCGTATTTCAGCAATGGTGCGGAATCAATGTCATATTTAACTATGCACAAGAGATATTTCAAGCGGCAGGTTATGGTGTATCCGATATTTTGATGAATATCGTTGTTACAGGCATTGCCAATCTTATATTTACATTCATGGCTATTTTTACGGTAGAGAAGCTCGGTCGTAAAAAATTGATACTGATAGGCTCTGGCGGTTTATTATTTATTTATAGCATTCTGGCATGGTGTTATTTCGTTCATGCAAGCGGTATATTCATGATTATACTGGTTGTGTGTGCGATAGGATTGTATGCCATGTCATTAGGTCCTATTGCATGGGTGTTGCTTTCAGAGATATTTCCCAATGCCGTGCGTGGGGTTGCTATGGCGGTTTGTACAGGCGCGTTGTGGGTAGCCAGTTTCTTGTTGACCTACACCTTCCCATTCCTCAATTCGGGATTAGGAACAGGAGGAACATTCCTGCTTTACACCTTTATTTGCCTATTGGGATTCCTCTTTACACTCAAATATATTCCCGAAACAAAGGGTAAATCACTTGAAGATCTTGAAAAAGAATTAGTTAAATAGAAACGATAAATCAAATAGACATGAAAACACTTGGAAGACAAATGCTGTGTTATTTGCTGCTTTGTTTCGCAGTAACAACTTATGCCGAGGAGACGATATCCATAGATACGGATAATACCTCGTTAATTTATAAAGTAGATAAGGATAAAAAACTGAGACAAGTCTATTTCGGATCTTTTTTAGATGCGAAAGAGGCCGAGGCAACACAGGTTACGAAAGCCGATGCTTATCCTACCTTCGGAACCTCTTATGTCAATGAAGCGGCTTTACGTGCGGTGCATGGTGACGGAAATACTTCTACCGAACTCTATTTCGAGGGTGTGGAGCAAAATAAATTGAGCGATGATATAACCCAAACGATTATTACGCTTAAAGATGGTTGTTTCCCGTTCACGGTGAAACTTTGTTTCAAATCTTATGCTCAAAATGATGTGATAGAGCAATGGAGCGAAATCAGTCATACCGAGAAAAAGCCGGTGACACTTTATAACTATGCTTCATCACACTTGTTTTTCAACGAACCGTCTTATTATCTCACTCAATTCTGTGGTGAGTGGGCAATGGAGATGAACATGGTCGAGACTCAATTATCGAGAGGGGTGAAAAATCTTGAATCGAAATTGGGTGTGCGTTCCAACCAGCATTCGCATCCCTGTTTTTATCTTTCACTCGATGGCAAAGCACAGGAAAAGGCAGGCAGGGTCGTAGGAGGAACATTGGCATGGCCGGGTAGCTATCGTCTTTCATTCGAAGTCGATCATCGTGAGAATTTACATATTATATCGGGAATTAATCCTTATGCTTCACAATATATACTTAATCCTAAGGAGGTGTTCAGAACTCCGGCTTTGCTGTATTCCTATTCGTCTAAGGGTACAGGAGACATTTCGAGACGTTTCCATCGATGGGCGAAAAAATATGGTATATATCGGGGCGATAAGACCAGAACTACTTTGTTGAATAATTGGGAAGCAACTTACTTCGATTTTAATGAAGAGGTTTTGAGTGGCATTATTAAGGATGCCGCAGACATGGGATTCGAACTTTTCTTGCTCGATGACGGGTGGTTTGCCAATAAATATCCTCGCGATAATGATAAAGCCGGTTTAGGTGACTGGAACTATAACAAAAAGAAACTTCCCCATGGGTTGGGTTATTTGGTGAACGAGTCGAAGAAAAAAGGTATTAAATTCGGTATATGGCTCGAACCCGAAATGGTTAATCCCAAAAGTGAATTGTATGAAAAGCATCCCGATTGGGTAATCGGGCAACCGAATCGACCGCTCGATTTAAGTCGTAATCAGTTGATTCTCGATCTTTCTAATCCCAAAGTGCAAGATTTTGTTTTCGGGGTGATAGATAAAACGCTGAGCGAAAATCCCGGTATTGCCTATATCAAATGGGATTGTAATCGCTTTGTTACGAATTCGGGGTCTTATTTCTTATCCCCCGAGAAACAGTCTCATCTTTGGATCGGCTATGTGAGAGGATTATTCTCGGTTCTCGATAGGGTACGTGCCAAATATAAAGATGTTTCTATGATGTGCTGCTCTGGGGGAGGCGGTCGTATAGATTATGGGACTCTTCCCTATTTCGATGAGTTTTGGATTAGTGATAATACCGATGCCCTCGACCGTATTTTTATACAATGGGGGACTACTCAGTTCTTCCCTTCTATGGCACTAGCCAGTCATGTATCGGTTGTTCCCAATCACATCACAGGTCGTATCGTTCCCTTGAAGTTCCGTTTCGATGTGGCGATGTCTGCCAAATTGGGTATGGATTTGCAACCCAAAGATATGACCCCCGAGGATAAAGAGTTCTCGAAAAATGCGATTAAAGACTATTACAGTATCCGCTCAATTGTATGGTTCGGTGATTTGTATCGCCTACTTTCTCCATATGAGAATAAACGTACGGCTATGATGTATGTTACCGAAGACCAAAATGATGCTGTATTGTTCACATATCTTTTGAAGAAAAGTATCAACGGGAATACACAACCTTTGATTCTCGAAGGTCTTGACCCTGATAAAAATTATCGGGTAACGGAATTGAATAAAGAGACCAAAGGATATTCGTGGTTTACGCCGTTGGACGGAAAGGTATTTTCGGGCGACTATCTGATGAAATATGGCCTTCGCTTCACGATGTATAATGAATACGATAGTAAGGTGATACGCATTACGGCTGAATAAAACTAAATATATATCATGAATAACACTAATTATTTTACATTATGAACAGGTTGAAATTATGTTTTATCACTTTGCTTTGTGTCCTACCGTTGTTCGGTTCGATGGCACAAAGTGTAAAAATTGAGGGTTCGGTTCGAGATTCTCAAACAGATGAACTATTGCCGGGTGTTAATGTAATGGTAAAAGGATCGTCTGTCGGTGCAATGACAAATATCGACGGTGCGTTCTCTATTACCGTTCAAAAGAGTTCTGTGCTTGAATTTTCTTTTATCGGATATGAGAAACAGGAGTATGAGGTAAAAGGAAATGCCAAAATTCAAGTAGAATTGAACCCTGTGGGAATCGCGATGGACGAGGTAATCGTTGTGGGTGCTTCCATGAAGAAAAGCGATTTGACAGGATCGGTCGCTAGGGTGACCGATAAAACCTTACAACAGATCCCTACCGCCGATTTGAATACTGCATTGCAAGGGAAAGTTGCCGGTGTATTTATCCAGAATAGTGCAAAACCCGGAGAGGCTGCCAGCATTAAGATTCGGGGAAATAACTCGATACAATATGGGACTTCTCCTATTTATGTCATAGACGGTTTGTTGGTCGATCAAGGTTTCGAGATGCTGAATACCAATGATATAGCTACTATCGACGTATTGAAGGATGCTTCGGCGACTGCTATTTATGGAGCTCGCGGCGCAAATGGGGTTGTTGTAATTACCACTAAAAAAGGGCAAAAAGGTAAGGCCCGTGTTACTTATGACGGTTGGTATGGCTCGCAAAGTTTCAGCAAAGAGATGCCGTTGATCAATGGCTCTCAATTGCATGACCTCCGCGTAGAGGCATATATCAATGAGTTTAATAATACGACTAATTTACCGCCTGCCCGACGAGAAAAATACATAAAGGATAATTTCTTATCGACAACGGTTCCACCTAATACGATTTTTACAGAAGATGAAATGGAGGCTTACCTGTCGGGAAAAACGTATAATTGGCTTGATGCGGTTACTCAAAATGCATATCAGCAAAATCATGCGGTAAGTTTTTCTGGAGCTGGTGATAAGGGTTCTTACTTCATGAGTTTTAACTATAATCAGCAAGAGGGCTTAATGAAAAATGTAAGCTATGAGCGTTACACAGGTAAAATCAATCTCGATCAGATGGTAAAGCCTTGGTTGAAGGTAGGAACTAATACAACCTTCGTTTATCAGGTGGGACATCCTGTTGCAGATGACAATACTTTTCCTGTGGCGCTTAGAGCAGATCCTCTGTTACCGATATCAGGTGAATATTGGTATATGAAATATGGCACAGAAGAGAGCCAGAGCAATAATAATCCTATCAGGGACTTGAATGTGGTCAGAGATGCGAATCAAGCTCGTCTTATGAGTTCTAACTTTATCAATATCAATCCAATAAAAGGACTTGATATACGTTCGACCTTTTCTATTGATTATATGAGTAAAGAAGACTATACCTACTATTCTACCGAAACGACACAGTCCTATAAAGCGTCAGCCGATGGGCAGGCTAAACATCGTAAGGATAAAATGTTGAATTGGCAGTGGGATAACACGGTTTCATACAAAACATTAATTAAAGAGAAGCATAGGATATCGGCTGTTTTGGGTGCTAATATGTCTTATTACAGTCAAAATTGGAATAGTCTTGATGTGAAGGGTTTTGGTAATGACTTTTTCTCATATAAGGCAATAGCCGGAGCTTCGAAGAAAGAGGATTTCGGCGTTAATTCAGATTTTTGGACTTACTCTATGGCTTCTGTATTCTTGCGTGCGGGATATGTATACGATAGTCGCTATTATGTCACGTTTACAGGTCGTTATGATGGTTCATCTAAATTCGGAACCAATAATAAATGGGGATTCTTCCCTTCGGTATCTGCTTCGTGGAATATTACAGGAGAGGAGTTCATGCAGTTGCAGAATGTCATTAATAACCTAAGACTTCGGGTAGGCTATGGTTTGGCTGGTAATCAAAATATTCCCAACTATGGTTACCAAACGCTTTATGATGTAAGAGCTACTCTTGGTACGAGTGCGTTGATTAACTGGGGACGGTATGGTAACCCCGATTTACGCTGGGAAAAGCAGAAACAAATTAATGTGGGATTGGACTATGGCATGTTTAACGATCGCTTGAGCTTTACGCTCGATTTATTTCATATTGATAACGAGGATTTGTTGATGACCATTAGTAAGTCGCCGTCTTCGGGATACCTTGATCAATTAGCCAATGTAGGCACGCTTCGGAATAGAGGTATTGAATTTTCGATAAATGCCACTCCTATTCGTACAAAGGACTGGAATTGGAATATCGGATTTAATATTTCTGCCGATCGCAATAAGATTATCAAATTGGACGGGCAGGCTCAGGAAATCTATAAATTAGGTGGTATGTCGAATAACGAGATACAGACCGAGGGTAACTTGTTTGTGGGTGAGTCGTTGAATACGATTTATATGTATCTGTTCGACCGGATTATACAGGAGTCGGATATGGATTATGTGAACTCTCTCGAATTGGGTTCTCGAACGGCACAACCCGGAGATATTTTGCCGTTGGATAGAGATCATAACGGCATTATTAATGATAAGGACCGTACGGTCGTGGGGGTTAAAGACCCTAAATTCTATGGTGGTATCCATACGACTGTAAGTTGGAAAGGTTTGGAATTGACGCTTGTCGGGAATTATTCGTATGGAGCCAAGAAAACGAGTTTCTTGTATAATTCATTGGTTACCAGTGATGGAAGAAGTGCAGCTCATAAAGATATATTGAATCGTTGGACACCGGAGAATACGAATACATTGATACCGAGAGCTTATCATGCGTTTAGCGGATTTGGGTACGGCAGTACGAGCCTATGTTTGCAAGATGCCTCGTTCTTCCGGTTAAGTTCGGCTACGTTGGCTTATACGTTCCCTCGTAAATTGATCAATAAGATTTACCTTGACAATCTTCGCATCTATTTTACGGGAAGTAATCTCTTTACTGCGACGAAATACAGAGGATTCGATCCTGAAACCGGGGATTGGTATCCCAATACGCGTATGTATGTTGTCGGTCTAAATATATCATTCTAAGAAATTAAAAGTTAGGAATATGAAAACTAATAGATATATCGTTATAGCGTTGCTTCTGTCGATTTTTGTATCGTCTTGCGAAGACAGTTTTTTGAAGCAAGATCCGCAAACCAGTTTGTCGAGCGAACAGGTTTTTGAAAAACCAGAGAATGTGCAAGCTTTTGTTTATGGGCTGTACTATCAATGGCGTGCGACTCGTGTGAATCGGAAAGGTTTTTACACGATTTTAGGAACCGATGAGGCTCAGCAGGGTGAGTATCAGGTAAGGACAAATGCTATGCAGGCGGCGTTCGATAAATATGACGGATATTATGATTCTGAAAATACTTCTATTGCAGAGGCTTGGAATATTCGTTGGCCGGTGGCTGTGCAAGCAAGTGAGGGGTTATGGCATATCGATCGATTGTTGAAATCTGCTTCTGCCGATGAAGCCGAGCAGTATAAGGTGTTCTTGGGACAGATATCTTTTTATCGGGCATGTATTCTTTTTGAGTTGACTCAATATTGGGGCAAATTACCATTGCCCAATATCGTAGACGGCCAGAATCAGTTGGGGCCGCGCAAAGAATTGCAAGAAGTCTACAAGATGATTACAGATGATTTGAAGGTATCTCTTACTTACTTGTCGGAAAAAAGAGCGGCCGATGGACGTATCCCTACGATTTGGGCCGCAAAAATGTTGTTGGCGAAGGTATATATGTCGGCTCCTGTGGAGTCAGGATATAGAGATTTCGGTGAAGCGCAGATTTTGCTGGAAGATTTGAAAAGCAGAGGCGGATTTGTTCTTGAAAACAATTATGCCGATTTGTTCGATGCCAACAAAGTAATGGGAAATTTACCGTCTCAGGCCAGTACAGAAGAAATATTCACGTTTTATTTCAATAATGTATGGCCCGATTCTAACGAGGCTCAATGGTATGCAGGCACTCGTGCTTGTTCCGGAGATCCCAATTGCATGTATGGAGGATATGATTTTGTTTTACCGACTGATTATTGCGTGAATATATACGAGCCGGGAGACTTGAGAAAAGATGCCAGCATACGCTCCGATTTTATTTATAAGGGCAAACAGCCTGTTCCATCTGCTGGTTTTGGAGAAGACCAATTGAAGCCCCATTTCAAAAAGTTTGAAGATGTGCGTATCGATGGAACTAAGTCTTTTTATTATACGGGTGGAAATATGTACTACTTCCGTTATGCCGATGCGTTGTTGATGTTGGCCGAATGTATGAACGAGACAGGAAATACGTCTGGTGCTGTTACATTGGTGAATACGACTGTTCGCTCTCGTGCTTTCGGCGGTACGGTTCCGGCTCAATATGTTTGGGACACGGGTATGTCTGCCGAAGAATTCCGCACGAAAATACTCGATGAGCGTATGCGTGAACTCGCTTGCGAGGGTTGGCGGCGTATGGATCTTGTGAGAACCGGACATTTTGAAGAGTATATAAAAGTGAGAAACCGTTGGCAGGCTTTGGCTCCGACTATTGGAACTCAACATCGCTTATTCCCTGTGCCTATGGTGGAAATAAAGCAAAATCCGCATTTGCAAGGTGATCAAAATCCTGGATTGAATTAAATTGATTATATATTCTCTATCGGCAGGATTAAGAGGTCTGTTCTGCCGATAGAGAAATAAAAATAGACCTCGCCATAAAAACACTTATCGAATATGAAAAAATTATTATTCTCTTTGGCTCTTGTAGGAGCTGTAATTCCGAGTTTTGCCGTAAATTCGGTAAATTGGGAAATTTTACGAAATCCGGTAGATGGGGAAAGCGGATTCCCGCAAACTGCTTCCGGTCGTCAGTTGTTTGTCGATTTTAACAACGATGGTATTATGGACTATTTTATTATTGCTGGACAAGCTAACCCCAGTATGGGCTTGTTCAAAGGCAATGCCGATGGAACGTATACCGATGTTACTGCGGAGTCGGAAGACTTGTATGCCAAAAGCCAAGCTTCTGCGGTGTTCATTGATATCGATAATGATGGTAATCTCGATTTGATTACTGTCGGGAAATCCGGTAGCGATGCGTTTACCGACATATTTATGAACAGTGGTGCTCCTGATTATAAATTCGTGGCCGACTGGGATATGATAGAGGCTTTTCCCGGTCTTAGTTCCGAATCGAATGACAATGGCTCTAAGCTACTTGTCGCTTTCGATTACAATAATGACGGTTGGACCGACTTGCTTATCAACGGAAGCGCCGGTGGTGTGTGGGAAGAAATTACGGGAGGAACAGGACAAGGTCGTGTATGTGCTATTATGAAAAATAATCATGGAACGTTTGAACTATTAAAGAATCCGGTAGATGGAACAGAAAATTTCATCGGTGTTAACGGTGGTTCTATTGATGTGGCCGATTTCAACAATGACGGTTGGATGGATATTTTGGTTACGGGATATCATGATGAGTATAAATCGATAACGAAATTATATAAAAATAATGGTAATGATACGTTTACCGAAGTTACGGGGATCGACTTTGTGGGACATCAACAAGGAGAAACTGCTTTCATCGATGTAAATAATGATGGATATGCCGATATCATTGAGATCGGTCGTGATGTGAATAATGGTTGGGCCGCTTTTGGAAAGTTGTATATCAATAATCAAGATGGTACATTTACTCGTCATGAGGAAGCCGAGACCAATTTCTTCGGTGGGGGCTGTGCTTTGGCGATTGGCGATGTGAATAACGATGGGTTGAATGATTATTTCATGACGGGTTGGAATACTAATGCCACCTTTATGTATAATAATGGAGATAATTCATTTACAAAGCAGGAGCTTATTCCCGACGATGCTCGTTGCCGCGGAGGATCGGCTACTTTTGTAAATATTGATAATGACGGTTTCCTCGATATGGGTATCTTCGGTTATCGTGATGGTGGTGGGGCAGATGGTGATGGATTGGGTTCTTGGCCCGATTATATCTTATTTAATAGAGGCAACGATGGTGTTATTGCCAATGCCGCACCTGCTGCGCCTAAGAACTTTACGGCCATTTACAATGAAGACAAAGGTTGCTATGAGTTGAGATGGGAAAAAGCTACTGACGATACGACTCCGGCTGAGGCTATTCGATATAATATCTATGTCAAGACTCCCGATGGTAAAATAAATTTCATACTTCCTGCCGATAAAACCACAGGTGCGTTGAAAGTATATGGAACGCAATATCCGTTGGTTCCGACCAATCGGTATGACTTGTATATGCCTAAAACCGAAGGTGTGGAATTTGCGGTATCTGCTGTGGATAACGGCTGGTTGGCAAGTCCTTTCGTAATAAGTTCTACTTCGAGCATTGAAAATGTTTTAAGCGGAAATGATTACAAAGTGTATGCTGCCGGACAAACCGTGTATTTGCAAAACTCCTCGAACGAAGTTGCCATATTTGAAATTTTGGGTATAGATGGAAGGGCATTGGCACAATATCGTGTGGCTGCTAGTCAGAACATGAATTTCGATGTAAACGAAGGAGTTTATTTGGTAAAAGTTACCATTGGAAACAAACAAGCTGTATCTAAGATAATAGTAGGCATGTAATAGGATTTACATGGTTTGTTGCATGAAATTTGTATAATAAAATCTTAATCAGGTCGTCGGGGAAATTTTTATTTTCCCGACGATTAAAAAAACACCAATAATATGAATCGACTCACCTCCCTTTTATTTTGTGTTATCCCCCTTTCTGTATCGGCTATCACAGTACAGGAAGGAATGCTGAAATTAAATATTTCGGATACAGATGGGCAAACGGATATTTACAGAAACGAAGTATTGTTGATTTCCAAAAACCATGCTGTATTTAAGATAGACGAATCTGAATATTCTGCTCCCTCGTTGACATTTACCGGAGCAACTGTTAGTGATTATTCCGATTTATTTGGTTTGGGTAAGCGTGTAGACCTTGTGTATACGAATGAAAATCCTAAACTGAAAGCTACACATACTTATTACCTCTATTCGGGTCAAAACTATTTGTTGACTGAATTGAAAGTAGAGGCTCCCGATGTGATAGCATCGAATTATATGTCGCCTTTGACGACGACTGAGCCAACGGCTTTTCTTCCCGCCGAGAACGGAACGAACGTTGCTTTGATCGTTCCTTATGACAATGACTGTTGGGTAGCTTACGACTCTAAGGTGTTTAGAGTAGGGGCGACTTACACGAGTTATGAAGCAGGCTGCTTGTATAGCACGAAAAATAACAATGGTTTGGTATTAGGTTCTATCGAACATGACAATTGGAAAACGGGAGTCGTTTCGAAAGTCAATACTCCCAATGCTATTACATCGCTCACCGTTTATGGTGGCATTAGCGACAATTATTCCGGGAAGACACCTACAACCCGAGATCAACTGCCTCATGGCAAAGTGAAAGGTACAACAGTGAAGTCACCGAAGGTGATGATCGGTTATTTTGACGATTGGAGAGATGGAATGGAGGTTTATGGCGAGTTGAATGCCGTTGTGGCCCCTAAACGTGCGTGGAATAAAGGAACACCGTTCGGCTGGAACAGTTGGGGAAATGCGATGTCTGATGTTTCGTATGCGATTGCTTCGAGTGTATCGGCTTTCTTTGCCGATAAACTGGCTCCCGAATTTACCAATGACAGTACCGTATATATTGGTCTTGATTCTTTTTGGACGAATATCACGGCTCAAAATCGCCGTCGTTTTATTAGAGAATGTAAGGAACGTGGGCAAAAGCCGGGGATCTATTGGACTCCTTTTGTCGATTGGGGAGGTAACATGAATAAAGATGTGGAAGGAACTAACGGTAAATATAAATATAGAGATATTGTATTGAAAATCAATGGACAACCAGCACAGTTCCCCGGAGGGAATAAAGGTTGGGCATTAGATCCTACTCACATCGGCACGAAGATGCGTATAGATTATTATATAGACCAATGGATTAAAGATGGTTATGAGTTCCTGAAAATAGACTTTATGACACACGGGACGTTCGAGGCCGACTCTTGGTATGATCCAGAGGTGACTACGGGAATACAGGCTTACAATCAGGGAATGAAATATCTTTCGGACAGAATAGGTGATAAGATGTATGTGAACCTTTCTATCGCACCTCTTTTCCCGGCGCAGTATGCCAATGGGCGTCGTTTTGCTTGTGATACATATGGAACGATGAACGATACGAAATATGCGCTTAACGCATTGACACATAGTTGGTGGACCGATCGTTTCTATTGTTATAACGACCCCGATTACATGGTCTTCGGTAAATTTACGGGTAATGGGGAATATCCGTCGGGCAGAACTTATACATTACATTCTCCGGGAGAAAACCGTGCTCGGTTTACTTCGGTAGTCACTACGGGACTGTGTTTGTTGGGGGACGATTTTTTGAACTGTACAGAGGCTGCTCGTGTGCGTGCACAGTCGATTGTCAAGAATGAAGAGATAAACCGTATCGGTAAAATAGGGAAGTCGTTTCGTCCTATCGTGAATGATTATTGGGGAACGGGTCAAGCCGATGCCTTTATGCATAGAGTCGCCGATACCCTTTATGTGGCCGCATATCACTTTACTACGTCTCCGACTCAAAAAGTTTTTGATTTGAAATATAGTGATTTGGGTCTTGCCGAAGGCGTGGTTTACACTGTACATGAACTTTGGACAGATAAAAAAGAAATGACAGATAAAACAACGAATATATTGACGTTGAAAGTGCCTCGTTCCGATGCCAGAGTATTTAAGATTTATCCCGGAACCATATCTTCGGTAGAGGAGGCTGTGGCAGATAAAGATACTAAAATTTATCCCAATCCTTGTCATGATGAACTGTATATAAATAAATTGAATAACGAAAATAACTGCGATTATGACGTGTATTCTATTGCCGGGGAGAAACTGATTTCTTTGGCCGATTTCGGTGGAGACGTGATTGATGTGAATCCTCTCGCCCCGGGCAGCTATATACTGGTATCTACCGATACCGTCACGAGGGATAGATTTGTTGCTTCGTTCATTAAAGAATAAACCGTAAAGTAGTTACCGATAAACACACAAAAAAGGTGATGAGAAGATTATCGCTTTTAGGATTATTGATTTTAACCCTTTCTCCTCTTTGCCTGAGGGCAACAGAGGCGAGGGTTATACAGAATATAGATTTCGATTGGTATTTCTACCCAGCCGATATACAAGGTTGTGAGATGGATAATAGTCGTTTTTTATCTTGGCGAAAAGTCGATGTCCCGCATGATTACAGTATCGAAGGAACTTATGATCAGAAAAATGGCCGTGAAAACGGATTTTTGCCGGGTGGCGGTGTCGTTTGGTATAAAAAAGAGCTCGAATGGAATCCTTTGTGGGAAGGTAAGAAGGTTTTTATCGAGTTTGATGGAGCCTATATGAACAGTACGGTTTGGCTGAACGGTTATAAGCTAGGTTTCTATCCTAATGGTTATCTTGGATTTTCCTATGATCTCACTCCTTATTTAGTGAAAGGAACTAATGTTTTGTCGGTACGATTGGATAACAGTAGATTGCCGAGTGCGCGGTGGTATTCGGGCATAGGGATTTATCGTCATGTAAATTTGGTGACGACCGATCCGGTTCATATAGCTCGATTCGGAACGTGCATCCGAGCAGAAGAAGTTTCGAACGAGTTTGCCAAAATATGTGTAGAGACCGAGGTGAATAGTTCAGAGGCTTGTGAAGTTCCTATCAAGTTGATTTCTGTCATTCGGGATAGCCGAAGCCGTGAAGTCGGTAGAAGTCAACGCAATGGGCAAATCAGTTGTTATCAATCGATGTTGTTCGATACGATTTGTGTCGAAAATCCTCGATTGTGGAGTCCTGATACTCCCGAATGCTACTATATGGAGAGCTTTGTAGAGAAAGAAGGTAAGATCGTAGACAATTATACGACGCGTTTTGGTATCAGAAGACTGGAATATATACCTGAAAAGGGATTTAGACTCAATGGTATACCTACAAAAATGAAAGGTGTGTGCCTGCATCAAAATATGGGAGCTGTGGGAACGGCCTTGACAGAAGATATATGGCATAAACGCTTAATACAGCTGAAAGAAATGGGGTGTAACGCCATACGTACATCGCATTATCCCTATGCTCCCGAGTTTTATGCCATGTGTGACACACTTGGTTTTATGGTGATAGACGAACCGTGGGACGGCTGGTTCCATTGGTATGGTTGTCACAAAGTGCCTTATGATTACAGCAATGACTTTCTTGATTGGTGGGAAAAAGATCTTCCCGATTTTATAAAACGCGACCGAAATTGCCCGAGCGTGGTGATGTGGAGTTTGGGAAATGAGGTTTGGGGATATGATAGGCATATGTATTTGCAGTATAAGATGAATAAGATTTTCCATGATATGGATCCTACTCGTCCTACAACGCAGGCCTATTGTACAGACCTTTATATCGATATTGCGGGATTTAATGCCAATGGCGAGTGCAATGGCGATATATCGGATTTCCATAAAAAACAACCACTTAAACTGGCGGTGGGAACCGAGATCCCTCATACTCGGCAAACCCGTGGGGTGTACCGCACGATTGGGACTCGTAAACCGTGGGATAAAGATGAGGTGTTGAACAAACATGATGCCGCAAGAGTATTCCCCCTTACTAGTTTTACAAAAGAAGAGGTGTTTACGGAGATAGATTCTCGTTATGCTTCGAGCTATGATAATCAGACTCGCCGTATATCGGTAAGGGAGCAATGGAAACAGACTCGTGACAATGACTTTTTTATAGGACAGTTTGTCTGGACAGGATTCGATTATCTGGGAGAATCGTGGGGTTGGCCCGGAAGAACCAATAACTATGGTATTATAGACCTTGCCGGTTTTGAGAAAGATCATTATTATTTGTATCAGAGTTTGTGGAGCGATGAGCCTATGGTTCATGTATTGCCTCATTGGACACATCAGGGTAAAGAAGGAGTAGAAATACCGGTAGTTGTCTATACTAACGGTGATGCTGCGGAACTGTTTTATAATGGCAAATCTTTGGGGAGGAAAGATATGCATAGAGATTCTTTGCAGATTGTTTGGAATGTGCCGTATCGTCCGGGAACCATCAAAGCAGTAGCTTATAAAGACGGGCGGGTAATCGCCTCATGCTCTCACAAGACTGCCGGAAAAGCCTACTCCTTGAAATTGACGGCAGATAGAAAAACAATGAAATCCAATCGTAAGGATATAGTTTTTGTGACCGTCGATGTAACCGATAAGAAAGGGAATTTTGTACCCTATGCCAATGTGAACGTGGATTTTGAGGTGAAAGGTGATTATAAACTTATTGGAGTTGAAAATGGAGATGTCTTGGATATTGCACCTCATAAAGTGCTTCATAGAAAAACCTTTAATGGTAAAGCTTTATTGATATTACAAGCGACCGACAAAGCCGGTAGACTTCGGATACAGGCGAACAGCCCGGGCTTGAAATCGTCAAGTATCGAGATAAATGTTATATAGTTTTAGATTTTAAATTACGATATATATGAAAAAAATATTTTTGAGTGTTGCTCTTTTGGGCGTGTTGATAAGCAGCTCTTGTACGACCAAAAGTAAAAAGCAGAAAATGAATGTTATTTATATACTTGCCGATGACCTCGGGTACGGGGATTTGGGGTGTTATGGGCAAAAGATTATAAAAACTCCTAATATCGACAGGCTTGCTGAGGAAGGAATGTTGTTCACGCAGCATTATTCGGGTTGTACGGTAAGTGCCCCCTCGCGCTCTTGTCTAATGACAGGGCAGCATACGGGACATACCTATATTCGGGGAAATCAAAGTCATGGTACTGAGGGTGAAGAACCACTGCCGGGCAACACCTATACGCTTGCTCGTATGATGAAGGACGCCGGGTATGCGACCGGTGCATTCGGTAAATGGGGTTTGGGCTATCCGTGTTCAGAGGGTGATCCAACCAATCTCGGATTCGATGAGTTCTTCGGGTATAATTGCCAACGTCAGGCTCATCACTATTATCCTTATCATCTGTGGCATAATCAAGAGAAAGTGATGCTGCCCGGAAATGAGGGGAGTAAAACCGAAACTTATGCTCAGGATTTGATACAGGAAAAAGCGTTGCAGTTTATTGTTGATAATCAATCGAAACCTTTCTTTTTGTATCTGCCTTATATTCTGCCACATGCCGAATTGGTGTCGCCCGAAGATTCCATTCTTGCCATGTATAAGGGTAAAATCGAGGAAGGCAAATCTTATGAAGGTGTCGACGACATAAAGAATCCATCTTATAAGTACGGAGGGTATTGTTCTTCTGAAAACCCACATGCCGATTTCGCTTCGATGGTGACTCGTTTCGATGCTTATGTCGGCGAAATTATGCAAACATTGAAAAGATTAGGATTGGATAAGAATACAATCGTATTTTTCGCTAGCGACAATGGCCCTCATCAAGAAGGCGGGGCAGATCCCGATTTTTTCAATAGTTATGGTCCTTTTCGTGGTATTAAGAGAGATATGTACGAGGGTGGTATCCGTGTCCCTTTGATTGCTTGGGCGCCGGGGAAAGTGGAGGCCGGAACTTGTAGCGACCATATCTCGGCATTTTGGGACGTTATGCCCACTTTGGCCGATATTGCTGGTGGCGAAATAAAAGGTGAATGTGACGGTATATCTTTTGCTCCTACATTATTTGGCGAGAAAGGCCAAAAACAACATGAATATCTGTATTGGGAATTTCATGAAAGAGGCGGACGCGTTGCTGTACGAATGGGAAATTGGAAAGGAGTTAAATTGAATTTTGGTAAGAATCCCCAAGCTCCTATGCAACTTTTCAATCTTGAAAATGATGTTCATGAAGATTGCGATGTGTCTGAACAGCACCCCGATATTGTGGAGCAAATGGAAATTTTCATAAAGCAGGCTCATGTGAAATCGGACCTTTTCCCCTATCCGTTTGAAAAATAAAAATATCGTTTTTTGAATATGAGAAGAAAAATTTGTGTAGTCACATTGTTTTTGGTCTTTATCGGACAGATAGTTATGGCCGGTGGGAATACGGCCGATTTCAAATATGGGAAATGGCATTTGAAATATACTCTTTCTACGGGTAGTACCGAATACATATATCAAGGTAAAACGGTGTTCGATAAAGTGGGTACGGGTGTTTCAGGAGCGTATACTGAATATGAGATTGGACAAGAAGAAATAACGGACGGTTTCGGAACGGGAATGTGTTTTACTGTGACGAGATCGGGAGAAAATTTACCTTCTGTCATACAGCGTTTTTTCTTATATGAGGGGAAAGATTATTTCCTTACCGATGTGGCGCTGAGCGACGAAAAAGGTGTTGAAACCAATTATCTGCGTCCTATTTCTACTGAACCCGACACCCGTTGTGATATTTTGGAAAAGGGCGATAATCGTGTTCTTATCGTTCCGTTTGATAACGACAAATGGGTACGCTATCGTTCTTCCGATTTGAGAGGCGGGATAAACAGCTTTGAAGTAAGTGCTGTTTATAATGCGGATACTCGCAGAGGAATCGTTATCGGATCGGTGGAACACGATACATGGAAGAGCGGTGTTCGCATAGAGTCCAATGAACCCGGTATCATATCTCGTCTTGAACTTTATACCGGAGCGTCGGGAGAAGGGACAAGAGATGTGCTCCCTCATGGCAAGGTAAAAGGGAAAACTGTTCGTTCGCCGAAAACCTTTTTCGGATATTTTGAAGATTGGCGTGATGGTATGGAAGAGTTCGGACGGGCTTGTGCGACAATAGCACCTCCGTTACCGTGGAATTTAGGAACACCTTTCGGTTGGAATAGTTGGGCTAAGATGGAGTTCCGGTTATCCTATGAAAAAGTACTTGAAGTATCCGATTTCTTTAAGGAGAATCTGCAAAATAATAATTTCGAGAATAATGGTATTGTATATATCGGAATGGATGCTGGTTGGGCCAAAATGAGTGATGAGCAGTTGGCTGATATTGCGAGACATTGTAAAGCAAATGGACAAAAAGCTGGTATATATTTTACACCTTTCTCGGATTGGGGGAAAGATCCCGAGGCCTATATCAACGGTAATTCAGGATATAAGTGTAAAGATGCTTATTTGTATGCTAACGGTAAAACTCAGAATATGGTTGCCGGTGGGTTGGCTATGGATCCTACACATCCGGCAATTAAAGAACGTATCCGTGAAACAGCAGAGCGATTTAAACGATTGGGATATGAATACATTAAAATTGATTTCTTAACGCATGGTTGTGCCGAAGCCGATTATTATTACGATCCAGAGGTTCAAACCGGTATGCAGGCGTATAACAAAGGAATGGCCTATTTACTTGAACAGATGGAGGGTATGTATATTACTATGGCTATTTCACCTTTATTCCCATCGCAGTATGCTCACTCTCGTCGTATCGCATGCGATGCTTGGGCCGGAATAGGAGATACGGAATACACGTTGAACTCTTTGACTTATGGGTGGTGGCTTAATCAAGTATATACTTATAACGATCCAGATCATCTGTTGCTAGAACCAGTTTCCGATGGGGAAAATCGAGCTCGTATAACATCGGGCGTTATTACTGGGATCTTTATGAATGGAGATGATTTGAGCTGTATTTCGGGGATTCAAGTGGCTAAGGATAAGGCTCGTAAATTTTTGACAAATAAAGATATAAATGCGATAGCTAAAATGGGAAAAAGTTTCCGTCCGGTAAATGGAAATATGGACGGAGCAGATTTTCTATTTATGCATGATACGGGAAAAGAGGTTTACTTAGCTGCGTTTAATTATTCGGGCTATGATCTCACTTATGATTTGCCATTGTCTCGTCTCGGGTTAAGGGAATCTTCTACTTATAAGGCCAAAGAATTATGGTCTGGAAAAGAGGTGAAATTCAAGAAAAATGTGCGGGTTTGTATACCCAAGAAAGATGTTCTGGTGTTTCGTATAACGCGTTGATCTGGTTGAAATGGATAGGGAACCTCAAATACAAGTTTTTCGTATTGCCCATTCTGATGGCTCTTATATTGAAGTAAGCAATTTGGGAGCGAGATGGTTGTCGTGGGTTGTTCCTGATGGGAACGGAAAGTATTCCGATATTTTGTTGGGATACCCTACTGTGTTGGATTATTTGCAAGATGATTGCTATATGGGAGCTATTGTGGGTAGATTTGCCAATCGTATAGGTGGAGCGACTTTCTCTTTGGAGGATCATGAATATACATTGGAGAAAAACGATGGGGCGAATACAAATCATGGAGGGTATTCAGGTTTCCATTCTAAAATTTGGAAAGGAAGTTATGAGGGAAACAAAATTGTATTTCGTTTGTCTTCTGCTCATTTAGAAGGTGGATATCCGGGAAATGTCGAGGTGACGGTCTCTTATAGTTTTACTTCTGACGGAATGGTTTCTATTGATTTCGATGGAGTGTCGGATCGTCTTACTGTACTTAATTTGACCAATCATGCTTATTTCAATCTTGCTGGCAAAGGAGATATACTACAACATAGAGTCACAATACCGTCGAGCTATATTCTTGAAACAAATGCAGAGTTTATTCCTTCTGGGGGTATTCTCCCGGTAGAGGCAACGGAATTCGATTTTCGGTATGGAAAAAATATAGGTAAGGATATTGAGAAACAAACGCAACAACTCGAATGGAACAGAGGTTATAACCATTGTTATGTTTTCTCCTTGTATGATGAGCGGAAGATGAAATGGACGGCAAGCGTGTATGAACCTAAATCGAGGCGAAAACTCGATGTCTTTACTACATATCCGGGAGTATTATTTTATTCTAGTGGGTATTTATCATCGCAGATTGTCGGGAAGCAAGGGTATAAGTATACTCCTATGTGTGGATTTTGTCTTGAAACTCAATACTTCCCAGATTTTCCGAATCATTCAGAATTCCCACAAGGGGTTGTGTTTCCTGAGAAACCTTATCACCACACTACATTATATAAGCTTTCTGTCGTATAGCTTTAAAATTGAAATCTCTTTCTGAATATTATAGGCCGAAATCTATGACATTTCGGCCTATTCTCATTATTTTTGTATGAGATGTGGAAATGGACTGTATCTCGTAAAATCTGGTAAACTTGTTTTTACCTTTGGTTTATGTTATCTTTGGAGTCAATAAATAAGATTATATTATGGCAAAGGATAATACTTTTTCGGGTATGGCGCATAATGCTCTGACAGCGGAGACTACGATTGTCGGGAAGATAGTTTCGCAAAAAGATATTCGCATAGACGGGACTTTGGAGGGACGATTGGAATGTCAGGGTAAGGTTGTCATCGGGGAGACCGGTCAGGTGATAGGGGATATTGTTGCTGTGAATGCCGAAGTGGTAGGGCGTATAACCGGTAATGTAATGGTGGCCGAGATGTTGGTGTTGAAAGCGACATCTTCTTTGGAGGGCGATATACAGGCTCGACGGTTGGCGATAGAGCCCGGAGCCGTGTTGAACGGAAAGTGCACCATGTTGCAGCAGCTTGACGATGGAGGCGATGCCTGAAAGATTGTTATTTTTTTCGATTTGATGAGCAAAATCGAGGATAGGGTGTTAATTTCTAATTAAAGGAATAGTATGGAAAAAAGAGTAATACCCGTTTTGGAAATGAGTTGTGCCGTTTGTGCGGCAACAGTCGAGAAGACTGTTCGGGAGTTGACCGGGGTCGAAGAGGCAAGTGTGAATTTTTCGGCTAATACATTGCAGGTGGTTTATGATCCCGATAAGATTTCGTTGAAGGATATGCAGGCTGCGGTAAGTGCCGCCGGATATGACTTGGTTATTTCGGAAAATGCGGAAGCTGATGCTATTGATGCTGAACATCGTCTTTATCTCGATTTGCGAAGAAGAACCATTGGTGCTTGGAGTTTCGGATTGCCGGTGATGGTATTGTCGATGATTTTTCATTCTCCTTCACAGATTCTTACTTGGATATTGCTCGCACTGACTCTTCCGGTGTTATATTGGGGGCGTTCGTTCTATGTATCGGGTTGGAAGGCTGTAAAACGAGGACGAGCCAATATGGACACTTTGGTAATGTTGAGTACTGCCGTGTCTTTTCTGTTCAGCTTGTTCAGTACGATTTATCCGTATTTTTGGCTTTCTTTGGGACTTGTTCCGCATGTTTATTACGAAGCGGTTGCTATGATTATAGCTTTTGTTTTATCGGGGAAATTATTGGAAGCGAGGGCTAAGCAGAGCACATCGGCTTCTATCCGTTCTTTAATGGGATTGCAGCCCAAGACGGCAAGGCTGGTCGGAAAGGACGGGGAAGAAAAAGATGTACCTATTGCTATGCTTCGCCCCGGGGATACAGTGAGTGTTCGCCCCGGTGAGAAAATACCGGTGGACGGGACTATTTTGGAAGGTGGTTCTTATGTAGATGAGAGTATGATCAGCGGGGAGTCTGAGGCCGTGAAGAAACAAGCCGGGGATAGGGTTTTGGCCGGAACGTTGAACCAGCGTGGCGCTTTTTTGTTGAACGTGCAGGCTTCGGGAGCCGATACCGTACTTGCCCGTATGGTTCGTATGGTTCAGGAGGCACAGGGGAGTAAGGCTCCTGTTCAGGGGGTGGTCGATAAGGTTTCGTCTGTTTTTGTACCGGTAGTTATTTTGTTATCTATACTTACTTTTGTGATTTGGATTTCGGTTGCCGGGTGGAACATGTTTCCCTATGCGTTATTAACCGCAGTCTCGGTATTGGTTATCGCTTGTCCGTGTGCGTTGGGATTGGCTACGCCTACCGCTTTAACCGTAGGTATCGGTAAAGCGGCGCAACAGCATATCCTCATCAAAGATGCCTTTGCTTTGGAGAACATGTGCCGGGTGAATGCAATTGTTCTGGATAAGACCGGAACCTTGACCGAAGGAACGCCGAAGGTGGTCGGTGAGAAATTATACTCTGGCTTCGAAGAGTATGTGCCGGTATTGTTGGCAGCCGAAATGCGTTCGGAGCACCCTTTGGCAGTGTCGCTTTCGGAGTATTTGCGACAGAAGGGGGTCAAGCCTGTCGAAATATCGGCTTTTGAAAGTATTACGGGAAAAGGTGTAATGTGTGAATACCGAGGTGAGAAATTCTGGATTGGAAGCAAGGCATTGGCGGAAGAGAATGTGGGTGTTTTATTACCCGATTTGTTTTCTATCTATTTTGGTAAAGGAGATTCGTTGATAGCTGCTTTTGAAGTAAAAGATGCTTTGAAGGAAAATTCGAAAGAGGCAGTACGTCAATTGGAGTCGTACGGAGTAGAGGTTTGTATGCTTACCGGTGATAAAGAGTCTGCGGCTTCCGAAATCGCTCGTCAAGCAGGAATTACCCATTATGAATGGGGCGTTTTGCCCGATGATAAGGAACGTTTTGTCTTGGATTTGCAACGTCGGGGCAAATGTGTGGCTATGGTCGGCGATGGCATTAACGATTCACCGGCATTGGCACGGGCCGATGTGAGTGTGGCTATGGGAAAGGGAACCGATGTGGCTATGGATATAGCTATGGTGACTTTGATGAACTCGGACTTGGCTTTGTTGCCGAGAGCGATAAAGCTATCGCGAAAGACTGTAAGAATTATCCGGGAGAATCTTTTTTGGGCTTTCGGTTATAATGTAGTGTGCATCCCTATTGCAGCCGGAGTCCTTTATCCCGTAGGGATATTATTGTCTCCTATGTGGGCGAGTGCTGCTATGGCATTCAGCTCGGTATCGGTGATACTCAACAGTTTGAGGTTACGATAAAGAATAATTAAAAAATATAGAGAAATGATACAAGTAAAAACTTCGGCCAAGTGTGCCGGTTGTGTTGCCAAGATAGCGGAACAGCTAAATACGTTTTTGACTCCTGAGCAGTGGAGTATCGATTTGTCGTCTCCCGATAAATTATTGACGGTGAAAGCCGACGTGTCTGCGGAGAAAGTTGTAGAGGCTGTGCGTGCCGCCGGGTTTAAGGCCGAATTATTGTAAAGGGACCGTACAGACGAGTACGAAATCATTGTATATGCGATACCAAACGGTGTAGACCTTTGTGGCTTCGGTACGAGTCTCCCACGCCGATAGGTAGCCTTCTTCTGTAAGGAGGGCGGGGACGATATGCAAGTGTTCCCGAAAGTCTATCCCGGTCTCGGGTATAGCTTTGAAAAGGGCTTCTTTTGCCGACCAGCAGATGTGTAACCATTTTCCCCGATTCTCTGATGATATATTCAATTCAGGGGCGTTAAATACGCGTGGGGCTACTTTTTCTATTTTTTCGCCGATTCGTTCGATGTCTATTCCTATCGGTAAGAAAGGGTGGTAAGCCACAGCTACCCATTCTTTTGTGTGTGAAATCGATATGTGACCGGACTTCCTGAGTAAGTGAGGTTTACCCTCGGCGGTGTAGGTTATATCGTCGTTTAGAGTTTCTTTTATTCTGTTTAGCAATAATCGGGAGGCAGCTCGTTCGCAGAATCGCTTGGGGGAAAGATTTTGTGAATCTATGAGGCTTTGCTCTTTTTCTGAAAGCAGGGTGGCTATGGTCTGTTCATTTTCTGTGAGCTGCCACAAAACGATTGTCGCTCCGAATTTTGTCGATATGTGTTCGTGAAAAGGCATTATTCGGCACGAGTTTCGATACTTTCGATTAAGTGAATAATATCATCTGATAAGTAGTCGATGACCGGAGCGATAGAGTCGCTTTTGCCGGATTCATCGAAATAAAGTGCTCCTCTCAGCAAGTATCGGGTACTGTCGGTAACTACAAATTGTAAAGGCGTAGCACTTTCGGCAGAGAGGTTATACAAGGTTGCATAGATTTTTCGTTCAGGATCTTCGTAATTACCTGCTTTTATGAAGTCTGGACGAATGCTTTGCCTGTAAACCAAGTCTTTACTTTCGTTCAGCAGACTTTCGAGATTCTTGTGCAAGATGTGATAACTGCAATAAATGGTGGCTCTATAACGAGGATATCTTATGTTTAGCCATTTAACGTCATTTTTGTGTAATGCGGTGTCTTTGTCGAGGGTAGCTGTTGTACCGTCTGGAATTTCGAAAGAAATAAAAGGGGATAATAAAGTCATTTCTTTATATTCTTCGGGGTATGGGTCTATACGAAAGTATCCGTCTGGAAGAGGTGTATATTTTCTGTGGCAGGAAAATATTACCGGTCCCATAGTTATGAAGAGGGTCGTATATAGTATGGCTTTATTCAATCGCATGTGAAAGTGTGGATATGAATCGATGGTTTGCTTCACTCTTCCGAAGAGGAATTGATAATCACTTTTACTTTGCCGATACGCCGTTTGTCTAGTTCGAGTACGATGAACTGGCATCTTCCATAATCGATTTGTTCTTTTATTTTGGGGAAGTCTTCTTTGATATCTAAAATAAGTCCGGCCAGTGTCTCGGCATCTTCTGCTTTGTCACCGAATTCATTTTCGTCTAGTCCTGTGATTTTGTAAAAGTCGTTTAAAAGTATTTTCCCTTCGAATATATAGGTGTTTTCATCTATCTTCGTATAGTTTTTCTCTTCCTCGTCATATTCGTCGCTGATGTCACCGACTATTTCTTCCAAAATATCTTCCATAGTCACTATTCCCGATGTGCCTCCGAACTCATCGACAACGATTGCCATGTGTATTTTTTTCGTGCGGAATTCTTCTAACAAATCATCTATCATTTTCGTCTCGGGAACGAAATAAGCTCGGCGCATTAATTTGTGCCAATCGAACGATGCCTCTTGACCGATGTAGGGTAATAGGTCTTTACTGTATATGATTCCTTTAATGTCGTCCTCGGTCGTATCGTAGACAGGGAGCCGGGAGTATCCGGTTTCGATAATCGTGTCGAGGAGTTGTTTGAAGTCTGTCCGCATTTCAATATCGGTGATGTCGACCCGGGCCGTCATGACTTCTTCGACCGTTTTACCTCCGAATTTTATAATCCCTTCGAGCATTTCTTTTTCGTCGTTAGCTTCGACATTTGTCATTTCCAGAGCCTGCGAAAGTTCATTCATGGAAATGTTGGTGTTTTTTCGTACGATACGTTTATTTACGATATGGGTTGAACGAACCAAGAAATTGGCCAACGGGGAGAATATTTTTCCTAATAAAGACAATCCTTTGCAGCTTTTCCTAGCCCAAACGACAGGTTTTAGATTCGCATAAAATTTAGGAATCACTTCTCCGAATAAGAGAAGGAGGAAGGTGAGCAGGATTGTCTGGAAAATAAAGTCCAATACTTCACTATTGAAGTGTAGAATATCTGAGAAGAAAAAATTACAAAGGATAACGACTGCTACATTGACTAAGTTGTTTGATATAAGTATCGTAGCTAAAAGGTGTTCGGGGTGGGCGAGTAATCGTTTGACTAAACGATCCCGAGGGGATTCTTCGTCGAATTCTTGTAACTCTTCTGACGTGAGGGAGAAATAGGCTATTTCGGAAGCTGAGACAAATGCAGAAACACACAAAAATAATCCGGCCAATACGATTGCTAAAATAGCTCCTCCTGACGGAGCTGTAATTTCTATGGCTGAGGAGAATACCGATAAATACGAATCTGGGTCCAAGAATCAGTGGGATTAGTTAAACAATGGGTATCTGCCGAATTTTATCTATTTCGGCCGTATTTTTCCATTTTATAAATACATAGATACCAGTTAATTTCTCGCAAAATTACAATATTATATTAGAAAGGCAAATCATCATCGCTACTATTTTCAATAGGGGAATTGTAGCTTGTGTTTGCCGGAGAGGAATTATTTTGCGACTGGGACATTACCGGAGCAGAACTCGGTGATGATTGTCCGTCGCGTCGGCCCAATAACTCCATATTGTCGACATAAATTTCGGTTGTGTATCGACGAATCTTGTTTTGGTCTTCCCATGAACGAGTGCGAATCTTACCTTCGATATATAGTTGAGTCCCTTTGCGGACATACTTTTCTGCTATTTCGGCTAATCCGCGCCAAACCACGATGTTGTGCCATTCTGTTTTATCGGGTATTTGTATACCGCTTTGGGTCGTATATCCACGCTCGGTCGTAGCCAATGTGAAATTGGCGACACATACATTGTTTTCGAGGTATCGAACATCTGGGTCTTTCCCTACATTCCCTATCAGAATAACCTTATTTACTGACATAGTCGTTGAGTGATTGTAAAATTAATTTTCAAAGATAGCGAAAGAAGAGAGCAGAAGCAAACGGAAATCTTGTTTCCGGCTTGGCTATGCCGAATCGCATCGCATCTTCGTAGCGTCAAAGATAGTGAAAGTTACGCATAGAACAAGACAGGTCTATTCGTTTTTTTTGAGTTAAGGTGTATCTTATCTTTGATTGGTAACCAATATAATCGAAAAGAAAACAAACGACTCCTTGTATGGTTTACAAAAATGCCCCGTTAGTCTGCTCTAACGGGGCTTATGATGGTAGTGAGAATAGAACCCGATTTTGTTATTTGGCGGCTTTCAATCCTCGGATAACTGCGGAGGAGAATCCTGCGGCTTCCATTTCGTTCAGACCTTTTATGGTAATACCGCCGGGAGTAGTTACTTTGTCTATCTCGACTTCGGGGTGGGAGCCGTTAGTCAATAATAATTCCGCTGCACCTTTGACCGTTTGTTCTACGAGTAAAGCCGCATCTTTGGGATAAATTCCCATTTCTATTCCACCTTCGATGGCCGCTCTCATATAACGCATGACAAAAGCTGTTCCGCAGGAACAGAGTGCTGTCCCTGCTGTCATCAGATTCTCTTCGATGAGAAGGCTTTTCCCGAGGCTGTCGAATAGAGACCGAATATAATCTATTTGTTCCGGTACGGCATTGTAGGGCGAAATGAGAGTCATACTTTGTCGAATAGAGACGGCCGTATTGGGTATTACTCTAAAAATAGCCGGAGCCGCATCTTCCGATGAGAATAATTCGGACAATCTTTCCAATGTGATACCCGCTACCACCGAAACGATGATTTGCCGGGGAAAGTCCAGCACTTCACGTATGTCGTATGCCACACTGTCGAGTATCCAGGGTTTAACGGCCAAAATGATAACATCGGCATCCTTGACGGCTTCTTTGTTGTCGGTGGTCGTATGAATCGAAGGATTAAATGATTTGAGTTCGTTTAGTTTTTCTTCTCCTCGGTTACTGACTGTGATTTCCGATGGGGCAACGATTGAACTTTGAGACAATCCGCGGGCTATGGCTCCCCCCATGTTCCCGCCTCCGATAATTGATATCTTCATGAGAGTATGTTTTTAAGTTTGCCGATAAAACAATCGGCTTGTTCTTTGGATAACGACAGAGGCGGAAGCAGTCGAATGACATTCGTTCCCGAAGCTCCCGTAAATACATGTTGCTCGAAGAGTAGCTTGTTCCGAAGTTCTTTGACCGGGTAATCGAATTCGAGTCCTATCATTAGGCCTTTACCTCTTATTTCTTTAATTTGCGGTATTGTTTTGAGCTGGGATATGAGATACTCTCCGACAGTGGCTGCATTCTCGATTAAATTTTCTTCTTGCATGACATCGAGGACAGCACAGGCTGCGGTGCAGGCTAAATGATTCCCTCCGAAGGTGGTTCCCAACATACCGTATATCGGTGTGAAAGCAGGGCTGATGAGGACCCCGCCGATGGGAAATCCGTTGCCCATTCCTTTTGCGACAGTGATCAAATCGGGGCGTATACCGGAGTGTTGGTGTGCGAAAAATTTTCCGGTTCGACCATATCCCGATTGTACTTCATCGAGAATGAGAACGACCTGATTTTGGGTACATATATTTCTAAGTTCTTTCAAAAATTGAGTGTCGGGTACTTGTATTCCTCCTACACCTTGTATGCCTTCGATAATAACGGCGCAGACATCTCCCTTCGAAATCTCTTTTTTCACTCGTTCGATGTCGTTGAGCGGTAAAAAAGCCACTTCAAAAGTGTCGTTGATGGGAGCGACTATTTTGGGGTTGTCGGTTACTTTCACTGCGGCAGAGGTTCTCCCGTGAAATGCTTTGGAGAAAGCTATTACCTTTTTCTTCCCCGTGTGGAACGAGGCCAGTTTCAAAGCGTTTTCATTGGCTTCCGCTCCCGAATTGATGAGGAATAGGGAATAGTCTTCATATCCCGATATTTTCCCTAATTTATCGGCCAATTGCTGTTGGAGACTGTTTTTGACCGAGTTGGAGTAAAATATAAGTCTCTGTGCCTGTTCGGTGATTTTGTTTATATAATAAGGGTGCGAGTGTCCGATGGAAATGACGGCATGACCACCGTAGAGGTCGAGATATTCATTCCCTTCTGTATCGTAAGTATAACAGCCTTTCCCCGATTTTATTTCTATATCGAACAGGGGATATACGTCGAAAAGTTTCATATCTTTTTGTTAAAAAGCCGATGGTTTTAAATGTAAGCCAACCCGTTCATGCAATCCGAAAAGTAGATTCATGTTATGCACAGCTTGTCCCGATGCCCCTTTTAATAAATTGTCGATCACAGAAACGATGAGCAGTTTGTTATCATGTTTTTCGAGATACAACAGACATTTATTGGTATTGACAACTTGTTTCAAGTCGGGCATTTTGTCGGTGAGAAATGTAAAATTATGATCGTCGTAATATGAATTGTATAAATCTTTCAATAGCTCTATTTCGACAGGACAGTCGAGATACAGCGAAGCGAAAATACCCCGAGAGAAATTCCCTCTGACCGGAATAAAGTTGATCGGAGCCGAAAAACTGTTTTGCAGTTTGGACAGGCTCTGGCGTATTTCGTCTAAATGTTGATGAGTGAAAGGTTTATAAATGGAAATATTGTCGTTGCGCCAACTGAAATGAGACGTCTGCGACGGTTTTTGTCCGGCTCCTGTCGATCCGGTGATTGCGTGCACATGGATTTCATTGTTCAGCAGCAGATTTTTTGCCAACGGCAGCAGAGCCAATTGAATGGCAGTAGCAAAACAGCCGGGATTGGCCACTCGTTTAGAACGAATGATGTATTTCCTGTTCAATTCGGGCAGACCGTATATGAAGTCATTCCCGGGAGCATCGAGTCGATAGTCGGTCGATAAATCGATAATGCGCAGTTCCTCGGGAAGGTTGTGACACTCTATGAATTTACGAGTATCTCCGTGTGCCGTGCAGAAGAAAAGCAGGTCTATCTCGTCGAAAGGAGTTTCGCTGGTGAATATGAGATCGGTTTCACCGAACAGGCCGGTATGTATGTCGGTAATTTTGTTTCCGGCGTTACTTTCACTGTGAACGAAAATGATTTCTACATCGGGGTGGTTGATCAATAGTCTTATAAGTTCTCCGGCGGTGTAGCCGGCCCCTCCGATGATACCTACTTTTATCATAATTACGGGTTTAATAATTTAATTCGGCGTCTAATCTACAATTTATTTTTTGTTTTTATTTTGTACGGAATAGAAAATTTTCATTTGGTTGCCCAGAATTTTGGTAAAGCCCTTTACATCGTCGGCACTCCACGCTTTATTTACTTCGCCGTATTCGCCAAAGTCCGATTTCATGAGATCGTAATCGCTTTCGACTCCCACTAAAACATAGCGATAAGGGTGTAGTTCGATGATTACACGTCCGGTAACGTTTTGTTGCGAACTATCGAGAAAAGCCTCTATATCGCGCATGACTGGTTCGAGGTATTGAGCTTCGTGTAAAAACATTCCATACCACGTGCCTACTTGATCTTTCCAATATTGTTGCCACTTGGTGAGGGTGTGTTTTTCCAACATCTTATGTGCGGCGATAATAAGCATGGGTGCGGCTGCTTCGAATCCGACTCTGCCTTTAATACCGATGATCGTATCTCCGATGTGCATATCGCGTCCTATGGCATAGGGAGCGGCGAGCGCTTCGAGGTCTTGGATCGCAGCGACTTTATTGTCGTATGCTTTTCCATTGATCCCGGCGATTTCACCTTTGACGAAATCGAGCGTGATAGTCTTGCTTTGAGTAGCTGTCATTTGTGACGGATAGGCCGACTCCGGCAGGGTTTGGTCGCTTTTTAGCGTCTCTTTACCTCCTATACTCGTTCCCCACAAACCTTTGTTTATAGAGTATTCCATTTTTTTGAAGTCGGCTGTATATCCGTGCTTTTTGAGATATTCTATTTCGTATTCACGAGTCAATGTCATATCTCGGGTCGGAGTGATAATCCCGATTTCGGGAGCCAATATTTGGAATGTAAGGTCGAACCGTACTTGGTCGTTTCCGGCTCCGGTACTACCGTGCGCTACATAATCGGCTCCGATTTCTTTGGCATAATTGATGATGGCTATGGCTTGGAAGATTCGTTCGGAACTGACAGAAATAGGGTAGGTCCCGTTTCTTAGAATATTCCCGAATACCATGTATTTGATACTTTTCTGATAATATTCTTGTGTTATATCGAGTGTAGCATGTTGTACCGCACCCAATTTATAGGCTCGTTCTTCGATGGATTTTAATTCTTCTTGATTAAAACCTCCGGTGTTGGCAATAGCTGTATATACATCGTATCCGCATTCTTCCGATAGATATTTAACGCAAAACGAGGTGTCCAAGCCTCCGCTAAAAGCTAATACTACTTTCTTTTTTGCCATGATGTTTTTGTTATTTGAGTTCTTGGTTGTCTTTGTTTTCATGTTCGTGAGGGTCGTAAAGCATGCCTGTGCAGAGACACATGCGTCGATTGTTTCGTTGCAAGATGTCGAAGTTCACACAACTTTCGCACCCTTTCCAAAAGGCAGGGTCGTCGGTTAACGAAGCAAATGCTACGGGTCTGTATCCTAATTCGTTATTTATTTTCATGACTGCTTCGCCAGTCGTTAACCCAAATATCTTGGCTTCCGGAAATCGTTCGCGGGATAACTCGAAAGCCTTGCGCTTGATTCTTTTGGCTAAACCGTGTCCCCGATAAGTATCGACGACGATTAATCCCGAGTTGGCTACAAACTGTTTGTTGCTCCAACTTTCGATATAACAGAAGCCGGCGAACTTGTCTCCGTCCAATGCTATGATTGCTTTTCTTTCCAGCATTTTTTGTTTTACATATTCGGGAGAACGCTTTGCAATTCCGGTTCCTCTTATTTTTGCAGCTCTCTCGATTGTGTCGAGAATCGTGTCGACGTATTTAATGTGTCGTTCGTCGGCTACAAATACTTTTATTTCTTCCATGATGTGTAAACCTCTTCTCCTTAAAAGAGGTGTTGTAGGTGTTATTATAGGATCAGTTAAAAAATTAGTCATGTAAAACCGGGATAAAGGGCGAAAGAGCCAACATGGCCTGTTGATGGGATATGTTTTCTTCCAGAATTACCAAAACCGTATCGTCTCCGGCAATAGTTCCTAATACTTCGGGAGGAGTATTGCTATCTATATCGTATGCGAGACTTCCTGCATATCCCGGTCTTGTTTTAATTACAGACAAATTTCCTGAGAAATTAATGGAAATGAATCCTCCGGGTATTTGTCGCTCGGGATTCTCCGATAGTTTTTCCTGCATCAATTTGCCTATACTCCCTATTTCGGGCATAATATATACATATGAACCGTCATTGCCGGGAACTTTGGCAATCCTCAATTGTTTCAGGTCTCGGGACAAAGTAGCCTGTGTTAAATCAAATCCTAATTCGTGTAATTTTTTCAAGATTTCATCTTGGCTTTTTACTCTTGAATGGATAATAATTTCTCTTATAGCTTGTAAGCGGGCAACTTTATTTTTCATGCCTATGATATATTTGAATAATTATGCGGCAAATATAGTTTAAAAATGAAAATGGTAGAATAGATTTTGTATATTTTTTACAATATAGGGTGATATTTAAACCATTATTGCATGTGCATTCAATTTGTATTCATAAAAAAGGCGGGAAATGTTTTCCGCCTTTTTTTATCTGTATTGTCGTGTTGGATAGTCTTTTTATATTCCGAGAACCGACGATAGTTCGGGGAGGATATTGAGGGCGGAGTTGTCTGTTGTGCAGGGAACAATCGTCGCATATCCACGTTCCAACCAATACTCGTCTGTATCGGTTGCTTCGGGTTCGGCATTTTTAAATTTTCCGGTTAGCCAGTAATATTCCTGTCCGTGAGGATCTGTCCGGCAATCATATTCTTCGGTCCAATGACCTTGTGCGGCTCTACAAATCTTCGAGCCTTTGAGTTGGGGCACATCGGGAATATTGATATTAAGTCCTATGTTTTGGGGCCAGTGGTTATGGGTCAATGCTTTTTGGCATACGTCCAAAATGAGTTCCCGACAGTGTGAAAAATCGGCATCGGCTTTGTGATTGCAAAGGGAGAATCCGATAGAAGGTATATGTAATAAGGCTCCTTCAAAAACAGCCCCCATTGTTCCCGAATAGATGACACTTACTCCCGAATTGGAGCCGTGGTTAATACCCGATACGATTAAGTCGGGGCGTTCGTCTAAAAGAATGTTCATCGACAACTTGATACAGTCGACCGGTGTCCCGTTGGTTCGGATTGCGAGAAACCCATCTCGCTCTTCGACGACTTTCATGCGAAGGGGAGAAGTTACGGTAATTGCAGAGCTTTGTCCCGAGCGGGGCGCATCCGGAGCGACTATGAGAATATCTCCTAAGGGTTTTAGAAAATCGGCAACTTCGCGGATACCTTTGGCTTGTATGCCGTCGTCATTAGTGATGAGAATGAGAGGTTTATGAGAACGTGTTATTTTTTTCATATAAAGAGAAAATATGTTTGACTATTACAAAGATAGGGTAAGACGTGAATCGAAACAAGTTCACTCGGATATACCGAGGCTCATTTCATTTTTTGCTTTATGCAAAGATAATGAATAATACTCGTTTTTTATGTTTTAACGGATAATATGGAGTCATAAAATAGGTAAAAGACAGATTTTATCCTCATAGGATTCTTGTAAAAAAAGTGTATCTTTACGCAGAAAATGGAGAAGTGATTCTGCTGATTTATCAACAAAAAGGGTCACTTATCAACAATTATGATATTTTCGGGCATCCGAGAGAATGAAATACAAATTAAAAGATATTCCTTTGCGATGGGAAACTCGTGAAGAAAGGGTATCTCGGCGCAAGAAATGGGATTTCGTTTTGCTTCCGGCTACACTGTCTTCGTGAAGAAAAAATAACAGTATGGGTAAAATTATCGCTATTGCAAATCAAAAAGGAGGAGTCGGAAAGACAACGACTTCTATAAATTTGGCCACTTCGTTGGCGGTTCTGGATAAGAAGGTTTTGCTCATTGATGCCGATCCCCAAGCAAATGCTTCGTCTGGTTTGGGAGTGGATCCGCAACAGGTGAAGTCGTCTATTTATGAATGTTTGGTGGGGCAATCCTCGATCAAGGAATCGGTTGTCGAAACTTGTGTGGAGGGATTGGGTTTGGTCGCCTCTCATATCGATTTGGTTGGAGCAGAACTCGAATTGATGAATTTGAAAAATCGGGAGCGGGTTTTATCTCATGTGTTGAGCGAAGCGCGAGGCGATTATGATTATATTTTGATAGACTGTTCTCCTTCGTTGGGATTGATTACGGTCAATGCTCTTACGGCGGCCGATTCTGTTATTATTCCCGTACAGGCAGAGTATTTCGCTTTGGAAGGTATCAGCAAGTTGTTGAACACGATCAAGATCATAAAATCGAAATTGAATCCTCAGCTCGAAATCGAAGGCTTTTTGTTAACGATGTATGATTCCCGTTTGCGTTTGGCTAATCAGATTTATGAAGAGTTGAAGGGGCATTTCGGGAACTTGGTATTTAATACGGTCATTCAACGGAATATCCGTTTGAGCGAGGCTCCGAGTCACGGGCTTCCGGCTTTGCTATACGATTGTGAGTCGAGGGGTAGTGTCAATCACATGGAACTGGCGAAAGAATTGATAATGAAAAATAGATAAGCGGCTAAAATCGATAAGTTATGGCAACTCCTAAAAGAAGTGCATTGGGTAGAGGTTTGGATGCGTTGATTTCGATGGATAACATTGTAACCAGCGGCACATCTTCTATTCATGAAATAGAATTATCCCAGATTGTGCCTAATCCCGATCAACCTCGTCGGGAATTCGATCAGGAAGCTCTCGAAGAATTGGCAAGCTCTATTCGGGAATTGGGTATTATACAGCCTATTTCGTTGCGGCAGGTAGATGGTGGAAATTATCAGATTATTGCCGGAGAGAGGCGATATAGAGCTGCACAAATGGCCGGGTTGGAAACGATTCCCGCCTATGTGAGAACGGTAGAGGACGAAACGTTGATGGAGATGGCTCTTATTGAGAACATTCAACGGGAAGACTTGAACTCCATAGAGATTGCATTGGCTTTCCAGAAATTGATAGAGTTGTATCAACTGACACAGGAAAAACTGAGTGAGCGGGTCGGGAAGAAGAGGACGACGATAGCCAACTATCTGCGTTTGCTGAAACTTCCGGCCGAGGTACAGATAGGATTGCGGGATAAACGTATCGATATGGGGCATGCTCGGGCGTTGTTGTCTGTTGCCGACCCTGCTTTACAGTTGGAGTTGTACGAGCGTATATTGTCCGACGGATTGAGTGTGCGTAGTGTCGAAGACTTGGCTAAAACTTTATCTGCCGGAGGAGAGCGAGCCCGTAAGAAAGCACAGAAGAAAGTTATGATGCGACAAGAGTATAATGTGCTGAAATCGCATTTGTCCGATTTCTTCAACGCTAAGGTTCAGTTTACCTGTGATGAAAAAGGGAAAGGGAAAATATCTATTCCATTTAAGAACGAAGAAGATTTGGAACGGATTATCGGTTTGTTCGATAAATTGAAATAAGATTTTGGGAATATCGGGTGACATGGGATTGAGACGTGCCGTGATTATTATTTTTATAATTGCGTTATTACCATTGTCTATTCTTGAAGTCAAGGCCGATTCGAATATTGGATATCAGGAATTAGTAGAGGTAGAAGTTAATTCTGCCGATACGGTGGAAATGGAGAATGCGAGATATAATCGTCCCGATTCTATTTCGGTTATTTCGGGAGATAGTGTCGGAGCTTTATTTCAAGATTCGGTCCCGGTGATGATTACCGATTCTCTGGGTGGGCTTGTCCCGTCCGATTCTTTGGGAATGAAAGCGGCTTCACGTAAATCGTGGAGACCTTCCGATTTCAATCCTGACCCAATGAGAGCCGTATGGCTATCGGCTCTGTTCCCCGGATTGGGTCAAATTTATAACCATAGGTATTGGAAATTGCCTATCGTCGTGGGCGGATATGTAGGGCTTTTTTATGCCACGACATGGAATAGCCGTATGCTGTCTGATTATCAACGAGCCTATTTGGATATTATGGACAGTGATCCGGGTACGAACAGTTATATGGATTTTTTTTCGTCGTCGTATCGCGAGGAAGATATAGACAAGGAATGGTTAACCCGTGTATTGAAGCAGAGGAAAGACTATTATAGACAGAATCGTGACCTATGTATTATTTGTATGATAGGGCTTTATGCTGTTTGTATGATAGATGCTTATGTCGATGCTCAGTTGTATCATTTTGATGTCAGCCCCGATATTTCGATGAAGTGGCAGCCGGCGATTATTCCTACCGGGTGTACGGTATTGCCATCGATCGGATTACAATGTGCGATTACATTTTAATGCTTATTTGCTATGAAGAAATTTTGGCTTGTTTTTATGGGCTTGGGAATATCTTTATATAGTTTTTCCCAAATAGAAACGGACGAGGAAATCGTAGATACCGACACAATAGAGGTTGCCTTGTCGGATACGATAGATAATGCTATCGTGTATCCCGAAAGTATGGAGGCCGATTTGAATAATCTTTTGACCGACTGGTATATGCAGCAATATGCTGTTGTAGATGATTCTTGTTTGGTGAATAGCGTTAATGTGGATTATCCCGATTCGGTTTATATCCGTAAATTATCACAACTGCCGACTGTTATCGAGATGCCTTATAACAGTGTCGTTCGCCGTTATATAGACATGTATGTACAGAAAAGGAGAGCGCTTGTTGAGAATCTTTTGGGATTGAGTACATATTATATGCCCATTTTCGAGGAAGCTCTTGAACGGGAAGGTTTGCCTTTGGAATTGAAATATCTGCCGATTATCGAGTCTGCTTTGCGTCCCGATGCTACTTCTCGGGTAGGAGCAGCCGGTTTGTGGCAGTTTATGGTCAAGACCGGAAAGAGTATGGGTTTGGAGGTGAACAGCCTCGTAGACGAACGGCGGGATCCTATTAAATCTTCGGCGATGGCGGCCCGTTACTTGAAAGATTTATATAGTATTTATCACGATTGGGCATTGGCTATCGCATCGTATAACTGTGGCCCGGGGAATGTAAGTAAAGCTATTCGCCGTTCGGGAGGTAAAACCGATTATTGGGAAATTTATCCCTATTTGCCTCGTGAAACGAGAGGCTATGTTCCGGCTTTTATCGCAGTCAATTATGTGATGAATTATTATAGCGACCACAATATCTGTCCGGTACTTACCCGGCGTCCTTTGTTAACGGATACCGTACAAGTGACACGTCGAGTCCATTTGCAGCAGATATCCGATGTATTACAGATTCCGATCGAGGAGATTCGAAGTTTGAATCCTCAATATCGTCGCGACATCATACCGGGTAATATCCGGCCTTATGCGCTCATTTTGCCATCGCAACAGGTCTATGCTTTTATCGAAGCGCAAGATGCTATTTTTGCGCATAATCAGGAGCTGTATGCACGACGGTTTGCCGTTGAGCCGGCAGGGTTGGCTCCCGGAACAACAGTTTATCATAAGGTTCGTAAAGGAGAGACCCTTTCCGGGATAGCTCAAAAATATGGAGTGTCGGTAAGTAACTTGCGCTCTTGGAATAATTTGCGAAAAAATTCATATTTGCGTATCGGGCAACGTTTGGCGGTTTGTAGCAAGACAACGACAAGTAAAAGCGGGGCTTCGTCTACGGCTTCGTCAGCAAAAGGTCAATATCATACGGTTCGTAAAGGCGAGAACCTATGGACGATTTCTCAAAAATATAAAGGGGTTTCGGCCGAAGATATTAAACGGGCGAACAATTTGAAAGGAAATGCTATTCAGCCCGGACAAAAGTTGAAAATTCCTGCGGCGTAATACTCTTTTCCGTTTCGGTAAAAGGAGTGTTGTCATCGATGTCTTCCAATTCGAGAATAGCATCTAAAATCAGTCGTTTGTCGATTTGAACGAAATAAATGCGTCGGGCTCCGACATATCGTTGAGCATAATAGGGAGAGAAGTTCCAATCTTCCCGTATCCCTTGTGATGTGGATGCGTGAATAAATTTGAATCGTCCGTCGGGATATACTTCCGTAACCAAGCCTACATGTCCTACATTCGACCGCCGGGAATTTCTACCTTTGAAAAATACCAAATCTCCCCGGCAGATTTCTTCGTCTTTAACAGAGATTCCTTGTAAATATTGAGAAGCGGAACTTGCATTGAGGGAATAGGAGAAATGGTTGAAAATATACTGCATGAAACCCGAACAGTCAAATCGGTTGGGGCCTTTGCTTCCTCGCCTGTAAGGTGTCCCGATGTATTTTCTGGCATATTCGACGAGACGGTCGATTTGTTTGTTGACAAGTGTGTTGGGTAGGGGTAGTGAAACCCTGTTGTTTGTCGAAAGCGTATCGATGGTAACGGTGTCGGTCTTCGATGGTACAAGCAAGTCTTTTCCCTCCGCATTTGTCGATAGGATATTTGCCATCATGAAAAATAAAATTCCGATGCCTTTGTATCTCATTGCGCCGATTCGCTTCAATCTTTTTAAAATGCTTCCCGATATTTTCCTTCCGAACTATCTTCGATAATGCTCAAATAGCTTGTATACCTCGATTCGCTTATTTGGTGGTTCTCCAACGCCTTTAATACCGCACAACCGGGTTCGTGTCGATGGGTGCAATTGTTAAACCGGCAGTTTTGGGAAATCTCAAAAATTTCGGGAAAGAAATGTGCCACTTCGTTGGGATTGAAATCGATAGTTCCGAAGCCCTTTATACCCGGAGTGTCGATAATGTATCCACCTTGTGGCAAAGGGTACATCTCTGAAAAAGTGGTCGTGTGCATGCCTTTGTGGTGAGAAGTGGATACGGCTCCGATTTTTACATGGGCATTCGGTAGAATACGGTCGATAATCGTAGACTTTCCTACGCCCGAGTGCCCCGATAACAGGGTAATTTTGTTTGCGATAAATGAGTCTATGAAATCGAATCCTTCACCGGTAATCGCTGATACACAATGGCAGTCATACCCGATAGAGGTGTAAAGGTAGCGAAGTGCTTCGGCATATTCCCGGTCTTCTTCGGTAAATGTATCGCTCTTATTGATAACGATGCATACAGGTATGCGATACGCCTCGGCTGTGGCAAGAAAACGGTCGATAAAGGTGGTCGAGGTCGGAGGCGTATTGACCGTTACGATCAGTAAGGCATAGTCTATGTTGGCGGCGATGATATGGGACTCTTTCGACAAGTTGGACGATCGGCGGATAATGTAGTTTTTTCGTTCGTGTATGCGAGTGATAAAAGCCGTTTGGTCGGGATTTAACTCTATATCCACAAGGTCGCCCACTGATACGGGATTGGTGCTGCGTATTCCTTTTAACCTGAAATTACCTTTGATTTTACAGCGTATCGAATCTCCGTTTTCTGTGCGGACGATATACCAGCTTCCCGTATTTTTTGTGACAAGACCTTCCATGCAATGAAATTTAATGAACAAAGATAGCAAAAGGTGAGAGCAGAGACAAACGGAAATTTCATTTCCGATTTGGCTATGTCGAACCGCATCCTATCTTCGTAGTGACAAAGATACGTATAAGCGAGAGCTGAGCAAAACAAAGCTTGCTTTAATTTTATTCTGCCGAGCAGAAGTATTTTCGAGTTTCAACTCAAAGATAGTGAAAGTGAAATGCAGAGGCAAGAGGAAATCATATTTCCAGCTATGCCACTCCACTCTTACATTCCACAAATATAGCGAAAGGTGAGCGCAGAGGCAAGCGAAAATTACATTTTCGGCTTGACTATGCCGAACCGCCTCCGATATTCTACAAATATACAAAAAGACGAGAGTCGGATAACAACGAATGCATTTGTTTTTTTGAACTGCATTTTGGCTCTCTCCCCCTGCCGTGTCCCGTAACCTTACGGGGCGTTTTGCAGCGCAAAATATAGGGGAGGTGTCACGTAGTGACGGAGGGGTTAAGCCTTACAATCAAAAACTCCTATGCTATCTTTTCCAACCTCTCTCCGAAGAGACCGGAATGTGTGTGCCGACGAGAGATTTATCGTTAAAATTCATGCTTACCCCACGGATTTTCTACTGAACCTTAGAAACAGTAGAAACTTTTGAATCGAGAAAAAAGAAAAGGGCCTTCGATAATGAAAGCCCTTTTGAATATATTTTAGATTTTATTTTATACGGTGAGTATCTCTTTCTCTTTTTCGGCAAACATATCGTCGATTTTCTTCATGTATTTGTCGTGAAGTTTTTGTGCCGAGGTTTCTCCGTCTTTGGCGACATCTTCGGGCATTCCCTCTTTTTGAGCCTTTTTCAGCCCGTCGATGGCATCCCGGCGCGCATTGCGCACGCTCACTTTGGCATTTTCGGCTTCTTGTTTCGACTGTTTGACGAGTGCTTTACGTCTCTCCTCGGTTAACGGGGGGATTGATAGTCTGATGATTTCGCCGTTATTTTCGGGAGTAATACCTAATTCTGAATCCAAAATGGCTTTCTCGATCACTTTGAACATGGATTTTTCCCAGGGGGTAATAACGATGGTACGTGCATCGGGGACAGAAATGTTGGCTACATTGGAAAGCGGAGCCAAACTTCCGTAATAATCGACCCGTATGCCGTCGAGAATTCGGGGGTTGGCTTTACCTGCCCGAATGTGAGCTAATGCTTCATCTAAGAATTCGATGGCCATAGCCATTTTTTCTTCGGCAGAGTTCAAGTATGTCTTTACGTCGTCCATAATGAATAAGGTTGAAATTTTTCTGTATAATTAGTTTCGTGAACAAATGTACTCTTTTTTTTAAGAATAGCCATATAAGACCGGGTTTAATATACCAGAGTCCCTATGTTCTCTCCTGACAATACTTTTTTCAGGTTTCCGACCGTATCCATATCGAATACGATAATTGGCAGATGGTTTTCTTTGCAGAGGGTGGTCGCCGTGAGGTCCATGACCTTTAATCCACGGGTATAGATTTCGTCGTAGCTGATTTTGTCGAATTTCTTTGCGGTAGGATCTTTTTCTGGATCGGCCGTGTAAATACCGTCGACACGTGTCCCTTTCAGCATGACTTCGGCTTCTATTTCGATACCTCTTAGGGCCGAGCCTGTATCGGTCGTGAAGAATGGGTTTCCCGTCCCTCCCGATATAATGGCTACGGTTCCGTTTTGCATAGCCTCGATAGCTCTCCATTTACTATAATATTCGCCGATGGGGAACATATTGATTGCCGTGAAGACTTGGGCTTTTTGTCCGATTTTTTCCAATGCGGAGCTTAATGCCAAACTGTTGATTACAGTCGCGAGCATGCCCATTTGGTCTCCTTTTACACGGTCTACCCCTTTGGAAGTTCCGCTCAATCCGCGAAATATGTTTCCGCCGCCGATGACGATACCTATTTCTATGCCCATGTCGGCGATTTCTTTAATCTGTGTGGCATATTCGGCTATCCTTTTTTCGTCGATGCCATATTGCTTTTCGCCCATGAGCGATTCACCGCTCAGTTTCAGGAGAATCCTTTTGTATTGGTTATTCATAATCAGATTCGTTCTTTTAATTAAACAGTCGCATTTATGCAAAAATAATCAATTTTTATGGTTCACGTAGCCTTTGAAGAGAAAATAATATCCGATTAGTGATTATGAGAAAAGTCGAGACCGGCAAAGTAAGTCTACCTTGTCGGTCTCGATTGTGTAGGTGATTTCCTATTTCCGATGATTTATCGGGCGATGACTTTAAATATCTTGCTTCCGACTTTTACGATATAAATATTGGCAGCAGGGATAGAAACGATATTTTCTCCCGAGGTTCCATTTATGGTTTTTACAAGTTGTCCTTTGACCGTAAATATTTGTATGAGTGCCCTTTCTGATAGAACTATGTTGATTGAGTTTTCAGAAGCGATTACTTTTACGTTTTGAGTTGTGTTACTTTCTATTCCCGAATGTATTAACTGCACGGTAATAAGGTTAGACGTTTCGGAATATTCTTCTTCCTCATAGTCGTTGTAACGCATACCGGTCACTTCGTATCCGTAGTTTCCATTCGTTTCGAGATCTGTGAAAGTATAAGAAGTTTGAGAACCGTCCGAAATGGTTACCGGAATGAGAGGTATTCTCGTAACCTCTCCGGCCTTGCTTTCTTGTATGATGGTGATTTCGTCGATGAAAAATCTTTTTAGTTTGTTTTCTTCGATGGAGAGTTGCATGTTTTCAGCACCGTCTTCCATATCCCAAGTTTCTTCGGCGTATCCGTTTTCGTCGAAAGCCGTTACTTTATGTATGTTAAGGGCATCGGGTTCTCCGTCTCCGTTGCTGTCTATCATATAGCCTATTCGATAAATCGACAGATAATCTCCGTCTGTCCCATGGGCTTTGATGTGGATTTTGTATTTACCGTTATTCGATGACAGGTTCATTGTGGGAGTCCATAAATAAGAGAGGCTTACGGGAAATCTTCCGTTGTCGGCTCCGAGCATACCGTTGGCTGCCAGTATGTTTTTCCCGCTCCAACCCGGAACTGCGGTGTATAAGTCCGGGTCGGTAACAGAGATCGGATCGTCCATAGTACCCTCTGTCGATTTTTCGAAAGAATCGTCGAGTATTTTCTTCTCACTGTCTTGTGTTGCGGTGTGATATTGGTACGCTTGCACGATGTATCCTTTTGCTTTGGGCAGTCTTTCCCAATTTGCCGTGAACGAGTTTTCCGATGTGCCGGTTGCGTCTAAGGCTTTGGGAGTGAGGAATTCATTTACTCTGATGATGTTCGATGCGTTTGTCGTTTTTCCTTCCACCGAAGCAGCGACGTAGTAGTAATATTCCTTTTCTGGGTCGAGGTTGGTTACAGGATAAGAATTTTCGGCCGTTTCTTGATCTTTCAGAATATACGAAGGCTCGGTACAAGAGTAAGAGATAGAGTTTATCATGAGGTCTCCGATTTTTCCGTCACCTTTTTCGATAGATATTTTTATGCGCCCGATGTTTGCTTGTGTGTATCCGAAGCCGTCGAAAATATTGAATTCGGTTATTTGGGCAAAAAGTAAAGTTTCGATTGTTCCGGTGCTAAGAAGTATACCTGCTTTGTCGAATATTTCAATCTTGAATAAGCTTGAATTTTCTTGGGTGATATTTTCTGCATTGATGAGGTTGGCGTTAACGATATATTTCCCCACGCCGGTTCCGATAATTTGTTCGGTGCTTATGTAGTCGTCTGTCGCATCGAGGATAATTTTATTTACACCTTCGTAGACGACCATATCGGTACTGCCGTTTTCACTCACGTTTATCTCCCAGCCATTCGGGTAATTAGGCGATTGCAGGTCTATTTTCCCATTGGAGTGGTTGATGTTGCCAAAGGTTTCATTTACGTTTTGGACGTTGGTTCCATTCGTGTAGACATTGAGGAAATACTTGTCTGCTCCCGATACTTTGTCCCAGTTGGCTACGAATGAGTCTCCGGTATAATCGCTGTAATTCTGAATGACGGGAGCATCTTGTGCCCAGACAGATAGGCTGTAAAAACCGATAGTGACTAACGTCAATAGTTTTGAGTAAAGTTTTTTCATGATGGAATTTTTCGGCCCGGATTGAAAATAACAGTACAGGAAGACGGGCCTTTTTATCTTAATGGACTGTTTTAATTATTGTTACAAAGATATGAGAATAATGTTAAGTATAAGGTTGTTATTTAATAAATATAATATTAATTTATTTTAATTTTATTTTTAGAATGAAGTTTGTTCAAAGTTTATGTTTAATTAACTCATCGGGACTATTTCCCGGATTACTGCAAGTTTCGCAGGGAATCTGTTTTATTTTTTGTTGGCAGTATTACCTATATTACAGAGTTGATTTGTTATCTTTGTAAGTATGAAAATAGGATGCGGTTTGGCATAGTCAAATCGGAAATAAAATTTCCGTTTGTCTCTGTACTCACCTTTCGCTATCTTTGTCTGTTCATAATGGGTGACAATTAAATGTATGTATATAAGACGGATAATAGGATTTTTCCTTTTTTGTAGTATCGCTTTTTCGGCTTTTGCCGAGATGCCGTATCGTACTGTGTTGAGAAAAGCCGATGATCATTTTGCCAATAGGGAGTGGCAAGAGGCTGTTGCTATGTATGACGTATTGTTGGAACGCCGTCCCGGTAGGGTGAAAACGTATGTGGATGCGGTTGTCGCATCGGCCATGATGAACGATTCTTCGTCTATTATGCAATATGTGGTTCGTTCGGAAATGCAAGGACTATCTTTGGACTCGTTGTTTACCGGCATAGACGTGTTGTCTCGATCTATCGGACAGTCGGGCATTTATGAACAGGTACTTTTGTTGGTGAAAGAACAACAGCCGTGGTTTACTCGGGTGACGAATAATTATTTATTGGGGTATTATGTGTTTCGGCATGATGCTGAAAAAATACTTGCCGTTGCCGACGAATTGTTGTCGGTGATGCCCGGGCAAATTAATTATTTGAAAGCCAAAGCCGATGCTTTGTTGTTGCTTGGAAACGATACCGCAGCGGTCGAGGTTCAGAAAACTATTTTGGATATAGACTATCTTAATTTTGATGCAAACTTGTTTTTGGGAAGCTATTATGCTATAAAGGGACAGGAAAAACTGAAATCGATAGATCAACAGTATCTTGAAGATTCGAACGGTCTTTCTATCTCTGCTTCCGTATATAAAGAGGAAAAAAGGCAAGTGATCGACGACGATATAGCTTGTGCTAAAAAATATTTTACGATTGCTGCACGGGTTCGTAGCAATAAATATCTTTCGGAACAACTTTCCATGCTGTCGGGACTTTCCGATGAGTTGCCTCAAAGCAGCGGGGTTATTCGTCCGTTCTTGAAACGTTTAAAGCAAGAATGAAACCTCTTTGAAAGCGAAGCGTTTTTTCTCTCCCGATTCCGTCGATAAAAGCAGATGACCGTCGAGTTCGACATCGGCAATAGAGGCGTGGAAAATATTGCCGTCGCTATAAAACGGATATACCCCGTCGTTTCGGTAGAGTGCCGCTATATATTCTTTGTGGATACGGTCGGAGGAGTTTGTAAATGTGTCTGTATATCGCTTTCCGAAGGCCTCTGTGAATTCGTCTAATATTTTTTCTATCTTGTAGGTGCGACCTGTTATTTGATATAATGAAACTGGATTGGGGGCATCGCTGTAAAAATTTTTCTGATTGATGTTCAGTCCCATTCCGATAATAGCCCGTGAGAATGTACTCCCGCTCAGTACATTTTCGATGAGAATACCGGCAATTTTTTTGTCGTGCCAATAGATATCGTTCGGCCATTTGATAGAGAATCCAGTGGCGTATCGGTTCAGAACATCGACAGTTGCCAGCGATACGATTTCAGAAAGTAAGAATTGCCGATTGGCAGGGATATGTTCTGGTCTGAGTAAAAGACTGAATGTTAAATTTTTGTAAGGCTCAGATTCCCATGAATTTCCACGCTGGCCGCGCCCGGATCGTTGTATGTCGCAGTAAACGATGGTTCCTTCCGGGAGAAGTCTGTCTTTGTCCGATTCTTGGAGATATGTATTGGTCGAGCCGATCTCCTTTAAGTGAGTTTTTTGGAATTTTATTTCTTTTGTTTCCATACTTCGAGTCGTTCCGATAAAGGTTCGCGTTTGATTCTGGGTAGTTTTTTTAGCACTTCGCTATAAGCATGGACGATACAATCGCAAATGACTTTATCGTCGATGGAAGGTCTCAGCCAAATAGAATTCCACAATCGTTTATTCGTGTGGTATCCCGGTTCTATTTCGGGATATCGTTCCCGTAATTCTATGGCAAGTTCGGGATCGCATTTGAGCGAAATTCGTTTCTCTTCGGCCGACAAATCACAGAAGAGAAACATTTTACCTTCGATTTTGAAAACCAACACCCATTCATCGAATGGGAAACATTCGGTTACCTGCGGTAGTGACAGACAGAATTCGCGCAAAGATTCTACGTTCATGTTTATCGACAGTTTAATGGAGGAAGAAAGGCATCTTCTATATGTTCTATTTGGAAGTCTTCATTTTCCCCGACTAAGGTAATGATGTCGAATCGTATGTCGAAAGGTATATCGAACATACGAATATAGGCATCCGTAGCTTGGATTATATTTTTTATCTTGCGGAGCGTAACGGCTTCTTCCGGGCGTAGAAATTCGTTGTTTTTTCGTGTTTTGACTTCTACGACAACCAACGTTTTGTCACGATAGGCTACGATGTCCAATTCCATTTTTCCACTCCTCCAATTTATGTCTCGGATAATGTATCCTTTGGAAATCAAATATTCTGTGGCTCGTTCCTCTCCTGTTTTTCCTAATTGGTTGTGTTGCGCCATAAGTACGAATTTGGAAAAGCGAATATACGAAGATTCGATGAAAAAAAGAAATCGGAGCAAGAAAAAGTCTGATGGATATGGCGAATGATTATCTTTGAAACAGTTACTGACAATAAATGCGAAAATAGTCTATGTCTTCGGTAAAATTGCAAATAAAATTTGCTTTTGAGTCTGGCATGCATTTTCTTTGTAAGAAATAAAATACGGAAGATTATGAAAAACAAATGGATTGTGCCGGCTATTATCATAGCAGTAGGCTTGTTTTTATTGGGGCAACGAATCGAACAAGGTATCGTTCGTTCGAAAGAGGCTGTGCGTACGGTCTCGGTAAAGGGTTTGTCGGAGCGTGAGGTTCCGGCCGATAAAGTTATCTGGCCTTTGGTATATAAGGAGTTGGGGAATGATTTGGGCACGATTTACCGTACGATCAATACTAAGAATACAATCGTGATAAATTTTCTGAAAGCTAACGGGATATCCGATGCCGAAATTTCTATCGCGGCTCCCGGAATCGTAGATATGCAGGCCGAACGGTATGGAAACCAAAGTGTCCCGTATCGCTATAATGTTACTTCGGTAATAACGGTATCTTCGAATCAAGTAGAGAAAGTACGAGAGTTGATCGTGAAACAAGCCACCTTGTTGGAAAAGGGGGTGGCTATCGTTTCCGGGGATTATCAGTATAACACTCAGTTCTTGTTTACCAAGTTGAATGAACTAAAACCCGAGATGATTGCCGAAGCCACTCAAAATGCGAGAGTTGCCGCCGAAAAATTCGCCAAAGACTCCGATAGTAAATTGGGCAAAATATCATCGGCATATCAAGGACAATTCTCTATCGAGGATAGGGATGCCAATACTCCTTATTTGAAGCATGTGCGGGTCGTGACCTCGGTGGTATATTATTTGAAGAATTAAGAAAAAGGACAAGAGCTACTATGTGGGGAATATTGTCAGGATTGTATGAGAAATGATAGTGTTTCCCACAAAGCTTATGAGAAGATATGGTCGATAGAGCAAAGGACGAACGGTTTATGAGAATGGCCTTGCAGGAGGCAAAAGAGGCATTCGATGCCGATGAGATACCGGTGGGAGCTGTCATCGTTTGTAAAGATAGGGTTGTGGCTCGGGCACATAATTTGACCGAATGTCTGGGCGATGTGACGGCTCATGCCGAAATGCAAGCGATTACTTCGGCTGCGGCTTCGCTCGGCGGTAAGTATTTGACCGACTGTACCCTGTATGTGACATTGGAGCCGTGTGCGATGTGTGCCGGCGCGATAGGGTGGGCCCAGCTCGCTCGGGTCGTATTTGGAGCCGGCGATGAGAAACGAGGTTACCGGCGTTTCGCTCCTCAGGTATTGCATCCTAAAACAGAGGTCGAATGTGGCGTTTTGGCCGGGGAGTGCATCGCTTTGATGAAAGATTTTTTTGCGAAAAAACGATAGAATCAGAGTCCGAAACAACGGCGGATAAGTTTGTTGGGAATCTTCTCTACGATTTTTGCTATGAAAACAGGCAGGTAAATCCCTAATAGAATACTAATGATATAGAGACTCCAATAGGACAATTCGTTTTGTGGAATCTTGGAGTAGAGTATTCTGATGGCTATTTGTGGAAAAATTCCTAATAGAAAAATTTGAAACGTATAGTCTCGGAAGGAGGAGAATAGTCCCGATACTATCGGGGTTAAGTTCAGACACAATGAGACGGAAAAGATTATTCCGGTGAGGTTTAACAGTAAAATCGGGCAGTCGGGAATCAGATTCAGCGCGATGAAAAGAAGGAGCGAAAGTAGGAGACTCCCGGAATGACTCAAAAAACGTTGTATATCGAATTTGCAGAAAAGTATGCCTAAGCAGAAAAAAAGGAACATATATGCCACATTAGAAAGGCAAAGCAAGAATATATCGGGAGGGAAAAATAAGTTGAGTACGACACTTCCGATAATTAATACCGCGATTTTGAAATGCCCCGTTATCATATATTTCAGCAAAGGATAAGATAGCATGATGATAAAGAGTGTGGCGACGAACCACATTTCGCTCAACGGGTTGGAGCCGGGATATAGAAAACTGTCGGTAAATTGTCGTAAAGACAATTCTACCGGGCGTTTCATGAATGGTGAGAATATAAACTTGACGGCGAAGGTGAAAAAGGTGAAGAACAAATAGGGGATTCCCAACCGTTTGAGCTTATCGAACACAACTTCTTTATAGGCTAAGTCTCGGCTGATTTTTGTGAAATAAAAAAGGAAACCGGAGATAAACATGAAAAGAGGCATGTGAAAACTGTATATGACACGCTCTATCGTCGCGCTCACCGGAGTTTGAGGATTCTCGAAAATACCGGTTAAGGTAACATGTCCTATTACGACCAATAACATACTCCAACCTTGGAGTATTTGCAACCATGTTATCTTTTGTCTGTTCATGGGTGGGTATATATTCTCTTTAAATAAAACAAAATTATACTCTGTTTATTGTATGGCGGAATCTTTTGTAGAGATGAATATATGTTTATGTCAAAGGGTGTTAGGAGATTATATTCTTGAAATAATTTGCAGAGAGGAAAAGATTTTGTATCTTCGCACCGATTTTAACAAGACCATATAATGTCTAACTTATTAATCAAAAAATCAATTATTTAATTAACATGAGTGAAGAACTAAAAAACAGCCCGGTAGAAAATTTTGACTGGGATGCCTTTGAAAAAGGCGAAGTGTATGGTGATAAGAGCCATGATGAATTGGTAAATACTTATGACCAGTCTTTGAATACGGTAAAAGACAAAGAAGTAATCGAAGGTACGGTAATCGCATTGAACAAACGTGAAGTGGTCGTAAACATCGGTTACAAATCGGACGGTATCATTCCGATGAGCGAATTCCGCTACAATCCCGATTTGAAAATAGGAGATAAAGTAGAGGTTTATATCGAGAATCAGGAAGATAAAAAAGGACAGTTGGTTTTGTCGCACAAGAAAGCTCGCGCTACCCGCTCTTGGGACCGTGTTAACTCGGCTCTTGAAAACGACGAAATCATCAAAGGATATATCAAATGTCGCACGAAGGGCGGTATGATTGTCGATGTATTCGGTATCGAAGCATTCTTGCCCGGTTCTCAAATCGACGTTAAGCCTATCCGTGACTACGATGTATTCGTAGGTAAAACTATGGAATTCAAAGTTGTTAAAATCAATCAAGAATTCAAGAATGTGGTTGTTTCGCACAAAGCTCTTATCGAAGCCGAGCTCGAACAACAGAAGAAAGAAATTATCGCCAAACTCGAAAAAGGACAAGTACTCGAAGGAACTGTCAAGAATATCACTTCCTATGGTGTATTCATCGATTTGGGCGGCGTAGATGGATTGATTCACATCACCGACCTTTCTTGGGGACGTGTATCTCACCCCGAAGAAGTAGTTTCTCTCGATCAAAAACTCAATGTAGTTATCCTCGATTTCGATGATGAGAAAAAACGCATTGCGTTGGGCTTGAAACAATTGCAACCCCATCCATGGGATGCTTTGGATCCCGATTTGAAAGTGGGTGACAAAGTGAAAGGTAAAGTTGTCGTAATGGCCGACTACGGCGCATTCATCGAAATAGCTCCGGGTGTCGAAGGTCTTATCCACGTTTCCGAAATGTCTTGGTCGCAACACTTGCGTAGTGCACAAGACTTCATGAAAGTAGGCGATGAGGTAGAAGCCGTTATCTTGACTCTTGACCGTGAAGAACGTAAAATGTCTCTCGGTATCAAACAACTCAAACCGGATCCGTGGGAAGATATCGAAACCAAATATGCTGTCGGTTCTCGTCATCATGCCAAAGTTCGTAACTTTACAAACTTCGGTGTATTCGTTGAAATCGAAGAGGGCGTAGATGGTTTGATTCATATCTCAGACCTTTCTTGGACGAAGAAAATCAAACACCCGTCTGAATTTACTCAAATCGGAGCCGACATCGAAGTTCAAGTATTGGAAATCGATAAGGAAAATCGTCGTTTGAGCTTGGGTCACAAACAACTCGAAGAGAATCCGTGGGACGTATTCGAGGGTATCTTTACCGTTGATTCTATCCATGAAGGTACTATCATCGAAATGCTCGATAAGGGTGCTGTAATTGCTTTGCCTTATGGCGTTGAAGGATTCGCTACTCCCAAACATTTGGTAAAACAAGACGGAACTCAGGCTCAATTGGAAGAGAAACTTCCGTTCAAGGTTATAGAGTTTAACAAAGATGCTAAACGTATCATCTTGTCTCACAGCCGTATTTTCGAAGATGAAGCTAAGGCCGAGGCTAAGAAAGAAAATGCTGCTAAGAAAGCCGCTAAAAAAGCAGCTAAGGCAGACGATGCTATCGTAACTCCTCAAATGGAAAAAACTACTTTGGGCGATATCGATGCACTGGCAGCTTTGAAAGAGAAACTCGACGCAGAGAAAAAATAAGGTGCGTTAAAAGCTTATTATAAAGAAAAGACCGGCAATCTTGCCGGTCTTTTTGTTTCATTATGAAAAGTGCAGGTTAAAGTGTGGAAAAGCGTATCTTTGTAAATGTCAAAGGAACTTTGAAATGGGAAAGTTTGAGGTAAATATTTTGGGGTGTGGGTCGGCTTTGCCTACCGCACGTCACTATCCGAGTACGCAGATTTTGAATATTCGCGACAATTTGTTTATGATTGATTGCGGAGAAGGGGCTCAGATACAGTTTCGTCGCATGCGATTGAAGTTTACGAGATTGGGGCATATCTTTTTGAGTCATCTTCATGGAGACCATTGTTTCGGTTTGATCGGAATGATTTCGACTTTTGCGTTAGTAGGTAGGACCGGAGAACTGGTGATTCATGCCCATCCTCAGGCAGAGCAGGTGTTTCGGCCTCAACTCGATTTTTTCTGTCGGGACTTGCCTTTTACTGTTCGTTTTGAACCTGTATTGCCGAATAGAACGGAGGTGATTTATGAAGACAAATCTATTAGAGTTCGTTCCTTACCGATGATACACAGGGTTCCCTGTTCGGGTTTCCTTTTTGAAGAGAAAGTAGGAATGCGACATTTATTGGGAGATATGATGAGTTTTTATAACGTTCCGGTTTACCGTAGAGCTGCGATAAAGGCGGGAGAAGATTTTGTTACTTCCGATGGTCGAATTATTCCCAACTCGTATTTGACGACGCCGGCTGACCCTCCGTTACGTTATGCCTATTGTTCCGATACGGCTTATAACGAGGCTTTGTTACCGATCATAGAAGGTGTAGATTTGTTGTATCACGAGGCTACATTCGGGGACGATGCCGAAGCTCTTGCGAAGGAACCCTGCCATTCGACGGCTCGGCAAGCGGCTATTATAGCTCGTAAAGCAGGTGTAAAGCAATTGTTATTGGGGCATTTTTCGGCTCGATATGAGAATGAGCGACAGTTATTGGAGCAAGCGCGTGAAGAATTTGCTCCTTCTTTTTTGGCAAGAGAAGAATTGAAAATTATACTGGGGAGATAGATGATTGGGGCAAACAAAATCACCCGTAGAGTGTTTTTATAATGTCTATTTTTCTTTTGTAGAGGGGGTAGATAATATGAAAAAACACATTGAAGCATTAAAATTAAAGAAAAATGTATTAACTTTGTGCCAGATTAAAACAATGTGTTTTCAAGTTGTTTAATTTAAACGTAAAAAGAATGAATGCAGAAGTTATTGGAACATGGGCAGGACAGGTTTGGAATGCTTTAAATGAGTCCGGAAAATTAACTGTAAAAGGGTTGAAAAAAGCAACGAAACTGAAAGAAAAAGAATTGTATGCAGCCCTTGGCTGGTTGGCTCGCGAAGGTAAAGTGAGCATGTATGAAGTAGATGCAGACATAGAGGTAGTATTGCTTTAATAAAGTGATACGTAGGTTTATAGATCGAGGCGTAGAAATTATTTTCTACGCCTCGATCGTTTAACGGTACAATAAACAAAAGAACCGGATTTGCTGTTTAAGTGAATATAAAACTAAAAAAGAAGCAGCTATGAAAGGAACTATTGTGCCGATAAAACCCGAGGTGGTCGTAAAGGTTATCGAATGCGGTCCATTGCGTATTGGTGGGCATGTAAGAATTATGTTCTCCGATGGGAGTATGGTTATTAAACAACGGGCGTTTATCTGCCGTTGTGGAAAATCGTCGAATCAACCTTTTTGCGACGGTTCCCATGTCGAAGATTAAAGGTGTTCCAAAGGATTGAAACGGACTTCGAAAACGAAAGCCCGTTTTTTGTTGGTAGGAAGTCTGTTTATTCATTTGTACTCCATTCATTTTTCCTGTATCTTTGCATAAGATGTAAAGAAAGGTTATGTCTCGGTATATAGTTGAGGACAGCCTGCATTTTTTCGGTTAGCATAAGACATTTGTATAAATGAATAACACATACAAAATCAAGTATATATGGTAGAAATTGGAACGGTACTAACTCCTGTCGGTAAGAAAGCTTTGCTTTGCGGAAGTGGAGAATTGGGTAAAGAAGTAGCGATAGAGCTGCAACGTTATGGTGTGGAGGTGGTTGCTTTGGATAAGTATGCCAATGCCCCGGCTATGCAGGTCGCTCATCGCAGTCATGTTTTGTCTATGCTCGATGGCAAAAAGTTGAGAGAAGTGATAGAAACGGAACGTCCAGATTACATCATTCCCGAAGTAGAAGCTATTGCGACAGATACGTTGGTGGCTCTCGAAAAAGAGGGGTATTCGGTTACACCTACTGCGACGGCCGCCTACCTGACTATGAACCGGGAGGGCATACGTCGTTTGGCCGCAGAGCAACTGGGATTGCCTACGTCGCCTTATAAATTTGCCTCTACACGAGAAGAGTTCGAGGAGGCCGTGAAAGAAATAGGCATGCCATGTGTGGTGAAACCTATCATGAGTTCTTCGGGACACGGACAGAGTGTCGTGCGTACAGCCGATGATATCGATAAGTCGTGGCACTATGCTCAGGAAGGGGGACGAGCTGGAGCCGGTCGGGTTATTGTGGAAGGATTCGTGCAGTTTGATTATGAAATTACTCAACTTACTGTCCGTCATTCTGCCGGGACGACTTTTCTAAAACCGGTAGGGCACGTACAAGTAGATGGCGATTATCGGGAGTCTTGGCAACCACAGGTTATGTCGGAAAAAGCATTGCAAAAAGCTCAGGATATAGCCCGGAAAGTTACGGATGCTTTGGGTGGATATGGTATTTTTGGAGTAGAACTTTTTATTAAAGGGGACGATGTCCTTTTCAGCGAAGTTTCTCCGCGCCCGCACGATACAGGAATGGTGACTATGATTTCGCAAGACATGTCACAATTCGCCTTGCATGCCCGTGCTGTTTTAGGGTTACCTGTTCCCGGAGTTCGTTTCTATGGCCCATCGGCATCTCGTGCTATCGTTGTAGAAGGAGATACGGATAAAGTTGTATTTGGTAACCTCGATGAGGTTCTTTCGGAAGAAGGAGTACAAATGCGAATTTTTGGGAAGCCGGAAGTTGTCGGACACCGTCGATTAGGTGTGATTTTGGCGACAGCCGATACGGTGGAGGAGGCGCGAGCGAAGGCCGATCGTGCATACAAGAAACTGAAAGTAAAATTATTGCCCAGATAAATGCCAGTTTGAGAAACTGCTTTGGGCGGTTGAATAACGAACGAATTAAAATGAAGAGGCCCGGAAATTTAATTTCCGGGCCTCTTTGTTGTCTGGAAGTTTTAAAAGCTATTCAACGATGAATTTACCCGTATGAAATTTTTCATCTATTTTATACAAAGCAAGATAGGCTCCCTTTTTTAGATAAGAGGTATCGATTGTACATTTATCGATTTGTTTGAGTAACATTTGACCCGTAAGGTCGAAAATGTTTAACTCGGAAGCACAGCCTTGTGCAATTCTGATAATTTCACCTTGTTTAACCACCGAGGGAATTAAGTTACCTTTTTCGGTATCTTGGCGGGCTTCGTCAATAGCCGAAACAACATTGATTTGAGTTTGGTCTTTCAATTTTATATCGCGAGATGAAAATCCAAGTTCGATGTTGTATTCCCCGTTATCGACAACGAAATTTTTCCGATTGACATCGTAATAAGAAAACGCATCTTTAGAAAGGTACAAAGTCACGAATTTTTCTTCTTCGGGTTCAAGATATACTTTTTGGTAGCCTTTGAGTTCCCTTATCGGGCGTTCGACAGGGCTGCTGCCGTTCTTGCCTACATACAATTGAATGACTTCTGCACCGGCAACCTTTCCGGTATTCTTTATTTTGCAAGAAACTTCGACTAAATATTTGTCGTCGGAAGATTCCGTGATTTGCATATCGGAAAGATTGAATGTCGTATAGGACAATCCGAAACCGAACGGATATTGGACCTCTGTACCGGCTTTGTCGTATCCACGATATCCCATCATAATACCTTCGGTAAAATTCACTTGTTTGGTCCCATTATCGTAATAGCTGTTGTAACAGGGATTATCTTCCCATCTTTTTTCAAATGTTACAGGGAGTTTTCCCGAAGGGTTGTACTCTCCGAATAACACTTCGGCCATCGCGGTTCCGGCTTCTTGTCCGCCGTACCAACCCCAAAGAAGACCTTTCATTTTAGGTTCCCAGTCTTGCATTTCTACGTTTCCGCCGGCATTGACGACTCCGATCATCGGTTTGGAGCTCTTTTGGGCCGCTAGGACGAGGTCCTTTACATCTTGGGGCAATCCGAAGGACCGTTCTCCGGCTTCGGCTTCGCTACTTGAATTGTGACCGATGAATGCGACGATTATGTCGGCTTTGTCCAATTCGTTTTGGAACCGGTTTTCATCTCCGTCTTTGAGCCATGCCAAATCGATACAGGCTCCGCCTCCTCCCTGAAAATAATCCAGTTGAATTTTGTAGGCTTTCCCTGCTTCCATTTTCATGGTATAACGTTTTTCACGAGTGGAACCCGATTTGAATTCATCGATGACCGTTTTTCCATCGAGAATTAAACGGAAACCGTCATCTCCTTTCACGATGAAAGTATAGTTCGATGTTTCTTGGGGACGAATTTCACCGGTCCATTTGACCGAGAAATAGTTTTTCTCGACATTGGCAGCATCGGGTCCCGAGGTCCATTCAAAGTTGATACGACTGTCTACACGGGTAGTTACAGGAGTTCCTGATAGATTCTCGTTGTTGTAAAATTCGGCTTTGAGACCATGTTCGTTCGAGCCGGCAGCTGTATACAGGACATCTTCCATGTGATCATAGAGATCCACGAGTGTGACGTTGATGCCTTTTTCATTTGCCAACTTTTTCAATCCGTCGAAGTAAGACACATAATGGAAAGGTCTTACCAGTCCGCTTCCGCCGCCGGCCGCATAAATTGTAGCGTTATTACCGATTACGGCAATGTTTTTAATCGTATTGGTGTTCAATGGCAGAATGTTCGATTCGTTTTTCAACAACACGATTCCTTCTCTCGAAATTTCCAATGCGGCTTTTGCCGTTTCGGGGTTGTCGAGGGGAATGCTCGGATCTAATTGTTCTTTGTCGAAGAATCCGAATCCGATCATCGTTTGTAAGATATGTTTGACTTTCAAATCGATTTCGCTCATATTTATTTCTCCGGTTTCGAGATAATGGCGCAGAGCTTCCTCGTTTTCGATTTCATTTCCTGCCATTTCCAAATCGAGTCCGTTTTTAACCGCCGGAACACAGTTATGAGTGGAGCCCCAGTCGGACATCACGAGTCCGTTGAATCCCCATTGTTCCCGTAGTACTTCTTTGAGCAACCAGGGATTCTCGGTTGTCCATACGCCGTTGAGCAAGTTATAACTGCTCATGACAGCACCGACTTCTGCATTCTGGACGGCCGATTTAAATGCCGGGAAATAGATTTCATGTAAGGTTCGCTCGTCAATGTTGGAACTCACATAATTACGGTCATATTCTTGGAAGTTGGCCGTGAAGTGTTTGATTACTCCCATCACTCCGTTTTCTTGTAATCCCTTGATATATCCGGTAGAAGTCGTTGCCGTCAAGAAAGGGTCTTCTCCCATATATTCGAAGTTCCGGCCACAGAAAGGGGCTCTTGCGATGTTTACGGCAGGACCTAATAGAATGTTTACTCCACGAGCCTTGCAGTCTTGTGCCAAAGCTGCGCCGAACGCATAGGCCATATCCGGATTCCATGTGGCTGCCAGTAAAAGATCACAAGGATAAGCCGTGGAAGCTCCCCATGTACCTACGCCCTGCGGTCCGTCGGACATTTTTATAGCCGGAACATTTAATCGGGGAATAGCGCGGGTGTACATCCAATCTATACCGCCGATATAGGTCAGGCGTTCTTTTACTGTCATATTTTTTAAAATATCCTCGGCTCTTTTTTCTACTTCGGGAGTAAACCACGATTGGGAGAAAGCCGGTAATGCTAATGATAGCGATAAGGCTATCAAGGGTAGTTTATATCTTCTGGATTTCATGGTTCAATGTTTATTTAACAATTAGTTTTTCTATTTTATTTTTACTTCCGTCATTAGCCGATACAATGTATGCTCCGGCATTCAGTACGATTTCTCGGTATGAAACATCAGTCGTACCTTGTTCGATCACTGTTCCCGACAGGTTATATACCGTGTAGTTTACCGGTTTGCCCTCTGTTTGAGAAATAATGATTTTCCCTTGATCCGCAATGATGGAAAGTGTTTTGTCCTGGGCGGCGTTGATGCCGGCTCCGTTAAATTCTTTACCGAAGATTTGGAATTTAAGGAGTTGAATGTCTTTTGCTCCATTATTAGCTTCTACGTCGAGCATGACTTTGGTGAATCCCGTGGACGAGTTTACGTTATATTTCAAAGTAGAATACCGGGTGGGGAAGTATGTGTCTGTCTGACGGTCGAGTTCTACCCAGCCCAATTCTTCGTTATAAGCATTTAAAATCCATTTGCGAGGATCCCGGTCGGGATAATCATGAGCGTTTGTAAGGGCATAAGATTCGATCGTATAGGGCTTTTCCAAATCTATTTCTACATAAAAACTCGTTGCCTCATGTGCATAATATTTGGTGCTCATGTTCCGGTCGAACAGATTGTAAAATTCTTCGGAGAAATTATCGCCAGATTCCCCGATAGGATATGCCGATACATTGGAGCGGACATCGATATTTTCAGTCAGGTCGGTCGGAAAATTTTTGTCTCCCGAAGCGACATAGGGCAGACCGAACAATTGCCATTCTGCAATTTCGAGATTTTCGTGGGTTGCCGCTAATTTGTAATATTGTGCGGCGTCTGCTGCTGCGGTTCCCGGATATCGGGTTATTTCATATAGGTGGGCTCCGTCGAGATCGGTTACTTTATCGTAAGAAATTTCTTTCCATGTAGAGCCATTGGCCGAAGCATATAATTTCCAAGTGTCAACGTCGATTTCACTGTCGATACCTGCTGAGAGTAAGAATCCCGTCAAGAGTACCGGTTGCTGGCATTTGGCTACGATTTCTACATTCGATGTCTCGGGAACATAATAAGTGTATTCATCATTATCGGTCAACAAGCTCAGCGTAGAATTTTCTTGTGTAGAAGAAATTTCGGCCTCGTCGGTAAAATCATACGAGTAAGCGATTTTCTCGACTTCTGGTTTATCTATTTCTTCGGTCGTTGTACATATCTCGAATTTATCGATATTGGGGCCATTGTCCTCGTGTAGTCCGAAAGTCAGGGTGTTTGTTCCCTTATCGAGATATATCAAGGTAGATACCATTGAGGTAGGGGCATTGTCCCAGTTGGGGGAGTCTTTCGTACGAATGATACTCTTTTGATAGTGGTTGACCTTGATGGTGAGAGCTCGACTCGACCCCATCGAATAGACTTTCAATTCGTAAGTCCCGGCTTCGGGTATCTCGACGTTGTTGAACCGTAAATAGGAGTTAGCGGCTAAGTCGAAGTCTCCGATATATTTGCCTCCCGATAGACCGGCAACGGAAGAACCGTCGGTAGGTTTTACTTTCAGGTTTCCGAATAATTGAGCGGTTTCGGCTTCGAGAACGATAGGAAACTCTCCCGGTTTCGGAAGCTCTACGTCGGTTGTAATGATTTCGAATTTATCCATATTAGGGCCACCGCTTCCCATAGGAGTAATTTTTATTGTATTTTTCCCTTTATCCATGTAGATATAGGTACTCATTTCGTTTGTGGGAGGTACGTCCCAACCCGGTGTCGTATTGGAGACCGTCGATATGTATTCGGAATAGTTATTGACTTTAACGGCAATAGACCTATTCTGCATACTCATGTAATAAGTCTTGAATTCATAAGTCCCGGCTTCGGGCACTTCAACATCGTTAAAAACTATGGAGCTACCGGGGTCGTTATCACCTACATATTTACCGCCCGAGATTCCTTCTACGGTACTACCGTCGACAGGTTTTACTTTTGCAGGCAGTGTGATTATTCCCTTTTCTGCTTCGAGCGTTACAAGCACGTCTTGGGCTTGTAGCCACGGAGCCGTCATTAAAGCAGCTCCTAACGACATTAGTCGCCAGATGGAATATCTGTTTTTCATGATAAAAAAGTTTTAGTAAAGAGAGAGTGCATCGACCGATGCACTCTCTTCATTTTTTAAAGATTTATTGTTACACCTTTTTTCAACGAACCGGAACCTTTATATACTTTCCCGTTCATCATTAATTCTACATTCAGAGCTTTGATTTCTTTCTCTATTTTACGTTTACCCTCTTTGGAAGCGAGAGAGACTTTTACTTGATTGTTTTTCTTCTCGGCAGAGAATGTCATCAAGCTATAATCTCCGCATTGGAAATTCCAGCCGTCTCCGGCATCCCAATAGAGTTGACCGTGGGCTTTCCCGTTTTCATCGAGGCATACAAAAAGAGTAAGAGGTTCGAACGAATTTTCGGTCGTGCTTTGTATAACTTTTCCAACCGGGACGATGCTTCCGCCTTTGATTTTCAATTTAGCTTGGTACTTATCGCTGTATTCTCCATCGATCAGTGTCATATTTTCCCAAATTCCGTAAGGCAATACGGGATTCTCGGCGAAAGCGGGAATAACAAGGACATTATCTCCCAATAGGAAAGCCTGTTGCTCGCTACGCAATCTCAGGTCTTTGGGGTCGGCGAAAAATACAGGTTCCATAACCGGAACACCTGTCTTGTGAGCTTCGTAGAACAACGTGTAGAAATAGGGAAGCAAGCGGTAACGACGTTCGAGGGCAATACGAGAGGTGTTTTCTATGGCCTCACCGAAAGCCCACGGTTCTTTGTCGTTGGTTCCTGCACAAGCATGACCTCTGGCAAAAGGTAAAAATACTCCGAATCCCAACCAATGAGCCCATAAATCGGCATCCGTATTATTTAAGAATCCTCCGATATCGGGACCGTTGAATGCTTGACCTGAAAGGCCTAATGTAATAGACATAGGTACGGAAAGTTTCAAGTGATCCCAGCCAGCCCAGTTGTCACCTGTCCAAGTTGCTGCATATCGTTGATAACCCAGTAAGCCGGCACGCGTAAGAAGGAAGGGGCGTTTTTCGGGGTTGACTTTCATAATCCCTTCATACGAGGCTTCGACCATAAGACGACCGTAGGCGTTGTGGTAGAGCAGGTGAGGGCCGGCGGGTAAATTGCCGCCTCCTCGGTGAGGAGTATCGTAAGGCATGGTTCCAATACGGTTTTCTTCGGGAATATCGTCGTCGGTAACGGCCGGCTCATTCATGTCGTTCCATACGCCGTCGATTCCCAATGCCAAGAAATCTTTATACAAATTGGACCACCATTCACGGGCTTTGGGCATGGTAAAGTCGGGGAATGCGCAATATCCCGGCCATACTTTACCTTCGTAAATTTCACCGTTGGGGCGTTTTACCCACACATCGTTTTCTGTTCCCGATTGGTAAACGTGGTAGTTTTTGTCCACTTTGGCTCCGGGATCGATCATATATACGGCTTTGAATCCTTTTTGATGAAGTTCCTCATTCAAGGCTTTGGGGTCGGGGAAATTAGTTTCGTTGAATGTGAAAATACGGTAGCCGTCCATGTAATCGATGTCCATCCAGATAGCATCGCAAGGGATATTTCTGCTACGGAAATTGTCTGCGATTTCCCGTACTTTCTGCTCGCTACCGTAGGAGAAACGACATTGATGGTAGCCCAGAGTCCAACGGGCAGGCATCGTGATGGTCCCGGTCAATTCGGCAAGGCCTTTGAGGACATCTTTGGGTGATTCCCTGTCGATGATGTAAATGCGGAATAGAGCTCCTTCTGTGTTAAATTCGATTTTGTCGGAATTGGTATGTAGTTCCGATTTCCAGCTACTATCGAACAAAATACCGAAAGCGCTACCGTCTCTTCTCACACCCAATACCCACGGATGTGATTGATACAGTCGTTTACCGCCATCGACGCCGTAGGCTCCTGTATCGGTGTTCCAGAGTTTTATGTATTGGCCGTTTCTCAATAAAGGCCCGGTAACTTCGCCACCGCCATACAGACTTATTTCACCGGTCAGGCTCAATGAGGCATTGGCTTTTCCGTCCACGACGGTGAATTGTGGATATAATTCCCAATCGGAGGGTACAGACCCTTTTGCCGTGGGTTCTTCTTTAAGAATTAAAGAGGGGGTTTTCGTTTGGTCGAATCCTTGCGGAACGAATTCTACTATCCCGTCTCCCACGAGAGAAGATTTGGCGATAGCTACGTTTTCGGCATGTGCATTGAGGATTCCGACCGAGCATAAAGCGACTATAATTCCGTTTAATTTCATGGATAAAAATTTTAATTATTAGTTAACTGCTAATTTTGCGAATAATTCAACCATAGCACCTTGTGCAAGAATATCTCCCGGGTTGTCCGTTATGTCGTTCCCGCTGAATTGTTTGAAGAAAAGTCCGGTCTCGGCATCCCGGGTGTATTTCCATGCGTGGTCGACCGATTTGCGTATGGCGATCATATAAGTTCCATTATTCTCGACTTTGTTCAGTTCGAGGAATCCGCGGACCATGATCGCATTGAACCAGCGACTTCCGTCTTTGAGAATGCGGAATTGCTCTCCCGACGAGTTGGATATGAAGTTTTCGAAGAAATAATTATAGCAAGCCTCTGCGAGCAATTTGGCATCGGTGAGATATTGTTCCTCGCCTGTCGCATTGTAGAGCAATACGGCTGCTTGCAACATTTGTCCCGAGTTGTAGGAGAACTTGCTGGTTTCGATTTTACCGCTCGTTTTGATGCAATCCCAGTAGAGGTAGTCGGAGGGGTCTTGTAATTTCGATTTTGTCCATTTGTAAATATCTTTACCGTTCTCCAAGTACGCTGCATCGTTGGTGATTTGATAGAGTTTCAAAGCGAGAACCACGGCCGGAGCGTTGGAACAAGTGTTTTTGGAGTCTTTGGCATTTTCGTCCCAATAAACTCCGCCTCCGAGTTCATCGTCTTTCCCGGAAAGTACGAAATTCCATACACTTTTTGCATAGTCGAGATACCAGCTATCTTTGGTTTTACTGTAAAGATCCGCTAAATCTATACCCACCCAAATAGCGTCGTCGTATAGACGTTGATCGTGAGGGTTGACAAAACAGCCGAAACACATGGGTTCTTTTGTCGTATTGTAGTATTTGAGCAGTGTCTCTTTCAACCGGCTTTCGTAGGTCATTCGGAAATCTACGTTATCGGTATTTTGTACGATAGCGTTGAAGGCCGAAACGACGCTACCCAATCCCCATAAGTAAGCGTGACTGTCGTAGTCGGGGCTGGAAGGTTCTTGGGGAGTTCCCAATGTATTGGGATATGAGCCGAACATCATTCGCACTTTGTCGCTCCAATAATATTTGAAAATATTGGCAAAAGTCGTTTCGGCTCGCGACATGTACTCCTTATTGATACTTCCCGGATCAGTGGGTTTCACGGGTTTGATGGGTGCATCTTCGCTTTTACAGCAGGTCAGTAGTCCTACAAGGAAAGCGAGTGCTAATAAATTTTTTTTCATGATGAGTTGTGTGATGTTTTAACGAATTTGACGAGATTCATTGGTCGACGCTACTATTCGGAATTTTCCGAATAGTAGCGCGATCATGATTACTGCTTTTCAAATTTGATTTCCATTTTTTCCGTATCGAGCGTGATCTTGTAAAGACCTGCTTGCTCGGCGGTTATTTTCCACTTGTAGTCGGGCTGTTCTCCCGGGGTCACTTGTACATCGGTACTTTCGATAGACCCGTTTTCGACAAGTGGCTTGAACGTGGTTCCGTCGAACTTCCTTTGGGCGAGGATTTTTAATTCTCCCTCTTGCAAAGCCCCCTGGTAAGTAAAGATGTTAGGATTCAAGTTATCGGGAGTCATGGCGATAATCTTTTCTATATCCCAACCGGCAGCAGTCGCATTACCTACAAGATATAAGTTTTCATATAGAAGTTTCTTGTATGAGATAGTCATATCTTTAAGCGATAGGTAGATGTAATACAATCCAGCCTCGTTTATCTGGAAGAGGTCGTCTGCTTCCGTTTCGCTCGTACGTTTTACGACAGAGCTGTTGTCCGCTCCTTTGTTGTAAGAAGGCAAGGCTTGCCCCAGCGTGGTGATGAATTTGAATCCGCCTTGTTTCAACTGGCCTCTCCAATTATACAGACGACCGTTAGATAGTTCGGTTATTTTCTCAGCGGCATTCAGATCCGTACCGCCGGTCGTAGCCGTACCCGTAATATAGAGCGGTTGCGATGTAGGCTTATAAGTGGTTATTTGCACTTTCGTGGTCGCTATTTCGGGATATTTGAATTTGGGACCTTCCACTTTGGCGGCTACCCGAGCCTCCACATAGACTGCTTCTCCGGCTGTCTTTCCCCATTTTTCTACAATAAGGTCGTACAGTTCGGCCGATGAGTAGCTGATCGATTCATTGGGTCCGAATGTGCGGACATCGGTTGCCGACTGAAAGTTGTTGTCTGCTATATCTATTTGAAACAGATAGGAGAAAGTGTAGTCTGCCCCTAAACTGGTCGCTTCGTTCCAAGAGAACGAAATAATCTCGTCGTCTGTCGCATCCGGAGTAAGAGTCGCCGACTGGGCGGAGGCTGTCAATTTCAATTGATTCCGCTCTATGACTTTATCGTCGTCATCGTCGCAGCCGACAAAAGCCAGTACGAACAGAAGTGAGAATAATATATGATATATCGTTTTCATACATTTATACTTTTAGATTTCAAAATTGAATTTACCATTTGGGTAATTGTCTGAGGTTGGGGTTCTTGTCCAATTGATTTTGATGAATGGGGAACCAATAGTTCTTTTCGCTGAAAGCGCGTGTGATTTCGACGCGACGTTTGAAGTAGGCATTCTCGTTGTTCTTGTCGCAGCTTTTTTCTGTCCCGAACTTGTTCATGCCGTAGAAGTCACCGCGCAGAATATCGATTTGTTTCCAACGGCGGATATCATCGAAACGGATCGCATATTCGCAGTTGAACTCAACCCGACGTTCGCGACGAATCGCTTCACGCATAGCGGTCTGATCGGCCGGTGCGGGGATTTTGTCTAATCCGTTGCTGTCTTTCCCTGTTCCATATTGGGGGATACCTGCGCGCTCTCTTACAAGGTTCACGTATTTCAGTATCTCGTCGGTTTGCTCGGGAGCCCATTCGTTGAGAGCTTCGGCATAGTTCAGATAGGCTTCTGCCAACCGGCAGATAATACCGGGACGATAGGGAATGGAATAGTTGAGGATATTCGTTTCGGGGTGTACGCGTTTTCTCAATAGATAACCTGTTTGCGGAGCATCCCATAAAGAACCGGACGCGGGCCGGCCGTCTTCTCCTTCGTAATAGAAATCCACATAACGGCTCGATTGACGATACCAAGCACCGTTGTAAAGCACCGATACATAGAAACGAGGCTCGCGATTGACATACATGTTGAATGTTCCGGCCGGAGCGACTGTATTTTCGGCGTTGGATTCTTTGGCATCTTTGTCTCCTTCGATCCATTTGGTCTTTCTGACATCGGGCTGGGTAGAGAATCCGCTTTCATTGTATCCCGATGCTCTGTTGATGATCGGCTCGCCGTTAGGCTCATACCCTGTGATAGCAGGCAGACCATTGCTCATGAAAAACGCATCGACCAATTCCTGAGTAACTCCTAAACCTCCTTGTCCACGGGAACCGCGGGGAACCGAGTGTTGAGAGTAGAGGTCATAACTTACATCGGGACGGGCGAACAGAATTTCCTTGTTACCTTGATTGAATTCTTTGTAACACATATTGGAATAGGACATGAAGGGGTCGATCGAACCATCTCCGTTATACTCTTTGTACAAGGCATAACCGTTGCCTTCGGCCTCGGTCAAAAGATCTTTGCAAGCGTTTACCGCCCGTTCCCATTTCTTGGGGTCGTAGGTAGAGTTGAAGATTGCTTCACCTTTATTGTTCGTGTAAGCGGCATAATCGGGATCATCGTTCCCGTTTACCAACGGGCTTGCAGCGAAAAGAAGCATACGAGCACGGATAGCCAACGCCATTACCGAGGTTGCTCGTCCGTATTTACGTTCTTCGGTATAAGAGGGTGGTAACAGTTCCGATACGGCTTTGAACTCTTTGTCGAGCCAATCGATGACTTTATCGTAAGGCGTTTGTCCGATCAATATCTCGTCGATGGGAGCATTCATGTCGACCAGTGAGGTTTGGAACGGTATGGCTCCGTAGGTATTCACCAACAGATAATAATAGTAGGCAATCAAGAAACGTGCCTCGGCCTTCATGTTGTCCACATCGGCTTGATAGACCTCTTGCTCGGGCAGAGCCTTGACGTTGTCTAAGAAAATGTAAGCCTCGCGTATTCTCACCGGAAAATCGCTCCAAAAATTCCCCTTCCACTCGCTTTGGGGAGTCCAGTTACCTAAGATTTTGTCGATACAATCCCAGTCGGAGAATGCCCGCCAGTCTTGCGAAGGCGAGAAATCATCGGCATAGGCATCGTAATTACGCATCATGGGCGTGTAGGGGTCGGGGATTCCGTCATAGATACCGGCCAACCATTCCTCGGTACGGTTCTTACTGTTGAATACCATATCCAATGTTAAAATATCGTCGGGAGCATTGTCCAGATAATCGGTACAGGAAATGACCGAAAACAGACCGATGATAGCTAATGTATATCTAACGATTGTATGTTTCATAATTTTTATATTAATAGGTTTAGAATCTTACTTGTAGTCCGATAGAATAAGTGGCCATGATGGGGTATTTCAAACCGTTGCTGGTATTCAGTTCGGGGTCCCACAGGTCGAACTTGGAGAACTGCAAAAGATTTGTTCCGCGAACGAATATACGGGCATACTCCATTGCAGCTTTTTTGATAAGATTTTTTGAGAATGAATATCCCAATTCTACATTTTTCAACCGCAACATACTCATATCTTTCAACCACCAATCCGATACTTGGGCGTTGTTGGCGTTGTAGCCCATGTGGAGTCTCGGATAGAATACGTCTTGACTGGGGTTGTCGACTGTCCATGCATCCGAGGCATTGGTAAATATGTTACCTTCGGCACCGATAGTAGAACCGGGTAAGAAGTTCTTTTGGTTTTCTCCGATGATACGATAGGTGCGGCCGTTTCCTTGAAAGAAAGCCCCGAAATCGATATTTTTATAGCTCAGGTTAATACCGAAACCATATACGAGTTCGGGATTGACCGTACCTCCGATGGCGGTTTTATCGGTTTCTGTGATTTCTCCGTCACCGTTGAAATCCACGTATTTTATATCTCCGGGATAAACTCTATCCGAGAATTTTGGAACCGGTAGTCCCGGTTTCAGCTTACCGGTCGTTACGTCTTCGAAATCGGCTTCGGTATATAAGCCGTCGTTAACCAAACCGAATATCTGGCCTACCGGTTTGCCGGTACTCGAACGGTAAGTGCCGAGTACACCTAAATCTTCGTCTTGTTCTATGATTTTGTTCTTGGCGTAGGTAACACTTGCCCGAGCCGAAATAAACCAGTCTTTGTTGATTTGTTTGTTCAAATCCAATGAAATATCGAAACCTTTGTTTGTCACGATACCGTAGTTCGCCCACGGAGCGGAGGGGAAGCCGGCCGATGACGGAATGTTCTTTCGTTGCATGAAGATGTCTTCTCTTCTTTCATGGAAGAAGTCTACTTGCAATTCGGCCATTTTGAACAAACCCAATTCGATTCCGACGTTGGCTTTTTTCACGGTTTCCCAAGTCAGGGACTCAACACCGGGATCACCTTCGCGCAAACCGCCTTTATCGTAGAATGCATTGGAATTACCCCACTTGTATCCGTCGGTCGTGCCGATAGTAGTGATATAGGCAAAACGTTTTTGAGAACCGTCGTCGTTATAAAAGCGGTCGTTCCCGGCCAAACCGTAAGAAGCTCTCAGTTTTAATTTATTGATGTAGTTTTGTACCGGACGCATGAATTCTTCTTCCGAAACAATCCAGCCCGCAGCGATAGACGGGAAGAAACCGAAACGGTTGCCTTTTGCAAAGTTCTCGGAACCGTTATAACCGAAGTTGAACTCTGCGATATAGCGGTCGGCGTATGTATATGCCGCACGGCCGGCGAAACCTTGTGTACGATAGGGCACTTGGTCACCGTCGTCGTAGTTGCGTTGGTTGTACAACAACAATGCGCTTACCGAGTGATTTCCGAATCGTTGGTCGTAGGTGATATTTCCTTCTAAGTAGGTGCTATAATTGCCATAGTCTTCCCATCTTTCGTAGCCCAAGAATTCGTCTCCTTCGCTCAGAACCGTCAGTATTAACTCTCCGGTCACCGGGTCGCGTTGCGTGGCCGGCGAATAGTAACGGGGAGCTTTGCCCCGGTTTACTCCGTTTCGTGAATAGTAGTCGTAAGAGAATATACCTTTTATTTTCAAACCGGGTAAGATACATTTTAAGTCTTGTTCCACGGCGAACAAGGTTTCCAGTTTACTTTCTGCCTCACGTTTGAAACCCGATTGTGTCAGTTTGGCCCACGGGTTTTCATTTTCACGAGGTTTGGGAAGGGCCCCGTTTTCATAAATCAGCGGAACCATGTACGGCGTAGCTTTGAATGCAGCGCCGAAAATATCGTCGATACCGTCTTTCGGTGCGTTTCTCTGTTGAAGGTATCCGCCGATGTTGAATGTCAATAATGTAGAGGAGGTGACGTTCATGTCTACGTTGGTACGCAAGTTGAATCGATTCACCGAGATATTGGAGTTCCAGTTTTGAGTTTTGTCGCTCTCGGTAATACCTGCTTCGTTATAGTATGCGCCGACGAAAGAGTAACGCAATTTCTCGTTACCTCCCGAAAGGTCGAACGAGGCCCTCGTGTTGTGAGCGACGTCTTTTGTAATTGCATCTATCCAATCTATATCGGGATATAGTTCGGTATCGTATCCGCTGCGGTATTTATCTATTAGTTCCGGCGAATAAAGTTCTGTCCCCGTCTCTTGGATATTGATATTGTTCAAGAGCGTAAGGTAATCTGCCGCATTGAGGAACGAGGGTAATTTGGCCGGACGAGTGATAGAGTGTTCTACCGATACGTTGATGTTCGTCTTACCGGAATGTCCTCGTTTGGTTGTAATAAGGATTACACCATTCGCACCACGTACACCGTACACGGCACTTGCCGAAGCATCTTTCAGTACCGAGAACGATTCTATTTCCGAAATATCGAGGTTGTTCAAGGAGCGTTCTACACCATCGACAAGTACGAGCGGGGAGTTGCTGCCCTTGAAAGAGCTCATACCGCGAATCCAGAATTCGGAGTTGTCATAACCCGGTTCACCGGAGCGTTGAACGGCGATGATACCCCCGATGTTACCGGCGAGGTCGTTGCTCAACGAACGAGTCGTCCCTACTTGTAATTGTTGAGGTTTCACACTGGTGATAGCTGCGACTACCGATGCTTTCTTCTGTACTCCGTATCCAACGACTACGACGTCTTCGAGTTGGGTCGCTGCGTCTTGTAACACCACATTGATAATTTTTCGGCTATTCACGGCTTCTTCACGAGAAGCGAACCCGATGTATTTGAATTGTAGTATGGCACTTTTATCGGGCACTTTTATGTCATAGATACCATCTACATTGGTGATAGTCACGATAGAGGGATTGTCCTTTACCGAGACGGTTACACCGATAAGCGGCTCGCCGTTGACATCTGTAACGTTTCCTCGTATGGAAATCTTTTTTTCATCAGAGGATACGTTTTTGTTATATAAGATGATTTGAGACTGTTTAATTTCAAATTTAATACCCGAATTTCCAAGCATTTGGGATATTGCTTGTTGAATAGGTGTCTTTTGGGCGTTCAGCGATACTTTTTGATCGACATTCAATTTTAAGGCATCGTAAAAGAACGTGTATTTACTTACACTTTCTATTTTTTTGATAGCCTCGGATAATGGAATGTTTTGAAAAGAAATTGTTATGGTTTCTCCCGGTGCTTGAGCAAACAAGTTCAAGGAGAATAAAATGGCTAGAAATACAGCCAATTTTTTCTTTAGATTCATATCATGGGTATATTAAAGTTAACTTAATAAGTTCTCTTTCTTTTTTTGTTTTTGGGTTTAAGAATAAAAATTTTTAATCATTCATTCTACATAGGTGGTTTGTCTTTAATGTATCGTCATAGGCAATAATGTGTTAAAGGGTTATCATTAATGTGTTGTCTTCTGTAAAGTAGTAGTTTATCGAAGATATGTTCGACATGATACGAATGATATCTTCGAGACTTTGGTCATGGAGGGTAAACGTGTAAGATTGATCGTCGGGCAAAGCCGGGTCGATGATGATGTTCACGTTATACCATTTGGAAAGATATTTGCAAACTTCATGAAGATTTTTGTTTTCCAGTTTGACTTTTTCGTTAGTCCACATTTTTGCAAATTCTACGTCTCCTTTTTCAACCCGAATCGTTTTGTCTTTTTTATCGAGAGAGCCTTCTTCCCCCGGTTTCAGATAACAGTTCGAGCTATCGTCGCCCAATACATGCATCGATACCGAACCTTCGTATAGGCTCACTACCGATTTTTCGTCAGTATGGTAGGCGCTTACGTTGAATTGTGTACCATGTACTTTTACCGCTATGTCGCTGGTCTTGACAATGAACGGCCTTTCATCGTGCTGAACTTTAAAAAAAGCCTCGCCTTTCAATTCGACTTCTCGCATGTCGGCATGAAGATTTTTGTATTCCAGCTTCGAATGTGAATTTAACCATACTTCACTGCCATCGGGAAGTATGAATTTCGATTTTCCTGTAATTGTCGAATAAGTTTGGACAATTGTCTCTCTGTTCAAAGATTTGTTGCTGGAAAAGAAATAATACCCTATCCCCGAAACGATTAATAATAAACTGATAGCTGCGGCAATGCGGTTTAGTTTCTTGCCGAAATGTAACCGGGGAACAATCTTTTTTACCTTTATAGGTTCTTTCTGTATAGTATCTTTGTGAATATAGGCTTGGAATTTTTTCCAATAATAATCTACATCGGGATTGTAGTTGGCAGATTTTGCTTGGATGCTATCCCAAAGGGTTTTCAGTTCATCGAAAAGAAGTTTGTTTTTGTTATCGGCCGCTAACCAGTTTTGTAGCTGCGATTGCTCTTCTTCTGATAGGGAGATTCCTTCGAATTTAGCGATGATTATATCCCACGGAAGATTATTATTCATGTTTGATGGAATTTTAAGATTTCAATTACTTAGACACAAAAATCGGGCTTGACCCTTATATGTGTAGATAATAAAAAAGAAAAAATGTCTGATTGGTATAGATATCCATTTTATAATTACTTTGTAATCAATAAGTAGAAATCTTTCGAGGCTTTTATATTTTTTTATTTTTGCTGTGAATATTATTTTTTTATCTTGAATAATATTATTTTCTTTGCATAGTTTTCCTGTAATAATGGTAGCGAATATCACTAATGACATATCATTGCTTAGGCAGATTCGTGAAGGAAATGAGGATGCGTTCAAATCTTTATTTGAAACATATTTTACTCCTTTGTGCCGTTTCATATATCTCCATTTGGACGATAAGAATGTGGCAGAAGAGTTGGCGATGGATATTTTTATTTATTTATGGGAAAACAGAGAGACATTTCAGATACAGCTTTCACTGAAAGCCTATTTGTTCCAAGCAGCGAAAAATAAGTGTTTGAATGAATTGAGAAAAAAGAAAGAGACGGTAGGTCTCGACGGAGTGGAAGTCTCTACGATCAATACCAGTGTGTCTACTCTTGAAACCGAGGAATTATATCGTTTGATTCAGGAGGCTGTTTTTTCTTTACCGGACAAATGTCGGAACATTTTTTTGCTTAGCCGAAGTGAGAATCTTACGAATCAGGAAATAGCTCGGAGGTTGAATATTTCGGTAAAAACCGTTGAGGGTCAGATAACCACGGCCTTGAAAAAAATCAAAAAATTTTTAGGCGATCAGTACAGCTATTTGTGGTAGTAAAATTTTTTTTCATTTGGTATAAGGGTGTATGATGTTTTTTGTGTCATAGATATGTAAAACCCTTGGAATGTTACCAACATGAAAAACTCGTGTAAGTACAGATATTGTTCGGACAACGGTTGTTTCTCTATCCTTTTCGACTGTGAAGTATCCTTGTTGGAGTCTTTGGTTTAGGAAAGATTCTAAGTGGTTCTTATGCTTAATTGTATTTGCGAAGGAATGAAAAAAATTAAGATTTTACTACTCTCTTTGTTGCCTGCTGTCGGCTTGTGCGCTCAAAATCCGCTTTTAGTGTTGGAAGCAGAGGATGCGGTTCTCACACCTCCGGTAAAGGTCAAATATGTGAATGGATATTCGGGAGATGCCTATGTAGGGGACAACGACAGTGGGTCCGAGATTTTGTTTAGGAATGTCTATGTCGATAAGGAAGGCACTTATGAGTTCCGTACCTATTACACGAGTATGTTCATTCGTTCCATAGCCGTTCAAACGGGATTTTATGCACCGGTGGTGATAGGTATGACGGAGACGACAGAAGATTGGAACCGCCCTCCGGTCGGTATGATGCTTTCGTATATTTATCTCGATAAGGGCGATAATACGATAAAAATCACACCTTACAATGGCGGTGGCCCTAATATAGATAAATTTGAAATCTGGGAGACCGAGGTTAAAATGCCGAAGCCCGAAAAGATGAAGGCAGCTTATGCTTATGACCTTACCGACAATGCTGTAATCACGATTAACGGAAAAGATATTTCCGGGTCTGCTCTGAATGATAACGATGAATACACGGCTTATGATTTACAGGGTTCTTCGGATTACATATATATTACCTGTACAGACCCTTGTTTGATTACAGGTTATCTATTTTCCGAGGGAGAAGTTACATCTCAAAATGTCGATTCATGGAGCCTTGAATATTCGGTTGACGGGAGAAATTACTCGCAATTGACTTCCGGGGCCTCTACCCGTTATAGTGCGGCTACCTTGTTTACGATAAACCGTCAACCTCATGCAGATGCAGGCAAGGCAGCCCGATATTATCGTATCGATACGAAAGGGCGGAATGTCGGGGAAATACAATTGTTCGGGATACCTTATTATGAATCGGCCGATCATAAAAATTTTCCGGCAGATATTACCGAAAATGTCGATGTCTTTTCCAATGTGATAGGTTCTCCGCTCGGAGCCTTTACGATTGCCGATGAAAGATATTTTAATCTTTTCGACCGGGATATGGAACGGAAGTATTATAGTGACGAAAGCCCGGTATTCAATGTCGAGGTAGAACTAGATAAACCGTATCGATTGGACTATTATACGTTGACTTCGTGTCAGGATTATCCCGAGAGAGACCCTAAGAGTTGGGTTGTCGAAGGCTTTGACAAAGACTGGGAAGCCGTAAGCGAAGTCAATGGATTTGTATTCCCTTGCCGGTATGCAACTATGAAATTTGCAGTAAATGGTACTAAATTATATAAAGGCTATCGTTTGAGGACGATCGAAAATAACGGAGCCGATTCTTTTCAGCTTTTGAAATGGCAACTGTTCGGCAGTGACAAACCGTCTTCTGTTACAAAACCGGTAGCCGAAGGAATCGATGTCGCTACGCAGAATCGCGAAATTGTAATTACTATGGATTCCGATGGATTTTGTAAAGTAGTGAACTTGTCCGGCCAAATTGTGTACGAGAGCGAGATAACAGGTCGTGTGAATAGAATACCTGTTCCGCCTGGTGCTTATCTGGTGGGGGTAATTGTACAGCAAGAACGAGTCGTGCAAAAAGTAATCGTGAAGTAGCTTTATTGTAGAAACAGGAAGTAAATATTGACAATGAAAAATAAATGTATATATGGTCTTTTGGTCGGCGCGATGATGGCAGGAGCCTGCCCGGTATGGGGTGAGACTGTCGTCGGAGAAACCGTCTCTCCCTCCGATTCTATAAAACTTGTTGTCGTGAGCGATAACGATGCTTTGTATTATAAGGTCGTGAAAGGGTCTACCTCTATTGTGGAAAAATCGGCTTTGGGAATTACCACTTCGGTAGGCGATTTTTCAACGGGATTGAGCGAACCTTCTTTTACCGAACGTTTGGTGGACGATTCGTATAGCTTACCGTCGGGAAAGCGCAGTCGATATGATAATACATATAAAGAGGCGACAGTTTCATGTAATAAAGACGGACATACCGTACAATTTATTTTTCGGGTGTATGATGATGGCGTGGCTTACCGCTATGCGATTCTCGGTAGCGGAGACATTTCGGTTTATGCCGAAAATAGCGAATGTTTGCCGGTAAGACAGGAAAAAGTTTATTCACAGCAATATACCAAAAATAATCAGGCTCTTTATGAAGAGAACGATACAGAATTTATGGCATGTGAACTATATACCCCGTTGCCATTGCTGGTTCATGCGGGAAGCGATTATCTGTTGTTGACCGAAGCGATGGTCAATGGGAATTATTGTGGAAGCTCGTTGTTTGTGAATGAAGAGACGAAAGCCTACGGTTACCGGTTGGTGGGGAATGTCGCTGCTACCCTTCCCTTGTATACGCCGTGGAGAGTTCTTATGGTGGGTTCCTTAGAATCGATAGCAGAGTCGGTTATATTGGAAAATTTGAACGATAAAACGACCTTGACTAATCTGTCGTGGGTAAAACCCGGACGTGCCGTGTGGAATTTCGGCGGAGAAGACTTCCACTCCGATTATCTTAGCATGAGTAGCATTAGGAAATATATAGATTGGGCTAAACAGCAAGGTTGGGAATATTTCACATTGGACAAATGCTGGGAGCAAAACGGTGTTTCGTTGAAAGAGGTAGTGGATTATGCATCCTCCAAATCGGTGGGAGTGTTCGTATGGGTGAATCAAAACTCGCTTCCTTCCGATGAGTCGGCGATGGCTTCTATGGTACAGAATTGGAAGGCGCAAGGAGTTAAAGGGTTGAAAGTCGATTTTTGGGAAAGTGACGATCAGGCTATGATGAAGAAATACGATTTGCTTTTGAAGGTAACGGCCGAAAAGCAGTTGTTGCTTAATTTACATGCCTGTACTAAACCGACCGGTTTGAGGAGAACATGGCCGCATTTGCTGACATCTGAGGCCGTGTTGGAGAATACGGTTTTTACGACTTTTCCCGATATCCATAATATAAACTCGGCGATTATCCGAGGGGCTATCGGGTCGACCGATTATGTCCCGGTAGATTTTGCCGATAAAAACGGGTGTATCCATCAAAAGACGACAGCAGCGCACCAGTTGGCTTTATCGGTAGTTTTTGAATCGGGAGTACAACATATCGGCGATGCTCCCGAAAATATCGAATATAACATTGCTCGGGATTTTTTAAAGACTGTGCCGGCTGCATGGGACGACACCCGCTGCCTTGAAGCTGTTCCCGACGAATATGTAAGTATGGTACGCTGCAAAGGCAATGAGTGGTATTTCGCTTCGCTGACACACGATGCTCGTACCGTGTCCGTGCCTCTTTCGTTTTTATCCTCCGGTGAACGATACAATGCGTACATTTATAAAGATGGGGAATGTCCGTCGGAAATTCAATTCGAATGGAAGGAAAATTTGACATCGAAAGATACGGTCTCGATCGATTTGTTAAAACATGGGGGAACGGCTGTTTTGTTCTCTACGTCTTCGCAACTTCCTAAACCTATTTTGATGAAATATGAGGCTGAGGCCGATGGCAATACGATTCCGTTCGGTGTACCGGTTAAGACCGATACAGATAGTTTATGTTCGGGTGGGAAATATGTGGCTTCGATAGGTAATGGACGCTCCATTACGTTTAACGATGTAAAAGTCCCTGAATCGGGCACTTATGCGATGACTGTTTACTATATGTCCGATTCTCCCTGTACGGCCTATGTAAAGATGAACGGTAATATGGATTCTTGGCAAGAGGTCTCATTTGTCGGCACAGGAGGAACGAGCGGCGGTAATTTGGCTCATAAAACTATATGGGTAGACCTCGATCATACGATAAGCAATACGGTAGAAATCGGGAATAATTCGGAGTATGGTCCTAATATAGACCGCATTACTTTGTCGAAATATGCCGATGGTACTACCGATATCGAGACCCCTGAAAGTACCGAGCCTGTGGGAAAGGTTTATGCTCTTGACAAACACATCGTTATCGAGCAGTCTTCTTCTACCGATTATTGGGTCTATAATTCGCTCGGACAAATTCTTAAAGAAGGCAGTTTCGACGGCGGTCGGGCTTCTTTGTCGGTAGATGAGAAAGGTGTTTATCTCGTAAAGGTTCATACTGAGGATAAGGTATTTACCAAAAAGGTATTGATAGGTCAGTAAAGTAGATTCTTTTGTTAAACTTAATAATAAAAACTTATGAAAAAGATTACATTTTTAATCGCGTGTTTGTTGGCCGTATTCGGTATGTCGGCTATCAATCATTATGACAATTTGTATGTTGTCGGAGATGCTTGTGCAGCAGGTTGGAGTCCTGACGATGCTCTTGAAATGACGAAGGTCGGAGACGGTCAATTTACGTGGACGGGAGAGTTGTTGGATAAAACGGGAGACCGTCGATTCAAATTCTTGGTAGGAAGAGGCTGGGATCCTTGTCTTGCACCTAATCCCGATGTGCCCGATCACGAAGTTGTTACTCCGGGTGTTCCTGCAAAGTTGTATGACAAAGGCGAACACGGTGGCTATGACACCTCTTTCCAAGTAGAAAAAACCGGGGTGTACACGATTACGATCGATTTGGATGCAGAAACGATGACTTTGACAGAAGGCTCTTTGGACGTTCTTGATGTCGAGAAATTCGGACAGGCCTATTTAGCAGGTAGCGCATTCCCCGAAAGAGTTGCTATGACGAAAGAATCGGACGGCGTTTATACATGGAAAGGAAAACTTGAAGTCGAAGATCCCGTGACCGGTTTCTATATCGTAAGCAACGACAATAGCCAATCCTTGAATCCGGCGAATGCATCTGAAGTCAAATCTGGTTCTTATGCACCGGTTTTCAGTGCCGATGAAGTCGCCACTGCGGAGTACCAAATTGCTTCTACGGCTACTTATACGATTACGATCGATTTGAATACCGTGAAAATGGAGGTTACAAAAATCGACTATGATCATTTATATCTGATCGGTAGTGCCATGAAAGGAGAACCGGGAGCTTGGAAAACCGAGGACGGAGTTGAAATGACAAGAGTAAGCGAAGGTGTGTTTACATGGAATGGATTTTTGTATGCCAAGAACACCGAAGGGGGTGATACGGAATTCAAATTTATCAATCAACTTATTGCCGGAAATTGGGAAAACTGTTTTGTATTCGATCAAACACAAGAGGGAAATCAGCTCATTACGTTAGGTGAAACGTATACGATTTCTTATTTTACTGCCGGTAACCATGACAATAAGTTTACCGTTCCGTCTGATGGCTATTACAAGTTGACGGTCGATCTCAATGCATTGACTCTGTTGGTAGAACAAGGCGATCCCACTGCTATTGAGGAAGTTTCGGCAGCTGTCAAGCCGGTTGTGACAGTCAGTGGGTCGACTATTCAGGTTCTGACCAATGGCGCTGTTGTCGATGACGTTATGGTGTTCGATTTGTTGGGCAATTGTGTTGCCTCGACAGCAGCGGATTCCGATTGTTCTTTCGATATGGCTCATGGCGGTGTTTATGTTGTTCGGATAAATTGTGGAAACGCTGTATATTCCAATAAAGTAATAGTTAAATAATATCTTTATGTTTTTCACCGGGCTGGGGATTCTCCTCTGCTCGGTGATTTTTTTTGTTCGTTTTTATATCAATGGAAAAAGCCGGGAAACGGAAATTTCCCGAAAAAAATTGTAAAATCGTATGAAGAAATTATTCTCAATTATGCTTGGTCGTTACTTTGCGCTCGCCTTCCTTTTGTTCTTTTCAGGAAAAAGTTTTGCAGAGAATGATAACTATACTCGTGCGGCTGATACGTTCAAGGCCATTGAAAAACTTTATGGAGTTGAAGATGTTCCTTTATTCAGGGAGACTTATCCCTTTGACAACCATTTGAAAGTCTCCTATCTTTCTAATCAAGAACAGGCCGAGCAACAGAAACTTTATTCCTATCTGTGGCCTTTTTCGGGGAGCCTGTCGGCCGTTACGGCTCTTCTAGAAGTAAAACCGAAGTCCGATTTCCGAAAAGTGTTGACTAAAACGGTTCGTCCCGGACTGGAAATGTATCTCGACACGCGGAGGACTCCGACAGCGTATGCTTCGTATATAAACACGGCTCCGGTTTCCGATAGATTCTATGACGATAATATTTGGATAGGGCTCGATTTTACCGACTTGTATTTGTTGACCGGGAAAAAAGGATATCTTTCACAAGCCAAGATGGTTTGGCGGTTTATAGAAAGTGGAACCGATGATAAATTGGGATATGGCATATATTGGTGCGAACAGAAAAAGAACGGGAAAAATACCTGTTCCAATGCTCCGGGTTCGGTGTATGCTTCGAAACTCTTTTTAGCGACCGGCGATAGTTCTTATTTGCAAGCAGGAATTCGATTGTATGAGTGGACGAAAGAAAATCTGCAAGATCCCGCAGACGGTTTATATTTCGATAATAAGAGTTTGAACGGAGAAATCGGTAGGGCGAAGTTTGCTTATAACAGTGGACAAATGATGCAATCGGCAGCGCTTTTGTATCGAATCACAGGTGAAAAAAAATATTTGCAGGAGGCCCAACGGCTGGCTGCTGCCTGTTACAATCGTTTTTTTAGCCACGATTCGCAGTCGGATCGTAAATATAAAGTACTGAATCGGGGTGATGTTTGGTTTACCGCTATTATGTTTAGGGGATTCGTTGAGCTGTATGGTATAGATCATAATAGTTTGTATATCGATGCTTTTAGGGAAAATCTGGATTTCGCTTGGACGGAAATGCGTGAGAAAAACGGATTGTTTAACGATGATTGGAGCGGAAAAACGAAAAACGATTCGAAGTGGCTGTTGACACAGTTCGCTATGGTAGAAATGTATGCACGGTTAGCCGCAATCGATAAAGAGAATAATCGATAAGTTATTAGATAGGTAGGATATGCGATCCCAATCCCGGGCAGAGGTTTCCTCTGTTCGGGATTTTTGGTTTGTTCGATTGATGCAAAAAAAACGGTGGCATGCGCCACCGTTCTATAAATATAAACATTTCATAAACCATGATTTAGTAAACCATGACTTTTTGCTTATTGGCGATATATATACCTTTGGGAAGTTCTATTGTTTCGTTGCCGGTTACTTTTATTTGTTTAACCAGTGCGCCGGTGATGTTGTAGATATACACATCGATAGGTTCTTCGGTATTGACGACTACTCCTCCTTGCACTCCGTATATTCGTGTATCGTTTCCGGCTAAATTTGGAGTTTCTATCCCTGTGGCTATATCGTCGAGTTTCCAGCTCGATATGAACATTCCCCAACCTGTGGGTGCAGGTAAGGTAAATTCGGAATTATAGAAATTGACGGCTTTATTACCTCTTGAAAAGGAGTAGAAATTTGTACCGTCTGCCAAACAGCTCCAAGCTGTACCCATACCGGTTTCGGTTATGAGGGCTATCTTTTCTGTTTTTTTCCAACTGGATTCATCTATCGTGGTTAGGCAAATACCTTTATTAGGGGTTGCCCAGCTATACCCGTAGGCATAGAGATTGTTTTCTTTCCCTTTGGCTACTCCGAAATAACCACCGATACCTTGTTCGTCGGCAGAGACACCTCCTAACCATTCTCCGTTTGAAGCATCGCATTTGATTACAAACCCATTGAGCGGAGTAGATTTAGAGGCTATTCGGGCTTCCTCTTCTCCATAAGGGGCGAACCCTCCTTTCATCATTCCCGAAAGGTAAAGACTTCCGTTTATATAGTCCATGTTCTTGGTCTGGGTAGTGTGCTTGCTGTCGCTGGCTCCGAATGCTGTTATTAATTTTGTCCATTTCACGTCTAAGTTGGTATCGATTTCCCCGATGAGAATGTCGTCGAACGACGAAGGCACGAGGTTGATCGAGCCTAAATTGATCGAGCCTTCGTTACTGTTTTTTACAGTCCCGTAGAAATAGAGTTTACCGTTGTCGTAGATGAGATGGGTTATTTGTTCTCTTTCGATTGTGCCGGAGACTGTGGTTGTAAAGTGGCCCAAATAATTCCCTTTGTCGTCGAGTTTTACGATAAACAAGTCTCCTACTGTCTTTTGAGAGTCACCGTTCCAGTTTACGGTGTTGTGAGGGATTAGTTGTACAGGCGAATTTTCTGCCGTGTAAAAAGTCATGGTTTTACGATAATTCCCGGCTAAATAGATGTTCCCGTTCTCGTCGGTGGCGGTAGCATAAGGGTAAATGCCGTCTGGTGTACCTTCTGTGTAATAAGTAGCGGAGGCTTCGGGGCTGTTGTCTATTTCGATGTATTTGTTCCATTCGATAACTCCTTCCGAGCTGACTTTTAGTAGAACCGCATAGTATGTACGGTAACCGGTATTCCAGTTTTGTATGGTCACGGTGTTATTTTTGGCATCCTTGAATGCTGGGGTTTTATCGGTCATACCGGATGCATATCTCATTTTTAATGCTAAGACAGCACCTCCGTCAGAAGTGGCGGCAATGGAACTCGAAGAGATGCTTACGTCGCCGGAGAAGCTATATAGGCTCCATATTTTAGACCCGTCCGAATCTAATTTGAGAAGAACGATATTACAATTGTCGGAGTTTGCCTGAGTAGCACAGCCGTAGCCGACAATGTCATCTCCATAGTAAACAGGATCGTTGTCTTTCATCGACCCGAATTGTGCGAGCGCCAGAATTTTTCCGTCGCTGCTCTTTATCAAACTGTGAGCATTGTCACCTCCGTTCCCGGGATTTCCATCTAAGGATTTCGCCCATTGAAATACAGGACCCTCTGCCTGTATCGATCCTAAAATTCCTCCGATAAAGAGGAGTGTAGAAAGTAAGAATTTTTTCATAACAAATTTTTTTTAATTCGACACCGCAAAGTTATTTTCTGCATAATTGGGCTACAATAATGATATATAGGTATTTTTTAGACATAGAATAGCCATTTTTGGTGAGGGTGCGAGATTTATGCATTTTGTATTTTTGTCCACAAAAATTAAGACATGCGACTTCGATTATTTTTCATTATATTAATAAGTTATGTGGGAATAAAGACTATGTACTCTGTGAATGTATCGCAAGTAGCTACGGTTTCTTTCGAGGGGGTAATTTCGGATATAGGTTCGAAAGACCCGTTATCGTTTGCAACGGTACAATTACTGCATGGAGATGAGGTTCATTCGGTATTGTCCAAAGATAACGGAGTATTTTCTTTTCCCTCTGTGCATCCGGGCGACTATATACTGCGTATTACTTATGTGGGATACGATCGTTATGAAAAACGGGTTACACTGAAACGGGATACGAAGCTGACCGTAAAAATGGTCCCTTCGGGAAATTCGTTGAACGAAATTGTCGTGACGGCGCGGGAGTCGCAGGGGCTGGTGAGCTCGTCGAAGATAAATCGCGAAATGATGACCCATTTGCAGCCTACCAGTTTTAGCGATTTATTGGAGCTGCTTCCGGGGAATATATCCAAGACCCCTTCGATGGGACAGGTCAATTCCATACAGTTGAGAGAAACGGGAACGCTGAATTCATCGGGAGAACAATATTCCAATCCCGATTATGCCATTACATCGTTGGGAACTCTTTTTTTAGTAGATGGAGCTCCTCTTAACGGCGATGCGAATCTGCAATATATTCCCGGGGGAACTTCTTCGGACGGGACCTCGCCGGAATCGCTCAGAAATATGACGAACAAAGGGGTAGATATGCGCACGCTGACAACAGACGATATAGAAAGTGTCGAGATTGTGCGGGGTATACCTTCGGCCGAATACGGAAATCTTACCAGTGGTATGGTAAATATAAAGAGAGTGAGAAAGGCGACACCCCTTACAGCTCGTTTTAAAGCCGATGAATATAGCAAATTGTTTTCGGTGGGGAAAGGTTTTACAGTTCCCAACCATGATTTCACATTGAATGTCGACGGCGGTTTTTTGGACTCGAAAGTAGATCCCCGGAATAATCTTGAAAATTATAAGCGAGTGAATTTTTCTGTTCGCATTTCGAAGTTATGGAAGAGGGATAAGTGGGAGATGACATGGACACCGAGTGCGGATTATACGGGATCTTTCGATAACGTGAAGACAGATCCCGATTTGAGCTATCAAAAAATAGACAAATATAAATCGTCGTATAACAGAGCTTCTTTGACAAATAATTTCAAATGGACGTTTCCTCGGTTAAAATGGATAAAAACGGTAAATCTCGATGCATCGGTGAGCGCTCAGTCCGATCAGTTGAAAAGGACGAAGCTTATTAGTCCTCAGCGAGCGACGGTTGCACCTACCGGTAAGGAGCCCGGGGTTCATGACGGTACTTATCTTTTTTCGGAGTATGTGGCAGATTATTTATGCGATGGGAAACCGGTGAATGCTTTTCTGAAAGCCAAAGGGGAGTTCGGCTGGGAAGGCGCAAAATATCGGTTGAACGCCAAAGCCGGTGGAGAATGGAATTATTCCAAAAATTTCGGGAAGGGGCAAGTTTATGATTTATCCCACCCTATTTCGACGAGCTGGGGGGCTCGCCCTCGGGCTTATAGCGATATTCCGGCCTTGCAGAATCTGTCGTTCTTTTTGGAAGGAAATACATTGTTCTTGCTGGGGAAGAATAAATTGGAACTGCAAGTAGGAACTCGTTCTGTGACACAGATAGGAATGAGCGAGCGATATTTGTTACAAGGAAAGCCTTATATAGATCCTCGTGCGAATGCACAATGGAGCTTCCCTGCGATTCCCGTCGCTGGGAAAGACTTGCACATTTCGATTTCGGGAGGTTATGGTGTGACGACCAAGATGCCTACGCTCGACTATCTTTATCCCGATTTGTGGTATAACGACATAGTGCAACTCAATTATTACGATGTGAATAAACCGCTCGAATATAGTCGGGTAAATATAATTACTTATATCGAAGATATAACCAATTATGATTTGAAACCGGCTCGTAATCATAAGTGGGAAGTACGAGGCGATATTTCATTTGAGGGAAACCGGTTGTCGGTAACTTATTTTCATGAAAATCTTACATCGGGATTTCGGACTTCCTCTTTTTATGCTCCGTTCAGTTATCGGAAGTATGACCATTCGGCAGTCGATGCCTCTGGGTTACAAGGGCCTCCTGCTTTGGAAGACATTCCTTATACCGATATGAAGGCGTTGAACGGTTATAGACAGTCGGCCAATGGGAGCCGCATCGATAAACAGGGTATCGAGTTTCAATTTACTTCACAACGTATATCGGCACTGAGGACTGCCGTCGTTATAAACGGAGCTTGGTTCCGTTCGGTATATACGAATAGTCGTCCTATGTTCGAGACTGTGGCCGATGTAGTGGACAATCGTCCGGTTTCGGAAGAATACGTGGGTTTGTACGATTGGAACGACGGTCGAGTAAACGAACAGTTTAATACTAATTTTCAGTTAGATACTCAAATACCCGAATGGGGGTTGATTTTTTCCACATCGGTACAGTGCATATGGTTTGTTTCGACTCGGGTAATGTGGAAAAATGGAGTCCCGGTGAGCTATATGGCAGCAAGCGACGGAAAGTTATATCCCTATACCGAGGAGTCAGCTGCCGATCCTAAATTGCAGTTTCTTATAAAGACATATAACGACGATTTGTATAAAAAACAGACAATACCCACGGCCGTTTATGTAAACCTGAAAGCGACCAAAACGATAGGCAAATGGTTGAGATTGTCATTGTTCGCTAATCGTATTCTAGATTATCTTCCTTCATATAAGATGAATGGTCTGCTCATACGGCGCAATGTGGATCCTTATTTCGGTATGGAACTTAATTTTACGTTATGATAGATTAAATTTTTGATTATGAAATATATGAATAGAATTACACTCTATGTTTCCTTATGCATGTTGGCTTTGTTTTGCAGTTGCGACGAGGAACGGGATATACGTTGGACGACTGTCGAAATCGATGTCCAGTATCCGTCGGATTTGTCGGGGATTTCTGTGGAAAGTGAAACCTTTGAATTTCGAAATATTACGTCGGGTATGGTTACCAGTTTTACGACCCGTAAAGGAATTACATTGCCCGAGGGATTATACGATTGTTCTTATGAAGCTGCGATAACTTATCAGACTGCCGATAGCACAATTCATACTTCGTTATCCGGGTATGCTAGGTCATTGGAGCTTATGGGAGCACAAGGAAGTGTTTCTATCGGTAGTTATCAGGTAGAGAATAAAGACGACTTCATTATAGAGGAAATATTTTTTACCGGGACATTGCAGTCTTCTGGAAAACAATACTATGGAGATGGTTATGTGAAAATCTATAACAATACCGATCACATGCTATATGCCGATGGGGTCGCTTTGATGGAGTCGAAATTTGTTACGACCCAAAAATTCGATTATACACCCGATATTATGAGCACTCACATGACTGTACAGGCTGTGTATGTAATCCCCGGTAGCGGGACAGACCATCCGGTCGCTCCCGGAGAGTCGTTTATTCTTTGCGATACGGGTATAGACCATCGTATCGCGAATCCCAATTCATTTGATTTGAGTCGGGCGGATTATGAGTGGTATGACGAATCCTCGGTTCCTGCTCATTTGGATATAGACAGTCCGACCGTTCCTAATCTCGATAAGTGGTATTGTTACACGAAAAGTTTTTGGGTTCTCCACAATCGGGGGTTCAGGGGATTTGCCATAGCGAGAATTCCCATTGAAAAAGAAAAATTCTTGACCGAAAATTTATATACCTATTCCTATGTTATGGTTTTACCGGCCGGGACTTTCCCGATGGAGCAAACCGCCTATAAAGTACCGAACGAATGGATTATCGATGCAGTGAATACCAGTGTACAATCGGAGTATGTGTGGAATGTCACGGCCCCTTCGTTGGACCGGGGGTGGACACACTGTGGTACGATAGACCACGATAAGACTCGCTATTTCAAAAGTGTGCGTCGAAAAATGCTTTATCTCACCCGTGACGGTCGTCGGGTATTGAAGGATACCAACGATTCGTCTGCCGATTTCAATACCGAGTGTGTGCCCTCTTTGATAGAGCAACAGCATACGGCGATAGATGCAAATGGTACGAAGGCCGAAACGGAAACCTATGACGGAGTAGAGGTCAAGAGTTGATAGATTAGAGGGATATGAAAAAGTTGTGTGTCTTTTGCGTATTATGCTTGGTGTGTCTCTGTGAGTTACGAGCCGGAGATACGGTTCGGGTTTCTATATGGGATCGTCTGTGGGAACATCGATCGGTAGTTGCATCTTTTATCGAATTGTCGTATCGTAATCCTGCGGTACGCTATGACCGATATTCTTCGTCTCTTACGCGGGCAACCGTCGACGGACAATATACTTCGGAGAGCGAGCCTGTGTTGTTACAATCGGGAGACGGTGAAAAGTCGATAGGCTTTCAAGCCGATTCGTACATACGAAAAAAGAATTATTGTTTGTGGGGAAATGCGTTGTATAGAAATGGACGTGTGAAAAATTTGAAGTGGAACGAGACCTCCGATTGGGAGCTGTTGTATCCCTATTTGTTGGCCGATTCGGTGGGCGGAGACTTGTCGAAAGAGATTTATAGCTTTACCGGGGGATATGCCGCTCGTTATGAATCGATAACATGGGGCGGTGATTTTTCGTACGAGGCCTCCGTCGCTTATCGAGGAATAGATCCGAGACCTAAAAACACCACGTCGGATTTGTCGCTTTCCTTAGGTTTGTCGATACCGGTATCTCCTTCCTATTTGTTCGATATTTCGGTCTCAGGACGAAAGTACAAGCAAACCAACGGAATTAAATTTTATAGTGAGCTGGGTGTTTCGAAAGTCTATCATCTCACCGGGTTGGGAATGCATTATAACCGATTTGCCGGAAATAATTATTCCACGTATTATAACGGATACGAATGGGGAGGAAGTTTGGGTGTGCACACTTCGCGTTCGACCGGTTTCGTGGGGAATGTGGCGTATCGTTATTTCTCGTGTGAAAAGATTATATCTTCCTTGAACGAATTGCCTATGGCTCGGATTGGGCGGCATACTTTCGCCGGAGAGTGGTTGTATCGGAAAAGTTTGTCGGGTATTGAGAGCTGGGGTATAAAATTGACTGGGAATTATGAATTGAAATTGGGGACCGAAAATATTTTCGGTGATGCGGCGAACCAGATTTATCCGAAAATTGGAGAAGCCGAACAGTATAGTAGTCATGCATACAGACTCTCCCTTTCGGGATTCTATGAAGCGGTTCGTAGAAAAGGGTGGAATTATTCTGTACAGCCACGAGTAAATTATGGGCGAGTAAAAGCTGAGTATGTCTATCCGTTGCGGGAAATGAGTGTGAGAGAAGTTACGCCAGAGGTAGCGCTGTCTGTTTCCCGCATGTCGAAAGATTGGTTTTTACGACTGGAAATAGGTGGGAATTATGCTATGACTTTTGATAGTCGGTTATTTCATACTCCTTCCTCGATTGACGATGCCGCCCTTCTATCCGCATGGTGTTATAATTACAAGAATCTTTCTTCCGATTACGTCGGTTATTATGCCGTTTTTACCTGCTCTCGACAAGTAGGAAAGAAGTACCTGTTGCAACTTGATTTGAAAGGGGGACAATACCGTTATAACACGGATATCGTAGCGACTGATGTTTGTGCCGGGTTATCGTTTTTATTTTGAGAAGAGGGAAGCATTATATTCACACTCGTCGAAATGTCTTCGCTGCTCCTCTATATTTTGTATGTTGCCGAGTGTCTTGGTCGTGAGTAATGTCCGAATACAAAAAAAGACTCGTTTTTACGAGTCCTTTTTTGTGTGGTGCCAACGGGAATCGAACCAGTGACACAAGGATTTTCAGTCCTTTGCTCTACCAACTGAGCTATGGCACCATCATTTTTGCGTGTGCAAAGATAGAATTATTTTTGATTATCTTCCTAATTTTTTACCGTAAAAATGAAAAAAGAAGATATTTCTATTTTAAATATAGATTTTTGAAAGATTCGTTTTACTTTTTCCAAACTTTGTGTATCTTTGTCCCCGCAAAACTAAGTGCGGGGTGTAGCACAGTTGGTTAGCGCGCCACGTTCGGGACGTGGAGGTCGGACGTTCGAGTCGTCTCACCCCGACTGATTTTAGCCCAATTTATTGTATTTCAATAAATTGGGCTTGTTTGTTTAAATGCGACCGGGAGAAATACGGGAGATTATTGACTTAGTCGATAATTAAAGAGTATGTCGGTTCAATAGGTACTCAGAGGGGATTATAGACAAGAGACTCATCTCTAAAATTCAAGTCTATCCCCACTAATTTTCTACTGAATCAGCTTATTGGGTCAAGAGAGTTTTTTTTGCATTTGGGTTTTTAATCAATTCCGAATGGGTGTTAATTCTTTGGAGGTGAGGTATAAAAATTGTACTTATAATTTTGAATGCTGAATGGAATATGTATCTTTATACCCTCATTTATATGGTTATAGCATGAATAAGCATATCATTACAGAAATATCTCCATTGTCGGAAAAAGATTGCTTGTTTATTGTGGAACGATACAAAACGGAGTTTACGTATCCTTTGCACAATCATAAGGAATACGAGCTGAATTTCGTCGAGAATGGAGCAGGAGTAAGGCGGATTGTCGGAGATTCGGTAGAAGAGATCGGCGATTATGATTTGGTCTTGCTTTGCGGGGATAATTTGGAGCATGTATGGGAACAAGGAAGCTGTCAATCCAAGCAGATTCGGGAAATTACTATACAGTTTTCTCCGGATTTGTTTTCCAATAATTTTATTGACAAGAAGCAATTCACGTCTATCCGTAAAATGCTCGATAGGGCGCAAAAGGGATTGTCGTTCCCTCTGCATGCGGTGATGAAAGTCTATTCGACAATAGACTCTTTGTTAAAGGGAGAACCGGGATTTTATCAGTTCGTAAAATTTTTGACAATCCTGTATGAATTGTCGATTTGTGATGATGCCCGCACGTTGTCGAGCAGTTCTTTCGCGAGATCCAAGACTGTGTCGGATAGTCGTCGGGTACAAAAAGTGGAGGAGTATATCAATTTACATTATACGGAAGAAATCAGGTTGTCGCAATTGGCGGAGCTTACCGATATGACGTCGGTCTCTTTCAGCCGATTTTTCAAATTAAGAACAGGAAAAAGTCTGTCGGATTATATTATCGATATACGTTTGGGACATGCAACAAGACAGTTGGTCGATTCGACGAAAACGGTTGCCGAAATATGCTATGAATGCGGATTTAATAACCTGTCGAATTTCAATCGCATATTTAAGAAGAAAAAAGGGTGTTCGCCCAAAGAGTTCCGAGAAATATATTACAAGAAAAAGATTTTTGTTTAGGAATTGATTGTGGAGGTATTGATTTTCTTTTTCAGAGAAAATCGGCGGAATGTTTGTGCGGAATGATTTTTTGTAGTACTTTTGTGGGCTGATTCTGATATGGGCTCAAAAAGAGGTGTCTCGGTTGACCCCGCCCGGCAGAGAGAACGTAAAAATAAAAATATAATGTACGTTATTGTTGAGATTCAAGGACAACAATTCAAAGTAGAAAATGGAAAGAAATTGTTTGTCCACTATCTGGGAGCAGAGCATGGAGCTGTTCTCGAATTTGACAAAGTATTGCTCGTCGATAAAGACGGAGCTGTAACTGTGGGCACTCCCACCGTGGAAGGTGCGAAAGTCGTGTGTGAGGTCGTTTCGAACGACGGTTTCGGTAAAAAAGGCCTCGTGAAAGGTGAAAGAATTCTTGTTTTCAAGAAGAAAAGAAGAAAAGGTTACCGTAGATTGAACGGTCACCGCCAATATTTCACCGAAGTGTTAGTTAAAGAAATTGTTGCTTAACCCTATTAAACTTCTAAGAAAATGGCACATAAGAAAGGTGTTGGTAGTTCGAAGAACGGTCGTGAATCGGAAAGCAAACGATTGGGTATCAAAATATTCGGTGGACAATATGCTAAGGCCGGTAATATTTTGGTTCGTCAGAGAGGTACTGTTCATCATCCCGGAGAAAACGTGGGTATTGGAAAAGACCATACGTTGTTCGCATTGGTAAACGGTACGGTAGTGTTCCGTAAATGTAAAGAAAACCGTTCGTATGTATCGGTGAAACCGGCGGATAATAACTGATAAGAGTTATAACTATTTATAGAAAGCGTGACTTCTCGGATATGAGTTGTCACGTTTTTTATTTTCTGTTTTGTAAATTGGAGTTTTGTGATAATAAAAAAATAAGCTCAATAGGTGATCCGAGGAGATCGTCCTTGTTTAACCTCCTCCCCTGTGTTTTGCGACACAAAATATAGGGGAGGTGTCACATGAGTGACGGAGGGGTTGAGTTTTGTCAAAAGTCGATTTGGCTGCTTTTTAACCCCTCTCCTCAGCAACTGTTGTTTCTTCGATGTCTTCCCTTTATTGCACTGCAATGCAAGGAGGAGGACAAACACAATCCACTTATTCGCTAAAAAATGCGTTAGAAGGGTATTAAACCTCCTCTCTGGTCGTCTCTCGTGCCCTTACGGTGTGTTAAAACTCCTCCCCTATATTTTGCGTCGCAAAACACAGGGGAGGTGTCACGAAGTGACGGAGGGGTTAAGTCCTACAATCGAAAACTCCTATGTTGTCTTTCCCAACTCCTCTCCGAAGAAGATTTGGAATAAGGCTGTCGGCAAGAGATTCATCTCTAAAATTCAAGTCTACTCCTACGAATTTTCTGCTGAATTAAAAAAGGCTACTTGGTTTTACCAAGTAGCCTTTTCTTTAATTTTTTTACCGGTGTGCTTATGCTTCGTGGATAGCGTCGTTAGGACAAACCTCAGCGCAAGTACCGCAGCTCAAACATTTGTCTGCATCGATTTTGTAGATATCACCTTCCGAAATCGCTTCTACCGGACACTCGCTAATGCAAGAACCGCAAGCCACACAGTTGTCATTAATTACGTAAGCCATTGTTTTTAGTTTTTAGTTTGAAATAATTAGATCTAATTGCGACACAAAAGTAGCATTTTTATCTCTATTGCAAAAGAAAAGGAGTAGGAATTTGTGTGTCAAATACAATTCCTGTGGAACAATATACCGCTTGTTTTTCCGTTTGATAAATAGTTATCGTACTATGAATAGAGGTAGTGATATACAAGGGAAAGTATTACATGGATTTACGGTCCGTAGATACGTGGGACGATTGTACGTTTTCGTGGCGTGCATAGCGTTGTTGTGGCCGGTATGTGTATGTGCTCAACCTCGTAAAGTACAGAATTTACCGTATGCAGATCATAAACTCTTGCATTTGGGCTTTTCTATTGGTACGCATGTGCAAGATATGAAGTTTGTACATTCGGGTTTCGTTACCGATGGTGGAGAAAGTTGGTACATGGATATTCCCGATTTTTCACCCGGGTTCAATGTGAATTTGATGGCCGACCTTTATTTGTGCCCCCATTTGAATTTGAGATTTTCGCCGGGTATATTTTTCGGGAATAAAGTGGTGAAGTTTAGAGAGACGGCGACGCAGGAATATCGGACACAAGACATTAAATCGAATTATATCGTCGTTCCTCTCGAATTGAAGTTCAGTGCTTTGCGTTGTAATAATTTCCGTCCATACTTGATCGGGGGAGTCATGGGAACGGCCGACGTATCGAAAAAGAGAAACGATTTGCTTAAACTGAATACATTCGACGGTTATTTGACTATCGGCCTCGGTTGTGACTTTTATTTACCATATTTTAAATTGATTCCCGAATTGAAATTCTGTTTCGGACTTACAGACGTCATTAACCGGAAACGAAATGATTTGAGGGATCTGGCCGATATTAAATTTACTCAGTCCTTGAAGAAAGCGACATCGAATATGGTGATATTGTCGTTCTATTTCGAATGATTTTTTATGGACCTGTAAATGGTCGAGAATAATTCGGGACGTATATTCAATTGAGATAGCGCATCATGCGTGCGGGAGGGATATACCCGGTTACATAAAAATATATAGATGAGTTCTTGTTCGGGATCTATCCAAAAGCAAGTGCCGGTGAAGCCTAAATGACCGATGGTCGAGGCCGATGCTTCGATGGCCGTAGGGCTCTTTTCCGGGTTTTCCATATCGGGCTTGTCGAATCCCAGCCCCCTGCGGCTGGTCGAGCTTTTTTCTGTCAGAAACAGTTCTACGGTTTTCGGGGATAAAATTCTTTCGTTTCCATATGTCCCTTTGTTTAGCCACATTTGGCATAGTTTAGCCAAATCGTTGGCGTTGGAAAAGAGTCCGGCATTGCCTTGTACGCCTCCGAAAAAACATGCTGTTTCGTCATGGACATACCCTATCAGTTGTTGCTTCCGGTAAAAGTTGTCGCATTCTGTCGGTGCGATTCTTTCGGTTGGAAATCGGTCGAGAGGGCGATATCCGGTCGTTTGCATGCCTAAGGGTCCGTAGATGTTTTGCTGCAAATATTTGTCCATCGCAATGCCGGTGGCGCTTTCGACAGTCTCTTTCAATAAGACGAAATTCAGGCAGCTATATAAGTATCGTTTGGAGGGGCGTAATTTGCACTCGATGATACGGTTGATAAGGGTGTCGGGCAAAGATTTCGAACCATATAAATTCTGGGCGATTCTCATGGGAAATCGATCCGATTTCCGAGAGGATAATAGGTCTTTGCGTAGTTGGGCATTGCAGTTGGCAAAAGCGTTATTCCCTATTTGTATGGAGTAGATGCTACTTTTCCTACGCTTGATTAATGGTTTCGTGAAGCTGTTGGGGTCGATAATGACCGAAGTCATTTGCAATGAGGCAGGCATACCGGTTTCATGTAAAAGAGCTTCCTTGATCGTCAGACTTTTTTTATCGGTATTTCGCAGTGGAGCAAAGTATTTGCTCATCGGTTTGTTCAAATCTATACGTCCGTTGTCATAAGCCTTCATGATAGCCGGTAAAGTCCCAGTCGCTTTCGAGACGGATGCCAAGTCATAGAGGTCGTTTGTGGCGACTGCATGGCGGTGAGTTTCGTAGTCGAAGTATCCGTAAGCCTTGTTCCAGACTACTGTTCCTTGTCGGGCAACCAATAATTGACAGCCCGGGAATGCTTCTTCTTTAATCCCTTGTGCTATAATGGAATCGACAGCAGACAATATCCGGCTGTCCATGTCGACTGATTCGGGAATCGCATATCCCAATCGGCACTTTGGAATATATATGCCTTCTTCCAGTTTGAACGAACCTTCTAAACTTACGGGTAATTTTCCCTTTATGGCATATCCTCCGAATAGGGCTTGTGCTGCATATTCTTGTGCCAACGAGGTATTTTCGTAGGCTAATAAAAGCGTTTTGCAATGAGTCAATTCGTGACTTAATCGATTCATCTGATAAGGGGAGAGAAAGCATGCGACTATTGCTTTCCCGGTTTGGCATATACGGCCGATTCTGGCTCTATGTTCGGCTTTGCCACTATGTACAGCCAGTATGATTTTATCATAATGTTTCAGTGTGTCCAGCAATGAAGGCAGAGGATTGCTGTCGTCGAAACGGCCTACGTTGTCGGCGTATAGCGTTATTGTTTTCTGGAAAACCGATTCCGTGTCGTTCCCCACGGATACAACGGCGATTCTGCCCTTGTTCAAATGTGTGATAGGAATTAGATTTTGACTGTTACGTAGCAAGGTCATGGCCTCGCTGTTGAGCTTTCGGTTAAGGGCATCGTATTCGGGAGCGTTCAAATCTTCGATAAGGTTTTTGGTTTTTATGGGTGTATAGTTCGCTAATCCGAAAACGTATTTGTAGCGTAGCACTTTTTTACATTTTTCATCGATGGCCTGTTGAGTTATCTTTCCTTGCTCGATAGCCGATAAAATGCTGTTCAACTGTTCTTCGGGTTTCGATGGGTTCAGAGCGATGTCGTTCCCGGCGAGTATGGCTCGTAGTGCCGTATTGCCGAATTTCGATGCTCCCTTCATTTTTAAAGCATCGGTGAATATTAACCCCTCGAAATTTAAGGAGTCGCATAAAAGTTCGCGGGTGATAATCGGCGATAAGGAAGAGGGGGTATTGGTGGCATCCCATACAGGAATATTCAGATGCCCCACCATTATGCCCGATAGTCCGCTGTCGATATATGCTTTGAATGGAGGTATTTCGGTACTCATGAGCCTTTCCTTGCTATGAGGAACAAGGGGGAGTGTCTTATGCGAGTCTTCCGAGGTGTCTCCGTGGCCCGGGAAATGTTTGGCAACGGCCATGACTCCTACGGATTCCAATCCTTTGGCGTATGCGATAGCTTTGGACGAGACATTTTTTAAAGACTCTCCGAAAGAACGTTTGCCGATTACCGGATTACGCGGGTTGCTGTTGATGTCGAGAACCGGAGCGAAATTGACATGTATGCCCATGCGCCTGCATTGCTTCCCTACGGCACGGCCGTATTCGTAGAGGAGAGAATCGTTTTGAACGGCTCCTAACATCATGTTGACCGGAAAGCGCGGAGTATCGGACAAACGCATGGCGAGCCCCCATTCTCCGTCAAGAGTGATCATCAGGGGAACTTTGGATAAGGACTGACAGTAGTTTGTTAAGTTGGCTTGGTCTTTTGCTGTTCCTGAGTCGAAAAGCAGTCCCCCGATTTTTTGTTCTTGTATGAGTCTTTGTAACGTTTTACGGTTTTGCGGGGTATCGCTGTTGCGCACTGTAATAACTAACAGTTGTGCAATTCGCTCTTTGGGAGAAAGCGATTCGAACACCGAGTCGACCCAGTGCTCCATAGCCGACCGATCGGCCGTTTGAAGTAGATACGGGTTTTTAGCTTGCGTAGATAGGGCTACCAAAGCAAAAAACGTCCCGATACAGGCAATTATCTTTTTCATGTCCGGTTACTTGTTATTCGATGAGATTATGCGTCCCCCTTTGGGAGGTGCGATGGTGCGTCCCTCCCGGTTTTCTCTCTCGATGAAATTTATAACGGCATCTCTCATGAAAGTGTTGCTGTTTTTCCGTTCTATTGCATTCAGGAACGGGGTCATGTGATCTCCGCCATTGGCTACATAGTCTATCGTGGCGATGGAATAGATACGATCGTTGTCGATAGGTCTGCCGTTGATAGTCGGTTCGATGGCTTTTTCGTCGGCAATAGTCATGTGTACATCTTTGCTCACGGCCTCTCCGTTCCGGGAAGCTACGATATTGAGTAACTCGCGTACGTCGGAACCTTTTAGTTTTATGAGACATAATGTATTATCGAAAGGGAAGATAGAATATATTTCGCCCAATGTAATATCTCCCTGCATGAGTGGATTGCGTATTCCCCCTGTATTGATAATTGCGAAATCGACCGATTGACCGAAATCTCGTTGAACTTCGGTTTTTATGATGTCGGCCGAGAGGTTGGTCAATGAGGTTTCGGGTCTGCCCGGAGCCATGTATTGGCTCGATTTCCCGATGACGATACTCATTATGCTGTCGACACTTGTCTTGTATTTATCGACTATTTGTTCCATTAGCGGTTCGGGAGTCTTGTCCCAACGGGCATCGACGGGAATGAGTTTGTAAGAAATGTCGAATTCCTGTCGGGACGTGGAGCAGGACGAGAGGATTGACAAAACGACCGAAAGACAGCCGATGGAACAGTATGTATTTAATTTCTTCATAACGATTTAGTAGTTAGTTTCGAGGTTCTATGGTAATGCAACCCAAGTAAGCTCCGCTCATTCCGGTTTGAGCGATGAGTACGTTTTTCCCATCTTTGTTTTTAACTTGGTATTGTAGGGTAGAGAGAGGATTATTGTCTATACTGTCGGGATTGATGACCGTATGCGAATGTCCCCCGATGATGATGTCTATGTCGCTGCTCGCTGCCGCTATTTGTGGGTCGGTGACGTCTTTTTTGTCTTGTGCCGTGTATCCTAAATGCGATACGGCCACGACGATATCCGCACCTTTTTGTTTAAGCAAAGCTGCGGTTTCATTGGCTGCTTGGATAGGATCGTGGAATATCACCCCTTTACACGATTCCGAAGGAATGAGATTATCGGGATTGACGTTCAAGGCTAAAAATCCTATTTTATATTTCCCGACTTTTTTGATGACCCACGGTTGCAAGGTCCCGTGCAAAGGTGTATGGGATACGTCGTAGTTGGAAGAGATAAAATCGGCTGTCGAGTTTTTTATCAGTTGAGCCAGTTTGGTCATACCCGCATCAAATTCATGGTTTCCGATAGTGCGAATATCGTAACGCATGGCGTTCATCGCTTCGAATTCGGCATCGCCTTTGAAAAGGTTGAAATAGGGTGTCCCTTGAATAGCGTCACCGGCATCGACTAATAATACGTTAGGTTCGGCATTGCGGATACTGTCTATAATAGCCATACGCCGCATCACTCCTCCCAAACCTCCGTATGTTTTGTGGGTGGCTGCGAAAGGTTCCATTTGGCTGTGAGTGTCGTTGGTGTGCAGAATGACGATGCGTTCGGTTTGTGCCAGTCCGCACAAAGAAACGGACAAATATATGGCCGTTATTCCTATGAGTTTTCTTATCATGATGTGAAGAATGTTAGTATGTCGTTTTTTTCTCTTGGACGAAATTACAAATTTGAAGATAATATATCAAAAATTGTTCCCAAGATTGAATTTTGTTAACCTTGCAAGAGCGGTCTGTCTGAAAAAATCGACGGCATATTTGTTTATGTGGCGAAAAAGTCGTTACTTTGCCCCGCTTTTCGTAATCTCTGGCAGGAGAAGTGGCCTGTTAAATTACGTTTCAGTATGAACATTTTAAATAGCTATTAAAAATGGATTTAGTAAAGATTGCAGAAGAAGCATTCGCATGCGGTAAAGAGCACCCCGAGTTTCGTAGTGGTGACACTGTTACCGTATCTTACCGTATCAAAGAGGGTAACAAAGAGCGTATCCAGCAATTCCGCGGAGATGTTATCCGTATCTCGGGTCACGGTAACAAAAAGTGTTTCACGGTTCGTAAAATGTCGGGTAATGTAGGTGTGGAAAGAATTTTCCCCATCGAGTCGCCTTTCATCGAAGAGATTGTAGTGAACCGTCGCGGTAAAGTACGTCGCGCTAAACTTTATTATCTGCGTGCGTTGACCGGTAAAAAAGCCCGTATTAAAGAAAGAAGAGTTTAATCTTTCTTACAAGGCATATAAAAACCGCACCGAATATTCGGTGCGGTTTTTATGTTTTAAGAAGCTGTTTTAAATTTATTCCGAGACAGATTGAGCCCTATGTTGAAGCAGATTGGAGTCCGAGATATGCAGTCAATAGCGGGCTATTGACAAAAATCAAGGGATTCAAGATGCGAGACGGGGGCTCAATATGGCCAGAACATACCTGCTTGCAATGATAATGTTATTTCTCAATAAATTTAAAACAGCTTCTAAGTAGAGCTCATCTATTTTTTATCGGGCTTGCCAGCCGTTTGCAGTGTATATCCACATGGCATTGTTCGATGCCGTACCTGTGTTGTAAACAATGTCACCCACAGTCCACTCGCCAACGGTAGGACAAGCGGTTCCTTTGCAGACAACGTTGTCGCCGACAAAGTGGATAGATTGGATCATGGTGTTGACTGTCAACGGGGCGATCGATGTTTCTTGCTTCCATTTGAAGCCGCATACCGACAGACCATTGTCATATAGGAAGCGGGTTCCGCAAACGGGAATTTCAATACTGTGATAAGCTGTATTCCCGTTCGCACGGGCTCGCATGAGTCGAATGACTACTTGGTTGCCATTTCCGTCGCTGGGACCGTCATAAGAATTAGTCCCTATATTCAACAAGAGACCTTGCGGAAAATTTGTATTGGGATCGATTTCTCCTAGATAGAATTCTTTTTTAGAATCAAATTCTAAGTCCATAGCAGTACTGCCGATTAGTCGTTTCTTATCCCAAATAGTCTGCATGCGGTAATGGTATGCGCCTTTTTCGAGGAACCATACGATATTGTTGTTGGGCATAGCCGAGGCTCGGAAAAATTGCGTGTTGTTCACCACATGGTTGTGTACGATATGGAAGTTGGGCTTGATAAGTGAGCTCCCGGATAAGAGATAACTCAAATCGTTGAACTCGGTAAACGGAATCAATTCAGGCTCAGGTTCTCCAATAGTCCAAATCTCTTTAAGAATGGCCAGTCCACACCCGTGCATGCTTCCTGCGGCATTTCTGGGAGTACGGTATCGATAGGTGTTTTGTATCGACAAGGATAGATACCCGTCGGTTTGGATATCGTAAGGACTGATATTTCCGATATAAAGGTTGGAACTTTCATCTTCGTGGTCTAAGAAAACCAAAGAGTTGTTTTGTAGGGTTATTGTAGACGATTGCACATTGACCGATCCTCGCGCATTGTTATCTCTAATGAGAAATGTCGGTTTTGACCCTTTATGGAAATAGTTACTGGAAAAAACGATTTGAGAATTGGATATTTTTACTTGAATACCATTTTCGCAGTGGTTGGCAGAAAAAGAAATGCCTTTGCAATCATAGAATGTAATATTGTCGTTGATAATATTGCAACTAATTTGAGCCCCATTCGATTTCGACAATTTCAATCCTCCGGCGATTTCATTCATATTCATGTGATTCCGATGGAAGTAGAGATTATCGCCTAATCCATTTAGATCGAAAGCGTAATACTCTTTTTGGTCCTGAGCAAATCGTTTTATTATTTTCTTGGGCTCTTCTACTAAGGTTTCGAAGACAAAGTCCTTGAATATGCAGCCCGTAGGAGCACTAAAACCACAGTTGATAATGGTCTTTCCGTCGCAATACATATCGTCGGGTGTGGCTACGGCTTGCACGAATTGACTCCAACTGACATTCTCGATTTTCATGCCGCCTATCGCATAGATTCCCCGCATGCTGGGAGTCTCTGTCCAAAAATTGTTAAACTGGATATCTCGTATCGTAGTGAAAGCAGGAGGAAATTCCTGTTCCCATGCCTTATTATGATTCTCGTTCGGGTGAATGTTGGGGTTGATGACAACCGCAAAATTGTTGTCGAACGAAGTGATAGGCGTCCCGTCACTATCGACTGTGAGCGGATAGTTGGTGTTTAAGGGGCGAATAACAGTCCCCAATTTATAATAAGACGAAAGGTCGTCGGGAGTAGTGTCTCCTCCTAATGGATAATCACCGGCAGGCAATTGTCCGTCGCTTATGTTAAAACGATAGTCGGCCAATTCTCCTCGAAGTACAATACCATAAGGAACTTTCAAAGTTTTACAAATGGCGTACTCTCCTTTGGGCAGAAATACTTCTCCGGCATGTTTCAGCTTCATGGCCTTGTTGATGGCATCGGAGGAGTCTACTTTCCATGCTTTTAAGTTTTTTAAGGCCGTATCGCGAGCTTTTTCAATCTTGTCTTTTTCAGCTTCGGGGGCGAGAGGGTTCTCTTCGGTAGATTTGGCTGCTTCGCAGGCAACGCGCAGATGCCAAAATTCATTGTTGGAAATATCGTTTCTTGCCCCGAACCATTGAGGATAGGCGCGATCCATTACCCAAATGCCGTCGACTGTGATGTCTTCGCCAAAAATTTGGGTGATAGGGGCTATCAACCGAGTATTGTCGCCGGTGAGTGTGCCTGTCCCTGAGATTTTTCCTCCGGCAAAAATCAACGTTGTGTTGTGGGCTAAGGTGATATGCCTATTGATAACGACGTCTGAATCTTTGTCTGTTTTTGTAGTAGTCGGGACTACTACATAAGTTTTCCCTTCGACTGTTCCTTTAACCGGATCGAACTTTTCGTAATTTTCGATATCCGCTAAAATTTCATTTGCTGTCATAATTAAAAAATTTAATGATTAATACACGGCAAAAGTAGAATCGGGAAGAAGTGATTTTATGGCATGATGATATAATATAAAATATTTTTGAAAAAAGTGGCTGCCGATTATTGTGAAAAACAGATTTTTTCTTACTTTTACAAAACACAAAATATAAGGAGGTTTACTATGAAAAAAGTAGTGGTGTTGTTGATTTTGTCCATGTTGTACATGTCACCTTCGTTTGGATATCCACCAGAATATCCTTATTATCAATCTGATAATATAATGTATTATGTTTTTGAAAGTGAAAAAACAGCAAACGTTGTGACTCTTTATATGGAATTTAGAGTGGGTTGGCAACCGTTTGTTTATAGAGGTGCTGTAACGATCCCTGAAACTATAACTTATAATAGGCAAGTTTTTAGAGTTACAAGTTTTTCATCGAGTTATCCGGATTATTATTCCTGTGTGAGTAAGATAACGTCTCTGGAATTGCCGAATACACTCAGCTCTTTGGGTAGTTTGGCTTACAGTCGAATTAAATCAATTGATTTACCGGAAGCCTTATTAGGAATAAGTGATTATGGATTTTATGGGTGTTATTCGTTGCGAGATCTTGTTATTCCCGATAAGGTAAAGACAATAGGCAATTATGCGTTTGCTAACTGTATTGGACTGACTCATGTGCATTTGGGAAAATCGGTAGAAACGATAGGGGAGAATGTATTTTTGAACTCCGATTCTTTGACCTCGATTACTGTTGACGAAGAGAATCCCTATTTTATGGTTGAGGATGGCGTGCTGTATAGTAAGGATAAGAGAGAATTGTTGTATTGCCCTAAAAATTTTTCGGGGATTTATCGAGTAGCCGAAGAGGTGAAACGGATAGGTAAATCGGCTTTTAGAAATTGTAACCAATTAACTGAGATTGTATTGCCCGAGGGTTTGGAAGTAATAGGTGACACGGCCTTTTATGGTTGCACTCAGTTGAAGCAGATTTCTCTTCCAAAGAGCGTTTCGCAAATAGGAGCTTATGCATATAAGGGTTGTCCTTTGCAGGGTACCCTCGATTTGATGAATATTAAGGATATTGGAGAAGGTGCTTTCGAGGGTTGTACCGGTTTAACAAGTGTCGTTTTGCCAGAAAATTTATTGCGGATAGAGGCTTCTCTCTTTCAAGGTTGTACAGGATTGACAGTAATAAACATTCCTCAGTGTGTAACAACCATAGGCACATCTGCCTTTGCTTCTTGTAGTCGTTTGCAATCTGTTTCCATTCCCGATGAGGTAGAACGTATAGAAGACTATGCTTTTAAGGGGTGTAGCAATATGAAGCACCTTGCGATAGGTAATTCAGTTAAAAAAATAGGTGTTGAGGCTTTTGGGGAGTGTAGACGGTTAAAGTCTTTGTCTATACCCGCTTCGGTAGATTCTATTCTTTCGTCGTTTGTGGACTGTGACTCTGTTTCATCATTGGAACTAAAAGATGGGAATCGGCCTATTTTGATTGAAGGCAAGTGTTTCAATGGTGGCAATATGATGATTGATACACTATATATAGGGCGGAAGATTAGTGGCGCGCCGCAGTTTAATGAGTGTGCCTATTTGTCGACGTTGACAGTTGGTAGTATGATATTGACCATGCAAGATGTTTCGGGTTGTAAAAATTTGTCAAAGGTTATTTGCTTGGGCGCTACTCCCCCGGAAGCGACGATGACTACATTTTCAACAGTTACTCTCGATGGCACTCTGGTGGTGCCGGCATCGGCCGAGGAGGTTTATCGTCGTACGGCTCCGTGGCGTTTTTTCTATACGATAGAGACTTTCCCTGATGTGGCTCCTACAAAGTTAATACTCAATATAGAGAGTTACCAGATAACCCGTGAAGATGAAGCCTTGTCTCTGTTGGCTACGGTCTATCCCGAGCATGCTACTTTTTCGGGCCTTCGTTGGACAAGCAGTAACGAGATGGTGGCCACGGTTTCTGAAACCGGGATTGTTCATTCAAACAAAGAGGGCGAGGCCGATATTACCGTATCGTTGAACGATGGGGCACTGACGGCTACTTGCCATGTGTCGGTGCACTATGTCGATGCCGTGGAGGAGCATGAAGCAGACCAAGTGTCGATTTATCCCAATCCCGTAGACGATATGTTGCATATCGAGGGGGTAACCACGGGAACATCTATTACCTTGTACGATATGACCGGTCGGTTGGTGCTTTCGGACAGGGCCTACGGTGGGGCTATGACTTTCGACATGTCGGCTCTCAAACGAGGTGTGTACTTGTGCCGTATCCAGAACAAGACGTATAAAATCGTAAAGCGGTAAATGCACGATAGGAAAAATCCTCGGAGGTTTGTAAAGCAACCTTCGGGGATTTTTGTTTTTGGGAGGCAGAAGTTGAAAAGATTGTTGAAATAAATTGAATATAATATTCCTCTCGGTATAATCAAGTAAATTTGTTTCTGCTCTTGGTTTTTCGTATCTTTGTCACTACGAAGATAGGATACGGTTCGGCATAGCCAAGTCGGAAATGAGATTTCCGTTTGTCTCTGTGTTCATCTTTCGCTATCTTTGTCCCGCAATTTGGCAGGGGATATCCGGAGAAAGCAAAGATGTCGGGGTAGAGAGTTTCTCTTCGGAAAGTTCGGCATTGTTTTTGTCGGTTGATATATGAAATTAGATAACTCTAAATAGATATAGAAGATGAGTAAAAAAGCACTATTGATGATTCTCGACGGCTGGGGCATCGGTAATCATTCGCACGCAGATGTGATTTATAATACCCCCACTCCTTATTGGGACTATTTGTTGAAAACCTATCCTCATTCGCAGTTGCAAGCAAGTGGCGAGAATGTGGGTTTGCCCGATGGTCAGATGGGAAATTCCGAAGTAGGTCACCTCAATATCGGTGCAGGACGTATCGTCTATCAAGATTTGGTGAAGATCAACAAAGCCTGTGCCGACAATTCCATTTTACAGAACAAAGAAATTGTCTCTGCGTTCTCTTATGCGCGTGACAACGGTAAGAATATCCACTTTATGGGGCTGACCTCTAATGGAGGGGTGCACAGTTCGCTGGATCATTTGTTCAAGTTGTGCGACATCGCCAAAGAATATGGTTTGGAAAATACGTTTATCCACTGCTTCATGGACGGTCGTGACACCGATCCTCGCAGCGGTAAAGGATTTATCGAGGAGTTGGAGGCTCATTGCGCTAAATCGGCCGGAAAGATAGCCTCTATTATCGGACGATATTATGCGATGGACCGCGACAAACGCTGGGAGCGGGTGAAAGAAGCCTATGACCTTTTGGTAAACGGTATCGGTCGTAAATCGGATAATATGGTGCAAGCCATGCAGGAATCGTATGATGCCGATGTAACCGACGAATTTATCAAACCTATCGTAAACACGACTTGCGACGGGCGAATCAAGGAGGGCGACGTGGTTATTTTCTTCAATTACCGTAACGACCGCGCCAAAGAGCTGACGATTGTGCTCACGCAGCAAGATATGCCCGAGGCCGGTATGCACACGATTCCCGGTTTGCAATACTATTGCATGACGCCTTACGATGCCTCGTTCAAGGGTGTTCATATTCTTTTCGACAAAGAGAATGTACATAACACGTTGGGCGAGTATTTGTCGAAATCGCATAAAACCCAGTTGCACATTGCCGAAACCGAGAAATACGCCCATGTTACTTTCTTCTTTAACGGCGGTCGCGAAACTCCGTTCGAGGGAGAGGATCGTATTTTGGTTCCTTCTCCCAAAGTAGCTACCTATGACTTGAAACCCGAGATGAGTGCCTATGAAGTGAAAGATAAATTGGTAGCCGCCATCGACGAAAATAAATACGACTTCATTGTCGTGAACTATGCTAACGGCGATATGGTGGGACATACAGGTGTCTATTCGGCTATCGAAAAAGCTGTCGTGGCTATCGATGCTTGTGTGCGCGATACCGTCGAGGCTGCTAAGGCCAACGGTTACGAAGTGATTATCATAGCCGATCACGGTAATGCCGACAATGCCGAGAATGCCGATGGAACACCCAATACGGCTCACTCGTTGAATCCTGTGCCTTTCGTTTATGTGACGGAGAACAAGAACGCACGGGTCGAAGATGGTATTTTGGCCGATGTAGCTCCCTCGATTTGCCACATCATGGGATTGCCTCAGCCGGCCGAAATGACAGGACATGATTTGTTGAAATAACAACGATCGACGATGACGATATGCCGGAACGTATGCTTTGCGTTCCGGCTTTTCTTCCTCATAAAGATAGATGAAAACGATAGAATCCGAAGAAATTATGCTGCAAGTAGGTAGTGCGCTGGTAAGCCTCGATGTCATAGAACGATTTTTTATCTGTGATCTCGAAAAATGTTTGGGGGCATGCTGTATTGAGGGAGATGCCGGCGCTCCGGTCTCCGAGGAAGAATGTCGTAAATTGAAAGAAATTCTTCCGGTTATCTGGGACGATTTGTTACCCGAAGCGAAGGCCGTTATCGAACGGCAAGGAGTTGCCTATGTCGATGAAGAAGGCGATTTGGTGACATCTATCGTGAATGGTAAGGATTGTGTTTTTACCTGTTACGGTAAAAACGGAATGTGCCAATGTGCCGTAGAGAAAGCGTTTCGAGAGGGGAAAATCGATTTTTACAAGCCTGTTTCCTGTCATCTGTATCCTGTGCGTTTGAAAGAATACAAAGACTTTGCGGCGGTAAATTATCACCGTTGGAAAATTTGCAAGGCCGCCGAAGTATTGGGCCGCCGGGAAAAAGTGAGGGTTTACGAATTTTTGAAAGAACCGTTGATTCGCAGGTTTGGAGAAAAATGGTATAACGATCTTTGTGAAGCCGCCGAGGCTTATTTGAAAGAGTATGGGAAATAATCCGGTAAAATTCAGCTATAAACAGATTTGGTTCATTGCCTATCCGATTCTTATCAGTCTCGTTATGGAGCAACTCATCGGCATGACCGATACCGCCTTTATGGGGCGTGTCGGTGAAGTCGAATTGGGAGCTTCGGCCATTGCCGGAGTCTATTACATGACATTTTATATGATTGCTTTCGGGTTTAGCTTGGGAGCGCAAATCATTATGGGGCGGAGAAACGGAGAAGGAAATTATGCGAAGATAGGCCCGATATTTTATAAGGGAACCTATTTTTTGCTGGGAGTAGCGTTGGTGCTGTTTGTCTCTTCTCATTTCGTTTCGCCTTTGATTCTCGAACGATTTATCGATTCGCCTCATGTTCATGAGGCTGCCGTAAGTTATATTCGCTGGCGGGTATATGGATTTTTCTTTTCATTCGTAGCCGTGATGTTCCGCGCCTTTTTCGTGGGAACAACCCAAACAAAGACTCTGACACTCAATTCGATTGTCATGGTATTGTCGAATGTCGTGTTTAATTACATTCTGGTTTTCGGGAAATTGGGATTTCCGGCTATGGGAATTGCAGGAGCCGCCATCGGTTCTTCTTTGGCCGAGTTGGTATCGGTAATTTTCTTTGTCGTTTACACCCGTGTACGAGTCGATGTCAAAAAATATGGATTAAATCGTTTCGGTCTGCGGAATGGAGAACCTTTGGGAAATATTTTGAATATTTCTGTATGGACGATGGTTCAAAATTTTATATCCATGTCTACATGGTTCCTGTTTTTTATCGCCGTGGAACATCTGGGCGAGCGATCGTTGGCCATAACGAATATTATTCGTAACGTATCGGCACTGCCTTTTATGATTGTCATTACGTTCTCTTCGACATGTAGTACGCTCATCAGTAATTTGATAGGAGCTGGAAATACTCGCTATGTACGGGGCACGTTGAATCAGTGTATTCGTATGGCATATTTGTTTGTGCTTCCGATTATATTGTTCTTTATCCTTTGTCCCAATTGGATTTTGCGCATTTACACCGATATGCCCGATCTTATTTCGGCATCGCTTCCGTCTCTGTTTGTCCTTTGTTCCGCCTATATTTTTATAGTTCCGGGGAATGTCTATTTTCAGTCGGTTTCGGGGACAGGCAATACTCGCGCTGCGTTTATTTTGGAACTGATGGCGCTGGTGCTCTATGTCGTCTATGTGGCGATTATGATATTTTATCTGAGGGTCGATGTTGCTATTTGCTGGACGACAGAACATATCTATGCCATTGGAATCCTTTTATTTTCGGCGGCTTATATGAAATGGGGGAAGTGGGAAAATAAAAAAATCTAAAAAAAATAATCGGGCTGTTGTTTTATATAGAAATTATTTAATATTTTATATTTAGTTCATTCGTACTAAATATAAAAGTCAAATGGGTTGCTGTTTACGATAATTTGTGTATATTTGCAACCGATGCAAAAAACGGATTATACATCGATATAGTCAAGGGTGTTTGCTCCTACTCTTGGGTTAGTTATATGGGAAATTTTATGGTAAGAAAAATTCTGTTGTGTATATTCGCATGTACCTTTGTAATGTCGGAGGCACAAGAAGAGTCTGTCCGTCCATATCAGTTGCCCGATATTCCCGATAGTTTGGTGACGCCCGATGTTAGAAGCGAATATTTAATTGCCCATTATTGGGATAATTTTGATATTGAAAACCGCGCATATTTGGATGCGAGGGAAATTCCGGAACAGGCTTTCGTCGATTTTACCTCTATTATGCGTATCGCTTCACGAGAGAGTACATTGAAATCTATTGATATTTTATTGAGGCGGGCTTCGAGCGATGAAGATATATTGTTGATGTATGCCGATATAGCCGATAAATATCTATATAGTGGAGAGGGGCATTTAGTTAGCGAGGAAGCCTATTTGCCGTTTGTAAAAGCGGTGCTCGATTCGAAAAAAGTGGATAAGTTACGTAAGTTGCGTTATTCCTATCAATATGATGTTTTGACTAAAAACCAATTGGGAATGGAATTGACCGACTTTGAATATAAATTACCGGGAAAAGAAAAGAAGTTTCGTGTTAAGAAATTAAAAGCTCCTTTTGTCCTGTTATATATTAACGATCCCGAATGCGATGATTGCTCGTTGACTACTTTGAGATTGAGTGTTTCGCAGGCCTTATTGAAGGAAGTAAGAGAAGGACGACTCGTTATTTTGTCGGTTTATCCCGATGGAGAGACGGACGAATGGTTGGGCAGTGTTGAGAAATATCCCAAAGAGTGGGTGGTGGCTTCTATGGAAAATGGAGACCGTTATTTCGATTTGAGGATTATGCCTGCTTTGTATTTGTTGGATAAAGATAAGAAAATAATATTGCGCAATACTTCGCTGGAAGAAGTAGAAAAGATATTGAAGGAAAATAAGTAAAAAGACTTTGTGGTTTTGATTCTGTGTAAACGATGTGAATCGTCCATTTGAGATCCCCTCTGTGCGTGAGCATAGGTTTTTTTGACCCAATAACACCTGAAAAAGGAAGAATCGACCACAAAGTCTTTTCTATTTAATCTATTTGAGCAATTCGGTTGTTATTTAAATATTGAATTAACAAAATTGAATATGAAGAATTTCGCTAAAACGGTCTCCCGCTTTTTGTTGTGTGAACGATTGTCCGATTGGGCAAAACTAGGGTTACGGGTGTTTATCGGTTTCATGATGCTGACTCACGGCATCGCCAAAATAGAACAGTTCGATACTTTGAAATCTACGTTTCCTGCAACTATGGGAATGAGTAGTGAGCTGTCGTTAATCCTTATCATATTGGTAGAGGTTGGTTGTTCCTCGTTGGTGCTGTTGGGATTTATGACAAGGTTGGCGGTTTTACCGTTGATGTTTTCTATGATTATTGCAGCTTTTTTTACCTTTTCTCCGATTAGCCTGTCGACGGCAGAATTACCGATGCTTTATTTGGGAATTTATACTTTTATACTGCTTGCGGGTCCCGGACGATATTCTGCGGATGCCTTCTTCGTGAAGACTTTTCATTTAGAAACCTCGTCAGAAAGCATGGAAGAAGTTTAATTTTGAAAGATAAGTATCACCGGAACCGGAATTAGAGAACGAATAGATGAATGTAGCCGTATTATTATCTGGGGGAGTGGATAGTGCCGTTGTTGTGCATCGGCTGAAAGAGCAAGGGATAGACCCGACTTTATTTTACATTCGCATAGGAATGGACAATGACGAAGGCGACTGTTCGGCCGAGGAGGATATAGAAATGTGTACTTATATTGCGCGTAAGTACGGACTTCCGTTTGAAGTCGTATCTCTCCATAGGGAATATTGGGACCATGTCATGGAATATGCTTTGCGAACGGTGAAACTCGGATTAACCCCTAATCCCGATATGATGTGTAACAAAATGATCAAATTCGGTTTCTTTGAGGAACGTTGGGGGCATGCGTTCGATAAAACGGCTACCGGCCATTATGCTACGACGACCGAGAGGAATGGTAAAATTTATCTCTCCACGGCAAGAGATAAAAAGAAAGATCAGACCGATTTTCTGGCACAGATAGACTCTGTGCAGGTCTCCCATTTGCTATTTCCTATCGGCGATTTATTGAAACAGGAGGTTCGGGAGATGGCTGTTTCGGCTAAGCTCCCTAATGCTTCCAGACGTGATAGTCAAGGTATTTGCTTTTTGGGGAATATCGACTACAATGCGTTTATCCGTCGACATTTGGGCGAACGACAAGGGGCGATAGTAGAGCTCGAAACCGGTAAGATATTGGGATTTCACAAGGGATATTGGTTTCATACGATAGGACAACGGAAGGGACTCGGATTGAGTGGCGGTCCGTGGTACGTCGTGGCGAAAGATGTCGATACCAATACGATATTCGTATCGAACGGGTATGGAACGGAGAAACAATATGGGAAGGTTTTAAAGTTGGCGGAGTTCCATTTTATTACAGATGACCCGTGGGGAGAGATAGAATCGCCTGTCGAGATAACTTTTAAGAACAGGCATACCCCCGATTTTACGTCAGGACTCTTAATTAAGGAGGGCAAGTCGTATTCTATCTCTTCGACGGAACCGGTACAGGGTATTGCTCCCGGACAATTTGCTGTCGTATACGATAAGGAACACCATATTTGCGTCGGTAGTGGAGTAATTACTTTGTAACGATGCTTCTTGTATTCGGAATAGAATAAATAATAGTTCCCTCTGAGCCTGAACAAAAGAGGAAGAGATCTTTGCCAAACCGAGAGATAAGATACGATTCGGTATGAAAAACAAGCGTATTTGTTTTATTCTGCACACACCTTTCATTATATTTGTAGAATATAGGATACGGTTCGGCAGAGTCAAGTCGGAAATGTGATTTCCGTTTGTCTTTGCACTCGCCTTTCGCTATATTTGTATGATTAAAAATGTGGTGACGTGGATACTCGTATAAAATTAAAGGTGTTGGGGTTGACTTACAGTCAAGTACAAAAAGGTGCATATGCTTTGGTGCTTGCCGAAGAAAATGGGCCTCGTCGTATTCCTGTCGTGATAGGAGTGTCCGAGGCTCAGTCTATAGCTATATCTTTGGAAGGTATTGTTCCGCCTCGTCCGATTACTCATGATCTTTTTGTGAGTTTCTCTCACGGTTTCGGCATTCGTTTGAAAGAGGTTTGTATTTATAAATTTGAGAATGGAGTTTTTTCCTCGGAAATGCTTTTTGACGATGGTACGCGTGAGATTCGTATCGATGCCCGTACTTCCGATGCAATAGCCATAGCTTTGCGTACACGGTCCGACATATATGTCATGCAGAATATTATAGATGAGGCAGGATTTGTTTATGAAGAAAATGAAGGTAAAGAAGTCGTAGAGACAGAAGAACTCCCCGAAGAAAAGAGTTTGTCGAATTGTTCCCGTAAGGAACTTAAAGAACGCTTGGAAAAGGCTATTGCTTCCGAGGCTTATGAAGAAGCCGCTCGTATTCAAGATGAGCTGAATAAAAGAGATAATAACTTGTAAGAACACCGATATTTTTTTAGATTTGCATGAAATAAGCCGCATGTCGGTAAAATGCTCGGACAAGTGAGGTATTCCAGTGCTCGATCGGCTTTATTTTTGACGGATAATCTAAACCATGTCCTGTAAAAAAGGAAATTATTACAACACAAACGCAAGAATATGGAAAGTGTAAAAATTCGACTGATAGTCATGAATTTTCTCCAGTTTTTTATCTGGGGATCATGGCTCTGTACATTGGGATTATATATGACGACACCCGTTGAAGACGGGGGCTTGGCTTTCGACGGTGCACTCGTGGGCAGTGTGTTTGCTCTATCGGGTATAGCTTCTCTTATTATGCCTGCGCTTATAGGCGTGGTTTCCGATAAGTGGGTGAATGCCGAACGGTTGATGGGAGTTCTGCATTGGGTCGGAGCTATTTCTCTTTTTTGTGCGGCGTTCGTTACCGATTATGATTTGTTCAAAATAGCGATGTTGGTCAATATGCTGGCCTATATGCCCACTCTGTCATTGTCATATACCGTTGCATATAATGCTATCGATAAAGCCGGATTGGATCGCATTAAGGACTATCCTCCCGTGAGAGTTTGGGGAACGATAGGGTTTATCGTCGCTATGTGGATAGATAACCTCACCGGGTTCAGCTCCAATAATGGGCAGTTGATTATGGCTGCGTGCGCTTCTGCCGCAATGGGACTTTATTGCTTCACTTTACCGGCTTGTCCTCCGGCTAAGGCGATGAAGAATAACGGGCTCATGTCTGTGTTGGGATTGGATGCTTTGGTCTTGTTTAAGAATTACCGTACAGCCGTATTCTTGCTTTTCTCTTTTTTGTTGGGGGCAGCCCTTCAAGTGACCAATATGTATGGCGTTCCTTTTCTCGATAGCTTCAAGGCGACTCACCCCGAGGCTTGGGCTGTGAAATATTCGGTCATACTCTCTTCTCTTTCTCAGGTATCGGAAACTCTTTTTATTCTGGCGATACCGTTTTTTATGAGCCGATACGGTATTAAGAGGGTGATGATCATCAGTTTCATGGCATGGGTATTGCGTTTTGGATTCTTCGCAATCGGCGGTCCCGAGGGCTTCCCGGTCGTATTCTTGGTATTATCGATGATCGTATATGGTATGGCCTTCGATTTCTTCAATGTGTCGGGTTCTCTTTTCATTGCCGATGAGGCTCCCGCTTCCATAAAAGCCAGTGCTCAGGGTATCTTCATGATGATGACGAATGGACTGGGCTCTATCGTGGGCGGTTACGGTGCTGGGTTGGTTATCGCTTATCATAGCGAGAATGGCGTGGTGACCGACTGGCCGGCATGTTGGACTATCTTTGCGGCTTATGCTTGTGTAATCGGTATTTTGTTTGCATTGACGTTCCACTATAAACATCAAGCCAAAGTCAAGGCAGAGAAAGTTTAATCTTTTAACGAGGTCCTATGCAGATATTTTATGCTCCCGATATTGAAAGTGTGCATGAGCTCCCTGAGGCGGAAAGCCAGCATTGTGTCAGAGTTTTGCGTATGGGCGAAGGTGACGAGATTGGAATTGTCGATGGGGGAGGAAATAAATATCTGGCCGAAATCGTTCTGGTGCATCCGAAGCGTTGTGGCATACGGATATTGAAAAAATCGAAAGTTCCCAATCCGTGGCGGGCACAAGTGCATGTAGCGATTGCGCCGACGAAGAATCTCGATAGAATGGAGTGGTTTGCCGAAAAAGTCACGGAGATAGGCATTGATTCGATTGCTTTGTTGAAATGCCGATTCTCTGAACGGAAAGAGTTAAAACTCGATCGTCTGAACAAAATTCTGATTTCGGCGATGAAGCAATCCTTAAAGGCTGTTTTGCCCCGATTGTCCGAAATGGAAGCCTTTTCGGACTTTGTCGCCCGTCCTTTCGATGGACAGAAATTCATTGCTCATTGCTATGCAGAGGGCGAGCGGAAGGAACTCTCCGAGGTATATCGCCCGGGAGAGAATGCTTTGATTTTGATAGGTCCTGAGGGCGATTTCAGCCCCGAAGAGGTAGAACAGGCTATTGCCTGTGGATTTCAGCCGGTGATGTTGGGGCAGAGCCGGTTGCGTACGGAAACGGCCGGAGTAGTTGCCTGCCATACGATACAAGTGTTGAATCAGTTAAAATCGAAATAATGAAACTCGAAAATCTTAAATATACCGATAGCGGTAATTTCTTTCTGTTGGCAGGTCCTTGTGTCATAGAAGGAGAGTACATGGCGATGGATATTGCGGAAAAGATCGTCGGGATAACAGAATCGTTGCAGATACCCTATATTTTCAAGGGCTCTTATCGCAAGGCCAACCGTTCTCGCCTTGATTCGTTTACCGGGATAGGCGATGAGAAGGCTTTGAAAATATTACGGAAAGTCGCCGATACATACAAAATACCTGTCGTTACCGATATTCATACGGCCGAGGAGGCTAAGATGGCTGCCGAGTATGTCGATGTGTTGCAAATTCCGGCATTTTTGTGTCGCCAGACCGATTTGTTGGTGGCTGCTGCAAAAACAGGGCGAGTGGTGAATATCAAGAAAGGTCAATTCCTGTCGCCCGAGGCCATGAAGTTTGCCGCTCAAAAGGTCGTAGATGCCGGGAATAACGATGTGATGATTACAGAACGAGGAACTTCTTTCGGTTATCAAGATCTGTTGGTCGACTATCGGGGCATTCCGATTATGCAGAAGTTCGGTTTCCCGGTTATTCTTGATGCTACACATTCGTTGCAAAGACCCAATCAAGATTCGGGCGTGACCGGAGGAATGCCGGAATTGATAGAGACTATCGCCCGGGCAGGTATCGCTGTGGGTGTCGATGGGTTGTTTATGGAGACTCACCCCGAACCGTGTAAAGCTAAATCGGACGGAGCCAATATGTTGCCGTTGGATCTTTTGGAAGGCTTGCTGACAAGGTTGGTGTGCATTCGGCAGGCTGTAATGTCTTTGGGTAGTAAAGATAAGTAACATATAAAAGCTGTTTGACAATGGTTTCTCGACTCAGGTGTTTTATAGGGGGTATCTTATTTTGTTTTTTCACGTCGTCGTTTGCTCTTCATGCGACGGAAAACGATGATTTGGTGAAAGCCATGATGGAGGTATATGCCGAGGAATTGGCTGCCAATCCACAGGATTACAGAACGTATTATAGCCGGGCTATGGCTTATTTCGGACAGGGGGATATGAAAAAGGCTTTGTCGGATATCGACAATGCGATTAAATATTTTCCTCGAAAAGAGAAGGACGATTTGGCACAGGCTTATTTGTTGAGAGCCAAGATTCTGTCGGAAAGGGGAGAGACCAAGTCTGCTTTGACCGATTTGAACAGTGCTTTACGATTAGTCCCTAACCATCGGTTGGCTCTGAAAGACCGGGGAGATCTGCTGTGCCGGTTGGGACAATACGATATGGCTAAAATCGACTATAACCATTTGTTGCGCATGGATACTCGCAGTCAAAGCGCATTTATGGGATTGGCGCGAGTCGAGGCTCATACCGGTCAGCCTGTGAGAGCGAAAGATTTATTAGCTCAGGCTGTCAATCTCTCGCCCAAAGATCCGAAGATTTATTTGGAGCGCAGCGAGATTTATAAGGAGATGGACATGATGCCCGAAGCAGTCGATGATTTGGTCTATGCCGTCTCGCTCGATGACGGGCATTCGGGAGCGATACAAAAGCTGGTCGCTTATAGTAACGAGTCGTATAACGGCGTTATCGAAGGGTTGAATCGGAATATCGAACGTTCTCCCCGGCAGGGTATGCTTTATTATGTGCGTGCCACCATTTATAAAGACCATTATGATTATGCATCTTCTTTGCGTGATTGGAATACGATCGTGGAGGAGAACTTTTTCAATTTTCATACGGTCTATTATAACCGGGCCTTTTGTCTGTCGAGGTTGACCCGATTCGACGAAGCGAGAGCCGATATAAAAAGAGCGATAGAGAAAGATTCGCAGAATGCCGAATATTATCGATTGTTGTCTGAAATCGAGAGGGGAGACGGCAATCTTGTTGCCGCCGAACAAGCTGTTCGGCAAGCGGCGGTATATGACCCGTCGAATGTGGCGATTTGTCTGGAAAGGGGAATGATAGCCTATGACGAAGGCGACTTCGGGCAGGCGATAAGTTGTTATAACGAGGCTGTCGTCGCAGCTCCCGATGAACCGTATTCTTATTTGGCACGGGCTTATACGCAAGAATATGGTATGGAAAATCGTATAGCTGCTGAGGCGGATTACCGCAAAGTACTTAGCTTGGACGGTACGTCTGCCGCTTATGGCGATAATTTGAAAGGAATCGCATTTGCGAAACTTCATTTGAAAAAACAGGCCGAGGAGTGGGAGCGTTCGCTTTTGGCTTCCGGGTCGGTTCGTAATATCGATTATTTTTATTTAGCTTGTATGTACGCCGGTTTTGATGTCGACAAGTCGATTTCTTATCTCGACAAGGCGTTGCAAAACGGATATGGCGATTATTATCGTATTCATGTCGACCGCTACTCTCCGGTATCGCTATTACCCATCAGACATTTGTCGCAGTACAGCGATTTGCTGTATAAATATCGTGCCTTGTTCGGTAAATAGTTGCAAGTCCGCGCCGTTTTTTTATTTTACGGTTCTGATGCATTGTCTTTATGTTTGAATATTTTCTGTCCCCATGATGTTTTTAGGATTCCTTTCATTATAATGGGTGTCAATATTCCTGCTATTGCTGCCGGTATAACAATATTTGCTATTATCTCGTTTAAATTCATAATGGGTCGAATTGTTCTCTGTGGATTAATTGTATTACAAAGATATTTAAATAAATATGTTTTTAGGACGCCATATTTAAATTTTTTGTTGAGCCCGGTAAAATCGTATAAATCTTTGGATAAGGATTTTTCTTAGAAGCTGTTTTAAATTTATCGGGACGGGTTGTCTTCGATATGTGGCGTATTTTTATGGGCTCGTAGTTTGTGCTGTTTGAGAAAACGGGCATATCCGGCTTTTAGGAAGTCGTCGATGTCAGCAGGCAATTCGTTTTCTTCCGATGGCAGGTTGTCGTCAAGAGCCATCATATCGAAGAGTTCCTTTGCGTGTTCGGATAGAGAGATAGAGGTTTCGGGGTGGATATCATCGGCAGTCGTCTCGTCGGCCGTATTTTTCCGTCCTTTCTTCTCGGCTTCTTTCTTCGAGGGCTTATTCTCGAATCGCTTGGCATATCGTTCGAGGGTGTTGATGTAGCCCATCAAAGTTTTTACTTCCGCAGCTTGTGCCAGTACGTCTAACGAGAGCAGCAGTTCGTAATAACGTAATAGGAGTTGATGTCTCAACACTTCTATTCTCAATCGTTGTTCTTTCAGAATCTGTTCTTGTGTTTCCATACGTCTGTTTTTTCAGGCAAATGTAGAACCGGTATGTCTGTTGTTTATGGCATGATCGAACTTTTTTAGAAAAAAGAGGGAGATATTTATATTTTTGGAGTTATCGGTTCTTTGCACTTTTCTTGCTGCGATGTAGAGGGGCTGCCGAAGGAACGGTAATTTTTGCGCAGAGATTGAAAAGGCTGTCATCGTTTTTGGGGTATAGGATTTTTTGATTGTAGAATTTAACCCCCTCGCCCTGCGGGCACTCCCCCTATATTCCCTTACGGAAACACAGAGGGAGAGGTTTAAAAGTGGTATTTCTTGTTTTGGCATAAGGATAGATTTTATACTTCTCGCTTTGCGGGTACTCTCCCTATCTTATCTGTGATGAGCAGAGGGGGAGGCTGAATTTTATCGAAAATCTATTCAGCTACTTTTTAACCACTCTCCGAAAAGATTGGAATGTGGTTGTAGATAAGAGATTCGTCGCTAAGATTCAAGCCTGCCCCACGAATTTTCTACTGAATCGAAATTTCTGGCAAAGCCCTCGGCAGCCGAGTCGAATGTATTAAAAAAGGCATTAACCCTTCGGTTAATGCCTTTTATAGAAAGAAGCAATTTGTTTTAGTGGAAATGAAATTATTTCTTTTTGTATTTTATTTTATTCGTAAGATTTTGCCTTCGCGCAATACTCCGTTTCGCTTAATCCCGTTGAGCTTGCACAGATGACTGATCGAGACACCGTATTTATTGGCTATCCTTGATAGTGAATCTCCTTTTCTAACTCGATAGGATACGTATTTCGCTCCGTTGTTACTGCCCTTGTATCTGCCGTATCCCAAGCTGCTGGCTAATTCTTTCGGATTGAAAGTATATTGGTCGGTATGAGGCACTTGATTTACAAAGTCGAAAATCTTATTGGGATTGATGTCCATTCCCAAATAGCGCGTTTCGAAGTGCAAATGAGGGCCCGTGGAGCGTCCCGTGTTACCTCCCAAAGCAATGGGTTCTCCCACTTTTACGATTTGATCGGGCTTAACCAAGAATTTGGAGAGATGGCCGTATATGGTTTCGAGGCCGTTGCTGTGACGAATGATTACGTAGTATCCATATCCTCTGCGTTCATATCGTGTTAATCTCACTTTCCCGGAGAAGGCCGCACGTACTGTATCTCCGATATGAAGCGACAAATCCACTCCTCTGTGCATGCGTCTGCGTCGCCAACCGTAGTTCGATGTAATATGACCAATGATGGGCATACAATATTCCGAGACGTCGATAGTAGCGGATTCGGGCAATTTGTCTATTGGGACTTTGTATGGGTTTACCCATGTTTGATCCCAATTTTCTCCATAAATATCAATACCGGGAAACTCCTCTTCCTCTTCTTCGAGCATTTCGAGTAGGGCGATGGAATCGACCAAGTTTATTTCTTTGTGTATGTTTTGTTGCCCTGCGATGAGGTCTTGGTGTTGTTTGGAGTGTAGGTGAGTGGAGAGATTCCTATTGTGCTGGGCATTTAAGTTACCTAGCGAGAATGCAAGCAGGAGAGGTAGAATGTAATGTTTTGTTTTTCCGAAATACATTTTATTTATCTAATTCTGGCATAAGCCGCGTCCTAAAATAAATAGTCGAAGTAGCCTTTTTATTAAGCCCACCAAAGAAAGATGCGTATATTTTTGCACACACTTTTCAAAGATAATGAATTTTGGAGGAATGTGTTCTGGTTGGTTAACAAAATTTAGGTATCCAGTAAGCCGATTTGTTTGTGCTTTTTCGTATAAAACATTGATTTATATGTCTTTATGTGTAAACATGTTTTACAACATAAAATAGTAAAAACTCTTTATTTAACTGATTAATCCCCAGTTTTTTTGTTTTTCGAAAATGCGGTTTAGTTCTTTTCGTACGATTTGGTTTTCGGGTCGTTCTAACAATTCATCGGAATCTAGCAGTTTACCTGCTTCATCGCGAGCTACTTGCAATATTTGTGCATCTTTTGCCAAGTTGGCGATTTGTAAATTGAATGCAATTCCACTTTGCTGAGTCCCTTCCATATCCCCCGGTCCCCTCATTTGCATGTCGGCTTCGGCAATGCGAAACCCGTCATTGGTTTCTGCCATGATTTCGAGCCTTTTTTGGGTGTCTTGGTTGATTTTATAAGATGTCATCAAGATACAATACGATTGTTCGGCGCCACGACCTACACGCCCTCTGAGCTGGTGTAGCTGAGCCAGACCGAAACGTTCGGCGTTTTCGATGATCATGACCGATGCATTGGGTACGTTCACCCCGACTTCTATGACCGTAGTCGCCACCATAATGCGGGCTTCTCCCGATACGAATTTTTGCATCTCGGTTTCCTTTTCGGCCGCTTTCATTTTTCCATGTACCATGCACACTTGATATTCGGGGAAAATTTCCCGAATGTGTTCATATCCTTCTTCTAAATTTTTCAAGTCGCTTTTCTCGCTTTCCTGTATGAGCGGATACACGATATAGGCTTGTCTCCCGATTTGTAGTTGCTTGCGCAAAGAAGCGTATAGCTGGGCTCTTTTGTTATCGTATTGAAGGAGTGTTTGTATGGGTTTGCGTCCGGGGGGCAGTTGGTCGATGACCGATACGTCGAGATCGCCATAAACGGTCATGGCCAAAGTCCGGGGAATGGGGGTGGCAGTCATGACCAAAATGTGTGGCGGAATTTTATTTTTTCTCCAAAGCCGAGCCCGTTGCTCTACCCCGAACCGATGTTGCTCATCGATGACGACAAAACCCAGATTCGCAAAATTTACCGAGTCTTCCAGAAGGGCATGGGTTCCTATCAGCAGGTTTATTTCTCCGGTGAGGAGCCCTTCTAAAATAGGAGCTCTTCGTTTTTTAGATACCGACCCCGTGAGTAGTTCAATACGTAGTCCTAACGGCTCTACCATCTTTTTCAGCCCTTCGTAATGCTGGGTGGCCAATATTTCGGTGGGAGCCATTAGACAGGCTTGGTAACCGTTGTCTACGGCGATGAGCATACTCATGAGCGCGACCAATGTTTTTCCACTGCCTACATCTCCCTGTAACAGTCTGTTCATTTGTCTGCCGCTGCCCATATCGGCTCGAATCTCTTTGATGACTCGTTTTTGAGCTTGGGTGAGTTCGAAGGGCAACACTTGATGATAAAAGTCGTTGAAATAATTCCCGATGTGGTCGAAACGGAATCCTCCCAATTTCAGGTTCCGTAACCGGGTATATCGTAGAATGTGTAATTGCAGGTAGAATAACTCTTCGAATTTGAGCCTGAATTCTGCCCGCCTCAGGTGGCCTATCGTCACCGGAAAGTGAATGTTGCGTAGGGCATCGGTCGAACTCATGAGTTGCATTCGCGAGATAATGGGAAGGGGCAATGTTTCGGGCAGTGGGTTTTGTATTCCGGAGAGAAGGGTATATACCATTTTCTGTATGGCTTTCGAGTTGAGGAAAGCATTTTTCATTTTTTCGGTCGTGGTATAGTACCCTTGTAGTCCGGTCGTGTTGTCTATGCGATCGTCTATCGGGTCGAGCTCGGGGTGGGCGATGTTGAATTTCCCGTTGAAAAGAGTGGGTTTCCCGAAAAGCGTATATTCCGTTCCCGGTTTGTAACGGTCTGTGATATAGCGTATTCCTTTGAACCAAACGAGCTCTATGACTCCCGAACCGTCGGAGAACAGAGCGGTGAGCCGCCGGCGTGCCCCTTCTCCGTGAGTGGTGTATGAAACGATTTTACCTCGTAACTGAATATAAGGCATCGAACCGTCGATTTCGTTTATTTTGTAGGTCTTGCTTCGGTCGATATATTTATACGGATAATAGTGCAGCAGGTCGAGATAGGTGAATATCTCTAATTCTTTGTTTAGGAGTTCGGCGCGTTTAGGGCCGACCCCGGGAAGGTATTTGATATTTAAACTGGCTAAATCTGTCATTCCTTCAATCCTATTTCGGCGATTGCCAAGTCGACCGGCAGAGTTATTTTCAAGTTTTCCCGATTCCCTTCGACCAATTCGGGAATGTATCCGGCAGCCTCGTACACCGAGGCATCGTCGGTGAAAGTGTCGTTATAAGGGAGCTTGTATGCCTTTTTTATTTCTTCGACCCGGAATGTCTGCGGAGTTTGTACCGCCACGAATGCCGTGCGGTTGACGGCCTTGCTGGATTTGTCGGGAAATATTTGTCTTAATGAATCGGTTAGAGGAAGAACGGGTATGGCTCCGCCTTTTTCTTCTGCGACATGAAAACAATTTTCTATTACGCGATGAGCCGTGAGCGGGCGTACCCCGTCGTGGATAGCGACAATCCCTTCGTCCGGGATAAGAGATAGTCCGTTAAGAACCGAATGAAAACGTGTTTCTCCCCCTTTGACAACGAGATGGGGAATTGTGATTCGGTGAATCGAGCATAGCCGTTTCCAATATTCTTGTTGGTTTTGAGGAAGTACGATTATTAAATCGATATTCGGATCGAATCGGTAGAAATTTTCTATCGTATGGGCTAATATCGGTTTGCCGGCTATTTCGATGAATTGTTTGGGAATGTCGTTTCCCATACGAGTTCCTTTTCCTCCGGCTACTATGATCGCATATCGTTTCATCGATGGCTTCTTTTCCTATGATTACAAAAATAGTACAAAGCGAGAGCAGAAACAAATTTATTCGGTTGTACCGAAGCGCAGCCTGTTTCCACCCGTAAGGCAAATATAGCGAAAGGAGAGTGCAAAGGCAAGCGGAAATCACATTTCCGATTTGACTATGTCGAACCGCCTCCTATATTCTACAAATATAAGGATTTATTTCTGTATGGAGAAATATTCTCTCTTGTGCGTACAGAGCGAAGGGCGGTTTCGAGGGGAATGAAGGGAAAAGGGGAAAGAAAAAGACAGGCGGAAGAACCAGAGTTCTTCCGCCTGTCGCTATGTGATTCAAGTCAATGTTATAGCCTTACTTTTGCGCGCTTCACACTGCCTGCTGTTTGGACTTCTACCACATAAATACCTTTCAGATCACCGGCATTTATAACGGCCGATTCACTTGCCGGGGTTTCGGTTATGCAGAGGCTTCCGCTCGTCGAGTATACTTTTATCGTTTCGATAACGGCATCGGCTACGACATGAATGTTTCCCGTGCGGTCGGTGAATATTTTCGTCGCATTTTCTGTCGTATGGTCTATTCCACTGATAATCGTTAATTCGAAATTCTGTTCGGTATCTTCGTTTACTGTCACGAGCACACCGTCCACACCTGTATAGTTATCTTTGCTAACCGTCATTTCATATTCTTTTCCCGGTTGCATTACGGAAATGTTGTAAGCTCCCGTTTCATCGGTAGTAGCGGTGTAAATGACTTCGCCCGATTGCATGGTTACCGTAGCACCCTCTATCGGGGCTTGGTTATCTTTCCGGGTTACAATGCCGTGTACGACCGGCGCTTCGGTTGCCAATCCCAGTTCCATCACCATGATTTCATTTTTTAAGCTGGGTGTGTAAGAACCATTGGTCCACATATCCATATAATCAGCAATATAACCATCTTTTTGGTATGTCTTCATCGATTGGGTCGATACCTCTTTGATGAAGAATTTAGCTCCTGATTTATATCTAGTGGAGTCTACCGAGATGATTAAACTGAGATTACCTCCTTCATAGGTAATAGGAATTTCGGGTCTCATTTCGAAATATAGAGGCGATTCTTTGCTTCCTCCCGCTTCGTATCGTAAGTTCGCTCCGATATGGCTTAATCCTGTTATGTCCGCTTCGCTCATTTTGTCGGTAGTGAGAGCCGTTTTTTCGGTATTGCCTATCCAGATATTTATTCGATATCCTTTTATGGCTGCATCTGTGGCGTAATAGGGGATATTTACCGTTTCAATCACGTCGCCAGCTTGTAATCCTACAAGATCTTCCGGGGTGTAGAGTATCTCATATAGATAGTTAGTGTAGTTAGGAGTTGACTTTTCTGTCGATAAATCGCCTATCATAACGGTAGAAATCAGGCTTTCCTCGGCAACAGATACCGTAATCGTGTCGGTCGAGGTCACTACATCGTCGAGTGTAAGCAGTGCATAGATCGATGCTTCGCCGGCGGCTCTCGGGGTCCACGAACAAGTGTAGCTTTTCATGTCGCCCAATATCATAGGTTCTACTGTGTAGTTGCCGATGTTTTCTTCGCCGTTCATCAAGGCAATCGAATAGCTTTCGGCCGTTTCTCCGGCTGTGCCCAAGCAAGCCACGTCGATGGTAAAGTTTTGAGTGTAGTTTACCATACCTTTGTTCTCTCCGGTAAATCCTTTAATGTCGATGCGGTGCTCTTGATAAACTACTTGTGGGCCGTAAACCAAGTCGATATAAGTTTTTTTGCTGGCGAATCCGATATAATAATCACCTTCGGTAAAGTCTTCGGGCATATAAGCCGCCATCTCAGCCCAGTCACTCCAATAATTGGCATAAATGGCGAAAGATTTTAACAGGTTCCATGTCTTTCCGTCTGCGGAATATAGAATATCTGTGTTATATCCAGAAGATGAGGTCGCTCTTACAGAGAATGCAATAGAGTCTCCTGCCGAGAGATGGAGCAAGGGGGTGATGATCGTATCGACTGTGGATTCTGTATTGACAATGCTGGTTTCACCATGATGTTTAGTCGTCGTATTTCTTTCCCAAAGTCCTTGTTTCATATCCCAAAGGATTGGTGGGAAGGTTTCGCCTTCGAACGATTCTAATAAAGCCGTAGCCGATAGCATTGTACCGGAGGCGGTAAATTCCGTATTGCCTATACCGTCATGTTCTACCGTGATATTATCGTTATATATGCCCGGTTCGGCATTGAAAGTGATTTGGATCGTATCGGATTTGCTACTGGGTATAACCAATGGCAGTGCTGCATTTACCGAGAATGCTGACCCCGATGGCACTGTGATTTTCGATACGGTCAATGCTCCGTTGTTACTGTTGTTTTTGATTACATAATCCAATGTCGTCGCTTTGTTTACCAATCCAAAGTTTATAGCCGATAAGGAGGCATCCCCCTTATTGGGCTTGATAGTTATATTATCGCCCGTTTTTACTTGGGTGAAATGTGTATTTTCGACGTTGTTTACTTTTACATTGAACGATAGTTTGCTTTTTTCGTCATTGCTGCTAATGAGCAGATAACCCTTGATTGTAGTTTCTGCGCCTGCGGCTATTTCAGGCCCGGGGATAACATTGTCTTCGTATAAGGTTGTGTCTTCTCCGTTAATGATGTAAGTTTTGTAGGAGACGCCTTCGGCTACGGTATTGTTCTCGTTCACTAATTGGGTCGTGAAATTATAGCTGTCGGCTGAGACTGTTTGAGTCCCGATGTTCTTAACTGCAAATTGCAATGTGTTTTGAGTGGCTTTGTCGGGGCCTGCATATAATGTCATCCAACTACTAGGTCTGTTGTTGGCTTCTTTAACCAACTGTATACCTTTGGAAATTTCCTGCCGAGTGAATGCTATGAAGTTATCTACATAGACATTGTTCAGTGTGAAGGCTATGCGTGATCCTTCGGGTACATCGTCGACATTGACTGTTGTCCAAGATGACGAAGAGCCTGTTCCCGTATTTATTGCGGTCTGCGTACCGTCGGCTGTTACGATATACGCTTGAATAGCATCGGAAGAGCCTCCGGCTTTCTTGAAATCGAATGTTACTTTTCCCGATATGACAGGGGTAAATATCGTGTCGATGGTCGATTCATCTCCCCAAGAGCCGATAGAACCGCTTAAACATTTTGATCCGTTTACACCTTTACTACTGTTGATGGAATAGGTAGTTTCATTTCCGTTTTTAACGACCACCCATTCGTCTGGAAGTTTGGATAGTTCGTCGAATGTTTCGTAGTAGGCTGTTGCCGGATAGGTCTCGGCCGATAGGGTAATCGTGTCTTTTCCTCCGTTAGAGTCGATGTATAATTTCCCGGTAAATGAATTTACTTCTGCCGACGAGAAGTTAACAGTAATTGTTTTTTGTTCGTTGAAAGCGATATCGGTCATTGTCGGAGTAACGGAGAAAGGCGACGATTCGCCGTTTTCTACGGAAAGGGTAGCATTCAACGTGTTTATTCCCTCGTTGGAAAGTATAAATTCTTGTGATGCCGATTCTCCGGCTTTCACCATACCCAGATCGATATTTTTCGTTTCGTTGATTAATTTGGGTTGCTCCGATATCAATTCGATTTTGATATTGTCGATATAATTGGCGTTTCCATATTCTTGGATCGCTTCGAAGATAACGTAAAATTCTTGCCCGGCCATTTCGGACGGTATGTTGACCGACATTTCGTACATTCCGGTTTTAGTAATCTCAGTGCCTGCGTATCTTTTGGCGTGAAGAATGGGTTCACTTAGAGTCGTAACGGTTTGGTCTCCGTTGATAATTACTTTGTTATCATCGTCATAGCTGTAAATATCGCCTATGGGGTTGACATATATTTTAAATCCCTCATTGGGCTGGCGCGTACCTGTATCTCGATTCATGAAGAATGAAATTTTAGCGGTTCGTCCAGAGGCAAAAGACAGTTTCGGGGTCACTAATATTGCCGTTGAGGTAGCTCTGGCATCATCGGCTTTTAATGAGTAGCCATCACATGCATTTGAACTTGATGTATTTACCGACCATTTGGTCGCAGTGCTTCCTGTCGCATATCCCGATTTTAGAGTCCAACCGCTTAATCCAAAATTTTCTTCGGAAGAGGAGATTTCGTTAAAATTTTCAAAAAATGGGGCGCTATCGGTGATTTCGATAGCTTGGGCGTAACTTACCGGCGACAGTCCCAGTAAACATATTACAATCCCAATCCAAGTGAAAGTGTAAGATTTTTTCATAATTAAAACAATTAGAAAAGAATTATATGAAATAATAATATTATATTTTTATTTTTTGCAAATATAGAAATGTTTTTGAAAAATTGATACTAAAATCTTCGTTTTTTTATCGAAATGTAGGGTTTTGAAATGGTTAAGCGATAAAATATATTTCTCCGTAACGTATTGGACAGAAAATAGTGCATGTCGTAAACGGAGTTACACATCGAGAGATAGGTTGTATGAGGTAGCGATAAACTGTGTGGATATAAAAACAAAAAAGAACTTTTTCTCAAAAGCTCTTTTTTATAGGTTTTCAATAGGTATTAATTTTTTTAAGGTAAAAAAGATTGTTTTAGGTTATTGAGACAAAGGACAACCTTTTTTTGCAGATAAACAAACAAAATAATATGTTATACAATATGCTTTTATAAATACTTTTTTGATTCTTATATGATAAACTATTGATAAATAGTTTCTTTCGCACTGTTTTGTTTGAATACTTCGAATGTATAAAAAATATTAAATGCGTACTTGCCGGTAACTTTTTGCTTGTTATTCCTCGATGTAGTCGAACAGATTTAGTCCTGTCTCGTCAAAAACTGCATAGGAAGGATGCTTGATCCAATCCCCTAAAATAATGATGCGACTCTGATGGGGGAGTGCAAGATCGAGCAGGATATGTCGATGACCGAATATGAAAAAATCGATTTTATTCGTTTTCCTAAATTCTTTGGCAAAGCATACCAAGTGCTCGTTTTTCTCGCCTTGATATTCGGCGTAGTCATCTCCGGCCTTTCTACTATGGGCCGACCATCGCAATGCAAAAGCAACGGTCCACCGGGGGTGTATGGCCGCGTAAAGATATTGGCAGAAGCGGTTTCGAAATATTTTTCTGAGGAAGCGAAGTGTCATGGGTCTTTTTCCGACGTTGTCTCCATGCGAGAGGAAGAAACGTTTTCCCCCAATTTCGGTTATCAAGGTTCCGTCGTGTATCGTAATGCCCAATTCATGAGGGAGATAATCGAAAATCCAGATGTCGTGGTTCCCGATAAACCAGTGTATGTCAATGTCGTTGTCGCTTAGCTCGGCCAGCTTGCCGAAAAAACGGGTGAATCCTTTGGGGACTACATACCGGTATTCATACCAGTAGTCCAGAATATCGCCCAATAAATAGAGCGTTCCGGCATCTTGTTTTATGCTGTCGAGCCATCTAACGATACGACGTTCGTATTCAATGGGATTCTCGATATATCTTGCTCCCAAATGAAAGTCGGATGCAAAGTAAATTTTTTTCCCCGGCATGATTGTGTTATAAAAGTCCAAGTTCGAGTTTTGCCTCTTCGCTCATCATGTCTTTGTCCCATTCCGGCTCGAAAACCAACTGGATATCCACATTTTTCACATTTTCGATGCTCTCGACTTTCATGCGCACGTCTTCGATGATGAAGTCTGCGGCCGGACAGTTAGGAGCGGTCAATGTCATTTCTATTTTTACGGTTCCGTCGTTTTCCTCTATGTTATAAATGAGCCCGAGGTCGTATATATTTACCGGTATTTCGGGATCGTAAACGGTTCTCAGCATTTTTACGATTTCTTCTTCGATGGTTGGTTTATTCTCCATAGAAATATATATTTGTTTTTGTTTGTCGAAGATACGCTATTTTTTTCGATAGCCGATAAGGGTCTGTAAAATTTTATGATTCTTGTCGATTTGTCTGTCAATTTTATGATTTTAATATATTTTATTTTATCTTTGTGCAAATAGAGGTCGAGAAATGGGTTATAATAATAGCCTATGGCTGATTATAAATAAAAATAAAATGAAGTTTATGAAAAAGACAGTTTTTTGTGTAGCTCTTGTCGCTGCCTTGTTTTTGGCTGTTCCTGCCAATGCACAATTTAAGTTCGGTCCCAAAGTGGGTATGAATATATCTACTCTTTCTCTCAGTGGAAATTTGTCTGATAATTTCAAGGCAAATAATATTTCGAGCTTTACGGGAGGTCTGATGGCCGAGTTTATGGTTCCTGTTATCGGTATCGGGGTCGATGCCAGTTTGATGTATACTCGGAAGGGGTCGGAATTGAAAGATATAACCAGTGGTATATCGGAGAATAAACATGTCGATTATGTAGAGATTCCCATTAATTTGAAATATAAGTTTTCGCTGCCGGTAGTCGGCTCTATATTGTCTCCTTTTGTATATGCCGGGCCGAGTTTTGCATTCCGTGTGGGCGATAATTTCAAAGAGCAATTTAAAGAGAAAAGTTTCGATACGGCGATAAATGTGGGCCTCGGTCTCGAACTTTTCAATCACTTGCAGATTGCCGGTCAATATGGTTGGGGATTGGGTAGTGCCATGGAGGTCAAGAACGACCTTCCCGATTCGGTTATGAAAGGTAAGAGCCGGGCATGGACCATTACGGCGGCTTATTTGTTCTAAACTGGATTTTTTTCAAAATATAATCGCGAGGCAGGGAGAAACTCTCTGCCTCGTTGTTTTTTATGTCTGGGAAATGTGGGTTCGGCAGGTAATCAGTGGGGAAATGTAGATATGGATTTTAGCGATGAATTTCTTGTTAACAACTACATTCCAGTCTTTTCGGAGAGGTTGATTTACAGTTCTGTTATTGTTATCGGGGGTTCCCTTTTTCCCCTGTTTTTTTAACCCCCTCGCCCTACGGGCACTCCCCCTATCTCATCTGCGATGAGCAGAGGGAGAGGGTAAAAGCGTCGCTTTGAACGGCCTTTTTGTTTTGTGGGCATTCTCCTATATTTCCTTACGGCACATCGGGGGAGAGGGTTGATACCTTGATACGTTTTCTCTGTTGCGGATATTTTTTAACCCCTCCGTCACTATGTGCCACCTTCCCCTATATTTTGCGTTGCAAAACGCAGGGGAGGAGAGTAGAAATCTTTCGATAACATGGTTCTACTGTTTTTATTCTCCGTCTGTGTTACCTCGCTCTATACTTTGCGTTGCAACCCCCGTAAGGCTGGACACGGCAAGGGAGGAATGTGTGAATGTCTTGCAACGCCGAGGGGTGTAGGGAGGGGGTAAAGAGACAAATCTCACTGATTTCCTACTGTGCCCGAATAAACTCATTTCTACCTTTGACTTTCGCTATATTTATATAGATACGGTTCGGCATAGTCAAGTCGGAAATGTGATTTCCATTTGTCTCTGCTCTCACCTTTCGCTATCTTTGCATTGAAACTCGAAGATACCTCCGCTCGGCAGAATAAAATTAAAGCGAGCTTTGTTTTGCTCTGCTCTTGCTTATATGTATCTTTGTCACTATGGAGATAGGATGCGGTTCGGCATAGCCAAATCGGAAATGAAATTTCCATTTGTCTCTGCTCTCACCTTTCGCTATCTTTGCATAAAAGAGAGAGGGTATTTTCGATTTCTCTTGGAAAGAACAGGACTTGATATGAGCACACTTGCCGACGTTGTATTACCGCTGCCGTTATATAAATATTTTACGTATCGGATTCCTTCCGATTTGCAGGAGGCTTTGCAAATTGGCAGTCGAGTCGTAGTTCCTTTCGGCAGGAAAAAGTATTATACGGCTATTGTAGTTCGGTTGCACGATGTCATGCCACAGGGATACGAGGTGAAAGAGCTTATTTCGGTGCTCGACGAGCGTCCTGTTTTGCGCCGTCCCCAATTACAGTTCTGGGAATGGATCGCCGATTATTATCTCTGTTCGGTCGGCGATGTGTATAAAGCGGCGTTGCCTTCGGGATTGAAACTCGAAAGTGAAACGACGGTCACGTTGAATACAGATTTCGAGGAACCGGACGATAATCGTTTGAAAGAGCGCGAATGGATGCTGTTGGCGGCATTGGGCAAGAAGTCACGCATGACCGTGCAGGACCTCGAAAAGGAGAGTGGAATGCGCAATATTTTACCTACTTTGCGGGTGTTGCTCGAACGAGAGGCTGTTTTTGTCTCCGAACAGTTGAAGACGAACTACCGTCCGAAAACGGAAACTTATATTCGTTTGACGTTCCAACAAGGCGATGATGCGGCTTTGCGCCATGCGTTTGAATGCGTGAAGCAAGCCAAGAAGCAGGAGACGATGCTACTGTCGTTTCTCGATTTATCTTTGTTTATGCAAAAGGGAAAATTGAGAGAGGTTTCCCGGAAGAGCTTACTCGATCGTTCGGGAGTGTCTTCGGCGGTTTTGGGTGCTATGGTCGAGAAGGGGCTGTTCGAACCGTATAAGAAAGAGATAAGTCGTTTCGAGACGGAGGTTTATACTGTTCAAGAGGCTGCTCCGTTGAGCGATGCCCAACAAGTTGCATATCGGCAAATATCGGATTCATTTAAAGAGCATTCCGTCACGTTGTTGCATGGAGTCACATCGAGCGGGAAAACAGAGATTTATGCTCATTTGATAGATCGTGTTCTGCACGAAGGCAGACAGGTATTATACTTGGTTCCCGAAATAGCATTGACGACACAGTTGACGAATCGGTTACGCAAAATTTTCGGGGATAAATTGATGATTTATCATTCGAAGTTCTCGGATAACGAGCGGGTGGAGATTTGGAATACATTGCTCGACGACCATTCTCCCCGAATCGTTTTGGGTGTGCGGTCTTCCATTTTTCTGCCGTTCGGCGATTTGGGATTGGTAATTGTCGACGAGGAACATGAAACTTCGTATAAGCAGTACGACCCGGCTCCCCGTTATCATGCTCGTAACGCTGCGATCGTTTTGGCTTCGATGCATGGGGCTAAGACTTTGTTGGGAACGGCCACCCCGGCTGTCGAAACTTATTTCAATGCGAGGCAGGGGAAATATGGTCTGGTAGAATTGAAGAGTCGATTTAACGATGTGGAGTTACCCGAAATTATCCCGGTAGATGTGCGGGAGATGCGAAAAAAGAACCGTATGCGAGGGAATTTTACACCTGAATTGCTCAATCGCATGCAGATTGCTTTGGACGGGGACGAGCAAGTTATTTTGTTTCAAAATCGGCGGGGATTCGCACCCATGGTGGAATGTAAACAGTGTGCATGGGTTCCCAAATGCGAACATTGCGATGTGAGTCTGACTTATCATAAGCGTTTTAATCAGTTGACGTGCCATTACTGCGGTTTTACGTATGAGATACCGAAAGTGTGTCCGGCTTGCGGACAGCCTACGATCGGGGTGATGGGTTTCGGAACGGAACGGATAGAGGAGGATATCGCTCAACATTTCCCGAATATACCGGTATCTCGTATGGATTTGGACACGACCCGTTCCCGTAGTGCTTATGAACAGATTATCGAAGATTTTTCAAAGAAAAAGAATAAAATCCTTATCGGCACGCAAATGATTACGAAGGGATTGGACTTCGACCATGTGAGCGTGGTGGGGATATTGAGCGCCGACTTGATGATGAATTATCCCGATTTCAGAGCTCACGAGCGAGCTTTCCAGATGATGGAGCAAGTTTCGGGACGAGCCGGTCGGAAAAATCGGAAGGGTGTGGTCGTATTACAGACTTCTCAGCCGGAATCTCCTCTGATACGTCAGGTAATCGCTCATGATTACGAGGGTATGTATAACATGCAGTTATCCGAGCGAAAGGCTTTTTCTTACCCACCTTATACCCGGTTGATATATATTTATCTGAAACATAGGGACGAGACTCTTTTGCAGGAGTTGTCGGTACGATATACATCTTTGTTGAGAGAGGTATTCGGCGCACGTGTGTTAGGCCCCGATAATCCGCCTGTGGCTCGTATTCAGTCTTTATATATACGGAAGGTCGTCTTGAAAATGGAACTTTCGGCATCGATGCCGAAAGTAAAGGAGATTTTGAAACAGGTCTATGAAAATATGTTGGTGGACGACCGGTTTAAGACTTTGTTGCTCTATTATGATGTGGACCCGATGTAGTGTAATCAATAACTAATTTATAATCATATCCATGAAACATAGAAATCTAATTGCGGTTTTGTGCTTGATTTCGGCTTTTATTTTGCCGATAAATGCGGAATTGAAGTATGTAGATGCGTCTCGTTTGACGCTCATCGGGAAAGTGATGCCGACTCCCGAAAATGTCTATCACCGGGTCGATACGGTAAAGTATAACGATATGCCGTTTCAAGTAAAGCGGTTGTTTACGCATTCGGCCGGATTGGTCGTTAGTTTTAAGACCAATAGCCCGACGGTTGCCGCTCGTTGGACAACGAAGGGAAAAGGTGTGATGGGAAACGTTACGCCGATATGCGATAGAGGATTGGATTTGTATATGAATGACGGCGGGAAATGGATACCGGTGGGTGCAGGCACTCCGTCGGCAGGAAAAGCGGAGCAAGAGCGGGTCATCACCAAGAATTTAAAGCCGGGGGTGCATAGGTTTTTGTTATATCTCCCGTTGTTCGAAGAGGTACGTTCGTTGGAAATCGGAGTAGACGAGGGGTCTTTTATCGAGGCAGAGCCGTCTCCGTTCCGTCATACGGTTCTTATGTATGGATCGAGTATCTTGCATGGGGCTTGTGCCAGTCGTTCGGGGCTGGCGTACCCTGCGCGAATGTCGAGAAATACGGGTGTCAATTTCGTGAATTACGGTTTGAGCGGAAACGGTAAAATGGAGGCTGCGGTGGCCGATATGTTGAAAGATATCGATGCCGATGCTTTTATTTTGGATTGTATGCCGAATCCTTCTCCCGAGGAGATCACGGAGCGTACTCAATATTTGGTGAACACGATTCGGAAATATCATCAGGGAACTCCTATTATCATGATAGAGACTTATATGAGGGAAAACGGATACAGTGACCAAGCTGTGCACGATCGTTGTACCCGTCAAGGCGAGGCATTTGTGAAACAGTATGAACTGTTAAAGAAACAAGGTATAAAAGACCTGTATTTGATTCGGGACAATCATGCTATCGGGACAGATCATGAAGGTTCGGTAGACGGGACTCACCCTAACGACTTGGGATTCGATCGTATGGTAGAGCAATATCAACCTCAGATTATGAGGATATTAAAGAAATACGGAATCAAATGATAAAAGAAAAAGGCTCGAATTTTTCGAGCCTTTTTCTTTTTATGGAAATCGCTTGGAGATGGCGACCTATGGGCGGGATAATGCTCGCTTGATCCCTTTAACAACCAATGGTTCCATAACTTTGTATCCGTCGAGGTTGGGGTGGACGCTATCCCTGCCGTAATTGGGGGTTAACCCTTTTTGTTCATCGACAAGGGCGGTATAAAAATCGACGTAAACCAATCGTTTCGAACGGGCGTAATCTTTAATGAGTTCGTTCAAGGCAATAATCGTATCTGCCGGTTGGACTTCGGGAGACCAGCCGTATCGATTGGCAGGGAGTACAGAACATAAGACGACTTTTATATGGTTGGCTTGTGCCAGTTCTGTCATGGATTTGATATTGTCCATGATCATATCGATACTCGTCGGGCCGGTATTCCCGGCTATGTCGTTTGTCCCGGCTAATATGACGACTGCTTTGGGCGCCAGATGTATCACGTCTTGTCGGAATCGCAGAAGCATTTGAGAGCTGGTTTGTCCGCTGATTCCTCTTCCGATGTAGTCGTTTTCGGAAAAGAATTGCGGATCCAGAGAAGCCCAATTTTGTGTAATTGAATTACCCATGAAGACAACCCAATTTTTACGGGCATCTTCCAAGTCGTTTTTCCTCATTTCCATAATAGCTTTGTTGGCTTCGCGATAACGATTCAGATTGGGCCAATCTTGCGCTGCGCATTCAAGAGTCAGTATTGCTGTAAAGAATATGAATGGTAAAGAAAGTTTCGATAGAAGTTTCATGGTATTTAAAATGAAGTAAGAACACTCCATTCGGAGTGTTCTTGAAATGAATAAACGGTGTTAATAAGCAAAGATGGGGTATTCTTTCATCATGCCGTTGACCTTTTCCCGAACGGCTTTGATGACGGCTTCACTTTCTGGATTGGCCAAAACCGTGTCGATAAGTTCCACGATTTCGCACATCATTTCTTCTTTCGCTCCACGAGTCGTTATCGCCGGAGTTCCCACACGGATACCCGATGTTTGGAACGGAGAGCGGCTATCGAACGGAACCATGTTTTTATTCACCGTGATGTCGGCTTGAACCAATGCTTTCTCGGCGACTTTTCCTGTTAATTCGGGGAATTTGGTACGCAAGTCGATGAGCATGCAGTGGTTGTCAGTACCGTTGGATATGATTTTGTATCCTTTATCCATGAATGCTTTTGCCATAGCAGCGGCATTTTTCTTCACCTGAGTCTGGTATTCGATGTATTCGGGTTGCAGGGCTTCGCCGAACGATACAGCTTTGGCTGCGATAACGTGTTCGAGCGGACCTCCTTGTACTCCCGGAAAGACTGCCGAATCGAGTAATGCTGACATTTTCTTGATTTCTCCCTTAGGTGTTTTTTTACCCCAGGGGTTTTCAAAATCTTTACCCATGAGGATAATACCTCCACGGGGCCCGCGCAGGGTTTTATGAGTGGTCGAGGTGACGATGTGAGCGTATTTCAAGGGATTGTCCAGCAATCCGGCGGCTATGAGCCCGGCGGGGTGAGCCATATCGACCATAAAAATGGCGCCTATTTCATCGGCTATTTTGCGCATGCGGGCATAGTCCCATTCGCGAGAGTAAGCCGAGGCTCCGCCGATAATCAGTTTCGGACGTTCGCGCAAGGCTACCTCTTCCATCATGTCATAATCGACGTATCCGGTATCTTCTTTCACACTGTACTCCAACGGGTTGAACATCAGTCCGGAGAAATTTACGGGGCTTCCGTGCGAAAGATGGCCTCCATGTGAAAGGTTCAGCCCCAAGAATTTGTCACCGGGGTTCAATACCGCCATGAATACGGCCATGTTTGCTTGTGCTCCCGAATGCGGTTGAACATTCGCCCATTCGGCATTGAACAGTTTCTTGATACGGTCGATGGCGACTTGTTCGCTTTGGTCTACCACTTCGCAACCTCCGTAGTAGCGTTTTCCGGGATACCCTTCGGCGTATTTGTTGGTCAGGCAAGAACCCATTGCCTGCATGACCTGATCGCTGACAAAGTTTTCCGAGGCAATCAATTCAATACCTTTTCGTTGTCGTTGATTCTCTTTTTCAATGATGTCGAAAATAATGTCGTCTCTTTTCATATTGTGTTGTGTATTAAAAGTTTTTACCATAAATATCCTATTGAAATGCTCAATTCGTTGACGGCTCTGGACAGTTTTACCTGACTGGTTTGGAGTTCATCGGGGTTGATTTTGAAAGATAAATCTTTGGAATTTCCCACACAGTAGGCATACCGGAAGTCGATATATAGATGCCCTATGGTGGTGCTCAATCCGCCGATCAAATAGAATGAAAAGCTGTTAGGGGATTCATCGTAGATTAAGTTGCGGAGTGAACCTCCCGTAGTGCTTACTCCGCTTGTTTCGTTAAAGATGTAGGAAGCCCGGGGACCAGCAAAAAGATTCATGAGGTATGGGCCGTGTTTGGTGATGTTATAGCCGTATAGTATCGGGACATCGACGGTATAAGCCGATGTATTGATTTTACGTAATTCGTAGTCGGGATTATATAGCCGGGTATGGAACTGGTGCATTCCCACTTCGAGTTGTATGTAATTCCTTTTGAAATTGTATCTTCCTATAAAAGAGCCGGATAATCCTAAACTCGATTCGGAATCGGATTCGTCGACTTTATTACCGTTCAGGGTCAAATGTCTTATGTCGACTAACGGCGCATTGACTCCCAAGCGGATTCCCCAATTGAATCGCTTGCTTACGTTCAATTCTTGTATTTGAGCTTGAACTGTAAGAATCCAAAAGAGTGCCATACAGATAACCGTAGTGATTCTCTTCATACCTGTCTATTTATTTTTTCTTTTGGACAGACCAACCGAATTTCCCTATTTCTTTTCCTATTTCATAGTAATGCCCGTGGGAATAGACCAATAGATCGGCTTTTTGCATATCGAACGCGCCTGTCTCGGGATTTATATATTTATCATCGGCCAATATGTTTACTACGTCGGATATGAACATATCGTGGGACCCGAGGCTGATAATTTCTCTTACCTTACATTCTATACAGAGGGGAGATTCCTCGACGTAGGGAGCTTTTACGATTTGAGCGGTTTTCGGAGTGAGTCCTGTTTTTTCGAATTTGTTATAATTCTTTCCGGAGGAAACGCCGCACCAATCGGTCATTTTTGCCATTTGGACGGTCGTGAGATTGATTACGAACTCCATGTTTTTTCTTAGAATCTCGTAGGAATATCTTTCCGGTCGAACGGATATGTAGCACATGGGAGGATTGGTACAGAGCGTGCCGACCCAACTTACCGTAATGAGGTTATACTCTTCGGGCGTATTACCGCAACTGACCAGAACGGCCGGCAACGGGTAGATGGTAGTTCCGGGTTTCCAACTTTGTTTCATATATCGGAAGAATTAACAGATTTCTATTTCGTCTTTGGTCACTGACCGCTCGCAATAATGGCATTTTACTTGGACATCGATTTTGTCGGTCACATGAAATATGGTTTCCATCGGTTCGTTATTCGTAATGCATTTGGGGTTTCCGCAGCGGATAATGCCATGCACGATGTCCGGTAAAGATACTTTCCGTTTTTCGATGACTTGGTAATCGCGGATAATATTGATTTGTGCAGCCGGGGCTACCAATGCGATCTTATTCAAATCTTCTTCTTTGAAGAAACGGTCGGCGACTTTGATGATGCCTTTTTTCCCTATTTTTTTACTGGCTAAGTTATTGCCGATGGTGATGCTGTTTGTACAGTTTTCAAGTCCTAAGATAGATACTACCTTGAATAATTGGCTTGAAGGTATATGGTCGATAACGGTTCCGTTTTCGAGAGCCGCTACTTTTAGTTCTTTTTTTTCGTCGTTCATGATTACCGAAAATAAAAGGGGTTAAACTTCAATTCCTAAAACTTTGCAGATAATAGCTTGCCGAGCGAATAGTCCGTTTTTGGCTTGTTGGAAATAATAGGCTTTGGGATTGCTGTCGACATCGTAAGAAATTTCATTAACCCGGGGGAGCGGGTGTAGGATTCTCAGATTGTCTTTGCTGTGTTCGAGCATATTGTTGTGCAGCGTGTATACGTTTTTAACTTTTTCGTATTCCATGAGGTCGGTGAATCGTTCGCGTTGAACCCGGGTCATGTATAGAATATCCGCTTGATTGATTACCTCTTCGGAAAATTCGGTGTGTTCGAAGTAGGGAATATGATTTTGTTCACAGAAGAGTTTATACTCAATAGGCATTTTCAGTTCATCGGGTGCGACGAAATGAAATGTGGGATTGAAATGAGACATAGCCATCAGCAGGGAGTGTACGGTGCGTCCGTATTTTAAGTCTCCCACCATAGTAATGTTCAGGTTCGATAGAGTGCCCTGTGTCTTGTAGATGGAATATAAATCGAGCATGGTTTGCGAGGGATGCTGATTCGCTCCGTCTCCTGCATTGATAACGGGAACGGAAGAAATTTCAGAGGCATAACGGGCCGCACCTTCGAGATGGTGGCGCATGATGATTAAGTCGACATAGTTGCTTACCATCATGATGGTGTCTTTCAGTGTTTCTCCTTTTGAGGAGCTGGTCGTGCTGGCGTCTGAAAATCCAATGACTTTTCCGCCTAATCGGTTGACTGCGGTTTCAAAGCTGAGTCGAGTGCGGGTAGAAGGTTCGAAGAACAGAGTCGCCACGACTTTACCTTCCAGAATTTTTCGATTGGGATTTTCTTCGAATCGACGCGCTTTTTCGAGAAGATCCAGAATTTCTTCTTTTGAAAAATCGGTAATAGATACTAAACTCTCACGTTTCATCGTCGGTATGATTTGTTTTTATATTACAATGCTCGTTAACAAAAAAGCCAACACGACTATAAAAGTCATATTGGCTTTTTATTTTGTTTCTCTTCAAGAGAATATATTTCTTGGCTTTTATAAAAATGCCTGTGCCGTAATGGATTATATGTTTGTTCTTGCCCACTCATTTCACTAAGCAAAGATAGTAAAAAAAGACCGAAAGCCAAGTGTTCAGACATAAAAAATATTCTTTATAAATCTACAAAATGTATTCGGATAAAATATATTTGTTACCTTTGCTTTAACAATTGGCTGCGGATAGAGCGAATGGCTTTTAAGACTTTGTTAATAAATGCATAGATGGAGAGATGAAAGTGGGTAAGTTGAAAAAATCTATCGGGGATACATCGCGTATTGTGCGGTATATGTGGTATGCCTTTGGGGGAATCGTTGTTCTTGTCGTTGCGGCCTTTGCGATGATTGCATGGGGGTGGATAGGATATATGCCGCCGATAGAGGATATGGAAAATCCGAAAGATAAATTCGCCTCGGAGATTTATTCTTCCGATATGGAAGTAATAGGCCGGTTTTATCAAAGCAAGAGTAACCGGGTGTATGTACATTATGATGAAATTTCTCCTTATTTGGTCAATGCTCTTATCGCTACGGAGGACATTCGTTTCAAGGACCATTCCGGCATAGATGTGAAGGCTTTGTTCCGGGCTTTTATCAAACGAGGGCTATTATTTCAAAAGAGTGCGGGGGGAGGAAGTACGATTACCCAACAGTTGGCCAAACTCCTTTATTCTCCTAATGCCGATAATGTGGTGGAACGGTTGTTCCAGAAGCCGCAGGAATGGGTTATAGCTGTACAGCTCGAACGTTTTTATACCAAAGAGGAAATCGTGAATATGTATCTGAATCATTTCGATTTCCTGAATAATGCAGTCGGGATACAATCGGCTGCATACATTTATTTTCATACGACTCCCGATAAGTTGAAAATAGAGGAGGCCGCGACGTTGGTGGGTATGTGCAAGAATCCCTCGTATTATAATCCCCGCAGGTTTAACGAGCGCACGAGGGGACGTCGTAACACGGTTTTGAACCAAATGTATAAGGCCAAGTATATTACAAAGGCGGAACTTGACTCTTTACAAGCTTTGCCTTTGGAGCTGAAATATACCCGGGTGGATCATAAAGAGGGGTTGGCTCCTTATTTCAGAGAGCAATTGAGATTGATGATGACGGCAAAAAAGCCTGTGAAATCGGAATATCGGGGGTGGGAAGCTCAAAAATTCATAGACGATTCCATTGCTTGGGCGAATAATCCGTTGTATGGTTGGTGCGAGAAAAATGTGAAGGCTGACGGAACCAAGTATAATATTTATACCGATGGGCTGAAAATCTATACGACGCTCGATGCGCAGATGCAACGGTATGCCGAGGAGGCTGTGGAAAAACATTTGGGCGGGTATTTACAACCTCGCTTCTTCGCCGAGAAAAAAGGACGGAGTTATGCACCGTTCTCCCGAAGCATAACTCGGGAAGAGCGGGAGTCAATCTTGGATAGGGCGATGAAGCAGTCGGATCGTTATCGGGCGATGAAGGCGTCGGGTGCGAGCGACGAGCAGATTCGAAAGGCATTTATTACTCCTGTCGAGATGCAGGTCTTTTCGTATCAAGGTTCGATCGACACGATTATGTCTCCATTGGATTCTATCCGTTATCAGAAATCTTTCTTGCGAGTGGGATTTATGTCTATGGATCCGAATACAGGTCATGTGAAGGCTTATGTGGGCGGTCCTGATTTTACGCATTTTCAATATGATATGGCTTCGGTGGGACGGCGCCAGATAGGATCGACCGTGAAACCGTTCTTATATACGTTAGCGATGGAGGAGGGATTCACTCCTTGCGATATGTTTTTAAACGAACAGCCTACATTGATTACAGAAGACGGGAAGCCCTGGTCTCCTCGGAATTCGTCGAAAGCGCGTGTGGGCGAGATGGTTTCTTTGCGTTGGGGGTTGGCAAATTCGAATAACTGGATTTCTGCTCGATTGATGGATAAGTTGTCGCCCTCGTCATTGGCGAGGTTGATGCATTCGTTCGGGATTAAAAATAAGATAGATGAAGTCATCTCTCTTTGTTTAGGTCCGGTCGAGGTCTCGGTCGAGGAAATGGTGACGGCTTATACAGCCTTTTCGAACAAAGGCGTGCGTGTAGACCCTTTGTATGTAACTCGTATAGAGGATAATTTAGGGAATGTAATAGCCGAGTTTACGCCTTCGATGACCGAGGTTTTCAGTGAACAGGCTTATTATCGCATTTTGCCGATGTTGAAAGACGTGATAGATCACGGAACGGGCGGTCGTGTTCGTTTCCGTTATGGTATTACTGCTCCTATGGGAGGTAAAACAGGGACGACCAATAATAATTCGGACGGTTGGTTTATGGGATTTACTCCCGATTTAGTTTCCGGTGTATGGGTAGGAGGCGAGGATCGCTCGATTCACTTCGATGGTATGGCCGATGGGCAGGGAGCCAGTATGGCATTGCCTGTTTATGGTCTTTATATGCAGAAAGTTTATGGGGATCAAAGTCTGGGTTACTCACAAGATAGCGACTTCGAGATTCCTGAGGAGTATTCCGATCCTTGTAGCGGAAGTTCATATATCGAAGAATCCGTTACAGCTCCCGTGGAGAGCATAGAGGGTATATTCGATTGATTTTTGCACCGTTTGGGTCGTTTTGATAGATACCCTTGCGGTTCTGTATGTCGGGGGCAATCATAGGTATAATAGCCAGATGAGGACGGGAACTGAAATATCGACGATGATGCCGTGAAAGATGGCGAAGATGACGTATTTTTCTCCGAGGGTGGCGCTGATGAGAGGTAGAGTCGTGTCAATGGAGGTTGCTCCTGCGGCTGTAATCGGGGCTAATTTCCCGCAATAGCGGGCAAGTAGCGGAATTGTAAGAAGTGTCAAAAGCTCTCTGCTCAGATTGCAAATAAGAGCGATAGTACCGATGTCGGCTCCTGCAAGCTCGTTCAGTAAAATTGCCGATAGACTGTAATATCCGAATCCGCAACCGATGGCAATGGTTTCCCGTAACGGAACGGGACAGAATAGCGAGAACAGACAACAAGCGGCGATTGTCCCGACGATCGTGGATAATGGTATCAACAAAATCTGGAATTTATATTTTTTGATGGGAGCGGATAGTGCGGTTAAATCACTGCCGAGTCCTATTCCCACCAAGAACATCATGACGTACAGGATATAGAGGCTGAGCGAGTCGTCGCACTCGGGAATTATGCCCCAGTAGGAACAGAGTACTCCCGCCGCAAAACATAACAGAATGATGAGACTATTTTTCATGATCGTTGGTCATCTTCTTTTTTGAATAGGTGACGGTAAACGATCCACGATAAAAATACGCTTCCTGCAATGGATACAACGGAGATTGCGATACCTAAGAGGCCGAGGGTTCCCAGCCCTTGTATAACTTGCGGGTTGCTACCTACCGATAGACCCATCACGAAAAGTAACAGGAAAATAATGTAAATGTTGATTTTGGAAACGAGGGCGGGTATGGCTCGAATATTCCGTAATATATATCCGATCAGAACACCGGATAACATGACTATCATTACACCGAACATGCCGTTGAAATTGAAATAATTTTATTTTACAAGTGGTTGTTTTTTATGTGGATATTTCTCATGTGCTTGGGATATTCTTTCCCGGATAAATATTTGTTGATGTGCAGAACATGGGAACTGTTGTGCAAATCGCTTCCCAGATAGTCTACCATCTGTTTGGAAATCAGCCATTCGGCTACCTCTTTCGCTCTTTTGTTGTAATACCCTGCGAGGGAAAGCAGATTGACTTGAAATTCACACCCTTGTTCATGCAGTTCTTTGTAGATTTTTTTGTCATCGTAATAATAAGCATATCGTTCGGGGTGGGCTAGAATGGGGGAAAGTCCTTTGATCTGCAAATCGAAGACGAGACTTTTGATGTTCCAGAACGGTTGTAGAAAAGAGTTTTCGATAAGAATATGGTTGCCCGGCATGGGTATGATTTCTTCTCTTTGCAGTATGCCCAAAAAGTTATCGTCCATTCGGTATTCTGCGGAGTAGCAGAGTTTAATTCCCAGTTCGTCCAAATTGGTCTCTTGGCAAAGTCGGGAGTATGCCGACCCGATGGTTTGTGGAGTGTTTTCGAATGAAGCCTCGGTCACATGAGGCGTAGCTATGATTCGTTCAAGTCCCCATTCTTTCATTTGATGAATGAGGGCGAGGGAGTGTTCTACATCGGGAGACCCGTCGTCGATACCCGGTAATACATGGCAGTGAACCTCTGTCGTATAGGGTAGTTTGGGAGTATTGTTTTTCTTTTTAAAGAAATTAAACATATCTGAATGGCGTAAAGATTTTATTTGTGATACAAAAGTACGCTTTTTCCTTTGATAATAAGTTAAAGAATATTATTTTTGTATTCTTAAATTCATGTAATGTGAATAGATGTAACACCTATAAAATCAAATGGCTATGTCAAGAAAATTGAAAATCCGAGATCTTACTCTTCGTGACGGGCAACAGTCTTTGTTTGCGACTCGTCTTACCCAAGAACAGATAAACCGTGTTTTACCTTATTACAAAGATGCCGGTTTCTTTGCGATGGAAGTTTGGGGTGGTGCTGTGCCCGATTCGGTGATGCGTTATTTGAACGAGAGTCCGTGGACTCGTCTTAAAACAATCAGTGAAGCTATTGGGGGAGCATCTTATTTAACGGCACTTTCTCGTGGCCGTAATTTGTTCGGGTATGCGCCTTATCCCGATACGGTTCTCGACGGATTTTATCGCGAGGCCGTGGCAAACGGGTTGGGTATCATGCGTATATTCGATGCACTCAACGATTTGAACAATGTAAAATCTTCTGTGGAAAAGATAAATGCTGTCGGGGCGATTTCCGATGGAGCCGTATGTTACACGGTAGATCCGCATTATACCATAACGTTTATGGATCGAGTAAAGGCGTTGTTCGGTAAAAAATTGCCGAAACCTATCTTTACCGATGAATATTTTGTGGAAAAAGCACTCGGTTTTGAAAAGTTGGGTGCAAAGATGGTTACTCTCAAAGATATGGCCGGATTGGTGAATCCTTCTCGAATCGCTTCTTTGATGCCTAAATTGAAACAGGCTTTGAAAGTGCCGGTCGATTTTCATACCCATTGTACACCGGGGTATGGCCTCGCATCGTCGTTGATGGCTGTTATACACGGTGTGGATATTTTGGATACTAATATTTGGTATTTTGGCGGAGGTTCGGCGGCTCCGGCCATAGAATTGCTCTATATTTTCTGTAATAAATTGGGCGTAGAGATGGAAGTCAATATGGCAGCTGTAAGTAAAATACGTGCCGAGTTGCTCGGTATTCGTCGCGAGCTGGCTGCATACGACTTGAAGAAAGACTCGTTCCCCATTGCGTTCGATCCGTTGATCGATAAGTTGCCCGATCATATCGACAAGTTGTTCGATACGGCTATCGAAGCCGCGCGTCAGAATAACGAAGCCGCTTTGCTGGATGCTTGTCATGCCATCGAAGATTATTTCGGATTCCCGAAACCGAATGAGTTGGTGAAGGCTGCGGAGGTTCCCGGCGGTATGTATTCCAATATGGTGGCTCAGTTGAAGCAGCTTAAAGCCGAGCATGTGCTCGATGATGCCATGCGATTGATCCCGAAGGTTCGTTCTGATGCAGGATTGGTTCCTTTGGTTACGCCTACCAGCCAGATTGTAGGAAGCCAAGCCGTAAGCTGTGCTTTGGATAAATTGAAAGGGAATCCGGAATATACGACGGTTTCCAACCAGTTCAAGGCATTGGTGAAGGGAGAATATGGCAAGACTCCGGTCCCTGTCGATCCTAAATTCCGTGAAAAGATTACCGGTAGTCCGATTGAGACTCCGTATGATACGAACTCTTACAAGGCTCCCGAAAATCCTGTGTTGCCGGAGTATGGCAATGTGAAATTGGCCGAAAACGAACAGGAGTATTTGTTGCTAGAACTTTTCCCCAACGTTGCCACCACTTATTTGAAGGGTGTGCGTGCAGCTGAGTATGAGGCTAAGAAACCGGCTGTCGAGGAAGTGAAAGAGGCCGCAGAGGAAGCAGCTCCCGTAGAACCTATAACGGGCCCGACTATCGATGCTCCTATGGGAGGGAAGGTTGTCGAGATAAAAGTGAAGGTTGGAGACAAAGTGAAAAAAGACGATGTCGTGCTGGTGTACGAGGCCATGAAGATGGAGAACGATATACTCTCCACCCTTGAAGGAACCGTGAAACGTATTCTGGTAAAAGAAAACGATGTAGTGGGTACTAACGAACCGTTGATCGAGTTCGAATAATCGGCAGATTGCAGAATTAAAACATAGTCCGGTCGGCGCATCTTTGTCGCCGACCGGCTTTTTTATGAAAAAGTGGAATAAATATTTTTCTAAATGAAAAGTTATCCCTACATTTGCAAGCCATTACGAAAAATCACGCTACCAACGTGAACATTTGATAATAATTAAAAAGACGATATAACAATGAAAAAAGGAATCCATCCTGATAACTACCGTCCCGTAGTTTTCAAAGACATGTCGAACGAAGAAATCTTTATCACTCGTTCAACCGTAGCAGCCAAAGAGACTATCGAAATTGATGGTGTTACTTATCCTTTGGTAAAACTTGAAATTACCAGTTCTTCACACCCGTTCTTCACCGGTAAACAGAAATTGGTGGATACGGCCGGTCGTGTAGATAAGTTCATGAGCCGTTATGGTAATCGTAAGAAATAATTGATTTTTTTCAATTATATGTTTGTGCCCCGGTTGTCAAATCGGGGCACAGTTTTTTATATGAGGGAGAGATGACCCTGTAACGTGTGGGGTACGGTTCAGTAGAAAATTCGTGGGGGATAAATTTGAATTTTAACAAATGCGATGGATTATATTTCTGTTTCTCCCTTGTGTTGTGTTAGTAATAGGTGAGATGCCGACGAAACGGTAGTTTTTGAGGAGAGGGGTTGAAAAGATAGGATAGGATTTTTGATTGTAAGGGTTAACCCCTCCGTCCTTGCGGACACCTCCCCTATATTTTGCTGTGCAAAACACAGAGGAGGAGTTTTAAAATATCTCCGATAGTGAGAATTGAAACACCCCGTAATGCTATGGGACACGGGAAGGGAGGAGGATTAAAATGTCACTGCGAATATTCTTTTTCCTCCTTACCTGCGAAAGCAAGAGTTAAAAGACAATTTCCACTAAATTTTGGCTCAGTCGATAATTAACGGGGATTGTTCGTGTATATTTCCCTATATGGCTAACACAGTTTTCCGTAAGGCTACGGGACATGGGAAGGGAGAAAGGGATATACATCTCACCTTCTCCCCCTGTGTTTTGCGTAGCAAAATATAGGGGGAGTGCCAGTAGGGCGAGGGGGTTGATACAAACGAAAACTTCACGGCCAAATGCATCGCCTTTATTTGGTGATGAAGATGTAAGAAAATAGAGGGAAAGTATACTCATAGCGAATAGGATAACCTTTACCGCAAAAAAAAACTTATGAAATCTTTCCAAACCCTCTCATTCATTAACATTCAAATTTATCCCCCATGAATTATCTACTGAACCTAAATTTTTGCCGAGTCCCGATATGGGTATTTTTTGGCATTATGTATATGTATAAGGGGCTATGTCGTATTAATGACTGTGACATAGCCCCTTTATCGGCTCATGTGCTACATATTTATTCTATCATCACATCTTGCATAGTAGATGCATTAAGTGTTGTTCCTTGTTGAATTTTAGGCATGCTGCCTTTCATGCATCCGCTAATAAGTCCAATAGGAAAAAATAAGACAGAAAGAATGATTACGCCACCAAGTTTACTGCTCCCATTTTTACAACTACTGAGGCGAAGAGACACTCTTTTGTTATCAATAGTTTTAGTAGTTGCATGGGTTAAGCAGATTTTCCCAGCTTTACCCCATGAACCGTTCGGATCTGCTGTAAACTCTATGAAGGCAGGAGTTCCGGCTTTTATTAGCACTTGCGCCCCATCGGCTGAGTAAACGTCTGTTTCTACGATTGAAGATATGGTGCCAGTATCAGCTGTGTTGTTCGCCTTAAATGTCTCATTTATGCGGAGCACTAACTGTGTCCCATTTTCTAATAATTTACTTCGGTTGGCAGCCGATTGTGCCACCGATTCTAACGGAAAACATGATATCAGTGCTACTATCAATACACTTGATATTGTACTTTTCCACCATTTGATTTTTTCCATGTGCTTGTGGTTTTATTGGTTGTTGTGCAATATTGCCGTATGTCGTTTTGACTTGGTCTGCACACTCGCATATAAGACAAAAGCGCAGACTTTCGCCATACGCTATCTTGGCTCACCACAAGCCATAATCAAATATGAGAAAGTCTGCGCCATATGGCACAATTCTCAATTTGATTATTATAGCTCGTTACATTTCCGAGGTGGTGATTCAGATAGCGATTGAGCTAAAATATGTAAAGATATAGTATCTCTTTTGGGATACGCATTGCAAATTTAGTCATATTTATCCGATTGACAAAGAATTATCTTCCTTTGCTCCTTTTTTATTTATGGTCAGTTTTCGTTGTAATGACCGCATTTTCTTACAGAAAAGTTTTTTATTATCCCCTCATCAAGTACTCAGTTCAGATTGTCTCCGTTTGGTATTTGATTGTTCTTGCTTCCTATTTTTTCTATAAATAATTATCTTTGTTGAGCGTAAAGGTAATAGAGGACTTAGATTGTAAAATGGATATTAAACCTATTGCAAATTTCCCACATTGAGTTAATTCATTTTCATTTATTGCTGTTTAAAACATAAAAGACTTGTTTTACCTTTGTGTTCAGGTATGACAATAGTCTGTACATGTAATGGTGTGATTCGATGGAAAATAAAAGATTCAGTATCAAGGATAGGATTTATAGTTTCAAGTATGCGGGGCGGGGCGTAGTTCGGCTTGTCAGCAGGGAACATAATGCATGGATACACTGTGCGGTGACCGTGTGTGTGATTGTAGCCGGGGGGCTATTGGGGCTTTCAACTTTCGAGTGGATCGCTGTAATTCTATGTATCGGAGCCGTGCTGGCAGCCGAGGGTGTCAATTCGGCTATCGAGGCATTATGCGATAAAGTGTCGCCCGAGTACGACGAAGCTATCAAGCATACGAAGGACTTGGCGGCGGGGGCCGTGTTGATATTGGCTGTCATGTCGGTGATTGTAGGTTTGTTGATTTTTGTTCCTAAGGTATTATCTCTCTTTCATTGAGTATGTTTCGTCGAATTGTCGTGTATATATGTTCGCTCCTTTTATTTGTGTTTCCTGCCGGGGCAGAGGGTTTGAGTCGGGAACGAAAAGCTGTTAAGGTGTCGGGCGATGTATTGTTGGCTGCTATGCCCGTGGCTACGGTTGCCACTGTTTTGGCTATGAAGGACTGGACCGGGGCCAAGCAGGGGCTTTTTACGGGTGTGACGACACTCGGTGTTTCTTATTTGCTGAAATTTACGGTAAAGAAGGATCGTCCCGATCATAGCAATCGATATTCTTTCCCTTCGGCCCATACTTCTCTTCTGTTTGCCAATGCTGCTTTTGTTCAACGCAGATATGGTTGGAAATGGGGTGCTCCCGCCTATGTGTTAGCTTCGTATGTGGGTTGGAGTCGTGTGTATGGACGGAAGCACGATTGGTGGGATGTGGCGGCGGGAGCTGTTATAGGAGCCGGTTGTGCATATATTTATACTCGTCCGTTCGCTCAAAACCATAGGTTGGTTATATCGCCTCTTACCGATGGGAATTCTTTCGGGGTGTATGCTTCCATGACATTTTGATTGATCGGGGTGTAGGGGGTAAATTCCCTTTTTGTTACCGACTTCGTTTTTCATGCCAGCCGTGCAGAAGGTGGGAGTCAGTCGTTTATGTGTCTATCTGGTGATTATACGATAAAAAGCAGGCAGGAAAATCAATCGATTTTCCTGCCTGCTTTTCAATATCTGTCGGGTGATTTATTACCCTCCGAAGTTGTCGTACATCAGATTTTCTTCCAGTACACCCAAATCCCATAGCATTTTTTCTACGGCTTTGGACATCGGGCCGGGGCCACACATGTAATATTCTATATCTTCCGGGGCCTCATGGTCTTTCAGATAGGTATTGTATATAACTTGATGAACGAATCCCGGCGTGTATTTAACTCCTGCCGCATCGGCTGCGGGATCGGGGCGGTCGAGTGCCAAATGGAAAGAGAAGTTGGGGAACTCTTTTTCCAGATCCAAGAAATCTTGTAGGTAGAATACTTCGTTTAATGCTCGGGCTCCGTAGAAATAAGACATCTTCCGGTCGGTCGTATGAAGCGTCTTGGTCATGTGCATGATTTGTGACCGCAATGGAGCCATACCTGCACCTCCGCCTATCCACATCATTTCGTTTTTGGAGTCGAATATGGGGTGGAAATCGCCGTAAGGGCCGCTCATGATAACTTTGTCTCCCGGTTTCAGCGTAAAGATATATGACGAGGCGATACCGGGCATCACATCTTGGAAGCCCACCTGCGGTTTCGGTTTGAACGGTGGCGTGGCGATACGCACCGTCAACATGATTCGATCTCCTTCTGCCGGATAGTTTGCCATAGAATAGGCGCGAATCGTAGGTTCCGTGTTTTTACATTTCAATCCGAATAACCCGAATTTTTCCCATGAAGGCAAGTATTCATCTCCGATGAGGCTTTTATCGATATCTTTGTCGTAGTCCATCGTGTAGGCGGGAATTTTGATTTGAGCATAAGAACCCGGAATAAAATTCATGTGTTCTCCGGGTGGCAGGGCAACGATAAATTCCTTGATGAAAGTCGCTACGTTTTTATTTGAAATCACTTCACATTCCCATTCTTTTACACCTAATACCGATTCGGGAACGATTATTTTCATGTCGTTTTTTACTTTCACCTGACAGCCCAGCCGCCAATGGTTCTGTTGTTGTTTCCGGGAGAAGTGTACTTGTTCTGTCGGTAAAATTTCTCCCCCGCCTTCCAATACCTGACAACGGCATTGGGCACATGAGCCTCCGCCTCCGCAGGCCGACGGCAGGAATATTTTTTCGTTAGATAGCGTACTTAGTAAACTGCTCCCTGTTTCGACTTCGATTTGCTTGTCGTTATTGATGGTGATTGTCGCTTTCCCCGACGGGACAAGATATTTTTTTGCAACGAGCAGTATCACGACTAAAAGTATCGATACACCCAAGAATAAAACGATACTCGATATGATAGTACTTGTCATTGAACTTATTTCTAATAACATCGTTTTAAAGTTTAATTCCTAAAAAGCTCATGAAGGCGATACCCATTAGTCCTGTAATGATAAATGTGATACCTATACCTCGCAATGGAGCCGGTATGTTTGAATAACTTAATTTTTCTCGAATGGCCGCTAAGCATACGATGGCGAGCATCCAGCCTATTCCAGAACCTATCCCGTAAACGGTCGCGCTCGTAACAGAGGGGAAGTTGCGTTGTTGCATGAATAGCGAGCCTCCCAATATGGCGCAGTTTACAGCAATCAGCGGCAGGAATATTCCTAAGGAGGCGTATAGGGAGGGTGAATATTTTTCTACGAACATTTCGACCAATTGTACCATCGAGGCAATAATAGCGATAAACATGATTAGGCTCAGGAAGCTCAAATCGAGTTGAGCGTATTCGGCTCCCAACCATTTCAAAGCGCCTGCTTTCAAAACATAGGTCTCTAACAGATAATTGACCGGCAAAGTAATCGCTAGTACAAAGGTCACGGCGATACCCAGTCCAAAGGCTGTTTTTACATTCTTCGATACGGCCAAATAGGAACACATACCGAGGAAGTAGGCAAATATCATATTGTCTATAAAAATAGACTTGACGAACAGATTTAAATTTTCCATATATAGTTATCTTATCTCTGTTTCTTATTGTTGCAAATCTTTATTTCGAGAACGGTGTACCCAAATGATACAAGCTACGGTAATAAGGGCCATAGGCGGAAGTATCATTAAACCGTTGTTCTGATAGCCCCAGTCGTATAATTGTTGGGGTATGACCGGATATCCGAATAGCGTACCCGAACCTAACAGTTCTCTGAAAAAGGCGACTATGACTAATATGATTCCGTATCCTATTCCATTTCCTATACCGTCTAAGAACGACTCCCACGGTTTATGGCTCAGAGCGAAGGCTTCGAGACGACCCATGAGGATGCAGTTGGTAATGATAAGTCCCACGAACACCGAGAGCTGTTTGCTCACTTGGTACATATAGGCTTTGAGAATTTGGTCTACGATAATTACCAGTGCGGCGACGACGACTAATTGAACGATGATGCGGATACTATTGGGTATCGTGTTTCGCAGTAACGAGATGATGACATTGGCAAATGCGACCACGGCGGTAACCGATACTGCCATAACAAGAGCCGGTTCGAGTTTAGCCGTGACGGCTAATGCCGAGCAAATACCTAATATTTGTACGATAACCGGGTTATTCTTGGAAAGGGGGCCTAAGAGAATCTCTTTGTTCTTTTTTGACAACATGGTTATATATTCTTTGAATTAAGCGATTCTAAAAATTTGGCATAAGGCTTTACACATTTTTGAAGCATGGTTTGTACTCCTTTACTTGTGATTGTCCCTCCTGAAACAGCATCGACATAGTCGGCTCCGTTTTGGGGCTTTTGTCCTGCTTTTTCAACAGCGATGGAGGTAAAATTGCCGTCTATGAAAAAGTGTTTCCCTTGAAACTGTTCTTGAAACTGAGGTTTTTCTATTTCGGCTCCGAGACCCGGGGTTTCGCCTTGATGAGCGAAATAAGCACCATAAACCGTATTGCCATCGTTTTCTACCGATATGTATCCCCAAATGGGTCCCCATAGCCCGCTACCGGAAAGAGGGATAATGTATTTGGGAGACTTGTTATTGTCGGTGTAGATGAATACGGGCAAGGTTTGTCGGTTTTCAGGCAGTTTCAGTTGATCTGCAATGTTTATCGAGAAAGATTCCCCTTTTGCCAATTCGCCTTTCGAATTGATTATAAAAGAATCGTCGATATATTTTCCGTATAACTCCTGAGCGTTCTCGGGAGTCGATGCGATGTTTACCGAGTTGAGTATTTGGCTCATCTTGTCAATAGCGATGTTTCGTTCCTGTGCAGGTTTTAGTCCTATCGCTGCAAAGGCCAAAATAAAAGCTACGGCAATAACCATGACCGAGGTATAAATAATTGTGTATGTATTACCTTGTTTGTTCATAGCTGTTTTTATTTTGTCAAGTTTTTTGCTCGTTTGAGTCTGTGGCGAATGTTGGCTTCGACTACGAAGTAATCTATGAGAGGAGCAAAAGCGTTCATGAGCAGGACTGCCAGCATGGCGCCTTCGGGGTATCCGGTATTGAATACCCGGATTAAAATCGCTAATACGCCGACTAAAAATCCGAATATATATTTCCCTGTATTAGTCCTTGACCCGGTTACGGGGTCGGTAGCCATGAATACGGCGGCGAATGCAAATCCTCCCAAACATATTTGACAGGCCGGCGAAAGCTGTGCTGCCGGATAAATGTCGGGGTTGGCGAACCAGTTACAAATGTAGCTCATGAAAATGCCTCCTGCAAAAACAGAGAGCATGACTCTCCAACTGGCTATCCCGGTAATTAGCAGTATGGCTCCACCGATGAGTATGGCTAATGTCGAAGTCTCTCCTATGGAACCGGGTATAAATCCGAGGAACATGTCATTCAAGGAAAGGGGATTTCCCAATATATCGGTTAGTTGGAGCGGCCCTCCTGAATGGGTAGCGGCTTGTCCGAGAGGGGTAGCCCCCGAAAAACCTTCTACTATTTGACCGGCTCCTAATCCGAATGTATCGCTCGTGCGGATAAAGACTTCGTCTCCGGACATTTTTGATGGATAAGCGAAGAAGAGGAATGCCCTTGTTACCAACGCTATGTTGAAAATATTCATTCCCGTACCTCCGAATACCTCTTTTGCGAAGATTACGGCAAAGGCAGTCGCGACGGCGATCATCCACAAGGGTGTATCTACTGGTACGATCATGGGAATGAGCATGCCCGAAACGAGGAATCCTTCTTGTATTTCATGATGCCGTATTTGGGCGGCGGTAAACTCTATTCCCAATCCAACTACGTATGCTACGACGATTTTGGGTAAAACTGCCAAAAAGCCGAAGAAGAATATCGACCAGAATGAGGTGCTAGCCAATTCTCCTATCGACAAGTAATGTTGATAGCCTACGTTATACATGCCGAATAACATTGCAGGCAATAAAGCGATGATAACGACAATCATCGTTCGTTTAGAGTCTATACTGTCATGAATGTGAACACCGGATCGTGATGTGGTGTTGGGAACAAAAAGGAATGATTCAAACCCTTCGAACACAGATTGGAACATAGACAATTTTCCTCCCGGTTCAAAATGGGGCTTGATTTTGTCTATATAATTCTTTAAAGCTTTCAAGGTTGTTTTGTATTAATGTTGTTACTGAATTAGTTCATTTCCTTCATAAGTCTGTCGAGACCGTCGCGCACGATTTTTTGTAATTCGAGCTTCGACGTATCGACAAATTCGCAAAGCGCGAAATCTTCCGGGGCGACTTCGTAGATACCCAAGTTTTCCATTTTATCGATATCGAATGCTAAAATGGCTTTGATAAGATACTCCGGGTAGATGTCCATCGGGAAAACCCGGTCGTATTCGTCCGACATGATAATGGCTCGTTCTCCGCCCCTTATTCTGGCATCGATGGTGTATTTTTTCTTTTTCCCCAATAGCCAAGAAAAATAAGAGTGACTCGTGCTATATTTATGGGGATTGAGAGAAGCCCAGCCTAAAAATTCGTCGTAATTGTTTCCTTCGGGGATTACCGTTATTTGAGAATGGGTCGCTCCGATGTAACCGTCTGCATTGGTTTTAACCCCCGTCAATACATTTCCGCTGATATAGCGTTGTTCGTATTCGACCGCTTTTACCATACCTTGTGTGATGGAAGCGATGGATGCGCCTATACGGGTGCGTACATAGTGCGGGTCGTCTATTTCTGAGCCTGTAACGGCGACTATGCGAGAAAAGTCGGCGATGCCTTTGTCGAATAGTCTTCCTATGAAAAGTACGTCGAGAGCGCTCATCGTCCATACTGTGTCTCCTTTATCGATTGGAGCGATATGATTGATTTGTATACCTACGTTTCCAGCAGGATGCGGTCCGTCGAATATAACAGACGTAGCATTTTTTACGTCTATGGGTTGTCTTTGTGATATGCCTACGTAAACTTTTCCGCTTGTGAGTTTATTTAACGCTTTTAATCCGGTTTCGAAGTGTTGCTTTTCTTCTTTGAGAATGAAGGCATAATCGGGGGCCAAAGGAGCGGAGTCGAATGCCGTAACGAATATGTCGCGAGGAGCGGTATCGGGATTTGCTACGATATCGTAGGGCCGCTGTTTTATAAAGGCGAAAATGCCCGATTTCAACAATAAATCTTTGATTTCGGAGCTGTCCATGTTTTCGAGATCGAACCTTCCGAACTCTAAGTCTTGTTGAGAGGCATCCGGCTTAATGGTTATTTTTATGACCTTTCGCCTTTCTCCTCGCTCTATTGTTACTATTTCACCACTGACAGGCGAGGTCACGACGATATTCGGGTGCGTTTTATCGTGTATGATCGGAGAACCGGTTAAGACTTTTTCTCCGGGTTTAACAATTACTTTGGGAGTCAAACCTACAAAATCGTCGGGAATAATGGCGTATAGCTGACTATCCGGTGTATTAGATATTTTAGGGCTTGGAATTCCTTCTAATTGAATATCAAGTCCTTTTTTTATTTTGACTACATGATCCATATTGATATTTGTAGAAAATGAATTTTGTCGCAAAATTACAATTCTTTTCGATTCGTTGATAGAATCTTTGCCTCATTTTTTTCTGAGGGCTCGTACTAATTGAATTTTATCTTTTTTTGTTCTACTGGAATCTCTGTAAATGGATTAAATAATGTTATTTTAAAATTAAAAGCTCGTGTGTTTTTTCTGTTTGAGGAGCAAAGTCTGTTGGCTTTCTCTTTTACTATTATGGTATAAAATAAAAGGATATGAGTGAAATTTATATTTTATAACGTGTGACGGGGTAGGCCGTCAGGCCTGTTTGGACGGGGTGTTGCGTTCGTAAAAAAAAGCGAATTATTTTTTTTGTATGGAAATAATGTGCTACATTTGACGCACGAATGCGAAGAAAGAGAAAGGAAAGGTGCATGTAAAGTGCTAAATTTTTATACTTGTTTCTTTGCATATAATATTGTGAAAATAGATGCGTTTCTTATAGAGGGTGGAAACACAATGAGTGGAGATACTGATATAGGAAGTTACAAAGGATTGGATACTAATTTTAAAATAACTAATACAAACACTTAGATTTTATTTAATTATGGAAGCTAAAAAGGCTAAAAAAAACAAAGTGCGCGGTATTAAAAACGCGTTTATTGTAATTATCATCTGTTTTATCGTTGCTTTGGTAGTATTTACCCAAGTACTTGGTGCTCCTGAAAACTTTGAAGGTGGAGATCCTGCCGGAGGACATCCTCTGAATTTGTTAGGTACAATTTATAAAGGAGGTTTTATCGTACCTATTCTTCAAACTTTGTTATTGACTGTGATTGTTCTTTCGGTAGAACGTTTCATCGCTATGCTTAGCGTAAAAGGAAAAGGAAATACCAATAAGTTTATCGCTGCCGTGAAAGCTGCTTTGGAAAAAGGCGACATCGCCGGTGCTCAGGCTCTTTGCGACAAACAACGTGGAACCGTTGCAAGTGTTGTTTCTTCGGCTTTGATTAAATATAGCGAAGTTGAAAAAGACGATACTTTGTCGAAAGAACAAAAAATCGAGGCTATCAAAAAACAATTGGAAGAAGCCGCTGCTCTTGAAATGCCTTCCATGCAACAGAATTTGCCTATCGTAGCGACTATGACGACGCTGGGTACTTTGGTCGGACTTCTTGGTACTGTGTTGGGTATGATCAAATCGTTCCAAGCTTTGGCTACCGCTGGTGCTCCTGACTCTGTGGCTTTGTCGACCGGTATTTCGGAGGCCCTTGTGAACACTGCTTTCGGTATTGCAACCGGTGCTTTGGCTGTTATTTCATATAACTATTTCTCTAACAAAATTGATAATGTTACCTACGCTATCGATGAGGTAGGTTTCTGTATTGTTAACACGTTCGCTGCTACTCACAAGTAATCGGCATAAAATCGAAAGGACCATTATATGGCTAAAGTAAAAGTAAAAAGGAAGAGTACGCTCATCGACATGACAGCGATGAGTGACGTTACCGTGCTTCTGCTTACTTTCTTCATGCTGACATCGACCTTCGTTCAGAAAGAGCCTGTGCAAGTGAGTACCCCATCTTCGGTATCTGAAATCAAAATCCCAGAAATTAATGTTCTGCAGGTGTTGGTTGAACCGTCCGGGAAAATCTTTATCAGCCTCGACAAACAAGAGGATAGGGTGAATGTATTGAACGCAATGAGTAGTATGTACGGAGTACCGTTTACTCCAGAGCAAATAAATAAGTTCAGATTGGCAAATTCGTTTGGTGTGCCTATCAAACAAATGCCGGGATTCTTGGATTTGAAATCCGATATTCAGGATCAAACTTTGAAAAATTATGGTATCCCGTGCGATAGCGCCAATAACGAGTTTAAAGAATGGGTGCGTGCTGCACGAAAAGCAAATCGCGATTTGAAGATTGCCATCAAAGCCGATCAGGCTACACCGTATGACAAAATCAAAAACGTGATGTCTTCGTTGCAGGATATCAAAGAAAACCGTTACAATCTGCTTACGTCGTTGAAGACTTTACCCGCAGAAGATGAACAATAACCAAGTCATGAAAGGAAAGAAAAATTATGGCAGAAGTAGAAGTAAAAGACTCGGGTAAAGGCGGTAAGAAAGGTCAACAGAAGAAAATGAAAATCCATGTGGACTTTACCCCCATGGTTGATATGAACATGCTTTTGATAACCTTCTTCATGTTTTGTACTACGTTGAGTAAGCCGCAGACGATGGAAATCAGTATGCCTACCAACGATAAGGTAACAGAAGAAGAGCAGAATAAGGTGAAGGCTTCGGAGGCTGTCACAATCCTCTTGGGCGATAACGACAGAGTATTCTATTACTTGGGAGAGCCCCAGTACGAAGATTACACTTCGTTGGTCGAGACATCTTATAATGCCGATGGTATCAGAGCCTTGCTCCTTGATCGTAACAAAGAAGTTGTTGCCAAGGTGAAAGATTTGAAGGAACGTAAAAAACGCGAGGAGATCAGTGAAGAAGTTTTTGACTCGTTGGTCGTAGATGCCAAAAAAGCCAAAGGCGCTCCGGTGGTTATGATTAAAGCGAAATTGCCCGATGAAGAAGGAAAGAACGGCGCGACTTACCGCAATTTGATCGATGCTCTTGATGAGATGATCATTTGCAGTATCGGTAAGTATGCTATCGTTGACATCACAGAGGGCGATTTGTTCCTGATGGAGAATTATGAGAAGAAGGGTGCTCTTTCCGATCAGATAGACACCAGTAAAAAGAACTAATAGTACACATTAAAAAAGAAGAGAAATGTCAAAGAACGTAGATTTAACTTCGAAAGAATGGTGCGATTTAGTTTTTGAGGGAAAAAACAAAGCATTTGGAGGGTATCTCTTACGGGTTAACTCGCCGAAGCGATATACATGGGCTACTATTGGTGTAATCTGTGTGGTTGCATTTGCTTTCGTACTTCCCTATATTGTCGAGTCATTTAAGTTCGGAGAAGTTGAAGAAGAGACAACAGTAGTTGTGGAGATGACACAATTGCCAGAGGCCGAGGTAGAGAAACAAGAAGTTCAACCGTTGGTTGAAACTCCTCCTCCCCCTCCGTTGAAGAGCTCCATTAAGTTTACTGCACCTGTCATTAAGAAAGACGAGGAAGTGTCTGATGAAGAAGAATTGAAATCGCAAGATGAATTGACACAATCCAAAGTGAATATTTCTATTGCCGATGTGAAAGGTAATGACGAAGAACACGGACAGGATATCGCTGATTTCCGTGAAGTAATCGCCGAGCCTGTCGTAGAGGAAGAAAAGCCCTACGAGGCAGTAGAACAGATGCCTACTTTCCCGGGTGGAGAGACCGAGTTGATGAAGTTTATTCGTGATAACCTCAAATATCCGGTTATAGCTCAGGAAAACGGTATTCAAGGTCGTGTTATTTTGCGTTTCGTTGTTTCGAAGACGGGTGCGATTGATAATGTTACGGTTTTGCGTAGTTTGGATCCTACTTGTGATAAGGAGGCTATTCGGGTAGTAAAGAGTATGCCTAAATGGATTCCGGGTAAACAAAACGGTAATAATGTGCCAGTTTATTTTACACTGCCTGTTGTATTTAAACTTTTGTAATCTCTTGTTTGTTTAAGAAGAGATTCGTGAAATATAGTACTCGCAGCCTATTATCATAGATTTTAGGTTGCGGGTATTTTAAAAAGTTCGATTATGGAAGAAAAGTATGGCCATTACAACGATGATACGGAAAAGAAGAACCGCTTGGGCATGAATGTCGTTTTCGGCATGATTATGATAGCTATTTATTTAGGTATGGCCTATTTGCTGTTATTTACTTCATTGTTTTCCAATTTATACGATATAGTACGCTATATTATGGGCGGTGTATTTGCCGTATATGGAGTATTCAGAGGATATAGATTGTTTGTTGGAATGAAATAAAACGAATTATGAATAAGCTAATATTACTTCCAGTCGCAATTTTTGTAGCCGCGTCTGCTTTGTCTTCGTGTTCATCTTGCCAGAATGAGGAAAAAGAGGGACAAAAGGTTAAGGAGACCATCACGTCGGGTGTGATAGATATCAGCTGTGACGAAAGCTTCGAGCCGATTATGGAGCAAGAAATCATGGTATTTGAAGCAGCTTACCCGAAGGCTTCGATTATTCCTTATTATGTAAGTGAATCGGAAGCCTTGAATATGCTTTTGCAAGATAGTGTGCGGTTGGCTATTGCCACCCGTCCGTTATCCCCGAAAGAAGAAGATTCTTTTAAATCCCGCCGGTTAAAGGTGCGCACCGTGCAAATCGCCTTAGACGGCATTGCTTTTATTGTGAATAAATCTAACAAGAATGATATAATTTCGGTAGATGATTTGCGAAAGATCGTAACAGGAGAGGTCACGAAATGGAGCCAGATTTATCCGGGATCTACGTTGGGAGACCTTCATTTTGTATTCGACAATCAAGGTTCCAGTTCTATGCGTTATGCCATAGATTCTCTTTGCGAGGGAAACCCTCTGTATAAAGGTTTGTTTGCCCAAAAATCCAATCAGGCTGTGATCGATTATGTGGCTCAAACACCTAATGCGATAGGGGTAATAGGAGCAAGCTGGATTGGGAATAAAGCAGACTCGACCAATACTTCGTTTACCGATGTCGTAAAAGTAATGGCTGTGCGTAAAGCTCCGGGATTTAAACCCTATAAACCCTATCAATATTATATAGCGTCGGGAGATTATCCGTTGACTCGGCCTATTTACATGATTACAACGGATCCTCGGAATGGATTGCCTACCGGCTTTATTAAGTTTGTGTCTTCTCAAAGAGGGCAGTTAATAATTTTTAAGACCGGTATTGTACCGTGGCAAACTAATATTGCGTTAAAAAGAGATGTAAGCATTACCGATGCTTTTTAAGTAAGAAAATTATTAATTTAAAAATATATCAATGAAATCAAGTCTTAAATTATTTTTTTCACTGTTTCTTGCTGCCGGCAGTTTCACTGCTTTTGCTGCCAGCTATACTGATGGAATAGAGTATTTTAAAGCGGGTCAACCCGATCGGGCAAAAATTTTGCTTGAACGCACCCTTGATGATGCAGGAACGAATAAAGCAGAATCTTATTACTATTTGGGAGAGATAGCGTTTGTCAACAAGGACTATACGGCTGCCGCAGAGTACTATAAGAAAGGTCTTGAAGCCGATCCTTTGTTCGCTTATAATCTCGTCGGTCAAGGTAAGCTCGCATTGAATGGAAGTGCAGATAAGGAACAAGCTGAAAAAGTGGCTGAAAAATATTTCAAAGAAGCGCTTAAAGGAAAAAATAAGAAGGATGCCGGTCTTAATTTGGCAATTGCCAAAGCATATTATGAGACTGGGACTCCGGGTTATGAGGAGTATATGAAGAAGTCTTATAAAGCAGACAAGAAGTTTCCCGATTATTTTATGTTTGAGGGCGATGTCTTGGTAAACCAACAGCAGTATGGTGATGCTTGTGGACGGTATGAAAATGCGATTTATTTCGACCCTAATTGTATCGAAGCGTATGTGAAATACTCGCATATTTATTTCGATATAAATCCGACATTGGCCATTCAAAAGTTGGAAGAGTTACAAACTATCGCTCCTAATTCTGCTATTGCACAACGTGAGATGGCCGAAGCGTATTATAAGAATTCTCAATATACAAAGGCTGCCGAGGCTTATGAGAAGTATATGCAGAACCCCAACCATTTCCAAACAGACCGTCCCCGGTTGGCTACTCTGTTGTTCTATGGCAAACGTTTTGATGAGTCGTTGGAACTTGCAAAAGATATTTTATCTCATGATCCTCAAAACTTTGTTATTCGTCGTATCGTTATGTACGATAATTATGAATTGGGGAATTTTGAGGCCGCAGAACAGGCTGCAATCGAGTTCTTGGGAATGAATCCGGGTGACAATGTGTTTACGGCGCGCGATTACATGACGTATGGCGATATTTTATCTAAACAAAAGAAGTATGGAGAAGCCGTTGCTCAATATGAAAAAGCTTATGAACTGGATAATACCCGTACGGATATTCTTAAAGTTTTGAGCGACACCTATGAGCGTAATAAAGATTATGTAAAGGCAATCGATACTTATGAGAAGTATATGAATGCCGATACGGTGAATAATCAACGTGTCATGGACTATTATTTGCTCGGTCAAATTTGTTATAGTGCAGGCCAAGCTGCACAAGATAGCGTGGAGTTGATGAATATGTATTTGTTGAAAGCAGATACTATGTTCCAAGTTGTGGTAGAGCGTTCTTCGACGGATTATCGGGGATATTTGTGGCGCTCCCGTGCGGCCGCAGTGCGTGACCCTGAATTGAAAGAAGGGTTGGCCAAACCTTTGTATGAAGAGACTTTGACTGTTTTGGATCAAGATCCTTCCAATAAGGAGAAAGCTGCTACAAAACGTGTTTATATCGAGGCTTATAAATATTTGGGATATTATAATTATCTGCAAACCACCAATCCGGCCAAGAAAAACGAGGCTATCGCGGCTACAAAAGATTATTGGAACAAGATGCTGGAATTGGATCCGGGTAATACAGAGATTCTCGAAGCTCTTAAAACTCTCGATTCGTTGTAATAGGAATTTTTTTGAATGTATTCATTGCGCGACAAACTATTTTTGTCGCGCAATTTTTTTTGAGAAGGTGTTCCAAAAGCAGAATAATTTGTCCGGAATTGCAGATTAAAAATAAAAAAGAGTCTAACGTGAGGCTTTTGTTGGAAATAAAATTTGTATATTTGTGCGACAAAATTTTTCGAAGAATAATTTGCAGTGAAACAAAGGATTTTGGGGTGATATTCATCGTTCGGAAAATAAATTGTCCGTTGTATAAATCCTTGACTAAGAAAGAAAAGAAATCGTATGTTTGGTTCTATATGGAATAAGACAATATCAGATCGCGAGACTAATACCGGAATGGAGCGATGTCGTATTTCTTTTTCTTATAAAAAGAGAAAGATTTTTTATTTATAGACGATCGGGCCTTGTATTGTTGTTTTAGCAATATAGGGCTTTGTCATTTGGAGAAAAGAATAAAAATAAATACAAACTAAATTAACGTATGAATTCTGCACTATTTGTAGTTGTATTGATTACCGGATTAGCGTTGGTGGGCGCGGCTTTGTTGATTGCAGGGCTTATTTCGCCTCGCTCGTTCAACCCACAGAAAGGTGAGGCTTATGAGTGTGGTATCCCATCGCGCGGCGAATCTTGGATGCAGTTCAAAGTAGGTTACTACTTGTTTGCCATTCTGTATTTGATGTTCGACGTAGAAACGGTATTCTTGTTCCCGTGGGCGGTTATATTGAAAGATTTAGGTGTAGCCGGATTATTTAATATTTTATTTTTCATGGTTATACTTGTTTTAGGACTGGTATATGCATGGAAGAAAGGAGCACTCGAATGGAAGTGAAAATTAAATCGATGAAGTATGAAGACTTCAAAGACAATGAATATATTGAACATCTTGTTGATGAGCTCAAAGCCTCTCATACCAATGTGGTGGTGGGATGCTTGGACGAACTTATTAACTGGGGGCGGTCTAACTCTTTGTGGCCGCTTACCTTTGCGACAAGTTGCTGTGGTATCGAGTTCATGTCGCTCGGCGCAGCGCGGTACGATATGGCCCGTTTCGGGTTTGAAGTAGCCCGTGCCAGTCCGCGTCAGGCCGATTTTGTAATGGTAGCCGGTACGATTGTACATCGTATGGCTCCCGTTCTTAAACGTTTGTATGACCAGTTGGCCGAACCGAAATATGTGGTAGCTGTCGGTGGATGTGCCGTTTCGGGCGGACCGTTTAAAAATTCGTATCACGTGTTGAAAGGTGTAGATGAGATTCTTCCGGTCGATGTGTATATACCGGGGTGTCCTCCTCGTCCCGAGGCTATGTTTTACGGTTTGATGCAATTACAACGTAAGGTAAAAGTCGAGAAATTCTTTGGCGGAGTCAATCGTCAAGAAAAGCGAGAGAAAGTATTCGGAAAATAATATAAGTTACCTATATGGCAAACATACAGCAAGAAATAAGTAGTTTTCTGCCGGAGGCTACCTTCGTGGAAGGGACTATTTTGGAAGTGTCGGTTCCTGATGCCAAGTGGCATGATTTAGCGCTTTATTTGCATAATCAACTGCACTTTGATTATTTGGTTTCTATTGTGGGCATGGACTGGGGTGAGACCGTGGGTTGTGTCTACTATTTGACTTCTACCGTCGATAATTCACAAGTTTCGGTTAAAATAGAGACCGCAGATAGAGAGAATCCTCTGCTTCATTCTGTTTCGGATATTTGGAAATCCGCGAATTTATACGAACGTGAAGTCTATGATTTTTTTGGAATCCGTTTCATCAACCACCCCGATATGCGCCGGCTGTTTTTGCGAAACGACTGGGTGGGGTATCCTTTCCGAAAAGATTATAATGCAGACCCTGAATTGAATCCTATCCGATTGGAGCATGAGTCTGTCGATGATGTCACACACTCCGTTGTCGAAACGGAAGATGGAAAGCTCGAAGAACGGACGAATACGATATTTTCTCCTCAGGAATTCGTGGTAAATATCGGTCCTCAACATCCTGCGACTCATGGTGTGTTGCGTTTACGTACCTCTCTCGATGGCGAGACGGTTAAAAAAATCGATGTGTATTGCGGTTATGTACATAGGGGAATAGAGAAACTATGTGAGTCTCTTACCTATCCTCAGACTCTTCACTTCGCCGATCGTCTCGATTATTTATCCGCTCAGCAGAACCGGCATGCAGTCTGTCTTTGTATAGAAGATGCCTTGCAAGTAGAAGTGCCCGCACGTGCACAGTATATACGTACGATCATGGACGAGTTGATGCGTATTTCTTCGCACTTGTTATTCTGGTCTACATTCTGTATGGACTTGGGAGGAACGACAGCATTCTTCTATGGTTTCCGCGATAGAGAGAAGATTCTCGATATATTTGAGGAAACGTGTGGTGCGCGTATGACTTTCAATTACTATACGATTGGAGGTTTGATGGCCGATTTACACCCCGATTTCCAGCGTAAGGTCAAAGAGTTTTGTGCCTATATGCCGGCTAAGTTGAAAGAGTACCACACGTTGTTTACCGGTAATGTCATTGCCCAACAACGTATGAAAGGAGTGGGAGTTCTTTCTCGCGAGGATGCTATTTCGTATGGAATTGCGGGACCGTCGGGGCGTGCTTCGGGTTGGGCTTGCGACGTGCGTAAGAATCACCCGTATGCAATGTATGACAAGGTGGAATTTAATCAGGTTATCCGTACGGAGGGAGATGTTTTTGCCCGTTACATGGTACGCTTAGATGAAATATTGGAATCTATACATATCATAGAGCAATTGATCGACAATATCCCCGAGGGTGATTATGCCGTTAAGATGAAGCCTATTATCAAGCTGCCCGAAGGCCGTTATTTCCGCCAAGTAGAGGCCAGTCGTGGTCCGTTGGGTATTTTTATCGAAAGTCATGGAGATAAGAATCCTTATCGTTTGAAGATAAATTCGGCATGCTTGCCGCTGGTCGCTGGTCTCGATCCAATGTGTCGCAATGGAAAGATCGCCGATTTGATTGCTATCGGAGGGTCGCTTGACTATGTAATCCCCGATATGGACAGATAATTTAGTAATAAAAAATAAATTAAAGAATAAGTTATGTTCGACTTTTCGATAGTTACCCACTGGATTGATAATTTGTTGAGAAGTGTAATGCCCGGTTGGGGAGCTTTACTTGTTGAATTTGTATTGGTAGGCGTGGTGCTGCTGCTGTTGTATGCAGTTTTGGCATTGTTCTATATATATTTTGAGCGTAAGGTCTGTGCCTTTTTCCAATGCCGTTTAGGTCCGAATCGTGTAGGTCCTTATGGAATTATTCAGAGTGTTGCCGATATGTTCAAGATATTGATTAAGGAGTTGATTACTTTGAATCATATCGATAAGTTCTTATTTAATTTAGCTCCTTATTTGGTAATCGTCGCTTCCATGTTGGCCTTTGGTTGTTTGCCTTTTGGAAGAGGATTACAAGTTATCGATTTTAATATCGGCGTGTTCTTCCTGATCGCCGTTTCGTCCATAGGAGTGTTGGGTATTTTGTTGGCCGGTTGGTCCAGTAACAATAAATTTACACTTATCGGTGCTATTCGAAGCGGTGCTCAAATGGTGAGTTACGAACTTTCGATTGGGTTGTCTGTATTGACGATGGTCGTCTTTGCCGGAACAATGTCGATAACCGGTATAGTAGAAGCTCAGACTAACGGTTGGTTCTTGTTTACAGGTCATATCCCGGCGATAGTCGCATTTTTGATTTATTTGGTTGCCGGTACGGCCGAGACCAATCGTGGTCCGTTCGACTTGCCCGAAGCCGAGAGCGAGTTGACAGCCGGATACCACACAGAATATTCGGGTATTCATTTCGGATTTTTCTACTTGGCTGAGTATTTGAATCTGTTTATTGTGTCGGGTATGGCTACATTGCTTTTCTTGGGAGGTTGGATGCCATTCCACATACCGGGTTGGGAAGGTTTTAACCATATTATGGATTATATTCCGTCTGTGATTTGGTTCTTTGGAAAAGCGATACTTGTTTCGTTTGTGATTATTTGGTTCAAGTGGACATTCCCCCGTTTGAGAATAGACCAATTATTGCGGCTCGAATGGAAATATTTATTACCTTTGAACTTGATTAATCTCTTTATTATGGTGCTTATTGTGATTTACGGATTGCACTTTTAATGAATTAAAAATATAATACTGATAATAGAGGTAAAGCTATGGCAGATAAATTTGGATATATCACGCAGGTCATCGGGCCGGTTGTCGATGTCGCTTTTGAAGGCGAAGGCAATGAAGTACCTCCCATATATGCCGCTCTCAAAATCGAACGAGAAAACGGGGCAGAGCTGATTGTCGAGGTAGAACAACATATCGGTGAAAATACGGTGCGTTGTGTAGCGATGGATTCTACCGATGGACTGAAACGGGGTATGAAGGCTATCGACTTGCAAAGACCGTTATCGATGCCTACCGGTTCGCAAGTGAAAGGTCGGTTGATGAATGTCATCGGTGAAACGATCGACCACCTTCCTGCATTGGATTATACCGAATTAAAATCGATTCATCAGGAGGCTCCGGCTTTCGACGACCTCTCTATCAGTACCGAGATGCTTTATACGGGAATCAAGGTGATCGATTTACTCGAACCGTATTCGAAAGGTGGAAAGATCGGTTTGTTCGGAGGGGCAGGTGTTGGTAAGACCGTATTGATTATGGAACTTATCAACAATATAGCCAAAGGGCACAACGGTTTTTCGGTGTTTACCGGAGTGGGGGAACGTACCCGTGAAGGTAACGACCTTTTACGTGAGATGATCGAGTCGGGAGTTATGTCGTACGGCGATAAATTCAAAGAAGGCATGGAACGGGGCGAGTGGAATCTGCGTGATGTCGATATGGAGAAAGTGAATGAATCGCAGGCAACGTTGGTGTTCGGTCAGATGAACGAGCCGCCGGGAGCCCGTCTGCGTGTCGCTTTGTCTGGGTTGACTGTTGCCGAACAGTTCCGTGATTCCGATGGCGGAGGTAAAGAGATACTTTTGTTTATTGACAATATATTCCGTTTCACTCAGGCGGGGTCCGAAGTTTCGGCATTGTTGGGTCGTATGCCTTCTGCCGTGGGATATCAACCTACTTTGGCTTCCGAGATGGGTAAGTTGCAAGAACGTATTACGTCTACGAAGCAGGGATCTATTACATCGGTACAGGCCATTTATGTACCGGCCGATGACTTGACCGACCCGGCTCCGGCGACTACATTTAGCTTTTTGGATGCTACGACGGTATTGAGCCGTAAGATTTCTGAGTTAGGTATCTATCCGGCAGTGGATCCGTTGGAGTCTACGTCCCGAATCCTCGATCCGAATATTGTAGGCGAGGAACACTATCAGGTCGCTCAGGGTGTAAAACAGCTTTTACAGCATTATAACGAATTGCAGGATATTATCGCTATTTTGGGTGTCGATGAGTTGTCGGACGAAGACAAACTGGTGGTGAATCGTGCTCGTCGGGCACAGCGGTTTTTGTCGCAACCTTTCCACGTGGCCGAGCAGTTTACCGGTCTTCAAGGTGTGATGGTTCCGTTGGAAGAGACTATCCGCGGGTTTAAGATGATTCTTAACGGCGAGATGGACGAATATCCCGAACAAGCATTCTTGAACGTGGGTACAATAGACGAGGCCATTGCCAAAGGTAAGAAGTTGTTAGAACAAGCGAAGACCGCTCACTAATAAAAACGAGAATTATGGTACTTGAAATTATATCTTCGGAACAAATCCTTTTCAAAGGAGAAGTCGAATCGGTTACCCTGCCGGGAGCAAAAGGTTCGTTTACAGTTCTTGAAAATCATGCATCGTTGATTTCTACGCTCGATGCCGGTACCATTGAGTATGTAACGGCCGGTGAGCGGCATTCGGTATCCGTCGGTGGCGGGTTTGTCGATGTGGATAATAATCGTGTAGCAGTTTGTGTACGGTAATTGGAGTAAAAAAGAGATGAGAAAACAAATCGCATACATAGTCGCTTTTTTGTTAACGGTATTTTCGTTCCCGCTGTCGGCACAGGAAAAGGCCGATGGTGAAGGAGAAAAGGCCTTTGACCCGAAAGAGACAATTTTTGAGCACCTGCTCGATGGCTATGGTTGGGAATTACCTTTCTCGCATGAGCATAAAATCCCACTTCCGGTTATCGTGCGGGATTATAAGGGCGATTGGAAAATATTCGGGTCGCATCGGCTTGAACACGGGCAGACTTATGAAGGTTTTTATGTCGCTCAGGACGGACCGAATAAAGGAAAGGTCGAGAGTGTCGATGATAGGGGAAATCGTTATCGTCCGCTCGATTTGTCGATTACCAAAAATGTGTTGGCGTTGATTATAGCGGCTTTCATTTGTGGGTGGTGTGTGCTTTCGGTGGCTCATTGGTATAGAAAGAAACGTTTCAAAGCCCCTAAAAAAGGTGTAGGAGCCATAGAATTTCTTATCGAGTTCGTTTATACGGGCGTGATAAAAAGCACATTGGGCGATAAAGCACCTCGTTTTGCCCCTTATTTATTGACCGTATTTTTCTTTATCCTTTTGATGAACCTGTTAGGGCTGATCGTAATTTTCCCCGGTGGCGCTAATTTGACGGGTAATATAGCCGTTACTATGGTTCTTGCTTTGTGTACATTTATCGTAGTAAATGTGCGCGGAACAAAAGAATATTGGAAAGAAATATTTTGGCCCGATGTACCGTTGTGGTTGAAGTTCCCGTTACCTATCATGCCCTTGATCGAGGTGTTCGGAATATTTACCAAACCGGCGGCTTTGATGGTGCGTTTGTTTGCCAACATGATGGGCGGGCATATGATTATATTGTCGCTTATATCGCTCATTTTCATTTTTGGAGCATTCGGAGCGGTTGTTATAGGGGCAACGACAGTCGTATCGGTGTTGTTCTCTTTGTTTATGTTGCTTATAGATACGTTGGTATCGTTTATTCAAGCCTATGTGTTTACCATGCTTTCGACTCTGTTCATAGCTTTGGCACAAGTCGATGGGCATCATGAAGGAAAAGTGGAAGAAATAAAATAATGTATAATCTCTAAACAACAAACATTATGTTAGGAATGATTTTATTACAAGCAGCAGCCGGTGCAAGTCTGGCTAAGTTGGGCGCCTGTATCGGCGCTGGTATCGCCGCTATTGCAGCAGGTATTGGTATTGGTAAGATCGGTTCATCGGCGATGGATGCCATAGCTCGTCAGCCCGAAGCCAGCGGTGATATCCGAAGCAACATGATCGTGATTGCCGCTCTTGTAGAAGGTGTTGCATTGTTCGCTGTGATTGTTTGCGTGATGTCATTATTCCTCTAAGATATGGAACTGTTCACGCCCGAATTCGGCTTGGTATTTTGGATGTTCGTTGTCTTCGTCATCCTTTTTGCCATTCTTGCGAAGTTTGCTTGGCCCTATATTATCCGTAGTCTCGACGAACGTGCCGAGCTTATCGATAAGGGGGTTGAGTATGCACAAGAGGCAAAAGCGCAATTAGACAACGCACAAGCGGATGCCAAAGCTCTTTTGGTCGAAGCGCAGAAACAACAGATGGAGATTCTGCACGAAGCTGCCCAGATGAAAACTCATATCATAGAGGAGGCTCGTCAGGCAGCATCGGTAGAGGCGAAGAAAGTAATGGACGCTGCGGCCGTGTCGATCGAGCAAGCTCGAAAAGAGTCGGAACTTCAATTCCGCCGCGAGGTAAGTGAGTTTGCCCTGCAAATTGCAGAAAAAATGATGCGTAAGCAACTTTCTGATGACAAAACGCAGGTCGAAATGATCGACAAACTGTTGAATGAAATTGAGAATCAAAACTAATAGGATATGAACGAAGGGTTAATACCGAGCCGATATGCGAAAGCTCTTTATAAGTATGCTCAGGAGCATCATGTGGCCGCTCCTATTTACGAAGAGATGAAACGGCTTGATGCAGCTTTTGCAACTCATACCGAGTTGTCTAAGGCACTGAGTAACCCGGCTCTCTCTGCTGCGGATAAGGTGCGGGTATTGTCATCGGCTTTCGGTGAAAAGCCCGACGATTATCTTCTCCGTTTTGTTCAGTTAGTGATTAGGAACCGTCGCGAAACGTTTGCAAGAGCCATTGCTTTGGCTTATCAGGATATTTACCGGCGAGCTAATCATATAGCTCGTGTTACGATAACAACTGCTGTTGCTTTGGATAAGGAAGTTCTCGACCGTATAGGTGATCTCATGAAAAAGCAAACGGATAAGACGTTGGAATTCGTTTATGAAATAGATCCTTCTATCATCGGCGGATTTATTTTACGGGTGGATTCGATGCAATTAGATGCTTCGGTAAATAGTGAATTAAAGAAATTGCGTTTGAAATTGCTAAACAGCAAATGATATGATTAAACCCAGTGAAATATCGGATATTTTAAAAAAGCAACTCGATGAAGTCGATTCCAAAATCAATTTCGAGGAAGTGGGTACTGTTCTCGAAGTGGGTGATGGGGTGGCTCATGTCTATGGACTCGAAAATGTGCGGTCAAGCGAACTTATCGAGTTTGAGAATGGAGTGCACGGAGTTGCGATGAACCTCGAAGAGAGCAATGTGGGTGTCATTTTGCTCGATAATGTCGATAAGGTTACCGAAAATATGACGGCTCGTCGTACGGGAGAGATCGCCTCTCTTCCTGTTGGCGAAGGATTGCTAGGGCGGGTCATCAATACGTTGGGTGAACCCATTGACGGGGCCGGTCCCATTCAGGGTGATTTGATTCGATTGCCTCTTGAACGTAAGGCTCCGGGTGTTATTTTCCGTCAGCCGGTGAACGAGCCTTTGCAGACCGGTATCAAGGCGATAGACTCTATGGTTCCTATCGGCCGTGGACAGAGAGAGTTGATCATCGGCGACCGTCAAATCGGGAAAACGGCTATCGCCATCGATACGATTATCAATCAACGAGATAATTATAAAAACGGTAACCCCTTGTATTGTATTTACGTAGCTATCGGTCAGAAGGCTTCTTCTGTGGCTGCGTTGGTGAATACATTGAAAGAGCACGGAGCGCTCGATTATACGGTCGTTTTGGCAGCGAACGCTTCCGATTCGGCTGCTATGCGTTATTATGCGCCTTTTGCGGGGGCTGCTATCGGGGAGTACTTCCGGGATAGCGGGCGTCATGCATTGGTAATTTATGACGACTTATCGAAGCAGGCGGTTTCCTATCGTGAAATTTCGTTGATTCTTCGTCGTCCTTCCGGTCGTGAGGCCTATCCGGGCGATATATTCTATTTGCACTCCCGTTTGCTCGAAAGGGCTGCTAAGATTATCAATAATGACGAGGTTGCTTCTTCGATGAACGATTTGCCCGAGGTGATGAAACCGATGGTGAAAGGTGGCGGATCTTTGACGGCTTTGCCTATTATCGAGACACAGGCCGGAGACGTTTCGGCTTATATCCCTACGAACGTGATTTCGATTACCGACGGACAGATATTCTTGGAAACGGCATTGTTTAACCAAGGGGTACGTCCGGCTATCAACGTGGGTATCTCTGTTTCCCGTGTAGGAGGTAACGCTCAGGTAAAAGCCATGAAGAAGATTGCCGGTACATTGAAAATAGATCAAGCTCAGTTCCGTGAGCTCGAATCGTTTACGAAATTCGGTGGCGATGTCGATCCTGTGACGGCCATGACAATCGATAAAGGGCGTAAGAACGAACGTATTCTTATACAGCCTCAGTATTCGCCGGTTCCCGTGGAAGAGGAAATCGCTATTATATATTGCGGTACACAGGGATTGTTGCACAATGTCCCGATGGACAAGGTAGCCGAGTTTGAAAAATTGTATTTGCAAATATTGAAATCAAAATATAGCCACGAAGTGATGGACGAATTGCGTGCAGGACATCTTGACGACAAGATTGCTGCTCTCATGACCGAAGTTGCCGAAGAGGTTGCTAATCGATTTAAGGCATAAACTATGGCATCAATGCGCGACTTAAAAGGAAGAATCGGTTCGGTCGCTTCTTCCGAAAAAATAACCGGTGCGATGAAGATGATTTCATCGGCCAAGATGCATAAGGCCGAGTCGGCTTTGCGTCGTGTACGGCCTTTCAGGGATCAGATTCAAAACACCATCGATCACCTTATTTCGGCTGATGCTGAATATAGTTCTCCGCTTACCGAGATTCGTCCCGTAAAGCGGAGGGCGATTGTTTTGCTCAGCTCGGACGAGGGATTGTGTGGCGCATTTAATATGAATCTTTTTAAACGCACGCTCGAAATTATCAATCAGGCACGAATGGCAGAGACCGAAAATCCAGTCATGTTTGTTGTTTATCCGATTGGAAAGAAAGCCTCTAAATTCGCTCAAAAACTTGTGGGAGATAATGTCGAGATTGTTACTGCCGATGAGATGACCGCTAAAAGCTCTGTCGAGGATATCGCCCGTTTTACCGGAGAATTGACGCGGGAGTTTATTGCCGGAAAAGTCGATTGCGTGGAAGTTGTATATACTCATTATAAAAGCGCGAGCAAACAGATTTTAGCGACTCGTCAATTATTGCCGATTGCCGCCGATGATTTGGCGACGGGTGAAAAAGTCGAGCGTAATAAACCTTATTTGTTCGAGCCCGATGTGAATACGATCTATAATGAGGTATTACCGCTTTATGTTCTGTCGAGTATGCAGGAGGCTATCTGTTCCAATCGGGTGTCAGAACAGGCGGCTCGGGTGATGGCCATGCAGTCGGCGAACGATAATGCGAAAGAATTGTTGGACGAACTGCAATTGGAATATAATAAACTGCGTCAGCAGAGTATTACGTCCGAATTGTTGGATATTATCGGAGGAAAAGTAGATTGAAATCAAGGGGCTTGAAGAACCAAGCTCTTTTTTATGAACGAAATAAACCATAGTGTTAACTAATAAAAATAGAAGAGTTCTATAAAGAAATTTATGGGAAGTTTTAAAAATTACATCACATCTTTCTGGAAAGGATTACTGAGCCTTCTTAAAGGAATGGGGGTTACCGGTAAGTATTTTTTCAGCCGGAAAGTTACCGAACAGTACCCTGAGAATAGGGCTACATTGAAAATCCCCGAGCGTTTCAGAGGTACGTTAACTTTGATTTATGACGAAAACGGACAGCACAAGTGCATTGCGTGCGGTATTTGTCAGATGAATTGCCCGAATGGGACAATCAAAATCGAGGCTTCGAAAATTACCACCGAAGATGGTAAGACGAAACGAGTGTTAGATAAATATGTGTATGATTTGGGTAGTTGTACCTTTTGTCAATTGTGTGTGACTACATGTCCTCACCATGCCATCAAATTTACAAACGAGTTTGAGCATGCCGTTTATACGCGTGAGAAGTTGGTGAAACAACTGAATCGTACCGATAACCCAACAGAAAATAATTGATTAACATTATGGAACAAATAGCAAATCAAGTTATCTTCGGCTTGCTTGCATTGGTCATCGTGGTTTGTTCGATTCTTACGGTAACCACGCGGCGCATATTGCGGGCGGCTACTTACCTTCTGTTTGTGCTTTTTGCGACGGCGGGTATCTATTTCCAGCTTGACTATACATTTTTAGGAGCCGTGCAATTGGCCGTTTATGCCGGTGGTATCGTAGTCTTGTTCGTCTTCTCTATCTTGTTGACGAGTCACCCGGGAGACAAATCGGAATTGTTGACACCTAAAAAACGTGTAGTAGGTCTTATTGCTTCGATATTCGGTGCAATCGTGTGCGGATATACATTATTTACTTATCCGTTTTTCACGAAACCGCTTACCAGCGTAATTACCGGAGAGGTAGATATGAAAGAAATAGGGCATGCTCTTATGGGTATGGATAAGTTTCAGTATCTGTTGCCTTTCGAAGCTGTCAGTGTGTTGTTATTGGCTTGTATCATCGGTGGCATTATGATTGCCCGTAAAAGATAAGAGACTATGGAAATACCAATGATTGCCTATTTGGTGGTAAGTACCATCATGTTTTTTGCCGGAGTTTACGGGTTCGTCACACGTAAAAATATGCTGGCTATGCTCATTTCCCTTGAATTGATGCTGAATGCGGTGGATATCAATTTTGTGGTGTTTAACCGTTACCTTTATCCCGAGGCATTGGAGGGATTCTTTTTCACCCTCTTTGCAATAGGCATCGCCGCTGCCGAGACAGCGCTTGCCATTGCGATCATTATCAATATTTTCCGTCATATACGGAATGTTGAAGTGCGTAACCTTGATAAAATGAAATATTGATCGATATGGAATATTCAGTTATAATACTTTTACTTCCGCTTTGCATGTTCCTGTTTTTGGGACTTGTGGGGCATAAGTTGAGCGAACGTGTTGCCGGGATATTGGGAACAATCGGATTGTCGGTAGCTGCCGTTTTGGCTTATGTAGTGGCGTTCAACTATTTTACCATGCCCCGCAATGCAGAAGGCGTTTTCGACACCTTGCAGCCGATCAATTTCGAATGGTTGCGTTTTACAGAACATTTACATATTGACTTGGGCATTTTATTAGACCCTATTTCCGTGATGATGCTGGTTGTTATCACAACCGTGTCGTTGATGGTTCATATTTATAGTATGGGCTATATGCATGGAGAAAAAGGGTTCCAGCGTTATTATGCGTTTTTGTCGTTGTTCAGCTTCTCCATGTTGGGGTTGGTGGTAGCGACGAACATTTTCCAAATGTATATTTTCTGGGAGTTGGTAGGTGTTTCTTCCTATTTGCTCATCGGATTTTATTATACTAAGCCGGCGGCTGTATCTGCTTCTAAAAAGGCCTTTATCGTTACCCGTTTCGCCGACTTGGGCTTTTTGATCGGTATTCTTATCCTCTCGTTCTTTACCGAGACTTTCGATTTTGCTACATTGATGTCCAATCCTTCGGCATTGGTGAGCGAAACGGCCGGCATGACCTTTATGGGCTGTTCGGTAGCCGCTTGGGCTATGGCTCTTATCTTTATGGGAGGTGCAGGTAAGTCGGCTATGTTCCCGTTGCATATATGGTTGCCCGATGCGATGGAAGGTCCTACTCCTGTATCGGCGCTTATCCATGCCGCTACGATGGTTGTAGCCGGTGTTTATTTAGTAGCCCGGTTGTTCCCTATGTATTGTGCCGTGCCCGAAGTGCTCGAACTGATTACATGGGTAGGAGCCATTACCGCTCTTTATGCTGCTGTCGTTGCGTGCGTGCAGACCGATATTAAACGGGTGCTCGCTTTCTCGACCATTTCTCAGATCGCTTTCATGATGGTAGCGTTGGGAGTTGCCTCCGATGTCGATTTGCACACCGGACTCGGTTACATGGCTTCCATGTTCCACTTGTTCACGCACGCCATGTTTAAAGCGCTGCTTTTCTTGGGTGCGGGTTGTATTATCCATGCCGTTCACTCCAACGAAATGTCCGAGATGGGAAACCTTCGCAAATATATGCCTGTGACTCATATCACATTCCTTATCGCATGTTTGGCTATTGCCGGTATTCCTCCGTTCTCGGGATTTTTCAGTAAAGACGAAATCTTAACCGCCGCATTCGAAAAGAGTGCGTTCTGGGGCGTTTGGATGACGGCTGTCGCCGGTCTGACAGCTTTTTACATGTTCCGTTTGTATTACCGCATCTTCTGGTGGAGCAAACCTTCTTACGAACATCATACTCCGCACGAGGCTCCTGCGGCCATGTATTTGCCTTTGGTATTTCTCGCGTTGGTTACGTGTGTTGCCGGATTCATTCCTTTCGGAGAATTCGTATCGGTAAACGGCGAAGCCTATCATATACATCTCGACTGGTCGGTAGCGACTACAAGTATTATAGTCGCAGTGGCCGCTATCGCTTTGGCTACATGGATGTACCTCTCGGAAAATACCAAACCCAAAGCTCTTGCCGATAAGTTCCGTGCTTTGCATACGGCGGCTTATCATCGATTCTATATGGACGAGCTCTATATGTGGGTGACTCATAAAGTGATATTCCAGCGAATTTGTCGGCCTATCGCATGGTTCGATCGTCATATCGTCGATGGCACGATGAATATGTTGGCGACCGTTACCAACGGGGTTTCCTACGGCATACGCAAGTTGCAGTCGGGATATATCCAGTGGTATGTATGGGTATTCATTATGGGTGCATTGTTAATCGCCGTATTGGCCATGTGTTTTTAACTGATGGTTGAACGATAAAATATTAAAGAAACACTATGAATTTTCTATCATTATTTGTGCTTATCCCTCTCTTGATGATGCTGGGTCTTTGGATCGCAAGAGATATGAAACAGATACGAACGGTAGCGGTTATCGGTTCGACCATTTTGTTGGCGTTGTCTGTATATACTCTCGTTGAGTTTTTGGCCGAACGCGCTGCCGGAAATACGGCTACAATGCTGTTTACCGATAGCAGAATGTGGTATGCTCCGTTAAATATTCACTATGCTGTGGGTGTGGACGGAGTGTCGGTGGCCATGCTATTGCTTTCTTCTATTATTGTATTTGCCGGAGTGTTCGCTTCTTGGAAGATAAATCCTCTTCCCAAAGAATATTTCTTGTGGTTCATGTTGTTGTCTACCGGTGTATTCGGTTTCTTTATTTCGGTGGACCTTTTTACCATGTTCATGTTCTACGAAGTGGCGCTTATTCCCATGTACTTGTTGATAGGTGTTTGGGGAAGCGGCAGAAAGAACTATTCGGCAATGAAACTGACCTTGATGTTGATGGGTGGTTCTGCTTTGTTGATGATCGGTATCTTGGGTATCTATTATCAATCGGGGCTCCATTCGATGAATGTAGTCGAAATTGCCGAGCACGGTAATATCCCCATGAACTGGCAATACTTCTTGTTCCCGATGACTTTCGTGGGATTCGGCGTGTTGGGGGCTATGTTCCCGTTCCACACATGGTCGCCCGATGGTCACGCTTCGGCTCCTACGGCAGTGTCTATGTTGCATGCCGGCGTATTGATGAAATTAGGAGGATACGGTTGTTTCCGTGTAGCCATTTATCTGATGCCTCAGGCTGCGACCGAACTGGCTTGGATATTCTTAATACTTACCGGTATCAGTGTAGTTTACGGAGCGTTCAGCGCTTGTGTTCAGACCGACCTCAAATACATCAACGCTTACTCTTCGGTGAGTCACTGCGGTTTGGTTTTGTTCGCCATATTGATGTTGAACACGACGGCTATGACCGGAGCCGTGATGCAGATGCTTTCTCACGGTTTGATGACCGCTCTTTTCTTTGCCCTCATCGGTATGATTTATGGACGTACACACACCCGTGATATTCGGGAGATGGGAGGTTTGATGCAAATCATGCCGTTCCTTTCGGTTTGTTACGTGATTGCCGGTTTGGCTTCGTTGGGTCTCCCGGGATTGAGCGGCTTCGTTGCCGAAATGACTATATTTGTCGGTTCGTTCGAGCATACAGATACGTTCCACCGAGTGTTTACCATCGTAGCTTGTACTTCGATTGTGATTACAGCGGTTTATATTTTGCGGGTTGTCGGCAAACTTTTGTTCGGCGCTGTTCAGAACGAACATCACCGGGAGTTGACCGATGCCGAATGGTGGGAACGTCTGTCGGCCATTACCTTGATCGTATGCGTGGCCGCTATCGGTTGTTTTCCGAATTGGATTTCCGATTTGATTCGTCAAGGTGTGGAACCTATAACTAATTTGTTGTCTCAAGCTCTTTAATAAAACAGTATATGGACTATTCACAGTTTTTAATTATGCGCGGAGAAATATCGCTGCTGCTTGTGTTTTTGCTGATATTTCTTTTTGACACCTTTGGAGGGAAAAAGAGCCTCAAAGGATTATCCATTACGGCATGCGTTTTATTCGCCCTGCATACGGTTTGGAATATAATACCGGTCGATTCTGCTACGGCGTTCGGGGGTATGTATCAGACTTCTCCCATAGCTTCGATGGTTAAAACCGTACTCAATATAGGCACATTGATTGTTTTGTTACAATCCATTTCGTGGTCCGATACCCCCGATGTCAAATTGCGCCGAGGAGAGTTTTACGAATTGTTATTGGTTACCTTGTTCGGTATGTATTTAATGGTTTCGTCGGGACACTTCTTGCTGTTCTTTATCGGACTCGAAACCGCATCGTTACCGATGGCCGCTTTGATAGCTATCAATAAGAAAGATACGGAATCGTATGAGGCGGGGGCCAAATACCTCTTTACGGCGGTTTTCTCTTCGGCTGTCTTCCTGTTAGGGCTTTCGTTCCTCTATGGAGTATCGGGCTCTCTCTATTTCGGCGATATAGCCGTAGCGATTGCATCTAATCACACGCCACTGTTGATTGCCACGCTCGTTTTTGTACTGGCCGGTATGGGATTCAAACTTTCGTTGGTTCCGTTCCATTTGTGGACAGCCGATGTTTATCAAGGAGCTCCCACTCAGGTGACTTCTTATTTGTCGGTTATATCGAAAGGGGCTGCTGCTTTTGCATTGATGTTGATCCTTTACAAAGTCTTCTTCCTCGATCCTGTCATCTGGCAAGGTATCATGTGGGCTTTGATCGTGTTGACCATTACAGTGGGTAACTTGTTCGCTATTCGTCAGAAGAATCTGAAACGCTTTTTGGCTTTCTCTTCTATCTCTCAGGCAGGATATATTATGTTGGGTATTATAGCAGGTTCGGCACAGGGTATGGCTGCGTTGGTTTACTATGTGCTGGTGTACATATTCTCCAACTTGGCTGCATTCGGTGTGATATCGTCTGTTGAGCGTAGTAGTGGAAAGGTAGGAATGGACGACTATAACGGTCTGTACAAAACCAATCCCAAGTTGAGTGTCGTTATGATGTTGGCGATGTTCTCTTTGGCGGGAATTCCTCCCTTTGCCGGATTTTTCAGCAAATTCTTCATTTTTGCTTCGGCTATCCATTCAGGATTCTATATTTTAGTACTTATCGCCTTGTTGAATACCATTATTTCGCTTTATTACTATTTGTTGGTGGTAAAAGCTATGTTCATCAACAACGAGAACGATTGTGCCATAGCTCCGTTCCGTAGCGATAACGCTTCCCGTGTCAGCCTGATTGTTTGTGTCGCCGGTATTTTACTGTTGGGAATCGTAAGTTGTGTCTATACCTACTTCACAGATCTCAGCTTGATAGGAGCTTAATGATAGAATAAAGAGCAAAATAATTCCTTGTATCATGTTAGACAGATGGCAGACAGCTATCTGTCTAATTTTTTTTGTATGAAGTCAGTACAGGTAGCGAATATTAGCGACTATCATGTGTTGCTCATAGAAATTTTGCGGTATCTTTCGGGTGATATGCCTGCCACTCTACTAAAATATTTTGAGAATAGAGATTGGTCGTTGAAACCCAATTCATAGGCGATTTCTTTAATTGACATAGGGGAGTTGCGTAGAAGAATTTGAGCTTCGAGTACGGTATATTCCTCGATCCATTGTGAGGCACTGCGACCGCTTGCTTGTCGGATAACAGTTGTCAGGTGTCGTGGAGTCAGAGACAGAGCATCGGCATAGAATGAAACACGCCGATGCTGTCGGTAATTGGTGTGCAGTGAATCTAAGAAATCATAGAGAATCTTTTTGCTGTGCGAGGCAGGTGCTGCGGTTGCTTCCCGGTTTTGGCAGATATTGCGTATTTGAAAAAATAGACCGACGATGAGGGGATATAAAGTCCCTATCGGATCATGTTCGGTAGTATCGGCACAAAGGCAAAGCAGTTCATGAAAACGAGCAAGCCGATTTCGTTCCTCTTCCGTAACGACGATGAAAGCATCGCGCGCGGCAATTGAGCTTAATGTTCGTTCTGTAAAGAGTAATTGCCTCCAAAAGGATTTGGATAATAGCAGTCCGACGCATAGAAAATCGGGACTCCGTTTTACAATGCGACAGGCACATGGAACAGTGAAGCATAGTAAATGCTCCTTATCGAAATGATAGGTTTGTAAATTGATTTCTATTTCCATTTCCCCATTCCAACATAAAAAGAGACATGGAACATCGATTTTGACCGGATAGGCATGTGCGCCAAACAAATCCTTTTCACGCCATATTACGAAGGGTCTCTCTCCATCGTCGAGTTGCATACGCCTTAATAGAGTTTCAAATGTAAAAATCTGGTCTTGCATACAAAAAGACATTATTTCTTAAAATATATAAGGAATTATATAGGATAATCGTACAAAAATACAAAATATAAGCAGAATAATACATTGCCGGATCCAGCATATCTCCGTTACTTTGTCGTGTAATCAAATTTAGAGAATAATGAAACGAAAAATTTTGAGTATTGCGTTTGGTTTGGTAGTTGTACCGTCGGCAATTATGGCGCAGACAGCAGCGACAGAGCATACGATACGTGCTAACGAGGCTGTAAAAACAGAGTTGGATTTCAATGACCGTCAGGATTTCGAGGATGCCAGTCGGGGATTCATCGCGACAGTTAACACTTCGGCCATCATGACCGAAGATGGGAAGGAGTCCTATTCGCTCGAAGGTTGGGATTTCTTGAAAAACGATATTCCCGAAACTGCGAATCCGAGTCTTTGGCGACAGTCGCAGCTCAATCGCTTCAACGGTCTTTTTGAGGTCATTCCAGATAAACTCTATCAGGTTCGTGGTTTCGATATCGCCAATATGACCTTTATTCGTTCTGATCATGGTTGGATTATTATTGATGTAACAACGACCAATGCAGCTGCAAAAGCTGGTTATGACCTCATTAAGAAACACGTGGCCGATCTGCCGGTTGAAGGGGTTATCTTTACCCACCCGCACGGCGACCATTACGGCGGTATTGCAGCTATTCGCGAGGGGTCATCGAAGAAAGATTTCGAAATCATTGCGCCCAAAGGGTTCATGGCATCGGCTCAAAACGAAAATGTGCTAGCCGGTGTGGCAATGACTCGTCGGGCTACTTATATGTACGGTCTGCAATTGGAGCCGAGTGTTACGGGCAATCTCGGCTGTGGCTTAGGACAGGCTATGTCTACCGGTAGTAAAGGTATTGCACGCCCGACAATCGAGATCGAAACCACCGGTGAGAAACATACGATTGATGGAGTAGAGATGGAATTTGTCTATGTACTTGATACGGAAGCTCCGGTAGAAATTATGGTATGGTTTCCTCAAATGAAAGCATTCTGTACAGCCGAGGATATGACGCATAATATGCACAATCTGCAAACTTTGCGCGGTGCAAAGGTCCGTAACGGTTTGTTGTGGAGCAAAGCCGTGGATACGGCTATCGAACGTTATGGTGATGAAGTGGAGGTTTCGTTTGCCACACATCATTGGCCGACATGGGGAAATGAACGCATCGTAGATTATTGGGAGGCACAACGCGATTTATACCGGTATTTGCATGACCAAACCTTGCACATGGCCAATCGAGGTCTGACTCCGAATGAAATTGCCGAAGAGATGCAATTGCCTGCTTCTCTCGCTTCGCAGTTCCATTGTCGGGGTTATTATGGCACATTGAGTCATAACGTAAAGTCTCAGTATGATCTTTATTTCGGTTGGTTCGACGGAAACCCTGCACACTTGAATCCGCTGCCCCCTACGGAACTCGGAACTAAGTATGTCGAGGCAATCGGAGGTGCGGAAAAGGTTCTTGAAGTGGCCCGGGCTTCTTATGATAAGGGCGATTATCGTTGGGTTGCAACTCTGCTTGACCATCTTGTATTTGCGGAGCCGCAGAATATGGAGGCTCGTCGTCTGTTGGCTGATACCTACACACAACTGGGGTATCAGGCCGAGAGCGGTCCGTGGCGCAACTTCTATCTGACCGGCGCTCGTGACCTGCTGAAAAGCGATGTCCCTTATACTTCACAGCTCATCAACGATGGTGTGTTGGCGCAGATGGATATGGGAATGTTACTCGATTATTGCGCGATTCAGTTGAATGGAGAAAAGGCCGCAGACAAAGAGGCAGTCATCAATATAGACTTCACAGATACGAACGACAAAGTTGTGCTTATATTGAATAATGGTGTTTTGAACCATCGCTTGAATCGACAGGAGAAGGAGGCAGACCTTACGTTGAGTATCGCCAAAATGGATTTCGTAAAGCTGTTCTTTGGACGTACTGATACCGAAGCCTTACGTAATGCTGGCAAGATTAAGATGCAAGGAGATGAGAAGGCTATTGAAATGCTTCGCTGTTGTTTTGAAGCTGCCGATTCAAACTTCAAAATCGTACTGCCTTAAAAATTGGACGTGGTATAGTAGTTCCCGGCGGAGGTATAAAATTTACCTCCGCCGGTTTGTTTATAAAATTATAAGTACGTATAGACCGGTTAGGTAATCTGACGATTGTTGAGATAGCGAAAGTAATGATGGAGAACCCATTTCTCAATTAAAACTCCCAGATTAATCTTGAATCAGGAAAATAAAAAAGGCGTACAATGCGTACGCCTTTTCTCGACATGTATGTATAAGATATTATTTCATTTTGCCGGACAGAACGACTTTTGTATCCGAAGCAATCATGTATTCTTCGTCTGTGGGAATGACGACTACTTTTACTTTTGATGCCGGGGTGCTTATCACACATTCCGTTCCATGAATCTGTTTATTTATTTCGGGATCGATTTCTACTCCCATAAAAGCCAACGGTTTACATACGGCTTCGCGCGTTATGGTTTGATTTTCGCCTACACCTCCGGTAAAGACGATGATATCTACTCCGCCTAACGCTGCGGCATAAGCTCCTATGTATTTGGTGATTCGGTATTCATACATTTGTAACGCCAAAATAGCCCGTTCGTTTTTTGCGGCGACTCCGGCTTCTATGTCTCTCATGTCGGAAGATAATCCCGATATACCAGCCACTCCGCTTTTTTTATTCACCAAATTTGCTACTCCGGCAGAATCGAGGTGTTCTTTGTCCATTAAATAGGTGAGGACTCCTGCATCGACATCGCCCGACCGAGTTCCCATCATTAATCCTTCAACCGGAGTCATACCCATAGAGGTGTCGACAGACTTCCCGTCTTTAATCGCCGTAATGGAACCTCCGTTTCCGATGTGGCAGGTAATTATGCGTTGTTTCTCGTAGGGCACTCCTAAAAACTCGCAAGCTCGTTTCGATACGTAGCGATGACTTGTTCCGTGGAATCCATATCGGCGTATCCCGTATTTTTTATATAAATCGTAGGGAAGGGCATACATGTAGGCATGCGCGGGCATGGTTTGGTGGAATGCCGTATCGAATACTCCTACTTGCGGAACCGTAGGCATCAATTTGGATATTGCTTCGATACCCGCCATGTTGACAGGATTGTGCAACGGCGCTATATCGTAACATTCTTTTATTTTTTCGATAACTTCGTCTGTGATGAGCACGCTTTTGTTGAATTTTTCTCCACCGTGCACGACCCGATGGCCGACAGCATCGATTTCATCGAACGACTCGATACACCCATATTCTTTACCGGTGAGTACATTCAGTATGTTTTGAATAGCCGAATGGTGTTCCGGCATACTGGTTTTCAAAATTACTTTTTCTCCGTTGGGCAAAGTTAGTTTCAAGAAAGAATCTTCCAATCCTATTTTTTCTGCTCCTCCTTGTGCCAATACGGACTTGGAGTCGATGTCGAATAATTTGTATTTTACCGACGAGCTACCGCAATTTAATACTAATATTTTCATAAGGCATGCATTAAGGTTATTTTTTCAAACTGATGGCTTGATTACAAGTAATGGCTATCATTTTATAGATATCATCGACCGAACAACCTCTGGAAAGATCGTTGACCGGTGCGGCGATTCCTTGAAGAATAGGACCCACGGCTTCGGCATGAGCCAACCTTTGAACCAGTTTATAAGCGATGTTGCCTACTTCGAGCGAAGGAAATACCAGTACATTCGCATGTCCGGCAATCTCGCTACCCGGAGCTTTGCTTGCTCCTACTGCCGGAACAATCGCTGCGTCGGTTTGCAACTCTCCATCGATTTTTAGAGAAGGTTCCATCTCTTTGGCCAGTCGGGTAGCCTCCACTACTTTATCGACCATTTCATGGCTGGCACTGCCTTTTGACGAGAAACTCAACATGGCGATACGTGGATCGATGTTAGCGATATCTCGGGCTGTTTTTGCAGTGGATACAGCTATTTGGGCGAGTTCCGAAGCTGTCGGGTTGGGTAATACGGCACAATCGGCGAAAACCATCAATCCGTCTTCTCCGTATGAACGATCGGGGACGAACATGAGGAATGCTCCCGAGACGACCTTTACGCCGGGAGCGGTTTTGATAATTTGAAAAGCCGACCGTAACACATTACCTGTCGTGTTACGAGCTCCGGCAACTTCGCCGTCGGCATCTCCGTTTTTAATCATGAGGCAACCGAGAAAAAGAGGATCTTCGACCATCTTTTCGGCTTTTTCGAGGGTTACGCCTTTGGCTTTTCTTAGCTCATATAGAAGTTGAGTATATGTTTCTTTTTTTTCGTGGCTTGCAGGATTTACCAGAGTCGCCTTGTCGATGTGTTTTAGCTTGTACCGATCGGCAAGTTCCATAATTTCAGACGGTTCCCCGATGAGTATAATATCGGCGATGTTGTCGGCCAATATTCGGTCGGCTGCTTGTAAAGTACGTTCTTCCGTTCCTTCGGGTAAAACAATACGCTGTTTGTTTGCTCGGGCTTGTTCTACCATTCGTTCCATTAAATTCATAGTCGGATTGGTTTATGTGTTATTTAGACATTGCAAATGTAGTAATAAAATGTAATATCAAGATTGCAATTTAGGGTAAATATTATATAAAAATATCCCGAATTTTCTTTTTATATTTATTTTTTCTTGTTTTGCTATGTAAGATAAAAATAATATCTATATATTAGCCCCGAAAAAGAAAGAACTTTAATCGAAATTAAGCGGGAAATACTATAATATTGAGAGATTTATGAATAAGGAAAAGTTTATTGTAGAGTATGATTTAAAAAGTGTTTCTCCAACTTTGTTGTGGTCGTATATAGGAACGAAGAACGGATTGGCCGACTGGTTTGCCGACGATGTGCAAAACGAAGAGAAATTATTTACTTTTTTTTGGAATAAGTCTTCTCAGCAGGCTCATCAGATAGCTGTGCGTAGCGGGAGTTATATTCGGTTTCATTGGTCGGACGATGAAGATGAGAAAAGTTTTTTTGAACTTCGCATATCTTCTTCGGAATTAACCGGGGCGACTATGCTGGTTATTACCGATTTCGCATATCCCGACGAGATGGCGGACAGCCGTGGTTTATGGGACCACCAGATAGAGACACTCCGTCGTAAATTGGGTGTATGACTTTTCTTGAAGAAGTTGAAGGGGAAGTTTTAATTTAGCGTTCTTCCGCAATAATCGTTATCGGCTGTTCGGAAATTCATTTTTTTGCGCTACTTTTGCATTCTGATAACCGGCGAAAGAATGTTCTATATCAAACGACTATACAGGTTTATTCTGAAAAGTTTCTTGCCCCTGTTTCTGATGACATTCTTCATCTGCCTTTTCATCGTGTTGATGCAATTCCTGTGGAGGTATGTCGATGAGATGGTGGGGAAGGGATTGGAAATGTCCGTATTGGCCGAGTTGTTTTTCTATGCCGCTGTGACAATGGTTCCTATGGCTTTGCCGTTGGCTATTTTGTTAGCGTCGTTGATGACTTTCGGTAATTTGGGAGAACGGTTGGAATTGTTAGCGATAAAGGCGGCGGGTATTTCTTTGCTCCAAATCATGCGGCCGCTGGTTATTTTTCTTATATTTGTCGCTATCGGGGCTTTCTTTTTCCAGAATAATGTTTTGCCGAAATCTCAGGTAAAGATGTGGACATTGCTTTATTCCATGCGGCAAAAATCTCCTGAACTCGATATTCCCGAAGGTGTATTTTATGATCAGATTAGCGGGTATAACCTTTATGTGAAAAAGAAAGATCATAAAACGGGTATGCTTTATGATGTCATGATTTATGATATGTCGGCCGGATTCGATAATGCCATGATTATTTTAGCCGATTCCGGGAAGTTGAAAATGACCGATGACAAGGAACATCTTTTCTTAACGTTATATAGCGGAGAATCTTTTGAAAACCTCAGGGACCAAAGGACGAGCACCAGCAATATTCCCTATCGACGGGAGACTTTCTCGTTGAAGGAGATTATGATTGCATTCGATGCCAATTTCAACCGAATGGACGATGGTATCATGCAGAACCAATACATAGGAAAAGACTTGGCAGCATTGCAATCTTCTATCGACTCGATGACTTATCGGGTGGATAGTATCGGAAATAATTATGCCAATAGCTTGAAAGCCTCGGGTTATTTTGCTTTATACGACCGTCTGGGCATGCATGTTTCGAAAGAGGATTCGATACGCGAGCAGAAGGCTGTCGCCGAGGCTGCGGAGTTGAATCTCGATAGTTTGTTCGACGGCGGTAGCCTCCAACGCAAGCAGTTGTATTTGGACCGTGCCGTGGCAAGAGCCGGACGATATAAATCGGATTATGAATTTCGCAGCTATACGATGGGCGATGAAAATAAAGTCATCAGGCGTCACCAGATCGAGATGTACAAAAAGTTTACGCTTTCGTTTGCCTGTATCATTTTCTTTTTCATAGGGGCTCCGTTAGGGGCTATTATCCGCAAAGGGGGATTGGGAATGCCGGTGGTGGTGTCGGTATTTATGTTTATCTTTTATTATATTATCGATAACAGCGGTTATAAGTTGGCAAGGGACGGACGTTGGGAAGTGTGGGAAGGTATGTGGCTCAGTTCTGCGGTGCTTCTACCATTGGGTATATTCTTGACTTATAAGGCGGTGAAAGATTCGGCCGTGTTTAACCCCGACGTGTATATCAATTTTTTCAGAAAATTGATCGGTCGCCAAGAATTGCGTAAGGTTGTTTTGAAAGAGGTGATTATCGAGGATATGAATCCGATGGAAGCCATTGAAAGGGCTCATCGTTTGTCTGATTCTTGTCAGCGGTTCCTTGATAAGGTGGGACGGAAGCGTCAGTCTTATTGGAAATATTGTCTGTACGGATATAACAAATCGGATATAATTGCATTGGGAAACCAAATTAACGAACTGGTCGATTACGTCTCGAACAGCCATAGTCAGATGGTGATTAGTAAGCTGATGGATTATCCTGTTTTGCGTAACTTGTGGGTTTATCGTCCGGCTCCATCGGTGAAATGGGGTTATGTATTGGCGGCTCTTTTCCCGATAGGCTTGTTGTTGTATTGGATAGGTTCACGGCAGCAACGACTGTTGCGGAATGAAGTGGAAGCTATCGTTCACACGAATGAAGAGTTGTGCGTACAGTTGGAGAAAGAGGAGAGCGATAGAATTGAAGAAAATAAAACTGTATAGATATGAGTAAAGATACGATTTTAAGTTCGATAGAAGATGCTGTCGAAGATTTCAGACAGGGTAAATTTCTGATTGTGGTTGATGATGAGGATCGTGAGAATGAAGGCGATTTTATCATCGCCGCAGAAGCCATTACCCCAGAGAAGGTAAATTTTATGTTGGCTAACGGCCGAGGAGTTTTGTGTGCTCCCATTACCATGCAGCGTTGTGAAGAATTGAATTTATACCGTCAGGTGAATCACAATACCTCTATGTTGGGTACGCCTTTTACAGTAACCATCGATAAATTGGAGGGCTGTACGACAGGTGTTTCGAGCCACGACAGGGCGGCTACGATACGGGCTTTGGCCGATCCTTCTTCGACGCCCGAGACATTCGGGCGTCCCGGACATATAAATCCTCTATATGCCCAAGATAAAGGAGTCTTGAAAAGAGCCGGACATACGGAGGCTGCGGTCGATTTGGCACGTTTAGCCGGCTTATATCCCGCAGCCGCGTTGATCGAAATTTTGAATGAGGACGGTACAATGGCTCGATTGCCTCAGTTGGCTAAGGTAGCCGAAAAGTTCGGTATAAAGATTATCGCCATACGTGATTTGATCGCTTATCGCCTGAAACAAGAGTCGATGGTAGAACGTGGAGACGAGGTGGATATGCCTACGGAGTACGGACATTTCCGGTTGATTCCGTTCCGTCAGCTTTCCAATGGGTTGGAACATATTGCTTTGATAAAGGGATCTTGGGAACCCGATGAACCGATATTGGTTCGGGTTCATTCCTCGTGTATGACGGGTGATATTTTCGGGTCGATGCGTTGCGATTGCGGGGAGCAGTTGCATAAAGCCATGCAGGCGGTCGAATCCGAAGGAAAAGGTGTCATTGTTTATATGAATCAAGAAGGCCGGGGTATAGGGTTGATGAATAAAATCCGAGCCTATCGTTTGCAAGAGGGCGGTCTCGATACAGTGGATGCCAATTTGCATCTTGGATTTAAAGCCGATGAACGGGATTATGGTGTCGGGGCGAGTATTTTAAGGGATATAGGCGTCCGTAAGTTACGATTGATGACGAATAACCCGGTAAAGAGAATCGGTTTAGAGGCATACGGACTGGAAATTGTCGAAAACGTGCCTATCGAAGTTACACCCAACGAGTACAACCGTCGCTATCTGCTGACCAAAGAGAAGCGCATGGGGCATACGTTGCATGTGGAAGAATAGTAAAAAGAGCTTTTTCTAATGGAATAAAATTGGAGGTCATGATGAAATGGCTTCCAATTTTATTTTTAAGATTAGATGTATTTTGGTGGAGTTTTTAGTAATATTGTTGTCTGATAAAATTTAGTTTAAAGATACAATTAGGGAGATGTGGCAAAACTAAGTCATATCTTCTTGTGCATACAGAAAATGTGCATTTTGACACACCTTCACCTAAATATAGTTTATTTTGGGTTAGCTAATAAACCAAAATAAACGGCATTTTCACCATCTAGCTAAACACAAAATATACAGCCAAAAGAGAAAGTAACTCTACTAAGTATTTTCTCTTTTCACTGCAATCCCATTTTACGAGATACCTCTTATGGAAAATTTCTTATTTCTTTATTGTGTTAGAACACTCCTTTGTGTCCAGATAAATGTAGAATTACTATCTTTTACAAACAACTGTGTTTGTGGGAAAATCAGCAATAATCATCAATAGAATCTCCTCCAGTCCATTCTAATCCCTGTGCAAGAGTAAATTGCTTTTCTGCTCCTTCATTTGTAAAGAACGTGTGCCCTGTATGAACGAATAGACCATCTTCATAAGTGATTTTTGCGAGTGCATAGCGTTTGATAGCTGCCTCACCTTCTGATGACTCGGTCATCACATATAGGGCTTGTCTGTCTTCGGAAAATCCACTATTGATTATCAATGATGCACCATATTGATTTTGAGCAAAGATATTCCCTCCTTTTAAGTTCTCGGCATAGGTGGCAAGTGGATTATCTCCGACCTCTTGTGGAGTGCACGGAAATTCAGAGGGTGTGCGCCAGTTACGTTGTGCCGCTCCGGGTGTTAATGACATAACATAGTCCGGTTCTTCCGGTATTTCTTCGATAGGATTATACTTTGTAGATAACGGTCGATAAATCCACTCGCCCATTGAGCCTCCTAATGGTCGTTTATCGCTCTTGGCCCATTCCAACAGATTTTTTAAACACTGATCTCCCTCTTCTTGAGTAACAGTCCGCATCCATCCGAACCCGGTGTCGGGCTGAATCATATCCCGATATTTTTCGGGATTGGCGAGGAATTCTTCTGCATTACAACCACAGATATATTCAATTTTCTTTCGTGAGATAGGATTTAACAATATATTTTCAAGTCTTGTAAGCCAGCGTAAATTTTCTATCCGATTGTTCTGACGATTAGTATCTATATGGTCAACAACGTAAATCTTCGTGTCCCGATCCCCATAAAACGCCGTCGCCACAATGATATGAACACGTGCCGAACCAATCTCCATATATCCGGTTTTGCTGTTGGGCTTACCGAAAGTCCATTGACAATCGGTTGGTCGCGGCTTTTTTCCTTCACGGGGATACCGCCACACCGCTCCATTATCACGAACAGAGTATCGCTCGTCTTTGTAAATGCATTCTTCTTCTCGGGTATAGTCGTTGACGCTTGGTTTCATATCACATATTCTTAAATGGTTTATTTACTTAATTATGACAGCAGGAACAGTTTTAACCATTTCGTTTTTAGGTATATCGACATGTCCCTATTTGCCTTGCATATTTACCAGAAGGGACTTTGATTTTTTGCTCGTCACAATAAGATTTGTCATCATAATTGATAATAGAACTAATATCCTATCGGAATAGAAGAATCCGCCAGTCCAAGCCAAAGCTACATTCTTTTTTCATGATTATATTTTTTAGAATTTTTCAATCCATCTGTAATCATCGCTTTTTGTACTCCATTGAAATTTCCACATATTTCCAGTACTATCATTAATGAGATAATATTGATACATACTCGTTAAAGGTTGAATGGAGAAAATACACTTTTCATTATCCACGACTAATTCATCCTCATTAATGGGTATGCACATCAAATTATCTAAGTCCTGCGAACTATATTGTACCTGCCATAGTTTACCATTATATGAATCCAATAATATAAATGTCCACATATTCTGTGTCGCAAACATTTGGAACCTCCCAGTCCATTTTGAATCCTCAGCAGGAAAAGCAAGAGAGTATCTATTAATAGGAACGGCAAACATATAATCTTCGCCTTTTACACTAAATTGGACTTGCCAATTTTTACCTGTATATGTATCAAGCATAATAAATGTCCACATATTTTGCGTTTCATAAAGACAGAATCGTCCTGCTGCATCTCCTAATATTTCTCGGGCACTACAAATCGTCCAAGACTGACCGTCATCTTGAATTTGTTGGACCTCTCCTGTCATTGTGTTTAATCGAAGTTGATTGTGATAATTTTGTGTTCGATATATTTTGTAAACCGAATTACTTTGAGCATATGAAGTCAAAGCAATTATCATTAAAATAAATAGGGATATAAACTTCTTCATAATTGCGGGTTATTGATTATTTTTAGAGAATAAGCCATCTAAAGCTCGTCTAATGGCTTGACGGATGTCATCTGCTTCTGTTTCGCCTTGTCCTTCTGCAGTACAAGAGCATATCATTTGTTTTGTCTCGGCAGATATAAATTGAATTGTTACTTCAATGGTATACCCTAATCCTCTATTCCGCCTACCACTTTCACCGTAATTCACAATTAGGGTTTCATTAGACAACTCTGATTTAAGTTCAGGCAATATTATAAGCCCCTCTTTAATCAGCACTCCTGCAATAACATCACTTGGATTAACACTTTTCGTTGTCGAAGAACCATATATTCCATATTGCCCGCCATACGTTTCACTACTACTTGAAGTCAGTTCTTTTGTGGGAGAAATATATACGTACCTAAAAGTTTCAATAGGAGCGTTCTTGACAATTACAGGCTGTCGAAGTGGAGCACAGCTTCCTAACATTAAAATGCTGCAAACTATAAAAAATACTTTCTTAATCGTACTCATACGTAATTAGTTTATTCTCCAGCTACCACAAGAACCTTTATAAATCACGAAGCGTGGAACTGTATGCCACGTCTTTGTTGAAGGTCGTAGGAAAAACCTAATGAGCAGATGTAGTAATAGCAGCCCACGCTATAGCGTGAGAACCACTATGCTATCCTTGCTCATTTTGAAAATTTCCTACGTTCTCAACAACAAGATAAGCATAACGCTTCTTTCTTTTCTAATATGTCTTGGAAAGGAGTTATCTCCAATCCGATACAAAAATAATCAAAAGTTTCGGTAACACCTTGCTGACGAGCGATTTTTTGTGCGTGAGAGGGCTAACAGTGCTGGATTTATATTTTGCCCTTATCTGTCACTTTCTCAGTATAGTCATAAAATTTTGTAGGGACAAGGTTTATATTTGTTCTAAAGCATATCAAAAACAGTAGTAGTGTGCTAGCTCAACCGATATTACCAGATGTCGATTATATTCCCAATTCCTTTTTTAGCCACACTTTCATCACCGGGTCGGGAATAACAACTTGACGTTTCTCGATTTCTATAAGTTCTTTTTTTACTAATGCTCGTTTTATTATACTGACATTTGCCGATGAACCAAGTTGATATTTTTGTAGAACCTCTTGTGTAGTAAACTCACTATGAACCTCGTCTATGACAGCTCGCAGGAAATTCATCTGATAAGTAGTAAGGCTTTCGGTCTGTTTTTCGAACAATGGAGTATTCTGGTCGATAATATCTTGATATGCCGCCTCAAAATCCTGCTCGGTAGCAGTTTTATCCGTATGAATCCATACCAACCATGCTAACTGCTGTACGTAAGACGAATGGTTATCCACCCTTTGACATATCTTTTCGGCCAACTCTTTTGAAATCTGCTTGCCTGTAACTTCAAATCGCCTGCGTATGTAATCTATCCAATCTGTTGTACCTATCTTCTGTAAATAAATGGCATCGCCAAACTTGTAAAACGGCAGGCTCTTTTTCTCGAATAGTTCATTCATCAAATGCTTTTTACTGCCGAACAGACAATAAGATACCGACTTTTGTAGTTGCCATACAGTGCGCAGCCGTTTCTGAAATGTTTTAGAATCCTTGAACTCGGCAATCTGCTGAAACTCGTCGATACACACGACAATATTACAACCTTTCGTCTGTGCTATTTTTTCCGGAAGTTGTAAAATATCATCGACATCGTGGCTCTTGGGATTCATTTCGAGCGAAATGGAAAAATCTGTCATCGGATCTGTACCTATTGAGATTTTAGGACTGATACGAGAAAGGAATAGTTTGGCATTTTCCAACCATTCATCTAATTTCGAAGATGTTTGTTTGAGAATGGCAGCCGCAAATGCGGTATAGAAATCCTTGTCGTTACGACAAGAGAAAATATCGAGATACACAACTTTCAATTTATCGGATTGAGCCAAACCACACGCTTTCTGTACCAATGAAGTCTTACCCCAACGACGAGGCGAAATCAGCACTGTATTTACACCATGCCGGAAATTGAGTAATAAACGTTCCGTTTCTTTCTCTCGGTCGGTAAAATTATCGCCCGATGTTGCAACACCAAATATAAAAGGCTTAGTCTCCATCATCTTCACATATTATTTTGATGTAAAGATAAGTAATAATGTTATTACTAATGATATTATTACTAATAAATTTATTATAGACAATGTTTTTTATCCATGTCTATGTTTGCTCTTTATTGGGTTACATATCTTCGCCGAGGTTTATTGAAAGAACCGGAGCAGGGATTTCTGTTTTAAGACTGATACCGAAGTGGTTGCTGTGCCGGCCGGCGATTTACAACGGGTGGGACTCGATGCGTATCGTGAGATCGTCGTTAATGATACCGCCTTGCCACATACCTTCGATGGTGATGGGGGTCTGACTCGTCATTTCGGTGAGCCAGATGGTGTATGCTATATCGTAGTAGGTGATGCTGTACCGGCCGTAGAAGTAGGTTTCGGTATGTGGGGGAATGATGGTCTCTTCGCCCGTCCGGTCGATTTCGGCCAGAGTCTGTTGAGTAATCTGCTGAAAACTGTACAGCGAGTCTCCCAGTATGATGCGGTTGTCGTCATCGACATAACAAGGGGTTCTCACCAGCAGGGTGTCGGTGTAGATCTGGGCAAATACAGGGTCTTCGCTGGAAAAGCAAGAGTAGTTGTAAAGCGGCTCTTCCAGAGTGGGAGTGAAGCGCCATTCCGAATCGAGGGAGTTTGAACAGATCATTAGACATATTTCGTCGGCCGGTTGGGTACTCTTGCGGCTCCAATAGTCGAAGTGGTATTGGATACTGTCGACGACAAAGCGACGGTCGCGTGCCGGGGGCAACTCGGGACGCTCGGGGTTGTGCGGTAAAACCGATTCTTTTTCAAAAAAACTGTCGCACGAGGTGAACAGTAGCAGAGCCAGCAGGGCGGGCAGGTAGCGGGTCATGGGTATAGGATAGCGTGTTTAGGTGAGGACAACCGACGAGGCCGGAGGCGATACCTCTGGCCTCGTCGGGGGAATGGGATTCGTATTCGATTAGTTGAGCTCGACAACCAGATAGCGGCTCAGACTCCAAAAGCTATCCGGGTTGGTGATTACTAAGGTCAAATAACCTTCGTTATCTTTTTGAAGTTCGTATGTGCCTTCGGGGTGATTGGTCAATAGTTTTGCTTTTTTACTGTCGAAAGGTATGTCGTGTAATTTGCGCATATCGACTGCCGTGAAGTAGTTTTTATTAAATTCTCCTTCCATTACTTTTTTCGAAGAGAACAGACCTCCGCCTTCGACAATTTTTTGTTCTTTCAACTCTTTGTTCGTGCCCAATGCGTAATATACCGTATTAAGAGCCTCGTCTTGGGTCATGAGCACTTCTTTTTGCTGCTCGTTTTCAGTAGTGAGGTGCTCTACCTGACCGGTCAGATTCGTTACGGCCTCGTCCAATTCGGCGATGCGTACGTCGCGTTTAGCCAAAGATTCTTGTAAAGAGGTTATGAGTTGTGTTTTTTCCTCGATTTCGTTTTGGAGACGAGTCACTGTTTTTTGCAGGGCAGCCGATTGGTTTTTGTTTTGATTGAGCTGCTTTTGGAGTTTATCCAAACGTTCTTTGTTTTTTTGCAAAGTCTCGGCGACCAGTGTCATATCGTTTTTGATTTGTTCCCGGGTAGTCAAGGATACTTCTCCGTTGGCATCTTTTTGTGTTACCAAATAGTTTTCGGCCTCTTTTATTTGCCGAAATCCATCTTCGACTTCATTCATCAGCTGGATCATTTCGTTGAAATCCGCAGTCGTTTGGGCGTTGACTCTGAGCAGAGAGTCATTTTCTGCTTGAAGTTTCCTTACTTCGGTCGATTGGTTCGTACAGCCAATCATTAAAACTGATGCTGCGATAGCAGCTGTAATAGCCTTTTTCATAATCGTTAAAATTAAATTTATAGATAGGTATCGCTTTTAGGGTACTTTTCCTTTTTTTTCTCTTTGGGTTTGTCGGGAGCTCCTGCTATAATAACGACGATTTCTCCTTTCGGTTCGTGTTCCGAGAAATGAGTTATCAATTCGTCGATTGTTCCCCGTACGGTTTCTTCGTGTATTTTGGAAATTTCACGACTTACCGATGCCGCTCTTTCTCCCCCGAAAGTTTCTTTGAATTGAATGAGCGTTTTGAGCAGACGAAACGGAGATTCGTAAAAAACGATTGTGCGTGGTTCTTCCGCCAATTCGGTCAGTCGTGTAGCTCGGCCTTTCTTTTGGGGAAGGAATCCTTCGAAACAAAATTTTTCATTCGGCAACCCCGATGCTACCAATGCCGGCACAAAGGCTGTCGCTCCGGGCAGGCATTCGACGGTGACATCTCTTCGTCGACACTCTCTTACCAAAAGGAACCCGGGGTCGGAGATGGCCGGAGTACCGGCATCCGAAATAAGAGCTATGTTTTCTCCTCCTTCTATCCGGGTGACGATTCCTTCGATGGTTTGATGCTCGTTGAATTTATGGTGGGACTGCATGCGAGTGTGTATATCGAAGTGCTTCAATAATATGCCGCTTGTGCGGGTGTCTTCCGCCAAGATACAATCTACTTCTCGCAGAACGGAAATAGCCCTGAATGTCATGTCTTCTAGATTTCCCACCGGGGTGGGTACTACATACAGTTTTGCCATACTGCTATAAAAAATGTTTTTGTACGATTTTCATGAATTCGGCGACGTCGGGGTTCTCTACGTCCCAATTCAAGTCATTTAAAATGTAATCTTCTGCTTCTTCGTATGACTGCATGGCATCTATCAGAGATAGCGTTTCGTTCATACGGATATCGCTGTTGCCGAAGAGTTCCCGACGGAATCTGAACCGGTCGTTCAAACTTAATGCCTTACGGAGCTCTTTGGCTTGTTGACGTTGAAGGGCTTCTTCGAGAGTTACGGGAGTTGCAGGTTCCTCTTCTTCGATGATTTCTTCCGTATTTTCTTCCTCATATAAATCGGGCTCCTCATAGTCTTCTTCCAGGTCTTCGTCAAATTCGTTGGAGTCTTCGTACTCGTCATCGTTTTCGTCTTGTACAGCCGATAGTTCTTCCCCATTCAATTTTTCCCACGGATAGAGCGTGTCGTTTTCTTCTTCATTTTCTTCGGTATCGTTTTCGTGGGCGGGTTCGTTAGTCTCTATAATCGGACTTTCTGAATAATCTTCCGTATCGGCGATATTATTGTCCGTGTCCAGTTCTTCACCGGATTCTTCGGATTGCTTTTCTGTGGGGATTATGTTTTCGTCGGTGATGTGAGAAGATACGGGTTCGCCGACTTTTTCGAGGGGATTTTCCATGCTTGGAATCGCATCTTCGTGTGTCGTTGTCTTGACCGATGTGAAGGGATCGTAGCGAAGTATTCCGTCCCAAAATTCAGGCTGTCGAAGTTCACGGGTCGATCGTGTAATTTCTTCGGCTTTTTCTTTTGCCAATTTCAACAGTATGGCAGGAGCCGTATCTCCCGCTTGATCGATGACAAGCAAGAGATCCCTCAACTCTCCTAACAGGTCTATGATGTGTACGATACGACTATCTCGAAGCATAACATATACATTTAGTTATTTCACAAAAATAATGATAAAATGATAGATGTGTGTATCGTGTGAAAGTTTTTTAGTCGGTATTACTCTTTTTTAGAAAGAACCTGAGTCAACAGGGTAGATATTTTTTGTTTCAGTTGAGCCCTCGTGCATGTATAGTTGTTGATCATGACGACTATCGCATATCGGTTTTGGGGAGTCGTGTAATATCCGGCGTAGGCGTGTACATCGCTCATGCTTCCGCTTTTCAGTCGTAGTTCGCCGGGCAGTTCTCCATGCTTCATAAATGTGGCGACAGAGCCTTCTTTTCCCGCCAAAGGAAGCGTTTGCACGAAATACTCTCCAATCAGTGAGTCTCGGGCTGTTTCTTTGAGGACGCAATTCAGATATTTGGCTGAAACTTTATTGTTGCGAGCCAATCCCGAACCGTCGTACATGAATAGTTCGAGAGAGTCGGCTTCGTAATTTTGCCAGTATTTACGGATTATGTCGATACCTTTTTCTGCACTCCCTTTCTCATGAGCCGACAGAGACAAGAGTCGAAGTACGCTTTCGGCATACAGGTTATCGCTGCGTACATTCAGGCTGTGTACTATATCTCCGAGATAGTCGGACGGATAGTGAAACCATGTCGTTTCCGGGAGTTGACCGAGATTGGAGTTTTCGACCTCTATTCCCGCTGTTTGAAATTTTTCTTGTAAATCTGTTATGAATAGGCTATCCGGTCGGACTATCGACAAATAGAGGCGGTCTCGATCTTTTCTTTTAGGAATAGTTCCCGAAATCGTGTATCGGTTGTTTTCACACTTGACTGTGATGTTTTCTTTTTCACCTTTTGTCAAACTGGTCTCGACAACAAAACGGTTAGGCGGATTTACTCCGGTTACGTCATACGATTTTCCATTGTATCGCAGGTTTATCTCTATTCGGTTGTCTTTGTATGAAAAAGCATGGCAGCCTGTGCCGTAATCCCAAGCTATATCTTCTACCATCCATTTGGGAGAGATGGCAGGCTCGTCGAATAAGGAGTTATCGACAACTATGCGACCCTCGATCGATTTGATGTGATTGGACAGAGCTCTTTGCATGATTTGGTCGATGAAATTTTCGGTGTGGCGACTACGGTATGCCGAGCCTAAGGACGGGTCTCCGCCGCCGTGTATCACAAGGTCTCCGTGTAAAGTTCCTGTTTCGTCAATTGTTCCGGTGTGTCCCACTGTCGTGTATAGACAGAATGAGGGACGATACAATCGCAGAGCCGTAGCGGTCGTAATAACTTTGATCGTCGATGCCGGAATGATGGCTTGTCGTTCGTTATAAGAGGCGATAGTTTCTCCCGTTTTGACGTCGGTAATGCAAATCCCTATCGACGACGGAATAAAAGCCGGGTCGGATACAAATTTATAGATAATCTGCTGCGTGGTGGCTATGACCGGTAATGCGCTAAATATGAGAAAAAATAATAAGATTCGTTTTGCCATTGTTTTTGTCTGTTGCATTCGTTGCAAAGATAGCGAGAGGTGAGTACAGAGACAAACAGAAATCGTATTTCCGATTTGACTATGCCGAATCGTATTCTATCTTCGTAGTTACAAAGATAGTGAAAGGAGAGCGCAGAGATGTGAAAAACGGGTGTTTTTCTCTTTTTTATCGGGCTGTATTTTGTCTTGTATTTATCGAAGAAAAGATAAGCCGAAGGAAAAAGTGATTCTGTTTGTATGGCGATTCTGTTTTTCACTTGGGAGAAATAGTTTGGGAAAGGTTGCCAAAATCGAACTATCTTTTTACTTTTGTTGAAAATATTAAAATAGATATAATGTAATTATGGTTTTGACCGAAAGTAATTATGAGACAAACCGTAGGGGGAGTATAGAAGTGATCTGCGGGTCTATGTTTTCAGGCAAAACGGAGGAGCTGATACGCCGTTTGAAAAGAGCCAAGATAGCCCGTCAGAGAGTAGAGATATTCAAGCCGGCCATCGACGTGCGTTATTCCGAGGAGAATATCGTTTCGCATGACAGTACTTCTATCCTTTCCACTCCGGTCGATAATTCTCACAGTATATTGTTGATGGCATCGGGGGTCGATGTCGTAGGAATCGATGAGGCGCAATTTTTCGATGAAGGTATTGTCGAGGTTTGTTCCGAATTGGCCAATAACGGGACGAGGGTGATTGTCGCCGGGTTGGATATGGATTTCCGTCGAGTTCCTTTCGGGCCTATGCCTTCGTTATTGTCGATAGCCGACGATGTATATAAAGTCCATGCCATTTGTGTGAAATGCGGGCATTTGGCAAATTATTCCTATCGTTTAGTCGATAACGATAAACGGGTGCTTTTGGGAGAGAAAAATGAATATCAGCCTTTGTGTCGCCGATGCTATTTGCAGGAGTTGCAAGCCCGAGAGGATAAAGAGCATTCGGATTAAACTCGAACCGCGAATATTTGTTATGTAGGGTATAATTAAAATCGTTATAGTCATGGTAGACCGACAACCATACACGTTCGACCGTGTTATCCGTATTCTATTCGGTGTAGTCTCCGTCGTGGGATTGTTCTATTTGGTTTACATACTTCGAGGAGCCTTGCTCCCTTTCCTTGTAGCATGGATAGTTGCCTATATGCTCAATCCGTTGGTCGTGTATAACAAGCGGGTGTTTAAATTGAAAGGCAGGGTAGTAGCCATCACTCTGGCTTTTCTGGAAGTGTTGATAACCATATCTTTGTTGTGTGTGTTGTTTCTGCCGTCGATTATCGATGAGATTGCTCATATGAGGGAGCTGTTGAGCGAGTATGTTTACAATTCTTCGAGTATACCTTTCGTCCCGCAAGCCGTACATGATTTTATTCGTGATAATATTAATTTTTCCGAGCTGTCGGGATTATTGAGTCGGGAACAATGGCTCTCGATTATCGAGGAGAGTTTTTCCGGGGCTTGGGGCTTCATCACCGGTTCGGTAGGCGAAATCATCAATATCGTGAGCTGGCTGGTCGTGCTGTTGTATATAGTTTTTATATTGCTCGATTATGACAGGATATTGTGTGGGTTCCAGCGTATGATACCGCAAAAATACCGGCCTATGCTCGTCTCGATAGGAAACGATATAGAGGAGAGTATGAACCGTTATTTCCGGGGACAGGCGTTGGTCGCCGGTTTGGTAGGTATCTTATTCAGTATAGGTTTCTTGATTGTGGGGTTGCCGTTGGCTATCGTATTGGGGCTGTTCATCGGGGTATTGAATATGGTTCCCTATTTGCAACTTATCGGTATTATTCCGACGATCCTGCTATGTCTTGTTTCGGCATCCGATACCGGAACTAATTTCTGGTTGCTGTTCGGTGCTTGCATATTGGTCTTTATCATAGTCCAGATTATCGAAGATGTGTTTATCGTTCCTCGGGTTATGGGTAAGGTCACAGGATTGAATCCCGCTATTATCTTGCTCTCGCTTTCTATTTGGGGCACATTGCTCGGTTTTGTCGGTATGATTATCGCTCTTCCGTTAACGACGTTGTGTCTGTCTTATTATCAGCGTTATGTGATAGGAGCCGATTCTGTCGAGCCACCAGATTCTCCTACTGACACCTCTGTTTCGGAAGAGGTACAAGAATGAAAGATATTATTTAACATATTTTTATAGATATATAATTTTGCAAAAAGAAAAAATAGTTCTACCTTTGCAACGCTTTTACAAAAAGCAACAAGGTTAGATTCGCTAGCTCAGCTGGTAGAGCACAACACTTTTAATGTTGGGGTCTTGGGTTCGAGCCCCAAGCGGATCACCGAGAAAGATTACAGATACTTAGCAATTGGGTATCTGTAATTTTTTTTTGAGAGAATCGTTTAATTTACACTATCTTTGCTACCCGAAATAAAAGGAGAAAAGTATATGACTGTTTTGCCAGAAGACCCGATGATTTTGTTCTCGTTTATTAATACGAAGTTACGGGATAATTATGCGTCGTTAGATGAATTGTGCGATGATATGCACATCAGTAAAGCTGATTTAGTCGCTAAGTTGGGAAGCGTCGGTTTTGAATACAATCCTCAGCAGAATAAATTTTGGTAAGTAGTATTTGGTTTTTCCGGTTGCGGGGCGATGGTACGATTGCCCTGCCGGAGATGATGCTTCGTTGGAATAAAGAATAAAGCCCGATAAACCTATGTTATCGGGCTTTATTCGTCAGGCTCTATTTTATTTCAAATACTCCTTGAAAAAAGATTCCAGTTTATCAAAAGGAATAATGTCTGTTCGGTCGTATAAATCCGTGTGGTTGGCTCCTGAGACAATCATCAACTCTTTGTTGTCGCCTTTCAACTTTTTGAAAGCATCTTCGCTGAAATAACGCGAATGAGCTTTCTCTCCGTGAATCAGCAACACGGCACTACGAATTTCATCGCTATAAGCGAGGATAGGAGCATTGAGAAACGAGAGAGCCGAAGTTTTGTTCCAGCCGTTGTTAGAGTTCAACGAACGAGAATGGTAACCCCGTGAAGTTTTGTAGTAGGCATGATAATCTTTTACGAATTGCGGTGCATCCTGCGGTAGTGGATCGACTACACCGCCGGCCGTGGCATACGAACCGTTTTTTGCATCGATGGTACGTTGGGAGCTGAGTTGTCGGCGCATTTCATAACGGGCATCGGCATTGTCGTTTTCGTCGAAATAACCGTTGGCCGTGCATCTGCTCATATCGTACATGGTAGAGGCTACGGTCGCTTTAATGCGTGTGTCTATGGCTGCGGCGTTTATAGCCAGTCCGCCCCAACCACAGATGCCGATAATTCCGATTCGCTCCGAATCTACATCGTCACGCAAGGAGAGGAAATCGACGGCTGCACAGAAATCTTCCGTATTTATGTCGGGTGATGCCACGTAGCGAGGTGCGCCGCCGCTTTCGCCGGTGAAAGAGGGATCGAAGGCGATTGTCAGAAAGCCTCGTTCGGCCATAGTTTGCGCATAGAGTCCCGACGCTTGTTCTTTTACAGCCCCGAACGGGCCGCAGACGGCGATAGCCGGTAATTTGCCTTCGGCATTTTTCGGCATGTATAAATCGGCTGCGAGCGTAATTCCGTAACGGTTCCTGAATGTTACTTTACTATGTTTCACTTTGTCACTTTGGGGGAATGTTTTATCCCATTCATTTGTCAGATTCAAATTTTCCATATCGTTTTTATTGGTTTGTACATCTTGTGCATTTATTGTAAACAGACTTATGGCGATGAACCATGTTGTAAAGATAAATTTGATTCGTTGTTTCATAAGATTGATGTTTATATGGTTGAGGTTATTCGAATGTCACGGTTATGTTCCTGTCGCCGACTGCTGCCGATAATCCCGATGGCTTGTCGATTTTCCCGATTCGCGTATAGCTGTACGGACTGGAAAAGGTCTCATAGAACAAGACGAGACAACTGTTGCCCCATAGCATCAGGTCGCCAGCGAAGATTGTTCCGGGCGTAACAGTACTCGTAGGCAAGGCTGTCGGCAAGTAATAAAACTTTTCATTACCGGCTTGTTCGGTCATGTTTACAGTTATGGGCAACGATGCCTTGAACGCTTTCGCTGTGGCGTTATCCTCCAAAGTGGCCGTAAAAGAGGCGTTGCCGATAATGATACGTATTTGTTCGTTCATCGTGGGCGTATTACTGTCTCCTGCTGTCTCTCCGTTCGGTGGTTCCACAATCGGGGCATCGTTGGTCGAGCATGAGGAAATGTTTACGAAAAGGCAAAGGGTTAAAGCAATGATAAAAGGCTTCATTCGGTTTAAGAGTTTATTTTTCTGATGAATCGAGCCGGATTTCCGGCAACGATTGCATTGTCCGGTACATCTTTGGTAACGACCGAGCCTGCTCCGACGATGGCATTGTCACCAATAGTCACATTGGGTAAGATGGTGGCATGTGCACCGATCCATGCACTTTTTCCTATATGAATAGGTGCATGATAGAGATTCTGGCGGTCATTGGGAGCGAAGCCGTGATTCAAAGTCGCCATCACCACACTATGCCCTATCAGTGCTCCGTCGCCGATAAAGATACCGCCTTGGTCTTGAAATTGGCAACAAGAGTTGATAAAGACATTCTTCCCTACATGGATATTTTTTCCGAAGTCGGTATAAAAAGGTGGGAACAGACGGAAAGAATTGTCTACCTTGCTGTTGGTAATTTGGCTGAATAGGGTGACGATCTCTTCGGGTGTGTGGTAAGAACCGTTCAAATCGAATAGTAGCCGGCGAGTGTCGTCGCTTTGTTCACGCATGAAAGCAATCATTTCTTCACCCGCCAACGGCTCGCCTGCGGCAATCATTTGTTGGAATCGTTTTAAATCCATATTATATTCTTTTTGCATGGTTGGTTTGACGATGTAAAATTACCGCCTGTATTCTATAACGATAGTAGATGAATTACGGAAAGAATAACCCAAATTACGGATTCTGAAATACGTTTCTTTTTCTTTTCGTAAGTTGTTGTAATTTTGCACTGTATAAGAATGTACGGTTTGGCCGTACAGCTTTTGCAATTAGTTTTCTAAAAAGATATGAACGAAATTATTCAGTTGAACAGTGTCGATGTTTATAATAAGATGTATGGTTTGAAAACCTTGCATCCTCTGGTCTCGGTCGTGGATTTGAGGAAAGCGACCCGAGTTGTCAATCACGTGAAGATGAATTATGGCGTATATGCCTTGTTCTTGAAAAACGGAACGAATTGTACGTTGAAATATGGCCGACGGTATTATGATTATCAGGAGGGTACGATCGTCAGTTTCGCTCCGGGGTAGTTGGTTGGCGTAGATTCCGATGAGGACGAGATAAGCCCCGAGGTGTATGGATTGATTTTTCACCCCGATCTTATTTATGGAACGGCATTAGGGAAGAAGATAGGGAAGTACTCTTTCTTTTCGTATGAACAGAACGAAGCACTCCATCTTTCGGATCAAGAGCGGGAAATTATTATGGATTGTTTCCATAAAATAGAAGTGGAGTTGGAACACCCGGTGGACAAACACACAAGGGAGTTGTTATCGGTCAATATAGAACTGTTGCTCGATTATTGCTTGCGGTTTTACGAGCGTCAATTCTATACTCGTGAAAAGGTTAATAACGATGTCCTTATCAGGTTCGAACAACTTTTAAACGACTATTTCCGCAACGGGGAATCACAAGTGCGGGGACTACCTTCCGTCAGGTATTTTGCCGACAAAGTTTTTCTTTCTCCGGGTTATTTCGGCGACTTGGTGAAAAAAGAGACCGGGAAGACAGCGCAGGAATATATACAAGGTAAAATTATTGAATTGTCTAAGGAGTATATATTGGGCTCACAGCTCGGAATCAGTCAGATCGCTTATTCTTTGGGATTTCAATATCCCCAACATTTCAGTCGTTTGTTCAAAAAACTCGAAGGGTGTACTCCGAACGAGTTTCGTAATCAGGCGATGAGTTGAGAGCTATAAAAGCGGAGAGGATGCAGAAAAATCCGATAGCAGTTGAAGCTATCGGATTTTTTTGTTCGATAGGAAAGTTAGTGCTTGTAGAGGGCTTTCGCCAAGTCGGTCAGATTGTTTTCTCCTGGCAGAGAGGGGAATGTCTGAGTCATGGCCGAGATGAACCTCTCGGCGGTGGAGTTTTCCCGGAGGATTTGTTTCATTTTTTTCAGATAGTCGATTTTAAATTCAACCGATTCGCGTCCGGTAGCTCCGTCGTGACCTCCGATAAAGTATTCGCATCCCGATTTCAGCGCTTTCTCGGCTTCGGCAATTTCTGCATCGATGGCGGCCGGAGAACTTATTTGTAAGTAGCTTATGTGAGCTTTTACCGGAGTCCAGTGGGTGTAGTAAACTTTATTCCCGATAATGATACTGGCTGCGGGAAAGTCGGTGGAAGCTCCTTTGTCGAAGTAAAACTCTATATTATCCCACGTTTGTTTGCTACCAAATTTAATTTCTTCTGCTTTCCCGGTCGGTAGCGGTACGATTGCATCGCCGAAAATTTCGACGAAGTTCCGCATCATTCCGTCGTAGGTCGCTCCTTTTGTAAAGGCTGGCATACCTTCGGCCATTACTATATCGTGGTTTCCCGTCCCACCCACATGGTAATCGGTGATGATTGTCTGTACAGGTTTGTTCAACGAGGCCACATAAGCGTCGAATTCTGCCACATTATCTTTAAATAAAGGCTGCTCCAAAGTAATGAGTCCGTTTTTACCTTCTACGATGTAGCTTGCATCGTTCAGAGCATCGTTCGTGTAATACACGTGCATTTTGAAATCCTTCAAGTCCAGAACTTCGAATTTTCCTTTTGTTTGTGCCATTGCTGTAAATGTGATTAATGATAATAAAATTAAAATGTTCTTTTTCATAATTCTAATTTTTATTAGTTACTAAATTATTGTTACTCTCTTTTTAGCTGCAAATATGAAACTATAATTTTTTCTTCACAAGAAGATACCTCGAAGTCAGATAGTTACTTTTTTGAAACCTTCGTTGAATACGAATGAGTTATTAAAGCGCGTTTTAACGTCTTTTAATGTAGTGGAATTTTGTTATTTGCATTATTTAAGTTTTTTAGTTACTTTTGTATTGTTGTTGAAATGTAAATGATTATGGCTAAAATAGAAATTAAGGATGCACTTTTCCCCGATTGTCCTATTCGGAATATTCTTTCGCGTATCGGTGATAAATGGTCCCTGTTGGTTCTTTACACATTGAGTGGTTCGTCTGTTATGCGTTTTAATGTTTTGCAGAAGAATATCCCCGATATTTCCCAAAAGATGTTGACGGTTACCTTGCGAGCCCTCGAAGAAGACGGATTGGTAAAAAGAGTGATTTATGCCGAGGTTCCCCCGAGGGTAGAATACTCTTTGACCGACCGGGCGAAATCTTTGTTACCTTGTATTGATAGTCTGATTGCATGGGCTGGGGAGAATATGGCAGCGATATTAAGCGATAGAATGCGGAGTAAAGTCGGGTAACTGCGATGTACTCTTTTATGAGTACGGAATGTAATGAACAATTGCTTTATTACGATTCTATGAAATTTTCGTTTCCTTTCGATTTTATTTCAAGTAAGAAGGTTTTACTTTCGAATTTTTTCGATTCGTATAATATTATATGTAGATAATTGTTGTATATTTGCATAAAGTGCAAATTAAAAAAATATATTATGCGATCTATTTCCAACAGATTTTTTTATGCGATTGTAGTTCTGTTAAATGTTTTTGCGGCAGGGAGTCTCTATGCCCAACAATATCGTCCTATTGCGACTTGGCCCGATGAGACGAATGCTCGTATCGAGGAATTTCTGAATACGACGTTGACCGTTACCGACCGTAAGGTCGCCGTGTTCGATTGCGACGGTACGGTGTTCGGACAAGCTCCTTACTATCTGGCCGACGAGGCGTTGTATGATTATGCCGATAAAAATTACAAGAACCGTAAAGATAAAGAATCGAGACAAAAGATGGCGATTCTCGACCGTATGGTGAAAGACGGTAATAACGTGGGGAAACCTTATGTGGAAGATAGGGTACATTTTTTGTCTGGCATGACTCCCGAGGAAATCGCTACCCTCGGTTACGATTGTTATATGCGTTCGTATAAGGGGAAAATGTATCCTGAGATGAAGGCTCTTATTTCCAACTTGAAAGAATATGGTTTCGAGGTGTGGATATTGACAGCCTCTCCCGAATTTTTATACCAAAGGTTTGTCGCTTCCGAGTTGGGAATACCTGTCACTCATGTGCTGGGGGTTAAGGGTGTCGTGAAAAACGGAGTCATGTCCGATGAAATCATTATGCCCATACCGCAAGACGATGGCAAGGCTCAGGTTATACCTACTTATATTAAAGCCGTGCCTTTGATTGTGGGCGGGAATAGCCGAGGAGACATGGATATGTTGAATGAATCGAGAGGATTGAAAATTGTGGTGAACCCCGACGATGTGACGGTGAGAGGCAAAGAAGACGGCCCGATGAGCGGACATACCGTGAAATCGTATTGGGAAAAAGAGGGAGCTTTGATCGTTCGTTGTAACGATGTTCGAGATAAGAACGTCTCTTTTAAAACCGCCGACTTCAAGATAAGAACTAATTTGGAGAATCCGAAGAAGTAAGTAGATACCTTAATAAAAAACAAATGATTATGAAAACTAAAATTTTAATGGTTGCATTGATGTTATTGGCTATGACTCCGGCTATTCAGGCAAAGTCGTCGACCAAGACCGTGGCTCATCGGGGATATTGGAAATGTGAAGGCTCTGCCGAGAACTCTTTGGCTTCATTGCGAAAAGCTCATGACGTCGGTTGTTGGGGGTCGGAATTGGATATATGGTTGACTTCGGACGGTGGGTTGGTGGTAAACCATGACCCCAAAACATTGGACGGATTGAAAATCGAAGAAACGGATTTCAAGACCATAACGAAGTCAAAATTGAAAAACGGGGAGACTGTTCCTTCTTTGAAGGATTATTTAAAAGCCGGAAAGAAGTTGAAGCCCATGATATTGGTGCTGGAACTTAAAACCCAATCTACTCCCGAAAGAAATATCGAGTTGGCTAAAAAGGTTGTGGATATGGTCAAATCGATGAAAATGGAAGGGCAGGTAGAATACATCGCATTCAGCAACTTGGTGGGAACGGAGATTATCCGGTTGGACCCGAATGCGAAGGTCGCTTATTTGAATGGAGATAAAACACCCGCCGAGCTTAAAGAGTTGGGGTATACGGGTCTCGATTATCATCAAAAGGTATTGAAAAACAATAAGAGTTGGATTCGGGAAGCTCATGATTTGGGCTTGACGGTTAATGTCTGGACCGTAAATAAAGCAGACGACTTGCAGTATTTTATCGATGAAGCAGCCGACTTTATCACGACGAATGAGCCGGAACTTCTGCTGGACCTTCTGAAAAAATAGGTTTCTTTATTTTCACCCCGGTGCTTCTTCTCCGGGGTGATTTTTATTTTGACGAAGTATAAAAATACGTCATCTTGTATTGGAATGCTTCTTCTACGCTTGGACAAACCTTTCTGAATTTGGAGAACGTATCGGTAGAGACTCCGTATATACGGCAAATCGAAGCCATAGATTCTCCTTTTTTCAGTCGATCTATTATTTCAAGTTCGTTATCGATGAGTATTTTCAATTTGGTGATACTTCCCTTTTTCCGACCGAGAATGACTCCTTCTGCTTTTCGTAAGGCAAGAGCTTCTTTGGTTCTCATAGATATAAGGTTCCGTTCGATTTCTGCGACAAGGCCGAATGCAAAGCAAAGGACTTTGCTGTTTATGGTATTATCGAATGCGTATCCGTCTTTGGTAGAGTAGATTGTAATATTTTTTTCAAGACATTTTCCCATAATGGCCATAATCTCTGTGAGAGTGCGGCTTAATCTCGATATTTCGGTAACGATGAGCGTGTCTCCCGGTTTTAATTGATTGATTACTCTCCCTAACTTCCGTTCTTTCTGATTCTTTTTTCCGCTGACAATTTCGGTTACCCATCGGCTGACTTCTATCTCTTTGGTGTGGGCGAAACGCCTGATTTCGTCTTGTTGGTTGACAAGATGTTGTTTACTGGTGCTGACTCTTAAATACGCAATTACCATAGTTTATCATTTAAAGTTAAACAAACATAGGGGGTTAAAGGTATTTCTTTTGAGTAAAAAAAATACAAAAAGAAGGGCGAATGGTTTTTCTTTCTGTTTTATTGGGAGTTGGAGTCGATTATTTTATTGATTATTTATTTCTTCTGGCTCGTAGGAATAAGCCGATGTTTGGGCCATTCGATAATTGGTAGGGATTTATGGCTCATTGTTGGAGTGGCATTTTAAAACCTCCTCCCCTGCCGTGTCCCATAGCATTACGGGGTGTCGCAAAGCGATATAGAGGTCTTCTGTTAGAAAAATAAATACGAGGAAAGTATTTACCTCCCTCCTCCCCTGTGTTTTGCACAACAAAATATAGGGGAGGTGTCCGAAGGACGGAGGGGTTAGAAAATGCCGGCAATGGAGAAGTTTAAAACTGATGAAGTGACATTTCAGTCCTCTCCCTCTGCTCATCGTAGATGAGATAGGGGGAGTGCCCGTAGGGCGAGGGGGTTAAATCTTCAATCAAACGATAGTTCTCTGTCTCTCACCGAGTTGATCGGAATGAGGTTGTCGACAAGAATTTCATTGCTATTTATCTGCGGATTTTCTACCGAACCGATGTCTGGCGCGTGAGGAATAGAAAAAAGGAGCGGCATGCAATGCCGCTCCTTTTTTATGGTTGAAAGTAGTATCGGTTAAAATACGACTACTTTTTTATTTCCGATCAGATAAATACCGGCCGGTAATTCTATAATGTTGGTTCCCTCGACAAGTTCTATTTGTCGAACTTGTGCTCCGGTGAGTGCATAGATAGCGATAGGCATAGCTTCGGCAGTTTCGATGGTTACTTGACCTTTGCCGTTGATGACTTTCATTTCATTGGTGGCTACATCTTCGATACCGCTAGGTTGACCTTTTGCGATTGACAGCTCGACGATTGTCCAACGGGCAGCTTCATTGGCTTCACAAGTGTATTTGAAAGCGAAACGAATGGGCGCGGTGAGATCGTGCAGCTCGATGTTACCCGATTCGGTCGTTTCTTGGCTGGTAGCCCATGTTGCCATATCGGTGATTTCGGTCCATGAGGCATCGCTCGGTTGCGACATGATGCTGGGGTCGAAATCGGTTGAGTAGAACAGTTGTAAATCGTTACCGTTAAATGACTTTTGACTGCTGAACGCTAAAACTATATCTAAGGCTGTTACGGCGGGAGAGATTAAATAAGCCTCACCGACTCCTTTATTGAAACCATTAGCTTGAACCCCATAATTGGTCGATTCCCATTCTACTGTTCCCTCGGTTGTATAGGTGAGCCAATCGCCTAATCCTTCTGTCTTGAAATCAATTTGATAAGGAAGTGCTACCGATGTATTACGAACGGTCAGTGTGTATTGGGCAGCACCTTCTTGATAGGTGTTATCGGCAGCAGTGGAGGCTTTGATTACAGTTGTTCCTGCACCTACGAGTGTTACTACACCTTCTGTGCTGATGGTCGCTACTTCTTGGTTACTGCTGCTGTAAGTGATAGGCCTTGTTGGAGTAGCAGTAGCTGCACTATTGTAGGTGAATCCTTTTGTGAAGAATAAGGTTTGGTTTCCGTCTATTTCATTGAACGTTACTTCTACGGCTGTTCTGCTGTCTTCTTGTTTATAAAGAGTAAGGTGTTTTTGGGAACCGGTATAGCAAGCGAATCGATATTGATTGTTGTTAGCATTGAATTGTAAATAACGAGTATTTACACCAGCATTTTGGATTTTGAAAACTTTATTATTCTCATCGTATATAAAATTCCAACCGCATTCTCCGATTGTATAGTCATTGTATATATAGGCTTCATTATTGTTACCCTTAAATCCTACAAATATATTTCCGTTGCTGATAGAGTAATGATCGTCCGATTCTAGGGTAATGTCCCACATAACTGTTTTGTCGTCGGTGACGATTTTATTTTCGGTAAGATCTATTTCGGTGTTTCCAAAGAATTTCCCGGCATTGGTTGTATTCAAAGCCATTACCGAGTTGGCATCATCATTTGCTTGATAGACGATAATATATTTCCCTTCGGTTACGGCGTCATTAGTCACTTTTACAAATGTTTTGAGAGCTGCCGGATCTGTTACTTTCAACGTATATTCGATAAAAGAGGCGTTGAAAGTCGCTGTTTCAGCAACTTCGGCCTTGATTACAGTTGTTCCTCCGGCAAGGAGCGTTACCGTACCTTGTTGGTCGATGGTAGCTACTTCTTGATTACTGCTGCTGTAAACGATAGTGGCATCCGATTTCGTTGTGGCTTTGCTGCTGTAACTTCCGTCTGCCAACATTTTGGTTATGTCGCCAGTGATTCCGCTAAATGTTAATTCGGGATTTGATTTTCCCGTTTCTTCCAATTTGTAGAGTGTCAAATCTTTTTGGTTGCTATTTGACTGGTAACATGCAAACCACTTACTGCTGCTGTTATATTGCAAAAATCGATTACTATATTGTACGTTGGTGGCTCGAAAATTGTCTTTTTCCACAGAAAAATTCCATTCACATGTTTTTTCTTCAAAGTTTGAAGAAAGAGAGGCATTATTGCTATTTACACCAACGACATATGTTCCATTATTGTTAATGCTCATACCGTTTGCTGTTGTTGTAATCTCCCAAATAATAGATGCATCGGGACTAATAATAGCATTATCTGTAACATTGATTGCAGTAGCAGCAATTCTAGAACCATTAGCTTTATTTTCCATAGCCATGTTTTCATAAGCTATTACATATTTTCCATCGGTAAGTTCTTCGATAGAAGATATTTTTTTGTAAGTCTGGCTCCACACCGGGACAGAACCACAAACCAACGCTACTAATAAAATAGCTGTGTGTAAGAAGTAATTTTTTTTCATAGATGTATTGTTTTAGAGTTAGAATATTCTATATGGTTTATTTTGAGCCCATTGAAATTAGTCTAACAAAAATATAAAAACGAATCGGAAAGAAAAAGCTTTTTTGAAGGAAACTTTATATTTTTAATGAAAATGTCATATCTATTGTTTATTTATCTTTCGTCTCTGAGCCTATAAGCCAGTTGTTCACCATCTCTTTTCAACCCCTCCGTCTTGCGGACACCTCCCCTATATTTTACGTAGCAAAACACCCCGTAATACTACGGGACACGGCAGGGAGGAGGGAGGTAAATACTTTCCTCGTATTTGTTTTTCTCCCCTATACGACTAACAGAAGATCTCTATATCGCTTTGCGACACCCCGTTAATGCTATGGGACACGGTAGGGAAGGAGGTTTAAATACCATACCAATAATACCGCACCACTCTCTCGCAGTTCTAAGAAGGGTGTTGGCAATGCCACGTGGAACACGGCAGGGGAGAGGTGTAAAAATGTTCCTTTTGTCAAGGGAAAGATGGAAAGTCGGTAATTTTATGTCTTGTGCGGTGTGAAGTGCATTATATTCATGCGATGTAAAAATCCTCGATTATTCCTTCACAGGCATCTTCCAAGATATTCAATACATTCTCAAAGCCGTCGGCTCCACCGTAATAAGGGTCGGGGATACAATCTACCGGGTAATGTCGGCAATAATCGGTTACACGCTTTACTTTTGCGGCTTCTTCGGGAGAGTCGGCCATAGAACGGAGCGTATCGATGTTGTAATCGTCCATACCCAAAATCAAATCGAATTTCTCGAAATCATCGGGCCTTACAGGGCGACTGCGATGTTCCAGCAAATATCCGCGCCGGGCAGCGTGTGAACGCATGCGAGGGTCGGGTAATTCCCCGGCGTGACCGCCGTAAGTCCCGGCCGAGTCTACCTCGAAGCGATCGGTTATCCCTCGTTGTCGAAGCATATGTTTAAATACTCCTTCCGCAGCCGGCGAACGGCAAATATTTCCGAGGCAGACGAAAAGTATTTTAACGGGTTTCTTTATCTCCTTTTCCATTTTAAATCGAATTTAATCCAGCCGAGATTGAGTAGAGGCGGAAACAATAAAGAACAGGTGTACCGTTATTCTTCTATCCCGAACAACTCTTTCAAAATGAGTTTGGTTGCTCCGGCATGAGTCGAAATGTAATCACCTGCATTTTTGCTGGCAGAGGCTAAGTATTTGGGATTGGTTAGTAGTTTGTCGGCAACGGTTGCAAATTCTTGACCGTTGTGGATTGCAAAGCCGCCTCCGCATGCTATGAGTTCGTGGGCTTCTTTGAATCGGCGATGGTTAGGCCCGAAAATAACGGGTATGTCATATACGGCAGCTTCGGCAATATTGTGTATGCCGGCTCCGAATCCTCCACCGACGTAAGCGACGGTTCCGTATCTGTAAATGGAGGAGAGAAGCCCGAAGCAGTCTATGATGAGGCAATCATACGACTGTACGGTATCGATTGTGGCTTGTGTGTAACGTATGACCGGGCGTTTCAGTAGTTTCTCTATCGATTGCAAATGAGATTCGTGTATTTCGTGTGGGGCCAGAATGAGTTTGATATTGTCGTTGTGATTGAAATATCGAGTAATGAACTCCTCGTCTTTGGGCCACGAGCTGCCGGCAATAAGTATCTTTTTTCCTTGTGCGAAGGCTTCGACAAGAGGTAATTCTTTGGCCGTGCGACGAATGTCGCCGACCCGGTCGAAACGGGTGTCGCCTACGATCGATACATTATCGATGCCTATACTGGCGAGTAGTTGTCGGGAGCGTTCGTCCTGTATATAAAGGCGGGTAAAGTTTTTCAAAATGCGACGAAAATATCCTCCATAAGAACGGAAGAATATTTGTTTGGGGCGGAAGATAGCCGAGACAATATACGTGGGTATATTCCTGCGTTTAAGTTCGTTGAGGTAGTTCGCCCAAAATTCATATTTAATAAATATGGCTTTCGTGGGTTTGGTCAAGTCGAGGAACCGCCTTACATTGCCCGGCAGGTCGAACGGAAGGTAGCAAATAAGATCTGCTCCCGAATAATCTTTGCGGACTTCGTAACCCGACGGAGAGAAAAACGTGAGTAATATTTTGGTATCGGGTTGCGCTTTTTTTATGGCTTCGATAAGCGGACGTCCTTGTTCGAACTCTCCGAGGGACGAGGCATGTATCCACAAATAACCTCCTTGCGGATCGGCATGCCGGGAGAGGTAATCGAAGATTCCTTTTTGTCCCTGAGTCAGTTTCCGGGCCTTGACATTTCGTATTCCGGCGAGTGCGACTAATTGTTTATAGCAATATATTCCAAAATTATAAATCGATTTCATAGCGGCGATTTTCTCTTGTCGGGTTACAAGATATTTTTCAGGTAACCTCGATTCTGTTTTCCCTTACGGTTTTTCCATGCTTGGTCGTCTATATAGAATCGTAGGGTGAGTTGCTGTTGAAAATCGAGGTTGCCGGGCGTATAATGCAGGTTGCAGGAAGCTATGCAGTTAAGATAACTTTTGCGGAAAATGTAGGCGTATATATCCGTGCGATTATAGGTCGAAGACTGGTAGAACGGATCTCCCTGATTGAGCTGAGCTCCTAATTGGGGATAAAGGGGCATTTGCGAACCTCCTTTGTAAAATGTGTTGTGTAGACCCAAGAAGCGCCATTCGGCCAATAAGTCTATGAGAATGCCTTGCGGGTGATGCCACGTCCCGACGTTGCGAAGCCGGTCGAGACTGATGTGATACCCCACTTTGAGGGTCAAGGTGTCCAACGGTGTGTATGTGGTTAAATCCAGTCCGATGTATGGGCTGGCGATGAGATTGTCGGTAACCGTATAGCGGCTATCCGAATTACGAGGACGAGCCAAGTGATTCATCACCAAATGCCCTCCGGCGAAAAGGTAGGGCAGGGGTTGCCACCGGCCGTTGAATACAGCCATGAAAGCCTCTCGTTTTACCTCGGTCTGTACTTGTCTCCAATCGATATAGAGCTCGGCGAATCCTTTGGTATGTATATACTGGAATAATGCACCTGCTATGTTGGGACGGAAGTAGGTGAGAGAATCGTATTGCAAGATTGCCGGTACGTTTTCGATTAATTGGGTACGGGGAAACATACCCAACGACATTCGGAATTTGGAGGTATCGTAACGGTAATAGACCGTGGGGTGCACTTTGGCCTCGCGAGTAGATCCGTCGATGGGTTGTACCCATGAGGCTCCTGCCATGATCGTGCTATGTCCTATTCTGATACCGATTTCGGGAGACAAGCGTGTCCCGAAAAAAGTTTGGGACTGTGCTTTGGAATAACCGAATTCCCGATTGTCGAAAAATCCGGTCATATCTACGCTCCAAGCTATTTGCTGAGCCTTTGCAGGAAACAGCGCAGCAAGGAGAATAATCAAAAGCAGTGTATGTGGCTGTCTGTATTTCATTAACCTAAATATTCGATAGCCCGCTCGATACGCTTGATAGTCTCTTCTTTGCCCATGATTTCCGTAATGTCGAACATGTGAGGCCCTTTACATTCCCCAACTACGGCCAAACGGAAAGCATTCATGACGTTGCCCAAATGGTAACCGTTCTGTTCGATCCAACCTAATACGACTTTTTCGGCCGGGGCAGACGAGAAGTCGTCCATATTGCGCAATATTTCGATGAGTTCGCGCATTTGAGCGGGGGTCTCTTCTTTCCAGCGTTTTTTTACCGATTTTTCTTCGTAGGTAGTCGGTGCGACAAAAAAGAAAGCTGCTTGATCCCACAATTCTTTTACGAAACTTACGCGACCCTTTACAAGGCCTATGATACGGGCGACGGTGGATTTATCGGCTTTTATGCCTTTTTCTTCGAGAATAGGCATGAATAACTCGGTGAGCTCTTCGTTGCTTTTCTCCTGTATGTATTTGTGGTTAAACCATTTCCCTTTTTCATAGTCGAACTTAGCCCCGCTTTTGCTACATTTTTCGAGAGAGAAGAGTTCGATAAGTTCGTCCATCGACATGATTTCCTGATCGTTACCGGGATTCCAGCCTAACAGGGCGAGGAAATTAACCACGGCTTCGGGCAGATAGCCCGACTCGCGATATCCCGAGGATACTTCGCCGGTTTTGGGGTCGTGCCATTCGAGCGGGAATACGGGAAATCCCAACCGGTCGCCGTCTCGTTTGCTCAACTTGCCTTTACCGTCGGGTTTCAATAACAGGGGCAAATGGGCGAACCGCGGCATGGTGTCTTCCCAACCGAAAGCCCGGTAGAGCAATACGTGCAACGGAGCCGAGGGCAACCACTCTTCTCCACGGATTACGTGGGAGACAAGCATTAGATGGTCGTCGACGATATTCGCCAAGTGATAGGTGGGCAGATTGTCTGCCGATTTGTATAGCACTTTGTCGTCGAGAATGGACGAGTTGATGGTCACTTCTCCTCTGATAAGGTCGTCGACTACGATGTCTTCGCCCGGCTCTATTTTGAATCTTACGACATATTGTTGTCCTTGTGCGATGAGGGAATCTACTTCCTCTTTGTCCATTGTCAGCGAGTTTCGCATTTGCATGCGAGTGGAGGCGTCGTATTGGAAGTTGGCGATTTCGTTTCGCTTGGCTTCCAATTCGGCGGGAGTATCGAATGCGATGTAGGCTTTTCCCGCATCGAGCAGTTGATTTACATATTTACGATAAATGTCTTTTCGTTCCGATTGTCGGTAAGGTCCGTAATTTCCGCCGTAGCTGACCCCTTCGTCGAACTTGATTCCCAACCATTCGAGGGCTTCGATAATGTATGCCTCGGCTCCCGGTACGAAGCGTTGAGAGTCGGTGTCTTCGATACGGAAGATCATATCTCCGTGATTTTGCTTGGCAAACAAATAGTTATAGAGAGCGGTACGAACCCCGCCAATATGTAATGCTCCCGTGGGGCTTGGTGCGAAACGCACTCGGACTTTTCTTTCGGACATATTCATATAGTTGAAAACTCGGCAAAATTAAACATTTTTTTTGTTTTTGGATATATAAACCGGCATATATTATATTGTGGGTGTTAAGAGCCATTTATATATTCTGTTTAATCGTTCAACTCGGCCAATATTTTTTGGAGAGCTTCGTCGGTCTCGAATAATTTGGATTTGCAGAATTTCAATAATTCGAGCGAACGTGTCGTGCATTTTTGCAGCTCGTCTATTTCGTATTCGTTGTTTTGTAATTTGTTTACAATCGTTTCCAACTCGGCTATCGCATCGGAGTAGGAGAGAGTCGTTTTTTTAGCCATATATATTTTATTTTGTTTTCGAAGGTTCTGTTTTTTCTATCCGGCTTGTCGTTTTGCCATCGGCAAAGATAGTCTCTATCGAGTCTCCGGGAGATAGCTCTGCGACACTTTTAACGACCCGGTTGCCGTGGAGGGTCAGGCTGTATCCTCGTTCGAGTAGAGACTGGGGAGACAATAGCCGGACAGTCTTTTCCGTATGGTCGAGCTTGTTCCTTTCCGCATCGATAACGGCTCGTAAAGCGAGTTTGATTTGTTGGGTTAACAATCCGGTTTTATGTTTTTCTCCGAGTATCAGTCGTTCGATGAGCAGTGGAAGTGTGGAGGCCGTGCGTTGTATCGTCTGCTTTTCCCGGCCGATTCGATTACGGACTTCTGAGCTGATCGTGTGCGACAGATTGACGGCATATGTGTCGGCTTCGTGCATACGAGCGATAATCCATTCGGCTGCCGCCGTAGGGGGTTTTACCCGTGTGTTGGCTACCATGTCGATAACGGTGTCGTCTCGTTCGTGCCCGATACCGGTAATGACAGGTAGTGGGAATTGGGCTACATTGACGGCCAGAGGATAACTGTCGAAACTATTCAAGTCGGACGTCGCTCCGCCTCCCCGAATGATGACGACACCATCGAACAACTCTTCGTGCCGGTTGATTCGGTCGAGTGCATGAATGATAGATTGTTCTGTTTGGTCGCCTTGCATGGCCGCCGGGAAGAGAACAGTGTATATTTTGTACCCGTAAGAATTGTTTTGTATTTGATTCATAAAGTCGCCATAGCCGGCGGCTGACGGAGAAGATATGACCGCTATACGTTGCGGCAGTATCGGCCATGTGAGCTCTTTGTTCATGTCGGCCACTCCTTCTTCCCGAAGTTGTTGCAGTATGGCGGCTCGACGACGGGCCGCATCTCCCAACGTATAAGCGGGATCGATATCGTGCACGGTCAGGTTATAACCGTATAGCTCGTGAAAGGAGATACTGACTTGTATGAGAATTTTGATACCCGATGTGAACAGTTGTCCGGTCGACTGCTTGAACCACGGTTGCAATAATCGGAATGTCGTCGCCCAAATGGTGGCTCTGGCTTTGGCTACGGTTTTCCCGGATTGTTCTTCTTTCTCGATCAGTTCCAAATAACAGTGACCGGAAGGGTGTATTCTCGCCTCGCTGATTTCGGCGCGTACCCAATACCGTTCCGGCAAAGACTCTTGTAGGGTATTGCGTACGCAAGCATTTAGTTCGAGTAGTGAAAATTCTTTTCTCCCGGAGGTCATAACCGTTGTATTTTTTGAGTCCAATAATTTGATTGACAGCGGGCTGCCAGTATATATATCCCTTTTTTCAATGTGTACAAGGGCGTTTCGGAATTTTCCGAAACATTATACTCTTGTATAATAACACCTTCCAAAGTATATATGTGGAGGGTAATCGAGGTATCGCCGATCGGTAGCCTTTTTATTTTTATGACAGGGATTCCTTCTCTGTAAATGATTTGTAGAGGAATATCCCCTTTTAGGGAGGGTTCGATTCCCGTTCCCTGACGATAAGCTGCATAGAAATCGGGTATACCGTATCCCATGACGGAATCGGGTGTTAAAGATTGCGAACTGTTATTTTTGATGAGTCCGACGATTTCCTGTGCAGAAAGGTCGGGAAGAGCTTGTCGCAGACAGGCTGTAAGTCCTGCTATTATCGGCGCGGAAAATGAGGTCCCGTCTTTCCATGCCGTGTTTCCTTCGGAAGTTATTGTTGCGGCGGTAACCCCGATTCCCATGATATCGGGCTTGATGCGGCCGTTGGCCGTAAATCCCCTGCCGGAGAAATATGCGGGTTTCAGGTTGGGTGAAACGGCTCCTACCGTGAGAACGCCATCGACATCGCCCGGAAAAGTTATCTTTCCCCAGTTGTTACCTCCTTCGTTCCCTGCACTTACCACGATGAGCAATCCTTTTTGTACTCCCATAGCGGCTGCTTGGGAAATAAATGCCGATTTGCCGTCAAGTTGGTCCCATGTGTGGTTGAACCGGGAATCGTCGAATTCGGAGTAACCGAGAGAAGAGGTTATCACATCGGCTCCTATGCTGTCGGCATATTCGAGAGCCGCCACCCAATAATCTTCTTCTGCCGGATATTCCGTATCGGTATCTTCCGAGCGCAAGAGCCAGTATGCGGCATCGGGGGCTGTACCGATGAAGACAGAACTGTCTTTGACCAACATGGTCGATAGGACGGACGAGCCGTGTGTATCCCCGTGCATGAAATCCATTTTCTTGTCTATGAAGTCATGGTTCCCGACAATTTTATTTTGGTCGAACTTGGGATTGCGGTCTGCGTTGAAGAATCCACCATCGATGACGGCGATTGTCATTCCTTTTCCGGTGAATCCAGCTCGATGTAATTCGTCCCCATTGTGTACCTCTATTTGCAGGGCGGCATCTCCGTAGGGATTCTCGGATTCCGATTCGATTTGTTTCTGCCTTTTTTTGAGGTTAGAGACTGGTTGTACGGCTATTCCTAAACTTTCGTGCTTTTTGACGAACGACAAAGAGGCGATTGCCGATAAGTCGGTTGCATCGGTCAATGCTATGGTGGCGGTGTTCAGCCATTTTGATGTGGTCAATATACGGGCTCCGAGTTCCGAAAGTTTTTTTAATCGGACGGGGGCTATGGGTAAATCGGTAGAGTCTATGGGAATATTCTGTTTTTCCCGATGGGCGATAGCCTGTTCCGATAAGAATTTCTCGGGTTCATCGACCGAGTGAACCGATTCGGGCTTGTCGTTGAACCATATCCGGTATTGTTGCTCTTGTGCTATATTATTGGCTGTGAAAGCGATGAAAAAGGATAATAGCAGTATCGGGCGTATCATAGAGCATACTTTTTTAATAACCGTTGATCGGCAATGATTCCACCGCCGATAATACAGTCGTTCTGGTAAATGACTGCCGATTGCCCCGGAGTTACCGCTGAAGCATCGGATTGAAAGCAGACTATCCATTCGTTAGGAGTTTCTCCTTTGCGAAGGGTCGCCGGTATAGCCGCACTGCGGTAACGAATTTGAACGTCGACCGGTTCCGATGTATTCAGAATGCCGGGTATGGTTTCGATAACATCGGTAATGACCATATTCCGGGTGAGCAGTTCCGACCGTTCTCCCAACCGTATCGTGTTTTTTATCGGATTTATGCGGGTGACGAACATGGGCTTCCCCAAAGCTATCTCCAATCCTTTACGCTGCCCTATGGTATAGAATGGGAATCCTTTGTGCTGTCCGAGCTTCCGTCCGGCGGCATCGATAAAATATCCTCCTGCCACTTCCCGGTCTAAGTCGGGAAGTTGTTCACGTAAAAAGTCCCGATAGTCTCCCGGTATGAAACAAACTTCCATGCTCTCTTTTTTTTCGACTTTTTCGTGGAATCCTTTTTTCTCGACGTATTGTTTTATTTCCTCTTTGGTGATGTCGCCTAACGGGAAAATGGTTCTGGCAAGTTCCTGCTGTCCGAGTCTCCACAAAAAGTAAGATTGATCTTTTTTAGGATCGGCGCCTCTGTTTAGTATGAAGCGATTATTTTTCCGTGAAATCCGAGCATAATGTCCGGTGGCGACCCATTGGCAATTCAACCGGTCTGCTTCCTGCAAGAGGTAATGCCATTTGAATTGTTTATTGCAAAGAACACATGGGTTGGGAGTATTCCCTTTTAAATATTCGTCGGTAAAACTTTTTATGACCGTTCTCTTGAAATCGTCTCTTACATCGAGAATGTGGTGTTCTATTCCTATCTTCTCTGCCAGTTCTTTGGCCTCTATGGCGAATTGAGGAATCGATTGTCCTTCGTTCGGGAAATGTCGGGGTAAATCCCACATGCGCATGGTGAGACCGATCACTTCGTACCCTTGTTCTTGTAATATCATGCATGCGGCAGAGCTGTCGATACCACCGCTCATGCCTATCAATACTCGTTTGTCAGAATCCATAGCGTTTCATGTTGCTGCAAAAATACGGAAAGGTGAAAACCGAATAAAATGTATTCGCTCATTTTTATGTCGAGTTGTATCCTGTTTCGCATCTATTGCAAAAATAGCGAACTTTTACGAAGCCAGATACAATCTGTTCATAAAAACGTATATGTTGAGAATGTTAAAAAACGGGGAGTTTTTGGACGTCTCATGGGAAAAAGAGTATCTTTGAAAAAATATTGGGAATATAAGCGTTTAGAATATTACCTCTATTCGGAATCAGCAAAATTCTTTTTATGGTGGGGTAATAGACAACTAAACGCCTACGCTTGTTATATGGACAAGCGTGGGCTGGTTGTTTATCCACCAAAGGTTTTGCTGAACCTCGAATAGGATAAACCATCAGGCTCACGCTTTTTTATTTTAAAGTTTTGTGGGTTTATTTTTGTTTAGACGAGATTACGAAAGAGGGGATTTTCCTGTTTATTTTCTGCGAAAAGACCATGAATTGAACTTGTGGGCTACTTATTGGGTCATAGCCCTTTTTTTCTGAGAATTGTTTGGTTAAAGAAATCGCAGAAAAGAGAAGAGAAAGCTGTTGATTTTACGGCTTTCTCTTCGTTATTTTTCCAAAAGTACTACGGCATAAGCAGAAATTCCTTCCTCTCTTCCTGTAAAGCCTAATTTTTCGGTAGTAGTGGCTTTAATGGATATATCTTCAAGATCGATGCCCATACATTCTGAAAGTGTTTTTTGCATGAGAGGAATATGTGGGTTGAGTTTAGGGCGTTCGGCACAGACCGTTATGTCGGCATTTCCTATCGAAAATCCTTTTTCTCGAATGAGCTCCACGGTCTTTTTTAGTAAAATCTTGCTGTCTATGTTTTTATATTCGTTGGCCGTATCGGGGAAGTGAAATCCTATGTCACGCATGTTCGCCGCTCCGAGCAGGGCATCGCATAAAGCATGAATAAGAACATCGGCATCGGAGTGTCCCAAGAGTCCGAGGGTGTGCTCGATACGTATTCCTCCTAACCATAATTCCCGTCCTTCGACCAATTTGTGGACATCGAATCCGAAACCTATACGTGTTTTCATCGTCTTCCCAGAAGGTCTTTAAGCCCGTCCATGTCGAACGAGAGAGTGAAACGAAGTGTTTGATCCAAAGGACTTGTTTGTGCTGTTGCCACCATATATGCCGCATCTATTTTCAATACGTTCAAGGAAAATCCGGCTCCGAAAGAAAAATATTTGCGGTTCCCTTTGTACTTGTTTTCATTGAAGTATCCGGCTCTCAGGAAGAATTGTTGATTGTAAGAATATTCGGCTCCTATCGAAAAGTTTATTTCTCGAAGCTCCTCTTTGAATCCTCCCGGAGCATCGGTAAACGATTTGAATATACCGGATATAGGTGAGGTATTTTGCCATTTCTCTTTGGCTTCTTCATACTCTTCTTCTGTTTCGTAATTGGAAACTTGAGGGGTAGAAGGAACTAATAATTTGTTGAGATCGAGGTTCAACGATAGTGTGTTATATTCGGCTAATGGAAAAAGAAACGATGTACCTATTTTCAAATTAGTAGGTAGGAATGCGTTTTCATTACCTCCGTCATAAGATACTTTGGTTCCGATGTTGGAGATATTGAAACCTAAAGACCATTGGCATTCGTTACGACCTATGATGGGATAAGTCGTGTAGTATCCCGATATATCGGCAGCGAAGGCCGATGCACCCGATGCATCGGAAACACTCGATTCGTCGTAATGAAACCCTAAGTCGGAATAAATGTAACGGAATACGACACCCATAGAAAATTTATCGGACAATTTGCGGGAATATCCTACATCGAAAGCCATTTCATAAGGGGTTATGCTATTTTGTGCGTTTCCTTGATTATCGGTGAGTACGATTTCTCCCAATGAAAAATAGCGTAAAGAGGCACTTAATGCCTGTAAATCGCTGCTTCCCAATTTCCAATACCCCGCTAAATAGGCCAAATAGATGTCGTTTACCAGTTTGCGTAACCACGGTGTGTACGATAGAGATACACCTGCTTGGCTGTAAGCGAAAGCATATTTGGAAGGGTTCCAGAATTGAGAGTTTGCATCGGGGTCGGTGGCGACACCTAAGTCACCCATCGATGCTCCACGAGAATCGGGAGTTATGCTTAGCGAAGTGACTCCTGTATTGATAGGGTTGAATTCATTCTTGGTCGAATTTCCGTTGGCTGCAAAGGCATATACCGGCAAGAATAGCGATACAAGAATAATTGTTATAATATAAAAAGACAGTCTTTTCATCTTTGCTGACATTACGAATTACATGTATATAATAAACAGAGAATCGTGGGGATTATTGCGTGATAACCACGATTTTTTTAGTGGGTGTAACGATTGTCCCGGCAGATGTTTCGAAATAACCCTTGCAATAGTATTGACCGGCCGATACTCTCTTTCCGTTGTTGTCTTGGAGATTCCAAGTCAAGGGGAACGGGTTATTCTCGGTCGTTTCATACGACCAGATTTCTTTGCCTAAGGTGTTAGTAACAGAGATTCGGGTATGTTTCGATTCTGTGACATCGTTACCGTTTTGGTCTTGACACGAGATTGTCGCTCTTTCGGTCGCCGGTTCTTCTTCAAGGGAGATAGTATATGTTTCGTTGTTCTCTTTGACTTCGAAAGCTATGGTTACTTCCGATGAATTTCCTAAGGTGTCGAATACTTTGAATGTAAGTGTGTGCAATCCGTTACTCAGTCGAGGGAGGGGATATATGAATTCTCCTTCGGGAATCTCGCTTTCTGCGATAGGCTTGTAATAGCGAGCGACGTTTTCTTCGATACATGCGCCATCGAGCGATAAGATCATTTGTTTGCCTAAGCTGTTTCCGCTCCATATACCGGAAGGGTCCGAGAATTTACAAACGAACGTGGCCGGATTGTTTACTAATATTCCTTCGGTGAAGGAATCGTCGTTAATTCCGGCGAACTCGATGTCGGGGCCTTGTATATCTTCTGTTATCGGTTCGACAGCCGTGCTGACGATTAATTTATCGGTATATCCGTTGGCTTCTCTGCCCGATTCGTCATAGGCGTACAAATTTAGCAGCCCGGATTTTCCGGAATGTGAATTGTCAATCGGGAGTGCGACGGTGATTCGGAATGTCCCGTTTTGTATCGTGCCTTTACCGGTAGTCAATAAATCGGGGCGATGCGTATAAGTCCATGTTTTTTCGTCTTGATGTGCCAATGTGGTGAACTGTTTTTCTTTGTCATATAGGTTATAGTATATATAACCGTTGAAATCGGAAAGTAGCTCATTTTGGTGAGATCGTATTTCACCCTCCACCGTATAATTTTTGCCCGGAATCATTTCGATATTTTTTTCGCCGCTATTTCCGTTTATACGGGTAACTTGTATGGAATGTTCGGGGTAAGCAAGTTTTAAAGCCGGGTCTCCGATAAGAACGTAGTTGAGTTTGTTCTTGTCGATTTCGGTGTTGAAATCTCGTTTAGCCAGTTTTAAAACATCTCCTATTCGTAAAGGAGAACCATTGGAATCCCGATCAAAGAGTCGCTTCATTAATCGTCGATTGATTTTATCGTTGCCATCGGTATAAACCACACGGGTAGTCGTTATTAAGGCTATGGCTCCGGCAGAGGGGTTGAGGAATACGTTCTCTCCGGCTGAAACGTCTTCTGCGTCGAATTGGCAGTAGTCGCATGTGATGGTGATAAATAGGGGTAACCGCGTATTGGTAAGATGGTCCATTTCATATCGGGAAAATAATCCTTCTCCGGTAAATCCTACTTCGGGGTCATTGTGTCCTATATAATTGAAGACGAGCATACCTTCATTGAATTGTTTCATCAACTCCCGATTGGCTTCGGGGTATTTTATTGTTTGGGGATCCATATAATAGGAGTCGATGTATATTTTATTCACTCTGAATCCCAATCTCGGTTGAGAAGTATTTTTGAGTAAAAGGGTGTCACTTCCTTTATCGGCTTGTTCGGCGTGTATCGCTCCGTCTCCATCGTCGGCAGCTATGCAGATATTGTTTTTCCATGAGGAAAAGTCTTTGTCGTGTACATATCGATATAGTTTATCTACTACCAATCGTGCGTTTTTAATCGAGGAAATGGGAAAACGACCGATTCCTAAACATACTTTATCGACCTTTATTTCTTCGCCCGAATTGTCTTCCAAGAAACCGAAATAATCTTCTATAACGAATGATTCTCGTTCGTCGATACTTGTTTTCGATTGGTAGGTAAGTAACATGTTGCATTCGGGTGAATGTAACTTTTCCATAGATTTGCGGTTGTTGTAAGAACCGTCTCCGAAAAGAAGCAGATAACGCGGACGAACGTTTTCATTACCTTCGGCTCTGTCGTAAAACATTTTCATTAATCTTCGATAGGCCGAGGCATCGGGTGTTCCCGATGAAAATTCGTTGAAAATTTTTTCTTGTTCAATAACTGCGACGGTTAGTCCTTCTTCTCTGTGCAGCTGAGCTACGCGTTCGGCTTCTGTCTGTAATGCTGCTGGGGTGATGATCGTTAGTTCGGGGATATTCAATGCGTGTAAGTTTTGGTTTTCGATTTGCCGTACGAAGGACGGAGAAGGAAAATTTTGTTCCGGGTCGAACGCAATGAACTCTCTGAGTTGAGCATCTTCTGGTGTAAATGAGGTTGTGTTGTTATCGAATGAGGTTGTAATGTTTTTCGGTCTATGGGGCGTAGTGACGTCCCAAACCAATGTTGTGGCTGTACTGTTTTCTATTTGGTAATAATTGTCGGTTTGCCGGTTGATAAAACGAAAGCAGACTTGCCCGTTGTATAATTGTAACTTACGTTTATAATTGAGTCTGATGTAATCGAGATATGCCGATAGGGTTGTTCCAGTACTGGCGTAGCGAAGGCTTATCGTTGATTCTTCCTCGGCTCGGTTCACTGTTTTAAGTGGGGAAGCTACTCGAAGAAATTCATGGCTATCGTAATATTTTGTGATTTTGTTCGAGGTATTGGTCGGTAATTCGGTCCCATTGTAAGAAATGTGTATATACCCTTCGCTTCCACTGATTTTTGCTCCGAAAGATACTCTTATTTTTATCGGAGAGGGTTGTGCTCCCGATAGGTGAAACGTGAAGTCTTGATTCGAATTCGATAGAAAATCTTCACCGAAGAAATTTTGTCCCGTTTTGCCTACCGATATTAATTCTTTTTCGTGTAGGGCATAGTCGTCGAATACGGTAATCGGGGTATCGATCTCGGTCGGTAAGGAAGATGATATGGTAGGAAAGTCGGTAGATTCGATGTTTCTATCTGTCAGGAAATAGCAGGCATATGTAGAATAGGGGTGAAGCCGATGTACAAATTCTTGACTGGCAGAATCGAAAGACCATTTGGTAGTGCCTTGCGAATAAAAATATAGTTTGTTGTTATGTCGCCAAAGTGGAATTTGCGGTAGGTCGTCTATGTAGTTATCGCTGTTTGCAAATAGTTCATCGATGACGGTTCCTCCATATCCGAACAGTTTTATTTTTGAAGGGTCTGTAAAACCCCAAGCCCTCAAAGAGTCTTCTGTTATTTGGTAAATTCCTGCATCGGTTGTCGATATCTTTACCCAATTGCCTTCCGCTAATATGGAGTTTTCCGCATAGTCTTGTCGATCTCTTCCGTATGTAGGTTGGAGTAAAATATAAAAACAAGCTATAATGGATAATATTCTTTGTTTTTGTGTTCGCTTAATCGTATGAGGCATTGGTATAAACTAATGGCTATTTAACAAAAAAATCAAGAACTTTTGTTTCTTCCAAATACCCTTCGAGATGGTCTCCTATTTTTACGGGTCCTACTCCTGCCGGTGTTCCGGTAAAGATGAGGTCTCCTATTTTCAAGGTATAGAATTGGCTGATATAAGCGATGAGTTCATCGATGTGGAAAATCATATCTTGACTATTGCCTTGTTGTACTTTTACTCCGTTTATAAACAAAGAGAAATTTATATTGTCGGCTTTGGGTGTTTGTTCGGGTAATGGAATGAATTTTCCGATGGGAGCCGAGTTGTCGAATCCTTTTGCAATGTCCCACGGATTTCCGTTCGCCCTTGCTTCGGCTTGCTTGTCCCTGGCCGTGAGGTCGATGCCTACCGTTACAGAGTCGTAGTATCGATGTGCAAATTTACCGGCTATGTTTTTCCCTAATCGGGAAATGTGGAAAACCAATTCGGTTTCGTATTCGATACGGTCGGAGAATTGAGGTAAAAAAAATGGCTTCCCGTCTTTTAGTAAAGCCGTTTCGGGTTTAAAAAAAATGATGGGATTTTGAGGAGTTTCTTTTTGGTTCATCTCTGCATTGTGTCCTCTATAATTCCAACCGACGGCAATTATTTTCATGAGATTTACTTGATATTATTTAACCGATTGAACATAACGGCTAAATGAGCATAAATAGATGTGTTTTGAATAACTATATGTTTGGGAACTCGAATCCGGTAAGGGGTAAAGTTCCAAATCGCTTTGATACCTCCGGCTATCATCTCTTCTGTCGCACTTTGAGCTTTGTCTATCGGGACGGTCAATATTCCTATTTGGACACCCAACTCTTTTTGCTTTTGAGTGAATTGAGACAGGGGATATACCGGAATATGATTAATGAAGGTTCCTGCCAACTCGGGTTTGACATCGAACCCGGCAACGACTTCGAGACCGTATTGCGACAATCCCGAATCTTGCATGAGCGCGGCCCCCAAACTTCCAACTCCGAAAATGAATGCTTTGTGCATAGACGTGAATCCGAGAAATTCTTCCAGTACTGCGACTAACGAATTTATTTCATAACCGACACGTGTTTTCCCCGAAATATTGATAAAAGAGAGATCTTTGGCTATTTTCGACGAATCTACGCCTATTTCCTTTGCTATTTGTGTGGAAGAAACATATTCTTCTCCTTTTGTTTGTAGCAATTTTATATAAGCCAAATACCACGGAAGCCTGCGAAGCGAAGGCTCCGGTAATTTAATTGTAGATTTCGATTCCGAATTATACATCTTTTTGACTGTTTGATATACAAAGATATAACAAAATACTGAAATTTGGTTCAAATATTTTTTACTCGATCCCTTAAAAGGGATCGGCGATGTATATCCTTGTCGAAGAAACAGTCTATTCTCTGCCGGTCACACAGAGTTTTTTCGAACGAGTGGTTTCGTGTTCGTTATCGGTCGATATAATCGCTTTGTACAAGTAGATACCACCGGGAACCCGAGTTCCGCTACCGTCGGTCAAATCCCATGTAATCGGGTAGGACTTGTACATGTCGGAGAGACCTTTCCCCGTATAACGCCATACTTCTACTCCCATCAGATTATATACCGATATGGTTACGTTTATCACGGCATCCGGTCTGTTGTGTCTCAAATAGAAATTTGTCGAAGTGCTGGCCGGGTTACGATCGGCATACAAGTCATAAATAACAGGTTTTAATCCGGCCTTTACCGTAAAGCCTATTTCGGTTTCCGACGAATTGTTTTCGGTGTCCCACACTTTTAATCGTAAAGAGTGTTCCCCTTCGCTCAGTCCGCTCAAAGGGTATGCGATAAACCCTCTGCCGAATTCGCCCAATGCAGGTTGGAAGTAAGAAGATACGTCGGTATATACGGTTTTATCGTCTAAGGTAATAGTCATCTGATGCCCGATACCGGCATCGGATATGTTTATTCCCGATTCATCATACACCTCGGCCATAAACAGAGGCGATTCGTTGACCGTATCGCCGTATTTGAACTCTTCGGAGTTGAGGTAGGCAGAATATATCTGCGGACCTTCAAAATCTTCGTTCGAGTCGTCGTTAAATCCTCCTACGATAAAGTTGGATTCATTGCCGTTTCCCTCTTGACCTTCATCGTTATAGCAATATAGATTTATCAATCCCTTGTCATCGGCAAAGTTGATTTCTCTCGGGACTTTGAATGAAATTTCAAAAATGCCGTTGACGATAGAGTCTTTTCCCACATAAAGGCGGTTGCTCCTTTCTTTAAATTCTATGGCTTTGCCTTCCTCTCCATAGCCGTGGGTTACTACGGTTACTTCGGAATCATAGACCGTCGGACAGATGATACCGTTATAATCGGTCGCTTTTTCTCCGCCGGGGGTATATATCTCTCCCTTTATAGAAACGGAGTCTCTCGCTTGTATGGTCGGTGTGGTTTGAGTGATGTCATGCCCGTTTATTTCGGTTACCTTAATTTGGTAATCGGGGTATAATAATTTTAGAGCCGGATCTCCCAATAGGGTGTAGTTCAATTTGTTGCTGTCTGTTTGTGCAATGTTGCATTTCGCTTCACGCAATATGTCGCCGAGTCGTGGATACTCGTGATTTTCATTTTTTTTGAATATTTGTTGCGCTACACCACTGTTGAGATAGTGATTGTCGCTGATATAAACGACTCGGGTCGTGGTGATGAGGGCTATACCTCCTCCGTTCGGATTCAGGCAAAGGATTTCTCCACCCGATGTTTCTTCGTGATCGTAACGTCCGAAGTCACAAGTCGCTGTGATAAACAGTGGCAACCTTTTTAAATACATGGATTGAATGTCGCCTATATTCAATAAATCTTCATGTGTCCATGCCACGGTACTGCCGTGACCTATATAATCTACTACGAGAACGCCGTCATCTAAAATTTGTAATAATTTTTTCTTGGCCGAAGGGTATGTTCGTCCCGTGGAGCCTATTTCTGCCGTGTAAGCATCCGTGTAGACTTTGTTGATGAAACAGTGGGCATCGCTATTCTCCATAATGCTACAAATCTCTTCGGCCTGTTCCATGTGAATGGCATAATTTTCATCGTCGGCGACGACAAGAACCTGATTTTTCCAAGAGCCCTTATCGTTATTCTCTATATAATTGTATAATTTGGATACCACATCTTTGGCTTCTTGTTCGCTTTTTATGGGCAAACGGCCTATATTGACACGGAGTTTATCCGACGCTATTCTATTCCCGGAATCGTCGTCGAGGAATCCGAAGTAATCGTCTGTCGTATAGGATTGACGTTCGTCTGTTCCGCTGCCGTGCTGGTATGTGAGGAGTGTGGGGTATTTCACATATTTACCGGTTTCTCCTATTTTTCGGTTATCGTATAATCCTTTTCCAAAAAGCAACAGGTATAAAGGCTCTCCATTGAGGCCGCCTTTTCGATCGAAAAACATTTTCATCAGTCGTCGATAGGCTGTCGCATCGGGTGTTCCCGAGGAGAATTCGTTGAATACGGTTTCATGGTCAATGACAGCTACCTCCATACCGTCGTTCTCATTATGCAATCGAGCGATGCTTTGGGCGTAGGAGATATATTCTTTGGGCGTGAGAATAACCATGTCGGGGGTTGTCAAACCGTGTAAATTTTGGTTAGGTACTTTTTCAATAAACTCTACCGAGGCAACGGTAGCTTGTTCGTCGAATGCAATGTATTCTTCATTTCCTTTCGTAGGCACGAAACGTGCATTACCGTTGTTGACGTTGGGTTTGATAGAAACGGGATTCAGAGGATCCGATATATCCCAGATATGAGTCGTCGTCGAGTAACCTTGCAGGTTATAGCAACTGTTCGCAGGGAGCTGACCCAGCCGGAATTGGATACTTCCGTTGTATAATTGCAATTTTCTTTTATAGTTGAACCGAAAATAATTGAGACGGGCCATAGAGAGAGAACCTCCGTTTTGTCGGAAAAGGAGCGTAAAAGCCAGTTCCTCGCTGTCGAGGTCGATTTCTTTGAGCGTCGAGGTCATTCTTACGAAGTCATAAGAACTGCTCGATCCTGCTCCTATATTGTCGGTGTTGCTCGATGGAAGAGTTTGTCCATTGCGGGTAAAGACAAGTGTGGCAGTTCCACCTAATATTTTCGCTCCGAAAGAAGTTCTTAATTTTACGGGAGAGGAATTGTCTACACCGGGAAGTTCGAATGTAAAACTCTTAGATGTCGTATAACGGAAATCGTCGCCTAAAAATAATCGTCCTGTCGAACCGGGAGAATATAATTCCTGTTCGTACACGGCGTGTTCGTCGAATGAAGTTATGTCCTGTAATCCGGTCGTTTGTCCCCCTTCCCGTTCGGCGATGGTCGCCGATTGATTTTTACTGTCGGTCAGGAAATAATATCCTGCGGTAGAATATGTGTTTTGTTCATGGTCGTATTCTTTGGTTTTTTCGTTATACGACCATGAAGTGGGGCCTTGTGCGTAGAACAATATTTTACTGTCGGTGCGTATGACGGGTAACTGATTCAGGTCGTCTATATCGTTCTCAGAAAATGTTTCGGGTAGCATGGCGCCTCCGTATCCGAAAACGGTCACGGCCGAGGGGTCGGAAAATCCCCATCTACGGAGTTCCCGATAGGTGATTTGGTGAATACCGGATTCGTAAACAGCCACTTTTACCCAATATCCGTCGGCGAGTTGCGATTGGGTCGCATAACGGCTGGGGTTGAGTGCAAACGATGTCTCTATGGTAAAAAAGAGCGTACTTATGCACAGCCATATACGCAATAAGGACAAACGGTTTGCAAGGAATATATCGTGATGTCTCGTAATATCTTTCATCGTATTTTATATAACGGGAAATCGCTCGGTTTATTGCTGAATAAAAAGCGATGCGGGTTGTTTCGTATCGCTATCTTTATTATTTTTGAGGACAAATATAGTGAAAGGTGAGAGCAGAGACAAACGGAAATTGTATTTCGGGGTTGGCTATGCCGAAACGCATCCTATATTCTACAAATATAGCGAAAGGCGGGAGTAGAGGCAAATGAAAACGGTTTTTGAATTTAACTATGCGAGATTGCCTTTTATATCCTAAATTGATAGAAGAGATAAAATTACCGAAATGAAAAAAAATAATGATTGGAAAGACAGATTGAATGTAGTTTATTCTACGAATCCCGATTTCAAATTCGATAATGGCGAGGAAGATGAACCCGAAACTTTGGAACCGGGGAAACAACAGTTGCGCATATCGTTGGATAAACGCAACAGAAACGGAAAATCGGTTACGCTCGTGACCGGATTTATCGGTACGGCCGAGGATTTGAAGGCTTTGGCGAAAAAGTTGAAAACCAAGTGCGGGGTAGGAGGGTCTGATAAAGAAGGCGATATATTGATTCAGGGAGATTTCCGTCAAAAAGTGTTGGAAATTTTATTGTCGGAAGGGTATCGAGCTCGCATTATCTGATTTTATGTTACATATATACAAAGCATCGGCCGGTTCGGGTAAGACTTATACCCTGACATTGGAGTATATTAAATTGCTGTTGGGATATAGGGACGAACAGGGGCGTTACCAGTTATATCGGAAGAGCGATGCACAGCATCGACGTATTTTAGCGGTTACATTTACCAATAAGGCGACCGAAGAGATGAAGCATCGTATCGTTTTCCAGCTCGATATATTGGCGCACGATACGGAGAAGTCGCCTTATGTCGATGGCTTGATGCAACTGTTCGGTTGTACGGTTGAACAGATTCGGGGTATAGCTTCGGAGACGCTGTATGTTTTGTTACACGATTTTTCTTATTTCAATATCAGCACGATCGACCGTTTCTTTCAACAAGTGCTTCGGAATTTTACCCGCGAAATTGGATTGCAGGGCAGTTTTGAGATAGAGATGGATAACGATTTCGTTACGGCTTCTGCCATAGACCGCATGTATTCCGAATTGTCCGATGTCGACCAAAAAGGTCTTCTCAACTGGCTGATACATTATGCCGAGGAGCGTATAGAGTCGGGGAATTGGTGGAGCTTGGGAAATCGATCCGAACGGAAAGACGATTTGAGAGAACTGGCCGGGGAGTTATCGAAAGAAACTTATAAATTGTTTCGTAACGAGATACTTTCGCAAATCAAGGATAAGTCGGTTCTTGACGATTATCTGAAAGAGATGCGCCGTATCCGTGTCGAGTTCGAGTCCCTTTTACGGAAATTGGGAGAGGCGGCTATGGCTGTACTCGAACGTTATGGATTGTCGCCCGATGATTTTAAGGGGAAGGGGCGTTCTTGGATTCAGTATCTTAAAAAAATTGTCGATGGAAAAGTGGAACCTCCGACACAGACTTTTCGGGCAAATGTGGGCAATCGGGACGGTTGGTTTTTGAAAAAAGAAATACCGGCTTGTATAGATAGTCTCTATGAGGAACTTAATCCGGTGTTGCAGGAAATGGTAAATTGTTTCGGAGAACCCTACGTGCGTTACAACACAGCGGTACAAAGTTCGAAGTATATTTATGCTTTGGGGATATTGGTCGATATAGACCGCCGTATCGAGGAGTACGAAAAGGAACATAATGTACTTCTCCTGTCCGATACGGCCGGTATACTCAATGCGGTTATCAACGAGAACGATGCCCCGTTCATTTATGAAAAAATAGGGACGAGGGTCAACCATTTTATGATAGACGAATTTCAAGACACCTCCAAACTGCAATGGCAAAACTTCGCACCTCTCATAGGAGAGAGTTTGAGCCATGACCACACCGATTTGATCGTGGGTGATGTGAAACAGAGCATTTATCGGTGGCGTAACTCCGATTGGTCTTTGTTGAATGAAGGCGTTCAGTCGTTGTTCAGACCGTCGCAATATAGCGAAAGGTCTATGAATATGAACTATCGCAGTTGTGCCTGCATAGTAGAGTTTAATAATAGAATCTTTGGCGAGGCTGCTCGTTTGTTACAGCAGAAGTTAGAGCGAGAGATTGAGGAGTCTGCTTTGGTCGAAGGGAGCTTCGATGTCAAGATAGAAAAGGCTTATGCCGATATCGGGCAGAGAGTCGCCGATTCGAATCTTTTGCGCAGCGGTCATGTTTCTGTAACGATGTGGGAATCGGATAAAAAGGAGGATTTTTATAACGACTCCTTAGCTCGTATTCCCGATTTGTTGAGGGATTTACAGGATAGGGGGTACACCCCCGGTGACATAACGTTTTTGACGAGAACTGCCAGAGAAGGGACCATGCTTGTCGATTTGTTGTTGCGTCTGAATTCTGAGAATACCGATGGGCGTTATCGTTACGACGTTATATCGAGTGAGTCGTTGTTGATAAGAAACTCTCCTATAATCAATTTGTTGATAGGAATTTTGAGATATATTCAAGATCCTTCGATCGAATTGAACCGACTGTTGGCTGTCTATGAATATAATAGCCGAAAATTCAAGACGTCTGATGATGCGGTTATTTTGTCTTATTTCGAAGATAGAGAGAACATCGGGAGGCATCTCGATAATGATTTTTTCTCCTTTGTCGAGAGTATTCGCAAAGAGCCTTTGTTCGAGATGTGCGAGCGGATTATTTCTTATTTTTCAGATGAGAGGGCTGACAAAGGTGAACGGGTGTATATACAGGCTTTTCAAGATTATGTTTTGGATTATTGTCGGACACATACGGCCGACTTGGGTTCGTTCTTGTCGTGGTGGGACGATAATGAGGATAAGTTGTCGGTGACGACTCCGCAGGAGCAAGATGCCATGCGGGTAATGACTATACATAAATCCAAAGGCCTTGAATTTAAAGTCGTAATCATTCCTTTTTGTAATTGGAGTTTGGATCATCAGTCCAATCAAACCAATTTTGTCTGGTGTCGTACTCATGAAGAGCCTTTTTCTCGTATTCCGGTGCTACCGTTACGATATGGTAGCAGTTTGGCCCAGACTTATTACGCAACCGAGTATTTCGATGAAAAGATGTATGCTTGTATCGATAATCTGAATATCGCTTATGTTGCTTTTACCCGGGCGGAAGAAGAATTGCATATTTTTGCTCCGGCTGTTAAAAATAAAAGCGACAAAGGGCGTTTCAGCAGTATCTCGGCAATGCTGGGTGAAGTGTTGTTCCCGGAGGGGAACGATGGCGGAGACCTTCATTATGAGGCCGGAATCGATTGGCGAGCCGAGAAAAAAAAGAAAAACGTTTCTGTCGTACCGTCTTTTCCTGCCGGTATATATCGCTCTATCGAACCGGGAAATCGGTTGCACTTGCGATTGCAAGGGAAGGGCGTTTTCGGTGAGGGGAAGGATCGTACATACGGTACGCTCATGCATCGCATTTTGAGTCAGATAGAAACTCTCGATCGCATCGACGATACAATTGCTGAGTTCGTCCGTTCGGGAGAGCTTTCCGAGTCGGAGTCGAAATCGATTCGTGAGGATATAAATCGTTGGCTTGCCGACGAACGAGTGAGTTCGTGGTTTTCGCCGGGGGTGAACGTGTGGACGGAAAGGGAAATTTTACAGCCCGATGGTTCGTTTTATCGTCCCGACCGGGTTGTCGAAACGGACAATGAGGTTATTGTTGTCGATTATAAATTCGGGAATGTGGAACGTGCCTCATATAAAAGACAAGTAAATACTTATACTTCCTTGATTGAAAAGATGGGATATGACCGAGTATCGGGATTTATTTGGTATGTGTCTCTTGGGAAATTAGAACGGGTTTAAAATATTTAATTTATTTTGGATAAACGGAATAAATAATAGAAATTTGTTCCGTTTTTATTATATTATTCTAATCGCTCGATAAGATGAGATTCATTACAGGATTGTTGGTGACCGGGTTGCTGTCTTCTTCGGTATTTAAAGTAGGAGCAGTCGCTCCTAAATCAGAGGTTAACGATACGATTGTCGATTTAAGACCGCTCGTTTACGAACAACCGTTTCAGAGGAAAGCCGATAAAATTACCGATGCGAAGTGGTTCCAGATGACCTACGTGGGAGTTCCGTTGGTTATTGCCGGTTTATCGGTGAAACATGGCAGCGAGCATTTTCGTCAACTTAGAGAAGATTTTGTTCCGAATTTTCATTACGGTTATGACGATTATCTGCAATATGCTCCGGCCGTAGTTATGTTAGGGTTGAAAGGATTCGGTGTGGAAAGTCGCAGTTCGTGGGGACGTATGTTGGTTTCCGATGCTTTTTCCGTGGCCATAATGGCTTCGGTTGTCAATACCATTAAATATACAGCTCATGTGCGTCGACCCGATAAAAGTAATTATAAATCCTTTCCCTCGGGGCATACGGCTACTGCGTTTATGGCGGCCATGATGATGCATAAGGAGTATGGCGATCGTAGTCCGTGGTATAGCATTTCGGCTTTTACAGTCGCAACGGCTACGGGAATTAGTCGGATATTGAATAATAGGCATTGGTTGTCCGATGTGTTGGCGGGAGCCGGTATAGGTATTCTTTCGACAGAATTAGGCTATTATTTGGCCGATTTGATTTTTAAGGATAAAGGTCTTAATTTCGAATCCCCCCGGTATTATCCTTTGTTGGAAAATCCCTCGTTTGTGGGGCTTTATATGGGCTTTGTATCCGGGTTGGGAAGTATAGATTTAGGTAACGGACTTCGAATAAATACGAATATAGGTAGCCGTATGGGTGTCGAAGGAGCTTATTTTTTCAATAAATACATAGGTTGCGGCGGATTGGCGACAGTGTCCAATATCCCCGTATCGCTGAATAATCGTCCCGATGTCTCGTTAGAGGCGATAGATGAGAGCCGGGTTATGGCTGGGGCTTATTTTTCATATCCTTTTACAAGACGTTGGAGCTTGGGTTGTAAGGCGTTGGCTGGATATAGTTATATATTGGATCGCTCGATCGGTCGTGACGAGATAAAATTGGGAAATAACGGGTTTGCTTGGAGTGCAGGCGTGTCGGTTGGTTATGTGTTGAAGCGCAATTTCGGGGCAAGGCTGTTTTGCGACTACTCGTCTACCTCGACTTCGTTGGGCTTGTCTCCCTCTACCGAACTGGGTATCATGGATATTTCGTCGAAAAACCGCACGATTCATGCTCTCACATGGGGAGCGACGGCGAGTATTCTGTTCTAAGGAAGTGTGGAATTACATAAGTATAGATATAAAGAAAGCCGTATCGATCGATACGGCTTTTTTCTTATGTCGAATAAAAAATTTTAGAAAGGATGTCTTTCGTCCGATACCGTCAATTTAGCACGACCTTTGGCGCGACGGCTGGCTAATACACGACGACCATTGGCAGTCGACATTCTCAGGCGGAATCCGTGTTTGTTTATTCTCTTTCTGTTTGAAGGTTGAAATGTTCTTTTCATTGCCGTTATATTTTATCGTTATTATTCTTTTTTCAGACTGCAAAAATAGATACTTTTTTTTAATAAACCAAGAGATAATCTATTTTTGGGGTTTTCTTTTTGAGATTTTACCGATTTAATTTACTTTTGCATTTGGAATCGTCAGAAACAAAGAATAATATAAATCCAAAATAAAGTAATAAAGACAAGTATGATTAACTCGCAAGACATTAAAAACGGAACTTGTATTCGTTTGGACGGAAAACTCTATTTCTGTGTAGAATTTTTACATGTAAAACCGGGTAAGGGCAATACGATTATGCGGACCAAATTGAAAGATGTGGTATCGGGTCGAGTGCTCGAACGCCGTTTCAATATAGGCGAAAAACTGGAAGATGTTCGTGTAGAACGTCGTCCGTATCAATTCTCTTATAATGAAGGAGAACATTATCATTTTTTGAATCAAGAAACGTGGGACGATCTTATCATCAATAAGGACTTGATTACGGGGGTAGACTTTTTGAAAGAAGGCATGGTTGTCGAAGTCGTTTCCGATGCTTCTACCGAAACTGTTTTGTTTGCCGAGCTTCCCGTAAAGGTGCAGCTGGAAGTTACCTATACCGAACCCGGTTTGAAGGGCGATACAGCGACCAATACGACTAAACCGGCTACGGTGGAAACCGGGGCTACGGTGCGTGTTCCTCTTTTTATAGAAACGGGAGAGATGATTGTTGTAGATACTCGCGACGGTTCTTATATCGAACGTGCGAAATAAGATTGAATCTAAATAAGATGTATGAAACGGAGTTCACCATAAGCGAACTCCGTTTTTTTATTTTCTTGAACTCCTTTCCTCTATGGACATAGAGGTTTTTTCGGTTCAGTAAAAAATTCGAGGGGATAGACCTAAATTTTAGCGAATGCGATGGGATTGCATTTCACCCTCTCCTCTGCCGTGTCCCGTAATGTTATGGGGTACGGCGGAGGAGAGGGTGAACTTTTTTCTTTATGGTTTGGTGTTTTTGTAGTGAGCGGGAACTATTCAACTTTCTCCCCTGTTGCGGACAATAGGGGAGAGACCAAAGGAACAGTAGTTTCTGAGGAGAGGGGTTGGAAAGATAGGATAAAATTTTGATTGTATGTATTAACCCCTCCGTCACTGCGTGCCACCTCCCCTATATTTTGCTGTGCAAAACACCCCGTAAGGCTACGGGACACGGCAGTGGAGGAGTGTGTGAATACCCCGCAATGCCGCAGGTATAGGAGAGGCGCTTAAAGGATTATTCTCCTTTTGGGGTGTAAGGATATATTTTACACTTCTCCCTTGCCGTGTCCCATGCTTTACGGGGATTCGCAATACGATAGGGAAGAAACGGTAGTGCCGAATGTAACCTTTGTTCTCTCTGTTTTTTATGGAATATGGTATGCGTCTCGACAAAAATCTTAGAAGCTGTTTTAATTTATTCCGATACAGATTGAGACCTATGTTGAAGCAGATTGGAGTCCGAGATATGCAGCCAATAGTGGGCTATTGACAAAAATCAAGGGATTCAAGATGCAAGACAGAGACTCAATATGGCCGGAACATACCAGCTTGAAATGATAATATTATTTCTCAATAAATTTAAAACAGCTTCTTAAACAAGTTTGTTTTTATGCATTCGACTTTACCTATATTTGTATAATGTAGGATTTGTTTCGGCATAGCCAAGCTGGAAATATGATTTCCTCTTGTCTCTGCACTCAACTTTCACTATATTTGTAGAATATAGGATGCGGTTCGGCAGAGTCAAATCGGAAATGAGATTTCCGTTTGCCTTTGCGCTCACCTTTCGCTATATTTGTCTCAAACTGAATAATTGTCGTTATGCCTTATTTTTCGATCATAATTCCGGTATATAATCGTCCCGACGAGGTCAATGATCTTTTGGAAAGTCTGTCGAAACAGACCTATAAAGATTTTGAAGTGATAATAGTAGAAGACGGTTCGACGGTATGTTGTGCCGATGCCGTGAAAAGATATGCTAGTATAGTGGATATACACTATTATTATAAAGAAAACGAGGGTCGAAGTATAGCCCGTAATTATGGGCTGGAAAGAGCCGTGGGGAGTTATTTCATTTTTTTTGATTCGGATTGTGTGATTCCGGAAGGTTATTTCGAGGCTTTAAATGCAGTATTGAATCGGCATTATACCGATTGTTTCGGCGGGCCCGATGCTGCTCACGATTCGTTCAGTGACGTTCAGAAGGCAATAAATTACTCGATGACGTCATTCCTGACGACAGGAGGAATCAGAGGCGGAAAAGTTCAACTTGAAAAATTTACGCCGAGAACATTCAATATGGGATTTTCGAGAGAGGTTTATGATCGAGTCGGGGGATTTAGAGAAATGTTCAGTGAAGACATCGATATGAGTACCCGCATTCGTCAGGCCGGGTTCGATATATCTCTTATCCGCGATGCGTTTGTCTATCATAAACGAAGAATTAGTATGCGTTTGTTTTTCAGACAGATTTATATCTTCGGCATGTCGCGCATTTCCCTTTATTTACTCTATCCTGATACGTTGAAACTGGTTCATTGGTTTCCGGCATGTTTTGTCATAGGCACGTTGGCCATGATAGTCGCCTCTTTTTTCTGGTGGCCGGCTATCTTGCCGTTAGCGATGTATTTGTTTGCTGTTTTCTTAGTTTCATGGTGCGTGAACAAACGGTTGAAAATAGCAGCCTTGTCGGTAGTCGCCAGTATAATACAGTTGGGGGGATATGGCATGGGTTTTCTGAAAGCGTTTTTTTATAAAGTTCTGTTAGGCAGAGGTAGGGACGAGGCAGAAGAGGTGCGTTTGCGAAAAGGAAAATAGCAATGGACAAGAAAAGAGAGAAACTGAAAATTACCGAATGGGCAATCGAGGACCGTCCTCGTGAAAAGATGATGCTACACGGTATCAGGGCGTTGAGTAACGCCGAACTTATAGCAATTTTGATAGGTTCGGGCAATGTCGATGAAACAGCGGTTGAACTCTCCCAACGTATACTCAATTCGGCTGGAAACAGCTTGAACAACTTGGGTAAATACGGAATGGACGATTTTGTAAAGCCATTTAAGGGAATAGGAGAAGCTAAGGCTATTACTATTATGGCTGCTCTTGAAATAGGTCGGCGGCGTCGCGACGAAGAATTGCCCAGACGACCTTCGATAAGCGGCAGTGCCGATGTATATAATTTATTGAGGGGACAGATGATAGACTTGCCTCATGAAGAGTTTTGGGTCTTGCTGCTTAATCGGGCCAATCGGGTGATAGATACGATCAAAGTTAGTCAAGGGGGAACTTCTGCGACGGTGGTCGATGTAAAATTAGTTATGCGATCGGCTTTACAGCAATTGGCATCGGCTGGTATTTTGTGTCATAATCACCCTTCGAATAATCTTAATCCCAGTCAAGCCGATGATAAAGTAACCGAAAAAATAAAGTCGGCTGCCGCTTTATTCGATATTTCGGTTCTTGACCACATCATTGTCGGTGAAGATGGTTATTTCAGTTATGTCGACGAAGGGCGTTTATGAAGTAGTGCCTATTTACTGTTTATTTTCATATAACTCTGTCAAGTGCTTGATAACGACTTCTCCCATTAATTGTTGTCCGAGAGCGTTGGGATGCAGTCCGTCATAAAGATATTTATGCTCTTTGGCTTCAACGGCTTCTGTAATACCCGATTCTTCATACATGTTGATTGCCGGACAGTTCAGTTTTTCTCCGGCAAGCAGGATAGCATCGACAAACATCGGTAATTTTTGGGAATGAGAAGAACGCTGGATCGGAGTCAGCAATACGATTTCGGTATCGGGACTGTATTTACGAATGATGGAGACAGCCCAGTTTATAGCTCCATATAAAGTTTTTCTGTCTGCCTCTTGGTAGGGCTTGTCCAGTTCCGATGGATCTCCGATAGGCTTTCCGTTAGAACTGTCGTTCGTTCCGCAGGATATAATGACAATAGTCGGGTCGAATGTAGAATTTTTAGTTTTTAATCCGGTCAAAGGAGCAGGGGTGGAAGTATGGAATTTTTCTCCTTCGGCTTCCGATATAATTTCACCTTCGGGTATTATCAGTTGTAAAAACCGATATACTTGATTGGATATGACATTATTTGTGTGTACACCGTCGTATACGGGTTTCGGATTCGTATCGACAGTTGTCCCTTGATAGTCGGTCCATTGGGCTCCCGACACGGCCAGGTTGGTTAGTTCCATGTCGAAATGTTGGGCTGTGATCCATGCCCATGAATCTTTGGGCGCTGTGATGCTGTTGCCGATGGCGACCATTTGTTTTCCGTATAGGGGTTGACAACAAACAAGGAGCATGGAAACTAATCCGGCTGTAATAATGAGATGGAAGATGTTTTTCATTTTATAATATGAATAAAACCTGCTACATTTCGGTAACAGGTTTTGTAAAAAAAGATTAATTCCTAATTTTTATTTCTTTGCAGAAGTATATCGCTTATTCAATAGTTCGACCACTTCGTTGGTTATGTCATATTGAGGATTGATATAAAGCGTGCTGGCATTATTGAAGATAGCCTCGTATTTCTTTTCTTTATTATATTCTTTGATAAAGAGATTGATCGAGTCGTTCATTTGCATCAACATTTTTTGTTGTTCCAGCATATTTTCGTTTTCCAATCTTTGAGCATATTCTTGCAAGTCGGCAGCCTTTTTTTCCAATCGTTGATATTCTTGTTGGGCTCTTTCGGGAGAGAGGAAAGCGTTATTTTGATATTTACGTTGAAAATCGTCTTGTTCTTTCTTCAATTGTCTCGCTTTTTCGTTGATGGATGCTCTTGCGTTTTCTTGCTTGTTGATCATCTTTTCATTTAGATCTTTGGCATAGTTGTATTTTGAAAGCAAAGAATCTACATTAATATAGGCGATAGGCAGTTTGCCTCCGTAAGAAGAAATAGTAGTGTCATCGCTTACGGATTGGTTTGGAGCAGCCTGTTTATTGCCGCATTGTACCATCAATAAAGAAAGGGCAACCACAGTTGTAATCCGGATTGCAAGGGTGAATGTTTTCATAATTCGTATTTATCAGTCTAAAAATTTATATTGCGTTTACCAGATCATTTTTTCCGTTCTAGGGCATCGGTCGATACAGCACAAACGATTCCTTTATTTCGTAAATGCCGGTTGTCGCTGATGTGCGAACTCGGGAAACGACCTCCTTTCACGAAGAAAACTCTTATTCCCAAAAGAACGACAGCCACTGCAACAAACCCTACGGTAAAAAGTAAAATATTCCACATTTTGACTATATTTGATTTCATCGAATATAGACCGAGGTTCGGAGTGAAAAATGGACTTGTCCATTTTGTCCTTCTCTTACCTTTCACTATATTTGTATAGTAAAACAAAGATAAGCAATATATAGCAAAAACAAACTCATTGATTGTGCTTTTACATTATCTTTGTTTTGCAAAGATAGGAAAGGAAAATGTGATTTCGGTCGAAGAATGGAAATATTTTGCCGACAGAATCGGCAAAAGAGTGAATTTTAACATAAATTTCTTCGAATGCAGAAAGTTTAGCAGTGATCAAATTGCAACTAAAATATAAAAAGTATGGACATAAAAGAGCTGAAACCGACATCAATTTGGCACTATTTTGATGCGATAACCGGGGTTCCCCGCCCTTCGAAAAAGGAGGAACGTATTCGTGAGTTTTTATTGAACTTCGCTAAGGAGCAGAACCTTGAAGTAAAGGTTGATAAAACCGGGAATGTAGTTATTACCAAAGAAGCTACTCCGGGTTGTGAAGGAGCTCCTACGGTAATATTGCAAGCTCACATGGATATGGTGTGTGAGAAAAACGGAGATGTGAAGCATGATTTTGAGCGAGATCCTATCGAAACGTATATAGATGGAGAATGGGTGAAGGCTCGCGGAACGACATTAGGGGCCGATAACGGTATAGGTATGGCGGCAGCTATGGCTGTTCTTGCCGATAAAGAGTTGAAGCACGGACGGATACAAGCTCTGTTTACGGTCGATGAGGAGACGGGCTTGACAGGAGCTTTCGGATTAGAGTCCGGAATGATCGATGGCAAATATTTATTGAATCTCGATTCGGAAGATGAAGCCGAGATTTTTATCGGCTGTGCCGGAGGTATCGATACGACATCGGCTTTTACATATAAGCAAGAAGCATTACCCGCCGGTAAATTTTATTTACGTGTCGAGGTAAAGAATCTTTTGGGAGGCCACTCCGGCGGGGATATTCATTTGGGTCGAGGAAACGCCAATAAATTGTTGGCTCGTTTTTTATGGTTGTGTATGCAACGTCACGAAGTGCATTTGTGTGCTATCGACGGTGGTAATTTGCGCAATGCCATACCGCGGGAGGCAATGGCTGTTATCGCGGTAAACCCCGAGGAAAAAGAGGCTGTTCGAGCCGAGTTGAATCATTATGCTGCCGATGTCGCTGCTGAACTGAGCGGAGTTGATCCCAATGTGACTGTGGACATGGTGACTGCCGATACTCCCGAATTTATGATAGAGGATAAAGTTGCACGTGCTTTGATAAGCGCTCTTTATGCAGCTCCTCACGGAGTAATAGCCATGAGTCATGATATAGAGGGCTTGGTGGAGACTTCGACCAATTTGGCATCTGTTAAAATGACCGAGCCGGGTAAGATTGTCGTGGCAACCAGTCAGCGCAGTTCGGTAGAGTCGGAGAAATACGATATCGCTTATCAAGTTGAGTGTCTGTTCCGTTTGGCCGGAGCTGAACCTTCTCATGGCGACGGGTATCCGGGCTGGAAACCCAATATGCACTCTCGCATTAAAGATATTGCAGTCGAGGCTTATCAAGAATTATACCAACAGACACCTGCTATCAAGGCTATTCATGCCGGATTGGAGTGTGGATTGTTTTTAACGAAATATCCTCAGCTCGATATGATTTCATTTGGTCCTACATTGCGGGGAGTTCATTCGCCCGATGAGAAGATGCATATTCCGGCGGTAGAGAAATTTTGGAACCATTTGGTTTTGATTTTGGAAAAAGTTGCGTTGGAATAACGTGTTGAGGGAGAGACGGGAATTTTGAAAAATATCTCTCCATTTATTCGAACCAAAAAGAGGGAAGCCGATTAATCGGCTTCCCTCTTTTTGGTGTTATGGTCTAATGATTATTTCATGGCGAAATTAAAGTGCTGTGCAGCTTCTTGATAAGCCATTACACCCGCTTGCGAGAGTTCTATGATCATGTCGTTTCCATCGACTCCCGGCATTTTTACATGATTGTCATCGACGAATGTCATAAACTTCGTCGTTTCGCCATTGGCAGAAACAGACCAAGAGTTGTCATTGCTATCGAACACGAACCCGATAGTCGTATTGTCTTTTTGATTGGTAATCGTATAACCGTTTTCATCGGTCGTTACTAAGTAAGTATCTCCATTTTCTCCTTTTACTTCTTTTGTCGATTGAGATACAAGATTTTCACCGCTCCAAAATTCGATGGAGTTCAATACAAGAATATCGGCAACTACTGTCAATTCATATACGGGGATAATGTGGAATGCGATGAATACAAGTTCGTTTACGAATTTATTGCCTACACCTTCGTTCCAGCCGAGTACTTTATTAGTCAATTTAAATGATCCGATACAAGAAGAAAGACCCAGCGATACACACAACGCTATGGCAACAACCATGTTTAATTTGTTCTTTTTCATAACTTCAATTTTTAAGTTAGTAATATGTTTATGTACAAAATAATACAAGAATGAAAACAAATGTTCCTATTGATTATGTCGGGATATAGCTTACTTTTGTATTCTATTTATACAAATATACGAATTTTTTGGAGAATGTGATTTTTATAAAGGAATTTTTTCTTGGTATATTTTGTAATAGCGTAAAACTTCATGGACATAGGCTACGGTTTGTCTGCCTTTGAAATAGCCAAATTTACAAACTTCGTCATTGAAATATTCAGGGTTGCTTTTAAGTAAAATGAATTCACTCACGTTTTTATCCCATACATGGGGATTTTTCCCATATTTCTTAGCGAGCGCCATAGCGTCGAGTATATGTCCGAGCCCTCCATTATAAGCAGCCAATATAAATTTTATGCGTTCATTTTTATCTTCGATATCGGCAAGACTCTTGTTGAGAGATTGGATACTTTTTACAGCCGCACCGATATTTTTTTCGGGATTGGTTATTTCGTTCATGGAAACACCGAATGCCTGAGCCGTACGAGGCATCAGTTGCATAAGCCCTCTCGCTCCGGCCCACGATACCGCCAAAGTATCGAAATGGGATTCGTTATAGGCTTGGGCGGCAAGTATGCGCCAGTCCCAATCTATTTGCTTGGCATATTTTTTAAAAAGAGGGTCGTAGATAGATATTTGTCCTTTGGGTATGGATAGTACGGCCGATGCCGGTAAAGTTTTACTCAGTTCGAAATATCTGCGGGAAATACTTCGGTAAGAGTCTGATTTGTGGTTTTCCTTTACCCATTGGTTTATAGCATGAGCGAGGGATTTGGAATGCTTGTTTACCGCCCATGAAGCTCTTTGCGGGAAACTAACTTTCAGATGAATGTCTATGTTGTTATAGTAGGTACGATTCAATTGCGCGAGGTTATTATCGGCCAAAGTGTAAGGTATCTCTCCCGTAGAGACCATTTCTATAAGTTCCTCGGTAACGACTGTATCTTTGTCGATATGATGTATATGTATCCCGCCGCCGAGTTCATCGTTGAGGTTTTTGATTCGGTCTTCGTATTTAGAACCTGCTTCGACATAAATATCTTTCCCGATTAAATCGACAACGTCGTTAATCATTTCGTTTTTAGGTTTTCGAAGTTGAATCAGCACTTGGTGAGTGATGTTTTCCGCTCCGCAATATAACCATTCATTCTTGGCATCGCCGATAATGGGCATTTCATAAGCTATAATATCACCCTCGCCTTTTTGCAACATTTCGGTGAGGCGCTTGATATTGTCAGCGACGATGACTTTCGTTTTCAGGTTGTAGTGATCTGCAAATTGTTTGATACGTTCGTATTCGTATCCCATTTCTTCTCCACGATAAATAAAGTAGGACGTGGAACTATACAATGTCAAGACACGTAATTCTCCACGCTGGCAGATAGAATCGAAATCGTTCAAGACATTTTCTGACGAGTGCTGTTTGTTTCCTCCACAAGCCGAGACGAAAATCAGCACGAAGAGTATATATATCCAATAGGATATTGCCCTCCGCATGATTTCTAACCTTTAAGTTTGTGGGAAATAAAATTGGTCATGATTTCTATGGCCACCGAGTTGTGTCCGCCTTGGGGGATAATGATGTCGGCATATCGTTTTGTAGGTTCGATATGTTGCAGATGCATCGGTTTCAAAACCCGTTCGTAGCGTTCGATAACCATCTCGACCGTACGTCCTCGTTCGATAATATCCCGATTGATGACTCTGATAAGTCGGTCGTCGGCATCTGCATCGACGAATACTTTCATATCCATCATGTTTCGGAGCTCTTCATTGCAAAGAATAAGAATACCTTCGACGATGACTATATCGCGCGGCTCGACGGTTATTGTCTCGTTGGAGCGGGTACATGTCAGGAACGAATATATGGGCTGTTCGATGGAGTGTCCCGCTTTCAGTTCTTTCAAATGTTTTACCAGTAAATCGAAGTCGATGGCAGCCGGTTCGTCGAAATTGATATTTTGTCTTTCTTCTACGGGTATATGACTGCTATCCCAATAATAGGAGTCTTGTGGAATAACGGCAGTTTGTCCGGCGGGTAGGCTTTCGATAATTTTTCGTACAACGGTGGTTTTTCCCGAACCGGTTCCGCCGGCTATTCCTATAATTAACATAGTTGTTTTAGTTAAAGTGTGAAACGGAATTTATCTATATTCAAATCGTCCTTTGTCCGATTCTATGATTAGCTCGTTGCGATCGGACGCTTCGGTATATCCTACAATTTGAGCGTCGATACCGAATGAATGGCTGATCTCGATAACTTTTTGAGCATTCGATGAGTCTACATAGATTTCCATGCGATGCCCCATGTTGAATACTTTGTACATTTCATGCCAGTCGGTTCCCGATTGTTCCTGTATGATATTGAACAAAGGCGGAACCGGAAAGAGGTTGTTCTTGACAACTCTCATCTTCTCTACGAAATGCATGATTTTGGTTTGAGCTCCACCCGAACAGTGTACCATACCGTGTATCTGCGACCGCATCTCGTCGAGCAATTTTTTAATGACAGGGGCGTATGTTCGTGTAGGTGACAATACCAGTTTACCGGCATCTATTCCTAATTCGGCTATTTTGTCTGTAAGTTTCAATGTCCCTGAGTATACCAATTCGTCAGGAACTGCATTGTCATAGCTTTCGGGGTATTTGGTCGCGAGATATTTCCCGAATACATCGTGTCGTGCCGATGTCAAACCATTGCTGCCCATGCCTCCGTTATAGCTTTTTTCATACGAGGCTTGTCCATAGGACGATAATCCTACTATGACATCGCCCGGCCGGATATTGCCATTCGATATGACATCTTTCCGTTTCATGCGACAAGTGACAGTGCTATCGACTATGATCGTTCGAACCAAATCTCCGACATCGGCCGTTTCGCCTCCGGTACTATATGCGTTTACTCCGAGGTCTCGCAATTCGGCGAGGAGTTCTTCGGTCCCGTTTATGATTGCCGAGATGACTTCTCCGGGAACTAATAGTTTATTTCGTCCGATCGTCGAGGACACGAGTATATTGTCGGTCGCACCTACGCAGAGCAGATCGTCTATGTTCATGATGAGGGCATCTTGCGCTATGCCTCTCCATACACCGAGGTCGCCAGTTTCCTTCCAATACATGTAAGCTAATGACGATTTGGTCCCTGCTCCATCTGCGTGCATGATGTTGCAATATTCGGGGTCTCCTCCGAGTATGTCGGGTATAATTTTACAAAACGCTTTTGGGAAAATTCCTTTATCTATATTTTTTATGGCGTTATGTACATCTTCTTTTGAAGCCGATACGCCTCGCAGATTATAACGTTGGTCGTTCATAGGCGGATATTTGAATAATTACAAATTTAATGTAAAAAAGAAGCCGATGCAAGCATCGGGGTTATAAAACGAAAGTCAGATATATGAATATAACGGGCGAGGCTATCAACTCGCTGTCGAAGCGATCGAGAATACCCCCGTGTCCCGGCAATATTTTCCCGGAATCTTTTACTCCTGCCGTACGTTTGAGTAAGGACTCGCATAAATCTCCCCAAGTGGAAAATATGGAGGTTAAGATTCCCATACCTATCCATTGGGCTGTCGAAAGCATACCCGGTATGATGTAGTTTGCCAAAGAAGCGAGTATGATACAGAATGCCAAACCTCCGAAAAATCCTTCCCAAGACTTCTTTGGCGATATGCGCTCGAACAGTCGATGTTTACCTAACGTACAACCTACGATATACGCGCCGGTATCGTTTGTCCATACGAATACAAAAAGAGCCATCAGCAAATATTCGGTATTCATGAATAGTTGATAGTCGCTTTTGTATCCCCAAACTCCTAATAGGGCCAGAGGCAGTACAACATAAATTTGACCTAAAATGCTATATGCCCAACTGGTTATGGGCGATTTTTCGGGTGTCGAATAGAGTTGCGTGACGGGACGTGCGATGAGGTAAATAACGTAGGTGAGGATAGAAGCCTTTTGGAAGTTGTATGGTAATTGTCCCGAGAAAGAAAATACAGCTAGAAATAGGGCACAGGCTCCTGCCATGTCGAGCATGAGTAATATCTTATCGAACTTTCTGCCAAATTGAGTCAGGTTTATAAATTCGATATATCCGAGGAGCGAGATGATACCGAATATAAAGAGAAATGTATAAGCTCCTGATAGAACGGCCGTTGTGATGATAACGATAAAAAGGATACCGGTTAAAGTTCGGGTCAATAAATTTTTCACGATTTTTTTGTTTTGATAAATCGCTGACAAATATAACTATTCTCTGAAAAAACTTACGTTTATTTAGGGCTCTTTTTTGGTGATGCGACATAAAAAAGAGATATCGACAAGTCGATACCTCTTTTCTTATATAGGGGGAGTTGGTGAAAACTATGTATTCTCCGAATCTTTCTCTGGTTTTTCCTCCGTTTTGTTTTCCCTTTCATGGGTATTGTCGTTTCCTGTCGAGGGGTCTTTTTCTTGGGTTTCTTTCTCGGCTTTTTCTCCTTCTTGTTTTGCCGATTCTTCGTCCTGCAAGATTTCTTCGGAGCGAGATACCCACGGACGTTTTCCAAAGATATGTTCGACATCTTCCGAGAAAATAACTTCACGGGAGATCAATACTTCTGCCAGTTGGGCGTGTTTGTCGGCATTCTCTTTTAGAATTTTTTTAGCCCTTTCGTATTGTTCGCTTACGATTTTGCTTACTTCTTCATCGATGAGTTTAGCCGTGTCTTCGCTATACGGTTTGGTAAATCCGTATTCTTGCCCCGTGGAATCATAATAAGAAAGATTCGGTAATTTTTCGCTCATACCGAAATAAACGACCATAGCATAAGCCTGTTTGGTAACCCTTTCCAAATCGTTGGAAGCACCAGTTGAGATTCGTCCGAGAAATACTTCTTCTGCTGCACGACCTCCTAATGTGGCGCACATTTCGTCGAGCATCTGCTCGCGTGTCGTAATTTGTCGTTCTTCGGGGAGATACCATGCGGCTCCCAATGCACGTCCGCGAGGAACGATCGTTACTTTGATGAGGGGGTTGGCATATCTCAATAACCAACTGATAGAAGCATGCCCGGCTTCGTGTATGGCAATGGAGCGTTTCTCCTCTTGGGTTGTAATCTTAGATCGTTTTTCCAGACCGCCGACGATACGATCGACAGCATCCATGAAGTCTTGCCGTTGAACGCTTTTTTTGTTTTTTCGGGCGGCGATGAGGGCGGCCTCGTTACAGACATTGGCTATATCCGCGCCCGAAAAGCCGGGGGTTTGTCGGGCCAGAAGGTCTACGTCGACAGAGTCGTCTATTTTTACATTCCTTAAATGGACTTTAAATATTTCTTTCCGGTCGTTCAATTCGGGCAGTTCTACGTAGATTTGACGGTCGAATCGTCCGGCGCGCAGCAATGCTTTATCCAATATGTCGGCTCGGTTGGTAGCAGCCAAAATGATAACTCCACTGTTTGAGCCGAATCCGTCCATTTCGGTTAGCAACTGATTTAATGTATTTTCTCGTTCGTCGTTAGAACCCATATTCGGATTTTTCCCACGAGCACGCCCCACAGCATCGATTTCATCGATAAAGACGATACACGGAGCTTTCTCTTTGGCTTGTCTGAAAAGATCGCGAACACGAGAGGCTCCCACACCGACGAACATTTCTACGAAATCGGAACCAGATAAAGAGAAAAACGGGACGTTGGCTTCTCCGGCAACGGCCTTTGCCAATAATGTTTTTCCGGTTCCCGGAGGGCCTACCAATAAGGCGCCTTTGGGGATCTTGCCACCTAAGTCGGTATAGCGATTGGGATTTTTTAGAAACTCTACGATTTCTTCGACTTCTTGTTTGGCTTCCGATAATCCGGCAACGTCATTGAACGTCACTTTTACAGCGCCGTCTTTATCGAAAAGTTGAGCTTTGGCTTTCCCTACATTGAATACTCCTCCGCTGCCTCCTCCGCCTTGATTGGTCATTCGGCGGGCTAAATAAATCCAGAATACAATGAGTAATATGAATGGGCCTACCGACCATAATATGTTAGTTAGGTCACTACTGTTTTCGTAATAGACTTCTGCATTAAAACCATCTTCCTTTTTCCACGTATCGAGAGTTTTTGCAAAACTGTCTCCCGAAGGAATATTGGTATATATTACTGGTTTCCCGTTTATTTTGTCAGTTTTAAAGACCGTTTTGGCTGTACTGTCGTTCAGTTGGGCTTCGGCATAATCTTTTTTGGCGAAAACGGTCAGTCTGGTTATACCGCCCTCTTTGGCGATTTTTTCGAATTCGGTCCAATTCACTTCTTTACTCATCGTGTTGTCGTTCATGTAGTAAAGTCCTATTAAAACGAGAGCGATGAGCGAGTACATCCAATACAAATTGAATCGAATACCTTTCTTTTTAGGTCCTAATGGAGACATATTGTTGTTTCCCATATTTTGATGATATAATGTGCTGTTGATGTATCAAAAATTATTCCACATCGGGAATTTCTGCCAATTTGGCATCATTCCATAATTGTTCGAGCTTATAATAATTTCGGTATTCCGGTAAAAAAATATGGGCCAATATGTTACCGTAGTCGATAACAATCCATTGTCCGTTTTGATATCCGTCATATCCGAAAGGTTTTATTCCTATATTTTGTAATACATATTCTCTTATACTATCGGCAATCGCCATGACTTGGGTTGTCGATTGTCCTTCGCAAATAATAAAATGAGAGGTGGCTGCCGATTCTATTTTTGAGAGATCTACGGTTGTAATTTTCTTTCCTTTTTTTTCTTGAATGCCTTCTACGATGGTTTTAAGTAATTGCTTTTCTTTCATTTGTTTGAATATATAATCTCAGTTTGCAAAGATAATGCGATTTTTCCGATTTCAAGAGAGGTGACTTGTTATAAAATTGAGGGTTTAGTTAAAACTCCTTTTTAATAAATGTTATAGAGAAAGGTTTTTGTAATATAACAAATAAAAAAGTGAAAATGTTTTTATTGGAAGTCTCGCTGCTTTTGCGATATAAAATGAAGTTTGGGCAGAACGGAGTGAAAAAAAACTTGTTTTCATCTTGCCTTACCCCTTACCTTTTGCTATATTTGTTGCCGAATAATTACACAGTTTGTAAATTGAATATGGAAATTAAAGGAAGAATAATCCATGTGTTGCCTTTGCAGGAGGGTGTTTCGAAAGCAGGCAATCCGTGGAAAAAGCAAGAGTATGTTTTGGAAACAGAAGAGCAATATCCTCGAAAAGTTTGTTTCAATCTTTTCGGTGATAAAGTAGATCAATATCCTGCCGCTATCGGCGAAGATGTCGTGGTTAGCTTTGATCTTGAAAGTAGGGAGTTTAATGGTCGTTGGTACACCGATGTGAGAGCTTGGAAGATAGAAAAGTCGGCTTCTGTTGCTCGGGGAGTTCCCGATATGCCTCCGATGCCCAACGATATAGCTCCGTTCCCACCGGCTCCGGCAGTTCCCGATTTGGCGCCTTCTCCTACCGATGATTTGCCATTCTAAATACATAGAATTAAATATAGTAGATGGAAGAGCCGTATCTGTTGCAGAGGCGGCTCTTCGTTTATTAGAGATTGAAGAATTTGTTTAGTTATATTTGTTTTTCGCAATCTCTTTTATGAGGAGAATATATTACTTTTACCAGTTCAAAACTGGTATCGAATAAATTGAAAAGTTATGATTAGATTGAATGTTTTTATTCAGGTAGAGAAATCTTGTCGGGATAAGGCCCTTGATATAGCGAGAAAATTGACAGAATGCTCATTGAAGGAGCCGGGTTGTGTAGCATATGATATTTTTGAGAGCAGTACACGTCCCGATGTATTGATGATTTGCGAGACATGGAAAGATGCCGATGCATTGTCGATTCATGAACAGACAGCTCATTTCGTTTCGTATGTAGGAAAGATGAAAGAGCTTTCCGAGATGAAACTCGAAAAATTTAATTTTTGATATTCACACGGTTTCTTCAATAGTTCAAGGAAGATGAAATGGAGTAAGTTGTTTTTGCCCGTAATTGTTGTGTCGATGATTGCGGGTATGTCTTCGTGTGGGAAAGATGATGGTAGTTCGTCGGTTCCGCAAAGGCCATCGGGCGGAAATCAAGCCGATTCGATTGCCATTGCCGGAATACAATGGCAGGAACGGGAAATTCAGACAGGAATAATTAGTAAAACGGCCCAAGTTCCGTTACTATTCGATTATCCTCAAACGATAAGCATGTTGGAAATCGATTTGAATAAAGCCGATGTTTCCTTTTTGGTGTCTTATGAGGCAGGTTCGTTAAAAAAGACGACTAGCGATCGGGCATTGGCTGCTAACGCATTGGCCGCTGTAAATGGAACATATTTCAATACTTCGACCGGGATCAGTCGTCATTTTTTGAAATGTAATGGTACAGTGATGGCTGCTACTCAGACAAATGAATTTTCCACACGTGCGACGGGAGCTTTTTGTGCGACGGGAGATGTTGTGGAAATAAAAAAGTGGAGTTCGACAGAGGAAGCTGCTCAGGGTGGAAATTGTCAGCAAGTTGTTGTGTCGGGGCCTCTGATGTTGGACGACGGTCGTGATGTTGCTATGTGGAGCAATACTTTCACTACCGATACGCATCCTCGCACCTGCGTGGCTACTACCGATGATAATAAGGTGCTGTTGATAGTTTTTGATGGGAGGTTAGATGGTGCGAAAGGAGTGAATCTGTATGATTTGCGGACATTCGCTCGGCAAATGGGGGCGACCGATGCTCTTAATTTAGATGGTGGCGGTTCTTCCACGCTGTATATACAAGGATATGGTGTTATTAATTATCCTTGCGATAATGGAATATACGACCACGAAGGAGAGCGGGCTGTGCCTTCGGTTTTGTTGGTCAAGAAGAATTAAATATATTGCCGTATAGATATTTAGAGGGGGAGGTTCTGATTCATCAGAACCTCCCCGTTTTTTGTCGAAAAAAATGAATGTTGATGTAATAAAGTAAAAAATAATTTTCTTATCTTTCAACCGAATTTAATCTAATCTTAATACTTATAGGCTATGATTGTAGGAATTCCAAAAGAAATCAAGAACAATGAAAACCGAGTAGGCATGACTCCGGCAGGAGTGAATGAGTTGGTAAAACATGGGCATACGGTGTACGTCCAGAAGGGAGCCGGAGAGAATAGTGGTTTCCCGGATAGTTCATACGAACGAGTCGGAGCAAAAATATTGGCGACTATTGAAGACGTGTACGCTATCTCTGAAATGATTGTAAAGGTAAAAGAGCCTATTGCTCCTGAATATCCGCTTATCCGTAAAGGCCAATTGTTGTTTACCTATTTCCATTTTGCTTCGGATAGAAGATTAACGGAGGCCATGATGTCGAGTGGAGCCACGTGTTTGGCCTATGAAACGGTAGAGTTGAAAGATCACAGCCTGCCTTTGTTGATTCCTATGTCGGAAGTGGCAGGACGAATGGCAACGCAGGAGGGTGCGCGTTTTTTAGAACGCCCGCAAGGTGGAAAAGGAAAATTGATGGGTGGTGTTCCGGGAGTAAAACCCGCAAAAGTGTTGGTTATTGGCGCAGGGGTTGTGGGGTATTCGGCAGCTCGCATTGCCGCCGGAATGGGAGCTGACGTGACAATCACAGACCTTTCATTGTCGCGTTTAAGGCATATTGATGAAATAAAACCGGCTAATATTAAAACGTTATATTCTTCTGAATTTAATATTCGTGCAGAGCTTCCTACGACCGATTTGGTAGTTGGAGCTGTATTGATTCCAGGTGCGAAAGCCCCTCATTTGATTACGAGAGATATGCTGTCCACGATGGAAAAGGGTTCTGTATTGGTCGATGTGGCTATCGATCAGGGTGGCTGTTTCGAGACTTCTCGTCCGACGACTCACTCCGAACCGGTTTACGAAGTCGATGGTATAATACACTATTGTGTAGCCAATATTCCCGGTGCTGTTTCTGCGACTTCGACATTGGCTTTGACAAATGCCACACTTCCTTATGTGGTTCAATTAGCCAATAAAGGTTGGCAAAAAGCTTGTTCCGAAGATGAGGCATTGTATAAAGGACTGAATATTGTCGATGGCAAAATCATTTATCCGGCAGTTGCCGAAGCCTTTGGGTTGCCGTGTGAAACGATTTAGAAGCTGTTTTAAATTTATTCCGAGACAGATTGAGACCTATGTTGAAGTAGATTGGAGTCCGAGATATGCAGTCAATAGCGGGCTATTGACAAAAATCAAGGGATTCAAGATGCGAGACAGGGGCTCAATATGGCCGGAACATACCTGTTTGCAATGATAATATTATTTCTCAATAAATTTAAAACAGCTTCTTAGTTGAAAGAGAGATAAATCTCAATCGGGTAATTCCTCTTGTAGAAAGTGTCTGGAAGAGGTTTGGGGAGAATGAAGAAAATAATGTGAAGAGAGTCGTTGGACCTTTGTAGGAAAAGATTATATTTGCAAGTGATATCATAATCGGATTGTAAATCTTATAATTACTCTCCATGAAAACGATTACTCGTATTCAAACAGTTTTGTTTGGCTTCATTCTCTCTTCTTTTATGTGTGCGGTTTGTTCGGCAGAGGTTGTCTCGTATCGTGCCGTTAGTGTCTCGAATTTGAATGTCCGTGAGCAGCCGTCTGTACAAAGTGAAAAAATTGGAACTATTACAAAAAGCGACACTGTCATAGCGGAGTCGGTTGAAGATGCTTGGGCGAAAATCAACTTTAATGGTAAGGTGGCGTATGTGAATGCCAATTATCTCGAAGAAGTTGAGGCGGGGAATTTAGCCGAAAAAGATGAAAATCTATCCTTCTTGAAAAATATTTTGCCTCTGCCGTTGTATGGAGAGAGGTGGACGTGGATTGTTAACGCCAATGTCGCGATGACTTTTGTATGGGCGATTTTCATTTTGTCGTGCTTCTTGTTATGGGTCCACCGGGTAAGAGGTAATTGGTTGGAAGGGTGGCGGTACAAACTGAACATCGTGGTGTTTTTGTCATTGAGCATAATAGAAGTGGTCTATATGGCGGGGCATGGCGATCAGGCGCTTTGGTTTTACGGATATGCCGGATATGGAGCGTTGGGAATGTTCGTATATCTCATATTGTATATTCTGGTAGCGCTTATATGTATCAATCAGTGGACCTCGTTCACCGCTACTCTTGACGACATTCAGCTTGTACATTCCATCGGGTCTGGTGGTCGGCGGATAGGTGTATATTCTATGCCCTTGTGCCTCTTGGGATATATGGCGTCGCGATTGTTTTGGCAACCCGGTATGGCTCTCTCATTGGGGTTGCTGTTGGTCTTACAGGGTCTCCAAATATTCTTGATGGTTAAGAGTTTCGTCCAGCGGGGTAGTCTGCGGGCAGGACTATTGTGGTCGATGGTTTATTTTGTAGGTATTGTAGGAATGATTTATATGTTCACCAATATCATCGGCTTGTTTGTACTGCTATTGTGTTGTCTTTTGGTGGTAGGTATTATCGAGATTGTCCATCATGGATTGGGGCTGGGCAATTATGTTTCTTTTGGAGTGAAAGATCGATATGGGAAAAAAGAACAGACATTTGTTCATAAAGGGAAATTGATATGTAGGAATTGTGCACATTATTCATCGTTGCAAAGTTCCTGCTTTGTAGGGGAAACACCGAAGAAGGTTCATGGATTTGATAGTTGCGATCGCTTCCGGTTAAGTGTTAATGCAGAAATAGAAGATTTGTCTGGTAAGAAAATAAAGGTAAAAAGATAATTTTACAGCTGTTTTTATTCTCTGAGTTTATTATGTGGACTGCATAGCTCCATTTAAGAGTCCGGAATAATTTGTTTGAAAGCATCTATTCGAGAAATTTTTTTTACATATACTTAGTTGAAAATAAGTCTATTGTATAATTTTCATGTTATATAGCATAAAAAAGTGGGAAAAAAATTTGGAGCGGAGTAGGAAAATGAATTAACTTTGCAACCGCAAAAGAGGAAACGGGGCACGCTCCGGGGAACTTTTTGTCAAGTTCATTGAAGGAATTGAAGAAGCAAGTGTAGTACAGGAAATAAGAGAGAAAGAAGTCAATTCGGTCAGGTAACGCTTCGAAGGTATAATAAAGAAAAAGAAAAGATACAACGAAGAGTTTGATCCTGGCTCAGGATGAACGCTAGCGACAGGCCTA